>JGI24512J20087_1000078_pt1 | contig 192900 bp, 198 predicted proteins | sample LinPmetageLP35_FD_20087 | JGI IMG/M metagenome (IMG submission 20087) | reverse complement strand
GCTGGTGGTCACCCACCCAACTACTAATCCACCGATCTGAAGCTTAGGTTTGGCAGAGCGGACGGGATGCCCCGTTCTCTTCAGTCTATGGTCGTATGTGATAGGCTTCCTGTTGTTTCGATACTTATACCCTTTGTGTTCTGTCCGGGCGCATGAAGACCCAGAAAAAATTGAAGAGGGTGGTTAAAATGTGGGGTCGGCCTTCGAGCTGGCGTTTGGCAGGATGCAGGAGGGAGGGGGAAGGCTGGGATTAGAGAATAATCGTCACCGTTGCAGGGAGAATGTCATGGGAAGACGTCCAGAAGGAGAAGATGTCTAGCGTCAATTTGACACATTGATTCCTGCCCGAAGTTCGGCTTCAGGGTCCAAACCCTCCGACAACGCCAGCCAGCTTTCTGAGACGAAAAATATACCGTAGCTCAGAGTTTGTCTCTCTAATCGATGGCTTCACTAAATGGATACATTCGAGGTCGAGTCTGTTTGCTGGGACGATGTGAGCGCTGATGACTTTGACGTTGCGGGCGGGAAAGCCTCACAAAGTGGGGAGAACATGGCAAGTGTTTCAGGAGGTCACCAATTGGAATCAGACTGGTCAATTCTCTATTTCCATCTTCTATAGGCTCAGATAGGAAATAGTCAGCAGCCATTGGCTTTTGATTTGATCCAGATGCGAAACAGTCGGTCCAATCTAGTCCACGCGTGGCGGAGGGTTGATGTTTTCTGGATCGATGTACCAGGATCGATTTCCGTCTTGACGCCTTTCATCGGTAGTCCAACCATCCCCAAGCCAAGCGAGTTGATTTTTGCTTTGATAGCCATAATCGAAATCCTCCCATCTCGGGCATTGAAGTGCCTTCGCCAAGTGCAACGTTGATCCTTTGATGTGGTGTTAGTTGTGGACAGACCTTGGAACCTGACAGATCAAGAAAGGAACACAAACCTGGCCACAATGCAGTCACTTTTCCACCCGCTTTCTCGCTTTTGTACCACGAGCGGCAGTCTTCCATGAAGATAGTCTTCGGAAAATAGCTCTGGCAGTAATCCGAAAAGTTCTTGACAGATGTTTTCTTTGGCTCGACCACGAACACGGCGTCACGCTGGGTCTTTTTGAGCACTTCAACAATGTAGTCAACTTGCTTCTCAATGATCAACAAAAGACTTCCAGTGCTTGGCCCAGTGTTCGGCCCTAGGACGAAAAACATGTTGGGGAACCCGTCCGTGCAGAGTCCCAAGTATGTGTCTGGGTATTTACCCCATCTCTCATCAAGACTCATGCCGTTTCGCCCATGGACCGGGAATCGTCCGGTGAAGCTCGTGTTGAAACCCGTAGCGCAGAAAATTGCATCCACCTCTCGGTGCGTACCGTCTGCTGTGATCACACCAGTCAATGATATCTCGGTGATGGGATCATTGATGTAGTTGACTTTCGGGTCAACAATCGCCTCTAGATAGCCGGGACCCTGGAATGCATGTTAGTTTGCCGAACTAATATCTTACAAGAAACGCACCGGTGTCAGTCTTCTGCAGCCTGGAGAGAATGCCGGTTTCAGTCTGGCCATCATTTCTGGATGCGTGCCTAGCCTAGCTTCCATGTGCTTTGCAATGCCACCACCGACGAGGCCGTAGAGCATGGTACCTGGATACACGAATCCATGGATAGAAGCCAATTTACCGTCCATGTCTAAGATTTCCGTCATCAGCAGAGCCCAGAGATAAGAGGGGGTTTCCCGTGCTTACTCTTTCGATATTGGAGATAAAATTCCTTGTCGGTGCGAAATTTCTCTCGAAGTTCTTCTGAAAATTGCACTAGAAACGTTCTTCAATGAGTGCGGAAGGAGAACTGGTGGATTGCTCACTGTCAATCGAGGGTGCATGATCCTTCGTGTATTCTTCGGAGAGAAATCCCGGCGCGATCCAGGTCTTTCCGCGGACGTAGTGATCGATGGTAGCAACTTTAGGCAAGATTGCTGGTATGACTTGAATTCCACTCGAGCCATTGCCGATGACCGCAACTTTCTTGCCCTGATATTGGTGAGCTTGGTACTATCTGAAGGAATCTATTGGATTCACTGACCGAATAGTCGTATTCTTTGTCCCAACTGGCAGTATGAAGTAGTTTTCCTTTGAAATCGTGTAGGCCTTTGATGGTTGGCCAGCGCCAGTCATTCAGCGTGCCTGTTGCGCTGATGACGAAATCTCCAGTGTCTGTGTGGACTTCGTTCGTGAGGGTGTTTTTGATCTGTGCCCTGCGGTCAACTCAATGCTGCAGTGGAACTTTGCTTCTCAAGATGGTACCTCAACTGTCCATTTGGATGACGACTCGTCCCAGGTAGCCTTTTCAACTTTGGAGTTTGACACTACGTAATTGCGCACGCCATACTTCTGCGCAACTCCGTGCCAGTATTTGAGAATCTCACTCCCAGCCGCATAGAACGTAGTCCAGCTTGGGTTCGGTTCGAAAGTCGCCTGGTATGAATGGGCGGGAATGTCTGGGGGTGATTTGCAATCAGCAACGAACAATCTGAGCACTTTTTCTTCGAGGGAACCTTACCACAAGCAAGCCCTGGGTAATTGTTCTCAAACCAAGTTCCTCCAATGTCCTCGTTCTTATCGTAGATTACCAGTTCAGCGGAGGGTATATATTGTGGAATGCGGATACCACAGAGAATGCCGCTGATGCCTCCCCCAATGACAATGACTTTCACTTTCCTCCCCTCATCAACGGCGCGTGCTTCGAAGGTAGCCATTGGAAAGCCTTGCGTTTCTTCCTCGAATGTTCTTAGTCGTCTAGTTTGATCAATATCTGACAACGGAACCTGGAGGAGAAGAGTCGTATTTGTGTATCATCTTTGGTTCCGTGGATGGAAACTTTCGGTGGCCAAGTAACTATATTTGTGATTGTCTTGAATGTTGTTCGGGCAGAGACACTTACACCGCCCAGATTGTACCTCTGTTTCTTGCTAATTGAATACATCTTCAGGGGGCCCAGTGCTCAGTTCACAGCCGAGATCATCCTCCGAGGCGGACTTCGCTCCTCTCATCCTCCGCCCCTTGTTTCAGTATGCAACCCCGCCTTCCCCACTACCCCACCCCCACCTCGAAGTGAAAACACCGGCACTACAGGTGGCTACTCAAAATAGAAACACAATTCAGAGCATGAACTATTCTCGTATTATATCAACGACCAAATGTAAACACTACATTATTGACCGCTACTAAATGTTGTGTGGTCATTTTTAGGCATCATGGCAGTTGCAGAGTATTCACGAATCTGGGTCGGCGATGACTGCAATCTCAGCATTAAAAAAACGACAGAGCTCCTCAAGCCATCGTCCGGCGAGGTTCTCGTTGAAGTTCTCTACTCTGGCATCAATCCAGCAGACTTGAAGCATGCAACGCTGCTCGGAATCAAGTCCACCACGGCGGGATACGACTTTTGCGGACGGGTCCTCCAGACAGGTGACAACTCCGATTTCACAGCGGGCGACATGATAGCTGGCTATACACCGACTAGCATAAATCGTCCTGCGAAGTATGGCGCCCATCAAGATTTCCTGATCTGTCCGGCTTCGATGTGCTTTCTGGTACCAGAAAATCTTCCTCAGACTCATGCAGCCTGCCTGACTGTCATCACCATGACCGCCGCCGATGCCGTTTTCAATATATTGAAGTTTCCTCTGCCTTGGCATACAAAGCTACCACCCAAAACACCATTTCTCATCTGGGGTGCCTCCACTGGCGTCGGTCTCTCTGCCCTCCAATTCGCCAAAGCTGCAGGCGCGGATCCCATCTTCGTGACGGCTTCGAAGCCACGACATGCAGAGCTACTAGAGTTGGGGGCCACGAGATGCTTTGAGTATTCCAAGTCGGATGTGGTTGAACAAATTCAAGCTGCGTTCAAGGAGGCTGGGTGCGGGCCAGTTCAACATGCTTTCGATGCAGCTGGCTCTTACAGTACTCCCTCGACGGCAGATTTGACTACACAATGTGTCGCCGACACCGCCAACATCGTGTCTGTGGTACTGAGGCAAGATAAGAGATTCTCATTGCCTGTTGCGGTGTGCGACGTGCCGGTGACGATCCATCCACCACAATCACCTGTGCCGATCACCATTCCTGCCAGAAAAGAAGATTCAGACAGGGCTTATGAGGTCCTACACTGGCTTGTGAAAGGATACGGAGAAGTTTACAAGATCCCATATGTCAAGGTTATCGAAGGAAACGGAAAGGAGGTGATAGAGCAGCTGCGGATCGCTGCCGATGGGGGTGGAAGCTTTGGGAAAGTGGCGATAAAGCATCCTATAGAGTAACGATATCAAATATTTCCAGATACTTCAATATTGTCTGGCTTACCATCATTTTCCAAATGACGAGAGGAAATAAATGCTCTCTACTTAATTTATAAGTCACAAATCGGTGTATAGCTACATCAAGGGAGTCTGCGCCACAAACAAATACTTCAAGATCGCCCCTTGATCGTGCCTTTAAATTCAGCCGAACTGAACTCTCTAAGGACTGTCCTCATCTGAATAATGTTTCTCTTCGAAGAGGGTGTTGAGCATGGCAAGGACAACAACGAATGTTTTCTTCAGAGCTCGCGTAATCTCGCTTCCAAGTCATGCCGCTTTTCGTTCGAGAATGTTGACACAAAGATTGGGTTCTAGAGATCGGCTGCGAGACCCAAAATATAGGTTATGTTAGAAGGATCAGGAAACTCGACAAGTTTAACTGTATCGATTCACGATGCTTGGCTAGTATAAGGTCACAATCATGACTCGTTCTAGAGCCTGTGGCGTGCCTTGTTCCCCGCAATGCATCGGACCCCGCCTCCCTGGACAAACTTGATGACCAGCAACCGCCACTCTCCATTCGACCCCGCCTTTCCCCAGAAAATGGTGTGCTTGCAAATATACCTGCACTTGTCTCGTTCTTCTCGCATTCAAAAATTGCCAAAATGACATGACCGAAAACACAGATTTCCAATGACCACTGTTTTTCATGGTGTAGTTATGGACTTTGATCTGACTTTGGCAGGTGCCAGCATATTGCCGTAAGGTGTTTCGAGATCGGCGGCTCATATTTCTTGCCGCGTGTCAAGCGGGTCGGTTTCGAGGTGGCTTTTGGCGTCGTTCTTATTGGTAGTGTGACGCTCATCAATGCTCAATAACAACTTACTAATCCCCGTAGCAAGGTGACACGCCGTCCGTTTAGCTGAACCCCATACCTTCCCAGCAAGTGCGGAAACAACGCTTCGCGGCATGAACATACGGGAGATCATCCATTCATCGATGATTTTCTACTGCAATCAAAGACTCAGTTGTCTTTCGATTGTCGAAGTTGTTAGCCCAAGAATAATTCTCGTCTGCCCCTCTCCATCCTCATAAGGACGCTACTGAGATATATATTAGAATGGCTGCGAATTATACCTCTACCTCTACCTCTGGCATAAATGCCGGGAAGCCTTACGGTTGCTTTTGGTGCCCTATGCACTTCAAACGGAAAGAGCACAAAGCCCGTCACGAACAGTCACGTACGTTCCATCTTTAATGCGAATAATAGTCTATGTGTGGCTTCTAAAATCAGCACAGATATGCCGCAACGCTCTTTCCCCTGTGCGCACTGTTCAAGTTCTTTCCTTCGCAAGTATGATTTTGATCCATCATTTGGATGATTCTCAAGGGCAACATCTGATCTAATTTCTTTTCAGAGACGTACTGGTGCGGCATGTAAGAAATGTTCACTTTGGCAACGACCGAAATTCGAACGACAATCTTGCAGAGATCTGCCGTACTCCTCGTCGAGAGAGCAAGGAGAGTCGAGAAAAAGAATCGCTCACACATCCGACCCTTCTTCCCGTCACAGATTGTCACCCAGCAAGTTTGAATGAAATCGCTCGGAACAGGATCGATGGAGGGAGCGCTACTCAGACGGCATATACTGCGTCAGAGGCGGTCGGGCAAGATGACGGTGAATTGTTCGAATATGGCAGCAACGCCATGGTAGAAGACGACTTACCCTACGAACCCTGCGACCTCTTTCCAAACAACAATTTCTCAGCGTTGCCATATGGTATTTCCTATCTCAGCTCCATTTTCGATCTTTCCCCCAGTAGCAACGTCATGTGGTTATCTGGAAATGAGATTATTACTCCTGAACAGGTCTCAAATGATCAAATGGAGGACACAATACAACTCATGGAGAAAATAGAGCGCATGGCTCAGCACTCGCCACCTATGAGCACTTCAGCGACTCTCGAAGACGGTGGAATTGATCGGCTGAGGCAAATCCTTCTTGGCCTTGGAGTACATGATCAACGATTCAACTTCTCAAAGTTTAGCCTTCAGACATACTTGCGAAACTTCTTCAGGTTCTTTCACCCTCACCTTCCGCTCTTTCACGTCCCGACTTTCGATGCATCCAGGTGTCCAGAGGCTCTGCTCCTTTGTATATGTACTATCGGGGCATTCCATTCGTTCGATAGTCGAGATGCCCATATTCTTGGAGAATATGCAAGCTTGTTCTTTGAGACTCAATGTCTCACGATGTCCTACTTGACAAAACTGCAGGCTGTTCTACTCTTAGCAACGATCAGGAGCTTTACGGGTAGTAAACAATCCTCGGACCGGTCTTTAAGCCTTCAGATGCGGCTCGTTACGGTTCGTCATTGCCTTACATCCATTGTCTTGAAAGTTACAAATTCTGGGATCTGATTTGGTTTATTAGGAGTTCCACCAAGCGCCAGTCAACTTACGCTCGTCAACAGCCGGTACATGGGAAGAGTGGATTGAAATGGAGGGTCTCAAAAGGTCAGCCGCACAGATGCAGCCTGTCCTGAATAATGTACTTTGGACTAACACTTTGACAGATCCTTGTGTCTTATTTTGACATACCTTGCCGTAATGAACGCCTCATTCTCAACGACTCCTGTCATGATTGGCTTTGAATATTCCATGGAGTTGCCTTACGACGAGCGATACTGGACAGCCGATTCGGTCACTGCGTGGCAAACTTTGGACACTCGATCCAATGTGCCACAGATGTTCAAGTCGACTTTCCACCAATTGCTTTCGGAAGAAATGACGCAACTTCCCGATCCTGGTTTGATGGCCTTAAATGCTCTCGTCGCGGCTTTGTATATCCATATTTCTCAGACAAGGTCTATGTCCCTTCATGCCCCAAACATTGTTACGGAACAACTGCGAGAGCGCTGTGCTACTGCACTGCGTCGGTGGCTTATGATGATATCTGTATTTCAAGACAACGACTACGTCCATAATGGAAACCAGACACTTGCAGTCGGCGCTGTACTTCTTTGCGAATCAGCATTTGTCCAACTCTATATAGACCAGTCATTGCTAAGAGGTGCCAAAGTTGACCTGCTGAATGCAGACGACAACGGCCAGGATAGGCTGTTCCAGCCAGTTACTCGAAGCATGGAGATGACAATGGCCATGTACCACACGATCACATCAGTTCGTGGACCACTCTCACACGGCATGCAATTCTTGATTCGCACGGGGTGCATTGATTTGGGCATTTTTCATTGTTTACTTGGATTCCGCAGCATTGTGTTTCTGGTCAGGTGGCTTTACACGTTAGAACTTGCATCTCAGGATGGAACAGAGGAGAGTCTGACATCTGAGGAGAGCGAGATAGTCGAGAACCTTCGTGCCTGTATTTATCAGTCTAATGTGCCGTCACTTGCTGGTCTTCCACTTAGCAAGGCATGTGCCAAACTCTGGGGAGATGTCACGGGCGCGATGAATTCACCTTGGGAGATTACCTATAGGCTAGGAGAGTACCTTAAAGTGTTTGTATGATAGTTTAGCGTCGGTTGTGGCTTGTTCTCCCCAGGTTGTGATTGTTGAGACAGGGTTGCTTGTACGAAATACATGGGTTGCAGATGCATCAAGCTGTATCTGATGATATGGATTGGAGACATGCAAAGACTAAATCAATGGCAATTGCTGAGCACCTCAATTTTCTTTTCTATTACTCCCCGTTCCCTTTCCGCGTCTTCTCACCTAGATTTGTATTCCGCTCCGTCTTCCATCTTCCGCCCTCCGGTCACCCAGACACTTCATCCCTTCTCCATGGCTTCACGCCAGATGGTCCTTCTTCTCGGAGAAGTTCGCAATCGCCGGACTGATTCTGGTCGGATTGATCTCCTGAAAAGAGAACTGAGCTACGCCATGCACGACCAACGGATCCTGAGCCACGAGGGCTTTCATAGCCTCGAGGCTGGGTGCCGCTGCGATACACACCCCGCCCTCCAACGGCACCTTCTGGGCGAACATGAAGTAGGTGCCTTTCTTGAATTGATCCTCGAGGAAGTCAAGGTGAGCGTCCATGTGTTGGAAGGCTTCCTCGTTCGTCTTCGTTGGGGAGGCAGAGAGGATGAATAGACCCATGTTGAAGATTTGTAGACTTGAAAGGGGTGGACAAGGTTGGTATCGATGCTGGGACTTGTTGTGAATTAGCTTTACCTCTCCTAACTTGCGGTATCTGCTTTTGACTTACCTTGTTGGGTACAAGATGACAGAAAACTTTGAATGTCAGGAAATTCTGAATTTTCAGAGTATATCTTCGGAGTTTACTGGGCTGTCAGTGTCGTAATCGTACTCTTTATATCTCAATTGTGTCCAGACAATTGGTCTCAAAATATTTCCATCTTCCAGACGACGCATTGCATTCCGCCCTACGCTCGTGTCAACAAAGTATTATGGCCAGTCAAGTTGTTTTCCCCCACATACAATATCCTGCGTTGCTGTAAATGGAGATTCCAAGCAGTCAAGATCGTGGAGGAATGGCGGGGGTGGAGGCGGGGTGCATTTATCCGAATCAACGCCGCGGGTTTCAGAGCTTCCCTTTTCCCAAGAATGGATTTGATTCGTGATGATTGTTTACCCACAAAGTGCCTAAATTTGGCTTTCGGGGGCGAATTGGATGGCTCGGGAGCAGCGTCGGTGTATATTTTTTTTTTTGATAAGTCCGAAGTTGATATTGAAAACGGGACTTCCGAGGCTAGACCCGCGCGCCGGCCTGACAACTTGATCAAAGGTATCCTTAGTCGTGGAAGCCCAAGGAGGTTTCAAGTTGATGCATTACTCATGAAGCTAGTGTTACTGGTACTACTCCATGGAAGTCTTGTGGCACCACGAGTTCGGTTCTCGACCTCTGACAAAGGAACGAGTGGGTGCATGAGGCGGGGGTGGGGGTGGGGGTGGGGATACGAAACAGTGGACTTTAGACAGAAGTTTTGGAGCTTCCTATTCGTACTTTTGCTGCACAATAAACTGTATCTATGCGGAGGAGCGACATCCAGTAACATTTTTATGCTATTGGGGCACAAATGCGTAAGTTGGGTTCGTGGCGCGAAAGTGTCAACAACTTGGCGAGCTTCAATGCAACAAATTTACCGCTTGAACCATCCCCCACCACACCTCATGATTTGCTAATTGGTCTTGCCTCATAGGATGGATGTTGGAGTAGTTTGTCCCGGACATAGACGGAGGCTCGGTGTGTTTTTATATTCCGCTTCGAAAAGCCATTGTGACTTTTGGGGCTAGGATTTGTATAAAGTGCTCTCTTGGTGGCTGAACAGATGTAATATGCTCTTTTTTCAGCATTTTTGGATCACTCACTCCATCACGTCCGGTTCCCAGCTCTCTCATTATCGCCAACAACATTCCCAGCAACATGTCTCCTCCAGGCCATGGAGGATTCGACGAGACTTTCGGTTTACACGGCGAATGGCCGGATCTGAACAACTACTTCCATCCAAGCTTGCCGTCTAGATTAGAAGGCGAGGTTCGTTCTCTGCAGGTCTTAGGCAAGATTCCCGATGCTATCAATGGGACTTTCTATCGAATGTCTGCGGACCCTCTTTTCGCCCCCGACCCTCGTATAATCTGGCTTGACGGTGACGGCGTCATCTCAGCACTACGCATTCACAAGGGAAAGGCTGACTTCAAGCTCCGCTACGTGGAGACTGAGAGACTGAAGCTGGAGAAGAAGGCAGGCAAGGCACTGTTTGGATTGTATCGCAATCCGTATTCACATCATCCTTGTGCTAGAGCAGCCATCGATAGTGTGGCCAACACCAATGTTGCCTTGTGGGCAGGGAAGCTCTTTGCAATGAAGGAATCTGCTTTGCCATATGAGGTTGATCCGGATACGCTAGAGACGAAGGGATATGACCCATTTGGACAGGTCAACTCAAGGACTTTCACAGCACACCCCAAGGTTGATCCGCACTCCGACGAGCTGGTGGTCTATGGCTATGAAGCCAAGGGTCTGGCCACGAATGATATTGTTGTTTACAGTATCGATAAGAACGGAAATGTCAAGGACGAGCAATGGGTCAAGGGCCCTTGGGTAGCATTCATGCACGACTGCTCTATCACCAAGAATTTCATTGTTATTCCTGTACCGCCATTCGAAGCTGATGAGGAGCACATGAAATCTGGAGGTGCACATTTCGAGTGGCAGATGCACAGGAATCTCACATTCCTCGTGATTCCCCGAAGGAGGGGCAAGAACCTTCCACCTGGGTGGAAGGAGGGCGAGACACGAGTGTATCCCTGGAAGAATGGCATGACCGGTCACTCAGGCGGCGCTTGGGAAGAGGATGGGAAGCTCTACTTGGAGTCCGGCTGTTTCACGGACAACATGTTTCCGTTCTTCAACAACGGCAGACCGCCTAATCCCGAAATCCAGATCAGTTACGTGCGATGGGAACTCGACCTGAGCAAGCCAAGTGGAACAAAAGTTGCTGACCCCAAGATACTCTACATGGGACCTTGTGAGTTTCCTCGCTTCGACGAGAGATTCATGACCCGCGAAGTCGATGTCTCGTGGATGGCTGCTACCCTTCCTACCAAAGGAGACGTAGAAGGCCCAGTCCACGCTGGACTGAACGGCTTATTGATGCACAGCAACAAGACCGGCAAACAGCAATTCTTCAATCCAGGTCCGAACTGTTCAGTCTCGGAGCCGGTGTTTGTTCCTCGGACCAAGGATGCACCAGATGGCGATGGCTGGGTGATCTCTATGGTGGAACGCCAGGCACGGCATAGGAATGACTGTATCATCATCGATACCAGGGATTTCTCCAAACCAGTTGCCGTGATCCAGATGCCGATGTACGTCAAGGCGCAGGTTCACGGTGCTTGGGTGGAAGAGGACGCCCTGGCAGAGGTACCGAGCAGGTCAGCATTTCTAAAGCCCGACGAGAAAGAGGTCGTATTGATGGGAAGGGGTTCGCTTGCATTCTTGTAATCCATTACATTTTAGCAAATTGATTTGAAAGATTGGCCGCTGCCTGGTTTGTCGATCTATTGAGAAATGGTAATTTTGGATTCTTTGAAATCTCTGGCATACTGGTGAAATTCTATGATCTTACGCTCAGTATTACCTGCTTAGAACTCCCCAGTACTTAATTTGAAGTCAATTTTCTGGCTGTCATCAAAATGCTTCCGACAGGCATCATCTATCCCAGTCCTAATTTCGCAGACTCTCATTGTTCGCTCATCCTCGACACTACTCCAACTACCACCCACTCTCCCTTCCTGACTCAGCTCAACCTGACTACCCATGTCAAACACTTCCCCTGATCTTTCCAATGTTCTTGTGCCGCCACCAACACGAGATCCATACCCACCTCTATTCTCACCCGAATTACGCGAGCGAGAGGACAACACCCCCGGAATCATCCTCTGAACCAGCGGCTTCAAACTCGGCGCAGCAGCACAAAACAGAGCCGTATTAATCTCCACCGACGTCCAAACCGTAATATCATAACTCTCATACGGTATAGCACCAACACTTGATTCGATTTCATGTACGACGCGTACGGCGCGGACGAGAGCTGCGACGATGATGAGGAGACTGAGGCTTAGGACTGCTATTAGACCGAGTTTCTGTCGTCGGGGCATTTGGAGTTTGGCTGGGGAGAGGTTAGTGGTATGGTCTGGGCGATAGGTGGGCGAGGGGGAAGGGGAGGGGAAGGGGAGGGGAAGGGGGGAAAGGGGGACTTGCAGATTCTAGGGAGGATGAATGCGAGGAGGGCGATGTCGCTGAGGATGTTGAAGACTGCGGAGGAGATGATGATGGGAGATTCGGAGTGGCATTTTGCTGGTATCAGCGACCATGCGCCTGCATTGTATCAGCAAATCGAACAAAAGTATGACGTTGAGCGCAACTATCAAGTTACCGGCCGGTGGATCGCATCTCAGACCGTGCGCTACCATGATGGGAATTGTCGACAGAACCACAAAGCCCGACATTGAATATATAAACAGCCTCCCTCCCTTGTCTTGGAATATCCGAGCGTAGAATGCACAGATAGCGAGCTTCACGGTCATCAACGTGAAGGTATATAACTCCTTACACACAAACCCCAATCTCATTGCATCGGAATCCTGCGCGGGAGTGCGAAGCTTGGTGGGCTTTCCAGTACCGGACTGTGCCAGTACAACATTCAGTGCTCCCAGAACAACGCCTCCTGACAGCTGTTTCTTCATCAGTAGTGAAAAATGATGCCGTTCTATGGGAGGAAGAAGACCAGGTATTTGTTTCAGTGGACAAGTACGCACCCATGACATGAGGAGCAAAGTGTCATCGATGCCCCAGAACTTCAGCAGGACTGCGCGAGAGTAAAAGCGGCCGAGCAGGCAGATAGAAGATATGGCAAAGGGGAGGATGACGCCGATGAGTACATGTGGAAGGCGAGATTCAGCGAGGTTGGTAGTATCAAAGTCGGGAATCTGCGTGGATATTAGCTTGCTAGAAAGACAGACTTGGGAAGCAGTCTATCTCATGACTGTCGAGCGACTGAGAACCATTGACTGACAGTGGAAGACATGACAGTTACCAACATGGGCTTATGAATAGTGAGTCATTCCAAGGCAAAGATGAACTCAATTACTTCTCTCGCGTTCCGAAGACTCAATCAATGCTCGGGGCTTGTCGTTTGGCTAGATACCTCAGGGGCAACCATGAATTAAATCTGGGGTATCGATCCACACTTATACCAACCAGCTTCATAGCCTCCACCAAGTCCCTTGCCATGACCCAATGGAGGGGCACGAATCGACAATACGGGGAAAGCAGGTAGTCAGGTACGGCACGGACGAGTCTTTTACCCCAGACGGCAAGCTGCATGATGGCAGGAGCGAAGCCATGTAATCATTGGTAGGTCCGAATGCGAGGCGCTGAATCCCTGACTGAGTTTCGGTCCACCTCCGGAACAGCTTGGGGTCTGAGATCTGAATTGGGCGGATGAAAATAGTCGTGATCGGGTCCCACTCTGCACAGCTACCAATACAGCAGAATGAAAATGGTGTCCGGTGGTATTCCCAGCCGTAACCTCCAAACAATAGGACCTAACATGCCAAAATATATAGAAGCAAACACCTCCTTTCCAAACGTTTAGCGATTTGCGAGAAGCAGAAATACGGCAATAAAATCCACTAGTCGGTCGACCGGCAGGTTGGTGGGTAGCAAGATCTCCAAGTTCGCAGCCACCTCCACCTCCACCTTACCCCATCTGGTTCAGATGAGATTCAATACACATACAAGAGGATAGGGACGCAAAGACTGCCGACTGCCCCACGACACCGAAAACACACCAGACCAAGCGAAGCGAACCAATCGGAACGCCACCCTTACCAAATTTACCTTCCTCCCGCAGCATTTTCCAGAAAACATAACTACAATCAGTCAGTTCTTACTTCTCCACGACCTATTTGCACTAAACTCGTCGATTTAGATTTAAAAAGTGCAGGAAGCGTAGTGCGAGGATGCCAGCCAGATAAACCAAGGGTGAAAGACCGGGACGGCTGGTAGTGGAGGAGCTGAGGGCGTTGTGTGAGAGGGGCCGGTGGCACAGCGGGGAGAATTTCGAAATAAATGCATGATTGTGATAATCGCGAGGGTGGAAGGGTTTACTGGGGAAATGAGGCTTGATTTGGCGTAAGCAGACGGTACGACAATGTTTATCGTAATTTGTGTCTGTTCTGGTGAATGAATAGAGAAATGATAGGGTGGAGTCGTGGTGCTGAAGTGTTCCAGGTGGACGGACTGCTGTGTTGGTGGACTTGTGGTGAGGAAGCGAGAGTATAAGAGGATGCGTTGAGATTTTGGTGAGTGAAAAGGCCCGAGGAAAAGAAGAGATGAGAAGATGGAAAAATGAATAGGTTCAAATGTTTTCTTCGGCATCTGTCTGCCTAGGTATGAAACTCGTACAGAGATATAATACAACCCACCAATCCTGATATCTATTCGCTTCCCAAACTCCATTCCCGCAAACAATGCACCACATCAAAACCAAAAAAGCTCTTCTCCACTCTACGCTCTCACCCCACCACTCATAGGCGGTGCATTCCTTCCCGTCTCATCCTTAACCATCAACCCCTCATCCTGCACTACTCCACCAACACCCGCCTCCTTCTGCTTCCTCATATTCCTTCCCTTCCCCTCCAATCTCATATTATCCGTCCCCAATCCCCCATCCCCAATACTGTTCTTCGTCTCCTCATCAAACTCAAACCTGCCACTTCCCAACGGTCTAACATGCAACAAATACATGGCATCAACCTCCTCCAGCGTCTTCCCGCTACTCTCAATCAGGAAGAAATACACCAGGAAGAACGCCGCGAGGTTACACCCCGCAAACACATATCCATAAGCGAAATCAATATCGCCAGTGATGAAAGGCGTGAAGAACGCCAACATGAAATTCCAGAACCAATTCGCACTCGTCGCGAACGCCATGCCGACAGCTCTATACCGATAGGGAAACATCTCCGCAATGCAAGCCCAAACGAGGGGACCCCACGTCATGGCAAAACTGACGATAAACAGACAAGCGAAAACGATCATGACCGTCCCTGCTGTCTTCGCAGTCGAGGATTCGGCTACTGCGCCTTTGAAGATGAATTGGCCTACCGACGCGAAGATCAGGAAACACATGCACTGCCAGAGGGCGCCAATGTAGAGGGATTCACGGCGACGGCCGCGGCGCGCGAGCCAGACGCCGAAGAATGTGGCGCCGACGTTGACGCCGCCGAGGATCATGGCCGTGACGTAGGAGTTATCTAATCCGACGCCCGAGAATACCGTGGTGCCGTAGTAGAAGAAGTAGTTGGCTCCCGTCAACTGCTGCAGCATCTGCAGACTCATGGCGAGAGCGACGCGGTACAGCATTCGTGGGCCGGTGAGGGCTTCGTACCATGGGTGGTCGCCTTGGGTCGCTTGCATGACTTTTTCGATCTCGGCCGTCTCGTTTTGGATCAGGGGGTGAGTTTCGCTGAGGCCGTAGAATTTGGACATTGTGGTTGTGGCCCGCGAAGAGCGCCCGTGGTTCCAATCGTGACGGGGGGATTCGGGGAGGAAGACTATGCCGACGCCGAGGATGATGGCCCAGATGAAGCCGATCCCCATGGGAATGCGGTAGGAGCCGGTGTTGGTCATGGCTTCGGTGCCGTAGTTGATGCAGTCGGCGGTGAAGATACCGATCGTGATGAAGAGTTGGTAGCAGCTGTATCTGGTTAGTTGTGTTCTATACGGCGAATGGAGAGGGGGATGGGGACGTACGATACTACAGCTCCTCGGACGTTGACGGGTGAGGTTTCGGACATGTAGAGAGGGACTAAGACGGAAAGTCCGCCGACTCCAAGACCGGCAACCCATCTACCCATCACGATTCCTACCCACATTCCTGGACCGACAGCCATTTGGACCACGACACCGATGCAGAAGACAAGACACCAGACGGGAATACACCATTTGCGTCCATATTTGTTGGCGAATGGTCCGGCAATCAGACATCCGATGAGAGTACCGATAGACAGCTAGAGAAGTTAGCGGCTGCAACCTTTGGTTGATGTTTGTTAATAAAACTTACCAGAGCCACGATCAAACCAGAGCGAACATTGGTAAAATAATAACCATATGGATATTTCTCTGAAACCTCCGTCCTCTGACCAAATCGCTCGAGGAAGACTTCCATTTCCAGGAAGCCAGAAATCTGTCCAGTGTCGTAACCGAAAATAAATCCTCCCATTGCTACCAAGATAGCCATAATAATTGTTCGCATCGTGATTGCCGGCACTTTCGTGTTTGCGCTGCTGCCATTGCCATTGTGCAAATCCTTCTCGCCCAGTACAGCTTGTCGTGCCGCAGTATTGTCTACCGAATTTGCCGTTGATGGGACAGCAGTACTGCTATTGCTGTGTTCCACATCGCGCTTCTTGTTAAAGAACTTCATCGTTGCGGTGATGATTGAGTTTGAGCTTAGAGCAGAAGTTCATGAAGAGGAGGCAAAAACCACACGAATGGGACGGGAGGGCTACATATATACGTATGGGATCTTTTCCGCACTGGCAGGAAGGAGTGGATCGTGAAGAGGAGATCGGCAGGGTCAATTGCCTTTCACTTACTCGTTGCGGTCTGCGGCACAAGACTCCCAAGTTTGCTTATCGATCGTAAGAGGAGCTTGTACGAGTACCAGTGACGGAGTGGGCGCTACTTGTTGCCCCTTGTTCCTCAATCAGAGGGCCTGTTCGGTGACGCTTGTCTCTCTTTTTGCCTTGGTTTACACGCCAGCCCTTATCCATAACGACAGCGTCACCGGCTGCGAGGCAACGCCAAGCCCCAGACTGGAGAACGCGGAATCCCCAAACGTCTGACAGATGGGAGTGGATGGATGAAGTGGATTGATGTGGATTGTGTCAGTTGTACATCGGCTGCATTGGGTCACTTTGGGTGGCATGTTGTGAGGATAGAATTAAAGCGATGACGTCGCTGCAAATATTTCTGCGAGAAAAAACAAGCAAGCGAGTCAAGCCGCGGCTTGTTTTGCAGGAACCGACGATCCGGGAAGCTCCACCTCGAGAGCCTCAACCCTCTCAACTCATCCACCTTCACGTGAGTTCTCCAATTCTTTTGATATTGGCGAATGAGACTTGTTGTTTTGATACGCACGTTGCGTTGTGTGTCGGTCCGACCAGGGAAGACGGAAGTTACAGGCGGAGGCTCTCTCGGTGACTTTCTGGGTCTGCGCATAAACGTTATCTGATTGAGGAATTCTCGAATTAGTCAGATTGACGTTTTGCGCTTCTGATCGGATTTACTCGATGGGGTTATCGTGGGATTTTTTGGAGTCGACTCGTGGAGTGATGGCGGCTTTGACTTCGGCAGCAATGGTGGCGCGATGACGATGATGTGCACTTGGATTTGATTCGGAGCGCATGGAGACCCCAAAACCCCGAATCAACCGGAACAGTCGCAATAGAACTTTTGAACCATCACACGATGTGAGGAGAGCTTCCACCTCAATTTGGCTTGGGATGAAGTCGAAACACAGCGCCTTAGTTCAAAGCTGAGCATCTTGAAGTCTGGATCGCTGCATCTTGGAGTCTGGATCGCTGCATCTTGGAAAAGCTTCGTCGATCCCTCGGGTGTGGCTGATCGACGATACTCAATTGAGCCAAGGATTAGCCGGTGGTTAACTTTTTCTGTGGATCCCTTGGGAGCTGTCAATGACGTTATTGAAGCTGATTTGAGATGGCTGAGCTCGATGAGGTTAATGAGAGGTGCGGAATCTGGGGAAGCCGTTGAAATTGAAGGCTAAAGCTGCCTGTTGCGAGATGAACGAGACATGTGCTTGAATTTTGAAGGGGTTTTGCTACCAGACTACTGCCATTGAGCTACCACACACAGCTCTAAGACGAAGTTCTCTGAGAGGATTTATTCCTATCAGTGGCGCTACCAATTGTCAAAAATCTGGCCATGAAAAGATTGATTACTGCAGCCTTGATGAAGTTCATCTTGCACAGCGACTCAGCGAGAGGATTGTCTCTGGAAGAAACAGCCCACCCAATCGGAAGAAGCGGCATCGCCTCTTCGGCGATACCAACTCATGGTGCAAAGTACGGAGTACCTCAGGCGTCAGGGCTGAGATTCTGGTCTAGAGTAGGTCGGATCGGATTTCTAAGGCAGTTCGTGTTTTCGTATTTTTCAAACTGAAGAACACAGTCGTGGCGTTGATGACAGATGTTGGGCGCCAAGATCATGATCATTCATAACTCAGAAGACTGAGAAATGCTCCAGCAAAAGGGAAGATGATGTGAGGGCCGCAAGTTCGCTTGATTCATGATTCTTGCCACGTAGAAAGGAGACACAAGGAAGGGGAGTAAGAAAAGGTAGGGAAGCTCTTGAGATCTCGCCGTCTATTGCCGACAGCAGGGTTATCTCCTCTCCAGCAAATAAACATGGAGACGGATGAAGTGGATGTTTCAACATTCCCTATGAGCTCGTCAAAGGTGGGCACGCAACTTAATTTCTTAACAGCAAGACACCTGAAACGAAAACTTGATCTTCCAAGCCTCAAGTGGTTGAAACATCTTGCAGGCTGAAGTCAATGCCACAGATTATCCGACAGCTTCACTAGAAGCTCGGTTTACTTGCCGTACCCCAAACATCCTTATCTCGCAGAAACTCGTGGTTTGAAGGATGAATGTTCATCCTATCTTATCTTCAAACGAAGAATGTTTCCCGTCAGAGGATTCACTCAATCTCGAGCATCAGATGAAAGATATCTTGGCCGCCACTGCCCAGACCAGATGGAAAAATCCCATCGTCCATGGAATTTCACCGCGAGTGCCAATCTTCAAATGGAGAATTGCAAGCGATGCGATGAAGCATCTAGACCGACGTCCAGAAGAAAGATCAAATCTTCTGGACAATAGCCGGGACTGGATAAATACTCCGCTGCATGTCACTTATGGAGGAAATAGTCGAAATCTGGTGGTGTTTTAGTAGGATCTGCAGTTGAGGATACCAGGGCGGGCAATAAAGAGGGCTGATATATTGTATCAAAGGTTCCAAAATCTGGTAGGCCGGTAATGCCGAGCCTTTCGTACCAAATCAATGGCATTGCTCGATGCTTGGCCTCTTGTGCTTCTCGTAATAGGTGAGAAATGAAGCTGTCAACCTGGGCATTCCTCCTCATACTTGTGCTTATTGGTGGAAGTTCTTACCCCTCCAGCGGACCCTCTCTCTCCCCACATCCCCCATCTTCTGACATCCGACACCACGGCCCATGGATGCCCATGGCCGACCAAGCTCATCCCGCCTGGCCAAGCCCCACGCTGCAGGAGGAGCCAGACCTGTTCCAGCGCATTTTGAGCCAACCCCAGCCTGAATTGATGCTTTGTCGCTGGAACAATCTGCCCCGAGCCTCCTCCAGCGCTGGATGTAATTTTCCATTCACGCTGTTGCCCTGTCTATCGCTCTTGTTTGCCCTTCCCGCCGTCGCTTGTCCCGCCGCCGCGCCGAACAGGATTGGTTGGCTGGGAAAATGGGAATGCAACCCCAGCCCCAGGTCCAGTCGTGAAGCTCCACTCTCACACTTCACGCTCCACTACCCTACCTCTGCACCTCAATCTTTCTTTTCCTCACGCACCTTAACTGCCTCACTTCACTTCAACTCCTTCGAGCCCTGTCCTACGGTCTCCAGGGTTACAGACGAGACAAATCACCGCCGGCGGAATTCCAATGTACCAGCTGTCTGGCAGTTCATCTCCAGCCTCCATTCGCAACGGAAACACCCCCCTCCTTCAGTGAGCCTCCCAACCTAGAATTCTCCCCCACTACCTACCACGCATGTCTGCGACTGGTCTACATTGCAGGATCACGGGTGCCATGTACAGTAGCAGATACCAGTATCAGACACAATCGACCAGGGAGCCAATTGCTGAAGCTAAATTGCGATAACAGACCACTTATAAGTGCGAAGCGGCAGACCTCGACTGCACATACTGTATCGAGGACGAGACGCCCATTACTTTTGCGCCGCGACCCTCCCCCGCCCAAGTAACGGCCCACGCAAACCATCCGAGACACCGACTGGCAGTCTGGACATGTGAGGGGGCTGCTGGACTTTCTTTCCTCACTTGCGACATTGTTCTCGCATACTAGCTCTTCCCTCCTACTACAGAGGCGGAACTTTCAAAGGCTCGAGATATTTCTCCAGAAGAGTGGGGTTTACACTGGCAGTCATGGCGACCAAGCAGCTCCAGTCTATGCCGACGCCCGCGAGGCCAAAGAGTACGAACGGGGTCATCAATGTGACCAAGGCGAGCACGGGAGATAATCGCATTGTGGTCATCATATACGGTCAAGGACAGGAGAAAATAGTGGCTGTCTTTGCGGATGTACTTGGTAAACCATACCGGCTGGCTCCAAGTTTTTCAGATGTGGGAGAGGACGATCATGGGACGGTCATTGGAGTCGCGACGAATGATGCAAAGGCAGATATTGGGAGTAGGAACAAAGCTCTCATGGTAGCCATCAACGCGCATTGTGTCAACTTGGGAATGCCACCGGATATCGATCTTTCGGCTGCCTCTGACTACGAATTCTTGTATACAGAAACACCATTTTTCCGGAGAGATCTTTCACGCTTCATCGCATTTACACTTGGTCAGATCAGTCATCATGAAGCGCTCATCACGAAGCCGAGAACGTATTTCATTTCAACTACTTTCCCCGACGTCAGAACGGCGCTTTCAAACTTGGATATCCTTTCTGTTGGATCTGATGCTGTGGAGATACGAGTTGATCTCTTGAAGGAACCTTTACCGGACGGAACTTACAGCTCTGTCCCAAGTATGAGTTATGTGGGAGAGCAGGTCATGCTGCTGAGGCAACGGACTGAACTTCCCATCATTTTTACCACACGTTGTACACGTGAGAATGGACGATTCCCGATGGACAACCCAGAACTGTACTATGAGTACCTCTACCGAGCCATCCAGTGGGGATGTGAATACATCGACGTGGAAGTCTGGTTACCAGAAGACATAAGACGACGACTATATGAGCAACGAGGCAACAGTCGTATCATCTCTGCCTTTCACGATTTCTCCGGGACCTTCAAGTGGCCCTCACCTCAGGCTCAGTCCATTTTCAACGAGTCTAGGAAGTACGGAGATATTGTCAAGATGATCACAATCATCAACTCGATGTCAGAAAACTACGAGCTGGAATACTTCCGCTCACAGATCAAAGCAAATAATCCCGACGGGCCACCACTATCGGCTGTCAATATGGGCCAGCTTGGTCAACTCTCCCGGGCACTGAACACAGTATTCAGTCCCATCACTCATCCCCTGCTACCCATTGTAGCAGCACCAGGCCAGATGAGTGCTGCAGAGATCAACGGAGCTTTGAGTACGATGGGTCAACTTCCCAAGAAGAACATCTACGCCATCGGATCGTTCCGATCAACACCACAGGCGACATTCTTCGAGAAGTGTTTCAACGAGCTCGGTCTCCCTCACAACTTCCAATCTGTCGACCGAGGAGTCAGAGGTTCAGTCGAAGCATTCTGTCTTCAACCTAACTTCGGCGGAGCATACATCAACCCACCTCTCCAAGCCTCCCAACCCTACATCCCTCACCTCACAGACGCAGCTCGTACCATCGGTGCCGTGGACACGATCGTCGTCCGAGGCGACGGCGCATCTTCCAGTTTCGTCGGCGACAACGCAACATGGAAAGGCATCCGCGCAACACTCACCCGGGACTTCGCACCCTCCGCGTACAAAGACCGCGCAGCCATCATCCTCAGCAGCAACGGCGAGGACGCCGCCAGCATCATCTTCGCCCTCCGCAGCCTCAATATCGGCAAGATCTACACCGTCGGCTTCAAAGCTCACGGTCCCCTCGCGGCTGGCATCGAGCCCTTCACATCCATCGAGTCGGTCCAGCGCGTCGAGCACCCCTTCGCTATCATCTCTGCTCTGCCACCTGAGAAGAGCCATCTCGTGCAGCCGCTCCTCAGACATTTTAGTAACGGGAAAACGTACCAGAATGGCTATGGTAATGGGAATGCGTCGCCCGGAAGAGATGGCGGGAAGGGGAAGGTGTTTGTTGATCTCGCGAATGGACCGCGGAAGAGTGATCCGCTTGCGGTGGCGGAGCAGAGCGGGTGGACGGCGTATGGGGTTGCGGATACGAGTGCGTTTACTACGGTTGAGACGTTGAGGTTGCTGGTGGGTCAGAATGTTCCGTATAGTTTTGTGAGGTTGGCGAGTGGGAGGGGGCTGTACTGAGTTGGTCGGTGGGGCCAGGTAGAGGACGATGTGGGTGTGCTGTCATCAACAACTGCTTGAAGAGGATGAAGATGAGGAGGCGACGATACGGATCCGACCTTTTGTATCGGATCGATCCATGGTTGTGGCGTTCGTACCTGCTGGCGTTTCGGTTGTGTCGTTTTGTTGGTTGGCAGTTGCCTGCTCATGGCGAGGAGGTAGATTTGACTGCCTGTTGTTTTAGATGTGGTTGGGATTTGTACTTTGGCTATGTTGGCAACTTGGTGGGTGGGCATGTGAGGTGAGATGGTGAGGTGAGGTTAGTTGGCGAGCAACCTAATGCGATAGGGGCAAGTAGTGAGTAGCAAAGAATATATACAATGCAAAGCAAACAAACATACCTCGATCTAAATTTATCTCTCCATCCATTTGTCTCCATATTTGGCCCCAGGGTCCAGGGAATTTTTCAAGAGCACTCATTCGTAGGTCCTACCACAGTGTACAGTAACACCATCCTATCAACGATACCATTCATTCTCTGTTAGTGTTGTGCTCTAGCTGGTGTTTGCTGTGAGTGATTCTCGGGCTCGCTGCTAAGGAACCAAGATCCATGACAAACAGTTTTCGCTATCAGAGAATTCGTTTGCTGATAATCGCCACAGATAATGTCGCACCTCAAATTGAACGATCGCATCTCCTCGGTTCGCATCCAGCGTAGCTGCACTTTCTGGGTATATATGTCCTCCCCTCGTTCCATCACACCCTGTCCAGGGTTCTTTCAGCTGATCCAGTGTGGTCTTAGCGGTGGAGGATGTCGCGGAAGGTAAGTATACCGATAATCTTTGGTTTACTGAAAAATGTGCTGATACTTTGCAACACAGCTCACTCGTCTTCCAATATGCTGGGGATCCTGTGATTAGTGCGAACTTCAATGACGAGATCTCACCCTGGACTTGTGACTAGATACTTGTCTGCTCAAAACTGGTACATAGCCAGTACAGGCTTGGCTGTGCTGTTGAAAGCGAAAGAAAACATAAGGGGCTGAAGATGGGAAGTGTGTGGAGAATGATAAGGATTCTGTCTTTACTGTATCTTTTCTGGATGGAATCTTAGTTAATTTATATCATCTATGTGATGTTCAGCACGGTGGATGAATATCCAAAAGTATCTTGTAGTTATCTGTTAATTGATTCGGATGGTCATTGACCACGTGAACCCACGTCTTAAAGCGATATCCATGGTTAACCCTCCTTTGATAGGGTAACCACTTGCACAAAGTCGTATGATAAAACCGGGGAATTGAGCCTGTAGCTTGGTGATTGGTACTGGCCGTTTTGAAAGTCTGGTATTGTTTTGCAAGAAAATTGTGGTGTACTTGAGAAGTGTTTGACAAGTGAGCGACCTGCATGAAGGCGGGTTCTGGCCGAGCCGAAGCGATGATTGGGTGGGGGCCGTGATGCTGCTGCCTCCAGACCCCCTCAACTCATCTTTCCCAGACTGGTCACCGACCCGGCATCTATCACATAAACATGATGTCCATCGTCCATTTCAACTACGGCGACGAGAATTATTCCCCCAAAGCACAATGATTATATCGTCTCGTCCATCATGCTTTGCAAATTCTGCGCCAACATCGATCTCGACGAGCTCTCCACTCCTGAAGGGTACAAACACTACAGCAGCTGTACCGAGTTATATCAATCTTCGCTAAATGGCTGTGGCTCATGCAAACTCATCTGGGACTCTCAGTGGGAGCAAGTCGGCGGAACGCTGTCAGCGACAGAACTTGACTCGGGTGTTGTGAGCTCGCAGATTATTGCTAGGGCTGTGAACCAAACCCGAGGGGACATCAAAAGGATTCGCTATGGTCAAGAAGCAATGCATGAGGAGTATGGTAGTCGGTGGTCAATTGTCTCGGATGATTGGGAGCGACCCTCTGATGTCGCTTACCTATGGTGCTTTTTGACAGTTGTTGCGCGTCCTGGTTCGTCACTTCGAGAGTTGTGAATTCGTTGAACGGCTCGACATTCTGCAAAAAATCCCGCTGATTCGTAATCGCAGAAGACCGAAGCACGGAATATCTACCGCTACAGCAATTTCTTGAAGCCACCCATACCAAGGACATTTGGCGAGGCTTTGTCACATCTTGGGTTCGCGATTGCTTGAACAACCATGAAGAGTGTTCACGCAAGCAAACCCGTGAATGCCGGCCCCCGACACGCGTGATTGACGTTTGGGCACCAGGATGTGAGGAGGAGCCATACCTCCGTCATTCAGGCGAAGACGTACGAGAATGGGTGACGTTAAGCCACTGCTGGGGTCAGAAGTCACCACTTCAAACAACGAAAAACACCATTGTTGCGCATCAAGAAGCTCTACCGTTGAACACATTTCCGAATCTTTTCTGTGATGCTGTCACAATAACCAGAGAGCTTGGTTACCGATACCTTTGGATCGACTCTATTTGCATCATTCAGGACTGCGAAGAGGACAGAGCTCAGGAGATCGCGCAGATGGGGGAGATTTACAAAAACTCCGTTCTATTGCTGCCAATAATTGTCGAGACAGCAACGACAGTATATTGGGAACGTCTTCTCCAGCGCGAGCTCGAGATTATACTGAACAAGGATGCAAAAGCATGCAGAGCCAATTTAAAGGCAAGATCTACGCATTTCATTACCAGAAGTGGTACGAGATGCACAAGATGACTACTGAAGAAGAGAAGACGCGGAGTCTTCTAAGGACAAGAGCCTGGGCGTTGCAGGAACAAATTCTATCCCCCAGAACCATACAATGGACTCCGCTACAGCTAGTTTGGAGCTGCCGGTACACGACATTATCAGAAGAATGCCCGTCAGAAGCAAATAGTCTTACTGAAGACGCAGTTTTGAGCTTCCCAGATGCTCCACCACACCGGCACCGGACAACCAAAATGATATGTCTTTCTCAAGAGCAACTCAAAAGTGCAACACAGCAACCGAAATTTACAGCGCCGGGTCTCGCTGAAAGAAATGATCCTCTTCAGATTTGGTACCTTATCGTTCAGCAATTCCTCTCTCGAAGCATCACATACGAGACCGATTCTCTGCCGGCCATTTCAGGGCTAGCGAGAGAGGTTAATCGACACACCGGCTATGACTATCTCGCCGGACTCTGGAGACAAGATATACACAATGGCCTACTGTGGTCCATTGAGGGCTGTGCAAAGTATCCCGACGAATATGTCGGGCCATCTTGGAGTTGGGTGTCTCTCAAAAAAACGATCAACTCCGTGAGGGGCGCGGCTCTTGGACCTGAAAGACCGACATACATATACGACGGCGTAGACGTCAACCTCGAACCCGTCGCTCAAATCCTGGGTACCGATACTGTCTACGCAAGCGGTGATCCATTTGGGCCCATCAGGTCAGCTACCCTGCATCTCAAAGCACCGTGCAGAGCGATCGGAACATTCCAGGATCATGAAATCAAACTGCCCCTACGCGGAGAATATGTACGAAAGCAGCTGTATGGGGATGATCCTTCAGCAGTCAGGGTCGGCGACAGCACTGTCAAGTGCTGGATTGACGGTCGACCTGGCAAAGAGGAAAGTCAAGAAGATTTGCTCGCTGCGGTTGGAGACTTGAGGGAGTCTGGCGCGGTTGTGGTCAGAATCGCGTCGTTGGGTGTCTGTCGTGAAATTGACTCTGGGAATCCTTATAAGAAACCACTGAGCAGTGGATTCTTGGAGGTCTTGGAGAATCAGAACTGGTCGCTTGTTCTGGTACCTGCTGCGGTAGACGTGGGAAATGGTGAGGAGGAAACTAAGTGGAGAAGGGTTGGGATTGCTAGAGTTGCTGATGATCTACTTGAAGGGTCGGATTGGGAGGAGAAGGAACTCACTATAATTTGAAAGAATGGTGGGGTTGTCAACTGCTGGCTCGACGGCGGGCGGTTGATGAACTCCTACTTCCACTGTCTCATCCGAAGGTCATTTCGATGTTGTAGTTTAAAGAGGTGACATCTGACTGAGAGGAGCTCAGAGTAAAGAAATGTCTACTTTTTGTACCATTCGCCAGTCATCCGATCAAGCATTTCGTATTGCTACGTACATCGTACAATGCATCGGTCAGCTTTATTGCCAATTCACTGCAGGCGAAGGTGTCGATCCCGGAGTGGATCAATCGGCTTACGTTGACAACAAAATAACCGTGGGCAATTCTACTGCAAAGACTTTTACTACTTGTAATTCAATCCCAGATTGGGTCTAACGGTCCCTAGAACCACATTATGCACTGGCCTCGAACCTAGCCTCGTGATTCGATACAGGGAGCGGATGCAAAGGCGGAAGTAAGCTGACCTCGCTTAATCATGTGCCGCTGAGCTGCTGGAACTCCTTGCCGTCAACACACTCACGAATCCATATATATCTTGGAAAGCCTCTACGATTGCAAGCAGAAAAGCATTCACTACATAAGCATAACCTCGTACCTTCAAATTCTTCGATATAGTGCAGATCACTCGCCCACGAACTTATCTTTGATCTCCTGGAAAACAAGCACTCTCGAATAGAATTACCATTCTCTAGAAATGCCGAAACCAATCAAACTCTATGTATCGTGTAAGTTTCCAAGCTTCACAGCTACTGACTCTTGGACACAAGCTGAGTTCCAATAGCCACGGGCCCAAATGGATGGAAGGTATTTTTCGTGCCCCTGAATTTTAATACTGATCAAATGTTGGCCGCCCGACCCAGAGATGATACTGAAAGAACAAACTGCTGTAGCCTGCCATCATTCTGGAAGAACTCCAGATTCCCTACAAACTAAAACTTCTCTCCTTCATGGAGTTGACGGGTGAAGAGCTCAAGAAGATCAATCCTTGTGGCAAAGTTCCTGGTTGGTCTATTCCATTCATTCTACTCCTACTTCCTCCATTTTCACTTACTGAACTTAAAAATAGTCATGCACGATCCCAACACAGACATAATACAATGGGAGTCTGGTGCCATTGTCTTATATCTCATCGAGCAGTACGACACGGAGAAGAAGCTCACTCTTGATTCCGTGAAGGAGAAAGCGATGCTCTATCAGTGGCTCATGTTCCAAATGAGTGGACAGGGACCCTTTTATGGACAATTGAGCTGGTACAGGCCTCACCTCTCATCCATCATGTCTCACGTATCCTGACAGTAAACAGGTTCAATCACCTCCACAGCGAGCCCGTCCCCTCTGCTATCTCTCGCTACGCTGAACAAGCCCACCGTGTCCTCCGCATTCTGAACGGCGCACTGGAAGGCAAATCCTGGCTTGTAGGAGACAAATGCACGTACGTAGACCTATCATTCTTCATGTGGAACTTCATCTTGGCGATCGTGATGAAGTGTAAGAAAGGAGAAAGCCCGTTCGATATGTATCCGAATGTGAAAGCTTGGCATGAGAGGATGGAGGGAAGGGAGGCTGTGAAGAAGATAGTGGAGGTTAGACAGCAGATGATTGAGAGTGAGAATCTGGGGGAGGATTACATGACGAAAGAGTTGAGTATAGATGAGATTAGGGAGCGGATTTGAGTTCAGGTGAGTGCAAACACGATGGGATGGAAGGATGAGACTGGGTATTGCGTTGCGAGTGAGTTGGGAGCTGTTGTCTCAAGCATAAAGGTCATATGAGCTTGGTCAAACTAGAACACGTAGCAATAAAGGAAACTTGAATGGCTGGGCTCGATCGCAGGGAAAGCATAACGTGCGGAAAGAAATCGTCGCCGAAGTGATCTGTGCAATACGAACATGCCCCCATCCCGGAGTCAAACACCAACGACTCCCTCCAAGGCTCCAACTGTAGGCAGTAATCCAGCCGTTTTGGTCTTGTCTCCCAAACTACGACCCTCGAACCTGAGCCTGGAGTTCGTGAGTGCTATGCGTCGTATAATTGTCATCATTATCATTTATTATTGTCAAGCTGCTCCCTCTTTTCACTTTGACTTCATTCATAAGTACGCTTTCGAGCAACCGAATAGTAAGAGAATGCGCAAAGAAACATCCATGATTCGTCTATCGAGAAGACTGGTAGCCCTTGACTCAAAGTTGTCCATAAAACTTGGCCCTCCTCGAGCTGCTTATGCATCAAACCATGTTTCCAAATTTGTGCCAGTCGCGGGGAAACATTCGGCTTCTGGAACTGCGGCTACTTCTTATAGAATTTTGGAATATCCCAAGCAGGTGTTTCCCGAAAGTAGAACTTGGTGGGTAGTGCGTGGCGTGCGAACAAGGAAACAAGCGAGGTGAGTGTTATAAATAAACTGCAAACACCAGAGAACTCTTCTTCTGATCGGCAGAGAGATCAATCCTTCGTATACACCAAACGTTTCGGATCACGGCTTGAGATATCGACGCATCTCCTTTGGAAAAATGTATTTTCTCGCAAAAATATTTCAACAATTGTCCAGAGCAGTTCGATCCGCCTGGTGTGGCTACCGATTACGGCCAAAACAGACATCACCGCCTGCTGCCAAGTATCGGAACATTGTCAACGTCATAGTGTGGAGGGGCAGACCCCAAGCAACCACATAACAAGAGAGGGAGCACTCGAGGCATAAGGATAGACTTGATATAAAGAGACGATTTGATCAAAACAAGAGACAAAATATATCTGAGTAGCGGGATTTGTTATTTCGAGGGTTGAGAAGAGATTCGATTAGACAGAATTATCGTCAATTGAAAGATAGGTGGTGTGGAAAGGAATGAAAGGAAAGTCGGCTCTTATAACGAAGCATGCTCGGCAGAGCCGCATCCAGTAACGTGACATCCAACCACCAAAATCAAGTGGCCCTGCCACAATAGAATGGCTCTACTACTCTTATTATGAAGGGAAGGTGCGATTTACAGAGGGAAGGACACGATACGTGAGGGAAGAAGAGGATGGGAACACGATATCTCGGGCTGAAAGCATCACACGGGCTGAGATAGTGACTTCATCGTATTCCACTGCTTCATGATTACCGAGCGTTGGCCAGATAGTCTTTAACTGATGAGAATGAAAGTGACATTCAGCTCCATGATTTGACAGAGGTGGTGGGGAATGGAAAGGGAGCCTGAATGAGGTGCGCTGGCCGTCAACCTCACTGTCTCTGAGGACTTGGATCAAGATCCTGTCTCTGGATCAGGGAGTGAACAAATAAGATCGCCAACACGTGAAAAGACGGCACCAGCTTTGAATATATTAGATGAACGGAATGACTTGACTGCTCCGCCAAAACAAGAAATTCCGGATCCATGCTATACAGAAAGCGTTTTCGCTGTCTCGCCATATGGTATGACGATAATTGCAAGGAGAGTTTGATTTATACTCAGAGACAAGAAGTAAAGAGCTGTTGTAAATGAGAGCGATGCTGATACCGTGCCTTCTAGAAAAGATCTTGTTTAGCTACGGCTTGAAGGCGATGGCAATGGAAAGAATGTCCATATGGAGTTTCCTACCTCAGCTCCTGGGTAATCATTGATATGTTATGGTCTTGGGTCCCACGTAACCCTAACATGATATTACTTAGCGGGGCTACTTTTCAATTTTGTCTGATTCTGTTCTATGACTAGTACGGTTTAGCATAATTGTTTGAACAACAGTACGATATTATAATAAAGAGGTCTATGAAATGGCAAATTCCAAGCTCATTCTAATTCATGTGCGCTCATATTTTCGCACATACGTCACTCCGAATCATTCGCAGCTGATGTGATTCACAGCCGGACTTTATTCACGACTCAAAATTCATTTCCTAACTGGATGGGTTGGTGGAGCATGAGTCACGTTGGCCTCCCGCACAATTATTTGCCCTCAAATACTCCAGCCCCCCACTTGTTCTTTCATTTGCCAACATCCACAACTTCAAGAAGTACTCTGCTATTCCCACCCCTCAGCCTACTACAACGCAAAGGACCTTCTCTTCTGAGTCGTTACGCACTCTCACGTTCATCAGATAACCCACTTGGCTTCCCTATCACCATGTTTCACAACTGCTCTGTTCTACCTCGCTTCTATCTCGTTCCTCAGTCAAGATGTCTAGTTTGAATCAGGACGAAGTTAGGGCACTGGAGGATGACCGAGTGCTATTGAGCGGCACAATAAATGGTAAACGGAAGGTCAGCGCCGCCCTTTTGAGTAAGTGTGCTCTACCGCTATACTTTTCTCTACGACGTATTTAACATAACTTCAAGGTCCTCCTTCTACACAAGGAAGCCTTTCCTCAGGCTCATCCTCTTCAGCATCCGTTCGCGTTCGAGGTCTCAACACAGCACAGGCACCATTCGATCTACCAGAAAGCCACGAGAGTGTGGCAGCTATTGAATGGTGCGGCTTCACTCGAACTAAGGCCGGCGATATTTTTGCAAGATGGTCAGCACGGCCAGACCCGGAACACAATCCAGATGGAGTGCTTGAGTAAGTTTTCTTCATAGGTCTCATACGGTCATATTGACACTTTTCCATCCTAAGGATTTGTACCAGAATGCTAATAGAGTGATACAGATTCATGATTGGGGAGATTAACCAACTAAACATTCTGCCATTGATTCAAGTGCCAGCAGAGCAGGCTATGACAGCTCTGGGTGTGTCCGACGAGCTGAAGAATGTCCTCACCAGCCCCATCTATAGACGGATCTTTCTGTCAGAAACACTGCACTATTGGCTTGAGGATACCATCCGGGATAGACATACCAGCCTGCAAATTCTTCAAAAGAAGTTGAAAATACGAGGCGCGCAAACAGTGGCAAGGCGTAAAGGAGGAAAGCGGGCCAAGATCTTGGGCGCATTTGACGCAAATCCCTCTACTGAAGCTTCTTCTTCTTCTTCTTCGGCATTACCGACCCAGCCTCAGCAAATGGGGAGCGCAGTGTCAAACATACAATCAGATGCTCTTCCGACGTCCTACGTTTCAGTCGATCATCCACCATCGATTCTCTCTGGTCACTATGTCTTGTACAAAGGCAAGTCATCCGCTGAGTTGCTGTCCGAGCGGTTCATTCGCGAGGATGGAAGCATCAATATGGGGCTATCGAGAGCATGAAAGGTGAAGACTTCAACCAGCGCAGAGGTGCATGGTATTTCTCCAGAGAAGAGGAAACGGCAGAACAGTACCGTCGTTGGGCGGCTGCAAGGAATAGTATGGCGGAGACCTGGATCATTCGAGTACAAATCCCAAGCGGATTCATTGATGGACTTCGCAAGAAGTATCTTTGGTACTCCCCTGATTGGAAGACGTATGTCTGGTATTGTAGGAAAGGAACTTCCGAAGGAAATCCCCCAGACAGGTTGGAAGAATTCTGGAAACCAGGCGAAGCACAGATGATTGAAGGTCATATCTGTGGCCGCTCTCCCAACATCATCCCTAAGATCCCAAAGCAGGATGTGCAAACAAGGCTGAGCGAAAACGATCTGCTCTATAACGGAAGTAGGAAGGCGACACAGACTGTCTTTGTGGACGAGGAGGCAGTAGAGCGTCTAGGAGAGTTGATTAGGGGCAAGATTTTTATTGAGATTTTTCCTGCACAGCAGTCGCCTGACATTGCTTGATAGGAAGCGACAAATGGTTCGGTTTCCTTGACGCTCTGGCGTTAGTTGAGGCAATGGATTCTCACAAGGTTTTGCGCAGTGCTTTCAATAGAAGCGAAGAAATACATCATTTGAAAATCGCCGAATGCAGTCTTCAGAACAGGAATGCCCGGACTACCCCTCCGGAAAAGAAACCCCAAATAAACTTCTAACCCACCGGAAAAGCACAAAGTATAAAGCATTAAACGGAAAACATCCCTACAATATGACAAAAAAAAACCTCGGGCCGACCCTCACTACTCGCAACACACTTTCTTACATATGAGTTTGTCATGACCGGGACTTCTCGCATCAATGCCGACGGCAAAAGGCGATGGGGATGAGGAGAGTAGACCGTGACTCCGAGGACTTACATCCTGCGTATGGAGTATCGGGTGTGGATTAGTGACGCAGGCACACCATCTCGCGCTCTCTCGATGCGAGTGAGGCAAGGAATCTTGGATCTGCCATGCGTTGCGAAGAGCCAGTCGTAGGCCAGGGTTCGTAAACGGTAAGTTGGTCATGCGGTAATTCACATTCGACTTGATTCACTCTTACCTGATATCAAGACTCAATCGAGTGATGTGATGTCTCGACTGTCGGATCAAAGGAAGAGAAGGAACAAAGTTCAACCGATGTTTAAGCTTGATTTGAAAGAAGGGTATCAGAAGCAAAATAAGAAAAGAATGGAGGAGATCTGGTACTGCCAATCGGTGAGGATTTGCAGGGTTACATGATGTGCGCGATGATTCGCCTTGGCCACGCGAGAAAAGCGTGGCATCGGACCCTGAGGTATGCTTTGGGAAGGTACATAGGTACCTCCACCGGTATTGGAGATAGATGGTCAGTGGAATGCCGATACGGCACTGCACTGATAACAAAGTGCAGATACCGAGATAGCTACAGTGCCATTGAAAATGGAGATAGGGAGTCACCGATACCCACGATGGGAAGGAGGTATTTTGATATGGTGTTTGAGATCAAGAGTGAACTCAGGTGAAGCGAGGATCCATCAATTTCGGCCCTTCTTTCTTGCACTTCTACACTTCTAGCTTCCAGGAGACTGATTTACCTTGCTGCCCAACCTGCCTACCATATTCCTTGTCCCCTCCACACCCCATATTTTCCATCTGCAAACGCCAGACTTAAGCACCCCGAAGTGCTGCAGCGCTGTCACTTTCAACCGACATCAAAAGTGTGGAGAGCATAAACCTTCACCCTTCTCCATCCTGCGCCACTCTAGCCCCCAAGAAATTGGCATCTTCCACCGCACTCGGAATCCGGGGAAGAAGGGCCCGTAAGACAAGCCAAACCCCTCACTAAATTTCTCCATACCCCATCTTCTATTTCTTCTTCTCCAAGAAAACTCTTCAGCGGTACGGAGGTATCATTTCTTGAGTCAGGCACACTAGGTTCGGACCATCTCCCCATCCAGTCCCCCCATCTTCCCCTCATTCGCCTCGGAGATGCTACCTCTTCCAGCCGTCGGAGCCTGTGGTCTCCTCGTCTCCCTCCAGAACCATACCTAGAAGGCAATGATTCGGATTATCGATACGCCGAAATGGACTGCAGGCTTCGTTTTTAATTCTGTTCGTCTTGTTCTTTTCTGGGCTGGGATCATGCACGCCATTCAGTCCATTCTCTCCTGGGAACTCTCCCGTGATGCAGATCTTCGCGCGGCAGTCTGTCTTTCTTTTGTGAAATGCGGAGGTCTAACTACTGGTCCTAAATGACTATCAAAGTTAGGTGCGCGTAATAGCCTACAGCTACCCAACCTATTCCCTATTCAACAGACGAGGTGAATAACGAGGAGTTCGAGAAGGTGGCACGGACTTCCAGCCTCCGAAGAATACCTTTCATCACATCTCACAAGTACCGGTCTCCAGACTAAGCCACGAGCCAAATCCAAGTGACAATTCTAGTCTCACCACACCTGCAAGATTCCAGAAGCGGAATTGCTTGCGGGCAATTTTCCCCTTATAAATGAGTGGAGAGGAGAAGGAAAATAGAACTGGTTGATATTGCGGGGTTGGGGTTGGGGTTGGGGCTTGGGGGAGGCGGTTTCATCGACCAGCTCGCAGGCGAATTGCATGGTGGTAATTTCTTGAGGAGGCAGCATTTAAACTCCCATGTCAATCACTGCTGGCGTAGGCTGAAAAACTGGTGTAGCGTAGCCGCTTCAAGCTGGGGAAGCGATGCGATGATGGTGAAAGGGGAACGAGTTGATTCGAGGGGTTGGCGAGTCAGAGGACTGGCTTTCCGAGATCCGAAGATGGTATCCGATGACAGTAGAACAAGTGGATGGAGTTGTACTCCGGCTGTGAAGTCGGTGGAGCAAGATAGTAATCACTAGGTTTGTGGTACGATTTGATTCGAAATAAGGATCCGGGGAAGTGTTTGTGTAATGCGTTGTACGACCGTTTTGATACAATAGTCGTCTCCAGGAAAGAGAATGGGGAGATGCTGATGGAGAGAAATGACGACGGGGCGCTGTTTGGAAGGAGATGAGGCTCTACTGAACTTGATATTCAAACACAGCTGTGAGCACAACATGAAGGTCCCCTCTTCCGGCTCGCTTAAGATCTGCACCAGCAGCAGCTGAAAACAGGTTGGGAAAACACATGGCGTTTTGATTGAAATTTCAGGGTCTGACATCGTACAACGCACCCAACCAGGTATCCGGAGCATAATCCCATTGAGTGATAGCTGCGGTGGTCCTGAAGCACGACTTTAGCCACTTGCAACCCACTTGTACTTTCCGTAGAGTGATCTTCAATCTTGATTATCTTGATTCGATCTCGAGATCAACAGTTTGAGAAGAGCATTGAGGGGAGACGAGCTTTAGAGATGATCTTCAACTCCGCGATGGGACCTTCCGCAATCGTGAGATCCGGTGTGATGCCGATGGACATGCAGGGCTGAGATGCATGCGCTCCAATCATAATACCGACTTCTTTGCACCGCTGGACCTCCAGCGAAAGGCTTGAATTCAGGCACATCGCAAGCCTCAACACCATACGGCATTGTGGACCTGCTAGGCCGAGAGATGTCTACTTCTGATCAATAATTCGTGTGGACGCGGATCGCATTTAGGAAAGCTAATATGTTGCTAGCGAGTAAGTGAAGAGGCCAGTGAAGGAACAGCTGAGTACGGTATGCAGCGAGTGAACAGACATGATGCAGCCGCCACAGCGGCTCCTCTTGTGACTTGCAAAGAAATAGATTAATTTTTGTACTCCTGTGCCTGGTTCTCGAAAGGTACGTACAGGGGGAAAATAGCAAAGGTAAGGATGTGTCTCCCTGGCTGGCCTGTCACAAGAGGCTGTTGTTCGGATCGTAGGGACGAGAAGGCTTCTAGAGCTTGCCGAGGATCCCTGTACTTCTAAGGAGCTGCAGCTTCGATTCAGCGTCTTCCACGCCAAACATCCCTACAACCACGCCCTTACCGCCGGCATGCACCTAGCGAGTTAGTGATTGGAATCAGCGGTTCTGTTCCTTCGTCTCCCCCAAACGAAACCTAATGACCCCTACTGTACTGTACTGCACTGCACTGCGACGTATGGTAGCACGAGATGCTCACCCCAGACCATACTTCCTGCAACCATGGAGCGGGGACGGGGAGTCGCATCTGAAATTGGAATCTGGTCCGCAAGGTACGAATGGCAGGGTTTGACAGTTTTACAGGAAGATGGAAAGGATGAAGGGAGCATCATGTCTAAGAACGAGTAGGCTTGAATTAACCAGAACGAATAGTTAGCGAGGAGGAGAGACCTGTAGAGCATAAGCTGATGATGATTCAAGGTCTGGCTGTTTCTGTACAAGGCAGTCTCATCTGATCAGATTTGATCTGCCGGTCGTCCCTTTATTTTGTTTACATTACTTTCATTTCTTTCCGTCCTCCTCACCTCATCTTATCTCACCACACCTCAGTCCCTCTTCTCTCCTCTCATCAAAACTTCCCCGTCGGTACCAAAGAAAACATCGAATTCCAAACCGGCAAAGCAGATCATCTTCATCGACAGCCGGCGCTTTGATCACATCCTTTTATCTTCCCTGCTTCTTCGTACCGCACCGTGTCTCTCTCGGCCCCATATCACCCATCATCATCTCGTCTGTCACCGCCATCTGAATACTAAAAGCCGGAATTCGAGCAAAACAAGAAAGGACAAGGCCCAAAAAAAGCTCCAAAGTCAAAATTTCCCAGCCCAGTCAAACCTCAATCCTAGGCCGGCATCCACCGTACCGTGTCATAAGCTCCAAATCCGCTCCCCTGCCATTTCCTCCCCGCAATCTCATCTCGAATCAGCGCAAAACGGAGCGGAGCATGGCATGAGCCAGGGAGGTGTACGACTACTGTACTATACCTAGACCTTGTAGACTACTACCTCTACTACCACGGCTACTACACCAGGTCTCCTGCTCTAAGGAGATACAAGATCAAGCTGTTCTGCCTTTCGGGAACGAATCTTGTTTTGCCTTTCCAGCGACTCGTTCACTCAGGTCTTGCTTGCTTTGCACCTGTCATCTCGTCTCATCTCCTCGTCCAGGTTCCTCCCCTACACACAATATCAACATCGACAGCGGACCCTGACAGTCCCAAGTTGCATGTCGACGCCTCATCATCTCGAACTTGACAATTGCCCTCGCCTACCTTACATTTGACGACTCATAGGAACGCCACAGTCAACCTCGGCAATTCTGGACTCCTTTCAAATCTGCATCTCCCCTTTATTTTTCTTCTCCCCAGGCCAGGCCAGTCCCTGATTCACAGCTGCCACTTCTGTCAGTTGATCAGGAGTGGATCACTTGGTCCTTCACCAACCTTAGGGAAGCCTGCAAAAGCTGGGGCAGACCAATCCAGCCCATCCGTAGCCGTTCGATCAGTGCGGGCAAAGCTTACGATTGGCGCCCTCATCGCTCATCCTCCAGCATTTTAACTCCACCAAATCCACCGAACCCACCGAAAAAGTCCACCTTGCCCCGAGTCAACTGCAGCTCCCATTTGACACTGCATAGCACATCATCCCACAGCATCCCCAAGGACCCAAGGATAGCCCCAACTTGCAACGGAACGGTAAACCTTTCTCCCATAAGCTGTGCCACTGCCACTGCTGCTGCTGCCATCCCGACTTCCATCCCGCCTTTTCTACGCAGGCCCCCCAGACTTTATTACACATTCCACATTTCCGTCGCCTTTGCCTGGACGAGACCACTCAGGTCGTGCTGAGAGCGCCATGCGCCTTGGTCAGCCTTTATGATGTAACGGACCAGCTTACTCCTCACACACCCTCTCTTTAGCTTGCGAGCCCATTGGATTTCAGTTCATTCGTTTCGTTCGCGCCGCTGCGCTTGCTTCTTCATCATGTCAGTCCGGCCGCAGGTGGGCATTGAACGACTCCCAGCACGTCGCATGAGCAACGAGCCACGAGAATCAATGAATTGCAAGAGTTGTCGGAAGCGCAAGGTACGAGTACCTTCGCCTGTCAAGCAGATCTTCCGCAGTACTGATAATTTTTCCAGATCAAGTGCAATCGGTTGCGACCGACTTGCGAGGCTTGCCAGGTCTTCCAATGCCCGTGTGTTTATGGTGGGGTAGCCCGCAATCCGCCCAATTCTGGGGATCAATTTTTTGCTTCTTTGTACTGACGAGTCTCGATTGTCTTAGATGCCGTGCCAAAGAAACGAGGACCGAAGACTGATGTATTGGAGGCCTTGTTGAAGCGCGTGGATGGGTTGGAGAGGCGGTTGAAGGACGAGAAGAAGTCGAGTTCGGAGAGCAATGAGGGTTCGGCGGGAGACAAAGAAAGTCCCAACAGCGATACGAAACCCAAACGACCACAACTCGAGACGGCAAACATACCCAACGAATCGGCTGTATATTCTCCTACTCCCATAAGGTAGGCATTTCGATTCTCTAGGTATTTGGTGTATATATTTACTGGTGTTAGTGAACCGTCACCTCCAGCAGTCCAACCGGATGTCCTCCTCGATACATACTTCTCGCGATGTCACGGAAAGGCATATTATATACTCGATGAGACGAGCACGCGGCAGCGCATGCAGCTGAACCAAATCCCATCATATCTCGTCTTTGCAATATATGCTGTTAGTGCAAGGTAGGACAGCCAACCGAACATGCTTGTAAAGTTGGAAGCTTATGTTCCTGCAGATATACGGCGCATCCGAACGGTTACCATGCCGCAGTGCGACTCAGTGAAGACTATGCGATACGCGCAAGGACGGAGCTGGATATTGATGATCCATCCGTGGATTGTTTGCAGGCTTTGTTACTTCTAGCAGTGGCCTTTACGGCTGCTGGGAAGGGCAAGAAGGCACACATGATGCTAGGTATGTCTATTACTGACAGGGAGAGTCGTGCACTGACAGGCAACAGCAAGTGGAATCGGAATGGCCATGGCACTCGAATTACATCGAGAATTTGACCTCAAAACTAGGGTGACACCAGTTGAGAAGGAAATGCGCCGGAGGTTATTCTGGACTTGCTATTTGATGGATCGCTTCATGGCATGCGGGTCCAAACGCCCTTCACTAATCGCCGACAAATGTATATTGCTTCGTCTGCCATCTTGGACACCAGGACCTACTTCTTTACCCGTGGAAGGAGAGTTCTTTCAAAACGGCTCAAATCTACAGTACCACTCCGGATCAGGGAAGAAGAGCCAAGGAAGCAGCGGAATGCTAATCGACATCGTCCGTATCCTCGGCATCACGAATCGATATCTCGCAGCAGGGGGCGTGAAAGGTGATAGTCACTTTCCTTGGCACTCATTATCGAATCTTTCCAAGATCCGTCAGGATCTGGATATCTGGGCGTCTGGGACACAGGACGTCTTCTCCTCGATCGACACTCTTTTCGGTCAACCGGATAGCACGACTTTAGTGCTCAGCAAACTTATCTATCATCTCATCCATTGTCTAATATATCGGCCTTTCCTACCAATCGATCTAGCTGAGTTGGCGGGAACAGGACAGCATCAGTCGTGGCAGATAGAAGCTACAAATCTGTGTTTTCTGCACGCCAATGCCATTGCTGAGTTGGTAGAACTTGGTAAGTCACTTTCCCTAACTTGTTTGTTGGCAATTGTAGCTAATACTTTTCAGGCAAACAATCAGCCTCAATCGAGTGGCCTGCCTTTGTAGGCTATTGCATCTGCACTGCAGGAACTGTGCACGTTCACGGAACTCACTACAACGGCTCGCGAGAAGGCGAAGTATTCTCCGCATCATCAGACTTCCTCTCCCGAGAAATGCAACAACTCTCCGAACTCCGCTACGCCTGGTCATCCGTCCAACACCAGCGCGACACCCTCCAAACCATCTACGGCTGCCACTCGGAACTCGTCAAATCACTAGCCAGCAACCCCATGCGCTACAGCCCCGTCTTCCACCTCGAGGATTTCTTCGACCGGTATTCCGACCTCGGGCAATTCTTTGATGGCGCCCACATCTCATTCTCGGACATCCTCCCAGAATCCCTATCTCAAGAAACGTATACAGGCCACGACTTGTATGCTCCCAGAGGCAGCAACGCCTCTCTCGACTTCAAGAACTCCGCCATGAACCACAATGGCAACGGCGCCATCGACCCCAGCCATATCGCCAGCAAACGCAAACAATCATCCGCCTCCCGCAAAAAACACATCGATCTCAAACTCGCCCACAGAAACTCCACCTCCCACCCTAACACCGGTTCTTCCGCCGGCCATCCGGAAAACACGCTTATGTCACCGAATGGCGCGTTGAGCGATCAGAATCTGGGCATGTTGCAGGCTCAGCAACAAGCTCAGCAACAACAAGCTCAGCAGCAGCAACATATGATGGACCAACAACCCCAACCGCCTATGACGCCTTTTCAAAACCAGAACCAACCCGGAGGTCCAAACGGGAATGTGAATGGTACGCCAAACACCAACGGCATGCCCGCCCTCTCGCAAACGCCCTTCTCCCCACCCTACGCCTTCGCGACCCTCGGCTCGCAACACCAGCACAACCAGACCGACTACGACCCTATGTTCGGGATGCCAAACATGGGCTTCAACTACAGCACCAATTCTGCACTCGGCATGAATGCCGGAGGCGGTGGGATGAGCGGTGCTGGAGGCATGAATGGTGGTGCGGCGATGCAGCAGGAAGGCATGACGCCTGGTGCGAGGAGTGTAGGTGAGCATAGCAATGGGACGGCGGGGACGGATGAGAAGGATCCGTTTTTGAGTCTGTTGGAACAGTTGGCGGAGAATGAGAATAGTATGAGGGGGCCGAGTGAGTTGGATTTCTTTTTGAGTGGGGGGACGGTTTAGGTTTGGTCTTGTCTTGGGCTCTTGACACCTTGACAGTCAAAGTGAAGTGAAGTGGAGTGCGAGGAGAAAAAGGTGGATGGGATTGCATATACTTGATTTGGTTGGATTGGAATGATTTGGATTGGTTGCGGTATGATATGATAGGGAGCGCATGGCGTTCTGGTTCTGGTCTGGTTTGCTCGATTGGCATGATGGAATGAATGATACGGATTGGACTGATATGGATTTGGATTGGATTGGACAGGACATATAACCCTGAAGTTAAGCTGTAAGGGCAGGGACGCAGGAGTCCGTCCCTAGTCTTCTATTCTATTCTATTGTATAAAGTTTATTGGACATGTCGAATGATGTCAAGTCAAGTCATACATCTATCTCCATCTTGCACTCGGAACATGTATTCGTGCTCTCGCTCTTGGCTCGGTGTCTGTTAGTCTTTCGTTTTTGGATATTTTGCAAGTGCAAGGACATGGCATGGATGAAGAAGTGTTCAATTGCTGGTAGCGAGACAATAGAGGGGCGGGGATACCAGACGATGTGGTGTGAGGTGAGGTGATAGGCGGCACGCAGCAAATAATACACGTGATTCAGCGCTTCATCCTGTCATTCGTCTCTCTTTCGTCTCTCTTTCGTTTTGTTTGTTGGTTGTGTCTTGGTTTTGTTGGTTCTGTTTTGATGCCGCTCACTCGGCTAGGGACTCGTGTCCTCATCCAGTCCGATCCCATCCCATCGCATGCTCCTGCCTCATTACCACCTCAACAACACTTTCAAGTCCTCCACATAACTTGCACTCAGTGCTTGCCATAGTCTAGAATCCCAATTTCTGGCGGAAAATCGTTCTCTGTTTAACTATCTCGCTTGGACTTCCTGGCCTAATACGCTATTGATGATACACTGCTCCCACAGTCTCAGGACCTCAGGCCCTCATCAGTTGCCGAGTCCAGGAATGGACAGCAACAATTTCGAGCGAGGCTATGATCCTCTCTGGTTCGAGAAAACCATCATACCTCTCTTCTACAAGTGTACGCTCATACTCGGCCTTATCCTGCCGATTCTATACCTCCTCATCTCACTCTTGGGCGTGAGCGTCGACATCAACTTTAAAGGCAGGAACTGGATTTTAGGATTCATCGCCTTCCTAACGGCAATCATCGATCTCTGCTCTTTCACACAACCGCTTAATCTGGCGAGGCCGGTATATGTCTGTTTTTATCCCATCCGAGGCGAGACGTTCCACCATCCCGAGGTACGTGCTGTTCTGTCCTGTCCTGTACTTTCTTTTTCCTTTGCTTTTGCTTTCCTTGTCTATACTGTGTGTGTTTGTGTTGGTGTTGCAAGATTCAAATCCCTCTGTGGAGTGTCAGTGTTCCTTCTTACTTTCTCGGTTCAAATATCACTCCTCTTGGAGTGTGAGTCTGAGCATGAGCGGCGAGCGCTTGAATGCTGTGGGATGGTAAATTGTGTTGCCTCAACAGGGGGTTGATTGGGTTAAGATGAATAGGAAGGAAGATAGAGATATATGGAGCTGGTTATTATTCCAAAGTTCTGACTCCTATTAGGAAACGCGTCTTAGGATTCAATGGCTTTGCTTCCTCTCTGCTGCGTTGGCGGCTGGTGGTGCTGCGGGGTGGGATGTTTTCGTTTTGTTCAAGCAGTGGTTGATGGAGCTGAAGAGAGAAGGACGAGGATGGTATGGAGAGGTGGCTGGGAGAGAGGGAGGCAGGAGAGAGTGGTGGATATTTCCGGGGAGGGGGTATGTGGAGGATATGTTTGGAGAAAGTGGGAATGAAGAAGACGAGAATTGGAACGGAGAGAATATCAACCTGGGCGAGAGAGAAGACGACGAGGGCGAAGAAATGGGGAGCAAGGCGAAGACCAGTATTGCAGCAAATGAGGGCCTGAGTCTATTAGGAGTTGGAAGTGAGGAAGTTTGTCCGATCGTAGACGACTGTGGAAGCTTGCATTCGAGTAATGGAAGTGACACGCCTCTTCTCACACCTAACGAGGATTCTGCAATCGCGGGGACGACTCCAGGTTTCGTCAGGATGGTAAAAGGAGAAGCGGACAGAGAGAAAATCTCGGAAAGGATTGCAGTGGGAGACCCCTCACCAAGAAATTGGCTGTGGAGACTTATAGAACAAGAAATAAAGAGACTGAGTAAGGACAGACTGATGGGACTTGCATGGCTCATGACTGTAGCAGCGTGGCTGGTGATGTACGGACGGAGCAAGAAGGGTAAGTTTTGGGGAATGGAATATGAATAAAAGCAGAATGATTAATTGAGTGACTGAATGTATTCGAATTACCTCAGAAGAGCTTCGATCTCCCGAGAAGCCAATACGACATGGGAAATGCATAAAAACTGACTGACGCTCGTTAAGAAGTGCTTGTAATAAGATAGAATGAAAGCAGAGCTGGATAATCACTGAATCAAAATCTGAAATGGAGCACTAAAGAGACCATATAGGAAGAACAAGCGAGGAGATCTCATCTCTCTTCCCAAACAAGACAAAAGCATGTGCCCAAAACGTGACTCTCTCTCCATCCCCTCCCCATCAACCCGATCGCCTGCCCAGATATCGGCCCGACAACAAAACGCCTCTTCAAGCCTCATCCTCAACCCCCAACCAACATGCATGCATGTATTCCTCAAGCGGCATCGTGTTGCTTCATTGTATGCGGGGTAGACATAGACACAGACAGACACGGCACATGGCACTTTGCACATACGCCATCGGTGCCAATGCCAGTGCTAATGAGGATGTCAAATTACATGCACCCTATCCCGCGTGTCTGTTCGCTGAAAGCCTGATAGGTAGGAGGAATCTGGGGTTGAGGGGAGAGGATGGAGAGGGAAAAATGTTCGCGATTTCTATTATTTACCCTGCCACTTTCCCTTCAAGCATCCTGACAGACGCCTACCTGTATCACACCACATTTCGGAATATTCATCGCTGTGATTACTTTCTTCAGATTACCAAAATGACAGAATTGATGCAAGTAGGATTTCGAGACGGCACAATAATAAATCCAAGACAAAATGAAAGGGGAGGAAAGAAAGGGGCATGAAAGTTCATGATCCTCGCATCCTACACCCAGATGCAGCTCCTGGTGCATGAACCATAAAGTGTAAATTGGGTGGATGTGGATGTGGATGTGGATGTGGATGTGGATGTGGATGTGGATGTGGATGTGATGTGATGTGACGAAGGGGAGGAAGATGGGGAGGAACTGGAAGAGAAAAGAAGGAGAGGACGGAGAGGATTAGTAAAGCGGCATTGCTGTCAGGCAGTCGTGCTATGACAATTATGGTTGAAGCTAACCCTTTCTTATGGAGAAACTAAATCTTGTCTTGTGCTAAATCTCTCTCTAATGTGATGAAGATCTCGGCCGGGCGTTATTGGACAACCAGACCAAATAAGGTTGGCTTGAGTCGGGCATGATCTAACGCCTTCCCTTCTCTCGTCCTCGTGTCGAACAAACCAAACCTCTTCCTCTCTGCCACCAACTCTTCCACCAGACCGTCGCCAGAGAAGGAGAGAACATTCGACTGATCCTAGAATCAGATCTCGTTCGGAGTTGAGTCGCAGACCGTTCTTGAGACGACACAGACCGGTCTTTCTACGAACCAGAGGAGCGAGGCCATTGTTCGTCGGAACTTTGAAACACTGCTTGGTTTGCGGCCATACATTCTCGCCTGCAATACCGACTCATCTCTGCTCTCGGACTCGAATTGGGTACATCGACTAGCCGCGGGAACCACTGCATTCGTGGGGAGCGCTTGCGAAATAAAGACAAAGAAATAGGTAGAGAAGACGGTGTGAATTACTTTGGAAGGAAGGGAATATATCTCAATGGCTTGGACTTGGACCTGGACTCGACGACAACCATGACCTGACCTTCCGACTCAACGACTTCGAATACTGCGACTGCGACCGTTGCGATGGACGACCGCGAAAGGGTGATGCCCTCTCGTGGGCGATCGGTATTTGTGGTTACGACCATTACATTTGTGCTGGCTACAGTCTTTGTCGTCGCGCGATTGATCAGTCGATTCGGTATATTGAAACATAGGACTTGGGATGATTGGGTGATGATTCTGGCTTGGGTGAGTGGGCATACAATGAATACAATGGACTATGGCTGATGGGGTACAGCTCCTCGCTTTCGGACTATCATTTTCGATCGATTATGGCACTTCGAAGGGTCTGGGTAGACATGATATCGATATCCCCACGTCATGGGTTCGATCGCTTCGAGGTGCCGAATATGCATTTACGATTCTATACGTATGTTCTATCAACATCTAGGGAAAGGCATACTGACAATCGCAGAACCCAGCATTAATGGCAACGAAGACGTCCATTCTGATCTTCTACCTCCGCATGTCACGCAACACACAGAAAATACTCCGAATCGCATCCTACGTTACACTAGGTGTGGTAAACATCGCAGGCGTGGTTCTCACGTTCCTCAACGCCTTCCAATGCAGCCCTGTCAGCGCAGCGTACGACCCCACCAAGTCCAACCAGAAATGTATCTCCATCGTTACACTGTACTTGTGTTCAGCGCCTGTCAACATCATCACTGACTTGGCCATCTTGGTACTTCCCATTCCTGTACTCACAGGCATGCGTCTACCACAACGACAGAAAACGATCTTGATCTTGACGTTCGCATTAGGTGTTTTCGTCACCATTGTTGATGTGGTTAGGATATATTATTTGCAGCAAGCGGTCGATACTCAAGCCATCGCCCAATCGAGACTGGGAACTGGGATCGATTTTGCGTGGACTGCTAGTACAGCATTGATGTGGTCTGCAGTCGAGGTCAACGTGGGGATTATTTGTGCTTGTATTCCCACCTTGAAGCCACTCGTCAAGCGAATCTTACCATCAATGATCACGGATCGATCAAGGAGTGGCAGCGGAAGTAACATTGAGAAATCTGGTTCATTCTCCTCACAGCCTCAGCGAGATTCCAATGCCGAGCAGCAACATATGGTTGCGGAGTCGAATTCGCATCTACAGCCATTGCCCCAGGCACATGCAGGTGCCACACAGGAGGAAGAGATGGACATGATGGATTTCCTGACTACTCCAGGTGGAATGGGACCTGGGCTAGGACCGACGAATACCATCAATCGAACACAGACAGCGCGAAGTGCACGAACAGCTATCACTGAGAATACGCTGTATTTTGGCTTCGTCAACATGAGACGACCAAAGAGCATGCTCAAGACCAAAGGAAAGGAAGCTTTCAAGTATTGCATTCTCGTCACGATACTTTTCTTCCTCTGGGGGTTCTCCTATGGGCTTCTCAATACACTCAACAACGAGATTTCTCAAATCGCAAACCAGACAGTAGGCCAAACACTTGGCTTGACATCAGCTTATTTCGGAGCGTACTTCTTTGGCGCCTTGACAGTAGGACAATGGACGCTCCGTGTAGGAGGGTTCAAAGCGACTTTCATCACAGGTCTCTGCATCTATGGGACTGGCACATTGATGTTCTGGCCTTCCGCGGTGTTGACCTCTTTCCCTGGATTCATCCTCTCGAACTTCGTCGTTGGATTCGGACTGTCTGTCACCGAGACTGCTGCAAATCCTTTCCTCGCCCTCTGCGGTCCTAGCGAGTATGCCGAGTTTCGTCTTTTGATGGCCCAAGGCGTGCAGGCAACAGGCAGTGTTCTCAGTCAACTTTTGGCCGAGAAAGTCCTCTTCCGTAGTGTCGCTAAAGATCCAAGTCTCATCGAAGTACAGTGGACATACCTCGCCGTTGCACTTTTTACTGTCATCCTCGCCCTCTTCTTCTACTACATGCCACTACCAGAAGCCTCAGACGATGACCTCGCTGCCCAATCCGCCAACCTGGGCATCTCACCGAGCCAAAAAGTCTTCAACACTCCAAAGCTAGGACTCAACCCAACCCTCCTTTACACTTCCATCATCCTCGCCGTCTCCGCACAATTTCTTTACGTCGCTGCCCAAGAAAGCTTATCTATCTACTTCGGCGCTCTACTAGACTCACTTTCCCCACGCGAAGAACTCACCCTCACACCCACCAACTACGGCGTCCTAGGCCACACGACCTTCGCCCTCGGCCGTTACATCTTCGCCATCCTCTGCCTGTATATCACCCCACGCATCCTCCTCCTCACCACCTTCATCGGCGGCATCATCTTCTCCGCCCTTACCATGACGGTCTCCACCAACGCCAACGGCGTCGCCGGCCCCGCCCTCATCTTCTTCTTCTTCGAAGGACCCGTCTGGCCTTTAATCTTCGCCATCGGCCTCCGCGGTCTAGGTCGCAAGACCAAACAAGGCGCTAGCTACCTCACTGCTGCAGCTAGCGGTGGCGCCGTCTTCCCATTCGTCATGCTCGCTGTGCAGAAGATTGAGAATAGAACAGTGCAGTCTAGTTACTGTGTTATTGTTGCGCTGTTTGCGTTTGGGATGTTGTATCCTGCGTATTTGAATTTTGTGCCGAGGGTTAGACATGTGGTTGATCCGATGGGGGAGGGGGAGTTGTTGCCGAGGGATGAGGGGAGGTTGAGTGTTGGAGGCGATTATGGAAATAGGAATGGGGATGGGGGAAGAGAGAGTCCTGTTAGGAGGTTGAGTCATAGATTCAGTGTTATCTTTGAGAAGATTAAGGGTCCGAGGCCGGGGAGTGGAGGGGCTTGGGTGGAGCATAGGGAGAGTAGGAGTGCGGGGAGTGGGAGTGGAGGAGGTGGTGGAGGTGCTGGGAATGCGGTGGATAAGGGATGAAAAGAGAGGTCGAAGATTTGATCGATATTATTTATGAATGGGAAACCTCTAGAAATCCAGAGGGAATACAAACCCAGGGAGAAAGGAAAACGGAACAGAAAAGAACGGAGCAGAACGGAGCAGAGCAGAATGGGAAATCAGTACCTATCTAGCTCGGAATGATTCTACAACAACAGAGAGAAGGACGACAGTACAGTACTCAGAGCGGAGGGCGGGAGGAAGGATATCGAGGAGAAGAAGATGAGCAAGCTGCCACCGCCTTTGAGTGTCTCTGGCAGGTGGGTAGACATTAGTATCAGGATGAAGGGAAATGGCTGTTGGCCCGTGTACGAAAATAGAGGAGGACGAGTGGGTAGAGACGGCTGGATATGTATCTTTTTTATCCTTTGTATGATTGAGTTGTATATATGGGATGGGGTGGGATAGGACGGGGCGGGGCGCGACGAGGTTGGCATGGGATGGGAAAATGGTTGGGGAAAAGATGTGGCATTGGATATATGGCCTTTGGGAAAGTTTGGGTTGGGTGAGGGGTGGATGCGTTGATCCCGCTGTTGGATACATCGTCCTGGAAAGAAAGCTAAGGGAGGCTAGTGAAAATGAGGGAGAGCCTGCCCGTTTAAAAAAACAATTAAAAAAAGATATTGTATTTAGAAAATGCAAATATATACACCTCCAGTTTTTATTCTATAATTACGAAAGTGAAACTCGAAGGTGTTGATGATGATGGTGATGATGTTGTAAATACATTTCACCAAGTAGATACCGGTTTTGGTGCATGGTTCATGTTACGGTTTATATAAGTGGCGGGGTTACCTAAAGTACTTTCATATCTACTTACTTATTTACTGATCCGTTGATTTATTACTTGACTTGTTTTGTGTTGTGTTGCAGGGCGCGAGGGATGATAGATGGATGGATAGATAGATAGATAGATAGATAGATTGAGTCGAAGGGCTTTCTCATCTTCTCATTTCATTTAAAAAGTTTGATTGTGATTTTGAATTTTGAATTTTAGCTGTGACGGAAACATGTACGGGAGGGAGGGAGATATTTCAGTACGGTCGATCAAACCATCAAATCCGCTTCAAGTTGCCCTCCCTCCAAGTACCGTATGAGTACGAATATCCACTCCGTATCGGCCAGCAGGTAAAAGAATGGCAAGCAAGGATAGGAAAGAAGCCTAATATAATTGTAATATGATTGTATGATCGCCCGGTTGAGGGAAAGGTAGATCTGGAGAATAATCAGTCCTCTCATCTTATGATTCCCCTCTTCCGCGTCCGACGTTGATCAGTGATCAGTGACCAGTGAATACTAGTAAGCAACAAACGGTGGGTCCATGTCAATCTTTCCGGCTTCTTTCCCCCTGCCCCCCTCTAGCTACTGCCTGCCACGATACCATATACCGGTAATATTTCGTCCCCAGCGGGCGCAAAACTGTTTTTCTCCTCACGAGTATTCTTAGGTGCGCATGCGTGCCTCGCTTGTGGTACAGTAAGAGGATAGAGGAGGCTGAAGAAGTAAAAGATGGATGCGAGCGAACTCGAACTGGTTCCTTGGGTGCATACCACTACTGTAATCAAGCATTCGGGAACGACGAATCGACTTGGCAGTTGCCCCATGCGATTCGTGAGGTTTGTTTGCTTGTTTGCGAGGTATTTTACTGTAGCTCTTGACTTCAAGGAGCGAGGGAGAGCAGTCTGTGGGTCGCATGGACCTAGAACTTGAGAAGAAAAGGAGAAGATTAGGCTTCGAAGAGGGAGAGCCGGTGAAACGAGGTGCCGAGACGAGATGTATGGAGTGAAACGAGGGGGGAAAAGCTTATTGGATTTTGAGTTTTTTTATCATCAACACCGACCAGGTACCTTCAATTTTTCTTCTTCTGGCGTTCTGTTAATTGCTAAATTGTTAATTCGGATCTTGGGAACTGTGCTTATGAATAGGTGAGTTGCGGTCTACCCAGTAGTCGGATTGTTTTTTTTTATTTCCGTGGTTCGGGTGGGGGGAGGAGGTTCAAAGCAGGAATTTAGGCGAGAGTTTGATGGGGGCGTGAGTGTGAAAGACAGAAGTCAAGCTTAATCTTCTTCGCAACAAGCCTTCGGTACGATGAGCTTGCGTGCATTAAGGCAGAGGTATTTTACTTTACGTCTCTCATACTCTATCTGGCAACCTTGTTTTCCTTCTCTCTAATTTGCCCAAAGGCTTTTCTTCCTTTCCCTCCACCATCCAACCAGCCGTCAGTATTTACCTCCCTTCGATCCTGGCCTGTCAACATCCGCAGCACCTACCGAGAGTTCGAAACCTCAACGTCTGAAAAGCACACTCTAACCGAATCTGGTCCATCGACCGATTCATCCAAAGCTTGAGCGGTAGCTTAAATTTTCTTAGACTTTTGGAACAACTTCAGATGAGAATGATGAGTGATTCTAAGTGGTTGGAATGTGGCCGATGCGGTGGTGCAGGCACCGAAGGCCGAAAGCTAGATGAATAGACTTCTCCTCAGACCGCGAACGTACTATGGATGTCTCACGGTGTTGGGTGGGAAAGGTTAACGTTGTGTATACAGCCTATGAAGTGTAAGGGGTATGCAGATATGCTGTAATGGCATATGCAATTGTTGAAGTCAGTCCGAGGTCTTTTTGTGCTGTTGGTTGTGGTATATGTATGAAGAGACTTCCCTTTCATCCCGCTTCTGGTTTGTCTGTCAAGCTCATCATTGTATTTCTGAGTCTGTTCTCTTGATAGGTTGATCCGTCACTTCCACTCTCTCGCTCTTTCTCTTCTGTATACACGCTTAATATCTTCACTCTCTTCAAAACTTCTCAATAATCAACAATTCTATCAACAACAACACTCGCAAGCCGGCACTCACCACCTGACAAAACCATCAAAATGCAACTCCTCGCCCTCATCACCCTCTCGCTCACCACCAGCACCCTCGCCCTCCCCACCATCTTCTCCCCAACCCTCACAGTCCGCCAAGAAGCATCAGCCGCCCAAATGGCCGCCGCATCCGGGAAACCCTCAGCCCCCGCCTCAACCGGCACCGCATCCTCCGGCAACAGCACCGCCGCCGGAGGTGCCTGCTCCTCTCAAGTCATGGCCCTAGCAGCCGGAATCCAGTCCAACATCGACGACCAGAACAACGAACTCACAACCGTCAACGCCCTCGGCATGGTTCTCGCGCAGAACCCTATCGATATGACACTGTATGGAGCGACGCAGACAAGCTTGATGGGCTTTGTGACGAAGGGGATTGTGATTAGGGAGAATAATCAGAAGTTGGCGCCTGCTGGGAATGCGGCGTTGGATGGTTTGGCGAAGGTTGCGAATGCGCAGATGGAGGAGTTGAGTTTGACGATGAGTTTGGCTGTTCCGGCGAGTGGAGCGGTGGATCCGGTATGTTTACTCTTACTCTTTGTTTTTGTGATGTTTTGTTGTTTGGGAGGGAAGATAGGAAGGGAGGATGATTTGTATGAATTTATAGCTGACTTATCGATGTATAGGTTGCTGCTGGCAAGACGGTTGAGACTTTGAAGAAGGATTTCGCTGGGGGTATTGATCAGAATAAGATGAATCTTGCTGCTGTAAGTTTCTTGATCTTGTTCCATCTCCTAGGCCCTCCTCAATTGGAGATTAAGAAGGAGGACTCATTATTTGAGCACTGAAGTAACGCCACCCTTCTGCAGGCAATGTCAGGCTGCACAGCGACCGCTGCTACACCTGCGAAGATCGTGGTCGTGGAGTGATTCCGTCATCGTGACAAGGTACCTGAAAGATGCCGGAGCTAGGGTGTCAAGCCTTGGGCAAGGAAGAGAGGGTGTAGATTGATGGAAGGAAGGAAGAAGAGTAATAGAGAGCGTGATGCTGTGCATTATGCGGACGACCTGTAGACTGACATAATGAAAGGGAAAGAGTTAATCCAAAGAATTGTATAGAAGTGCATTGCATTCCCTCTCGATGGTAGGCGCATGCTTCGTGAGATTCATTCGTTGAAATCCAGCTGTGACATGAGGGGAAGTGCGGAATGATCGACGTCTCGTCAATGCCCTGTTTACTTGACCTTTTGAAGCATGAGGTTGTTATGAAATGAAGTAAAGGGCAATTATACCGAATGAATGCTAGAAATCTATCCCACTTCGTGCATACGATCCTATGAAGTGATCACGATGAGATAAAGAGTAAAGCAAGAAACTAATGGTGGAAATCTAGCTAAGCGAGCCCCTTTTCCAATTCCCTTCCACCCAACACCAGCTCAGTGCCAGTAAACTTCTTCTATTGAAGCTCCCTTATCAGCCAATCAACTGCCAACAGTGACAGTCATGAACTCTCCATCCGGACATTGCCAGCAACGCATCTCCGAAAAGTGCGTTGGGTTCGTGGCTGTGTTTCGTGTTTGATCACGACTCAGGTCCTGAACTCTAAATCGCATGATTACTCGAGTCACGGGAGAGGGTTGTTTACTTGGTAAGTGGGCGGCGCCAAGCCTCTCTCTTGATAGGGGATGTTTTCATTTGAGTGGTGTCTGATGTTTGGTGATTTAGGGTATGGTTGGGGACTCTATTTCTTGATCTTCGTTGTTGGCTCATCGCTTGGCACGTTCTCGATGTTCTGTCGTTGGCGAGACCCAAGTCGTAGTTCGGAAGTTTGCCGTCGTACCTTGCAGACTGCTGAACTTCTTTGTATCTTTCAAACGGATTGTTGCTTCGACTTCTGAGAGTAGCAAACGAGACGCATTCACCTCGCTCTGTCCACTTCCATTCGGCCGAAAGGTCAACCGGATCTTGTTCAGCAAAACCCGAATTTCCTTCTGTAAACTGCCGAAAGCCGATACATATGGATAAGAAGACCAAGTCCCCGAGCCGTCCAAAAGATAAATATGAAGACATAAAATTGAACCCTGAGTTCAACATGTCTATCTCCCTTCGTTGATAGCCAAGAGACTTTGTTCTCTTGTTTAACGAAAATGATCTGATGTCTACTGGAGTCAAGCCCACAAGTCCTGGTTTTATCAAGCGATATCTTTAGATCAAGAAGAATGAGTCTCTTGGCTGTTGACTGGTCGGCTTTGATAGACGGAACGTTGCTCCGCTTCCAGTATCTTGCCATCCCTACGAGACGAACATCTGGCGCATTGGCATCTCAGAGGCAGTGGTGACAAGTCCCCTCTTTCGAGCCAGGAAGATTTGGACTGGTATCTGCAATTAAGAAGAACAAGTCTCTTGGCTGCCATCTGACATGTTCCGCTGAAAGGGATGAAGTGCCACTCCGAGCGTACTCAGAAGCAAGCCACCTTGACCAGACGATATACTTGCGCATTGGCAGCTCCGGAGGAATAGCTAAGTGTCTCCTATCGCAGAAATCTTTGTTGTCTTCTTGGCAGCAATAATCAAGCCAAGACGGTGTTCGATCGCAATTGAGTAATATAGCGTTGTAGTCGAAGTATCGTGACCTTGAATTAAGAACTCAGCCTCTCGGCGTGGTTGTGTAGGACGAAGAGCCAAGAGGAGCGGGGTACCCGAATCTTCGGGAGAACTTTCCTCAATAGCAAAGATCGAGTTATACCTATCAAACATACTTTCAAGATGCGTATTCGTGTGCTTGGCAAGTATCAAGGTCCCAATTGGAAGTTTACATTTATGCGCACTTGAGAAGAACTGAATACACAGTGTTATGCTCCAAATAATGTCAAGTCTTATCCTACTTTCTGTTCTGGAATAATCCCAAAACCAGATTGTCAATCCCATAGATGGTAAGCTAGTACTGAGCAATTGCAGTCCGGAACACAACCTGCTTGTGAGGGGACGGGTTCAGCAATTGAACATCTTTCCCCAAAAGGCATCGCATCATGCATAATATTGAGGTAACGATGAACAGGCGCAAGATTCATCGCCATTGCGATCAATCCACCCAGCACGTTTTCTTGGTAATGCAAGATCTTGGCATCCCAAGTCAGCCTGCTTGAGTCGAGTAGCAACCTTGTCCATGAAGCGATCCCACAAAACATCTACATTCTCCGGTCCCGAAAAGGGTGTGACACCTTCCCAAAATTTTATTTATTTAACCTTGAACATCCAGAGACCTTTAGCGATCCAATCAGTGACTGGCTTTTCGATCTGCTTTGTCTTGGCAGCTATTCACAGCCTCGGAAAGCCCCTGCAATTCGCGTACTCGCTTCGGATTGCTGGGACGTCCCAGGCGTCGTGCTCAAGATAAGACTTCTGAACATCAGCTAAAGATATGAGATGGATAAAGAGTACTGGGCATGCCAAACCTTCGAGTAAGGCGACCAATGGATCTGTCAACGTCTTGGCTATGAAACAAGATGAATGTGTACGTGTGAATCTGGTAGAACTTATTGCCAAGAAAGTATGACAAGAGGCTGATACAGCCTTCAGATAGGCATTAGAAGGCTGAGTTGAGTTATTCCGGAAAATGCAGGTGCACTCTATCTGGTGGATCTGCCCAGACGATGCTCAGAATACTTTCAAATTTATCAGCATGTCTTGGCTGTCCAGATGGCGTTGCATCTGGAGGCTTGACCAGAAATGGATGGGGAGGGGAAGCACCCATCCGCAGACACCTCGATGATAGATATAAAAGTCCTATCATCGAGACCAATGCTTTGAATCACCACCGTCATCACATTCTCTTCGCAGTTGTTCCTTCTTCCTACTTCACGTTCTTTCATCAAGACCTCACTTGCTTCAACCAGCGTCTTCGACTCCATCAACATGTTCCGCACCCTCGTCGCTCTTGCTGCTCTTAGCAGCGTTCTTGCATGCCCTGATCACACACCTCCATCATCCGCTCTCGGTAGACGTGCTGATGAGAACGCGGATGAACATCCTGCTGAAGCAACATGGACTTTTGCCGACCAAGCTGCCTGGGCTGTGGGTAAGTAAACGCCTATCATTCAGACATGGACTTTACTAACTGTTAAACAGATAATCCAATCTGCTCTACCGGCACTATGCAATCACCAATCAATCTTAGTGGTGCCTTCTCCAAAGTCTACGCGCCGACCTTCAAGTATGACAACCTTGCAATCGGCACACTCTCGAACTGGGGATATGGACCTTCATACTCGTTGAACGGAACGGCTGATGCCCCAACTTTCACTACGAATGGGACAACTTATTACTTGCTGGGCTTCGTAAGTGTCCCTCTCAAGTACTCGCAATTGGAAACCTGCTTTTGGTTCTTGAACACCTCTTTGCTAACACCATCGCAGCATACTCACACTCCATCCGATCACACCATCAACGGGAAATCAGCACCAGCCGAACTTCATCTCGTACACGGCGATGCCAGCGGAGCAGCAAAAGGAGTACTCGGCTTCCCATTGGTAGTCGGAGCCGAAGAGTCTGAGTTCTTCGCCCAGATCCTGGGTCCTACCGGTGCCCCCAACGTCACATCGAACCTCCTGCTCGACAACCATGAGATGGACATGCGCAAGGCGTTGACGGACAGCGGCAACTTCAAGAAATATTGGACATATAGAGGAAGCTTGACAACGCCGCCATGTACTGAGGGCAAGAGATGGTGGGTTAGTGGGCAGAGCTTGACTGTCAGCCAAGAGCAGATGGCTGAGTTATTGTTGATTAGCGAGGACAGTGCCAGGGATGTCCAGAAGATCCAGGCGCATGGTGTTGGAGAGTTGTAGGATGGACTTGATTTCTAAGGCGGTGTATCATTTGACTGAGATTGCAGTTGGCCTTTGGGAATTCAAAACTCATTCTCCAACACTGAAAGAGTGCTCTCGATCTCGCTTACCAATATTAACAGGGGAATCATCACGTGGCTGAATTAGTGTCCTCCATTCCGGGCTTCAATGATCTGAACTTATATGGAGCGTTTAGGTTCTGCTATATATCATCCCTGGTTTTCTCATTCAACCTGAATGCCTGATTCTGATCTGGGCCAAAGCCGGCAGGTGAAAACTGAGAATCTTAATAACCACTTGATGAGATCGTAACCGAGGATAGTACCAGCTCGACGGAACAGGGTCCGATTCTAGGTGGGATTGACGTACATAACCTTGTTAGGGCTCCCCCACCAAATCCTGTGTGAACCTCAACTATTCTTGCGACATTCATGAATTTCAACTGACTTTTATCGTCGCGATGTCTTCAAGGATGGCCAGGCGAGGAGTCCCAAATTCTAGGGCTGCTGATTCGAATGCGAAGAGCAGCCGTCGACAAGCACGCGATGATCGGCCTCTCACATGTACCAATTGTCGAACGCGGAAGTTAGAACCCCTTTCACCTCATCATATGTCAATTGCCAAAAATATACGTGCGCTGAATTCCGTTAGACAAGATGTGACGGCACCCAGCCGGCCGGTACGTAGGAAGTCATTGAAATCGTTCCTCAGATGTAGACACTCGCTAAATGGTTGTTGACGCAGGGCTGCAAGACTTGCGAAGTATACAAAGACCAATGTCACTATGAAAAACCTCCATAGATGTCGCAGGTTCTTGCGATGGCCACACGACTGCAGTAAGTAGAGGCTGAGCTTGCCGCATTGAAGAGTGCGGGGGCGTCCCTTGCCCACCATGATATCCATTCCGAGGGTTAGACAAGTATCTCGGTCTCATAAGCTTCATTCGAACCACAGTCTTCCGAGCCCACTTTGCAACGAAGGAAAGCTCATCACATTTCGCACGTCAGTGCAGACGAGCATCTTCAGTCCAACGAATCCGAATCTCTCCCGACGGAGCTAAGCCTCGATGAGAATGGCAAGGTCAGTTTGACATGACTTTGTTGATCATAAGCTTACCAACTGAGGTTTCTTATTATGGTCCAATTTCTTCAGTACACATACCAGCTGGTATGAGAACGAATTTGAGCCCAAGAAGCGATCAAGTAACGAGTCTTCAAATGTGAAACTACCTTCGGGCCAGACTTCCAAACCTCTTAATATACGAGCATGGGAGGATTTTTCCTTTGAAAGTGAAACGATTCAAACGAACATTCCCAAAGAAGTGATCCAAAAACTGCTACACATTCATTGGTGCTGGATAGCTCTCATGTTTATATAGGTTTACAGACCGGCATTTGTGAGTAAGTGAACCAAGATTGAGGCGATGGCTACAACAGCCAGTAAAATTGACTACCAGGAGACATGTCTACAGGAGGGAAGCACTGCAGCAACTTTCTCCTCATGGTTTTATGTGCACATTCGGCTCGGTTCCAAGAAGGCAATGTCGATGAGATGCTTCTGCCTCGGGTCCGAATGATGATCGACCCAGCTCTATCCCAACAAAACAAGGTCTTCTACAGCTGAGTGCTCGGCAGCTGGCATTAGGATTGATTTCCCAAGCTTGGCTGTACAGTGGGATGGCGTTCCGCATGGTCATTGACATGGGACTGCACCAGGATAGTGGCAAGTTACTGGGCACTGGTGGTCTGACAGCGGAGGATGTTTGAATTCGTCAGAGGCTGTACTGGAGCTGTTACTGTTGGGATAAGTACGTGATCAGTATGCCTAATATTGCAATGGCTAATACCCATCGATTGTAGGGCAACCAGTTTGTATCTGGGACGACTACCGACATTGACTGATATCCCCGCCGAAAATCCTCTTCACTTCTGTAAGCCGCATCGCTCTTTCAGCAAATGTGCAAAATCTGACGATAATGGTCGACCACTCAGCAGAAAATGATCTCTGGACGCCACATCATGGGCCGGATGTGACATTCACGTTTTAACCAGCAAACCATTCCCCCGTCATGTAATCAGATGCCATTTCTTGCTTCGAAAACTCCTGTGAATTGACCATCATAATATCAGATATCATCTTACAGTTCTATTCTCGCCGAGCACCTGAAGATGTTGAAGGAGCCCTACGTCGGCTGAAAGAAAGATTGGACGACTGGAGAGCTCGACCACCTCGACACTTAGTACTGGACCCGGAAAATCTTCCTTGCGTGTGCTGTCCGCCACATATTCTGACCCAAAAGTGAGCTCCAGCCCATAAACTGGAGTGTAATTGAAATTGATATTCCGTTCAGTCTCCTATTCTATACTGCAATGATCCTACTTCACCGCCCAAGAGGCAACCAAGCGGCTTGCCGAAGTGCAGCAAACAGTATCGAGAAACTCCTTCTCTTGCTGGAAGGTACATTTGGCTTCACTAGAGTCACCTACCTAATAGCATGTTGCATCTACACTGGTGCCTCTGCCATGATCCGAGGCGTCAAAATGGCGACACCGACGCAAACACACGCATGGAGACCTTCCTCCAAGCACTCAACATCGGAGTTCAATCCTGTCAAATTCTCTAAAAGAGCCTCAATATCATCAACGCTAGCATAGCTATGATGGTTCCGGAACCACAGCCTCTATTAAAAGAGGCCGAACTTGGTAATGTGGGCAACATGGGGCATGAACAGGCTTTGGGCAATTATCTGCTTGCGTTTCCGTACACTTATAATCAGAACCAAATGGATTTAACGAACCAGGACAATTTTTGGAAATATGGGTATGGATTCTATGTTGATGCTTGATTGTTTTCCGGAGAATAGCATTGATGCTACCGGTGCAACATGCTTTGGGGGCCAACGAAACGTATAGACGGAGGGCTGATCGACCGGGACATCAGAAGGGCTCATGGCGTTTAATTTGGATGGATCAGTATAGGATTGAACTCGGCTGGAGTAGAGTCACAACAGCATTACTAAAATGAAGTACGATGGTGAAGGATCAAGAGTCAATTTACCACAATCGCCTCGGATTCTCAACTCAAAGCTTCCTCATCAACCCCTCATCGTAATCACACCATTGCTTACACCTCTCAAGACACTTCTCGATATTCGTGCACCTTATTGTTATCACCATCCGGATGCTTCTCCATGCCTCCAGTATGCGATGTGACGGAGTTGGCGGATAGGGGTCCGAGGTTTAGGTCTAGGTTTAGTATTTAGGGGCAAACAGATGATGTGTTGGGGTGTACGTGAGAGATCAATGGGGGAGTGATGAGTAGACTGAGAATTAAAGGATGGAGATTGTATGGAAATTAATTCTGGAGCTGTGAACTGGATCTCGTTGACGATGCTCTGCAATGAGCTCTGTTTGTTGTGATTCAGGGGCTGGATCGCTAAATTTTCAGGGGCTGCAGGACTCTGAATTAGCGAACGCCACTGTTGTTGAGCGAAAAACGACTGTGAAATAGGATCACGACCTGACAATTGGAAAAAAGCCAGATCGTACGCCAAAGATTTTTCTGATGGGCGAAGTCCCAATTGAAGCATGGAGTGATATCTAGATTCATACCAACATCGAAGCTCAAAGGCAAGAGAGGAACAAGATGGAGGGGTATTGGCCGGGCTAACCGGTGACGTCAGATACTCAAGCTCTCGGTGTGCAAATATCATCTGAACTTCTGAATGGATAAAAATCAAAATCACGAAGTAGATAACTTTGGCTATATTACGAGTAACAAAGCAAAGACCATAAATCATAAAAGGGAGAAGAAGATATAAATCCTGCTGAAGGAACTTGCACTGCCAGTCTCCGCTGGAAGGACCAGGGGCCTGTTACTAAACTTTAATTTGAGCTCAACTGAATGCATGTAATTTATGGTTGAGCAAAAATTCGTGTATCGATTTGCATCGCATCGTTTCTATATCTGCATATCATACAACTAGTTCTCTTTCGGTATCAAATTTACACATTAACAAACGCCATTCCCATATTCATAAAGCATCGTCTTCGTTTCTGTCCAGCCCCACCACCATCTATCAACACAATCGCCTACTTCACATACGCATTCTGTGGCTGCGCAACACCATTCTGCTGGCCGTAGTAATCGTTATTGTGACCCGTATTGCCATATTGAGGAGGTGCACCGGCAGGAGGTGCGTATTGCTGGTTGTAGCCGCCGTTGTTGTAGCCTGCGTTGTAACCTGAGTTGTGGTGGCCTGATGGGGCGGTCATGGGTGTGGAGTGGAGTGCGGCGCGGCGCTTGCGGCGTTTGGCACAGCATCTAATAAGACTGTCAGTACGATATTCTGCTTTGTTGTTTGTTTGGTAGGTAGGTGTGTTTTGGGAGTGTGGGAGAGGACTAGCTTACAGGACGAGGAAGAGCAGGAGGATGCCGAAGAAGATGAGGATACCGGCGACAACCCAACGGCCCCAACGGCTGAATGCGCTGCTGTTCCGACAACGTTGAAATCTTGGATCGCTGTATACTATTTAGCATTGTGATCTCAAAAGAGTCTTGCGCAAACAATGGAGCCCAAGACAAGTGGGAAATGCTGTACGTACCATCTACCATAGCGAATCTGACGAGCAACCAGGTTGAGAGCATCTTCCGCTCTTGGGAGCTGTATACCTCTTGGGAGAATCATGATTATTGTAGTTGTTGATTTTTGATATCGAATTTTTCTTTGCTGTTGCGTGAAAGAATTGAGTTTTGAAGTTGCAGTTTCAAGATATCAAGCAAAGGGAAACAAAGGGACGTCGAACGAGGTGGGGATGCCCTGTTTTGTATGGAATGACGAGCTTCGAACTCACCCTAGCACTGCCCAGTCCCTGGCACCGGCTAAGCACTCCCGAGGGGCATAGCATTCACACTCTGACCAAACAGCCCTAGTAGCAAACCTTGGTATGAGCGTATGAAGATCACGTTGACGGCACTGCCTCCAAAATCTGCGTGGAGCCAATGCTTGGGCAGCTGATTCCCCTTGGCGGGGTAATTCTTTCCCAAAATGCCCCTCTGCATCGCAATGCGAGAAACCGATTGTGGCTGAAGCTATCCACTTTTGAGGTGGTTTTTATATCAAATAGTACACCGTCATACTGCTAGATTTGCTAGAGGTCTGCTAGATACGACGGATGCATTGGCAAAATGTTCAACTCCAGATTTTGAGGGGCGGATGGGCCAGTCAACAGGGCTGAAACGATAAGCTGCTTGCAGATGGTGGCGTTGTGGCATAACCTTATTCCCTGGCATGACGGGGATAGTCTGGGCTGACATCATGACCTGCTTCGATGACCGCCCCACAAGATGTGGCTGAGATCCCTGAATTTGGTGTGGAAGAACATCACGTCGGGATATTTGGAATCGAATGAGGCTCAGTCTTCTAGAAGATTAAGAGTAGAGGCATGTGCCTGTTACGGATGCAGATGCGGTGAATTTCAGCCGGATGTTGAATTGTTTCCTAGTGTCGCCACTCCGGCTGCCGGCGCCGAGGAGAAGGGAACCTACCAGGTCTGACAGGATCACGTGCTTATCAGTCGGGCTCTTTGTCTTTCGACGCTCATTTGTTTTTACGATATCTTTGCCAGCCAGATCACCTCTGCCGTCCAGCGTTCCAACCATTTGTCTACATCATGATTATTGAATCTCATATCGCTAACCTTTGCTATACCGAGAGTCCGAAAAACTGCGTAAGCAGTTCTGAAATCCGTCCTGTGATATCTCCATATCTCAGTGGCTGATGTCAGAAAGGCCCGCGAGATCCGATGAGAGTTACTCATACTCTCAGAAACTTGAAAAAGTCGTCAGGGACCCTATCCTTCTTGTTTCCACCTTTCTTATTCTGATACCATTTATTCTTTTCATGATATGACAGCAGGCTGTTTTTTCTAGGACTGTTTTGTTTCCCATATAGGTAGCCAGTGTCAGCAAACCAAACAAGCTTTGGCTGACTTCAACTGACAAATAACACCCTCGGATTCGCCAAAATGCCCGACTTCAGCATCGAGGACTTCCACGCCGCCAATCAACTCGTCTCCAACATCCTCGCCAGCACGCGCACTGCCCCAAAGAAATACTTGGACTTACAGGCAAACCTCCAGTCTCTTCGCCAGCTCCTCAAAGAGCTCGAGCTACAGGCCAAAAATCCTTTTTCGATTCTCAGACAGCGGTGTCAAGACCGCAGGAGAGAATGGATGGGTATTGTGGACTCTGTGGGCAATACGCTGTGTGATATCCAGGACAACATGAAGCGGGCTTCCATGTCAGCGTGGGCGCGGTGGTTCCGCTATGGACGCAAACGCGCCTCTCTCAAAACACTTAAGCAAGAACTCAGGCTCGAAGTAAGTGACGTCAAAAGATTCGTTCGCAGTCTTGGGCTCTCTCCGCTAGGCAGGCAGGAGCCTGTGCTGGGCAGGATGGAGAGACTGTTGTTGGAGGAAGCGAGGGAGGAGAGGACGGGGGAGAGGAGTATGGCTGTTTTGGCGGCGCATGAGACGAATGATCCGGTGGTTTGGAGGGAGGTCAGTCGGATTTTGATGAGGAGGGGTGTTGCGGAGGAAGAACTGTGGAAGCATGATGCGAGATTGAAGCAGTTGCTTCATTGGGTTGTGAAGAACGAGCCGGATATTACGGCCGTGTTGGAGATGCAGGATGTGGATTTCGAGAAGAAGGATTCAGGTCGGAGGTATAGCCAGAAAGCGTGAGTTTAAAACTGGCCGCTGACGGTCATGGGTTGTGTTTTGGGCTTTGCATCGCATTAACAGGCGATTCAGGCCTGCTTCCTGGAAGAGTGAGATATTTCTTACTCGTTGGTACTCTGGATTTCGTGGGTTTTGATCACAGGCGTCGATCCATCGCAAAGTTCTGTACGGTATGCTACACGGCAGGAGCTTCTCGGTCCCTCTGTTCTGTCAGATCTCTGATCAAATTGTAAAATCTTGGAGCATCTTACCAGCGGGCGGGCGTTGAGGAAAATTCGTTTACATTATTTACTGAGTAACTTCTTAGTCTGAACCGAAACGCATTCCAAGAGATATTCTTCTTCTTCTGTGAGTGTGTGCAAATAATCTGGCCACTTTGTCTCCGCTATGGGGAAGCTGACGTATTATCTCGGATTCCAAGATATCGTGCCAAGAAGATATCGGGTTGAAGAGACGAAGAGCCCCTGAGCAGCAACTTCACACAGCATCTTCAGATTCATCCCAATTATCACCCTCCCTAATCTTCGATTTGTCTAATTAAACCTCCTCCTCTTGAACATCTTGGCCTGCTTGCAATTGATTGAGTATCGAGATGCATTTCTTCAAGCTTTTCAGTCATTTGAGCGCAATCCGAACTCGATTGGCGCCCGCCTACCCAGATTTCCCAAGCCTTTCAAACGCATTGGCGGGAAAGTTAATCCAGACCTAGCCCTTGGCAACAGTCCATATCAGGTCATGTCAATAGACTCCAAGGTGCCAGATAGCTCGGCATCAGAACTTTTGAAACAGCTTGGTACTCGTCCCATTCTCACGTTCGCTCAAAAGACAATCAATAATGAACCGGAAAAGCTGTGGTGTCAGCTTGACGATATACTATTCACGGCACTTGGCTGTGCAACTCCCCACCGCGCAAATAGAGTTAATCATTAAAGTTATCTCGACGTACTTTGGATGGCTCGTGTTGTTTAGAAGTTGTGTGAAGATCGGACCATGAAACCTGGAGAGAGGAAAGAAGGCTGTGGGGGACACACTAACCCCGGTTACAGATTTGGCGCTAGTGTCTTGGTGTGGTACGAGGAGGGAAGGGCGACACAACCTTAATATTTCTCTCCCTTCCCTCTCCTAGTTTTGTTTTCCTCGTCCATCCATCCATCCATCCTTTACGCCCATCACGTCCGTTTCTGCAAATTATCCGCCTCGGAATCCACCTCGAATCCGTCAACATCGTCTCCGAAGAATCATGTGCGGGCAAGGACGCGGCAAAGTTCCACGCCGTGGCGTTGCTGCAGCGTGACTGCTACCTCTGCGGCGCAGACACTACTCAAGGAGAAGCACGCCTCAAGCAACAGACGCCTGAACATGGTGCTCTGAATAAATTACTCCCAAACCAACTACGCATCGACGCTATTGGCCAGGATTAACGACCGCGACAAACGACAAAGGTCTCACTGTTCCAATATTTGCCCGGGCCTGGATCCAGCTGATCACCACGAAACCGAGACAATTGTCGCCCAATTGAGGTGGACATTATGACGGTGTGGACTACAAAGGCTCAGGATTCTGCTGGATGACGAAGAACAATGCAAGACGAAGTTCAGGACCATCACAACCAAGGAAGAAACAACGAAATACTCGTTCCCGCTCACGTGACGTGTATATCACTTCGGACTTTACGTAGATAGTCTCGACATCAGACGGTCTTATAACTCCTCATTGGACCTTTCGTCTATCTTCCTCGATTTGGTTGCTCTAACAGCAGTGTATGCACGCCTCATAGGTTACACTGGGTGGGAGCCGGAGGCTATGAGATAACCCTCTATTTTGTCCGCGGGGAAAATGTTCAGACCGGAGGTCTGGCGGTGATAACCTGCAGGAGTAAGAAGTATATATAGGACCGAAAATTCCTTTCAGCTGTCGATAAAACTCCACGTCAAGCATACAAGGTACCAGAACGATCAAGGCTACTTATCATCTGCTCCAAGTTCAGCTTCCGACCACGCACCAACAATGGCAATCCTCCTCACTGGTGGTAAGGGCAAGACCTCCATGCGAGTCGCTGGTATCCTCAAGAGTGCAAAGATCCCTTTCATCATGACGTCTCGTAAGGGCGACAGTGGCTCTTCGGACACCATGCCTGTCGCCAAGTTGTACGTACCATGTGTCTCGTCGAAAGATTCTCCAGTAGACTGATCCCTACCTCAGTGATTGGACCGACAAATCGACCTACGAGAATCCGTTCCAGCACTCCTCTCTCAATGGAGAGAGTATCTCGGCCATATATATTGTCATGCCGGAGGCCGAGGATCCAGTTACGCCGTCCAATGCCTTTATTGATTATGCCGTACAGAAACATGGTGTCAAGAGATTCGTTCTATTATCAGGTACCACGGCCAAGAAAGGAGGGCCAGTCGTCGGTAAGATCTGGGAACACTTGGATCAGATCGGTATTGAATACTGCGTACTCCGAGCCACTTGGATTATGGGTAAAGTCAATTATTCATAGTAGAGTTTCTTGGGATTGACAAACCTGCAGAAAACTTTGCTGAATGGCAATACCCCACCACGATCAAGGACGAGGGTAAAATCTATACTGGCTGCGGGGATGGAAAGATACCCTTCGTCAGTGCTGAGGATATTGCTGCCGTGGCAGTTCATGCGCTCACATCTGCGAAACTGCCTGGCGAGGCGTTCAGGGTTTTAGGTCCAGAACTCTTGACCTATGATGAGGTGCGCATCTATGTCTGGCGCGGTCTGTCAATTGAAGCTGACGTCTCCGGCAGGCTGCGGCGAAATTCAGCAAAGCTCTTGGACGTGAAATTGTACATGTTCGACTCAACCAGGAGCAAACCGCCCAACAATACGTGAAAATTGGACTTCCGCAAGCAGCAGCAGGCTTCATGGCCTGGCTCGAATCCAACACCGCAAGTGGACAAGAGGCAACAACAAACGACGATGTGGAGCGGCTCACGGGACGAGCCCCCAAGAATCTTGATACCTACATCCAGGAGAACAAGAACGCTTGGCTGTGATTCTTGCTGAGGCACTTCCAAGCATCGGCAATTTCTTATCTTGGTTCACCCTCGTTTTGTCTTTTTTGGTTTGATGTTGAGACAATTGAGGCAGGAGAAATTTGATGAGCAGCTCTATGAGGTGGCAGATGTAAACCCCCATGCCAGTGGTATGTGCTGGTCGATTCTGCCCGAGATATCGGGAAATTAGCAGCACAGGGAAGATATTTTTTCCTTGCATCTTTTCTTGACGATTAGAAAATGGAAGTTGGGCTGGAAAGTTGTCTTTATCTACGTTTCTGTCCGTGCAGCGGTCAAATGTCATGGCCCCTCTGTGTGCGTGGGGCCGCGTCCTCCCGAGCGAAATCTCCGAACATTGCACATGGAAGGGGTCAATCGGTGCCCAATAGTGTCTTGAAGATCAGAAAATCTCAATCTTTTGCGAGTGCAAGAGATGAGGATGGGTCTTCGTTTTCATTAACAAGATTGCAATGACATCGTGTCGATCTTGCGATTGAGGTTTGGAACCATCGGAGCTTCATTGCGAGGTGCTCAAACTCGCCGTTGAGGTCGTTACCACTGTCCAAATCTCTGGGCGGCTAGGCCGTGAAACAAACGTGCTGCGTCTGCTTGTTATATTTGGCCTTGGCTTCAACATGGGATTTTGAAGTGGTCACTGGAAGCGAAGTGCCATTCTGGAACAGCAAGCAAGACGTCGAGCTCGACCTCGACTTGTTGCCAGCTCAAGGTACTGGGCGATCTCTTACCTGCCTCAATGAGAAGATCTTTCAGATCTATGGAACAATCCCCTGGCTATACGCGCCTTTGTCATTATAAGTCTGGACTCGAGTGGGCCAGACCTTGCCCAACGACTCTTATCAGTTCACTGCCTTGACAGTGCAAGCCATGAAGAGCTCCACAGGTGGCCAACTCCAAACCAATTTCATGTGAATATATACTTGGCACGAGAACAATTGGAGGACAATAGAATCGGAGAGAGTCGGGTTGATGTGTTTTTGGTGATGGCCAAGGAAGACCCACCCATGCGATACACGCTACACGCGAGTACCGGTCGATCCACGCCCCCACGAACATATGCCCAGGGCTTGGTATACAAGGGACTCGACGCTGGTTCCATCATCCTCTGTCATTCTGCGGTTCCAATCAACATCTTCCACAGGCTGTGGCAGGGTGTAGTCATTCAACGAAATCCACATTGCATGGGTAATGACCGTCGCTTGACTGCCCAGCCTTGGCCCAAAGGCTCGCGCCCAGCCTCGCTGCACTTCGCGCACGCCCCTGCCAAGTATATCAGTGGAGACGTTCCTATTTCGAGCACCAAAAAAGCCAAATTCTCTAACGGGAGCAAACGAAGGAAACACTCCTTGCGCACCTTGGCAGCATTGACGCCTCCAGACATCCAATGGGGAGCCTTCCACAAGACTCGCGTACATCAACCCAAGTCCGTTATCTCTTGGCCTTCCATTTTCGGGCTCGATCTTGAGGCTCTTCTACGTTTGCATCCTAACTTGGCTGTTATATATCTTTCAAAACAGACCCACTACGTGCTCAGAACCATGAGTATCCCTCTGACATCGTTTTGGGTGTGATTCAACTGGCTACGGGGTGGCCGTGAGGTGAACAGGCCAGTTGCTATTGATATCTATCGGCTCCATCGCTGCCTCTCCCAACGACGTCTTAATCATGCGATGATTCCCCTCTTATAATTTTTCTGCCCAGCGTTGCTCTTCATTTCATTATGTCTTATCAGGCCGGCCCTAACCCCATCGACGACCTCGTTCAATACAAGAAGGCTGTGCTCCGCGACGACAGGAGGGATACCAGAATCCGCGGAAGCATCGAAGCCACCCTCGAGTTCTTCAAGACAAAGACTTCTGCTCCTCCCCTTCCACCTCCACCCCCTTTCGCCAGCAGGTCTGCATCACCTACACATGGACCATCAGGACTCGCCAACACTATGTCTTATCCTCAGATCTCCCGGCCAATGGTGGTCCAATTGCCTGGCGCCTTCAACAACGAATACAACGATATGGAAAAGGACCCGAGTCGCTTCAACGACTACAAGGGCGAGAAGATCGATATCGAAGCAAAGCCAGCCGAGAAACACCACGATGATCACCACGGCATATCTCCCGGGCCTCATACACTGAAGGAACGTCTCAAGCATTTCACCTTTTCGTGGTACGCTTTCACAATGGCCACTGGAGGAACTGCTTTGACTCTTTCTGTTGTTCCGAATCGCTTTTCCGGTCTCACTGGACTCGGCACATTCATGTTCCTCTTGAACATCTTCTTCTTTATCTGCGTTACTAGTGCTATGGTCACTCGCTTCATAGTCTACCCAGAAATCTTCGTCAGCTGCTTCACAAACTTCCACGAGGGTGTCTTCAGCGCCACATTCTGGCTCACATGCGCTACTATGATTACCAACACCGTCGCTTACGGTATCCCCAACACTGGACCATGGCTTATCGAAGCCCTCCGAATTGCTTTCTGGATTTATACCACATGTGCAACCCTTCACGCCATCATATACTATCAGATCATTTTCGTCAATCAACAACTTAAGATCACCAACGTTCTGCCCGGATGGGTCCTTCCCATGTTCCCTGCCATGCTGGTTGGAACTCTCGCAGGAGCTATCGCTAAGACACAACCTCCCGAGCACGCCTACCCTATGCTCGTTGCTGGACTTTCATATCAGGGCTTTGGTTTCTTCATGGCATTGTTCATGTATCCTCTTTACTTCGGACGTCTCCTGACATCCGGTATTCCAGCATACCTCTCTCGTCCAGCAATGTTCATTGCCGTCGGTCCGCCAGCTTTCACCGCTCTCGCTTTCATCAACATGGCTCAAGACGTGCAAGCCACCAAAATCTTCGATGGTTACACAAAGCTTCAGGGCGTTGCCAACCAAGCTCTTATCTCAGACTTGTTCTCGATTATGGCTCTCGTCATGGCCATCTTCCTCTGGGTCCTTGCATTCTGGTTCTTCGTCATGGCCTTCATCGCGATGATTGACGGTATCCCACACAATGACTTCCATCTCAACTGGTACGCCAAAGTCTTTCCCAACGTCGGCTTCACCATCGCAACCATCAAGATCGGCGAGAGGCTCGATAGTCCCGCTATCATGCTTACTGGAACTGGAATGGCTGCTGTGCTGTTCTTCTCCTGGTGCCTCGTCTTCTTCTGCCACATCAAGGCTTTCTTCGGTCATATGATCTGCTGGCCTGGACGCGATGAGGATGCCCATTAAACCTGTCAATGGTATCAACAATAGACGGGAGTTGGACCATGGGAACCGAATTGGGACAGGACCGGATGGGACGGTATGGGATTGGATTGGATCGGACCCTATGCATACGGATTGGCACAGGCATTAGGACTGGGATAAGCGAAGGGGGCAGGCAACAACATCGGGTCATCCTGTCGTTACCGAAAAAACACAACATCCCTCATTCATACGTACGAGCGCAGGTACGCTGTGAGTTCACAAGCACACACACACACACTTTTTTTGATCTGTTTATAGACGGGCGGGCTTGGAAACGAGCAGGGGAGAGAGAGGGGGAGAGGAGAGTATAGTTAGTCACACCAAACAGACAGACAAAGTAGAGTCCCCAAGACTACAGGTAGCTAGCTTACTTACACAGAAAAATAGAATAGACTAGCTGGGACATTAGACTTAGACATGATACCCCTTAGACATAGAATAGCAACACTGGTATAGAGAAAAGTGCGGTCGAGGTTTTGAATTTTCTAAACTGTATATACTCGGCGTTGACGGAGGAGGCAGGACATAGGATAGATTAATACAATGAAACTCAATATGATAAATCACACATCTTCATGATCTCCTTCTCGCCACAATTGAATATTTATGCTTAAATCTCTTTCTCCACTGTGATCCATAACGATAACTTGCAATTCAATCACAAGGCCCTGTTTGCTCAGGAATCTCGTTTCGCGAAACATTGCACTTCACAATCCCCAGCACGAAGCTATTCCATTTCTAGCCAATACCCGTGGTGAATCTCCAATCGCGACCATACAGCCCCTTCAGTAGACCTGATCAATTCATACCCTCGCCCCTCCTTTCGAAACCCCACGACCACCAACTACCAAAGCTCTCAAACCACGTTCCAGAACACACCTGTCAATCTATTCTAAGCCACCCAGCTCGTCTCGCCACCTCTATCGAGCTTATTCCAAGCCGCCACCACACACTCCACGATTCAGCCAATACCGCCTTCCCCCAAAATCCGAAACATCCCAAGCACAAACCACCACACTTCCCGTTTCGGCTAGCACGCCAACTCATTAACCAACCAGCCTCAAACGCCCTTTCAGGATTTGTTGGCTCGCTTGTTTGATGTTTCTCGAGGGAGTGTCAGGAGATTTACGATTTGTTGGATGAGTGAGGGGTTAGAGTGTGAGTGTTTCTGAGGTTTGTTTGTTTGTTTGTTTCGACTTGGACATTTCGGTGGTGGCGGCCAGGCGGCTTGATGGGAGTCTGAAGCGAGTAGCGAAGGGAGGCGAGGCGAGGCCAGATCTGGCGAAGAGGGAGGAAGGAAGGAGGTAGCGAGTTTGGCGGGGACAGACACCACACACATTCCTAGCCACACTAGTACATTCCTTCAGGCAAGACATGGCGATTATGATAATTGGATGCTTCGCTCAATCGTGCGTCTGTTGATCCAATGGTATTTTGGCATGTGCGATTCGATCTTGGGAGGAATGTGCATTGCTTGACTTGTCTGTGGCGTGTCTATCTGGTGCAGCTCGGGTCGCATGCAAGACTACTTAAGTTGCTGATCGGCCTACATTTCTCCTTCTATGGTGTCACATGACTCGTAGGGTATGAAGGGGGGCTGTATTGCTTGGGGGACATTAAGCCTGTTGCTTTCCTCCTTCCAGACTGATGGGCTTGATGTTGTATTCCCTGAGCTGCTAGCTCCTGTATACAATCTATCTATCCATCGAAAATAGAGTTCGCTAGTTCTGGCCTGGTCTATTGATCACCCCTTACATCTTTTTCGCCTGAACTTATACTTCCCTCTGAACTTTTGAACTTTCTTCGGAACTTCATTCAGGACAATTCCCATGTCGAGATTGGAACAATCTTGGAATCATCAAACAGAAATTTCTGATTATTTCCTAAATTACGATGTTGCGACTCAATACCTTCCAGATCTTCCTCTCCTCCAGTGCAGCCTTCTTCCTCGTCGTGCTGTTCACACATTTCAATGCTCCCGATGGCCTCGCAGGTGTGGGCTCGAATCTGTCGGGGGCGATCACCAGGGGAAGCGTGAAAGGTATCATGGCGAAGAGTGAGCAATTGTGGATGAAGACTGTGAAGCAGAGACGTGAGGTTTGGGACAAGTTTGGCGAGATGGGCTTGTGAGTCTTCTTGCTACAACCATATCTTGCTCTTTTGGAAAGCTTGCTTGTAGCACGCTTCAAGCAGAACGGTATTCGGGACAAATTGCTGATGCAAGGCCTGCCACTAGTTTCCCAGCACGAAACGGACGGACATATTTCAGTTTCCCTTACTCGGTATGGGATCTCGTCCCGGCATCATGGAACTGTCCATATGAAGTCGAAAGGATCGGCAGAATGGGCGACGGTGGAAAATGGGTGTGTGGCATGAGTCGATATGAGAAGAACTCGAGGCCTTGCATTCTCTACTCTTTTGGTGTACAGAATGAGTCGAGCTTTGGTAGATAATCCTTTCCTCTGGGACTTGGTTCAGAAACTCTCCACCTAGGATCAATTGCTGACTTGCGTAACCATTAGAACAAGAGATGTTACAACGCACAAATTGCGAGATTTGGGGTTATGACTACTCAGTTCGATCATTCGGACCGGCAATCACGAATGAGCATGCTCACCGGACACACTTCTTGAAAGCAGGCATTGCAGGGAAAACGGATAAAGCGAAGACACCTCCGTTTTACTCGATACAGGATCTCATGCAGATGAATGGGCATAATTACATGTAAGTCATGCTCTCTTCTCCTGTCATCTGCTGGAGCTAATAAAACCCCTTCCAGCGATATCCTCAAAATTGACGTCGAATTCGCCGAGTTTGCTGCCATGACCTCCCTCCTTACTCATACAGCATCGCAGATGCAAGCCTTTCCCATCGGCCAGATGCTCATGGAAATCCATCTGTTCGGGAACGAAGCCAAGAAACGAGAACCGCATACGTTGGGCCAGTTTCTGCATTGGTGGGAGTCGATGGAGGAGAGGGGCGTGAGACCGACGTGGACGGAACCGAATCTCTTGGCTGTTACGATTGGTTTGAAGGATAAGATGCCGAGGCTGGCGGAGGTAGGTCCAAATCTACAATGGTGAAGTGCGCGAGAGACGTGCGGTGCTAATGATTGTACAGTATACTTTGGTCAATGTGAATGATCCAAAAAGTATATTATGGTAAGGCCTGAACCGTCGGGTTCTGGAGTAGGGTCATCCCAGAAAGCCGTATTGAAGAGGAGGAAAGGCCGTTGGGGTCGGTGTATCCAGGGCTTGCCCGATTGTGTCGAGGCATTGTCTCCATGGGTATCTTCGCGATGAACTTTCGAAAACTGGATTGAAGTCCGAGGGAGAAATATCCTTTTACAGGTGTAATTCGTATCAAGAAAAGTGATTGAAGAAGTCAACTCCGTTTGTTTACCTGCGATTTCCTCGGGTAGCTTAGCGAACTGCCGCTTTCCACTCCCACAACATGCTCCAGAAGACTTAGATAGGTCTACGAACACAATCAGTAGACTTAGTCATGACTGATACCTGAAATTAGGCCTATCACCGAGATTTGCCGAGTGCTTGTCTGCAAGCCCAACTTCTTCTACTCCGATGGTCTCCTTGCCGGTTCTCTCCTCATACTTCTCCATACTGTTTTCGCCCTCACCATCCCAGGGCCTGAGATCGATCGAAAAGCTCTCAATGTCCCGAAATTCAGCTTTCCTGTACAATCCTGCTCCCATCTCCGTGGCCACTAGGAATGCACTGGCGCCTAACTTGTCGGCTTCATCGAGCCCGATGTCGAGCAACCGTCTTCCCAGACCGAGTCGTTGGTAAGCTGGGAGTACCGAGAGATAGTTGATAACTATGAAGCCAGTTAGTGGAGGAGGGAATAACAGAATAAGTCCAACACTGAGAGTCATAGGGAGCGTGACGTACAAAAGCCATTTTCACGATCGATATACTTGGACTCCACCTCTGCCAGCTTGTCGAACCACTCCTAGAAGAGCGCTGTGTTTGCTCTCGCAGGAATCTCAGTAAAGTACTCAGGATCCATCTTTTCCCTCCTCTCCTCATCGTTTAGAGCCCGGGGAAAGTGCCAGCGGGACCATGCTACGATTTTCCTGGTACCAAGGTCATCTCAACATCACTATATTGATCTGTTGAGTTCAGGGTCCGATTCGTGGATTTGCCTCCTATTGATCGACGTAGGTATCACAAGGCTGGCAACACGTACCCGGTCTCCACCTCAACCATTTTGTGGCACTTTATCCATGGACACTTCAGGAAAACCTCCTTGGGGCCACCGAACTCAAACTTGCGTTTCTCTTCGTGGGATAGGTAATTGTAGAGGAGTGTCGACAGGGGATGTGATGCAGCCGCTTCGATGTAAATATCGCACCAGGTGTCCATGTCAGCGTACAAAGCTGGCTCTATGCGGAAGGCCATGGGGTAGATTAAAGTAGTGATGCTGTGATTACTTTCGTGTTGGGATGTGAGTTGATGATATTGCTGAGTGCTGGCAGTTTTGGTACCGGATGTTGAGGTTTGAGATGAGGTTGAATTGAGTGGCTGAAAGTGGTCATGTTTTCTGCCGATTGGTTATGAATCATTTCGCGCCAACTCAGCCGTAGATTCACGAGGTTGTGTAACCTCATGCTGAAGAATGTTACTAACCGATTTGTTCTGTTTCAAGCTTCACTTTTGGCAACAACATTTGATGCGATTGAAACAACGCAGGCATCGAAGCATGTTCGAGCTGACATTACGAATGATCAAACACCACATCCATTATACTGCCCCATGACCTGACAGGTTCAGAAATAATCCTTCTGATGAGTAGCTATAATATAGGTTATTGAGATAGCTTTGATTTTAATTCTACAAAGCTAAGACTGGGTAAAGCGCGTGGGTATAGGAAAGAGATCAATGAAGCCAATATGGTAGGTAACAAGGTGCAAGGCAGAGATTGAAATAGTCACTCAGGAAAAGGAGCGGAAAGGTTCGAAAGCGACTAGACTTACATGATTGCAGATCACTCCGAACATATCAAGCTCTCTCAATAGTGGAAATGAAAGATTCGTATCTGCAGGAGAGTCAGACATGCTTGCCTTCTACGTTGTGCCGTGAATGAAGAGTAGAAAAGCACATCGACACGATTCAGACATGTGCTGAGCACGCGTTGATACTTTATCAGCTGTACGTAATGGGATAAAACCCGTGCACTAATTCGTGGGCTTCACCAGATATGAAGCTCTATATTTCAGTGAGATCTTAGACCTAAGCCTCGGCGCAACAATCGCTTGGCTGTGCAGAGCCGAATCGCACTTTACTTGATTCTAGTCCCATCCTACTTTACTCTGATGTGAGATAGACCTGCCATTGATTTAGACACATCAAAGAGCATGTAAAATCTGAAACTGGCCAGAGGGGTTCTTTTTTTGGGGGGATCGCTGTACAAGATATTATCCACTTCTTGCTTATCTGATAATGGCCGAATGTAGGCACCTCGATCTTTTTTAATCCGCAACGGATCGATGTAGGCGTCCTCAATGTAATGCAAGTTTTACAGTAGAAATAGCCAAGTAGATTTTGTAGTATCCCAACGGACTTCCCTTGGTAACCAAGATTGCAAAGATGAAGAGGGAACGATATCCAATCGAAGTGCACCCAGGGCTCGACATCGTGGAGCTGCGAGCTAAGAGCTGATGGACTATGGAATCAGAATCTGCTCTTATACTCTCAAGAACGAGAGTGAGCTACCACTCATAATTTATATGTACGGAGGTGGCTTTTCCCGGAGGCCTTGAAATTGGTAGGTTCTCGCGTCAGTAATTCGTTTGCAAATGTGGACTGAGAGGATCACATAGATCATGGCGCTTGCAGAGAGGTTGTGTTCATTTTGAAAGTCGGTGTAGTCAATATCGAATGCCGTATTGTTCTAGAAGACCTATTTTCTGCTGGGTTGGAAGATTTTCAAGATGTGCTTTGGTTGGTGGTTTCTCACTAGGAAAACAAGGGCAAGTTGCTTACAATGGTAGAAAACAACAACAGAAAGAGGGGAGAACTTGAGAATCAATCTCGACAAGGGACTCATTCTCGGAGGCCCTTCAGCTGGAGGAAACTTCACTGCTGTTCTCGCTCATGAAGCGGTCAATGAAGGCATGTCCCCACCATTGACAGGTCTACCTTCCACGGCGTCCAGCTTCTGCCATCCCGACGTCTGGCCAGAGAAGTACAAGGAACATCTTGAGTGTTGACGAGGTCAACGATGCTCCAGGATTGACGAGGTAGAGGTTCAACTACTCTGCCGGTATCCTTCAGACACTTTCTCTACTTGAAACCTCGAATTTAATCAATCACAGGCAAATACGGAGGTCCTCCAGCAGATGTGAAACTTTCACAACTGCTGTATCTCTTCTACGATAGTCTTGCACAGAGAGCATAATTCCAGATCTGTGGCTGGGAAGAAAGACGAGACGAAGCTCTGCTGTACGATGAACTACTCAAGGAGAAGGGAATTGAAACGAAGAAGGATGTGTATCCCGGACTCCCGCAAGGGCGGTGGACAACAGGCCAGAACTGGAAAGCAGCAAACAAAGGTTGCGGGAGTGATGTGGTTGCTACAAGCCAAGCAGTGAGCTTGTTTAGCACATATGAGCAGCATTTCAGTATTAACAACATGGAGAAAGAAAGCCAGTGCAGCAGTGGGGTGGGATGGAGCAGATATGATAATATTATGAGGTCACCCTCGAGTACCGAGACACTTATCTGTACATCAATATATTGACATGGACGAATAATCACCGTGCCATGGAGATAGACTGCACATCTCTCGAAATGAAGTCTCTCGCCCAGCTCCAGGGTCTTAGATAGGAAAAGGATGCAGCTTATCACATCCGAGCAAGCGAGCATCAGCGTCACAACGCCTAGAAACAAGCATTGAAGATATATTAAAATCGAACGATCACACCGTACCCCTCAGTTGATAACAATCAAAGGACCTGGTGCCGAGGAGAAGTCCCCACTTGTAGGGTCGTATCACGTGGGGTCGCTTCGGGCCTTTTCGTCCCAATGCACTGCCATGCACAATCGACGTTTCACAATTGTCCCTTGCAGCAGATAATCCCCGGCTAACCGAGTCCCAAGAAACTGCAAAAGCCACGAAGTGCATAAATCCTCCTTTTCGCGTGGAAGCGGATCCGCGAAACAAACGATTACATGGGACGAAACGAAAGGGCTTGACAAGAAGTTTTGGTGCGCTGTGGCTTGAGGCAGGTTGATGGTATTCGGAAGATGGTGTTCTGGAAGGAAGTGAAACAGGCCAGATGGATCTGCCCCTATCAGTGACAGCGGCTCGTAGCGTTGTCTCAAGGTCCTTTTGGTGAGGAACGCTTGTCTTGGGTTAACTTTCCAACCCGTCCGCTGGAGACCCAAAAAGTAGGAAATCAAAGTTAGTCCTGCAGATGGCGTGAGGGAGAGGGCAGATAGTTCTGTCATCATTTTAACATATCGCGCTATCATCACCCCCTTACAAACCTTTTCAAACTTGGAATTCTTGGTACGAGAATAGGGTCGTATTCTCCCGTTCCCTGATGCGGGTTGCCGGCGATGCTTCTAGCTCTGGTTAGAGACCGAACAAACACGGCCAGGAGACTGGCAGCAGTTCAGGAACTCGTCTCCCGTCAAGCTGCTCACGGTTCTCTGAACTGGTCGAGATGCTGAGATCGCTCCGCTCCCAGGCTCCTGCAAACCGATAATGTCACAGCAAATGTGGAGATAGTACGAATCCTCATTCCTGCCAGAAGGAGAATTCCGTGATGAGCATCTTCATGCCAGGAAACAAAGAAATGATTTCTCGGAGTTGTTGAGTTAAAACTTAAGACTGGAGAAATTCGATATAGGGAGGGGTTAGCCGGACTCCGGGGTCGGGCGGGGTTCAGAATAGATTACTTATGGGGGTGTAGATTACTATGAGACAGAAACGGCTGCTTGGGTGTTGGTGGAGGTTTGTGAAACATGGGCATTATAACGGGGAGACCCTTGGATTGGACTGAGTTGTGATGTTTGGTTTGGTTTGACGTTCGTCGTTTGTGGTTTGAAATTCAGTCTGACGGAATTCTCAGGCCTTCAGAGAGAATGAAACTTGGGACGAACTCAATGTTTCGAGGTGCGTGATCAAATCTCTGATACTTGTTGAACTAAGCTCGTTTAGGATGATGTATCATAGGAATGTTGGAGAAGATAGTTGCGGCATTTCGACCACTTTTGACTCCACCAGCGGGAGTTGACGGAATCCATCCATCGGGTCTTCATACGATGGAGTTCCTGCACTGATTAGTGGAACAGTGACGCATTCGTATCCTACTGAGACGGCGGACAATGGTCATTTTTGACCTATCGAGTCTCTATTTGAAGCCATTGTAAGAGCAGTGTCGAAGAAACAAAGTTCCTCAAGTTTGTATGAACCGAAGAATTTCTCAGAGTATCCCAATTACGACTTGGATACCAGCTCGCTAAACACAAGCATCGTGAGAAAACAGAGTTTCGGATTTCCGAACAGTTAGCTGGGCACCATTGAGAGACCCATCTCAAAGATGGATCGACTCTAAGCTTTTATGTCACAATCAATTTAAAACCGCCTTATACAAGTGCTCTGATATAGGGCTAGGGGCATGGATCGGAGGTGGTGGATCTCGGTGGGGAACAGCTTGCGGTCTGTGGGCGGACCTATCACCGCACGGAGACACTTGGACTTGCTGCGCCCATGGCTCTAGTCTTTGTCTATCCAAGCTGCAGTTCTGTGAAAAAGATGATTCGAGAATTGACCGGCTTACAAGGAATAAAGGATCTTGTGTAGCCGAAGGTGTTGTGTTGCACTGTGTTCTTGTGCTTCGTTGTGCATACCACCTGCATATACAAAGATGTTGAATTGATCGGAAGTTCGGACTTAGATTGAAAGAGTCTTATTATTGTCTGATAATCGGGTTGGATCTTCAAATGATCTACTGATAACTTCGGCCAGTATTGCTTATAATCTGGCAAATATAGCACTCGGGGAATTCTTTTGGGTGCACACGAACTTACGTCGTATTACACCGGGCCCCTCTCCGCAGCCAATTTCTCTGGTGCAACAGCCTCGTCTCGCAAATTTCGACCAACACCACGTTCTGTGGTAGTTCCCATATTTCAGAGTTCTAGCGAGTCAGATGAAGACCCTGACTATTTGGAGAGAAAAAAATTGGGGACAAAGGTCTAGAGATTGTAACCTTATCAAGCAAGAAAAGCTTGCCCGTCTGAAGCTTCAAATGCACAGCTCCGTTAGGGAAACAGTCTGTGAACCTTCTTTCACTTTACGACGGCTATCTCGCTCAAGATACAAAAGCAGAGCCGCACTGACAAAGCAGACGACCACATCTGCCAAATCAAGAACTTTATCTGGACTCGGTACCGTGGTTTTGTAGCACCGCACTCGGGTAAATCAAGGGTGAGATAAAAATCGTACGTTCGCTCCAGGAAGAGGAAAGTCAGCCACGGAGCTCGTTGCATTTGAGGGCAAGTTCCTGTGCTGTTCCGGGTAAGATCTCGCGGGAAGGACAGAAGAGAGATCCGTGCGGCCAGGTGGAAAAGGGAGGGACTATCTGAGGGGGAGACTAACCCCTCATGTCTGCACTTGCAGGAACATGTGTATCGATGTGCAGCTTGGCCGGCACTTCTCCAATCTGACTAGAAACTGGACTATGTGCTCGAAAAAGAGTCCGCTTTGTGGTTTCTCGGCTACGAGTGGCAAGTCGGAAGATTGTTTCTTATTTCTTTGTGCTGCGCGAACCACTCTGACTCGTAGATTTTGTGCAAGGCTAAATTCTCCGTGCTGCGGATAAGATGTGCAGCTATGCATCAAAGCTTCCATGCAGGAAACAAATTAAACTTGATCATACTCTTTGACCTGAAAAATATCAACGACATTCGTACGAGTACTGTATACGCGGTTCTTGAGGTTTGATGCAGGCGAAGTTTGACTATGCAGCAGTAATTTTGGTGCTGGACAAATCTCAGCGACTAGAAAGGAGACAGCAAAGAGTTCAACAATTTACACCTCCCTGGTTCTTCTGCAATGCTTCGCTGCCCCGCTCTTACTTGAGAGATCACCCGCACTGGAGGGTTGATGCCAGCAGGATTAGATGAAGCTACCCACCACGCCGCAGCGAGAGTTCATGAACCCTATTATCGTGAGGCAGCTTATCGAGTTCCTATCGTCCAGATGCCTGCCACAGGGACCAATATGGAGGGATTTAACCTCCAGAACAAGCTTACATCTAGGCCGTGAAACAAGAGCTCGGTGATGTGACCCGTCGATTGACTGGGACCATAAAGCTTGGCAGGATCAAAGCGAAACTTGCTGGACCTCAACATCCGTCAACTGTACGATTCAGGAGAATTCCATACGAACGTAGAATCGACCTAAATATTAACCAAAAAGTCCAAGCAATTTGGTGCACTTAGCTGGATGTCATAAGCCTTCCCTGCATCGTTTAGAATTCTCTGCCGCTGTCTATTGAGAAGCTGAGGCCCGGCTTGCCGATGTCGAGGGTGCCTTTAGTTTCGTTTGGCCATCGTTTCTATTCTGGCCTCCTCCCGTACCAGAGTCTTCAGCCCTGGTCGATGACCGTTCATGATCTGGGCCCAAACGCATGGAATCCCGGGATTGTGATAGGATCTTCGAGACTGCAGCCGGATGAACGACATGGGGAAAGGACGACCGGGAGAAATCAGGAGTTCGAGACTTCTTTGCAGTCTCTGAAGCTTGGAAGGATGGTTTTGAGGTTTGCAGTTTTATCATGACTTCGGCCACAAGTCACTTCCAACAGCAGCCCCTTCTGCTTGGTAGTGACAGAGCCGGGTTGGTTCCCTGAACAATGAGTAGTCATTTGAAGCGACGTCGATGTTGTTACGAGAAGTAGTGACAAAGCTACCCAGTATGAGAAGTACCCTGAGCGTACTGTATCGTGCCGTGGGGCGGGATTTTCAGCCACTCGAGACTTGTGCTGTTTGAGAATAGTCGGTTGAGCGTGTTAGCGTGAAAATCCAAGGGGCCTGCACTCGCACAGACTTCACCACGGCTTTCATGCCGTAAATGGGCGATACCCCGCCTCGAGGTGGGCAGTCGGAATCTGGTGCATGAAGCAGAAGGGTTCCGGTGATTTGAACGCTTCGGCGACCGCTGTCTCGACTCCTTCGTTTGCTACGATGTCGGTGCGAGAGAAGGCGGGAAGACCCTACACACATGGTTTGTTGACAACGAACTGTAAGTACAAACCCCAACCAAGCAACTCTCATGTAAAGTGCTAATATATTCGATCTGGCGGGGTGTTATCGATTATGACGATAACATCATGATTCGAAACCTTTGATGTTTGTCCTATGGCGTACGTGCATGGTACTTCTGACTTGATGACATGCTTTAGCTGGAAAGTTACTTTGGGATCGAACGTCGCGCCACGCAGCTGAGATGAAAGTTCCTGGACCAGAAACTCTGGCTTGACGTAGTCTGCACTTCTCCGAGTCAAGCAGAAAAGTGCAATGCTGTGAGCATCCCACAGCACTTCTTATCGTCAAGTATCATCCATGTGTATTTTCTTTGCCTAGAAGAAGAAGCAAAGGAGGACCAGGCAGAAGAACCACCACCCGCAAACGCTTCACGTCTAAATCAACCGTCACTTCCATTTCTTCGTGGAGGCTTCGGCAGTTTACACGGACATCAACCAAATATTCAAGATCTGCTGTGAAATTAATCAATCCAGTTTTCTCATGCAGATGTGCAATGATTGTGGTTCCTTCATGCTTCACCTGTCCCAAAGTCAACTTGATCGTCGATTGAGTTGCTGATGACAGTGATAATTGATGGCTGGCTGGTGTTGTCGTGTAACCGAGGGGCTCAGGCAGGCGAGCATCAGCATCAGCACCCAGCAAAGCACAGACTGCCCCCACCAACTAGTAATTTCACTCGCCAGACTGCAACCCAAAAGCAACGTCCGTGCAAGAAACGGGAGGCTTCCCCCTACAACTGCCTGCCTCCGCGAGCCAATTATACCCCCTATCCAACTCTCCACACGGGATTTGCACATGCACCACCATGCACTCAAAATAAACTCAGCAACAGAGTTTGCAGCCCAGCCTGTGGTCCCAGATATTAGCCGATGTCGTCTAAGAGGCCAGGGAATGTCAATTTCAACGTGCTTCAAGTGCTCGAGTGCTGCACAACTGCAGAGGTGCAGCAGCCAGTCAACTTTGTCACTAGAACCTTACCGTATGCAGGAGAACTTCCCGAGTCCGTACCTTCCACTGCCCTGGTCAGTAATCACCGTTCCACAGCTTCTGGTCTGCACGGTACACACTGACCCTGGCTGATCTCGGAGCAAACTTGCCTGTCATGGGCTCAAGCGGTTTCATTCTGGATCCCAGCCTGCAGCACCTCTCAGCACCCCTCCATCACAACGCCTCAGTTGCTGGGGTTCGAGGGTCCAGTCCGGAGTGGACACTGGAGAGGGAAAGAAAAGTGACTGCGGTGTCTCAGACGCCACAGCGTTCATGTGTTGCTCCGCAAGCAGCACCATCGTTGGAGCTGGGTTGAAAAGCTATCCCTGCTGCATCGTTTCTTATGTGATGTAGGGATCTGGTGTTAAGATAGTCGAATCGCCTTCATCGTCCGGGGTCCGTCCATGTTGCTTCACTCCTCCTTAAGTATATCGATGGTCCTGTCCATGCAATCTTGCTGAAGGATCCTGCGGACCATTTCCAAATTCCAATTCTTACCTGGATCCTAATATTCTCCTCCTACGTCTGTGGAGCAGTTGGTCAGGATACCTAATTCCCAGTGCATTACCTTCCCATCTTTATTTTTGTGGAGATCCTGTAGTCGACAAGGCAGGCCCAGCTGGTGGTAGCCTGTGAAACGTCCATGGCTCATATTGCGGATTTACTGGTGGGACCACCAAGTAGCTTGGGGTTGAATAATTATATAGCCAGAGAGCTATCACCACATTCTCCCAATGAAGCATCACCAGCAGTATGTTCGGCCAACACATTCGTCGCACACGTTCACTGAAAATTACACAGACAAACGACAACGCTTGCATCGATGAGTCCGAAAAGTATGTGTGGAGGATGCATCAACCAACGGAGCCTCGAAAGTACCAGCTGTTCCCAGCGGCGAAGGAGAAGCTATCGATAGCTGCAGGACAGAAAAACAGTGATGCAGAGCCATCACAATCGACGACGACAGGACAGAGTGGAACGAATGAAAAGGAACGGTCCTTACTTACAAATGCTTTACGGCTCGGACTGAAAACGAAGGAGCAACCTGTTAATCGTCGACGCAAGCCTAGTATGCCAACAGACTTAGGTCCAATGACCACGGTACAGGAAGTCGCCATGGATTCTCGTGAGTAAAGCTTGAGCATGGAAGGGTTCTGGTGGGTTTCATGAAACTGATTAGATATCCTAGCTACTATTCCCGGCCGGCCACCACTACACGAGCGGTCTATTAGTGCACCCGGTAACAGCTGGCGCCAGCATGTGTTCGGCGAGAGCATGCTCTCCTGCATATCCGGACCTGCACTGGATGAGAATGCTGAGATGGCTATATCACCGGATAGTGGAAGTAATGGACAGGCTCAAGCGAATATACAGCTCGACAGCCACATTTTTGACGACGACATCTCCCAGCCGCTCCCAGCACCATCATCATACTCTTCTCGCAACAAATCTCGATCCGCTTCGCCGAAACAGCAGCCGCTCTCACCCAAATCACTGACGCCGCTTGTCATCCCGCAATCGCAACCTCAGAGACTTACCCGGCAATCATCTACTTCCCGTATGCGTTCACGCTCCGGAAGTGGAAGCTGTGGTACACCCCCAGATGTGCCTCCCAAATCTGCGCGGATGAAGGAGGGTTCCCCACACCCACGGGCCTCCCCATATACTCCCATGTCAGGGTCATCCACTGGTTTGCTATCAGCCTCCACTGCCGCAACGTCTGTTTCAAACACGCCCAATACTCCATTTGCTCTTCCTCACTTCCCACAGGAAGGCCGATGCTCACCGAAGCCTCTTCCAAATCCCCAGTTTCCGCTCGAAGGTCGCTCATCACCTCGACCATGGAACGGAACGTCTTGCTCCCCAGTGACAAGCAGCACAACACCCAGTCATATGTGCCACACCAAGAGTTCATCGGACGCTGCACAGCATTCACTCTCTCACCAAAAGTCATTCCCGGTTGGGCCAACCCTCAAGGGTCATCGAAGACATGAATCCGAGAGCTCGGCATCAATTATGGACCGAGGCCGCCCTAAGAAGCGTTCTCCATCCGAAGGATCTCCAGTCAAGCGCTCCAACTCCAAGCGTTCACCTTCAATCCCAACTTCTGCATGCCCATCATCTCAAACACAAGCCCAAGTCTCAGAGACCAACTCACCACGGGATCGATCCGAAGAACAACGTGCCTTCGAGCATCTCCCAACCGGCCACTCCGCAACGACAGCTCACACTCAGCTTCCCACAAGCGAGATCTCTACCCTCCGCAAACAAGCCATCGGCCAAGCCTCCCGCTTCCAAGTCCTCTGCACCAAAGATGTCGAGGCCCTCTCACGAGAACTCCGCGCCCTCGACGAGCGCTGCGAATACCTCCGCAAGACCCATCGCTCTCTCCGCTCCGGTCGTCGCAACCTCCACGAACGCATCTGCACATATCTACGCAGTCCGCGTGTCGCACGTTTCAGTCACGAGAGTATGCTGCGACAGGAAGAGGCGCTCAGCGAGCTAGATACCAGCATCGACGACTGGGTGTCAAAGCTCGAGCAAGCCGAGAATAGACGCACGAGAGTCAGGCAGAAGTTGTTGGAGCATGTCGCTGCCGCACTGCTCATGAGTCCTGCTCCTTCGCCGACGTCTGATGAGGCGTTGAGTTTGTTGATGGGAGGTGCCGAGAACGTCAAGGCGCATGTTACGAGTCAGGCTCAAGCACCAAATACGCCACCTCGCTCGCCTACCAAGTCGTCGTCGCCGGAACGTCTTGAGCGGGTGGTTGAGGAGGTTAAGGTTTCTTCTCCTGAAGCACCATTGCGGATGAGTCGTCGCTGTGTGGAGAGCATTCGCATCTATGCTGATAGCGATATCTCTGCTTTGATGGCGGACGTCGAGGATGAGATCAAGCGGATGGGCGAAGAGCCCGCTATTGAGACCGCGACCCCAGTCGTCGAGAAGAAGGAGGAGGAGCCGCTGCCGATGCTGTTGAATGCTGTCGCTTTCGAGGGCATGGCATTGCATAAGCAGAGGAGTGCAGGGAAACTAAAGAATTGAATTGTCTGAAATGCAATCAATGGATTACGAAGCGACGTTACTGTCTTTTTTGTTTTGTTTACTTCTCGAATCGCGCTTACGGCTTACGGCTCGACGCTACGCTTACGCACTTACGCCCCTTTACACATATTTCACAACCTTACTTTACCTCGACTACCTTTCGCAATCCCGTCTTGGATTGCATTTCATCCAATGGCGAAGAAGGATAGTCATGCTTACATTCTTACATTCCTTACGATTTCGACGCTTGATGCATTACGAAACGATTGCTCTCACACTACCACACGACTTGGACGAACGACCACAATACGTTGTATTTGCAAAACCTTGCCTGCTTTCTCTGCATAGCGTATGCTTCTGCTTTCCACTGCTACTCGCACTTCTACTTTATACTTTGCATCTTCTCTCGCCTTACCTTCTCTACTCTCTTTGACATACTTTTGCATCATGCATATGTTCTTTCTCTCTTATATACCTTTACATATCATCATTGTTACTGCTACAGTTGTTGTTCGATACCAACATTTACAGGCGCTTGGGTTTCTCATCATCATCAGCATCAGAAGGAAAATTCCCTATCTGATTCATCTGTCGGCAGTCGATCTCATTCCTGCCTTGCTTTCTTTGTACCTTCTCGATCATTTTTTCGAGGTTTCTTCTCTTACGTATAATTTCTGTTGGATGGATTGGTCACCGCTTAGGAGGATTTAAGGTGCTTGGATTTGGCATTGGACTTGTATAGTAGAGATTGAATAGGAGTTGGATTGGACAGTCTCGATACAGATCGGGGCTAGAAATCATATCCAGACTTACCTGAATGGGAAAGAAATATGAAAAAGATACACAAATAATTACTCGCTCTCCATCCTGCTCTACTGATTCTTGTGATAAGTGGTAAATATCAAAAACTTGATCATGGCTATTTACATTCGACCCTCTAATATTGCTGATGTACAAGTTCTTCAAGTTAGTTGTATACTCCTATTTCCTCCCATTATATCTAGTAATGATATATAGAACATTTCCTTGCCACGTCTAATCCACAGTCCCACCCAGACCGTATCCAGTAATTCCATACATGCTGTTCAAAAATGACATGCTCAACCCTGACCCGCAGCCAAAACCACCTCATGCAGCGTGCTGACCGCGCTAGGTGCAGCGAGCCAATGAAAACGCGAAATCTGGACTTTAAGGGCTAGCGGGCGCGCGGCCGCATATCATCCCTCGATCATCCGCGACTCAATCCCCATCTTCAGCCTCGTTTTTAAAATCTTATGTCCATCTCCTCCGCTCCAGGCTGGCTGGCTCGCTCGCTGACAGGGCAGCATGCCATATCCCTAAGTATATCTCCTCTCCCTAGTTCCCTTCCCTTCTCTTCCCTCTCCTTTCTTTCTCCGTCAAGCTCCCAATTGTTCTTCCTATCTTCCTCAAAAGTTACAGGTATCTGTTGATCTCCCTCCACATCCTCCTCACGCACAACACAAGACCTTGAAGACCACAACACTACAGCACACCAGTACATCGCAGCACAATGCATCTCGTCCTCACCGGCGCAACGGGACTCGTCGGGTCTGCAGTCCTCCAAACAGTGCTCGCGACGCCTGCGATTTCGAAGATCAGTATACTCTCCCGCAGACCAGTGGCGCAGGCAGAGGGCCACGCGAAGGCGAGGGTTATACTACATAAGGATTTTGCGGAGTATGCAGATGATGTGCTGGATGGGCTGAAGGATGTGAAGGGTGTGGTTTGGGCTTTGGGGATTAGTGCTACACAGGTTGGGAAAGAGTGTGTATCTCCCTATCGCATCTATGTGTTTCTGCTCTCCATTTGGGTGTTCGTACTGTGGTCGCCAGAAGAAACGAAGCCCAGAGACAACGAGACGCAAGAGGAGAGTCCTCCTGCCTCGAGAGATATAGCTAACCTCACCTCCAAACACAACAGAGAATACGAACGCATCCACCTAACCTACCCCCTATCATTCGCCCGCGCCCTCTCCAAAACCACCTCGCCCTCCCCATTGACATTCATCTACGTCTCCGGTGAAGGCGCAACTCCGACCCCGAGCATTCTAACCGCCCACTGGGCCTTCACCAAAGGCCGCGCCGAATCCTCTCTCCTCGCCCTCTCCAAAGACCCAGCTTACAATAATCTCCGCCCTTTCAGTGTTCGTCCCGGAGGCGTAGATATGACTGATCATGAGGAGATTCATGGGTTTGTGGGCAGGGGACAAGTGGTGGAGAGGGTGCTTTTGCCGGTGTTGAGGGTGTTGCCCGGGGTGAAGGGGTTGATGAGTCCGACGAGGGAGTTGGGAACGGCGTTGGTCGGGTTAGCGGTAGGTGATGGGGAGGTACAAGAGGGAGGGGGTGTGAGTGGGGAGGGGAGGACATTGAATAATGCTGCTTTGAGGAGGTTGGCGGGTATTTGAGGGTGGGGTGAAGGTTAGGGGAGAGTGAAGTTGGCTTCGGTGTGCTGGCTCGGGGTGGTGTGACGGTATGTGGAGAGCAATGCCTCCTGATTTAAGAAATTGAAGCGCCTCTTTCCGGGAAGTCCTGGATTGCTGTCAAGTATATGTATGAGGTAGAATGGACAGAATAACCATCCTTTTGAGTCGCCGCGTCTGCTAGCGGAACACGACTGCGTCGTCACATGGAGTAAGCAATCCCTCGAGGTACCTTAGATGGTCACAAAATAAATGCCATGAAGTCTCTTTTTCGTTTTTGTTCTTTTGGGTCCTACTAGCCTAATGATTGACTACCAAAGTTGTTAACTTCGAAGACTCAAAACACAGAACGTGGTTCCATTTCCATGCAACTCGAGCGAGCCTAGCGAGCCAGTCATCCTTCCCTCTCGCTCCTTACTCAGGATCGAATCTACTGCCCAACCTTCAAATCCTTCTCCACCATATCCCTACAAATCGGATGATAGAAGTCCCTATTCTTCTCAAACGTCTCCAGCGCCAACTTCCTATCCACCTTATTCAACTTCCTATACAATGGCCTCACAAACTTCATCCGTCCAACCGTCCCCAACAACTCAGCAGTAGGATGGTACACGCTCTCGTCCTTAGCCGTCAACCCGATGCCGAAATAGCGGAAGCTGAGCTCGACATTGCGGGATGTAGCGAGCTTGTACGCCTTGCCCATGGCTTGGGATTGCGATGGCGAAAGTGGTGTCTCGAAGAGCTGGACTTTCTCGAGGAAGACGACGATCTGGTTGGCGGTGAGGCCTTCGATGTCGGATGGGGACGGTTTGTACGATGGGGAAGACCAGGATTCCGCGAGGGCGTAGCAGCGGTCGACCATGCTGGTGTCGAATTTGGGCTTGGGTGGGAGGCCGGGCTTGTAGAACCAGGCGTCCCAGTCGACGGATTGGAGGGCTTTGGAGGAGGAGGCATCAGAGGCGAAGAAATCGAGGAGAGTGGCTTTGAAGTCGTAGGAGTCGAGGGATTTTTGGGACCACTACGCAATGGGGTGTCAGTGACTTCCTATAAAATATGTGTAAAGAGAAGGACAAAATACGTCTCAGGAGAAATTCGAGTCCCGAGACAACGAGGAATAAGACAGATTGGGCTTCCCCAGTACGTACGGTTGTGAAGTAATGCGGGATGAATTTGTCGAAGGCTGGTTTGCCGACGAGTTTCTCGAGATAGTAGAGGAAGTGGAATCCCTGTGTATGTTAGATTTGTTAAAGTAGACGAGTGGTGAGCGTACCTTTTCGTAAGGTATACTGCTGAAGGAGTCGTCGGGGTCTTTGCCCTTGAGATCAATGACAAGTTTGGTGAACTCATGGTCAGCACCAAAGTTATTGACAGAATCCTCTGATACTACGTCAGTAGCATTCACCCGTACGTCAACATGGGAACTTACCTAGAGCTTTCCATCCAATAATGGCTGAGAAATCACGATGAGGTTCCCCATGAACAGCAGCTTGAATCCGGCGCTCAAGGTACACAGTCCAACCTTCATTCAACCACATGTGTTCCCAGCTGGCGTTCGAAACCAAGTTCCCACTCCAGCTGTGAGCAAGTTCATGAGCAATGACATCGATGTTCTCCCGATCACCACTGATAATGGTTGGAGTAGCAAACGTGAAAATTGGATTCTCCATTCCTCCATACGGGAAACTGGGTGGCAGAACCAAGACGTTGTACTGCGTCCATTTGTACGGGAAGATAAGTTTCTCTGCAACCTCAATGTACTTCTCGATGTCGTTCTCGAGCTCCCACTTGGCATCAGAGAGCTCTTCGGGTCCAGTAGACACAAGCGACCGAGGACCAATTGCAGCCGTAGCGATATCGCCTGAGGCAATGGCGAAGAGGTAAGATGGGATTGGGATCTCCTGATGGAAGGTGTATAGAAGAGTTCCAGCCTCGCCGTTCTCCCCATGCTTGAAAGCTGAAGCACCCGTTGAGAGACCACTCGCAACGACCGGGAGAGGAGAACGAATGCGGAAGTCGTACGTGCTCTTCACATCAGGTGTATCTTGGCACGGGAAGATGGATCTGTTGTGAATAGCCTCACATTGAGAAAACATGTACGGGTACTTCTTGTTTCCTGTCTGACTTGGTGGGAGCCATTGAAGAGCTGTACATTTCTCGGTGGTGGCGAGGGAGATGCTGACTTCGACTGTTGATCCTTTGGATGCTCCTCCTGGGGCTTTGATGGAAAGTGGGCTGCCGTATGGCTCGGATCGATCCGCAAGCTTCCAGTCTTTGGTCTTGCTACCATTGAAAGTTACTTCGCTAATATCCAGGTAGGAAGTATCGAGAATGATCTCTTCTGACTCTTTCTCTGTGATGGACTCCAAGAAAAGCGTCACGGTCCCGGTCAAACGCTGCTTCTTGAAATCGATGCTGAAGTCAGCGATGGTGTGCTTTGTTTTCCCTGGGGCCAAGTCAGCATGTCCTTATGAAACAGAAGCCAGTCCCAAAGAATCAAGACTCAAGGCCAGGTGAGTCTTTAGGACAATGGGTAGCTTAAAGCTCCAAGAGTTCAATGGCGCCTAGCCTGCTATCCCAAGAAACAAGCTTCAAGGTAGAGTCCCAAGATATATCGAACCTGCATCAGGCGATTGCTACTAGACATGAAGTGAGGAAACACCTCACTTTTGAACAAGCTTTACCTACAGTTGTTATAGTTCGAGACGGTAGTAGGATCACGGGGCATCGTGATTGAAGCAGTGGAAGCCATGGTGCGAACAGTAGCTGCAGAAGTTGGCGGGGTTTTGAAGGGCAGTCGAAGAGCAGAAGTGACAGCAGCTTTCACAGATGAAAGCAGCGAAGTCATGGGATTTTGGCAGAAACTGTATCAACTGAGCCGATAACAACCGCTTGAATAGTAGAATTTTCGGGAGACCGCTGTTGATGTAGCTCAGAATTGTGGCAGCTTCCCCTTCGAGCTAGGCACTTCATAGTGGGGTTGAACAGGTACACGATCACGTGGAGTGTCAATCGCGCTAAGGGTTTTCGTGATCCACTCGAGCTTCTTGTGTTTTTTTCTGCTTCACAGCACTTCTCTCCTGCTTCTTTCCTTTCCATTTTTCAACTCGCAACAACTCAACCTTTCACACCTTTACCAAGGCACCATCTGCAGCTTCATGTACCACGATAATGTGAACGGGATCCCTACTCCGCCCACTTTCCAATTCTTGAACTTCGCACTCCTCAGCAATGGCAGGAGTTCTTCGTGGTAGTCCCTCGAACACTTGAAGTGAGCCTGCCATCTCGGCGCGCTGGAGGCTTATGACCTGCTGGATTGTACCAAGGCGGGCGTGGAGCTTTGGTCGCTGACCTCTTCTATCAATTGGTACGTTTCTCTTTCCGTTCTATTCTGGTTCCTGGAGAGCTGTTCTGGCTCCTCCCCAGAGCCCCTCCTACTTCCGATACCTCCCCTTTATGATGAGCAACATTGGTCCGTGTTACTGAGCGGCCTCAAGAACCGTGTTATGGCGAGATACCAAGCATGCAAATGCACCTCTGAATGTCAACCTCCTTATTCCCATGCTTCGTTTCGCGTTTTTCGGAACTTTGCTAACGTTCATGAAGCGCTCTAGTCTTACCTCCGAGCCTTCCGTTGACACAAGCCCTCAATAAATACCGAATGCTGAAGTCAGCAATTTGTAGTCTTCCGGCTGCAAAACCCAACGCGATATGTGAGAAGCAATTGAACAGAACTTCCGACGGCGTGGACCAGCCAGCCAATACATGTCGCGTAAAATAGACCAGTGGGGTGGGGGGGACATTGGCATTGCTCCAGTAGACATATATTCACTGTTCACAGTTCAACGGTCCAACCTATAATGCTGCGGAATACGCTACGCAAGATTTTGAGATCGGGACTTGGCTTCTTGGTCTGACATATGCTATGCTTGCACCCACTAGCCTTTCTTTTCCCTGTCAATACAGGTCCAATTTGCTCCTTTTCCGTTTCCGCTGTATATCTCTATCAATACTGCAGCTTGGCTCTCATAGCTCTATATTCCCTCTGTTTCACAGGCTCGTACTTCACTGGATTGTCCACCCCAGTGCACTCTTTCATTACTTCCACTATCGCATCCTCGTCCGGAGAAACGAAGTACGGAATCGAATACCGAGCCCTGGTCAGACGTTCCGAGCCAGTGAAACGGTCCGCTACTGGTGGAAGGGTGACTCGGTGGAGTGTGGACTTGAGATAATCTGTGGACCGTCAGCTTGGCAAGTCGCCGGGCCGCAAGGCATAGCTTCATACCGTTACTCCAACGCATGAGCATGTCTCCCACGTTCATCACAAGTGCTCCTTCCACCGGGGCGATATTCACAAACTGTCCATCCTTCCGCTGGACTTCTAGTCCACCGCATTCGTCTTGGAACAACAAAGTGATTGACCCCCAGTCCGAATGTGCTTCCATCCTGGCGCTTCGTCCCTCTTCCACTTCTTTGGCTGGAATAGGAGGATAGTGCAATAATCGTAATTGGTTATTTATGCCCGAATGGAATCGAAGTAAGTAAGTTGGATCAGACAGTCCCAAGCCCAGACCTATGGCATGGAGAATCGATGATGAGGTGTCCGACAAAGTCGTGTAGAACCTGTTCATGAAGTCTTGGAATCCTGGCAGGACATAATCAGGTAGCCAAACGTTGGGTTGAGAATCATTCAACGGATGACCGATTTCATAGCTCTCCTTTTATCCATCAGCAGACGGAATTCACCAGAGCAGGCAAACGAACCTTACAATCTCTCACTTCTCTCAACTTCTTCCCGAGATCCAGATCATCACTTACAACCTGACTCACCTTTTCCAAGCCAGGATACGAATATCCTCTATGCACAGCAGGACCATCTGGATGTGGCGCCTTCATCTTCTCTTCTATTTCCAAGTCGAATAGTCGTTTGGACCATTCGAATGCTTCAGATAGGAGAGCTGATGGCACTCCATGGTTCGCTATGGACACGAATCCTACATCATGACAAGCTGCGACGAGCTCTTTTGCGGTGGTGAGTCGCTCTGTTTCTGTGCTGGTGGTGCTCAGGAACAGCGCAAAGTCGATGAGTGGGATGTCTGACGTGGATTCTTGCAGCTGATCGTTATTTATCGAACCCATGTTATTGTGTTGCTCTCCTTGATGATGTGTCTTGCAATATTGAGTTTAACACCAGTGCTTTGGCTGTCTCTCCGTTTCGTTCTTTCTTCGCTTGCGTCTCGTCTGTTCTTATGCTGTCTGGTCATATGGTATTCCTTGAGGAGATGTCAAGTTGAGGTTCGGACAAATGCACTTGCTATCTGCAGCTCACTGTCGATCGGTAGACTTGCAGCTACAACCCCGCCATGCTACGTACACTGCTCACCACCATCGCATCCCACTTTGGGACCTAGGCCGCAGGTTGCCCTATCTATTCGGCCGACTTTTGATAGCTCGTTATCATCGGCATGTTCGATACTTCGCAGCGGAGCGATTCAAAGATTTTGCTCTTCTCCATAAAGTTTATGTATCGCCGATCACCAGCACTTATTGCTGGCCATCTACACACTGTATGCACCTTGAAGTCGTACTTCAGGACCCTCCGCCATTTATCAATCGCGCATATCTGTTTCGCGACTTTTATTCCTGGAAACCCATACGTGGAAGATTCCTGCTTCTCAAAGGCGGCAATACATCTCACTATTTCGCGTCAACACCATCGCCAGAGTGCCTTTCGAACGGCAAGGCATCTGAATATGTTTCCCGGGAAAAGTAATTCAAAACGCAGGGACTGGGCAAGAAAGCTCGAATGCCCCGTGGATGAAAATGCAAATTATGAAAACACTTATGTTTGCTCGCCTTCAATCTCCCATAAGTAACAAAGAACTCGAAGCTGATATATAGCCAACAGTGGTGCAATCGCGACTTGATTCCTATTCCTGAAGACAGGAGGACTTGGACCTGGCAGGGCTACGCGGGGTATTGGATAATCACTGGTGATTAGAGATCTACACAAATCCAATGAAGATGATGCACTGATGAGTCTTTAACTAGGTGCGAACAATTCCGCATGGACAGCTGGGGCCACCTTGCTTGCTCTTGGGCTCAGTGTTGGACAATGCATGGGCGTCATCGTGGGCGCCTCATGTATCATCTCTATTATTGCTGTTGTAGCGGGATGGATGGGCTCGCATGATCATCTTGGCTTTACTGTCATGTCCCGAGCGTAAGTGAGCACCTGCAAGACATTCCTTCTCAGTGTATACCAACAGAGATGTAGTTCCTGGGGAATGATAGGTGGATTCTGGCCAGTCCTCAATCGTATAGTGACGGCCTGCATCTGGTAAGTAGCATCAATTGATGATTTGTAACATACATACATGCTGAATAGCATAGGATGGGCATTCAGACGTATTGGGGAGGGCAAACGGTCAAGATCATTCTCGGAGCAGTGATCGGTCCAAAATTCGCTTATATGAAGAATACACTTCCCGAATCCGCCAATGTTGATACCTGTAGCCTGATCAGCTTCTTCATCTTTCTCGCCATATTCTGTCCTATGCTTCTCATACCTCCAGAGAAGTTACAAACACCATTGAAGGTAGTTACTCACTCCTATGCGAATGGACCAATGCTGATTTCACATAGATTGCATTCATCATGATTGTCTGCAATATCTTCGGCCTTCTCATCTGGTCTGTTCGCACTGCCCATGGTGCAGGACACTTGATCAATGCTCCCGCGACAAAATCTGGAAGCACCTTAAGCTGGAACATGGTCTATAGTATCCAGGCCGTTTTAGGACTTTGGAGCGGTGGTATTCTCGGACAATCTGGTAGTCACCCTTGCTCCCCTCGTTCATGTTCACTTCATTCTTTCCAACACCGTATGATCGCTAACATACGCAATCTTCAGACTGGACTCGCTACGCCTCAACCACCAACGCCTCCCTCTTCGGCCAAGGCATAACATGCCCCTTAACAATAATCCTCACCGCTCTCCTTGGCCTCATCACCACCTCCGCCACTCAAAAGATCTACTCAACCACCTTCTGGAACCCCTTCGAACTCCTCCTCTACATCCAATCACAGTCCATGTCCCCAGCAACCCGCGCCGGCACTTTCTTCTCCGGACTCTGCTTCCTCGCATCCCAGATGGCACTTTGTATCGTCCTCAACGCCATGTCAACAGGTATGGATATGGCTGCTCTATGTCCGCGCTGGATCAATATCCGAAGAGGGTGTTTCATCCTGACCATCATTGCAGTCGCAATTTGTCCTTGGAATTTCGTCAATAGTGCGAGTACATTTATTACTGTGCTCAGTGGATGGAGTATCTTCCTGAGTGGGATGACGGGCATTTTGGTTGTAGACTACTTTTGCGTTAGGAGGGGAGAGTTGCATCTTGCGGACATGTATCAAGGAGGAAAAGAGGGCGCGTATTGGTATACCTGGGGTGTCAATTGGAGGGCCGTGGTGGCGTGGGCGATGGGCGTTTGGCCGCTCTTGCGTAAGTCGATTTCGTGCTCTTTTACTGCAGTTTGTGGAGCGTGGCTGATTGTTCTTAGCGGGATTTGTCCGTCGTGTCCGTATGACAGCCACGGGCAATGGATGGGATCATCTGTACGATCTCAGCTACTTCTTTGGGTTTTTAGTCTCCGGGTTCTTGCATTGGGCTCTGCATACACTATGTCCGACGGCGAAACAGACAGGGTCTTCGCCCTTCGAGATGGAGCTTCATCGATCGGGAGAGCAAGTAAGCGAGGAGGACGTCGTCGAGTTGAGGGTTGGTTCTGAGGGAGAGGGGAAGAGCTCGCTGGCTTAACATGGTGCACAGAAGTGAGAAAACGGTACGATACATGGGTCATCAGGGGTGGAAGCGCCTGTTGCGTGGCTAACGTGTACGTGACTGCAGAGTTCAAGCTCGTTTATTTCGCTATGTCAACAAACGCGCCGTTTATTTCAACTAATATACAGCAAAGTAACGCAATATTGCTAAATATATCCAGCCTGGACCAGGTCTATGAAAGTCCATTTCACTCATCATGTCTCGTTCTGCACTGCCGCAGCAGCAGCAGGCTTTGCATTCGCATCGCCTTGTCCGTTCTTCGACTGCTCTTCAAGCCTCAACCTCTCCCTTTCTTTGTCTTTCATTCTCTGTTCCTCGGCCTTCCTGTTCGCCTCCTTCCTCAACTCCTCCTCCTTCGCCATATTTTCCTTGTTCTTCTTCTCAGCCGCCGCCAGCTTCTCCGCCTCCAACTTCTTGTTCTTCTCCTGCTCTATCTTCCTCAACTCCGCTGTAGTTGGAGGCGGTTCAATGCCCGTCGCATTGAACGGGAAGTTCTCCGGCTGGTTTTGCCCCATCGTCCTACCCAATCTCGTATTGAACCTCGCTTCGTCCATCTTCTTCCTTGCTTCAGGGCTCAAACTGCTTTCGAATGCGGTCCAGTTGCTCCTGTGTTCTTGAACTTCCGGACTCATCCATGCCGGCCTTTCGATTTCGGTACCAAGCACACTAGCTGCATAATCCAGTCTCTCGTAATGTGCTTCCTGCACCCTTCCCCGATAGTCCAGTTTATGTCCACACCTGTGTGCGAGCAGATCCTCCAATCCGACGCCAGGGGCACAGCACCCACCATAACAATCCCCGATGAAATTAATGATACTCGACAATTCTCTCTCCCTCCTCGTCTGATCTATAATATGCATGATAGTCGGGACGGCCATTTCATGGAAAACAGAATGGGCGCCGAATATGTAGGCTAGGTAGATATAGTCGACCCAGAGGTGCCGTGGGATATAGTAGATGTCCGACCAACCGGTGCACCATTCATCGGGATCAAAGACGTAGTCTGTGTTGGCGGCGGTGAGCCATGCGAGCGCGTTGAGCAGCGGATATTGCCAATTGCGGTTTGTCTGCATGCCGGGCCAGTCAGGGAAGCGGGTGCGTTTCGTCATGCAGAGAAATGTTGGGCCGCCGCCTACGCCGTCGTTGTGTCGGCTGACTGCTATCCACATCTGGTTGTAGTCTTCTTGGGCGAAGTCCATGGGGTCGACCCAGGCGTCGCTGTGTTTCGTACGGTGTCAGCAATAAGCTCCAGAAGCCGAGACAGCCGAAGCGAGGCAATCAAAACAAAGCGCGGGGCAACTCACAAGTGGAATTGCAACAAACCCTCAATCTCCCTCTCACTCTCGTTCTTCGGCATCTTCAAGATCCATTCCATCGTCCTTGCGATTTGGACATACGTCACCAATCCATCCTCCCAGTTGTCATGCGTCAGATTCTGGTACTCAGTCTTCAACGGGGCGTCGATCATGGCAGGCATGCTGAAGTGCAGCGTATGAAAGAAAGGCGCGTATTTCTCGATCAGAGGAATCCGTTCAGGGTGATGTTCGTTCCATCGCACGAAAGCTAGGGTGTTGTTGAAAGGAGACGTTAGGATGGGACGGGGTTCCATGGCGGGGGCAGAGAGGTCGGGGAGGGTCATGGTCTCGCAAAATACGATTATGATGATTGAGAGGATGGTTGAGATGGCGAGGGTTTGATTGCGCCATTCCTGGTGGGGTAGTGTTAGTTGGTCTTTCCGCATGATTGAGGGAGGGTTGGGATGTGGAAAGCACGTACTGGTCCTGTTGGCATGAAATCGAATGGACGACTGTGTGGGACTTTGTCTGCGAATGAAGTAGGTCGTTTTGGAGCTGGCGATTCTGTATACAGCCACGAAGTGATGAAGACGATTAAGCCGCCTGGGATGATGAGCGGCGCCATTGTGGTGCCGAACAGGATGGGTGAGATGTACAAAAGAATACCAGTTGCGACGGCTGTTGCCAGACATTTGATGACAGCATTGGCGTCTATTCCGGTCAGCTGAGTTCATTTCTAACATCATTGTTGCACGATCTGAGCCCCAGAAATTCTTGAAAATCGAACTTACACTTATACACCGCTGTAATTGCTAGCCCAATAAAAACGTTACTCAAAATCACCAAATACGCCGCTGAGTTCGTATACCCAACAAAGAATCCCGGCTCGTCTTCCGTCACGTAGCTCAGTGTTAGATGCACCAGGCCATTGATGATTACACCGCAACCATACAGAACGGCATTCTGTGCATGAAAAGATGCTTGGCCGTCTTTGAGAAGCGATTGATTGTACACGCCTGCTACCGAGCTGACGAACACTTGGAAGAGGAGAATCATGTACGTGGAAAGTGGGTACGATGTACCGGATTCGGGCGTGTATTGTGTTGTTACGAGACCGCAGAGCTGGTCATTGTTAACGCATGTCTTGATGGCTTTCGGCGGGGAAAATATGAAGCCAAAGCACATACTTGAATCACGATAGCCGTCCATTGGACTTTCGAGATATCGGCGTTGAGAGCAAATACCATGACCAGAGCAGTGATGAAGATCACTCCCGAGCGTACGAGCGCGATCGTACCTGGATCTGCCAATTTATATGCCACGAAGATCTATGTGCTTACTTTCAGTGAGTCCACTACTACCTTCAAGCGTTGGTTCTTACCGTATTGTTGATCAGAGCATACAACAACGCCAATTTCGCAAACCCATACCGATTCTCCACACTCACCATTCCCAAACTCCTCAAATAATCCCCCACCACCCCACCCCTCCTATTCAATCTCGCGTCACTAAGAGGATGAATCAACCTCTCATCTTCCAACCCAACACTTTCATCCATTCCCCTCCCCTTCTCATCCACCCTTTCGTCTCCATCCTCAACCGGAACAAGTTCATGCGTCCCAGCAGGATCTCGTCTCCCTCTCAACGATGAACGAATAATTAATGCAGACGAGATCAGGAACTTGAAGAATTCGGAGATGGTTACGGAACTGGATGTTGAGAAGGTGTATTTCCCACTCGTTTGGGAAGCTCGCATTATACATCCTATACCGACTTGAATGACAACTAGGGATAGGGCCGAGAGGTATGCGGCATTGTAGGAGCGGAGGGACCAGAGAGTGTGGAGGATCTGCATCTTGACCATTGTTGAATTTGGTCTCCAGAACCAAAAGAATGGAAGGTTTCCTGGAGCCGAACTTCAATTGATGACTATCGTGGATCGTCGTTGCAAGAAAGTCGAAAAGGTGGATTATTTCCGTGGAACTGGAGACGAAACTCACCGGAGAGAGGAAAAGTAGACACATCGTCGATCCCATATCTTTGCTTTTGCCTCAGCTGACTGTGAATTCCATCCCTTGCTATTGTCGCGTTCTGAACAATAACATTCTTGTATGTGGCGTGATGATAGACGTCAAGACAAATGTCTTACTTTTCTACCGGAAATCCTGTACCTTGCAGCAGCCCAAAACGCTAACTTCGATCTGTGTCGAATGGCAATCTCCAAAACCAAGTCCATTTGTGATACATTTCCTGATACTCGGGTCGCGTCGAGTAGAATTAAACTCTGCCGGCATGAGGGCGGGAGACTAGATTTTGTGAGATGATAAGACGCGCCGACGCGTTGAGTGATGAGGCGATCATTGTCTTATCCCAGCAGGAAGAATGCCGCCACAGATAGAATGTTTGGAGACATAATCCAGAAAGGGTCATGTCCGTCTGCTAAGAACAGGAGTTATTGATGTCCATATCACCAACCTTTCCCCCCCCCCTTTGGATTCTTTCTCCGGGCATACCTCCTTTCCAACACCTCCCCAGCATCGTTTCCGAAAAAATCCCCAATACTGCAACAATGCCAGGCCTCACCAACATCGAGGTGCCGATTGAGGCACCGAAATGCATCAATGGGAACAATAACAGTAGTAGCCAGGCGCTCAACATCATCATTCCCATTGGCGGGATTGGAAGCCGTTTTTCAAAAGTCGGGTACCGGTATCCCAAGCCTTTGATCAACATCATTGGCAGACCTATGATTCTTCGACTCATCGATAATTTATCCTTGAGACCAGAGGACACATTATGGATGGCGGCCAATATAGAGATTGACGATGAGTTTCGAATCGGGCAGCTGGTTCTGAAGACGTTTCCTCAGGTGGATTTTCGCCTGTTAAGGTTGAAGCACCAGACGAAGGGGGCTTCGGAGACGGTGAGTCTTCTTTCAACCTCCAAAAACTGGGTTTGAAAGCTTGGAGAATGATACGCTAACTTATCCTGCAGCTATACATGACAGCCCAGAGTATAGGTGCCGAACACATGGCAAGACGCACAGTATCACTTGACTGTAAAGTCGCTTAACCGAACAACAACGCAAACAATCGCTAACAGATCCAGGCGATACCATCTACTGGGCCGACATCCTGTAAGACGTACGAAACATGCCCGTTCAGTACGGCGCGGTCTTCTACTTCCCCGACAACGGCATCAACCCAATCTACTCTTTCATCAAGACTGAAGAAAGCATAGACGGCAACGCCATCCCCCTCATAACCGACATCCGCGAGAAGATAGCCATCAGCAACAAAGCCAACACAGGCGCATACGTCTTCGCCACCGCACAACTCATGCACACCTGGGCAGCCAAGAACATCGATTCTCACGCCTTACGTCCCAAGGGCTCCGACATAGGCGAGTACTACACGTCTCAGATGATCGGGACCATGATCGATGACGCCAAGCTACCGTTCTTGGGACTCCCGCTTTCGAAGAAGGATTTCAGCTGTGTGGGAACGCCGGAGCAGTTGGAGGAGTTGCTGATGCAGATGAAGGATGGGAAGAGGCCGAATCAGGTCAAGAAGAGGAGGTTCTGCTTTGATTTGGATATGACGCTTGTGGGTGTGCCGGCTGTGTCGGGCGATTACTCGACGTGTCCGCCAATTTGGAAGAATATTAGGTTGGTGCAGCAGTTGCATAAGGCGGGGCATCATATTATCATTGTATGTTGATTCGGCTGCTTAGGGAATTTAGAGCAAGTTGACTGATAGGTCTCAGCAAACTGCGAGAAGGATGAGGACTCACAATGGGAATGTGGGTGCGATTCTGAAGGATGTCGGGGTTGTCACTCTTCATCAACTCGCGAGATATGATATTCCATTCCATGGTAAACCCCGCACTCTCCACAGGTACCGAACCACGCTGACCATCAGATATTCATTTTGGTAAACCATGGGCTGATGTCTATATTGACGACCTCGCTGTCAACGCCAATCTCGACACGATGAAAGAGATCGGCTGGCTTCTTGAGGAAGCTGACCCAAATTCCCTCTTGGAACCTGAAGGAGCACCAACAAGACCAGTAATGCCGCGTGCCAATACAACAACCAAGGAGATGGTCGCTGCTCGTGACTTCAACACCATCCAGATCGTAGGCGACAAGGTTATCAAATCCTCCAAATCAGACGCCATTCTTGGCGAGTTGTACTTCTACTCACACCTGCCCACCATTCTGCTTCCAGTCTTCCCAACCCCCTTCGCAGTAGACTTTCTCCCCGAGACAGGAAATTATACCATTGAGATGGAATACCGCCAGGGTCTCACCTTCAGTCACCTCCTCGTCGGCCGCTCCATCACCGAAGGTCGACTCTTGACTCTGTTGACCGCCCTTCACAGCATCCACACCACCTCCAGCACCCTCTCCGAACGCCTCCCCATCTCCCCAGCCCTCGCCCAAAAATTCGCTCAACACAGCCCTTCGCGCTCGAACTCCTCCAGCAACGTCAACATCTACGCCAACTACGGCATGAAAATGCGCTCCCGCTACTACAACAACACAGCGCGATATTCCGCCCTCGGCCCCCACTCCGCAGAATGTTTCTCGCGCCTCAGCAAATTATTTGACACGTACGAAGCCGAGGACAAAGGCGTCCACGTCCCCATCATCCACGGCGACCCGGTCTTCAGCAACGCGATCTTGAGCCAAGACGACAAGAGCGTCTCATTCATCGAACTGCGCTGTCAGCTCGAAGACACGCTTACCATGCAAGGCGACATCCACTACGACCTAGCCAAGATCCTTCAAAGCCTCGTCGGCTTACGACCATATCCTATTCATGGATCTTGATTCCCTGCCTACTGCAACGCAACCGTTGCTCGATGAGGCGGACGAGAGGATTCTCATGCGGTTGCAGGATGTGTTTTGGCGGTTTCTGGAGGAGAAGTATGCGGTTAGTATTCATAGGAAGACGCTTTTGAAGATTACGGCGAGTCTGCTGTTTAGTCTTATTCCGTTGCATAAGGTTGAGCTTGGGCCGCTGTTTTTGAGACTTTGTATGAGTACGTTGGAGTTGGCGAGGGGGATCCCGTATAAGAAGGCGACGGCGACGGCGGGGGCGGCGATGAGTGTGGGGAGGGAGGAGAAGGTTAAGGCTAAGAATGAGGTTCAGGTTGAGGTTAAGGAGGAGATTGAGGTTGAGGTCGATATGGCGAGGATTACGGTTTCGTAGATATTGGAGCGTTGAATTTGCGGATATTCTGGTTTTGCTTCTGGTAACAATTTTGGATTGTTGTTGTGGTTGTAGGAGTTATTGGTGAAGAATGAAGGTGGGGGTTCGGGATTCATTTGCCCCATTGCAGTCTGTTGTGAGTAATCACTCTGTAAATCATATACTTAAACTTTGAGATCATTCCGAAGAAAGTCGGTTGAATAGAAGAATATACTTTTCTCCTTTTCTTACTTCATATCGTTGCTGATGACTGGAGGAAAAACCTGTTTTCAATATTTGCTCGACCCCGTTGGCTCTCACATGTGCGCTGTCAGAGATTGTCTTAGACAGCCGATGCGTGGAATGCGGATAAAAGAAGGCGCAGTGATCTAGAATTGACACGCAGAGAAAAGCCCAGCGAAAACATGAAGCCTTCTTCATATTCTAGTTTCTTGCGAGATCACGATGATTCAGAAGTCCATTAATTCATCCTTCTCACAGTTCAAAACAAAATATTGACTTCGCCCCTGAAGCTGGTCTGTGCTCAGGGGCGATATTCACGGTTCGTCCCTTTTGGGACGTTAGTGAACTTTAAAAACAACCATGTTTTCTCGCCAAGGCATCCCAGGGGTCGAGATCATCCACAATACCCGTACTTTTTGTCTTTTTGTCTCGTTTACGTGCCAAGTAATCAATTGATTGGCAGATATTGGGAAATAATTGCAACTAAAGCAGGAACCAAGACTGGGGCCTCGTATGAGTCGTATCCCATGAAGTCATTCCAATCCCAAGAGTGCCAAGATCCTGTGGACCCGCGGAAATTTGCGCGAGTCCTGCTGGTCCAGCCAAAAATAGGTGGCAGTTTAAAGGAACGCGCTTCCCCAACCCCAGATTGCTCCTCGGTCCTTCAACAACATTTGTTCACGACACACCACGACCTCTTTCTCTCGTTTCTTCCAACAACCACCTTCTTTGTTTCTGTCTTGATCTTTCGCTCAGCAGAACACCACACTCACTACTTCCCTACTTAACCTTTTTTGCTGTTTATTTACTAAATCTTCTAATCATGCACGCCTCCCTCATTGCCCTTGCGGCATCCCTTTCGGTCGCTTCCGCCGTCACTAGAGGATTCAACTATGGAGCTGTCACCAGAGAGGGAGCAATGAAGAATGAAGCTGCCTTTACTGCCGAATTCAACGCTGCCAAGGGTCTTGCCAACACAGACGGTGCTTTCTCTAGTGCCAGACTCTACACCATGATCCAATCCGGCACCGACAACTCCCCCATCTCTGCCATCCCAGCCGCCATCGCGACAGACACTAAGCTATTCCTCGGTCTCTGGGCTTCAGCAGGTCAAACAATCATCGACAACGAGATTGCTGCCCTTACATCTGCCATCGAGCAATACGGCGAGGAGTTCACAAGCCGTGTCAACGGCATCTCTGTTGGATCTGAGGATCTTTACCGTATCTCGCCAACTGGTCTCAAGAACGACCCAACCGGAGTTGGAGCCGGACCAGCACAGATCGTCAGCTACATTCAACAAGTTAGAAAGGCTCTTTCCGGCACTGCGTTGGCCAAGGTGGCAGTCGGACACGTTGATACCTGGGATGTCTGGAGAAACGGCTCCAACTCTGCCGTTATTGATGAGGCCGATTTCCTCGGCATGAACACCTTCCCATACTTCCAAGTCACTGAGGATAACTCCATCGAGAACGCCCCTACGCTCTTCAACGCAGCTTTCGAGATCACCACTGCTGCTGCCAAGGGAAAGCCAGTCATTGTCACCGAGACTGGATGGCCTGTTGCCGGAAAGGACGCTGAATCTGGCCACCCATCCACTGAGAACGCACGATCATACTACGAGGCTGTTGGATGCAACACTCTCTTCGGAAAGGTCGACACCTACTGGTACACTCTCGTTGATGCCAACACCGCCGTTGACAGCCAACCTCAATTCGGTATTGTCGGCACCACTGTCTCCTCCAAGTCTCTCTTCGACTTGAGCTGCGACGCACCAAAGTCCACTTCATCCAAGTCAGCATCCAAGACTGCTACTGCTACCTCCGCCAGTGGCTCAGCTACCGGCTCAGCTAGCGGATCAGTAAGCGGATCAGTCACAGGCTCAGCAACCGCCTCCGCAACTGGCACAACTCTCGTCCAAGTCAGCACTTCAGGTGCTGCTGCAAGCGGAACTGGATCCAGCTCAGGATCTGGTTCAGGATCAGGAACTGGTGCGTCTGCTACCACTGGTACTGCCTCAGGTTCGGAATCCCTTGCCCCTCCCTCCCCTGCCTCAACTTCAACCACCCCCCAATCTACCTCAACTGGTAGTCTGCAAACTCCCGGAACCAGCCCATCTCCCACCCAGGAACCCCAAACTAACACAATTCCCACAGGCCCAAGCTCTACTTCCACCACCTTGACCACAACCAACGCCGCCGGCCAGATGAAGGCTTCCTCATTCATTGGACTCGTCGGTGCCGCTGCTGCTTTGATTGCTTTCGCATAGATGGGATAAGAATCAGTGGGATACAAGCTGGTTACTTGCTAGGAACATATAGACGGGTAGACGGGCTGTATAATAAAAGGTTAGGTGCATGCATGGATATGGGGCATATCCATGGAGCGTTTTGACAATTTTTCGAGAACAGAAATACACATACGCAGTACTGTACATCTCAATTTTACGATTCATTTCGAAATTAGCTTTCTAGCTTCGAATACCTTTTGCTATTTCGTATACACTTTTCTCCTTTTAAAAGGTATCCAATATCTACCACCTTGTCTAGGCACATAAGGCTTCCCTCCTTTTCGTTCCCTCCGTCCCAAGATCATACAACCTTCCCCACCAACCCCTCCTCCCCCCTCAACACCCCCCATCAAAACCTCCACCACCACATCCCCACTCCTACTCTGATTCTCCCTCGTACTCGCCCCAACATGCGGCATGATCACCGCCCTCTCACACTCCAACAACACCCCCTGCTTCTCCAGCGTCGGCGGCACATCCAGTACCGCATCCAGTACCGCACCCCAAATCCTCTCTTCCTTCAATGCCAGAGCGAGGGCGCGCTCATCTACGGTCCCACCCCTCGCACAATTTACCAGGATCGCGGAGGGCTTCATGAATGCTAGTTCCCGCTGCCCTATCATCCCCCTCGTACTCTCCAACAGGGGGGTGTGAAGAGTGAGAACATCGACTGAACGGTCTCGTCCAAACTATCCACCCTCACATGCTCGATCCCTGAACCTGATGACCAGATGTCGGATGGAGCGACGGGGTCGTGAGCGAGGATGATGGAGGAGCAAGCTCCGATCCATTTGCGTGCTACCTCGCGCCCAATATTGCCCATTCCGATGACATCGACGGTTTTCTTATACATGCTTACTCCCAACATCTGGGAACGAACGACTGTCTCGCCGCGGCGGAGGAGGCGGTCGACTTCAGGTATGCGGCGGGCCAACGCAAGGGGGAGTGCTGGGTCATGTCGGTATGTATGTCTGCCTATTCGGCTCTCGAAAAAGTAGAAGGTATGAGGGAGGAGGGAAGGGTTTGAGGGTGCTGAGGGAGGGTAGGGGATTGGACGAGATCTAGATCCAGATCCCAGCTTTCCTACGCTTGTAAGTCTCCTCTCCTTTCTATCCTCTCTCCTCACATCTCGTTCAAGGAAAACAGCATGGAGTAAAGCAGTGTCCGACAGAATGAACATGAAGGAGAGGGATAGGAGGGGTTAGAACGGGTTGGAAAGAAAGAATGAAAGAAAGTGGCAAACAGGCAACTCACCAAGCGCCAATTCCGCGACAGCTTCGCTATCCATAGCAGGCGTATTGTGCACTGCTACACCATATTGCTTCGCATCGACAAGATCGATGTTATCGACACCCACGCCTTGTTTAACTACCACTCGAAGACTGCGAAGCCGCACAGGATCAGCAACTTTCCCTTCACACGTCTAAAAGCGACATGGAAAGAAACAAGAAAAAGAGATCGGAGAAATCTTAATGCGTGTTCTCTAGAGTCTTCACCCTTCCATGAAGTCAAGCTGTCATACTAGGGAGATTTGTAGGAAAGAGAAAAAGAGGAAATACGTACTGCTTGCCTTTTCTCAAAGTCTGAAGCTGTGATGTGTGTTTCGGAACGGATCATTATGCCGACGGCATCGCGGTGCCAGTTCTTCTTGAGGGGGTCGGTGGGGAGGGTTAGTTGGATGTCGGGTGTTGATTGCAGCAGTGAGATGGCGTCGGGGTGGTAAGGGTCTAGGACGTAGATGTGGGGGTTGCCTAGGATTTTGGATTGACTCAAGGGGGTGGTAGTTGAGGAGGGCTATTTTTGGAAGGTGAAGGGAAGGGTCACAACCAAGTGAGTGAGTGAGTGAGCGACTGTTTATTCCGGTTCGTTGAGTTACCCTTTTCGGAATGAAAACAAACACGGTAGAAGATGATCACCGAATTCTCGTCTGAAATCGACGTGTTGAAAACCGGGGGTGGTCAAACGGGACCTGATCTGGGGACTTTCCTGGCTTATTTGACTTGCAGTCTTGACATTTCGTGTCTACTTTACTTGTCTGTAAGAAGTGTTGAAGGTATTTGACGACATCGTGGTCAAAGTCCCGGACAGTCCCTAGGCTGGTCGCCGGCTAGCCGAATGAAACCCCCTCCCCCTTTTCAACCCCACGCTCGCCAATATTAGCTCCCCGCGTTCTATCCCTTCCAGTACTTCACAACGATCTTGATTGTCCGTATATATAACCAATTTTCCAAACAGATCAAATCTATCTTGCCTCATTTTTTTGTATTTGTCCTTCTCGTCCTACCACATTTACAAAACACCAGCCAAGATGTCATCCGATCCCATCGTCCAACAACTCCTGAACTTCACTGCGTAAGCCCGTTATCTCCCAATCGTCCCAACTCTCGCATACGCTATTCTCTCGCTTTCCCACCTGGTTACTGATCTTTCAATCTCTAACCAATCAAATAGCTGTGACGTCTCCGACGCTCTCCTCAAACTCAAACACCCACACGGCGGTTTCCTATCAGGCATATCCCTCTGGTCACCAGAGCGCCAAGTGGGAAACACCAAGATCGTGGGGAAGGCGTATACGGTGCGGTATGTGCTGAATAGCGATACTGAGGCGCCGACGTTCGAAGATGGGCACTATGTGAGTTTTTTCTTCCTTGTATGATGTAGCACTGTGTATCGTGTATGTTCTCCTATTAGGTTATTCGAGAAACTGGGCGAGGTGGTCAGTGCTGTAGTCGAGATATACACTTGCTTCTCATTCTTGAGTTGAGGATAATGGGGATGGGGAAGGAAATCAGCTTGGATAAGACCATTTTCCTGATCGATTACAGATCGATTCCGTCCCGAGAGACTTAGTCATTTTCGTCTCCTCACCTAAAGCACTGAATGCTGTCTACGGCGGGCTCATGACGCATCGAGCGAGGGCGTCGGGTGCTGTGGGGACGATTGTTGATGGAAGAATTAGAGATTTAGCCGAGCATCGCGAGCAGAAGTATCCTGTGAGTTGAGCTAAATTATTCGACTTGAAATCTGTGGATTATGAATATCTGAGGAATTGTGAGGATTGGCTTGCTGACGAGTGGGAATGTAGGTGTTTGCACGTGACGTTGGAACTGCTTCTCCTTACGAGGTTGTGCGTGTTAGCGCTGTAAGTGTGCTCTATCATTTCAGCTCTCCGATTTCACAGTATCTCTTTAGAACTGGAGGATAGAAAACATGAGCTCATGTTAATCTAGATCAACGTTCCCGTACAACTCCAAAGCCCAGATCAAGACGCTACGATCAATCCAGGCGATTATCTGATTGGTGATCTGAACGGCGTAGTTTGTTTACCAAAAGAATTTGCTGAGAAAGCGTTGGAGCTTATGCCCAGCCAGGTGGAGGCGGATATTAAGGTTGCGGAGGATTTGGATCGTGGTGTGAGTTTTGGGGAGGCGAGTAAGAAGCATCGAGCTGGGGTGAAGAAGCCTTGAGATTCGAGACAAGGAGAGCCACCAAGGATCACACAATTAGAAGTCAGATGTTTAATGAGCTTACTTCTGAGCACAATACGTCGCTTTTCATACACAGCGTCGTAGCCAGCCCATTCGTCACCGTCGGCACGGGATTGAGAAGATTCCGCAAAGCTTGGACCACATTTTATCCGACTTGTTTTGAGTTCACTAACATGCCTTGCATTCCTAAACTTACCTAAAGAGGAATTTATCTCGTCTCGGTACCCCAGACAAAAGATATTTATAGATTGAATTCCCAGCTCGGATTTCGGCCATTCGCTGGTCTCCTTGCCCCAGGATCCAGCACCAGTCAAGTATATGACGAGACAAACCCCGCTGCTCCTCCTCCTTACGGAGGTCACTCTACAGTCACTCTTTTCATTTTTCGGCACCCATCACTCTCTCGAGCACTTGCAGCGCTTTTCACTCGATTTAAGCATTCTTTCTTCGAGTCGCGAAATCAATACGGACCGTGACGGGTTGATACCATACCGAATTTTGCTTGTGTAGACTGGATCTCGTCGGATCACGTTCTCCTGTCGTCGTCGAAAGAGCACACACATTGCCTAGTACCTTACGTCAACTTTCCTTCACACTTCAAGTTTCATCCTCGACCCGACGAATGGTTCCGTCACGGTTGGCCAACATGGCTTCGATAATCAGCCAACGATTTTCACTCATCAGGAGAGACGACTGTGATGATGGAAAGTCATCCGGGGCGGCATGTGAGAAGCCAGTCAGTGAAATGCTGAAGACTGTGGTTCCAGCAGTCATAATGGGAGTGTAAGTCTTCGAATCTTCCTAGCTTCCTAATTAGTTTTAGAAGAGGCATTGATGCAAGCTTGTATGCATGATTATTTGTTTGAACTTTCTGATGCAAACAGTATCCTTCTCATCGCAGGGATTGTTCTCTTCATCTTCGTTCTTCGACACCGAAAGATCGAGAAGCTGCAGGACCTCAACGATCAGCGCAAATCGTTAGACTTTGGTTTGGAAGTTGACAGTTCCACATTGCACCCGATCTCACGAAATGGAAAGACACGCAGACCGAGCGATGCGGAAAACCCGTTCCGGGATGGCGAGTCTTCATTATCGGAATATGGAGGTGCCTATCGCTTGGCAGATCTAGGCGCCAGTAAAAAGGATATTGGAGATCAGAGCGCTGATGGGTGATGATAGTGGCTGTCAGGCACGGGACTAAGATAATCTCATTCAGGAACTTGAGACGTGACGAATTTAATGAGGTCTCGATTGGAAGTCAACTTCTTGGATGATCGCGAAGTACTATCTCTGGACGCCCACGCAGCTTAAAATCAATAGGAAGTTAACCAAAAGCATTTCATGGCAAAGGAATTACCTCAATTACGGGCCTGCCTACTCTCCTCTAGCCTCCTATACATCTCTTTCTCAAAAAGCCTCTGCATCTCACCACTCTTAATATCCCCAAATGGCGCGATATTACTCGCATACATCATACTCACTCCCGCCTCCCTATCAACACTCCACATCAAACACGGCATTCCACTCCAATTCAAACTGCCCTTCCTCCTTCCATCCTCCAAATCACTCATCACAATCAAGCCTCCCAGTCCATGATTCAACGGCGTACCAGCAGGTGGATTCGCAAACCCATCTTTGAAGACTGGTTGGAAAGTAAAATTCTCGAGTGCTCGGAGGACATCTGGGGAGGAGAGCTGTGGTCGGAAGAGCTCGTCGACCGAGGACTTGCTGAGCAGTTTCTCGTCAGAGACCAACAGCGAGTCCAAAATCTTGAGATATTCCACTGGAGACCCGATCGCGCCGGCACCGCCATACTCGTCCTCGGTAGGGTCATCATACAGCACTTCTTCCGTGAACTCTACACCTTCACCCGTATCAATAGGCATAAACGGCAACTTGGATCCATGAGTCGGGATGCCCTTTCGAATCGCCATCTTTACGAGGTTTTTCTTCACATCCGGCTTCTTCTCTTGATGGAACGTCATGTTCTTGATGCCAAGTGGAGCCCAGATATTGGTTTCCATGAACTCTTCTAAAGTCGTGTTGTTCAATCGAGCGACGAGCGTACCCGCCCAGTCGAGACCCGTGCCATATATCCAGCTTGTGCCAGGGGAGAAGAGCAGTGGGGTACTGATCCGGGAGAGGATCGGGATTTCCATTATGCCGGGAGCTTCATTGCGAGATGCGCGCCAGGCGTGGTATTTTGGGTCAAGCATATCGTAGCCGAGGCCAGAGGTGTGGGTTAGGAGATGTCTGTTCTGTTTGTCAGTATCTCTATCTCTATCTCTCTACGGAAACGTGGTTCATCTACCTCAACGTGATAGCTGTCTGCGGCTTCTCATACGCAATATCCTTTCCGGGCTCGCACTCTTTCAAAATCTGCACATCTTTCAACTCTTTCAAAATATCAGAGACGTCGTCGTCAAGACCAATCAGGCCGCGCTCTACGCATTGAAGTGCGGCAATCGAAGTCATGAGTTTGGTGCACGAGGCGAGGATGAATGTTGTGTTTAGATTGACCTTTTCATGATTGGGGTTCTTGGGTCCAAAGGCCCGTTGATAGGAGAAGGTGCCTGGGCTTTATCAGTGAAACTTTCCCAGACGGGTTTATCTTCCGCTGGGATGCTGCCAAATGAGGATGAGAACGAAGAGAAGGCCGGAGTACCTTTCGCATCGCTGGCGACTAGGACGACACCTGGGATATCTCCCGCATCGCATGCTTTTTGAAATTGTTCCTCGAGCGAAGACATCATTGATGTATTTGAATCAAGATGTACTTTTGATTTTGAGAAGACAATTTTCAGGAATGCCCGTGGAGGTATTTATACAACCTTAGCCCGCTGAAGGTATCTGCCATTTGATGTGAATTTCATTGCTTACAGCACAGTAAGAGACGTGCCGAAATCTATTGCTTACAGGGACTTGTACCCCGCAAGGACATTTCCAGATTGGAAGCGAGAGAAGCGAGGGAACCAGTGAGAAGCGTACCGTCGTAGGGGACGGCTTGGCGCAGGATGCAGTGCCTGGTGGTGCTGACAGCGGGCGAAAGAGCGCATGGGCCAGGGCGGGTAGCGGGCATGAAGGCCGCTGGTTTTGATGAGGTTGGTAAGCGATAATTTGAAGGTCTTTCTTGATGTTGTGTAAATGATAGGGAGCAATAAACTTGTATTGCTGCGGAAGATCTCTTGGGGATCCTGTTGCGCACAGTACCAGGGATAATTGATATCTTCCAAATAGGGGTAGAATTCTTTTAGGGCTCAATACCTTTGCTGTGCCTTGAAACTCAGGTGCCCGAAATCAGGTAGCAGTGATACTGCTCCAGAAACTGGAATGTGGAGAGTCGGATCTGTCGAAGCGAGCAGATTGGCAGCAGGGAAAGTAAACACGTTTCTTTTTCTTCTCTTTTTTCGCCCGAAAGCTTCCAAGCACTTCATGATGTATATCTGAACTAGGCATAAATACATTAATATTAAGATCGTCGTCGCAATAGTAAATAGACTTGGGCGTCATTGGTGCTCTTACAGTAAGTGTTCAGCAGCGCCTTGAAAGTTCACAAGAGGGACAACAAATATCTTGGAGCTATCAGCGTAATAAGTGATCGGTACTGAGAGAAAGGTCAAGATAGGTTGAAGCAGGCAAGCTTGCAGGGCTAAGTTCGTAAGGCCAGGATTTGCTTCACCATAAACTGCTTCAACTCGCATGGTATTTCTATTTCTACTTGGTTACACATGAAAAATTGAAGGGACAAGTTTCTTAGATAGAGTGGCCAGATATTTAGGACGATTCAATCGATACAGATCTTTATGCAGGAGATTCGTGCACAGACTCATATCTCATATATGGTAATCGGGACGACCTGAGGCATATTGGACAACTTGCTGACTGAGTGACCTTGGGACTTTGTCAACGACCTGCTCGCACATTCTGCTCTTTACTTTGACTCCATGATCTGTATAAATAAAACAAGCTTCAACAGACTTCTCTAACGACGATGTTGGCAGTACTTACACATCTGAGCAAGTAAATCAGGATGCTCGAATTGTCTGTCAAATTGTTTTCATGAGACGAGGAAATATGACCGCGAATAAATGATGCAGATGGGGAGCTGTTCTGATATGGTAGCGTCATACCATATACCTTCAATTAATATACTGGCAAGCAGACGGCAAGGTGCTCAAGTTGCAGAGGTCAGCGCTTCCGTCGTGGAACGGGATCCCGTTCGACTCTCCGCTCACGTGATACTTCCCATTTGTAATTTGACCTACGATCTTTGGTCTTCATGGATCTCGGGTGTTTTGGATGTCTAAGTCCGCGGGATTTGGAACACTGCTATTCCAAACTGGAATGCTGTCTGTAAATATAAGAAGCGTATAACTCTCTGGTGGTAAATTCTCAGACAATCATCCTGGCCATCTCCCTTCAATATGGCAAACAATGTTCTGGTCCTCGGTGCAGGTGAACTCGGTACTGCAGTCCTTACCGGCCTCTCAAAATTTTCTCCACCTGGAACTCAGATCTCGGTACTCCTTCGACCAAGTACACTTTCCACTAAGTCATCGGAGAAACTCAAAGAGCTGGCACACCTGAGAAGCCTCAACGTCGCTTTCCTCGCTGGCGACATCAGCTCATCGATATCCTCGCTTGCTGAATTATTCAAGCCATTCGATCTCATAATTTGTTGCTTAGGCTACGCTTCCGGTCCTGGTTCACAGTTGAAAATCGCAAAAGCCGTTCTGGATGCAAAAGTCAAACGGTACATTCCCTGGCAATTCGGTGCTGATTATGAAGTCATCGGGCGGGGAAGTGCGCAGCCTGTTTGGGATGAACAGCTCGATGTCAGGGATATATTGAAGAAGCAGAAAGAAACGGAGTGGATTATCGTCAGCACTGGCATCTTTATGAGCTTCCTGTTTGAACAATTCTTCGGAGTCATCGATCTTGAGAGTGGAAGCGATGATGCAGAAATCGTCGTACGAGCACTTGGAGGATGGGACAATCGAGTCACAGCGACCACTCCAGAAGATATTGGGCGGCTAACATCTATGATTGTTTTCGCTGAGCCTAGATTCCGCAATGAAGTCGTTTACATTGCTGGAGATACAGTGTCGTACGGACAAGTCGCGGATATCGTCGAGAGGGTTACTGGGAAGAATGTTAAGCGAGAGTTGTGGGGTATTGACTTCCTGAAGGCGGAATCAACGGCGGACCCTGAGAACGTGACGAAAAAGTATAGAGTTGTATTTGCTGAGGGTAAGGGTCTCAGCTGGGGACTGGAGACCACCTTCAATGGAAAAAGGGGCATCGAGGTTACGGATGTTGAGAGCTTCGCTGAGAAGAACCTCGCTTAGTGAAAAAAGGGGCTGACTTGTTTTGGCTAACAAATGGTGAACGATTGAGGATTGATACAGTTTGAACACTAAATCCAAAAATTGACAGGATTGCACCGTAAATACAGTGTTCATCGATGGTGTATCTAAAGTCTCACAGCTCGCTATTTAATTTCGCTCTGTTCCTATCCTGCCCGACCTTTTATCGCAACGAGCTAGTCTCTTCCATTCATGACCTCAATCCATTCTCCATCCTTGTACGGTAGTCACAGACCTTTGAACTCTTTTCGTGCCCTGAAGACAAAGTCCAGCAGACTGATGACGGCAACACCGACAAACATAACAACACTCCAGTTGAAGGTCGTCAACTCGACTGGAGTCGAATTCGGCCAGAAGCACCAGAAAACCATGAAATACGAATACAAAAGTGCTCCAAAGTTGATGGGAAATCCCCATCTTCCTAAACTCCACCTCGCTCTGGGCAAAAGTTCCGGGTGGGTCCAACGTCGATACAGCACGCACCCGATAGAGACGACATAGGTAATCATGAGGGACGTCAAGTAGAGTTAAATGATAGTATTGAACACCACATCAGAGCCAACATTGATGAGAGATAGGAGAATCGTGACAAGGCAGGTGACGGAGACTGCATTGGCAGGTATCTGCAATCTTGGGCTCACTCGTGCGATCCATCCAGTGATTCAGACTCTATCTGTCACAAGATCTGCCTTTGTCTATACAGGCGTCAGAAATGGATACGGCAAATCTGCTTCTCTTTTGGACAGCACAATTTTGATCATATTGGACATTTATGGGCCATTTTCTTCGCTTGTTACCCTTTCGACACCGCTACAGAAGATATTGACATGGAGTAGACTGTCTTCAAGAGTACGATACTCTACATCATCGGGCTGTTATTCTCAAAAGCAACCGTCATATTTCTCTGTAAACGGCTCACGCCGAATCCAAAACATGCGAAGCTGCTTTGGGCGGTGCTTGGCTTGTCAATAATCTGGGTAGTGATGGCTATACTCCTTGTAATCATCGGGTGTAAGCCAGGTCACGCATTGATTGATCTACCATCAAAGTGCTACAACATTGTAAGTTAAGCTCTCATAAGAGATAAGCGATTTTGTCGTCAACAATACCTGACAATTTGCAGTCTGCCCGAGCAAAAGCTATATGCGCAGTCGATATCTTCACCGAAGTCGCCCTATTTTGTAGCTGCATATCCCTGATATATGGAATCAGATTGTCAAGACTCCTGAAGTCTGTCGTTATTCTTGCGTTTGCCATCCGTCTGCCGTAGGTCTTCCACTGAATTCCTATCCCAATGACCCGTTCCTGCAATCTCATCACTTACGCCATTTCCTTGCAGCACCATAGCGTTTTCCGCTGTTCGCCTCGCCTCAGTCCTGTACGTGCTGCGCTCCGCCGACCCAACACTCAACGGTGTATACAGTTCTGTATGGGCCCAAGCAGAACTCGACTTCAGCATCATGGCATGTACCTTCTCGCTTCTTGGAGCATTCCTTAAGCCATTCGCCAAGAAGATCGGGCCGTCACGCCTTAATAGCTACCCGTTGAAGTCTTTGAGTAGTACCAGCAAGAGAAGAAGTCGACTAGGACTGGGTATGCCGTCGGCGGGAGAATTCAGTTTGTTCAGACCAAGTGGAGAAGGCGAGAACCAGACTACGGCGACAGGCAGAAGCCGCGATAGCAGGAGAGGGAGTCTGGAAACGAGTGAGAGCCAGCAAGAAATTATTGTGAAGAAGGTCCACTGGTCTGTTGCGAGGAATGAGGCAACACCAGATCCAGGGGCTGGGATGAGTGGAAATCCACAAGGTGCGGGAAATATGCCGGGGTCACATAGTGACGAAAGCTAACGCCCACAGCATCACCGTGAAGATCACCAGCTCCTAGTACTAGTACATCTACACCACGATCAATGAATTTATCGACACCGGCAGGGACTCTGCAGTCCTCATCCCACGAGTCGTGTCCGGCCACGAAAGGGGAAATCGCCTCCTATCGCAATCCACATGCTCAGTTACCTAGTGGACAGAGATTTCAGCCTAACTTAAAGGGATCAGCCACATGGAGTCTGGATTCGGGCTTGTCATTGCCTCCCAAGGTTGCAGTTGCACATAGCCACTTTGAGACTACCTGCGCCTTGGGCCGATCCACTCCTGCTCGTGGCTGTTCGATCGGAGTGCAGGCAGTCTTGAATGCTGAGCAACCGTATACTCATCTACCAGAAGCCGTGAATGAAATAATATCCAAGAGACAGGCCGTCCCGGATGCAAGGAGATAATTTTATTGACGTTTCTGCTGCAACATGTAGTCGGCAAGCTCGAATGGCATTTTAAGGCAAGCATTGGTCCAGGATATTACATCATTCCCCCCAACCGCAATACTTCGATGGCTCGTTCGATGTGGTACTCCTGAGCTGTTCCAAGATCGGCCTCGGTAAAGATTGCCCTCGTGTCTGCTAGAAAGCCTAGAAGGTTGGATAAGAGATGAAAGCACGGGCAGCCGAAGTTCTGTATCTGGTGACAATCCTCGAGCCAGCTCCTTTCACATAGTTACACGAATCAAGATTTTCTGTGCCTTGAATACCTAGCGCAACGAGTGGGGGGTTGTCACCTCAGAGAACATTCTAAAAGGCTGAGCGAGCCGTTGAATGCATTTTGAGGGTCAGGAATCTGAAATTTGGTAGCGAACGCCTTAAAAGCACCTCACTATCCGATGCCCTTTGCACTGTTCATTGGTCGATAACTTAACACCCAAATACAGTCTCAAGAACATGTTAATCCCCGAGTCACACGCCGGGAGCCCACCCTCCTCACACTCGAGGCATGCAAATTTCCACGACTACACACCCGGACCCTCGACTCTGAACTTGAGATCTCTACCCTGATTCTCAAACTGCGTCTGAAGCTTATCTTTCAGCGCAGCCACCACCACCGCGCCCGCTCCATAGTACGTCTCCCAGCTCACATACTCCGTCATCCCTCCACCAAGATCCTTCAAAAGACTGATATGCTCAGCCTGCAAACCCGCCAATCCGAGTCCAATATCCGTAAGCCAGCCCACAAAAGGCGTCTGATAATTTGGCTCCAAATACGAAATGCTCTCTTGCGAGGTGCTGTTGAACACTGGTATCAAGCCGTACGTGTGAAGCGTCATTGGCATCCCAATATAGACGTCTTTGGCGGATGTGACGTTTGCGGGTACGTCTACATCGTAGACGAAGGTGTTCCATTCGTGATAGCGAGGAAAGTCAAGGAGGACATCGTAAATCGTGGATTCAGAGCCACGAATGGGGGTTTGGGCGCAAACAGTGAAGATGGCCCCCTCCGTACCATATTTTGGTGTTGACATTATTGTTCCATTTGGGGCGCAATCTAAAGAGAGGCCGGGGATAGCAGCAGCAGTGGCCACAGTCGGCAAGAGGAAATATGTCAAGCGCATGGCTGCCTGCAATAGAAAACCTATTCAAATTGCGATGCAATGCAGGTGGATTGTTCTGAATGCAGCATGCAGAATTGTTCGCTGGCGGCTAGACTCCTGAGTATTATATAACACTCTGAATCCTGGATCTCACTTGCATATGCCGAGGTGGCATTACAAAGGGACTTATTACCCCGGAGAATTGAAATGCAGATATTCCCCTCCAAGGGGCTGAAGGCGCCGATCTGTTGATCAATAGATTCGTGCTACCAGGGGACAATTAGCACATGTTTTGTCAACCTTTGCAAACTGCGTAGACTTTGAGAAACACTTCGAAGTATAAAGTCTGATTACACAAGAAGTCCAGTTTATTTGAAGCACTTTTCGGGTAAGAACTGAAGGATGTGATACGAACCTACGAGTAGATTTCAGAATCAGAGATGGACCGCTGGTGGACCCGTCAAGCAACTAATGTCGGACGCTAACACACCCCCAGCGCAACCTCGGCAGTGGAGTTGATCGCCAGCATTTGAAGACATGCAAGTGTCGGTCCCTGCTGTTCCGTATCTCAATTCAGATATGAACAAGCGGTCCGCTCTATGTGCATTGCTGCTCACAAAGTTGCTGCGTAGCATCCGATGCTACCCCACATGTTTTTCGTCGACATAGTTTGGCACGCTACTTTCCCACGCGACGCCTGTATCACACCCGTAGAACTGCACCCAAACACGTTCTGAGCATGCGATCTGGACATGTATCATGTAGACCACTGCTACGGTACTGCTGTACAGGGTATGATATGGAGATGCAGGCTCGCATTTGTCTACATATAGAGCGTTGTTTGCGGCCCTGTTATTGATGAGCCCTCTTCGTTCCTTGATGAGATCTGCGAAAGACTTGAGTTGCCCTCGACTTTCCGAGCAAATTCGGTACCACGCTCCACAAGCGCTATAGATCGAAGGCCTTTGCCATAGATCTGTCAAATAATCTCAACCGTCTGCAGGTCACACAACGCGAATACCTCAGGTAGCAGCATGTCCGAACTCTCCTCGCAACCTCCACGATACTCGTGCTGAGGAACAAAAAATCGCCTATTCGACACTCCGATCCTTCTATACACCCCGCTCTTTCCTGGTACTGGTTCTAATATCACAGCCCACATAGTCATCTCGTGTCCGTGAGGAGGCGATGGCTCCTTGCTGCCAATCGACAAGATGTGAAGACACAAATATTGTTTACAAGCAGGGCAGTTTCGGGCTGCGTACTTCGATTTGCCAGCGTGTAACGCACTGCCCCCAAAGAGGCTCATCACAACAGCATTCAAGAGCCAGAATAAGGTGTGTAAGAGAAGTCTGGGTATACAAGTGAGTCTCTGCCTGGGGGCGTAGTCCCAGTAGACTTGATCATAATGGTCCTTATCCTTGTCTCGGTTCCATGGACTTTGTGGACAAAGCTTCAATACCACCCAGCCGATGGCGCCAGGAAAGATCCAAGAGAATGTTCGAGTATCATGCCTGGGATACGTAAAACCGCGCAGGCGTAAAGTTCCCGACTGGACTTCTCCGAATTTAAGTTTCCCCGCAAGCACGGTCTCAGCACTGGCAATCTTTGCTTCGTAGTCCAACCAAACACGAATGGAGTATTTCTCTTTGTGGCCTCCGAGAAATTTCAGTCGCTGCGCCGAATCAACAGATGCCCAACTCCAAGATGGTCCTTTGAGAAGTGGGGCTTTATTCTCCCAATTTGGCTCCCTCAGACGAGGTTGGATCACTCTGTAATCTACCTCCTTGAAGATCAATGGTGACGAGGTCCAAAGAAGACTGATCAAGAGATCCTTCTGCCAGAATCCTGCGAGGAATGTATCACCGGTAAGGTTGTGGATAATGCTCGCCATACCAGCCAAGGCAGGAAGCCTGTCCGTCTGTTTGGTGAGTTCTCGGTTGGTAGATAGATGAATGACATTGCGCCAGATCTCATAGACTGATTGTTTCGCATCTCCTGATTCTTCTGCTTTCACATCTTTTAAATCTGCCGATTGCGTGCGATCGATATTCTGGCCCTTTGAAGAGCTTTGGATCTGCTTCAAACCAAGAAGATCCGGCCATTCTGTAGGTCCGTTACTCACACCCTGAGCGGAATCTGAACGACCATCTGGAACCAGTCCTCCATCCGCAGCTAGCCTGCTTGATGCGCATTGCCAGTATATCTGACGCTGTCCGTAGTACAACATCCGATGCGACAGAAGCCTCTCTTGGAGGCACCAGCCTCGATCGGCCAGAGGTCCTTCCGTAACACACTGTGTCCAGCCCTCTTCCACTTCTGGAAACCTGACTACAGGCTCTAAAGTGACCGAAGATTTTCCATAGTCGTTCAGCTTGAAGTGGCACTTCACGTGGGTGGCATCGCTGCGAGACCTATCTCGAAATCTTGCCTTCTGTTGCTTAGTGGTAATCCTCGGTCTTTGAACATCTTCAGTCGAGTTGTTGAGCATTGTCCTCCATTCTTCCCCTTCACTACCGAGTCCCAACATGCCACCATCGCTATCCTTCGCAGCGGCAGCTGCCAAGGTCAAGACCGCATTTGTGTAAATATTTCCCATGTTTCCACTTTCGATTTCCCAGTCCTTGCGAGAATCTTGAATGATACACAAAGAGTCTATCCAAAGATATCGAAATCCAAGTTTCCTGGTAATAATCGCAGCATCCCGAAAGTTTGCTGGCATTGTTGACAATGGAATTGACCGAAGTCTCGAATTCAGAGTGGCTTCTGTGGTCGTCAATCTTTGACCGCTGACACTTGGGCCCCAGCAGTGTGACAACGCAAGGTAGTGTCCCTTTTCGCCTTTTGAAGATAGGATCAGTCTTGCATCGTCCTGTTGATTCGATGGGCTGACATCGATGAGTCTTGTTGGTAACTTCTTTGCCTTGGAAGCAGGACATTTCATTTCGTTGTGAGTTGCGATACATTCATCGATCCAAGCACGTGCGATATCGAAGTTCTCCTCATGCCATAAATCCTTCTGAACTTCGATGTATTTGAACTCGTAGGACGGGTTGAGATCTTCTGCGGGAAGGACTGCTTCAAGATTAGTCTAGGTTCGCATGCCTTGTCTCTTTTCGCGGGAGAATGACCTCGAGGCCTGGTAACTTTGAAAGTCAAAGACAATGGATTGATGCCAGGACCCACGATCTCAGTCCCAACTTGAAGGCTCAAATTGGATATACGACTTCTGCCCTCATCTGAAGTCTTCGTCCAGAAATCTATCCATGCTATCACAGGGACTGGGGAATTTTCGGACCCCGCCAGAGCAGCTATCCTATTTGCAAGCAACTCTTCACCGCTGCCCAAATCGACGAATCTTGAGTGAAAGTGTTGGCAATTCGTACAGCCATCGCCGGCGGAATCCTGGAGAGATCGATATGTTGGGTGGAATTCCAGGTAGCCGCTTCGATTCCATTTCGTCCTATCCCTTGTGTTCACAGGTTGACGTCCTTTCAAGTACAGCCGATCAATAGTCAACACCTCGCAAGCAGAGCATACCATTGCTGGGAAAAGGCGACTTAATGCACGAGGAGCAGTCTTTTTCTCTGTTCTTTTCGAATCGACGGTGAGCGATCGAATTGTACCTACCTAACCTTGCTATCCGGTCGCCAGTCATACCACAAACGCAAATTTTACATACGCTTCTAGCGGTATATTTTGACAGCTGAACATTCTTTATAACTGCTTTGTACGCAGAGTGGCTGTTTAGTACTCAGCCGACAATGGCAGCGAATTGCTTGCTTTCTCTTTTTAGGGTGAACAAGGACTAAAAGATCACGTGTTGCCCTCTATCCTCTCCGGAGCTCGAGCCAAGGTCTCGTCTTCCTTCGAGACATTTATTCCTCGACGTTCAAAGCATGAATCCTTTGAGAAGATACAGACGCAGCATTCGGATAGCAAGCAGAACTTCTACCAAAATTCAAGAGCCTTCACCAAGAAGGGTGACGAAAGCAAGACCGGATTGACAGATTTCTCCCCCACTTGTTTGGAGCTTCACATCACCACGATTCGTCATTTGGTCATTCCACGACGCTTCAGTTTTCTATACAAGGGCATGCTCTTCGCTTGCTGTTTGATCCAATCATATTTCGAAAGGCTATGAGCTCAGAACTCACCTTCATCAACTTCTCCGGCAGCCCTCAGCATGGCAATACTTCGAACAGCAAGACTGTCCGGTCCCACGTGATGAAGAAGTATCGACAGCAGAGAAAAGCCGAGAAGCGAAACAGGACAGCTCTGGGACGGTATAAAGCGCCGTTCTATGATACAGGAATATTCTCAAACCCAGCAAATTTACAGGAGAAGCCTCCCGAATTTGAGGATCTAAAATCTGAAGCTTCGCTATCTCCCAAAATTTCAGCCAGGACGGACAGCACACCAGAGACCGAGGATTTTAGCGAGACTGAGGAGATAGAGAGACCGGAGTTGATCTATGGGTCTCAGAGCAGTTCAAATATTGTACCTTTATCATTTTTAGATTCTGGGCTGAACGCCTACAACTTCCTACCAATATCTGCCTCGCCGAGAGTGCTAATGCTTCTCCATACAAGTAGGTCCAGTACATATTCTCCCTCTTCTTAAGACTCCCTGGCACATTTGCAAATATTCAACATGTCCCTCTAAGTTTCAGATCTGACGTTCCATAGATATATCGTCCACGATTCGAACCTCAGTCCACGCCGATCCAAGCGAGAAATATCTATCATACTACGTTGACAATGCTGCACGTCTCTACATCGCCCTCTCATACTCAGCAGTCCGTTTTAGAGATAGTTCCGGGAATCATTCATCCGAAAGTCTTTACTATCTTCAAAAATCCATATCTGCAGTGAACGACGACATCGCGGACCCGTCGAAGCAGGCTTCCGATTCAACGATCGCAACTGTTGCTTCCATGGCAAACATTGAGGTTAGGCTCACCCTTATGTTTCTCTGCCTTGCCTAAAGAAATGAAAGAGAACGCTATGAGAATCACAGAGCTGACAGTTGTAGAATTTGAATGGCGATCCTGAAACGGCAGTCGTGCATCTCAACGGCTTGAAGCGAATGGTGGAGTTGAGAGGAGGACTGAGCTGTCTCGGCATGCGCGGAATTCTCCAACGAGTAGTCCTTTGGTAAGCTCAACATAATCACACATCTCGTCTCTCATCTAATTCTCATGCAAGGGCCGACTTATGCGGCGCAACCAGAACTCAAACGCGTCCCCGATTTCCACTCGTTGAGTTTCCCAACTTGCCTCCACTTTCTCAATTATCAGACCCGGCACATGCAAGACTCTACTCGCTGCCATTTGGAGAGAATCTACTCAGTGTAGCTGTGTCGCAGGAACATGCAGAGATACTGCGGACTCTCCGATCTCTGCATGAATTATCCACATTCCTAAATCTCTCGGAGAGCGAGACCGACGAACTGCCGGTTGAAGCTTGCTATCCAGACAGGGTATATACTGTGGAGCACAGCATTCTCACGCCACTCTATGACAGTGTAGATCCAAACCGGAGCAACGACATTTGGAATATCCTCCGTCATGCCTCTTTACTGTTCATCTACACAAATTTACGACAAACCCCCGTCGGCGGAGAAATACGAAAGTCGTTATCAGGCCGATTACGATTGGCTCTGCAAAGCGCAGAACTCCGATCATTGCGAGATTTCCCAGCCGAAATGCTCTGGATATCATGCCTAGGATTGGTAGGTGCACAAGATACCATCAACCACCGATACTTCCTCAGCTGCGTGAAAAGCATCTGTACCGAGTCTTCCATCGGAAGCTGGACAGAAGTCATCGGCTTCTGTCGAAGCATGCCAACATTCGAGCGAAGCTGTGCAACCAAATGCAAGACCCTCTGTATCAACAATATATTCTTTTGACGGTACGCGACTCTCCCACCCGACTGTCTATCTTCTCTCACTCTCATTCAACCACTTATAAACAACCCTAGCATCCTTTCCCGTATACCTCTCATCCGCACTCGCCTCCTTGAACGCCTCAAGCGTCGGCTTATCCAGCACCGTCCTCGCCCCCACCATCTCCGCAAGCTCACTCCCCATCTTCAACACCTTCGCACACAACTCTAGCCTAAATCCACCTTCATATCCTCTCGAACTCGGCACGTTAGCCTGTACGCCAGGCACAGGGTTACTATGGCTCGTAACCCAGCATTGCCCGCCTGAGACGTTGATTACGTCTGTGAGGAGCTTGACGTCTAGGCCCATCTTTGTGCCGATGTTGAGAGCTTCAGAAGCGGCGAGGGATGTTATGGCCGAGAGGTAGTTGTTAATTACCTTGAACGCTGTGCCAGCACCCACTTCACCACAGTGAAATACGCTCTCCTTCTTACCCATGTGCGCGAGTACCTCTTTCGCCTTTTCAAACGAGCTGGAATCATTCGCTCCAACCATAAACGTCAATGTCCCAGCTTCCGCGCCCATTGGTCCGCCCGAGACTGGTGCGTCTACGAATGATAGTGCTGCGTTCTGGGAGAGCGATGATCGTGCTGTGTCGACGGCTTTGGCAACTTCGAGGATCGTAGCTGTTTCGATGGTTCCGCATTCCATGATCAGCTTTTGAGATGGTGAAGTCTTCGCTGCTGCTTCTGCGCCTGCCACAATACCTGTCTGGGAATCAAGGTACACAGCTTTTACGGCGGGCGAGTTTGGGAGCATAGTTATGACGAGGTCCTAGACTGGTCAACTTTTTGCCATGAAAGAGGACTTCTGGGGCAGACTTACAGATTGTGAAACGGCTTCCTTTCCGGTCTCGATGACTTTTACTGGGCCTTTGCCTTCTGTCTGGTTCTGGAATCGAGAAAGGGCGTCTTTGTTGACGTCGCAGATCAGGAGCGTGTACTCAGGACTCAGTCCATTGCGGAGGTTAACGGCCATGGGGTAGCCCATTACTCCCAGGCCTAGAGAATATCAGCAATATTCAGTTCATCCAGTGTTGGGAGAAAGATGAATATTTCACGAATTTGAGAATCGCTTGCTGCTTACCTATGAAAGCCACTGTTTTCGCTGGTGAAGACATGTTCTGTTGATTATTATGATGCTGATGTGCTACAATCAAAAAGAAAGTGAATGCCAATTCAGGTTATTTTACATTTGTATTGAGAAACTCGACATGTGAGAAACGAATTGCCAGTATTAGAGTGATAGTATGTATGTGGGGTTCATTCTCGAGTGAAGATGATGATCGGAAAGGTGTTGCCGTTACCCCGCATCAGAGTTGGAGATGGCGGGGTCATGCCCCTCGGATTTCACGGGGAATAAGGGAGCTTTTCTCGCAGGCAGGTAAGGTCGCTCGAGCCGCGAAACAGTATGCAAAGGAATTGGTATGCGATTCGCACTTCATCAAGTGTACCCTGAAGTCCAATCCTCCCATGACAAAGTCCTGCTGATTTTGACTGGCATATTTGATAGAGTTTAGCAATTCGCTTGTTCAAGTCAACATGACACTCATTAACCATTGATAACATGTCTTGAATACAGATGCTTGTGGTTTATTTCTCTAGATTAATCTGAATCGTATATCATCTCCTAGACCACCACTAAAGAGTCCCCGGAAGGAATCTAGGTCCATTCCTCTCCCTCCAACCCTTATCATGCGCAACAATAACCTCAACCTCCACCCCCTCCGGTAACCTCATATCCCCCCTACCAATCAATTTCCCAATCCTCCCAATCGTCCCCTCCGCAACCTTCGTGTCAACATGCACACTCCTCTTCCCACCATGTCCATCATCATACAACGCCACCCGCTGCTCCCCCGTCAAAATCCTCACATCATGACAGCAGTCTCCACCCAGATACACCCACTTCGTCGGCGATATCCTAGCCAGTAAATTCACATGTCCGTAAAGATGTCCAGGACTATCAACAACATACACACTCCCATCACCGAACAGATCCAACGTAGCAGGAAACTGCGCAAGGGGCTTCCACACATGTTGCGTCTGTTTCTGTTTCTCCACAGCAGTCGATGGATCTGGCTCCGTCACTGGAGGGAACTCCCACGTTCTATCGCGCGGCAACTCATCCGGATTAAACAACTCAGCAGGATACAGCGGTCCTCCTCCGTTTGTGAGAAGATGCAACGTCCCGCTCCCAACGAAGAACTTCGATTTGGGGAAATCAGAAGGCGTGCCTACATGATCCCAATGTACGTGGCTTAGCAGCACGATGTCGATATCTGTAGCAGGGTCTAAACCGCCTTTTCGCAATGAATCGGCAGCGTCTGGACTGGTAATTGTGGGTTGGCGCTGGGCGGCGTGGTGTTGTTGTGCTGTGCGGTAACCGGAGAAATCGCGTTTGAGGCCGAGGTCGAAGACGAGGTTTGTGGTCTTGCCCGGGCGAGTTGGTGATGCGGAGGGGTGTTGTATCAGGAAGGAAAGAGAGGGCACGGTGGTGCGGATTGTGGGTGAAGTGTCGGTTATGAAGAGGTATTCGGGGAGGGTCAGATGGCCTGCATCGAGGGCGGATATGGTAACGTAGGTTTGGTTTGGTGATGGTGGTGGCAGGGCGAGAACTGATGAATCTTGTGATTGAGACATGTTGTTTGTTCTGTCGTAGATTGGAACTGACCAAGCTTCAATCACATAGGAAATTTTGACTTTTCGAAAGTATATTCTGGAATTGTTCCTGCAGTCGCTCCCGAATCTGAGGGCGTTGGAGGCTTGCGGGGTACGCTGTAGATCTGAGTTGGAGTATCAACCCCGCTGTGGGGCCATTTCTTCCTCCATGACAGCAAGACTGCACTTCCTCTACCCTGGCCGAGAACGAGAGATTTCTCATCGGGACGGTCTTGGGCAAGTTCAGAATCTCGAAGCAAATTCATCGTTGCGCGGCATTTCGAAGTTCTGACCGATGCTACCGTCACAATGGCTTCCAGAACCGCGAGTCTCCCACAAGCCATGAAAGCCCAATTCCTAGAAGCGTTCAAAACACCTTACATTCTTCGAACAGTTCCACTACCCAAGCCCTCATCACCCCATGATCTCTTGATCAAGGTAGATGCAGCGTCCTACTGCCATACAGATGCCGTCTTAGCTGACGGACAAATGCCGCCAAACCCTCCCTCATTCCCTCATATCGGGTCTCACGAATTCGCCGGCACGATCGTCTCGATACCATCATCCGAGACCTCCATTTCAAATTTCAGTGTAGGCGACAGAATTGGAGTCCCAGGACGAGCTTTCAACCCATGCGGATCTTGCTTCGAGTGTGTGGACGAGCAAAGCCCCGATTCTGATCCAGCTGGATACTCAGTATTCTGTCCGAATTCAGGCAACAATGGGTTGAGTCGGCCAGGTGGATTCGCAGAATATGCTGTAGTAGACGCTCGGCAGGTCACTCCAATACCATCAGCTATGACAGCTGTGGAGACTGCGCCAATGATGTGTGCCGGTGTGACCATCTACTCTGCTCTGAAGCGGTGCCAGCTTCAGCCCGGACAGCGAGTGGGCATTGTCGGCTGCGGAGGAGGGCTAGGACATCTTGGACTTCAATTTGCAGCAAAGATGAGATATAATGTTATGGGTCTCGACTCGGCAGATGGAGCTTTGAAGCTGGCTCGCGACCTGAATACTGGCGCTAGGATCGTAGACGTTCGTACCGAACCAGCGGAGCAGATCGTTCAGGCAGTCGGGGAAGAAGATGAAAGGAAGCAAGCCGGCGACAAAGGGCTAGACGCTGTCATCATACTACCAGAAAGCCAAAAAGCGTTCGATTATGGCGTTCGACTTTTGAAGAATCACGGAAGATGTGTCGTGGTTTCGTTTCCAGAATCTGGCTTTCACTTTTCCGCCCGTGATGTTGTCTTTCGCGATATCTCAATTATTGGAAGCTTGGTCGGAAGCAATAAGTGTCTAAGAGAAATGTTGGAATTCGCAGCTGGTGAGTGATTTGCTGGTGTTTCGATTGAGCCGATGATGTGTGAACGGAAAATGGGTTTTATCAACCTTGAAATTTCTTTGCTGATGCCTCCGTTATACAGAACACGACGTCAGAGCAAAAGTGAAGACGTTTCCTCTTTCGAAGTTAAATGACCTCGTCGCAGAGTACCACAAAGGAAGTGGCGGCAAACTGGTCATTGACATGTCTCTAGAGGCGTGAAGTGCAAGCGCATGCAGGCACTTTGTTTTTCCTACAAGTTGGGAGAGAGCAACTCGAAACTGGACCTGATGATGAATAGCTGTATAAAAGTAGCCATTATGCGCGAGGCGAAATCGCGAACTTATTCCAGTGACGTGCTGGGTTCGAGCATATCAGCATAAGTGTTAAGAGAGCTCCCAATTACATCCACAATTGCCCAAGTCTGAGCTCCTCGAAATATCGTTGCCCATACACGTAAAACACCCGCACTGAGATGCTTCAGCATAGCTGGCGAATCAGTTGGGATATCAGAGGGAACAGCGAACTCCGTTTCGTTCAACATAGTTTTGACGAGCGAGCTGATCCTCCATTCGTCATCTGTAATTGGCGGTTCGGGATTTGGAAGAGAAAGAGCTTCCAGCCATTTACTGAGCAGAAAAGCACACTCAAGCGAGCAGAGGGAATGCTGGATTGACCAGATGAATGTTTGAGTTTTGGAAACAAGTCGGATACCAATCTTGACAGGAATGCTGAGTGCATGAGCCGAGTGCAGAACGGCTCGGACAAGCTTTGGCGTACGTTTGATATCAGGGCTTTCTCGAAAAGCATTGGCAATCTGTATGGGATCGCGAGTGTCAAGAGATCTGTAAGGACCAATGTCTATATTTAGTCGGATGTATGCAAGTCGAAGAATTGCTGTTGAGTTGAAGGCCACAGGTCCATTAGGATCCATGGGATCGAGAGATGACTCGGGGGTTCGTTTCCAACCCAGTTGCCAATTGCGAAGGGCATGCTCCAATGACGAGAATTCTTCCTGTGTGAATTCCCCGGCACTATCATATCGGCAATTGGCAATCTGTCGGACGAAAAAGATTTGCTGCACAAGAGCGTGGATTAGAATATAGTTCCCCAGTGACGAATTGGACTCTGCGATATCTCTGCCGCTGCGAGAGAATAGACGTCGCAATGCTTCCTGGAATCCAATCTCGGGTGTCGACTTCTTTCTGAGCTCTTTCCAAGCTGTCGCCGTTGGTGCCTTGAACTCAGCAGCCGTAGATGGGAGATTTAGCTTGATCTCGGAGTTGAGGATAAGCGGTGGGATATTGTAAACGATGCAGTGGAGGTTGAAGAAACAGAACACGATGAGCTTGGTTCTCTTGGTACTTTCAAATCTGACCCATTCCTCCCATGAAGCGGTTTTGGGCAAGGATTGCATTTTGAGCCCATCGTCCCTGACAAGTGTTGCCAGGATGCTTTGGATGGCTAGAGCCTCTCTGAGAATCTCTCTGTGCTTTGCCCATGTGGCCATAGCCATGAGAAGTAGAAGTGCCTGCGCTGTCTGAATGAGGTCTGGCTTCTGTGAGGCAGGTGAGATCTCAGCATCGGATGGTAGACCTAGAGGCCCAGAGATGGACCCTGTTCGGGTACTAGAGGAGGCTGAAACATCGTACCCCGAAGAGTGATTAGACATCCCAGGCCTTCCCAGGCTTGCATCTCGCCGACGTATCCTAGATGACGCGATAGCTTGGCTGGCATTGAAAAGCTCAACTCCCTTCTCGCCTTCAAAACAATATTGTGCGCCTACCGCAGCCATGGCAAGCGTCAATTCAATTGAGCAGTATTCGATCGACATGGTCGGGATATGGAGAAAAGGAAGATGCTCGTGGAATCCGTTCACATACGCGGCGATATACCTTGAAAGTGCCAGGCGAGATGGTAGCACGAAGTCGGCAGAGATAGCGGAGGAAAACTCTGACAATTTAGCAACAATCACTTGTCTGTCTGCAGGAGACACTTCGGCGAGTGGTCGAATGTTGGTGATAAGTGGATCTTGAGCCGGACTTTCCTCTGGCTGAAGTGACGGCAGACGGGACCCAAATCGCGAAAATGTATTCGGCTCTTCGATTTGTTGGTTCTGGCTGAATCCAGTTGCACCTTGCTTCCCCGACGGAGGGGCCATGTCATCAACGTATGAGAATGACTCCGGAGAAAACAACACCATTGGCTGACCAGCGCTCATCAAAGTTGAAAAGTTGTATGATGACAACGGCTCGCTGTCCAGAAACGCTGCCAAGTGGTCGAGTGACTCCTCAAATCCCAGCCCATAATTTGGAGCCGTATCAAAGTTGCTCGGCAAAGTATGCGGATCGTTCGGAGGAGGCATGTCCATTGAAATGCCAGGTGTCTGAGCTGATGATGCGTCAAAGCCTCCTTGCAGTGCAGAGTATTCCGCGGCCATCGATAACGTAGCAAGAGAATATCCATTATTCTGATTTGAGTTCATTGGAGGACTGAATGCCATATCGCCGGGTGACATGTTATCGATATTGAAATCGAAGTCGTTGTCTGGAGTTGCGCCGGATACCGACTGGTGCTCTCCATTGTTAAAAGTCACTCGCCTCCTCTTGGTTGTTCTCTTCTGAGCACCTTGGCGTTCCTCATCGTTGCCTTGATTGCTGCCAGTCGCATTAAGAGCATCCTTCTCGTGCGTCAATCTGAGATGGCGGATGAGAAGATCGCTGCGATAGTCAGATACATACGTTTTCGGATAATCATGGGACAAAAGGAGTTCGATCGCACCTTCGGCTGAAATGTGAATCACATTGCTGGCAGCTAAAAGGCTTATCCTGGGTATCTGTTCGTCAATTTTTCAGCGATCTTTCTGGTTACTCGCAATACAAAGCATACGAATCCTTTCGTGCCTCTGCAGATGTTCTAAACGGGCGAATCTTCTCTGGCAATGTTGACATAGAAACCTCTTCTTGACTTTGTTCGTGGCCGAGGCCGCCGCCCCCTGTTCCTCTATCGCTTCGTTTGACAGGACCATGAGCTACAATGTGAGCTAGCAAAGGGAGGACGAATTGAGGGAGTTCCGGTGGACTCAAGCTTGATGGTAATATGTTCGACTGATTCGGTGTCTTTGGTATCGTTGATGCTGGAGAGGAAAATCCGGAGAAGATTTGAAGATGCGGGGAAGTTACTTTGCCAAGATCAGGGGTGCAGGGACCGCTGGTAAGCGACGGACATTCTTGGTGCGTGGTTCATCACATATATTTCAGTGGCAGGGTGTTCGATGAGACACATAAGAACAGCCATGTAAAGTGAGAGGGTAGAATAGTCTAGTTATCTATAAACAAAGTCTTACAAGAATTGTAAGTTAAGTCACCAAAATCTGATAAAGAACGTCATGAGAGCCCAAGACATGGGTGACCGGGGTGAGGGAGGGGTCAAATTCAAAACTCGTTTTGAAATTATAGTTGGACATGAAGTTGCGTAGAGTCTATGTCTATCAGATCTGCCTTTCAAACTGTCGGCGTTCTATTGCCGATATCCCTCCCAAAAGGCAGTCGTGCCACCCCAATCCATGTTCACATTCCCCGTCACAATCATTCTCCCTTACGACGATGCAACTTTCCCTCCCAATTCTCTTTCTTTCTCACCCTTCTCCGCCATCTCATTCAAAACCTTCTCAGCAACCTTCATCGCATCAACCCCAGCTGGAACACCACAATACGTCGTACAGTGCAAAATCGCCTCCCGAATCTCCAATTCCGTCAACCCGTTGTTCCTCGCTCCCCTGATATGTACCGCCAATTCCGGAGCTCGGTTCAGCGCCATCAACATGCCAATGTTTAGAAGACTGCGCTGCTTCTTCTCGAGTCCTGGTCTTGTCCATGCATACCCCCAGCACCATTCTGTGACGAGCTTCTGCCCTTCGATTGAGAATTCCGTGGAGCCATTTGCGAGGGCACGGTTGACATATTCGTCTCCTACGACGCTACGGCGCATCTTGAGACCTTCATCGAAGAGCTGCTTGTGCAGCGAGTCAAACTTGGGATCGGTTGACATCTTGGGAGATAGTGGTTGTCGGAGAGATGCTGATGCAGGCAATTGATAGTTGTATGAAGTGATGCGAGGATTTTGTGTTTCTTAAGTACGTAGTCTAGAATGAAGTAAGAAAACACAGTAAAATAAAAGTTAATCGAATAGAAGTCAAAGACATCAGACGGAAAAAGTAGGTGTTGATGAAGAGCCAAGTCTCATGCCGATTTCAGGCCGACTACCCCACCAACTTCTCCAAATCTACCCCGCACCAGCACGGAAACTCCCCAAACACTGGGTATGGCTCGGATCGACAACACAGCAGATCAGTTCAAGCCGAGGCTTGCTTATACATTTTGCCGCTCAGTAGCAATACCATCGCCGAGAATCTTCAGATACGAAATTGCGTAGACGAAGCCTGAATATCCATTCTAGTAGCGGGGACCTTGAAGAATAAGCGAGAGCGTGTAACAAACAATCGGAAAGTCTAGTATGGAATCTATTCTACACTATCGTCCACTTTCCATTCCTCCTTTCCTCCTAGATATCTATACACAACTCTTGAATCTAGATCTCTACATCTCGGATCATTACTCGCTGCCGTGTAAGTTTCCAAACCGACCTGCCCCAAAACATTCTTTGCTCCGACCCTCTTAGCCATATCCACCGCCAACCCAAAATCTTTCCGCATCAACTGCACTTTGAATCCATTCTTATACCCATTCGTAGAAGGTGCTTCCGGATGTACACCAGGAACCGGGTTGAACCGATCGCAGACTGTATTTTGTGCTGTGCCGGCCGCGTAGACTTTGGCAAGAGTGATGGGATCCAAGCCAGCCCTCATTCCCATATCCATTGCTTCTGAACAGGCAATAGCAATCACGCCCGACAGGTAATTGTTCGATAGTTTCGCTGCAAGACCCAGTGATGGCCCGCCACAAGGTATCACCTGCGATCCCATATTCTCGAGGAGCTGTGTGAGGCGCGGTAGGCTTGGATCTGTCTTCGAGCAGCCCAAGAAGAATGCTATGGTGCCTCTGACAGCTCCAACTACTCCTCCACTAACAGGTGCATCGTAGAATGAGGCTGATGGAAAGTTCTTTGCTATATGATCTTTCACCAGAAGGCTGGTTGCGGTGTCGATTGTGGAGCAGTCGATGAGGAGTTTGTTTGAGATATCTGTGCTGCAGACTCCATTCTTCTCGTCCAGATATACGGATCGGACATGTGCCCCTTCTGGAACCATTGATAAGATAATTTCCTGGTATAAGAAGTCAGCTTTGTGCTAATTCACCCGAGAATCTCTTTTTTGAGGGTATCTACCGTCTGTTGTGCCACTTCTCTTGCACTCCCGCATTTCACAATTTTCTTTGGAAATTCGGCACAGAAATTGTCCATTGCTTCTTTCGCGACGTCGAAGACATATATCTGAGTCTCTGGTGGCAATTTGTTTGCGAGGTGTTTTGCCATCGGAAAACCCATTGCTCCGAGGCCAATGAATCCAATCGAGTCATAAGACTCGGTAGCAGACGACCCCATCTTGACGTGAGTGACCAAGCTGCACAGATGATGCAACTAGAAAATTAATCCCAGGGAAAGCAGCAATAAAATCTAAAAGACATCTTGAAAGAATTCGCCGTCGGGCTTACAGAGAAGTGGAGTTCACGGCTTCCCCAAAACTAACACCCGCTTGGCGTCAAGCTTCGGGGAGGTCCATCCGGGTAGTTCTTACCCCAATTCAGCGGAACCATCCAGCAATACCACAACACAGCGTTGATTAATCGGCATTCTCCTCTCCCTGTGTCGCCATGCAAGAGTCCCAATACATCAGCGACTTGTCAGCATGTCCTCTGTCTTCGTGAAGAACTCCGGTCCTCCCTCGCCTCCACTGGAAACAGCGACTGTTCGCGTTCACGCTCTCTCGGCTGGACATTTCTCGCTTCCCGAATATCAATTCGTGCATCCTGCTTCCAAGACAGCGAGGAATACCGTTCCTTCTCTTGCCTTCCTCATTCAACATGAAAATGTTGATACTGGAAAGACGACGAGGATTGTGTTTGATTTGGGACTACGTAGAGACATAAACAGGTATTCAGAACCAATCAGGAAACATACAGAAACTCGACAACCGATGACTACAGATCCAGATGTTGTCAAGAGTCTTGCGGCTGGTAATTTGACACCGGATGATATTGATTTTGTCGTTTTATCACACGTACGTCTACAACCTGGACTTTACAGCACAAACGCTAACGATTCCCGCCAGGTGCACTGGGATCACGTCGGAGAACCACGCGACTTTCCACACAGCCAGTTTATCATTGGGTCAGGAGCAAAAGCGCTACTTCAGGGCAGTTCTGCATCACTCCGAGGTGGACATTCGTTCTTCGAAGCCGATCTATTGCCTGAGTCAAGGACAACAGAACTGGCAAATCCCTCCTCGGAGGAGAGATCCGGGAAATTTATAGCACCTGGAAAGCCAAATTTTGAGCAGAGCTGGACGACTCATACGATGTTTTCACACGTTATGGACGTCTTTCAAGACGGCAGTCTATACATCGTTGATGCACCAGGGCATTTACCCGGACACATCAATCTTCTCGCCAAGACAGGCCCGAACGAGAGCGTGTACCTTGGAGGCGATGCTTGCCACGACAGGAGAATCATCCGAATGGAAAGAGAGATTGGTACTTGGCCAGACTCGGAGGGACATGTTTGCTGTATACATGCGGATAGAAAAGAGGCTGAGAAGACAATTGAACGGATCCGTGCCATTGAGGAGCAGGGAGTGGAGGTTATCTTTGCTCATGATGTTGAGTGGGAACGAGATCCGAAGAATAAGGAACGATTCTGGGGAGCTGTCTAGTATTCATCTGATATTATAGAGTATTAGAAATGACATATATATATATGGCGAATTATCTCGGGACAAAGCACGTGGAAGTCATGATAGTGTCTCGAACTTCAGATAAGCGAAGAGCCGCCCCAATGCTTCCATATCAGCAAAATAATATCGAAACACGAGTTATAGCTATGCATTACAATCCATTCCGAGCTTCACGGTAAGTTTTGTTCGGGTTCAGATTCATCACATGCGCATCACCTCGACTGGCAGTGGGGTTGTTTACTTCCACTGCCAACTACCCCGCAGCCCCACGCTTCTCCAAACCGCGGGGTCAAGTACGTGAACGACTACGAGCCCACCATGAATCCGATGTCTTTCTCGTGCTATTCCACATTTCTACCTTTAATTGATGCATGCGATAAGCCTCGCTTCCACTCGAACCTCCATCCTCTGCCATTATCCAATCCTGATCCCAAACTGTTAAACAACAATGGCTTCCAGCCAATCCAAATCCCCCGCAGAGTTGAAAGCCGATTTCCAGGCTGACCTAGGCCATCTCGCATTCACAACCGCCTGGGCAGACATTCTCAAATTATCTCCAGAAATATTCGACGCAAGTCGTCATCTCCGCAGCGTCCCACTAAAGAAGAAACACCTCAAGCCCAAACTCCAATCTCTAATCGCACTCTCCGTCTCCAGCGCCGCAACACACCTCTACCTCCCCGGCATCCATACCCACATGCGCGCCGCCCTCGAAGCAGGAGCCAGCGTAGCCGAAGTCACTGAAGTTTTAGAATTGACGAGTACCCTGGGTATCCATGCTTGCAACATCGGTGTTCCGATTCTGGTGGAGGTTATGAAGGAAGAAGGGATTTATGACAGTCATAAGAGCACGGTTGAGGCGCCAAAGGATCAGAAGAGAATTGATCTAAGGGAGGATTTTACGAAGAAGAGGGGGTATTGGCATGAATTCTGGGAGGACTTCTTGAGGCTTGATCCGGAGTTCTTTGAGGCTTATTTGGACTTTTCGACGGTGCCGTGGGTAAAGAATACAAAAGGGGATGGAAGTGGAGGTGGTGTGCTGTCGCCGAGGGTTAGTGAAACGAAGTCCCACTCATGTTCCTTGTTGATATTCTTCCTCCTCGAGGGATTTTCTCGCGCGTGGAAGACAAGACTTGCTTCGATGAATTTGATGCTGACTTGTTTCCCTCCCACAGGATAAAGAGCTAATCTACTGCGCCTTCGACGCCGCATCAACCCACCTCTACAAACCCGGCCTGAAACTCCACATGAAGAACGCAATAGGGTACGGCGCCACGCCAGAAGAAATCATGGAAGTCTTGGAGATCGCCACATTACTGAGTCTACATACCCTTGAAGTCGCTGCTCCCATCTTGGTCCAGTTGAAAGGAGGGAAGTAGATAGATCAATAGGGTGGGTAGTAAACAAAGACTTCTTCTAAGCGAATGGAATATTCAATCGAGGCAATTATCCTTATAGTCCGAAGTATCATTCAAAGGATTGTAGTTCAAGAAATCATGGAAGTGCAGCGAGAAGCGGGTAATACGAAAGAGAAATTGTCTCCACCCGAACGGTTTGTGCGAAGCATTGCAGATGTATCGATGGAATACGTAAAGCTCCATCAACACCTCGCTTACTGTAGTTCTTTCAGCCAGCAACCTGAAACCTAGAACCTAGAACCTCTCCCCCTCGCACTTCCAGTCCAAAGAAACAAACCTCCAAAAAAAACCCCCCCCAAGAACACTTAACAGATTCTCTTTGATGAAACATATAAGCAGCTAAGCTGAGCGTGTAAAACTTTTTTTCATTATTAGAAAGAACTGGACATGAACTGCGAGGAAAACGAATGGCATGTTTACGCCTACTTACTGTAACGATACGGAACATCTCCGATTACCTATCCGTTCAATCGCCTACTTGTTCAATTGCATACTCGTTCAATTCAATTCTTTAACTCTCCAATGAGATCAAAACGGCCTATCTCCCATCAATTCTGGCCTGGCCGTCCCACTTGTATAATTGAAAGCCTCCCGCCCTGGTCGATTCAATCAGCATACCGTATTCAAAGGTAGATCTGATTTTACATGTCAGGGCAAATTCAAAACACCAGGATGTGAGATGAGGTAAGAGCAGGATAAAAAAAAGCAGCATTTGACGTTTCCTGTTGCATTGAACATTAAAGAACAAAAGTCTCGGTATACCATTCCATCCCGAGACGTATCCAGACAAGCCAGCCTTGACCAGTCTCAACCAGCCCAGTCAGCCTTTCCCAGCCCAGCCGGGCACCAAACGCCATCCTCGATCCCCAATTTCAATGGACCGAAAGGATCAGGTACTCCTAAACCAAGAAGTACAAAGCCTACAAGCAGCAGCAAACCCACCCCCAAGCCAGAAACCCCAGTTTATCACCTCCCATGCTGCCCAAGCCGCAAGTTCAATCCCCAATACTCATCCACCCAAACATAGCCGTCGCACCAACCAGTACCAACGTCGTCACAATCCCCGCTCCGGCTTTGTCTCCTCCCGTAGCAGGTCTCATCGCCTCGGGATTAACCACACTCTGACTGCCCGCATCCGGATTTCCCTCACTCGTCCCACCTGTCGCGTTCGTCAGAGGAGGCGCAATCGTCTCCAGCGGCAGCAAGTTGACGAACAGCGCAGACATAGCAGCCATTTGCTGTCCCACCCCCTGAGTGCCATCCCACACTTCACCTTTACTCCAGCTGAGACCACACATGCGTCCGTTGTCACCGCCAGAACACTGTTTCGCAGCTGCTACTGCTGAGGTCTTCAGTTTCGGCATGATGCGATCGCGCGTGAAGGGGGCGATTAGAGAGGTTGCTGCGAGCCAGCGGGTCACGTAGGCTTTGAAGGAGAACATGTCGGTGGTGCAGGTTAGCTTTGGCTCGCAGGCTACTTCGTAGGCGATGTCGTCGGGGAAGAAGGTGTTGAAGGTGGAGTTTAGGAGGAGGTTGACGCGTTCTTCCCAGATGGTGCTGCCATTCGTCTGGGGGTTGTTAGACTCGACTTCGTTTGACCAAAACAAGGGTGGAAAAGTCCGATGAGGAGTGTAGGAATGGAAAACTTACGTAGTTGTACATATTTGCAGCACCAAGCAACCAGACCGCAATATTATACGAGAACTGCACCTTGTTGATATCCGTACAGTTGTACTGGATATGCCCACCATCATAGACATTATAATTAGCATCCATGTATCCAACACTCCTGATCCAATCCCACGTCGTCTCAGCATGTTCATAGTAGGTATGGTTATCCGTGTATCGAGCAAGTCTGGCCGCGATATTGAAGAAGCACCCATTGGCAATGGAGTTCTTGTAATCGTAGCCAGTGAGATATGGGTAGACCTGCCACCTCAGACTGCTTCCATTAGCCCACATTCATCTTCTTCCTCTCTTCAAAAGCAGCAAGAGGAGCAACTCACCCTCCACCACACTCATCATCCGGCCTCCTAGCCTGCGTATTAAATACCGCCTGCGCAAGAGCCAACCAACCCGGCGCCCCAGCAGGAGGGTTCTGGAAATTGGTCTCCGCAGCACTCATAACCGTCATCCCCCAGAAACCCTGATCGTCATTCCCCATACTCTGCGACCAGTTCCGGGGCATCATATCGAGATCTTCTCCTACTTGTGCCTGGATACCCTTTGCCGTAACGTCGTTGTATGAGGAATCGCCCGTGTAATGCCAGTAATCGATCAAGGTCCCCCACATAGCTCCTGATTCCCACCAGTAGTCTGTTTATCTGTCAGTTCAAGGTTGGGCGGCGAGGGTAAGGTGGGGAAGAACGTACATCCTGTTGGAGGGTTTGGAGGAGGACCTGGAAGCACGCCAATTATTCCCCCGCTTTGGTTTCCTTTGTAGAATGTCATCATGTCGTAGGCTATCGTTGCAGCGGTATCTTTGATGGATGCTAGAGGGGGTCAGTAATTGTTTCGAGGGGTATCTGCAGAGCTGCTACGGCGGATACGTACATGCAGAATCAATATCAACTGTGAGAGCGTGAACGGCTGTACTTCCAAGAACAAGCGCTGTCGCAGCGCGAGAAACGAGCGTTGATAACATGGTGATGGTGTTTGTACAGCCCAGAAATTGATTGATTGATTCGAGAGCCGTCAGTGGTTCGAGATCGTAGATCAAAAACGAGTGGGCTTCAATTAAGTCGTTCGAGAGTCGCACATCGGGAGGATCAAGTGTTGTTGTTGTAAAGACAGGATGCTCAGTGGCGAGCGAGCAGGATTGATAGTTGGAGAGGAGGAGGGAATGATGAGCAGTGCAGTGCAGTGCAGGTTGTCAGGGTCAAGTCTCCCGGATTCCAGGAGAAAACAGACAGACGGACGGGAATCGGGAGCGTGATGATGATCTTGGCGGCAGGCCAATCTAGGTGGGAGGCATGCTGATTGGGGCGATCGAGGGGGCGTGTTTGCGGTAGAGATGCGCGCGGACAGGTCGGATTCCTTCAATCAAACTTCTACTAAACACTCGTCACGCTGTCCATGTTCCATTTCCATCTGTCAATAGATAATACCTCGCCAATATCAATTCAATGATCCTCCAATGTCCATCTCCCTCCTCCATCAATTCAACCATGACATCTCAAAGTTTCGCAAAAAGCTTTGAGGGTCGCATTCGAAGCATTTTAGTGGACTGGGCGCCAACTGGGTGCGGGGCTCTCGGTGGCATTTAGTGGGTTGCCCAGGGGTTACCAAGGGCTGGGCTCGTGCTTATTTCCAGCGGATTCAGGGGGAAAGCAGATCCCCCCAAGCCCTTCCAAGCCCACGATCGATGATGATCCAACATGGAGAAAATCTGGGTCGCAGTGGAGATGCGCGATGTTGGGTCAAGCTTCTGTCCAAGATACCAAGGCGATCAGTGGCTGAAGGGACAAGAGATGAGGAAGCTTGGTTGCAATAATCGAGATTTGGTCCTTTGGATGTCTTGCTGGATAAGCTATGAGGCGTTGCTCCTTGGCCTGTTTGGAATGCTGGGCGAAGCTTCGACAAATGCATTTGAGCAGGTAAGTGACAGCATAAAATGCCTGGCTCGGAAAAACAGTAGATTTCGTCCGTACTAGGATTTGTTTCGCGCATGTGGAGAAATCTCCTGCTGGGATACAGCTTCCCGACTCACAGTCACGATAAATCACGTCTCCAAGCTCAAATAGCAGATACAAGTGGAAGAGAATTACTTTTGTCTATGTATGTATGTCATGACCAAGGATGTACCCCATCCAATGCCGTTTGGCTGGTCTAGTGAAAATAGTCCTTGATGTACAAACCCCGATGCTCCCCATGATGCAGCCGTTTCAATGCAGTTCGCCCTGACCATTAACCTAATGAAATTTACAAAAGAGCAAGAGCAGCCAACAGTCCGCCCATGACACCAACAATCGAGCCAGAGATGGAAGAAGCAGAGTTACCAGTCACGGATGCTGGAGTGGTAGAGCTCGATCCAGATCCGGTGCCAGTCGGGGTAGCAGTGGTCAAGAGAGTGCTGTTTCCTGATCCTGATCCTGAGCCAGATCCTCCAGAGACACCGGTGGATCCAGAACCGGATGCAGTGGCAGTAGCAGAGACAGTTCCAGCGGAGCCATCAACAGCAGGCTTGGTTGGGGAAAGACCACCTCCAGTAGAGACAATTCCACCTCCAGTGAGGGCACTCGACGCGGATGAGATGGCGCTGGATGCTGTGGCAGAAGCTGATGCCGACTTAGAGCCAGAGGCGCTGGCAGTAGAAGATGGCTTGGCGCTGCTGGAGCTGGAAGAAACACCAGAGCAAGACAAATCGAAGAGAGGGGTGCTGCTCAAAGGAGATCCTGGAGCAATACCGAAGCTTGGGTTGGGCGAGGCGTTGTTGTCGGTGTCCTCAAGAGTATACCACCAAGTGTTGACGACGTCGAATCTTGGGCATCCAACCTCTTGCCAGTATGTCTTGGCGTTCTCGGTGTTAGGGACGGCAAGGTTCTCAGTCTTTCCTGTTACTGGCCATCCGGTCTCGGTTATCCAGACTGGCTTGGATCCAACGGCGTTCGCAGTGTTGTCAACAGCCTCGTTGAAAAGAGCAGCGCCGTTCTCAATGCCGTTGGACTGAGTGTTCTGGAAGTATGGGTAGGCATCAACACCAATCCAGTCGCAGTTGTCAATGACAGCTTGGTTGGAACCATTGACCCAGGCGGTCCAGGTATCGACGTGACCAACAGGAGCAGCGCTCAAAGCAGTACCAGCAATGGCAGATCGAACTTGCTTGATGTAGTCGACGAGGGTGGCAGGGTCAGCTCCGATGGTGGAGCCTGCTGCAATACCAGTGGGCGAGTTTCTGTATAGATCCTCACTTCCAATCGAGATACCAGCAACACGCGATGTGAAAGCATCTCCGTATTGGGCAATAGCAGCCTTGAGAGCGGTCAATTCGTTGGGGAAGGCAGTTCCTGAGGCCCAGAGGGTGACGAGGAGGGAGATGTCTTCAGCGATGGCAGCTGGGATGGCAGAGGTAGGATCACTGGTAGTACCGGCTTGCTAGCTAGATGTCAGATTTGAAGCAAAATCGCAGAGCAAAGGAGAAGCGTACAATGGTGGTGTAAAGACGAGCACTGGTGAAGCCAGAAGCTCCAACCAAGTTCTTGGAGGTCTGGAAAAGAGACTGGAAGTCGGATTGAACTCTCGGGGCGTATCCATCTGATTTGGTAGCACCGTAGTTGAAGCCCTTGTATGCTGCGGCAGAAGCAGTTGATAGTGTAGCCGCGAGGGCAAGAAAACTGGTAGAGGAACGCATCTTGTTGTTGATGTGCAAAGCGACTGTAGTGACTTTCGTCGTATTAAAGAATTACTGAAGTGTGAGCAATAAAGAAAAGTTGAAGTCGAAGAGTTGATTGATTTCGTGACAACCGGAGTGAAGTGATGGAAGTGAAGAAGAGAAGAAGAGAAGAGGGAAGGAAATCAAGCCACGGGAAGAAGGAGACATGGCTATTTATGGCGCGTTAGTTTTCGACCACGGCATGGCATGGCCTTGCTCTTGCCCATGCTCACCCACTTGCATACCCACCATCCACCTCTTCCGTCTGTTCCTGCCTGCCCCGATAACGCCTTTATCTGAATGTGGCGTAGCGCCAAGAGCATTTCTCCACCTCGCCCCTGTCCCGTCCCAATGAGATCTGGGGATGACGACGTTGGGGCTTGCGTTCCTGCATAAAACATTTTTAGCCAAAAGCAGAGATTTTGTTTGGAATTCTCTCCTGCTTGGCCGGTCTTCTTCCTCTCTCTGGCTGCAATAATTTAACAGCAAAGCAGGAGAAAACAAAAAAAAAAAAGTACCAATGATCATTTCCTCTTTTCGGTCCCGAAATAGAAATCATGTTGTCCCGATCAGATCACTAATCCCGGTGCATCCCCATCTCGTGTTCTGGGTCAAGCATTCCACGTTGCGTGGCAAAAAAGCTTGGATACGAGGACAGGGATAAATGAGGGTCGTGCTCCATTCAAAAGCAGTGCATTAGTCTCCTTTTGGGATGGCACAATGAGATTTGACTGGCTGCGTCGTCCTAGTCTGGGCCGTGTCCTCTTGATGACATAAACTTGTTGAGTTGCTTGAGTTTCTCGAAGCATCTTCTGATCGAGACTTGTTGTTGTCGTCGTTGTCAATTGGATTCCGATTTCGTGGGATCACGCCACCATTGATCTACCTTCATATTCTACTTTCCTTAAAGACCTTGCGAAATGTTCAGGATGGCGCTTCTGGTGTTATTGCTTGGTTTTATTTCGATTCAGTCTTTTGGTTCATTATTTCATGCTTTCCGCATATGAAGTTCTAGTGTTCAATAGTCCTGCCGAAACTGTTTGGATCTGACATAGATCTTCTGACGCGCGGGATGCACTGAACCTTGATTCTTGTGCTTTCAAGACCACCATCCGATCCAAACCGGATACATTTCTCCAAGTGAACAGAATCCATCGCTGGGCTTGCCAAGGACAAAAGTTGATACTATCGTAGTTTGTGAACATGAGAGTGGGGTCTCGCAAATCATGCATTTGTTGACTCTGGACAAATACAGGACATGACCAATATTCCCCATTCTGCACAAATACCCTGTTAGACAAAGACTACCAGCTCAATCATCTTGGTTACAATTTGCTATGTCGAGTAGTTCCAAGATGGGGCAGATTGGGTAACCTCTGATATGGTTCAGGAATTTTCATCAACTATGTATTCACTACGCTTCCCTACTAGTCATGCCTTTGAGCCATCTTCTTGATTCCGAGTTCTCTACGAGGAACTGCCATCGATCCTCTTGGACCATCTATCATTAACCCAGTGCATCATTCACTTCTTCGCACTACTCTTGCCATGACATCGATGTTCTTTATGCCATACCGCCAATTCCAGCCTCCTGTTTTCTCTTCTCTTTCAGTCCAGACAAGCGACCGTGCTTCGATTCTATCCTCCTATTTCTTTTCTCTCTCAGTCCAGATAATCAGCCACGCTGCAATTATCACCCAACCGTACACTTCCCATCCCCAAGATGAGCCAACTCTTCTCATCCCACTATCCTCCTCTACCTCGCAATACCCTCCGCCATCCCCTCACTCGTAGTCGTCACTCCCGTACTCAAACTCACACTCACCGACGAATTTCCACCCGCCCCGACCCCCCGGGGGGTGTTGGACGAGGTGGACTTTCCTCTAGCATCTTTGGCGAGCTGTCTGTCGTCGTGGAATGGACGAGTGTAGGCCTGGCACTTGGAGCTGGGTACGCGAGCTTTGCTATCTCGGGCCCTGCACCTGGATCGATTTGTCTGCCATCTCCATGCGAGATGAAGATCGGATGCCAAAAAATAGGCTTCGCCTAGTCCAAATACGCAAGCAGTTATCATAATTATTGTCCTCATAATAAAAGTATATCACAGTGCCACTTTAAGACCCGGCTTCGACAGATTCAAACATTCTCAAACAAACTCGAGGCGACGGAAATATCCCATCTAAACATCTGTTGCCTCATCTGGCACAAATCCTACATCAACAGAAGGCTGATCCTCACGGGTGATGAATGGAGTCGTGCTTGCATCCCCTCCACGATGAAGGAAGTCCAAACGCCGCCTATAGTACTCCCCAGCCGTCATATCATTTAAAGGACAGCTCAAATTTAGCGTCCCTTCCCTGACAGGCTTCAGAATGGTATCGACGTTAGCGCTCATGAAGCACGGCATCGAAAAGCGTTCCGCGCTACCATTTCTAAACGACAATCTGTGAACGGTTGACTTAAACATCCCGCCAGACCAAATCTCCAGAAAATCCCCAATGTTGATCAAAGGCGTGTCCGCAATCACCGGTGCGGTAATCCATTTTCCAGACGGAGAAAGGATCTCTAAGCCTCCTACGTCGTCTTGGAACAACACCGTCAAGCTGCCGAAGTCGGAGTGTGCGCGCAGTCTTGTCTGGCCATTCTCGGGACTGTAGTTCGCAGGATAGTACATGTAGCGTAAGGTCAGCCCCTTTCAATCAATTAGAATCCAGTCCAAGTTGATGTTTCCTTCCGGCTAAGAATCATACCGCGTCTGTGACCTGATTGTGCGATTTGGAAAAGTACTCTGCTTCAAGACCTAGAATAGTGGCAAAGCTTCGCAAGAGCTCGTTGCCTAGGCTATGCACCTTCATTTTGAAGTCTTGGATAAAGTCGTAATGAGGTGCAAATACTGGTGGCAGATTCATCGGAGCTTGATATTTGCCGCCAAAGTTGAAGCTGATATGATCGTCTTTCCCATCAGCACCTTCGCACCATCTCCCGGAATACCCAACATTGTCTTCGTTGATAGTGTGCTCTGGACCTGGAGGAGACCCGTGGAAAAACTCTTTTGCTAGCGTGAAGTTCTTTGCTACATCTTCCTTGGATAGAGGATGGTTTTTTAGAAAGAAGAAACCTAGTTCATTTTAGTCAATTCTCGATAGTCAATGGTATGCAACATACCCCATCCTTTGGCTGCGGTTCCTAGATCTTCATCAAACCTTTGGGGATTCGAGCTCTTCAATGAAAAATCAAGAACGGGGATATTCTCCATCGTGTAAAAGTAGTGCCGTCTCGGATTTGGTGCGGATACTATGTAAGGATGAGGGTCAGATTGGCTCTTTAAGTCGTTTGGTATAGTCTAAGTTACTGCCTGATTCAATCTTTAGCTCAAGCGAGAAGCACAGATAAAGCTGACAAAGGAAATACTAGGCAAAGTGGCCCAATTAGGCCATCGGCGAATCCCTATCTGTCAGCGTATTCTATATATCTGATTGCGCTCGTAGCCATAGTAGCCTCCTGCGCCCGAAGCCCATGATCCACGCTAGGCGCAAATATACTCCATAATAGGCTAGACTGGTCTGAGGGTTAGATATCAGCTGCCGATCAGTATGTGAAGTTCCCGTAAGCGATGTTTCCATGTCATGCTTATGCTTTAATCAGAGTGGACTCTTTTTAACCGAAACCTCGGGGAAACCGAAGAGTCGATATACACATGTGAGTCGAGCAGACGAAAATTTGGTGAATTTCATGTTCTTTGATTGTTGATTATCTCTACATAATCAAGTGTATCGTTATCATGCAGAGTTACATCTGGCGTCACGTCTGTTTTGAGTGGATTGAAAAGCCTTACAAGTAATAGGCTTGGGGAGTTTGCAACACAATATATATTCTAGGCGTCCATCTAATATAGGGGATGAGGTGATGGGAATCTTTGACGCATCCCTTTCATTGACTACCGTCCAAAGTACTTTACCTCTATCAGTCTAAGAGGAGTGTACGCGACGACTACCGTGACTAGAACCAGGTAGTCCCCCACATCTCCACCGTAAGCACCTATAGGCTTGGCAGCAGGGCCAGTATACTGTGAGCCTAGTGGTTAGACTATCTCTAGCAGTGGAGAAGAATAAGGATGCTTAACGTACCCAGACCTGAGCCATTCCTAGGAAGGAAATGCCAATTCCCATACACAATGTAAAGGTGCCTGCAATACCCCAAGGCATTTTTGACTGATCTTGCCAATCGTCGACATTGTAACCTCCTGTTCTTGGGCGGATGAAAAAGTGCTCTATGGCAAGAATCGGACCGAAACATAGCGTCCAATATCCGAGAAGCGATAAGAAATTATTTAAAATGGTCTCTAGGACATCCTTGCCGCCCCAGGCAAGCCCAAGAGTTGCGCCAGCGAGTAAAATATTCCAGATGAAGCGAGGCACAGCCATCCAATACCTTCCTTGAAGCTGCAAGGACAGCGAACTAGAATAGAAGATGCCGATGAGGTTTGCAACTAATGATAGTTAGTGCCATTCTAGTAATCATCTAACCTTAGAATATATAACTCACTGAAGGATAGGCAGTAGAATACTGCCACCGTTTTGGCCCACCCGGATGGTCGCAGCGTGGCCACGAGCAGAGCCCCAACTCCACCCTCTGTATAGTAACCATACATCGCCTCGTTGGTGGTAATTACACCTCCAAGGAAATTACCTAATACTCCAATGAATGTACTGGGTAAGACAAGCCCGATCCAAGTCAGACCAAACACGAGCCAGGCATTAATATCTGCTGGGTAATGCACATAATAGTCTCCCGCCATAGAACACCACGCAGCTACTGTACCAAAGATAATAGCGAAGTAGCTCAGGCATGCACCGGTTTTGTCTAACCCTTCGACGGCCGAAAATCCTAGATCAGTTGGGAAGTAAACAGCAGCTTGGGCCCATTGAACGCACAGCAAAATGAGTACCGCCACCCACGCGACCGACTCAAAGTGATGTACCACTTTGAAACCAAAGAATGAGATAAAGAAAGCAACAGCGATGACGACGATAATGCCGACTGCTAATGGAATTGTATCTCCAGACGCCGCGCGCAGAAGCTGGCCTCCAATGATAGCATTTACGACACCGAACCCGATGTTGACGATTATGTTGAGGATCCCACAAATCTTTGCACCCCAAATTCCAAACGCAAAACGACAAACAGTAATTTGTCGTAGTCCAGTGGGTGCTGAAAGCGTGGCAGTGAAGGCAGGAATCACTGCTCCCAGCATGGTCGAAAACACAGTGAGAACGACAGAGTCGTTGACAGATAGTCCATACACAGGACCAAGAAGTCCAATGCTAATGAGTGTTGGACTCATGAGCATTGAAAACCAGAAAAGAATCATCTATTGAGGTCAGACAGATACCATTCGAGTCTTTCAATCATTTGACATACGTTAATGATGCGTGGTGGCTGGCGCTGGTCGTCTGGAATTCTATTCACGCCAGTTGCTTCGACGCCGAACTTGCGATCCATCCATACCTCCGCACGACGAACGTTGCGCAGTACAACGCTCGAATCGCGGAAGTCGATGCTTTCGATGTCGCCGGCAATATTTATTGCATAGTCTTTGGGCGTGGGTCCCCTCTCTAGGGCAACTAAATCATTGGTGACGCTACAGGACGACATAGCTTTCGCACCAATATTTTCAATCGGCATAAAGAAGCTGAGAAAGTAGTATGAGAGCGGCCTCTTGGTATGTTACGGGAGTGATAAATGTGTGCGAAATGAAATTCCCAAGACTGTAAAGGGATTTTGACGGCAAGTATATCAGTCTTTGTTTTGAGGCGAGCCTTACGGGTCAGGGAGATGTCGTTATCAACCCCTGCGGAAGTCGGCTTCGCCCGCAAAATGACAAGATACTTCATGGCCAAGAAGATATTATCAAAGCGTAGAGATAAGGATACGAGTATTTGTTTCTGACCGCTAGAACCTAAGTGGCCTTGGTTCTGCTCTGCTGGCCTAGGATTGAGCCATGCGGTGTGTTTCTAATGCAAGCTGAACCGTGGTGGTGGAATTTGGATGTGGATACTACAAGGCTTATTTTGTTGCCGAACCAAACACGCACAGCGCTAGAACCAAATAGGTGGCTATGCGCGCTTAGTGGCTCTCGTCAGAATCCCCGCAACGAGAATAAGCTGGCATTGTTATCAGTATCACAAGCTTCAGGAACTTTTATATGGCATGCCGAAACATTTATCCGAAATGAACGCGCCATGCGTTCATATGCTAATGTTCGGTCTTGACCCGATAGGGCTGCTGCGTGCACCTAGTGTCACACTTTACATTTGTCAAAAACTGAACCAATTAGTCCTATCGTCACAATGTTCAATCTTCATATCTATGGCTTCAATTTGTGACTAGTATCCAATCAATGTACGCGGCTAGTTGTGCCCGGCAACCCTGCCGTCCTTGGTCCCGATCCCTCGTCGATAATGTCAGGCACGATTCATGGTTTCCCGAGATCTCGCGCAGTGCGACGTGTTTCCCTATAAAATTTGAGGCTTTATCATCGAACTACTGCCATCAGCACAAACCCCTTTTAAGTTCAGGCCACGCACTTTGGTAACACCTCTGTCAAACATATTCCACACCTGTCAACAAAATGGGGAGTACAATCAAAACGAAATTTGGGGATCTACAGGTCTCCGACGATATTATGTCAGGAGCCTTCAATTCAATTCCCATTGTCGACCTCAAAAACATAAACAGTCCGGACATATCACAGCGTAGGGATTTAGCATTGCAATTGAAAGATGCTTGCATTCGGGTAGGATTCTTTTACATCAAGGTAGCCATCTCGCAACCTCAAATAGATTGACGTGCTGACGTAGCAGAATCACGGAATTGACGCATCGTTGGTTGCAAGGATGCATACGAAAGCACACGAGTACTTCAGCCTGCCAATTGATGAGAAGATGAAGTGTTCGAGAGCCGACTCAAAAGTACCCATGTTCCCCGTCTCTAGGGACCACCCTTCAAGAGGCTAATAACAGAGCCAGGTATTCCGTGGATATACACCACTGCTCAGCGAATTCGACCAGATGGATCATTCAGTGGGAAGCCTATGTGAAGGGTTTGATATCGGATACGAATTTGACGCGGATCCACAAGCAACACGGGACAACGAGCTCCATAAGATATCGAACATGTACGGGGAGAACGTATGGCCAGATGAACGGGTCCTGCCCGGCTTTCGGGCCACATATTTGGAATATTACGCCAATCTCTTGAAATTGAGCCGAAATCTACTTAAGATGTTTGCCTTGGCTTTAGATCTTCCCGAGAATTACTTCGACGCGTTCGTTACACGACCTGGCAGTATGTCGCGTCTGATTCACTACCCACCCCAGCCCATTCCAGGCGGCAATCATCCTGGCATTGCGCCTCACACGGTGCGTAATATGCTTTCAAGCATGTGATACCTGCTGCTGCGAACATGAGCCCTGATGGATCGTGGACATAGGACTTCGAGTGTTTCACGATCCTCTCTCAAGATAGCGTGCGCGCGCTGCAAGTCCTCAACAGTCAGAATAAGTGGATAATGGCAGAGCCTATCAAAGATCACCTCGTCGTGAATGTTGGCGACTTCCTCCAGTTCTGGTTAGTAAAGAGTGATCTATACGGGAGTTTCCCTGGTGCTGATTACCACTTGACTATCTAGGACCAATGGACTTTTTCGATCAACCTTTCACGCCGCGACAAACCTCACGGGGCTTGACCGCTACTCAATTCCTTTCTTCTTCGGTGTAAATTATGATGCTGTGATATCGGTGTTAGACTCGTGCATAACGAAAGACATGCCGCTGAAGAGCAAAACAAAGTCAGTAGTGGCCGGCGATGTGAGTATTCGTTCTTTCAATAGGTTTACCAGTGTCTCGAAATACCAGAAGTTAATGAGCCGTATTTTTATTACAGTATGTGAGACAGCAACTCGATGCAGTCTACAACAAGCCGTTTGATGCGCCTTTGTAGATATCATCTAGCATGGAAGTTTTAGAAAAAGCAGTATTCTTATTTAAATATGAATTGATGATCTACTTCAATCTTTCTTCTACTCATCTAGTGACAGTGATTCTGTTGGGAGGAAAGAAGTGCGGGATTTCTCGCACAAGAATAGACAAAATCTTGACTTTTGTCGAGTTGGGACCTCGACCAAGGGAATCACATCTCACACTAGCATTAATTCAAGATCAGACCCCCATTCCCAGTCCGTAGATCCCAAAGACCACTGTCGCTCTAAGACCTTCAATGCGCCAGCATTTACGCTGCAGCCCGACGACTGCTGCATCTCGATCAGCCTCAGCCTGAACCAATTCCTCTCCCCATCACAGGTTACCACGATAGCGGCTTGGAAGAGAGGCCAGATGGATTGGTAACCCCATCCACTAGAGGTAGGTATCGCACCAATGTGGCAGATCACATTTTTGGTCATGAGACGTAGCTCCGTCAGGTCTGTCATGAGGTTGAAGAGCCGAAGAAGATACAAGATAATACCGTATCTGAAGGCCTCTGTTAGGTGCCATTGGATGTCGCTTTGAGCACCAGAAGATTGCCACGAGAGGACTCTCCTCTTTTGAAGAAGAATCTGATCGAGTGATACGTTCGAATTCTTTGGCCCAAACTGGGACTTATAAAGCGACGTGATGTCCAGAATTGCCTCGAGTAGACTGATAGGGCACGCCAATAAATCACTGCTCCAGTTACAGTTGTGACCTTCTATGGATTTAGTGAATGACTGTACATCAGCTACCGAGAACGTCGAACTCCGTGAAGATGATGTTGAGCCCATTACGTCGAGTCTAATGGCCAATCAGTATTAAGAATGGATAGTTCGTACTGTCTAAACTGACACGATAATTTGCTGCTCGACAAAACAGCCAGGGGTGCGTTCTTTCCCCCGAAATTGCATGACTTGCCGTGCTCCAGCTAGATGTGGCTGAAATGTACCAAGACCTCCAGCACCAACCTGTGTACAATGTTACATTAGGAGTATTGAGGTTTAGGCCTTATGATTCCATTACCTCGTAGTGCATGACCATTAAAATGCAAACCAGCGTCCCAGCCTCCAAAGCAGAGTTTCGGGAATTCAAACTCTGCTGGAGGAGTCTCATTGATACTCCTCTACATTTCAGGCCCATGTGCAAACGTTCTCTAGCTCCTGATCGGATGTACTGCTGACAGAAGGTAATTGACAGAACAGCGTATAGCAGGCACGGGGTTCGAAAGGCGAGCGGGACAATGTAATCAATGTACGGATTACTGGACCTGGAGCCCTTTTCCAGATTAAGGCAAAATGTGGGCGCAATATCTCGAATATCTATATTACCATTAGCTTTGTTTTGTCTGTGGTGAAGTTGAAGGATCACAATAAGTGAACAGAGTCGTAATTTCAGATTTCGTGACAGACAACGAGGCAGTTTCGAATAAGAAGGGTGAAAAAGGAGTTGTATTGATATTTGGGGAGTACTGGGAGAGCCCAATAGCTGAGTAAGATTCTGTGGTTGCCATCGATGTGGCAGGGTTCGAGACAATCTGTTTGCGACTTTTCATGTGCTAGCAACAGTTCTCAGCACAGGTGACCGAACAATGGAGAGACAGGGTAACAAGGACTAACATTTTCCTTTATAGAGTGGCGACTATCGAGGGTCGTCGATCCAACGAATGGCATCGCTTTATGCGCAAATCTCCCTCGGGCTGCTACTCCCACAAGCCGAAGTATATATCCTTCGCATCGCAAGCCTCTCCCAACACAGGTGTCACACTCAGGCAACCTCCTATCGCACTTCCGCCGTCGTCGACGGCAGCTCCTACATGCAGTACTATTCCACTGCGTAGACTGCGGCAGCATATCTCTGCTTTAATCTGTCTTTCAGACGGGCCTCGGATACTTGGCCACCTGGTAATGCTGCGAATAGATTCAGGGGGGCAAACCAGCGGAACGAGATTGAAAAAGTTCTCATAAAGTAGTCCAATTTCTACTACCTCTCGATGCAAATATTGCGGCTTCAAATTAGATTAGAAATTCAGTGCATGGATATTGAAATGGATGAAGATGGGAGAATAGAGTGGGATAAGGAGCCTATGAAATGCACTGCGAAAGGCGGTAGACAGTGGGTCTCGTCCACGGCTGTGGCCCAACTGGACGAGTAACATCCGTTTGATAATAACTTACCATCCATCAACTGACACCCACTCTCATTCGTCCCTAAGGGAAGCGATACGGAGTAACTCAAACCCAGCCCTGCAGTACCCGACCAAAAACTAGTATTCAACACGAGCCGAAGGCCATGTCTATGCGCAAAAGGTTGCATATAATGTTTGACCTATCTCAGCTCTACCCGCTAAAGGATGTCGCATCGACTTTGCACTGTCCATGAGTATCTGAAGGGCATGATGCGATCTGACGCAAAGCAGGACCAAATCAGAAGCTTCTCAGACCATGGCCCACTCAAACGTACCCGATTGCCTGCCGCCAATTCCTCCGGGCCCCCGCGAGATAGAGAATGGCAGCAGGGAACCAATAGAAGAAATCTAGGAAGTAAGAAAATCTCAGAACACGACGACAGCAATGAACACCAAGCGAGCGAAAATTACTAATATGTATTAAGTCCCTCCCTCCTCCTTCCAACCTATGATCCATCCATGCAGCCGATCCATGCATTCACCCACCCTAAGTACTAAGTATAAATACATACAAGTGAAGTTTAAACTTCGATGTCGAAGAAGGCAGGCCAAGCACCCCATCCCATCCCATGGCTCAGCCTCCTCGAATCATCACACCAATTCGGCCGCAAGATTCGCATGCAAGCGGGACTCGAAGAACAAATGAAAGAAATGCAAGTATGTGAGGTAGTGCACAGGATAAAATCTCTTCTCTCCTGCCTTACTGATTGCCGGCGACAGCAACTGGTATGATACACCCTAACCATTTCCTACCCTACGTGTTTCCAACCAGGCATGAAAGCCACCTAAAACAGCTGGCAGGCTCAAGCCTGTCCTCTACCCCTAAAAGGATATGTCCAGAAGAGAAAGGAAAACGGATAAATGCCGTCTTAAAAGACGCCCTTTGACAGGTCAGTCAGCTTTTGTTCTGTAAAAGTGGTTGGAGTGAGGGACTTACAGGAATAAACAAATAAGGAACCAACTTCTCGTACTCGGTCCACGACTCTCCATACTTCAGTCTGCAGCGCTGGATATCCCTGTACGCGCGATGGACGATCATGCAGGAGAAGAAGACAGGGTAAAACCATGGGAATGGACTGTTGAAGCCGGTGATCAAGCCCCAGGTGATGGCGAAGTAGGCATCACAGGTGTAGTGGATCTTGCGGGCGTATCCGTACCACCCATCGACGAGAATTGAGTCTCCAGATTTAGTCTTGATGGTTCGGGGATTCTTGACGGTTTGCCATGGGAGTTGGGGGAAGGCCTTTCTCTCGGTGAGGGTTCCGCGCTCTTGGGAACGGAAGCGATTCTTCTGCGAGTTGGTCGTATCCCAGACCCAGTACATGAAGAGGTAGGAAGTGAAAAGAGCAATCAAAAGTGGAGTCCGGAAGGGGTAACTGTTGAGATCATCCAAGTGGTTGGCCACATACAGAGTGCAGTGGCAGTAAGTCAAAGGCACACCAGCCAAATTCCAAAAAATCAACATGAATCCCCATTTCTCGTAGTACATGTCCCTAAAAACATCAGTCGTGGCTAATCAGAAGCTGGGGACAACAAACCAGGTGGTAGTGATGCATTCCTCGCCCTTGGAGCATGCATTGGCGTACAAGAAGTGAGCCATAACCAAAAACCAAACCTCGGCTGTAACATAGCCAAATTGCTCGTACTGGCGAGCAGCGGTTGCACAAGAGAGTCCAAAGAGGATGTACCATGGAAGACGAACTTCAAAGAACATCTTGAAATCCAAAATCCCAAACAAGCGAGGGTTTAATTCGGCTCCCATGAAGAAATCATAAAGAGGGTATCCAGTCATTCGGTGTTGTGCTCCGCGAGCCAATGCAGAGAAGTATGCAATGAAAGACACTAGGAAGCCAGAGCAAATTGCAACGGACATGATAGGTCCGAACTCATCAATGATGGTGTAGAGCTTGAACAGGCCAGTCCAGTGAAGAGTAGCCATGATCGCAATTGTTGTGTAGAAAGACCAGACGGCCGAGCAGTAGTATGGAAGCTGCTTGCCTCCCATATGAGGCAACGGCTTTCCATAGGTCCAGACACCAGGGAGCAGACAATAACATGCCCCCTCGAAGACGAAGAAAGTCCAGTAGATTGCCCAGGCATACGCAGAAGGGAAGGCATACTCGTAGACCAGGTTTCCCATGTGCCTGAAGAACTCGCCCATGGACTCTCCCTCAGCTGGATGCGGGAGCTTGCCATCGTAGAACGTGGCCCCGATCCACATGTAGTACATGAGGAGCGGGAAGCCAATCATCATGGCTGTGACACCAAAGGAGCCGCCAAAGTCGAAATGTCCAGAATAGTCGATTTTCGGATCCTTCCCAACCTCCCACCCATCAACAATTTTGTTTTCGCCGTCATGCTTCTTCGCCGCTCCATTCACGGCGCCGTTCGCGTGTCCATTGGCCTCTCCGTTGATGGTTCCGTATCCATTTGCACTTCCATTCGCATGTCCATTTGCATCGCCATTGGCGCGGCCATTCGCGGCATGCCCATTGGTCGTGGCCTCCTTCACCATACTGACTTTTCGACTTGGAGTTCTCGATCTTGTTGAAGCGACTTTGGCAGAAGGGTTGTCTGTCGCAGAGGAGGAATCGTCGCCTTCGTCTTCGGGGACCTGTGACTTGCGGCGATTGTATGGTCTGCGAGCGCGTGGCGTCTCAACGAACCCGAGATGCTCCGTCTTTCTATTGTAGACAAAGTCAGTAAGTAAAGGAGAAGGAGGAGATAGCAAAGCTGAGTGCAGGGGCAGGAAGTGGTGTTACTTTGGAGTCTGGCGCAACGAATATCGTTCCGACATTTTTCAGTCTTGCGCAACAGCGACTTGTATTTATAGGAGAAAAAAGAGAGCCAGGAATCACTGAGCAAGGGTGAAATCAGGTAAAGACAGGTAATGAATTGAATGGGTCTGTTGAGCCATCAATCAATTGTTAATCACAGACCACACAATCGTCTCTGGTGGAGGTGTTTGGAGTGAGAATCCTGGTGATGATGCCCCATTGAGACTATTTTGGCGCTGGGTCGCGAGGGAAATTACCCGGCAGGCGCGTTTTTGCTGCCAGACAGGGGCAAATATCAATATCCGGGCCCTCAGCAAATCAGCGCGCGGCGTCCGCGGGCACCGAAAGGGGCAGAAATAAAGATTGGGGAGATGTTGTTTGTTTTGTTTGTAAACATTCCCGGATATCTTGGACTTCCACCTTTGTTCATAACTTTCCAAGAAATGTGTCGCACAAACCCCCACTTGCGATGCGATTACGAAGATAAGGTTGGTTCTTTTCATTTCCTGTCGAAAATTCGCATCAAGACTGACTACATCACGCTTGAGAAACGATCATCTGCCAGATCTAGATTAATATTGCTTTTATTGTACCATCATGCTGTGTTTCTATGGCAAGTAGCAACACAAATATAATACATGGAAGAAGCTCGCCCACCACCTAGATGTCATGCCCGCTTTTAGACACCCATCATTCATGCCAATTGCGCCAATTCGCTCATGCCAAGTAGAGGGATCGGAAAGACCCAGAACTAGAAGCACAAGCAGAAATTTCCAGCATTCACCAATGTCATTGAAACGACAGGCGGACCTTTCCACTGCGAATCTCTGTGCAGAGACTCAGCAGCTACTTCACTAAATCTCACTCCAAATCCCTTCCATCCTCAGATCTTCTGGTAGAACAACATGTACGCGACCTTGTTGTCCTTGACCGAGAACTTCTCACCCTTGGCCTTAGGAGTGGAACTGCCGTTGGCAACAGCTGACCACTTCTTCCCTGTCCCACTTGCCTGCTTCCACCCATCGGTATCCGCATCTTCGTCCGCACCATCAATGGCAGCGAAGCCATTGCCCGAAACGTCCTTCTTGTGTGCTTCCAAGGCGGCTGCAAGAACCTTAGGGTCTTCCTCACTTCCACCCTCAGCAACCTCCTCACTTCTGACCCGACGGATGACAGTATCATCGAGTCTGATCCATTCCCGCCCGTCTTGTCTCCTCACATCAACAGTGTAGTGACCGCCACTAGCATTTTTGCCGTGATGGTAGACGGCAGCGATCAAGCGGTACTTGGGTAGGCCAGTGTGTGCGTAGGCAGCACGCTGCTGTCGGGGAAAGACCTCCTTGGGGATCTCTAGCTCCAACGGATATCCGACCTTCTTCCAGATCTTTTGGGTTCCGCCAGCATTGTCATACTGGAATCGCTTCAAGTGAAGGATCAAGACTGGTGGGAGAGTCTCAATGAAAACTTGCTTCGTGGCAGTGACGTTAGGACCCTTTGGAGACTTAAAGTCACCATGTAAAGCCTCCGATCGAGTGAGGCCTTTGAGAGCATCGACAATATTGTTGACGTTCGGAGCGCCGATATCCAATTGAAGTGGCTGGTAGGGCTCGAGAGTAACAGAGTCTTTCAACCCAGGAACTCTCAATTCCGATCTCAAATTTCCACCGAAAATCTTCGTAAGAGGGGACCCAGTGGCGATGGTTCCAGATGATCTTGTCACAGCTGCCTTCTGCTTGGGCCCGACCTCCAGCCAACCATTCTCTTTTCCAGAGACGGAACCCTGGACACTGCCAACCTCGCTGATTGGCGAAGATGGACCGTTCGTTGGGGTAGCAATGGCCGATGCATTGTTCGAAGAGCCATTACGCATGACATACACGCACTCGTCATGGAGACCTTCGAGGAGGAATCCCAAAAATTCCTCAGCATCTTGTTGATGACCACGCTGTTTCAAGTCAGTGCAGTCCAGCAATTTGGTTGGTGGTACTTACTCTCATGCTGGAGAACCTTGGGAGGCGGTTGATCACATTGTAGACAAAGTCCGGCGTGAATGGATCACCATATTGCTCAAGATCACCATCCTTGAGTCTTCTTCTCAATTGGTCGACTGACACAGCCGAGTCGATGACAGGATATTCCTGCTTGAACAAAATCCTAGAAATGTCAGCCTGCCCTCAAATTGCAGTTCACTCTACTTACATGGCATCTATCAATGGAGTATCGCTCTTGAAGCTATGCGCCGCCCGCTTACTGACTTGGTCCAAGAAGCTAAAGAAAGGAGTACAAAAAATGAGAACCTGTAAAACCTGGACCGTTGTTAGTTGTGCACTTCGACGAACAAGCTTGTACATACCGAATTCATATAGCACATGTTGCCAGTGTTGACCAAGCCACGAGGCTTCAGGAAAGCGACCTTCGAATCGTTCGTGACGGCATTGAAGGATCTCAATGCTTCAGCGAGAGACTCGGCGTTGGATTTGGCCACCGCTGGGGTTGTGCTTCCCAATCCAGATTCGCTTGAAGGTGCAGTGGAATTAGCTGCGGATGGGTTGAAGAGACCAGTCCACAGCTTTGGCGTAGACCAAGCTTTTGGTGCTGGTGCTGGCGCTTCCTGCTTCATCTCTTCCTTGTCTCCATCGGCTGTTGGCTTTGTCACTTCAGCGAATGTCTCCTCTGCCGCAGCTGCAATTGTGTCTGGCTCGGAATCTCCCTTCTTGTCTGGGGTCGCCTTGGCATCGCGGATAACCTTGGGCAGAGCAGGCACAACAGGACCATTCGGCCTCTGCTTAGGAACAGGTGTGGTCTCTCCGGCTACAGAAACCGAGGCTTGCTGTGAAGAGGGCGTTGTTGGATTTGTTGAATTTTCTTCGGATGCAGGGTGACTCGTAGATGGTGTTTCGGGTCGGGGAACAGCCTCTTCTTGTATCTCCTTCTGCGAATCTACGCGCTCATCCTCCACAACCTGTTCGACTTCATTCTCAGCGGACCCAATCGTCTTCTCGGGCTCCTGCTCGGCTTCCTCTTGTGCCGCTAGGGTTGGTGTGACCGACTCAGCAAGCTTTGGTGCAGCTTTACGCTTTCTTCGTGCTTTTCTTGCAGGCCATGAGAGGTCAGGTCTCGATAACCAAGGCAACTGGATTCTATTAGCATATTTCAATAATGATAAGAATCACTTACTGGAGCTCTGAAAGGTTCGCGGGGTGATTCTTCTTGTGCAGGGGAAGATGGAGCAATGCTTAAAGCTGTTTGTGGTGTTGGAGGCGTCATTGGAACAGGGATGGTGTGTGATGACTGGGTAGATGATGGAGCTTGCGGAGGAGGTGCTTGATATGGTGTAGATACTGCAGGAGATTGATGTGGTCGCGGATATGGCTGTTGCTGCTGAGGAACTGGCGCAGGCATATAATGCTGTTGCATAGCTGGTGGAGGAGATCGCACATAGGGTGGAGGAGCGTATGGATTGTACTGATGTGGAAGAGGAGCATTGTGGTATTGCTGAGGCATAGGAGCCTGGGGGTAGTAGTTGGCACCATAGGGTTGCATGTAGTTTTGATACATCTGCGGAGGATATTGCTGATGTTGCTGATGCTGGTGCTGATGCTGTTGGTACTGGTTATGAGGTCTCCTCCTGCCCACATCCGGTGGCATGCCTTGCCCTGCCGGCAGATGACGGCCGTTCATCATGCCGGCTTGGGAGGGAGATGCTTCTCCCAACTCGACCGCGTTCAGGTCGAATTATAATTGCGCGTGCGAAGGTAGAACCTCGTGGGAGCTGGCAGTGGGATAGGTTCGCGACTGGAGTCAGCGCGCCCTGGCCGACGAGGCGACGAGGATTGAAGTCTGAACCTCCTGCGCAGGGCAGAAAAGACAATGGAAGACCTACAATCGGGATTGAGGTCGTCTTCTCGCAGGAAAGGTTGGAGTTGGCGTCGAGGCTGTGGTGTCGCGTGGGTTGGGCGAAGTTATTCAGTCTGGGGGTCAAATCCAAAATTATGCTATGGGATAGGATGGAGTCTGATAGAATTGGCCCGAGCGCCAAGAAATTCTGCTAGGCGAGGCGGACTGTTCTCGTCCTGTTGCCCAAACCCAACCCCAACCCAAGTCGATACAAACATTTGCGAGTGGATAGGCTTATTATTGTTCTTGGAATAGAATGTATAGGTAAAGACCATGAGACGACAGAATTTATCGTCGTGTAGCCAGTTTGACTTCTTCCCCAGTGAGGCGCAGATATATTTAGCAAATGATGCCGATAGTACTTACTCAGTGTGGCTTGTTGCTGTTGTAAGAGGCAAGGGCAATCTTCACGACTTGCCGATGCAAACTGGACGAGGTAAAGATATACGCGCTGGAAGGAAGATCTTGTGTATATATGAAGTGATTCGATTGGCAAACACCATGATACCTTGGTGGTTAGTCTGATAGGCAGGAAGTTGTATCATTGCTCTGAAGAGTCTATTATCCTATAGCGATTTTTCTTAACCTCAAGACATACATACGATGTTATGGTGTCTATGAGTGGGGAGCTATCCAGTCTAAAGGTAGATTTTGCAGCTCTTTTACCATTGTCTCAGTCTTGAAGGCCTGTAAGGTTGATATCAGACTCTCTCGATGACTTTTGATAAGCTCTTGGTCGCAATCAAAATCTCCATGGTTTGAAATATGCATGGCAATCCTTTGTCATTGCCAGAAGTCTCAAACATCCAAACTACCCCTTGTCCTTCTCTTTCCCATCAATCAGCTCTCCTCTAACTATGTGTGATGACGAGAAAGTACCTTCCGTACCTTAGTTCCTTTGCCGAACACTAGCGTGGATTCTATTCGCCCCTCATCTTTCCATGCCCGAAACCTAGCTGTTGTGACTCCCGCCCCCCCACTACAACTCCATCAGCGCCTTTGGCGTCTGCTCTGTCCATTGATAATCAACAACCTCAGTTTTCATTCTTCTCTCTTGTTTTTTTTTCCTTGCTCCTCTTACCGACGAGCCGATCCATACTCCTCGCGTCTCACGAGTTCAAAAGATTAACGTTGAGTCGTTATCCTGTCTAGCTCGCCTTTGATCTTCCCACGAGGCAACTCTGTGTCCTCCCCTGCTCTGGATACCAAAGGACACGGACAACGAAATCTAGTCAGAAGCTCGCTTTATACAGCTTTATTGTCTGTGTAATCGCCGAAGCAGAGCTCGAGACAGTGTTGTGGAACGACAATGAATTCTGCTCTCCAAAACGCGTCTTCATCTGGCGGCAAATCGCTCAATATCTCATCCTCGCATTCTCCTCTTCAGCAGCAAAATCAAAGTCCTTCTCCAAGCTTCGATTCTGGTTCTCGACGCTCTGCAGGCCATTCTTTCCCAGTCAACGCGTCTCCTCGGAACTCGCAGGGCCACAAGAAGCAGCACAAGAACTCGAGGAAACCGAGGCTCGCGGATGAGGATGCCATGGCGGAATCCGTATGAATATCTCGGAATATCCTGGGGATTTGTGCTAATCAAAAGCAGGGAGTCATGAGAAATGTCAACAGCCGCAGGGGCCAGACCTCGATCACCCATCTAATGAACATTACCCTTCCACCTCGACCTCAAGATTATCGAAACACCATCGCCAGAGGATCCAGGAGGGGCAATATCTATGGGATTGGATCAGGTCATCATTCCAGTGACAAGGCGAGGTATTATTGCTAGATCTTCGATTCAGAATGAGTTCTGACGTTATCCAGGTACATCCATGCGAACTATAGGTTCATCGTCAAGCCCAATGGAGATTACAAGCAACAAGCAGTCAATGCCGATCAACATCTCGACTGGAACGATGTACTGCAGATTCTGGCATCCTCGGTATCACAAGAAGCATCGTGCCCAATCTGCCTCTCCCATCCGGTTGCCCCGCGAATGGCGAAATGCGGCCACATCTTCTGCCTTCCTTGTCTCATCCGATACATGCACTCTTCAGACGATGCCAACCCGGTGCCCGAGAAGAAAGCAAGATGGAAAAAATGTCCTATCTGCTGGGACTCGGTGTATATCTCAGAGACTAGACCGGTGAGGTGGTACACTGGACAAGAAAGTCCTGCTCCACGCGAGGGTGACGATGTGGTATTACGATTGGTGATGCGCCAGCCTGGAAGTACTCTTGCCCTACCACGAGATGGAGCCGAAGCCTTGCCCAAGTCTGAAGATATCCCTTGGTATTTTGCTGCGGAAGTTACGGACTACGCCAGAATTATGAAGGGCAGTGAGGACTACATGTTGGAGCAATACGACGAGGAAATTCAAGACCTCCAGCGACAAGAAAATGAAGATGAATTGATGTTTGGTGAAGAGCCGGAGTGGACAAGGAAAGCTATGAATGCAATCAGAGAAGCAAAGGAGAAGGTCGAGGGCATTGGACACCCACCTGCAATTGCTAAACAGCCTGCCGAGAAGAAGACCAAGAAACAGCCCATTCAGTTTACTTTGATGGACGAAAACGCGCCGGAGATGTACTTCGTCCAGAACGTCTCAACTTCCGGCTTGAGCCTTGCCAACGGTACTCCTGCAACGGATAATGTCCTTGCAAACGAGGAGTCTTTGGGCCTTCCGACCTTTCAGCCACAGGCGATCCCTGCCCATCACGAGACGAAGAATCATCGGATCGGTCAAGGCGAGGCTCACCACCCAGATGCCCCTTACTACTTCTACCAAGCCCTTCTCCATTACTACCTAGCGCCTCTTGACATTCGAATCTTGAAATCTGCATTTGGCAACTTCGCCGCATTTCCCTCCACTCTTCTCCCACGCGTTGAGCGCGTATCTACGGGCCATATCATGGATTATGATTTACGAAAACGGACTAAATACCTGTCACATCTTCCAGATGGATGTGAAGTGGGATTCCTCGAGTGCAATTGGACGGATGTGGTCAGCCCGGAGATCTTGAGTCAATTTAAGGATGAGATCGAGAAGAGAAGAAAGCGTAACCGGGACAAGGAGAGTCGCGAGGAGCGAGATAGAGTCCGTGCAGAGAAGGCTGAGGATGATGCTCGTTGGGCAAACGCGAGAAGGAAACGCCCAAGCATAACCGCAGAGACTTTCTCTTCTCATGATTTCGTCGACGTTGCATCATCATCGCTTGACGCAAGCAATGCTTCGCCCCCTTGGCCGACCCGTCAAGGATCCTCATTTGGACCTTTGGCATCACCATCAACAAGTCCCACCGCACCAAGGACAGTATGGGGTACTGCTTTGGTCGCTCCAGCATCTCCAGAGACCCATGCTCAGCATGTGGAGCATGATGGCGATGATGGCTGGTTGTCATCATGGGAGCATGAGCTGCGTGCAGAGAATGCTCAGAACGATCTGATTGCTCAAGTTCAGGCCGCTTCACTGAATGGACCAGAGACGCCAAGGGCGGGACCGCAAGGAAAAGGGAAGAAGAAGAAGAAGATCACGTTGATGAGTACAACTGCGAGACGAGCTGCTTGATTTGCCATTACTTGCATTTGCACATAGCGGGTGGGTTGTTTTGGCGTTTGGGCTGCAGATACCGAGTTGTAGATTCACAATACAGAAAGTACTATATTACACGAAGAAGGCGTCCATATTGGGTGACGTCCAAAGCAACTTCATATCACCCCAAGTTTTTCCTGATATCCCACAGTACACAGCAGTCTCAGTGGTTTGGGACTTAGCATGCCGTTTGATGCCTAATCAGTCGGTAAAGGCCTTGAGGGCAAGATGATGTAGGCTCCAGCTAGTGTTTGGGCGTGGCACATGTAGTGGAGCCTGTATCCCAATCATGTAGAAGATATTCAGGCCATGCAACTGATTCTGCTGGCTTCTCTTCAGGGTCGCGAGAGCGCGTGCATGCTTGCCTCAGCCCAGCTTGTCTGCTGGCGATTTCAATCGAGCAGCGCCTCAGAAACCTAGCCAATGAGCACTGAAAGCCCTAACCCAGCTGATTGCCCAATGCGGTAATGGAAATATTACTTGGCAGCACCAGTTGGCAACCCAGGCGAGTACTTAAATGGTAAGTCAAATCTTCAATCCGCCTTTGTGTTTTATTTTGCTTCACTCTTTCCTTTCTAGAAATTCATTTTGCAGGCAATTATCGCAGCAATTTGAAGTCCGAGTCAGTTTAGCATTTGCGTTGGCCATGGCGTGCCAACATGTCCGCCAAACAAGAGTTCGTGGTGTTGATATGGCGGGACAATACATCGAAGTAGCACATCCCCACTATTTTCAACCAGGGACGACCAAGCTTTGACTGACTTGAGCTGGGACAGCCTACATCATTTCACAATATCGAATCCTGTTCTCAGGCCAGTACAGAGAGTGCACCTCTACCCCCAGCCCTCACCTATTCCGTACACAGCTGCGATTCCTCGACCTGGTCGATTGAGACCGAGGAAGGTGCCAGAGCACTCGGCTGCACCAACACGTATCTCCCAGGTTCACAATTCGACCGCTTTCTCGCCGGCCCTGCAAATTTGCCATGGGTAGATCCTCTGTGGGAAGGGGGCTTTGACCGCCTCCACTGGCGTGTCACACTTGCTGCAGCAACCATTGTGGAATTTGATCGTATCATGGACGGAAAATCTGATGTCGAAGTGAAAATTCCTCTCTTTGATCCATTGCTTCAAGAGCTAAACGGCATGATGGATTTATTGGTCTTTCCCGCCCGTCGCCCAGTACCTGGGGAGCTCCCGACGTGGAATTTGGAAACTGGACTCGACACAACTCAACCCAGGAGATCCAAACGCAAGGTTGATACTCGAAAAGGAGTTGGCTCCCAGTCTTCCCAGCGTGATTCCCATGCATCACTTGCATCTCCTTTTAGAACTTCCTGGTTTGGCAGCCTTGCCGGCATACCAGAAGTCGCTAGACGGGAGCTCGCGAGGGCTAAAACAGATGAGAAAGCAAACGTGCTTCCTTCAGATGCTGTCCTTGGTGCTCGAGTACCGAAAGAAGCAGAAGTGTTTCTTGTCCTCGATCCGGCAAATGAAGTATCGCTCTGCATTAACAACACCGCTGAGGAGATTGAGCAACCTCCTCATCTCTACGTCACCAAGGCTGATCATCCTATCACGACGTGCGAGCCCAAGTCGCTCAAGGACGACCAGGCAACCAATCGTTGCTCCTATCAAAAGCCAAATCCCCCTTCGGTTGGCGGCTACGATCCCGAGTCGGCTACGACGCCGCACTACGCTGGAACTACACATCTGGTGCAGCCTATGGATGCCATCGGGGTCGACTCAGCTCTTCCATCTCTGACCTTCGATACTAGCACCTTTCAAGATACATTACTACCAGCAGAGGTCCCGATGCCTGCCAGGCAACCTGAAGATATATGGTTTGCACCCGACATGGGATTTGGTCTTGGGCAAGACCATGCAGCTGAAGCGAGTGAATCGCAAGCAAACCTGGCCATGGCTGGAAATTCGCAGCCTGTTCTATCCATGCGTAGCACATCGGAGACTGTTGGGAAGTCAGGCTCACTCGGGTGGAATGACTTCTACACTGGGCCCGTCTGAGAATTTATTGCTTCTGGTTTATAAGTTTCATTTGTTGGGCGGAAAAGTGGTTGAATCAAGACGATTTCACATACTTGTCATCCAAATCAGAGGCAGAGGGTAGTTCAAAAGCATGTGGGAGCTTCTCCTTCGACTTTAATTGGCTTGCATAAGTACATCATTGCAGCCTTCATGGAGACTCAATTTAGCCACAGGGCGTGTTCAGTACCAACTTCGAGAAGTCGAAGATAACTGACGTCTTGATCTTTTCTTCGCAGAAGATATAAATCGAGTGATTTCTATTTAAACATTGTACTCCCAATGAAATCAAACGACTCCGCCTGTACCTTCGGCTGACGAGACTTTGTCCAAGACAAACTTGATCGGCTAGGCATTTAGCTAAACACCAACACCTTCAGCCGCCACTACCCCAGGGCATTGGAATCGGTCGGACCTCTCTCGCTCCCTGTCTGATTTCAAGACACCACAGCGAGCTCACTTCTCTTCCTCAACCATGCACCAAAGATATAAATCACAACCACGCCGGCAATACAACAAGCCGTCAATCCACCCAAAAGACTGACACCCCCCACAATGCCCAAGTTGAGGAACATAGACATCGCATACTGAATCGATCCAGCAGCAAACATGGATCTAGCGAAATCGTTCGCAGCGAAGAGACTACCTGCATACTTTGGGTATGTGAAGGGGAGGTAGATGAACAATGATTGCATGGCGGATATATGCCGCAGACACTGAGCGCGATGCCGGACATACTAGCTATCCAATGAACAGAATGGCGTGCAGTCCAAGCTGGGTTTCAAGTCAGCAATCAGGAAGAATATCTTCGGACGAGCTAACATACCAGAGATAAATAGACCCATAGGAATGAAGAATGTACCTAGCAGACTTGGCTGATTACGATACTCAGGCGGGACATTCCAGAAGCCAACTTTGGCCATGTGGGGGTTGCCGATGTAGATGAAGAAGAGGCAGTACAGTGTACAGCGAACAAGCAGCCCGACGAAGACGGACAGGAAGGCGAGACCGAGCTCGCCGAGGTTGAAGTGGTAGATTTCGACGTAGACGAGTGGGAAGGACTCGCTTCGATGTGTTAGTCAGGTCAAGAGTTGAAGACGAGAAGAGAGAAGGCTTACAAGAATGACTGATAGATTTCATGAGAAGCGCAGTGTAAACGGTTGTGAAGAGCACGGCCGGATGCAGGATGTTGACCTCCCAAGGTTTGATGAGAGCGTCGATTGTGATCTGGCGGGACTTCATAGCCGCTTGCTTGATCTCAGAGTCCGACTTGAGGTCTGTTCGACCTGTGAGCTTTCTCAGTCGTTGAGCACGATGGAGAAGAACCGTGACGAAGATGTCTCGGGAAGAGCAATGAGCATGATGAGTAAGATGGGACCGGATATCCAGAGCTCCCAAGCACTCCAGCGTCAATTCTCAGCTTGGACTGCGAAGCCTGCGATCAGGGGCCCGAGGCACTGTTCTAATTAGCTATCTAAGAGAATAAGACGAGCTACAATAGTCACCGGACCAAGTGTCGCTCCAGCACCCCAGAATGTGATGCAATACACCAAGACCGTGGGATGGAAGAAATCGCCATAACTCGCCGCTCCCATTGCCAAACACGGTAAGCCAAAGAACCCGAACAAGAACCTCAACACCAACAGCCCTCCGAAATTATCAACGAGCGAAGCTGGCACCGCCAGGATAACGAAAATAATAAATGTGATGATGTACGGCGGATTCCACCCAATAGCCGGAACCTCAGAAAGAGGCGAGAAGAGTAGCGGTCCAATTCCATATCCGACAACAGACAGCAAAAGTTCCAACGAAGCAGCGACTTCACTAACGCCAAAGATGGGAACTATGTCTGGGATTCCAGCGGTGTAGAGCGAGGCGCTGACGTAGACGGCGAAGGTGTAGAAGAAGATTACGGTGCCGACCCAGGCTTTCTTTGAGAAGGTCCAGTTCTGAGGGTTCTCGAGAACGTCGTCGGTGTACCTGGGTGATTCTCAAGGTCTTTTTGGGATCGGCTTCCGGGGTCGCTGGCGGATCGTCCATCGTCTTCCGCCTTCTCGTTGCTGGTGTTGGTGTCTGCTGGTGTCGAGGAATTGTATCTGTTCTTCGTGGTTCGAGATTTGGGTTGTACGATGGAGGTAATTCGAAGGATCCCGTTTCCTCGATGTACTGGTCCACGCGATTCTTTGCCGTAAATCTGAGGACCTGGCCGATCGTTGAGTCTCTAATCAGATCGTGCATCTTGAAAATGATGTAGATGTTGTTTGAAGCCCAAGTCGTGTAAGCTGATGCAACGTTTGATCTTGAGGCTTGAGGATCGACCGTGAGACTGATCCTATATAACCTGGCCACTGAGTTTCGTCGTCTGACTTTCTCCAATTGCTCGGTCTGCGAGGCACAATTGTCTAATTTGAGTTTCAATCCAAGGACTGAAAGACGCTGTTAGAAGTCCGCTAAATTAAGTGAATTCGGTCATGGTACAGAAGACGATGAAGCGAAGAGAAAGTAGTTACTAAATGATGACTTCATCAGCACCATAATTCTGTCAAGTCAGAGGCTCAATGTCGTATAGTGATAACTGCCAAGCTAGTGATGTAATGGAATAAATTTAAATCAAAGCATTGCCTATATTTTGTGTTGCTCGTGTTGGTCTGAAGTCTAGATCCTCTCGGTTTGGACAGCCACATTGTCCATCTCCAGCAGATTTCTAGAGCACGAATTTGCGGTCTCCTTTGGAAACCATGAACTGCCTCTCAGTCCAGCTCACAAAACACTTACATGAGTAGTTGTGCCGATCCTTGGCTGGCTTATGCGAGGGATGGACCATTTTCAGTTGCGAGGTCAATGAGGTTGTGCTGATGTGAGCATCTCGGACTTTAAATCAAGATATCATCACCGAGGAGGCCTGGGTCGGCATTTAAGATGTGCTCGGGTACTTCTGCTAGTGTTTTCGCGAGGAAAATGGTTTTTGGAGGGGCTGATCTCTTGTAAGAGCAAGACAAATGACATCTGGTTTGTTTCCGGCCTTTGTTTTGAAGCAAGCAAGATTGGCTAAAACTTAAGCGAGTCTGGGAAGCTGAGGGAGGCTGGATGCTAGAGCCGACAAACTTCGGAGTCAGTGGCGCAAGGTCCCCCGAGGTTAGTACACATTATAAAAGCGATTGGGCACTCATGTATGCGAGTTTTGGTTCACCTTCACTCCTCAATGTCCAAATCTGGTCGATTGACTTTCAGATCATGCGAGAGCGACCCTCTTGGCAGACGGAGCTCGACGTCATCCTACTACTCCCCCGCGTTCCATGGACTGTGAGGTATAGACACGTTCGACATGGGGAGATCTGAGCAATCGTTAATCTATTTCATCTATCGTTCTACGAATGTATCTAAAACTCTCCCCTGATTCTGTAAACCGAGCTATCCCTATCCAGCTCTTAGCCACTCACACTCTGTCTCCGACTCCTCACCATTTCCTTCCGAGACTGGGGCTAGAAGATAACTTATCGTCTTCGCCCGATGCACGAACAGTGTATATCGGAATCCAGGTTGTGATGCGAACGCTTCAGAGAAACATCCTCACCAGCCCCCACGCGACAACAGCTCTGATTGTGAAGATCTCTAGACCGAGTATCTCCATCCAGCCGAATGCTATACGATTAGCTAGCATGAGCTTGAAGACTCCTTGGAAGTAGACTTTCTTTTCTTCTGCGCTCCCCGTGGATAGCACGAAAGCATCTAGACTTGTCCCTTCGTCTTTTTCATCGCTTTGCTCTGACCATGGGATAACTGTGACGTCCACTCTTTCTTTCACTGGGATGAGAATGGGATCCGGCCGCAGTCGAAGGATATCTAAAATTGAAGTTCGGGAATCGAAGTCTGGTCGAGAACTCTTGAGCTCTGCTGAGGTCAAGAATGGGAATATCGTGAGGAGATCCGAGGACAGGGCAACCGTGGCGCTGAGTGTATTCTCGCTGGTCAAGGCTTCGGCTACAGATCTGTACTGTACGAGTCGTGAGTAGAACAACGGGGTCAAAACCCGGATTTCCACAGCTTTATATCCAGACGAGAGCTGCGTAGACGGAGAATTCATGACTTCCTCCTCCGCATCCGCATCGGCCAGACCAGCGGGCACATACCGCAATACAAGATCCCCATCACAACTTTCCACCCGCTCCCTCAAATACCTCCTAAAATGCCCCTCAATACACTGCTCCATCACGTCCGCCTTCCTTGCGATCGTCTCCATCCTTGGCTCCGGCCTAAACACCCAAGGCATACCTTTCGTCATCAAGAGCGTCAGAGCCTCTTTCACGGTCCTCGGAAACGTAGCGAGACCGACCCACCACCAAGATGCGATGAATCTCGTTTTCGCCCAAACGGACATGGTAGCAGGATCGAGAGCTTCGCTGGTCGAGTACACGCGCGCTACCAATTTGGCGTGGGAGGAAGAGTTGTTGAGTGTGATCGTTGTATTGATGGGCCCCCCTCTGCTCATGTTTGGGTAGAGGGGATCAGAAGCTGAGAGGGAGTATGAGCCGTTTCGGGAGTTGAAGACGGAGACGTAGAAGTCTTTGGGCCAGGTCCCGGTGTATCGTAATGGCTGAACCTCGTCTTTGCTTTCACTTAGAGAATGGCCTGGTTCGAGGAAATAGATGCGCTTCTCGTCGAATGTGTTGTTGACTTCTAGGATGAGGGCTGTGAGTTCTTTGCTGGAAGAGTAGAGGTGCCAGATTGAGACGGGATTGGATGCGTAGCCGAGAAAGCGGGCTGCTGTGAGGAGGTATACGTAGGCGTATTTATTTGGATCAATACCCTGAGACAGTCAGATATGTGACTATTCCCAAAAGGAGAATACTAACCTCGCTCTCAAGATACTGATGAAGCTTTCCTTGAAGTCCTCCTTCCACGTGACCTCTTTTCAGATAGTCATCTCCATTGACTCTGTACCATGCATTTCCTGACTGTAGAGACAGCAACCTGGAATACCAAGAGACCTCCTTCTCCTCCACATCCGCAGCAATCATGCCACCAACTGATCCTCGCCAACCAATTGGAATGCCAACCAAAAGGTACGAGTACTTGAAGCCATGTTTTGTGGGAAACATTCGTACATGGGCTGTCTCAGATGGAAATAGCATCGGCTTGGCTGGAAAGTCGGTGCATGTTGAGGAAGGCTGTTGCAGATTGGTGATATAACGAAAGATCTGGAGAAGTGTAAAGAGCGAAATGGTGATTATGAGGAGTACGATGACGATGGTGGGATTGATGAGTGATGTAAGCTTCTTCACTTCATCCCACTTCCTAATGAGAGTGAATGCGAGTAGGAGCGTAAAATCAACAGACTTCCCAAGTAGCAAGAATCCTGTCAAAGGAAGCAATGTGAATGTCCTAGCTAGAGAATCCATATTGATCTGCTCTCAACGTGGCAAAATCCAAAATGATAATCGGGGCGGGTACTATAGGCGTATCATCATGACTCTCTTCGTATGGACATTATTACGACAGTCGAACTGAGCCCAAGAGATCTATGAAAAGAATGAAGTTATTCACAAGTGATGTCGAGCACATCCGTTGAGTTTCAGGAAGACCATCCGATATGTACAAGGATGTTCACCGTGAAAGGCTTAGCGTGATCTCGAAAGCGGTGTAGCGACTGATTCACACGGCAAGAGCGAGTGGCACCGCAATCGCACCCCACTACGGTCATAGCCTCATCCTCTGTTCTTTTGAATTCCATTGAATCAACAACGTCAATCATCTTCAATACCATTACTCTACGACTACCACCAGTACAAAAGTCTCTCCCGCCACAACCAAACCTTACTCTTCTTCCCTCCGCCTACACGAGCATACCTGAAAACATACTCACAAAAGGAATCAACACAACCCAACACCGCAAATATGTCTGAAGATTGGGATACCGTCACCAAGATTGGAAGCAAGACCCGCGGAGGCGGTGCTGCGCGTGAGACCGTCGTCCGTGGGAAGGCTGCTCTCAATGCTGCCCAGAGAAGTGGCGCTGTCATCGGTACAGAGAAGAAGTTTGGTGCTGGAAACTCTGTACGCTCACCTTTTGCTTCTTTTTTGCCCCTCAGGCTCAATCCAGATACCTTTCTGTCTCCTGCAATGCGCCTAGGCGCCTTTACAGCGGAATTTCTATGCTGGAGAGATGGCAGAGGCAAAATTGAGGGATAGGCAGTCATTGAGCCTTTTGAAGCGCTGAAGAGGCAACCTCCACAATCCTAAAGAACCACAACTAACACCCCCTCCTCACAGGCCTCCAAGCCCGGCGTCGAAGGCCAGCACCTCACCAAAGTCGACCGCAGCGACGACATCGTCAAGCCCACCACCGTCGGCAAGGAAGTCGGAACCGCCATCTCCAACCAGCGGCAACTGATGAACCCCAAGATGACGCAGAAGGACCTGGCTACAAAGTGTAACACTACCCAGAGTATCGTGGCAGACTTTGAAAGAGGCTCTGCCGCTCCGGATCAGAAGGTCTTGGCGGCTATGGAGAGAGTGTTGGGTATTAAGTTGAGGGGTAGTGATATTGGTAAGCCGAGATTTGGACCAAAGAAGTAGCGCTGGATGGCTTGTTGAGGATGGCATATGGCGAGGGATGATCGGCGCAACCGTGAAATCGAGGATATGCGAAGTTTGAAGGTGGATTGATGACCGTTCATTGCATGCTTTTACGAAGGAATGCTTGGGAATCGAGTTTAGTTCGTGGTTAGGAGGGAACGAGCGATGTGTTTCTGCTTCTCATGACAAAAGTCACTAGGCAAGAATAGAGCAAAGTGGTCATTGAGCATTATTCATTGATTTCTCTGTTCCGAGTGACACAGTGTATCCAGTCCGTCTCTTTCTATCCAACAGTCATTCCTTGTCATGGGTATCAAAATTCGTTCCTCATTCAAGACTCTCCGCATTCCTCACAATCAACTCTCAAGCACGTCCAACGCGCTCCTTGATATCCAATTCTGAAGGTCTCTCATCTCTATTCACAACAAGAGCCTCCACCTTCCCCATCTTCACCAACTTAACCCACTCAGGAGCTATCTCCGACGCCAATAACCTGATACAGGTATCCGCCTCCTCCTTTGACATAGGCGTCTTGAAAGAATCTCTCAATTTGCCTATGATAGTCGGGAGTGTAAAGGAGATCCTCGATTGTCCAATCGAAGTAGATGTGCTGAGAATAACCAGAATGGCTACAACCTCATCGATTCTTCCCAGAGCAGCTTTCCTCGCAGTCTCGGCCTTGGATGGTGGAGATGGCATATTCGCGTTTTGCATTTGCTTCGCTCGTAGTCGTTCGAGGAGTGTGAGTTTCGGACCAGCAACTTCAACCTTCACTTTCACAGCCTCCTTGACCGTGATCCCAGTCTTCAAATCCTCCAACCTTCGTTGTCCTTTCGCAAGTAACGGCGACATCTTGATCAGCGACGAACAAGTCGTGATAGCCTCCAATGGTAACCCTTCAATGAATTCCTTGATACCCGTCTCTGCATCCCTCTCCTCCCACGCCCTCGATACTCCACGCTCGAATATCTCATTCAGCAGATCCTCATTCACAGGCCGTGCGATTCTTCCCCCCTTCGCCAGCATCCTGATCTCAATGCATATCTTCCCATGTCCATAATCCGACAGACTCAGTCGTGAAATCCGTGAATCGTTTTCGTCTGGTATACTGGTATTTAACACACCAATTGTCCTACGGATATCTTCCAACGTGACTCTCCGCTTTCCCCAAGCTCTCGCAACGTCCGGGCAGAGATTCCGTAGGTCAGCCGGGGAGTGGGTCCCGTTATGTGCATAGTGGATGGATAGCGCAGTGAGGAATGCAGCATGCAGGTTTATCAGGTCGAGGAGTTCGGTAGGGAGGTTTGAGCACGGGGCACGGTACGACTTTTCGGGTGTGGATGCTATTAAGGAGGAGCTGGAGCTGTTGAAGGAGAGAGGTGAGCGAGTGGGTGTTTTGGACGAGATGCAGAATCGGTCGAGCAGGTTGCGTGCGCCTTTGGTTGGGGTTTCGATTGACGAGGGTGAGCTCTCGGTGACGACTTGCTGTTGCGGTGTATGAGGGGATCTCGTCGCTCGCTGCTGTGAGAGATTGGCGGCTGGTAAGGTTGTCTCGGGTTTTGCGCTTTCCTCGTCTTCCACAAACTTCCTCTTCTTGTTGTTGGTGGTTTGCGCTGGGGCAGTTGCGATGTCGACGCGGATGTTCTTTTCGATTATCTCCTTCGTGCTGGTGCTTGTGCTTGCCTTGGATACGGTTGTGAAGGCATTCAGTCCTCGCGATTTCCCTGTTAATACGGTCTTGCTGGTGGGCGCCAACTTCCTTCTCTTAATCGCGGTAGGCATGATGAAGCGATGTTATGCTATGTATGCAATGTAGTGCGATACAATTGATGCAAGAGCGATGTTGGAGAAATGCAAATGTGGTGTATGGTAATTGTGGAAGGTGTGATCGGATTTGTGGTTCGTGGGTGGTTACTGGGAGCAAAATTGAGTTGTATATAAATTCGCGATGAGGAGGTTGGGGAGTCGCGTTCAGCGAGACGCGCTTGCTGGCCTCACGCGTAAAGTGGTTCGGTAAAAGTGACAGGGGTCCGCCAAGCGTCCTCTCGATATTGATCTTCAACATCGGCCGACATTCGCCTCTTTCTGTTGCGACAATTTCAAAGATGTAATCAATAATTAACCACCGCCCTCGAAATGCCTGTCCTATTCCTCGAAGCCTTCCCAAGAGAAATCCGCGATCAAATATATACCTATTGTCTCGCCTCTCGATCAGGAACAGTAACTCTATCTCCATGGACCATCGACGTCGCACGCTCTCTCTCCCTCCTCCGAACATGCAAGCAAGTTCATCGAGAATGCAAAGATCTCATCTGGCACCACAACCGACTCAACCTTCGAGAACAGACCCAGCTCTCCCAGAAGTTTAAAGGCTTGCTGAAGCACGGCCATGCGCGGCGCATACGGCTGCTCAAGTTGTCGCTCGAGCTGCTGGATCGTGACGAGCTAGAATGGTTTGCGAGTTCGGCGAAGGCTCTCGGGGACTGGTGTCGGTTTGGCAGGTTGGAGTCTATTACCATTGTTTCGGAGTGGGATAAACCGAGAGATGTGCTGGAGTTCAAGGAGATACAGAATCTGAGGAGGTATGGAGAATCTCTGGATGGAAGGCTGTACAGGGACTCGAGTACTTGGACGAGGATGGTCATAAATACAGGGTGGCCAAGGTTTTGTCATTGGGGAAAGCAGAGATGGCTAAGGGAAATGCTGCTGGATCCAAGTGGTATCCACGAGCTGCTCAGTACAATCCATACCGCTTTTGGAGGGCAACTATACGTCGATGGGTTGCTATGCTTCAGGAACCATGAGCAGATTGTCAAAGGATATCATTTCGATCCCAGGAATGGGGAGATTAGGATTGTTCCAGGGTCGATGCTTTACGGGCAGGCCACTAATACGACATTTTGATATCAGGGTTCAGACTCATGAGTGACAAGTGCTCATCAAGGTCATGCTTCACCGCGCCGATTCCCAACTATATTTCCCGTTCTTCAATCACACATCCTTCCGTTCTTCTCGTTTTTGTGGGTCCATTATAAAGCTTGCGAGATGTTGTTTGTTGATAATCAGGACGACATACTGGGTAACAAACAGGCCACATCCGATGGACATGGAACTCTAATCTGGATGAAGAACATGGATCTGGAAAGTAGCCTACGTCCTTTTAGCTTGATGTAAAGGAGCTGAGCATGCTAGAGGTGGCTAGCATGACACTGAGTGCACGTCCTCTTAAGCATTCAAAGAGAACATCCAAAGCTATGCCACACGCTGGGCCTCTCTATCCACACAGAAGTCTGCAAGAAGCACTGTGTTCCCGAATCGCCACATCGCAAACTTCTCATTGGGATCGCATGATGGCTGATGTGGATGGACAATGTTGACCCGATAGATTGTTCCAGCGGAGTGCCCACCGATGGCGATGAATAGAGATCGTGATCATCCGCGATTGGCATGATTGAATTCTCTGGTTCTTTTCCTCTCACACGCCCAAAGCGTGCCTTAGTACTTCTGCAGTCAGCCCTTTGAGAGGTAGTTCTTGAGTGATTGCTGGTCAAGTCCTTCAGTGATAGGCCACTTTCGTTGGAGTTCAAGTGGTGTTCTGACATTCTTCTCTTGAGCGCGCTTCGAAGTCAGGCTCAAGGCCGGGTGCAGCAGCCAGTCTTCATCTCGCATTTTATGACTCGAAACATCGCCAGTGGCCTGTGCGTTTGGACTGATATGTTTTTCAATCAGACGTTTCACCAGAGCTTGGAAACGACTCATGTACCTCGCCAAATCGATGATGGCCCAAGAAAGCTTCAATCGCTTTGTCTCGGCCCGCTCTCGTTTATTGTCCGGTCATGCAGCCAAGGGGTGGAATGAGGCTGAAAATCTGCGTTTTGTGACCAATCCTTCCAGCACAGTCCACGAAGGAAGGATATATCCGGCTTTCGATCTGCTTTGCTGACGGCCCGCTAACTTCAGAGTATTGTTTAACTTGCCGAGTTGCTACTCGGTGACCTTGCCTCGTAAAAGTCACTCATTGGCCAATATTATGACAGAGCCTGTTCAACAGTATGATGTTGGCTGGAAGACTATCTAAGCTTATTTGCCGCTCTGACACTGGTCGAAAGTTTATCTGGTTAGCAGAGGCCTTTATATCGATGGCCTCGATCTAATCATCGGCCATCCGAGGAACTAGGCGAACCAGTAACTGTGTTTCTCATTCTTGCGAGGTTCGTATCCGCACTTGCAGTTATTCGTTGAATGAAATATTCATTCCAGTGCGCCAACTTTTCGTACATTGACTGACCTTCCAGATGTTGCAAACAAGATGCGAAGGTCTGCTCTATTATGCGTATCACTACTCCCTGTCATTGTGACGGCTGTGATGGACAGAACAGAAGTGGAAGCACGTCTACCAACATGTTCCGTGAGCCTGATCGTCAACCACGGTACATCTCCAGCGGCTGACTATCCAAGATCAATTGCTTTGAAATAGCACTATCCACCAATTCGGGCCTCATAGACGCACCTGAGCGATCATGTCCCAATGTTACGCTGCAGAAACCGCTCTCGGCATGTCTACAGCGAGCATGTGGCTTCGAAGAACAGAAGCAATTCTCTCTCGTCACAGAGGATATATGTCGAGGCCAACCCATACCTTCAAGAGGTCTAGGAGCTTTGATTGAGGCTATCACTTTGGGTCCTCTTACCCTGGCTTGTGTCGCGGTTCGGTTTTACTCAAAAAGAAAGTTTTCTTCGCCATTGGGAATGGACGACTATTTTATCCTGGCAGCAACTGCCCTCTACTCGGGAACGATACCGCTGTATATCGTCAGTAAGTGGCATTTCCTTCAGCATGTCTCGCGATGCTGATTATGTAGATACTATTCTTGGCTTTGGAAAGCACTTCTGGAACATCGACCCATTAAAAATTCGAGTTCTACTGGTCGTAAGTGTAATCGATATCGGACAAGCTCAGCCTAACAATCTTGGAGATCTTTTACATTGGGGAGCTATCCTACCTGACAACAATGCCTCTGATCAAGCTTTCCATTCTCTCCTTCTACGTGAGTTGGCCTCGAATCCAATGATATACCGCAGCTGAATGAGCACCAGCTGAGGATCTTCCCAAAGCGTGGTTTCCAGATCACCGTATGGATCATGATTGCTTTCGTTGCTTCTGCGGGTGTTGCCTTCGTCGTGACGGGGATGGTACAGTGTTTACCTATTGGTTAGATCCAATCTCGCCCGCAGACTTCCATCATACTGATACTTGCAGGTGGCTCTTTCGATCGGAGCATCCGAGCCAAATGTCTCGACCTGAACGCGGTCGCTTATGCGAACGCAGGAATTGGCATCTTCCAAGACGTCCTCATCCTCCTCCTTCCGTTCCCGGAAATTGTATACCTGAACATGCGCACCCGAAAGAAGGTCATCCTGATACTCATGTTTCTGCTTGGAACTTTTGCGGTCCTGACTAGTATCCTTCGTCTGCCATCACTCCACGATTTCGCAACCTCCACGGATCAGACCTGTAAGCAAATAACGACTCGAAATCATGGAGATGGGATGCTAACCTGTTCGAAGGGGACAACCAAACAGGCTCTCTGTGGTCTCTCGCCGAGCAGTCAGTCGCCATGATATGTGCGTGTATGCCAGCAATCCGCAGACTCTTAGCCAGCTACCGGCCCAATATGTTCAATCTCGATGGTCCAAGCAGAGAACTTGACAATGATGCAAGACGGAGTCCGAGAAAACCGCCCTCGCCTTTTCGCTTCACAAGCTTATTTTCCAGTCAAGCCACGACGGTCACAGCGGGACCTCAGTCGCAGGAGCAAGATGATTCGTGGATACTGGCAACGGGCAACGAGCCATGGGTTGCTTTAGATGACATGGGAAGTCCGTTCAAGTGCGACATCAATTATTCTCCGCCGCGAAGGGGCTCAGAGCCATCTGTTGAAGAGGCGCAAAACATCATCGGGCCTAGGCAGCTCAAGAATGGATGGCCTTTCTCAACTTAGGATGATGTCTGTACAGGATTGAGCGAATGATATAGTTTAAAGACTCCTCAATCTCTTGAATTGGATAGACTCAAAGTGGTGATGTGTAAGGTATGAGGATCAGTGATGTGATGGCCAATGTATCGATGAACACCGGAAGACGAATGGTGCGGAATTGGTCTAGGTTATTATTGAAGAGAAACTTCGCCTATGTCGAGAATTGCTTGAATCTGCCTGCCGCACATCGATCTTGTTTACTTTATGCTCGGCTACAAAATCTCATCCGTCCTGTCACTTACGACTTTCACAGTATCAAAGACACAAAACATAATGACCTTCCAGTGCCAAAAACATTAATGAATGGTCCTGGCTATGTCTGCCGCCCTGAATAGGCAGATAGAGTCAGTCGACCAAAGGAATTCCGTCGATCCCAGCACTATTCAAATCGAAGGGCACCAGGTAAACCCCGGAATTTCGAGCCAGAAACACATTTCACCCTGTTGGATATTGTCATTCCCGTAGATACCTAAGCTCAGTCTCCAAGTTATGGACATTTCACTTAGATACGATCGTGGCAACTCTTCGCTGCTTCCAGAGCGCATTCTGAAGATCGATCTTCACTGGCCCATGACTCCTTGAGGCTGTGATGCACTACGGATGAAGCGGAGAATCATACAATACTACCAACTGTCGCCGACGAAATCAAAGTGAGAACTGAATAGCCTGCTCTCGCGATTCGAACTTATTTTTGGTGACTTTTGAGAAGGCGAGTGCAAGGCTGAGTGTCGGCCTACCCCGCACAAGGCTGAGGATTTCCTGCGAGGCGGGGATCTCCGAGTTGCGTCGAGTAGGGTGGACCTCAAGATTCGAGCCTTGAGAAGAAGATTTTCAATTCTCATTCAATAAAACCAGATTCTCTTATTGTTGAATCACTTTGTTGTCCATTTGTTGAACGAACCCAAATACACGGAATCCTCTACCTCTGACTTTCGTGCCATTTGCCATTGTCAAAGGCAGATGAGCATCAACTCCACGAGTTCCAGTTCCCGGCTCTCCCTCTTAACTTCACACCTCCAGCCACTGAGTCATCAATCGTCAGACTCACAGCCGCGGATCGTTCTAAACCTCGCGATGTCCAACGCTGCCCGACCCCCAATTACCTGCCACGTCCTGGATACAACTACCGGTCGCCCAGCTGCAAATCTCGCTGTCAAGCTCTCCTGCGTCGCCGTCCCAAGCATAGAATTCGTGGGTATAACAAACAATGATGGGAGGATAGCCGCGTGGGAGAACAAGCAGGGATCGGAGGAGGGTGCGTATGTTGAGAGCAAAGGAGGTGTGATACCGGCGTTGTTAGCAATGATAGCGGAGCAGGGTACGAAAGATAGTGCTACGGGTGAGTCTGGCTTCGGACGTTGAGGAGTCCTCTCAATCTGGACACAGAACAAGTACTGAACAACCGATTCAGGGCCACCTGGCTCGAGTCTCTGGAAGTTGCAATTCAATACTGGAGCACATTACGGAATCGGGAATACTTTCTTTCCTGTGAGTAGGAAGCTGTGACCCGTGGCTGCCTCCTCCAATTACAAGATATACGCTGACAACTCCCTCTGCAGATCGTCGAACTTTCATTTCTAGTCGTCAAAGACGAGCACTTCCATGTCCCTCTTCTTCTAGGTCCATACAGCTTCACAACATACAGAGGAAGCTAGATTCCAACATTACGGAAGATAGGGAGGAAAATGTGGCGTTGGGGAGTTTAGAGGGCATTGCCGAGTTCCCTCAGTCCATGTGTTTGGAGGGAAGAGGGAATATTTAGAGTCTCAAGATCAAATGAATGCATTAGGCAGTATCAGGACACAGCTCAGTCCAGCTCCATTTCATCTACTACGTATTCTGAGTGATCCTGGCCAGCCTCTACATCGATTGTGATTTGTTGAAGAGACATGGCATTGGGAGTCCAATCCATATCGTCTACGGGGCGTTCACTGATCTGCTGCAGAGCTGCCTCTAATCTACTCCTTGCGCCCTGAGCATCCATTGTGCTTGCAGTATCCCATTCCTTCAGCTCCAACCATAGACGATGGAACTTGTCCTGTCTAGTACCATCTGAGAACATCGACATTAAATCCTGTGCTTGTAGCGCCATTCTTCGTATCTCGTCGTTGTCACACAAGTGTCTATGCACAGCCGAGTTCCGAATGCGTACAGCATCTGCCAAAGCAGACTCCAATGTGTAATTTGACATGGGTCTGATAGCATTTGGTGGCAGAACCGTTGGTAAGAATGCTTTCCAGACTGATAATTCCACAGCCTCTGCACAGTCCCAGCCTTTCGCATGTAGAACCTCTGGTATCCATCTGGTTGCAAATTCGAAGCAACTCTCCTCTAACATTCTCTGGATCATGACAAGTATGTAGTGCTGGACCTGGTAGGGAAGGCCAAGGTCCGAGGATTTCGGAGTGGAAGTTTGAGGTTGGCTCGGAGTCTTGAGAGGTTGCTGGACTGTCTGTTTCTTGTTAGCATGTATAGAGAACTCTGCTATTGGAAAATTACTCTTGTCCACACTTTCACTTTGTCTGGGTCGTTCTGCCATCTATTGGTATTCCGTGGCGCCCATCTACTCACGGCAAGCCCGCCGAGAACAGAGAGATGTGCGATATTCGCAGATGCTGGGGCCGCTGCTGCGTTATGTTTTGATTCTCTGTGGAAGATTGCAGTCTGCGTAGCCGGCGTCGTCGTGTGCTGGATAGTCTTGTTGACATGGGCCGAATTGCCAGTATCACCCGGCTTTGCAGAGCATCGAAAGCAGCTCGTGCGCCATTGAAAGTTGGAAAAGCTACAGGATGCACAGTTCCAGTCGCCGGGACGCTGATGCGAATATTCGTTGCTGCCAGCTGAATGTGCCCATCTGCTTTGCTGCAATCCATTGCCGCCCATGGTCATATTGACACGTCGCGAAGCGTCTGAAAATGTTGCTTGTCTCTTCGAAGACAAGCTCCGTGGTAGGCTACATAGAGCATTGCGTATAGTGACTCCGCGAGGCTGGCTAGAAATTCATTGTTGACTCGGTAGTGATTAGCAGACTGGCGTCAACGTCAAATGAGTGTTTGGTGCTCTGGATTGTTGGTGTCGCAAGACAGGCGCGAAATTCTGTCGGCGGTTCGACTTGACGCCAAGCCTCGCTTCTTGTCCTCTCCCATTTCCGCCATCAACTGCGCAGTGGTCTTTATCCTGTTCCAACGATGATCACGATGCCACTTGAACAGCAATGTGAATGAGAGTCATTAATCCTCCCTACATGAATTAGGGGCATGTCGCCTGCAACATGGCATTGCCATAGAGCCGGATGCATTTCACACATCGGCAAAGCTTTCAAACACCCCTCATGCGAGATGCGTCGCAAGTTAGCGATCAATCTCGCCACGACCTCTCGTTACCAAAACAAAAGTATTGCCAGTCCTCCCGAGTCGTCCCAATGACTCAATTGATGCCATGCTATTCTGTCTCTACCATAGTTGAGATGAACTTCGGATCAATGCATCATGCTGACCAGCAGGCCTAGTCGCCATGCTTAAAGGCTGATACTAGCGTCTTGAATTCAGATTTCTCCTCGGTTTGTTCTTCTGTGACTTCGCATCGCTCGCTCGCCTGGTTTGCATTCTTGTTCTTTTACTTTCATATTTTGTATATTTGCTGTAACATAATTTATTATGAAGCTTCGTTCTCTTCTGGTTAAGGGTTGCTTTCTACTTTCCTTTATAAGGGCACAACTTCACGATGCCGCGAAATCAGCTGTACGCCATCACATCACCCTTCGCAATCTATGTGCTGACTTCTTCAGGGCCTGCAATATTATGGCACCGAAACAGAGAGCGTCTCCTTCACAGATCAGCCATACCAAGCTGTGTTAAAGAACACATCTGAGTTTGGCCAAATCACACCTGGAAACTCTATGAAATGGGATTCGATCGAGCCTCAACCCGGAACGTTCTCTTTCACAGGGGGAGATGCCATCGCTGCTCTCGCGAAAGCTAACAATCAAATCCTACGCTGCCATACCTTGGTTTGGCATCAGCAGCTTCCTCTTTGGGTCACGAATGGGACGTGGACAGCGGCAACCTTGACGGCCGCACTTCAGAACCACATCACGAATGAGGTAACACACTACAAGGGCCAATGTGCACACTGGGATGTTGTGAACGAAGCTTTGAATGACAACGGAACATTCCGTGAGAGCGTGTTCTTCAGAGTCATTGGTCCGGATTACATCAAGATCGCCTTCGAAGCTGCCGCCGTTGCAGATCCAGATGTCAAACTGTACTACAATGATTTCGGAACCGAGTTTCCTGGTGCAAAGAGTAAAGCTGCTCAGGGCATTGTTAAGTCTCTCAAGGATGCGGGAGTGAAGATCGATGGCGTCGGATTTCAGGCGCACTTCATCGTTGGCGGAACCCCTTCGAAAGCAGCGCAGATTGCCAACATGGACGCTTTTGTTGCGTTAGGAGTCGAGGTTGCCATCACGGAATTGGATATCAGGATGACTCTACCTTCGACAGATGCACTTGTTGCCCAGCAAAAAAAGGATTACGAAGCGACGTCTGCTGCTTGTGTAGCAACAACGGGATGTGTCGGTATCACTGTATGGGATTTTGATGATAAGGTATGATGCCTCACACCTATTCTCGATATGTCGATATGTCTAACAGTCGCAGTACTCTTGGATCCCTTCCACGTTCCCGGGCACAGGCGACGGGACCATGTTTGATGAAAGTGTAACGAGGAAAGAAGCATACTTCGGTGCCCTTGCTGGACTCGTAGCAACAGCTGGAAACGGGACGAATTCGACCGGAGGGACATTTGCTGAGTCTACGCTAACCTCGAACACTCCATCAACTGGTACCAATTCAACGGTCACGACTCCTACCTTGAGAGTTCCGACTTCACATGCTTCGTCATTGAACCTTGCAAGGTTGATTCCTGTACTTTTGGTTTCAATAATTTTTGCAGCGCTACTTTGAAAGAATGAATCGAAATTTAACATTTTTGCTTTCTGATTTGACTTGATGCGCGTCATGTTGTGATTCTGGGATGCCAGCCGAAGTGGCCTCTCCACCAATTATTAGGTCGTCGATACATGAGAAGCACTGTCGGTATTTTGGTTTCATGTAAAGCTTGTGTGGGATTTATATTCCGCTCATTGCGGATTATTTGCTTGATTAAGTTGTGTTGAATCTGCTTTTGGAAGCCTCTTAAAACCCGAGTAAACTTGCTGTGCTACCCAGCTTCTTGTTTGGTCCAACTACGGCTGACCTGGCCAAACATCATCGGCAATAGCACGAACCAAAGCCAACTTATTCTTCATGTCATCCCACTCCAACAGATTTCCCTCTTCGTGACTCGCAAATCCACATTGGGGGCTGACGCCCATACGGTCAAGTGCCTGCTCTCTGGTTTGCCCGGCTCCCTTGGCGATCGCATCTGCGGCCGCGAAGAGACGCTCCTTCATTTTCTCCTTATCTTCAAGCTCAGGGAACTTCGAAGTAATGACTCCCAAGATCACGTTCTTGTGCGCTGGCAAATGGAGGAGGGGCTCGAAACCTCCGGCACGAGGAGTGTCGTACTCGAGGTAGTAGCTGGCAACATTCAAATTCTGGAATAGCTTGATCGCGATGCGATCATAACCTCCTTCAGAGAAATGACGAGAGCCCATGAAGTTTCCTATATTACGTCAGGCCCAAATTGAAGCATGTTGCAGAAGTAATACCTCTGCAGATGTGAAGACCAAAGTGCATCTTGTCCTTGTGGTCCCGAATGCTATCATTGTAGCACTGGATGTACGAATCGAGCAATTCGTCAGGCGTCTTGGTATTCGACTTATCCTCCGCCCAACCCGCCAGCATCTTCTCCGAACAGAAGTCTAAGAGGTCAGAATAAAGTCATGAGTTTGACAATGGAGGCTTACAAGCAAAGTTCGGATCGTCAATCTGAACATTCCTCACTCCTGCAGCATACAGGATATCCAACTCGGCTCTGTAAGCCTTTGCAATATCTGCAAAGTATTCATCGTCACTAGCATAAACTTCCTTTGGGAAAGCCTGCCCGTCTCTGTATCGCAAGTGGTACCATGGTGGGGCGATCATGGTCAACTTGATGTCCCCCCATCTTTCTTCTGGTACCAACGTCTTCAAATACTCGAACTGGCCAACCAATGTACTCTGCCCCTTATGCTTGATCTTGCCAGTGCATACGCACGATTGTCCAGGCTTGTGTCCCTTTTCGAGGAATCCAGCAATATCCGGCACGTATGGGCGGAAGATTTCGATCGCCGGGTTTCTGATTTCGGTCATGCCCTCGAGCTCCTCGAAGAAAGTTCCCCAAAAGACGGCACGCCTAATCATGTCAGCAATGTTAGCTTTCTGCGCAATTGACTAACCTGTATTCGCCATCCGAGATAGCGCGGAATCCTGCATCAAGTTGCACCTTGACGACCTTGTTGACTGCCTCATTTTCGACAGGAGTGAGGTCATCGCGACTGATCTGCTTGGCCTCGAACGCAGCACGCTTTTGTAGGAGCTCCTTGGGCCTGAGGAGAGAGCCCAAATGCTCGGCCCTAAATGGAGGATTTCGGTGAACGTTTGCCATCTTTGACTTTGAGTATTGTGCTTGTCTGCGAGAGATTGAAAGTGGGAAGAAGTCTCAAGATGCCCCCACTTGGCTGTTGGACCCCGCACTGAGCGGAAATCCCCCTAGCCTCAATACCCCTGACGCTACAGGGAACAGCCTGAGAATTTAGCCGATGTTGATGTTTACAAGAATCAGCCGAGGTTTGACTTTAGCTATCCTTACCTGGCTATCGGTTTCAAGAAAATGACGGTACACTGTAGATGTTCCAGGCTGAGCCTGTATCTTTCGGCTCCTCTTTTGGAGGTTTGAAATGGTTTGCATCATATGCTCAACTGAAAATCACCTAGTTGCCTTGGGCAAGCGGAGCCGCCAATTCGGATTCAAGAGGTCCCACGCTGTTTTCCAATCAAGTCCTCTGCAGACGATCTTGGTAAACACCAAGCTTCCCCAGTAGTTGTTAACGAGCTTGAAAATGTGCCCCAGAATGGTTGTTGCTCTTGAATCTTTCTGCTCGAAGAGTTACACAACCGTGGACTGACTTTCGTGGCCAATTTGAAAATGTAATCTTGCTCTGGGAGGTCGTAGAAGACAAAAAGCCGTTTGATTTTTTCTCACATGTAGCTACGGTTTCTGCATCTGTGGCTTTATAGTCCACGTCATTCAGGAGGAATTCGAACCTTGTGTATCGTGCTGTGGAGTCGGGAGGCGGGCAGTCTTTGGCAAATTCGAATTCTAGCAGCTTTTTGATTTCTTGTGTACCGAAAATTGCCAATGAAGATCGCACAACTATGTGAAACTATTATCAGCATAAAACATGGTTGGGATGAACAGTGTCTGAGTATCGCTGAGGCAGCTCACTGGCGCGCACGCCTTACCATGGTCGAACAATTGAAGAGGAATACTATCCTTGCGTTCAGGCATGTCACTATGCACTGCGATGAAAGTAATCATTAAGCTTGCCACAAACGCAATCTCAACATTGGATTTCAGAGATGCGTATCGGAATTGATGTGCATGAGCAGCGATTGCTCGTGCTGGATACATGTTTGCAGCCAATAGGAGCTGCTTATCATTTGGACCGAGACGACCAAGATTGCAACCATGACTCCGTCAGCTTTCAAGCCAATGCCCACTATCCAACCTTCTGCCATGTTGCGATTTTATACATGACGGTTCTGGCGAAGTTGCCATCGTTCGATGCAATCTCTCATCACAGATGAGTATAAAGTGACGTGTGAGACTAGGCTCCAGAAATCGATCGGAGGGCATGATTATGGCTGCAATACAGAGAAACGGTCTCTGACACACCGGCCGGAGTATCCTTTCTCTGCTTTTGGAGCAAGGGCGTTCCCTTTCGGCAATTGTCATGTATTCACGAAGAAGATTATACTTCGTGCAGCTTCCACATAAAGGTCTGATGTCGTCAATTACGGTCAACTGAGCGGGCTTGCCTCTCAAGCATACACTCAGCATACTTTGATTCTTTCGGACTTGCATTGCTTGCAACCGCGTCTGCTCTTGTGGTCAGGCTTGCGAACATGCAACATAGCCGAGGCGTCAGCGGCAGGCAATAAGAAGATAGCTCAGTAATTTGTATCTTCTCCCATAATGGGACTTCAACATCGAAGGAGAAAGGTTTAATCAGGACCTCTGAAGTGTTGTGCGAGATACGGGCAAACGTTGAAAGCAGAATTTTCAATCAAAGCCAAGTTAGTCCCCAATCTCAGCCATTGCGTACCCACTTCACAAGTTTTGCTACCAGACACTTCGCGTTGGACAATACACAGGGACTTTTGCCGAATGAATGAATCGCTGAGTTGACCAGGAGTAAGATCGCAGATTGCTGTTGCAACGATAGGCAGATGTTGTTAGCTCGCTAAATAACCTAGGGGTCAAGGGCTCCAGCCAGCAGCATTTCAGGCCTGGAGAGAGCTTCACCAAGTTTCATGCGAGCAATCGGCCGGATTTAAAAGCTTCGGACGTATCTGACGGCCGAACGCCAAGCAGGATCTTGTCTGTAGGAAAATGGTTAGGTCCGGACGGAAGCATAATGAAGCCAAAGAACAAAAGTAAATATAGGGCTGCCAGGTTACGCGTCAGCACAAAAGCCTCTCAGGCTTCGACGCGGATCACAAGTCAGCACTAGAACAGAAATTGAATGCAGAGCACGCGTTTGTTGCCCACAGGCTTACGTGCAGGCTGTGAAATGGAACCACGTGATAGTATATCCTCTGCCAAGCGAATGGCTGGGGCGGAGTCGAAGACATCTCATTGGGTCAACCGTATGTAAGCAGACCCTTTTCATGGAAGCAGATACGGGTACGAAAGGGTTGAAGTTCCAGAACGACCTCCAGAACTTGGCGAAACGCCCATTCATGGATTATAACTGGTCAATCCTGTGCAATCATCAAAACATTGCACAGGTGCTCATGTCGAGCCCCGAAGAGCGAAAAAGCCGAATGAAAATACCGTGAAGGACCGAACTAACATGGCTCAGATATTTGCTGTATCGATATGCGAGGAAGAGTCGTGTGTACGTGTTCTGAGTCGTAAGGCTTCAATTTCTGAACGCGCAGTCGTTGTATCTGAATGTGTCCAAGATATGCGTATAAGGTTTCTATAAGAGAGAACAGACCTCCCATCTTTCTCGTCGTCACCAAGAAAACCTCAGTATCTGTTTACGTCCTGAGAGTAATAACTTGTCACACAGGCTTTCTGCTCTTCAATCATTCTCCTGTTTTTTAGTTATCGGTCAGAAAAGTGAAACATGTCTTCGACAACTTCCGAACCCGATTTTGTAGACTGTACCAAAGCTACATGTACAGTCGAAAGCTCTGTGTATGGATACTACCCGTCAGCAGCTTTCACCTATTTATTCATAGCAATCTTCTCTCTTTCGGCTGCGGCCCATGCTTTTCAGGGATTGAAGAGTAGATCTTGGAGCTTTATGGCAGTTCTTACTGTCGGGTGTTTATTAGAGACTGTTGGTGAGATGTGCCTTCTCCTTTGCTAGACATCTCTAATATAGAGATAGGATACGTTGGTAGAGCCTTGCTTCGAAGAGACCCGTTCGATGTGGCATAGTAAGCAGAATTGATCGAACTATTGGCACTATCTAATGCTTTAGTCTCTCAATTCAACTCATTTGCATCACGACTGGGCCTGCTTTTCTCGCGGCTGGAATCTACCTCACATTGAAGCACCTGTAGGTCAATGTTTCATTCTCAGCAACAGAGCTGATAAATATTTAGTATCATCGTCTATGGAGCCCAATTCTCTCGTCTTGCACCCAAATGGTACACCTGGATCTTCATCTCTGCCGATATTACATCGATCCTCATTCAAGCGTACGTCTCTTTATTGAACGTACGAGCCAGTGCTAACGTTTTTGCTTCCAGAATCGGAGCTGCCCTCGCTGCCTCGGCCAACGATCCAGCACCTGGTAATACTACGATGATGGTGGGACTAGGCTTCCAAGTCTTCACGCTTGCTATCTTCGGTATCATGGCCGTCGATGTATGGGCGCAAATCCGCAGACACAGGGGCGAATTCAATGAGTCCGCGAAGGGACTGCGCGAGTCTCGTCGCTTCAAGTTGATGCTGGGCTCTCTCATCATCGCATATACTGCTATTCAGATCAGATGTATCTACCGTATTGTTGAGATGGCTGGTGGTTGGGCTAACCCAATCATGCAAGACCAGCCGAGTTTCATCGTTCTGGAGAGCGTGATGATTACAGTCTACGTGGTGGTATTGAATGTAGGGCATCCGGGATTCATGTTTGCACAAGCGAAGAAGGTGGGGTCCAAGGACAATGAGGGATCGGAAATGGCTGAGGCATAGTGCTTTTGGACTCATTAGAGCATTGAGCTGTCAGTTCTGATGGTACAGTCTGTGGGGTCTTAAGGGCGGTATCTGGTTGGTGAAGACGGTATCTGATTTGTGCTATTTTTTGTTGTCAGTCCGGCCGGATCGTAATAATCTAGATTTCTTTTTCTGTTTTAGAAGAACCCTCCAGATAATGTAATCTTTCTCCTCAACGCAGCTTCATGAGATGCTTGTGATGGAGGGTAATGTTGATTTCTACGAAAGGTGATGTTTACCCCTCCAGAATCGCGCTTTGCTTAATTTACCCCTCTGCTACTCAGTTCAATCCATGTCTTACGCATAGCCCACAGGTCGTTGAATACTTCTCTCGGTCGTAATGGTTTGAAGGATTCGTCGGCCATATAATTTCGTGGCTCGAGACCACTTACAAGGCCAGTAAACAATCGAGATCATGACTGGATGACTCTGACCACGTGCTCGAATGATTTGGAAGGCATCCATCTGCAGTCCCTCTCTTGCCAACTTGGAACACCGTATCTCAGGGCACTATGATGGACTTCTGCTTCAGCGACATCATCCCTCTGTCAGATCCTCGCCAAGGCATGACTATATTATTCAGTCGATCCAGCTTTACAGCTTCGGTGCAGAAACATCGAGGAAGGTGGCAGAAATAGAGTTAAAGTTTTGACTTCGCCATGGAGATGTCTCAGATTGGCAGGTACTGTTCGTCCGATAGCGAGATGACGTATTTATGCTTGATACTACCCTGTTTGGATGTTTCGCTTCGGCATGGAAGACCCCTGAAATAAACTTTCGGCAGATCATCTGCACCTGCATTTTGTCATCGCGCAAGTTAAAAGCCCCCTTTTGCTGCGTCCTAAACTGCTTGGATGTGGGATGCCGTCCAGAGTAAACGTGGCATAAATGCTAATTTATGGACCCCTGTCCCCGTCAAAATTTGACATCCGATTGTGAGATGAAAGTTAAGCTTGGAAGGTAACATCGGCACTCGCAGCCAGTTAGATTGAGACGCCTGTGCCTGAAGGTTCTCCAGCATGAAAATCACTTTCGCTGCTGTCCCGAAAGAACTGCCGATACCACGGTATGATAGCCTCAAAGGTTGATAGATGGAATCTAGGCACTGCCTCTGCTGATCGGCATCCCCGGATCCCACATACATTCCCGACGCTCTGGACAGTTTGTATTTAACCTTGAGATATATCTGCAGATCGTTTCTCCGACCCCAAGGCGATTCGATCTCCTGAAACTGTTTCTACTCTTCACAAAAGTCCTCTGTCTCTAAAATGAAGCCACTGACTCTCCTCGCAATTGCGTTGTCTGTCGCGCACCCACTTGTATCCGCACATCCTGTGTTCACAGGTGTATCTTTTACTAAAGCAGATGAATTACTGCCAAGCTACGACTATGTGATTGTTGGAGCAGGTGCTTCTGGACTCACTGTCGCGAATCGTCTATCCGAACGCAGCGGTAAGTGAAGTTCCAAAAATGGGAATTTCGACTAACTCTTGCACAGATGTCACAGTCTTGGTGATTGAGGCTGGAGATTTGTAAGTCGGTGCCTTAGCTGGCGGTCGATACTGACTTCTCAGTGATGCCCAAGAGGATTTTGTGACTATCCCTGGTCTTGCAGGTGGTGCAATTGGGACCAAGTACGACTGGAATTTGACCTATGCTCCGAGTACAGCAGTCGGCAACCGTTCGATACCAATTCCATTAGGTAAAGTTGTTGGGGGATCAACAAAACTCAACCGTATGGTCTTTGATCGGGGCTCCAAGTGTGATTACGATCGGTGGGAAGCGTTGGGAAATGAAGATTGGGGATTTGATGATTTATTGCCATATTTCAAAAAGGTAAGAGTATTAAATACATTCATTCGCATGCTGACATTTCGCAGAATGAGCAGTTTACGCCACCATCCGATGCCATCGTCTCTGAATGGAACATCACGTATGATCCTTCTGCACATGGAGAAGATGGCTATATGAACGTTAGCTATTCTCCATTCGTATGGCCCACAACAAGTAGGTTTCGATGTCGCTGGAAATCCACGAGCTGACGGATTTCAGGAAACATGGTGGATGCTGTACAAGAGCTGAACATTCCGGTTGCATTGGACCAAGCAAACGGCGGTGCCATTGGAGGCTACTGGTGTCCGCATAATCAAGACCCAGTCACTGTGACGAGATCCTCTGCTCAAGAGGCTTACTGGGATACTGTCAGCACGCGACCGAATCTACATTTGATCACTGGAACCAGAGTCACAAAGCTCTTGACGCAAGGAACGGAAGATGTGTCCATCACTGGTGTAGAGGTATGTTCTTTCCTTTCGTGGTTTCCAAGCTAAGTGAGGGAGTTTGCGAGCACTTCATCAGGTCCACGATCAACAATTGGGGTCAACAAGGAAGCTATTTTGGCGGCTGGAGCTATCCATACCCCACAACTACTCCAAATTTCTGGCATAGGCTCGGCCTCGCATCTGTCATCAATCAACGTCACCACTGTTGTCGACCTTCCGGGTGTTGGCCAGAATTTTCACGATCATGTCTTCCTTATCGTAGTAAACAGCATCAACGCTACGATTACCTCAAACAATCTTACCGATCCAGCTTTTGCTGCTCAAGCCCGAGCAGAGTACGACACAAATCGCACGGGGCCATACTCCTCACCAACTGGAGATTTCCTTGCTTTCCTTCCCCTTCCAATGTTCTCGAATCGGTCTGCGGAAATTCAATCTGAAGCAGCTTCTCAAACTTCGACTTTCTTGTATTCGGATACACCAGATTCTGTGACAACTGGATACGCCAAAGAGCATGAGGTCTTGGCCGAGAACTTGAAGGCATGTGCTTCACTTGAGATCATTTGGAGCGATGGTGCATTTATTCTTGGCCTGGAAGCACCATTCTCGCGAGGGAGGGTGCTGGCTTCTTCTGCTGATGTGTTCAGTTCACCTGTAGCAGATCCAGCATTCCTGCGAAACCCACTTGATGTGGCTATCTTGAGTGAAGGAGTTCAATTTGTACGTCGTCTTGCACAAACCAATGCTATGAAGGAGCTTTCGCCAGTTGAAATTTTGCCCGGAGCTCAAGATATTGAGACGTATATCAGAAGCTCAGCGACGACTCTGTATCATCCCGTCGGGACGTGCAAGATGGGTCTGAGAGAGGAAGGTGGAGTTGTGGACAATGAGTTGAAGGTGTATGGAGTGGCGAATCTGAGGGTTGTGGATGCGAGTATGATGCCGATTGTGCCAGCAGCTCATACGATGACGACCGTTTATGCTGTGGCTGAGAAGGTGAGTTGGGTCTTGATTTCTGGGCTTTGCTGACGTCGTGTAGGTTGTGGAGATGATCTTACAATGATGCATATGGACATGCTATTGACATTGACCGGGGTAAACGGTGCATGAGAGACATTTTCTTGAAACATGGTAGTGTTGCCATCAGAAAAATAAACGTATCAGAGCCGTGTTCATCAAGGTTCATTTGGCCAATGGTCATGTTGTCTGTTTCTATACGAGATTCTCTCAAACTTGAAAATATTAACCAAATAGCAATATGACGACGTCAGTGACGAGATCCGAAAAAAAAAGCCCGAGCAGGGATAGAAGGTGGGGAAGATAGTGATTACGACGTGTTCAAACCTTTCGAGGTAAATTATAATACAGTCACCGGTCACCTCCGTACGTTCATGAATCAAACTATCACCAACTCCTCATAGTTCTCTTCGTTGGCATGCGAAACAGTGGACATACCCCTCCCCAATCATACAGAGTCTTCACACACTGGAAGAGCTGCGAAGGATCAAAGGAAACCTTACGCCTTCAAGAACTACAACATGGTCTCCTTGAGTACAATCGAGCACAGGAGAAAGTCTGCCCCTCTTTGTCGCCACCATTCATCTACCTTCCATTTCTGCAAGAGCTTTATCATAGAAGTCTCTTTCCTGCTGATTGAGCCCAAACATCAATTATTGAAAAAGCGCCTCTTCAAGCGTATTTTTGATCTCTTGTTTCCGCAACAGAGAAGAGCCAAACCGAGCACCATGTCATCGCCGAGCTCTCGAGATTGTAGAAAAATCCACCTTCGACCGTCTCATTATCATACATCGATCGTTCTCTCAGCTACCTAGTCGTGCGGAGCAAACAACTCATGTGTGGTGAGTAGCCGTGATACCTCAGCCTCGGGAAACTCGCACTTCTTCACTGCTTCCAGGCTATTCGCCCTCGCAGCATCCTTCAGACAGCCCCAGTATCCGTAATCGAATCGCAGATGCAGTCTCTTCTCGTCCACCGACCAAGGCTTCGTTGCACCAGTGAAATGAACACTGCGTATCGGAACCACGTTCGCAGCCGAGCACGCAAAGTTCCAAGGCCAAACCGAATTGTACAAGGGCATTAATGCGCATTCAAATTCTGGTCTAATACCCTTCGCTGGACCCTGGTATCCACACAGGCAATTCAGCAGCTCTTGTTCAGACTGATCCCAGTGCCCGGAAACGCATGAGGATCCTGGGTCGTAGATCGCCTCGAGAGCGGATATGTGGAAGTACCGCGATGGACGGAGTAGGATCATGCCACCGTTCATACGAGACCTGTCGCCGCAGTTGTGGAACTGATCGGGTGCCCCAGTGATTGTGTGCCGGGGATCTGCATCGTTGAAGATCAGATGTAGGTCTGTGACGGCGATGGAATCGGCATCCATGAGGAGGATTCGTGGATAGGCATCAAAAGCCCATGAGTGTATTTTGTTCAGAGCAATGATCCAGCCAGGTTGAGATTGCATGAACTCGGGCTTCTCAATCCCCCTCAGAGCATTGAATCGGACAGGTACCACATCGTTCAAAGCGGGCGTTGAATCCAGAAGAAAGCAATCCCTTGGCGTCTTGAAAGGATTCTCTCGAGCTGGCCATTTGTACATCTCTTCGATCGACTTCAGCTCCGGATCCATATATGTAACATGAACACATGTTTTGTTGGCCAACTCCTCGGGCTGATTGAGTACATTACGCACAATGGAACCGTAGAGGGCGAGGACACCCGTACAATGACCATCAGGTGTAACGTGGATCACGACTGGATATTCGCATCCCTCGAACCCAGCGGATTTCGGCGTGGGCGCACTGGGTCGGACGTGGACATGCCTTCCTACACCTCCCGATCCCTTTTCGGTACCATGGTCGTATCCCGAATCAACTGCTGGCTCTGGCTCCTTTGGTTGCTCTTTGGGCTTTCTTAAAGCCTCCTCTTCTTTATGATCAGAAGTTCCGGAATGAAGTAACTCCTGAACTTTGCCCCCGACTTTTGCTACGAGAGCGCTCTCGGACGCTCTGGTGTATTGCGCTGTCAGCAGCAGGGCGAGAACGAGTGTGGTGATCAGTCCAAGGACTATCAAACGACGGGGTGGAGGACCCATGGGTTGCCGATAGAAGGCTGCGAAATTCGATGTCTTGAGGCAGGGAAGCAAACAATATTACGAAAATGTTCAAAGTGCCAAGTGCGAATTGCAAAATGCGAAATGCGAAAATTGCGACGGGTGAAATAGAGCGACAATGAGTGTGAAACCCGTACGATCAAAATAAAGAACGGTAATGCATGGCGTGAAAGGTAATTCACCAAGATATTGGTTGAGTTAGTGGGAGAGACAGCGAACAAACGGAAGATCCAAGGAGGAGATGCATACTGATGAAGGGTGTTATGGCAAGGATGTAGGGCACAAGCATTGGCACAGGCGGAGGGCTGACGAAAGAGGCATCTTACGGTAGGGTGGCATTTCCAATCCAAAATTCTTTCGGTACCACGCAATAGACGGATTTGATAGGCTTGATGTCAGGCCATATTGTACAAGAGGGATAAGATAACTAACATGTTTGGGCTTGATTGGTATCACGAGAAAGCCTCAGAAAAAGGGGGAAGACGGGGTAGTGGGGGCTCTCTGTCGCCAAATCCAAAGGCAGAGAATTGTATTCAAGTCAAATGAAAGAATGCCACTCAAAGCGGCAGTGACCGTTGAATGTAGAAGTGAACGCCAGTTCTTATCAAGAACCAGAAGGAAAGCTTAGTCATGTTGGTTTTATTTTCGTGTATCAGAAGGCGAGAAATTCACTTGGCAAAAAGTTCTGAATTTGACCTATTCATCCACCTCCGATCCGGCACCCGCTCTGCTAACGGCTGCGAGAGAGCTGACGTTCAATTCCACCTCTCCCTGAACCGGAGTACGTGGACTGGACGACGTGATGAAAGCGAGTGAGGCTGTGGGGCTCTTGGATTGCCGCAGCGCATAGCAGCCTTCTTCGTCGCCGCACGGGTTATTCGTATAGCTCGATCGGATCTAGAGTGGGTATGATTGGACTACGCCCTGTGCGTGCTGTGCTTGGTCACTTGGCGGTTGTGCTCAAACCCGACAAAGGCTGTCATATTTCAAGATACGTGCCACGATATTATCCGGGAAAGGGGCTGAGCGAGACTGCCAAGCTGGTCTGTATTGTTGTTGGAAGACCATTGATCCGGCAAGGTCCAGCTGACTCTTTTCAACTGTCTATGTATTTCCAGCACCACAGCGCACATCAGATTATCCCTTGTGCCAGATTTTGTTCTAGTTTCATATGAAAGTTCCCCCCGGATGGCGGATGGAAGCTTTCTAAGCTCTTGCGGCACTTTCGATCTCACTTATCAGACTTTCCAACCTTTTTTTGAATCCTCAGAGTGAGTCCCCTTCACTAGACTCCGACAGACAGAATTATATTTTCTCGATCAATCGCAACAGAGGTAATGCCACTGGTGCGACATGCTTCAATCCTTCACTGGCTTTGAAGGGGACGGCAGAAGGAACAGGTTTCATACCTTTTGTTCTTGTTCACACCACCCATGGCTATGTGAGTGCAGATATCTTGAACCGGCCTCAAGTTCCCCTACCACTACTAGTCCTGCCCCCGTTACTTGGTAATAGAGTTGGTGCTTGCCAACTTGCTTTAGTGGCAATGGCATTATGTGAGCTATGCGTAAAATTTTATTTTTCATATTAGTGTAAAGATGTAAAAAATGAGTTTAGCCTTAATTTTAGCCTTTTCATTTGCTTCAGATTTGATAGCTATAATGCTAGAGCGCGTTTTTTTTTTAATCCTTTTATTATTATTATTATTATAAAAGTTGACATATTAGTAGTTAGTCTACTGTTTTCGGGGGGGGGGGGCGGGGGGGGGTGCCTCACCCGCTGCTTTATGCAGCCTTTCCACTCGCTTAGATACAGATTCTCGTGCAGCTGGAAGCTTAGCGCTAGTAACCTTCCGCTGCTTTAAGACAAATTTCTCTATTACAAAAATAAGCAATCAAGTTTTTGAATAAGTAGCATCATACACAATAATACACATTTCTTCAAGTCTTATTTATATACATTCATATCCTTGTGTTACACCTATTAGCTCTCACTTAACTTCTTTTATGTAGCACAGACGACTTATGACTTTACAATAGTAATCTGCAAATTTTAAAAGGTTCACAACCCCTTGAAAATGAATATAATAAAGCTTTTATGAAATAAAAAGGTATCCACCTTTAATAATTATTTTGTATTGTAGTAGGGCAGGGCGCGAGGACAGCCGGCTCGGAATAACTTTTTTCCTTTCTTTACTAATACAAATATGTAGTCTGTAGAATAGCTTTCAGGAACAACAATCGGGACAACACCTAATATTCTACTCAACTCAGGCTTCAAATAAGCACCTTATCCTTGTGCTGCACCTATCAACTCTCATTCAATTCATCTTTTATGTAGCACAAATGACTCTAACTTCTACACTATTGATTATTATTATACCTTTTGCAAGTGGGAAGACAGCGAAGCAGGGCCGGGAAAGCGAAATCATATATATTGATCAGATAGTTTCTAAAGGCACGTCCGGAATTAGCACTTTACAAGGATAGCTACCTTTAAGAGATTTATTACCCTTATTAAAGTTGTCCAACGATTTTAGCTGGTATGCCCCACTTTATAACTCACGCCAAACGCAATTATTATCATTTTCTTTGACCGTTTCGCATTGAGAGCGATCTTTGGGGTATTGATAAGTTGTGTTAACTGGTAGATGTTAAGAAGAGAGTTTGAAAATATGTATTTAAGTTTATGGGTAAAAGGCTGTTTTATTGGAAGAATTAAGTATATATTTAAGATTAGTCCTTTAGCTTTTTATAGAAAATTGTGACGGCTCAATGGAATTTATTGAAGTAGCTGCAATATAAGTAGAAAAGATAAGGAGAGAAAGAGGATCGTAAGGAGTTTTAAGCTTAAGTAGGAAGGAGGCGGTTGCTAGTTGGTTATAGCCTCTTATTACAACATCACGTGATGTGCGCTTGCATGTGATACGCGCAACTTGCATGTGCTATCACATTACCTTTTTTTGCAAAGAAAGCTTGTTTTCAAGTTAAGTAAAGAATTGCTTTTGTTTTTTAGTTATTATTATTATATTATCTTTTAAGCTTTTATAAGCATTATCTTTTTTTAACTCCCAAGTGATAATCTATCGATTTAAAAGCTTTAATGATTTAAGTAAGCGCAGGTAGGTAAGGTGAAAATCATGAAGTTTGTAGGGGCAAATGCGGAAAGTTATAGCAAAATAAAATTTTAAGTTAAAGTTAAGTTTTTTCTAATAAGCTTGGTAATGTAAAGTGCTATTTTATTTTAGTCGAACGTTTAAAATGTTTTATACTTCTTATTCCTATTTCATGTTTATAACAAGCTTGTCTTATAATAATTAAATCTATTTAGGTAAAAGATTATTTGCATATTAGCGGAGCTTATCTGCGAAGAACATTAAGTAAACTTTAATAATATTAGATAAGTTTAGGTGGTAAGAATGTTTTTCCTTAATTAAGACTTGATATAATTTAACTTACTACTTGTTAAGTTTCTTCTTCAGGTGGCATATCCTTTAGTTTTTTATTGTTATCCAAATCATGTTATTTATATCTCAATTAACCTCTCGCTAAGACTTATTAACATCACGCTACTTCTTAACTTATTAATTTTAAAGGAATTGCTTTGCCTTTACTCAAATTGCCTTATAACGTTTAGCGAAGGCGTAAGCGTTAGCTTAATTCAGTTTCTTAATTACTGTCAGCTTTTTGAAAAGCGATGGAATATCTCAATTCTAATTAGTTCGTGGCTTATACCTATACTTGAGCTAGTACGGCAATATTTTTAATGATTTATGTAGCAAAATGAGCTAAGCATAATTTATCATTGGGAGGAGTTTAGACTAGTTGTTTTGGTAGTAGTTAATAAAAAGCCAAAGTTTCTAGGGTTAGGGTTAGGGTTAGGGTTAGGGTTAGGGTTAGGGTTAGGGTTAGGGTTAGGGTTAGGGTTAGGGTTAG
>JGI24512J20087_1000072_pt1 | contig 197657 bp, 203 predicted proteins | sample LinPmetageLP35_FD_20087 | JGI IMG/M metagenome (IMG submission 20087) | reverse complement strand
GGGGGGGGGGGGGGGGGGGGGGGGGGGGGGGGGGGGGGGGGGGGGGGGGGGGGGGGGGGGGGGGGGGGGGGGGGGGGGGGTTGGGAAGGAGTGAGGTGAAGGAAAGTTCCGAAAGGCGAAGGTTACGAAAGTAAAGGCTGGAAAGGCTATTAGGGCGGAGGGAGAGATAGGTGGTGGAAAGGCGGGAAAAAGTGGGAAGAAGAAGGTTGGTAAGGAGGAGAAGGTTGTGGAGGTGATGGTGGAGGGAGATGACGGTGAGGATGAAGGTGAGGACGAGGATGTTTGAGGATGCTTGGGGTGGAAATTTGCTGCGGGCGAATGGCTTTAGGTGGAAGCGGCGAAAGTGGGGGGATTGGGTTGTTTACGGCGTCTCGCTTAGGGTAGGGGTCAATTCACTGCGTGAATCGGAGATCATGGTTGTCCGATTTGAAGCACAGCGATGAGTACAACAGTCTTGATCAATTGACCTAATTAAACATCGAGTCTTAAGTCTCGAATGCTGTCGAATCTTTACTGGCTTCCCGGTCGTCGATTTTCATGCTTGGTGTATCTAGAGTTTGGCATAGAAGCAGCTGCCTAGATCAGCGATGTTGATATTTGCAGCAGTTTCGCGGACTAATGGTACGATACAAGATCCTTCTAGCTATCTTGCGAATTCTCATTGATCACAATACTCCAGAAACAATGAACTTGTCCTCTCAAACTACCGCATCATACCCTCAACCACCGCTGCCTTAACCACCATATTTTCTTCTCCTCCAACACCCTCGATGAAATCATCTGTCATGTATCTTGTACTAGCAGAATCTGCATGTCAAAAAAGCTAATATCAAAACCAAACCTCTTTCTCTCTTCCCCATCTCATTCAAATACACATCCACATCCACTCCACGCCCCAACACAACCAACTCCACCACAACCCAACTTAGAATACCTCAACCACCTTCCCGACCACAACGCGCTAACAACTCCCAACTCGACTAGGATCAGGACGAAAATACCCATCAAAACCCTTCATCCCTTCATCTCTTCCCCCTTCGCACCCCAAACCCACCACAAACACAACCACAACCCCAAACACAACCTAGCGTCAGCGCTACCACACTCGCAAACAACTGCGTTGGCGTCACAACTGATGCCGATGCTGATAAAGCGTTCAAGCAGTATCTTTCTCGCCTGAAACTGGAGAGGGAAAATGTTATGATAAGTGCTGAGGATTTGCGGGATATGCTTGCAGAAGCGAAGGAGATGAGGCAGGAGATTTGCGGGATGGTGGAGGCGTAGCGGGTTAGATGGAAGGAGATGAGGGAGGAGGGGGATGAGGATGGAGATTAAGGTGGCGAGAAGGCGGGCAGAAAGTTGGAGGGTGACTGTGGAAGTGAAAGTGCGGATCGTGTCGTGAAGAAAGAGGGGGAAGACATTGACAGGAGGACTGGAGATCAGTGCTAGTGGAGAGGAAGGGGCAGTCTGAGCAACATTGATTACTGTTCTTTCAATTTGGTGAAGATATCTTTGCGGGTGATCAGCAGGGTTAGAGTTGCTGATGAGGATGATTCGATCTTCTACTGAGCTGAGAGATTTCCGAGGAGAAGATACCTTAGGGCGCGGAAATGCTGTACTGCGGCCTGAGGATACATTTTAAGAGGACAGCAGGAAATGGAAGGGATACTTTTCTAGTCATGATTTTTCCTATCTAGACGACAAGGACCGGGACTTCATCATTTCCCGTCTCGAGAAATAATTTTGTGCACGTTAATACTAGAGAAGATTCGCCTCCAGCAAATAGAACCCCGCGTCCTTCTTCACCATGCTAAGAACCTTCTCGGGTATCGTATACTGTCTCTCCGAGCTGAAAAATTGTGAAAAAGTCGAGATGCCACAGAGTATACTTCATTCGTGCGGATGCATTTTTTGTCTGAATTTGCCTGTTATAAGATTAATTGTGTAAATTTTTCTCTTCGTGCCCTCTGTCACTTCGACGATCCAAGATCCATTCCTCGTCGGTCAAAATACGCCCCTTTCAAACATCAGAAACCCATCACCATGTCGGCCCTCACAGGAGGATTCAGAGTGGCAACCTAAATGAATACGATACGTTGACCACACGAAATCTAAATCGATTGACCTGAGTTTCTGAAAATAACTACCTTCAAAGACATCCAAGCTTTCTTGAACAAATGGGCAAGAATCATATGGGACGGGATTCTGCCTCGCCTAATCATTTACATCAGATCTTCGCCTTGACACTTTGCAATGCCCCTTCACCAATAAGTTCCCAACCCTTCCCTCTATAAGACTTGGGCCAAATTCCATTCCTGCCCGGTGCCAGGATGCCATTCGGATCCAGCGCATCTTTGATCGTCTCATTGAACTTCCTCAACGCACCACCGCCCCACCCGTAAGTTTCAGCCACCTGATCCGCAAACAAAAGATGTGTTCTGTACTCTCCAAACCCTTCTTTCGCAGCAGCAGCGATCATATCACGCATCAAGCCTCTAGCTCTACGCTTCTCGTCCTCGTCAGCACGGTCGTAGACTATATTAGCGATGTAGTGCATCTCTCTGCCGGCAACACAGAGTGTGGGGAATGTATCGAAGCCCCACTTCTGGTGCAGGTTGTCAATCAGATTATGAATGGTACGTGCATTCTTCGAGTCTGTTGGTGTGATAGGTGAGAAGAACAAGTGAGCGGCGTTAGATTTCCAATTCAGCCAGTCGAGTTCTTTCAACACGGGAACACCACTACAGACATTTACTCTGCTATGGATGTAGTGGTCTGCTGGGAGCTCAGAGGGAAGCATGAACCTGCTGCCTTTGATCTTGGAGAACTCTGACTTGATGATGTCGAGTTGAGATTTGATGGATGCTGCGTCGCCGTATTGTGTGCCGTAGAAGACCCAGGATATATCACCGACTGGCAGAGCTTTGACACCTTCTCTCACGACGTCGCGAGGGAAACGTCCGGAGCCGGTGTACCAATTTGTGCGAGGCTTCCCAGTCACTGCTAATTCTTGAATAGCATGTCTGAGTTGTGGGATGTTGCCAAGGATACGCTTGAGTGCCAGCGGTCGAATGATATCGACGATCTGCTCGAAGTCTTCCTCGCGAGGGAAGGTAATCATATAGGACTGATGGCCTGTCTCTGGCATCAGCCAGAAACCCATCTTGGTCACGATACCGAAATTGCTTTGGCTGAAGATGCCATCGATGGCAGGCCCATATGCATGCTGGAAGGACTCCCAGGTTGGATTGTCAGCACCGTCCTTGCCGGGGATAGCACCCATCCCAGTCCGAAGGAGAGATCCATCTGGAAGTACAACTTCCATGCCACAGTGGTTTGCGAAATGATCGCCATAAGGTGTGTAACCCACACCTCGATCAATGGCATTTCCCAGCACACTCCCACCTCCTAGATCCGGTGTGTCGATCCACAACGGCAGATTTCGCTTCTGGATCTCTTCATAAAGCTTGAAGTAGGATACACCAGGTTCCACCATGCATGAAGCATTATTCTCGTCAATTCTGAGAACCTGATTCATGTTTCTCCCCAGGTCGACAACCACGGATCCCGGTACTCTGGGAGCTGCACCACCGTACCCAATGTTGCGACCCATGCTGATAGGCCAGAGTGGAATTCTGTACTCGTTGGCCCATTTGACGATGGATTGGACTTCAGATGTTGAGGAGGGATATGCTAGAGCGCTACACACCATCTCCTCTTGATCAATCACATGGTATGCATCATGAGTATTTCTAGTCACGCGTAAGTAAGTAAGTGCTGCACTCTCATACCATCATGATCGACTTACGGATGCTCCATGTACCAACCATCTTTCAACTCCTTGTCGTTCAGTTCAACGCCTTTCTCACCTAAGGTCTTCACTAAGGCATTGATGGCAGTGTCGAAGCCATCTTGTGTAATATTCGGTGGGAGGCGAACGGGCTTCCCACGAGGTTTGCTCTCGGGCAAAGTTCTGATTGAGTAGAGACGAGCTCTAGCTGCGTCTGCTTCTTTCGCCAGGCGCTCTGGGACACCACTGTGTAACGAATTAAGGCTTGGTATCTGAGATTGTGACATTTTCGAGTGATAAATGATATTTGAAAGCAAATGGCGGAGGAATGTGAAAGAGGACTTTATGATTGAATTCTTAGACGGAATCAATTCCATTTCCGATCATAAGAAGGCTTGTCGTCTGTCTTGAGTTGGGGGAAACAAGGGGGTTTCCCGTCCTCCCCATGTTTGGACCCTTGAATTGTGGGGCAATATTCCCATCGTGGGGTTGTGGGGTAGCTTCTCCAACCCAATGAAAGCTTGAGCATGTATAGAAGTCTGGCTATTTCGGCAGCTATCTAGTGGTGAAATTGTCCATGCGGCTTGATTGACCCGACTGTGTCCCAGCCGCGTGCTCTAGACTGGGGGTTTTCCATGGAGGAAGTCCTAAGTTGACCTCACATTGTCCTAAGACCCAGCTTTAATACCGATCAGTTACGGAGTCCAGTTTCTGATAAGGTAGATCTAGTTACTTCTGCGATATTGGACTCGAGCGACAGCCTCAAGATATCATGTCAGAACCCATCAAAGGTTAATATGTGCTTTCATCTCAGAAACAGCCTCACTAACACTCTCAGTCATAATTGTTGGCGCCGGCCTGGGCGGTTGTGCGGCAGCAATGGCAATGCACTATCAAGGCTTTCACGTCCAAGTCTTCGAGAAAGTGCACAATTTCGGTCGCCTTGGTGATTCTCTTGGTCTAGGCGAGAATGCTCTACGTCTGCTTCAGCGATGGGGATTGCATGATCGATTGATCGAGATCGGGAATAAGAGTGAGATGATGCAGATTAGACGGTGGAAAGATGGGAAGATACTCGCTCAGCAACCTTTGATGGATATGGCTGGGTATATCGGACATCGCGGGGATTATCATGAGGAGTTCTTGAGAAGAGTAGGGGAGTTGGGGATCGGGATAAAGATGGGCTCCAATGTAAGGAAACTGTGTTCGAGAATGAGCAAAATGCTGATGAAATATAGGTAGTATCGTATGATGAGAATGCGCCATCGTTGACTCTTTCAACTGGTGAGGTCCATAAGGCTGATATCATCATTGCTGCAGATGGTAAGTTGTCCCCTTCGGGAGATCGACATCAGGGCTGAATTGTAATTTTCAAGGTATCAAATCCACCGCCCGTGAACTCGTCCTCGGTTTTGAAGATAAACCTAAATCGTCTGGCTACGCCTGCTTTCGCGCGTACTTCAAAGGCGACTATTTGAAGGACGATCCTCTCTGCCGAGAATTCGTCGAGAAGGAATGCGTCAACATCTGGATCGGCAACGATGTGCATCTGGTCCAGAACACTCTCCGTGACGGCGACGAGTTCAATTGGATCCTCACTCACAAAGACACAGAAGATATTAAAGAGTCTTGGTTCCAGCCTGGAGACATGGATGCGGTGAGAGAGATCATAAGCGACTGCGATCCGAGAATTGCTGCTGCAGTGAAGAAGACGAAGGAGTGTTTGGACTGGAAGATCTGTTATAGAGATCCTATCCCTTCTTGGGTTAGCAAGAGCCATAAGATTGCTCTTCTTGGGGACTCTTGCCATCCCCATCTACCGACTAGTGCTCAAGGCGCCAGTCAGGCTACTGAGAGTGCGGCCGTGTTGGCTTTGTGTTTGAAATTGGCCGGGAAGGACAATATTCCCCTCGCAGTAAGGTGTCTCGAATATTCCATTGGTGGTTGCTGACATGAGTAGACGCGCGTGTATGAAAAGCTTCGCTTCGAGAGAGTGAGACAGTCCCAGAGGAATGGCGAAGACGTCAGAGATAGGTGGCACAATGCCCTCAAGAATCTCGACGATGATGTAGAAATAAATCCTGAAGACGTCAAGATCAGGGTATGTACTTCCCTGAGATCGTCCGGAAATATGCGCTGATCAGTGACAGAATCGCTGGTTGTATCCTTTTGATGCTGAAGCTGATACTTTACGAAGATGGCAGGAGGTCTCGGCGCTGGTCACGAAGGAGCTTCAAGCAGGGGAGATCACACCTCTATTTGCAGCAACGTCTACCACATATGCATAGATGGAATAAGGGGCTTGGGCTAGAAGATTCGATTCGTGAAGTAAAGGAAGTTTTCTGCGCTCATCCTAGGTCTGTGCTGATGGATCATAGCCGAGGTCAGCCATGGAGGTTAATGAAAGACTGTATGGACCACTTTTTTGACATGGCGACTTTTTCGAGCGGTAATGGACGCTGGAAAGGTTTCCTTGTAATGGTCCTTCTTTCCTCCTATTGTTACAGGCGATTTCGATCGATAAGCTGTGTAGTATCGCCCATGAAGCGAGATGGCAAACAATGCATTCATCGATCGTGATGTCAATGGAGAATCGCATCAAGAGCGTACCCTGACATGCTTTGATGTACAAATTCATTGGGCGGCAATGATTGAGCTGAGGAGCTGAGAGAGCGTTTCTTCATTGTGTGTGCAGTCCGCCTTCACCTTGGTGGCCGACTTCTGTGGCTAGATGGCTACCCCTCGTCGCCAAGTCGAAAGTCATCGTTGCTCTCACGTAGAAATGCTAATACTCAGTTGAAAGCTCTGTTAGATTTTAAATTGACTTGTAGGGAGTAAATACCTGTGCAACATGGCCTTTCCGCGTCCCGGCTTCTTAGCGTCTGACTGAGAGGAGAGAGAGCATGCAACCGCTGGCAGTGTAACGACGGGCTTCATTGGGCCTTGGGTCTGAACGTTTATCCATCTGCAGACGAAGCTCGGATGCCTTTCGTGTCCCTCGAAGGATCATTGATTGGATCTCCCGAAAGGAAGAACTACTACAGTTGCAAGGCGGATTGCTCCTTTAGCGTCCTTCGATTTGCTTCCGGTTGTGAGGGATGCGTCCTGGGTCGACCAATGAGAGCATTCGACGGATCCATCCTTTCACCCTCATCATCGGACGCCAAATAGCCAAATACTTTTAAAATATTGAAAAAGATGGGACTATACAGTCAACACGATTACTTTTAGAACATCGATTCGGATAATGTTGAGATCCCGAAGTCTTTTCCGCTTCTCAAGTCTTGACCATCGAGAAATTCAATCCACCAACATGGGGTCAATCGAAGTAGAGCAGTTGTTTCCGGATGGTGGGTGGGATACACATCACCATATATTCGAGCGTATGTCTGGTCTCTCACATCAAGCCTAACCTCGGAATCTAAGAAGTATAAGCGCAGAACTTCCCTTACTCTCCCAATCGACACCTGACGCCTCCAATGGCAACTATTGAGCAATTCAAGGCCTTCAAAGACTCCTTAGGCATCACCCACTCCGTGTTGACGCACGGATTATCATATGGCCATGACTGTTCGTCTTTGGCAGCTTTCATAGATAAACTCGGGCCGTCCACAACTCGTGGATGTGCGGTAATTACCGAGAGCTCTACAGATGCCGAAATCGAGGCACTTCATGAAAGAGGCGTTCGCGGAATTCGCCTGGATCTGTATGGCTACAAAGCGATGGAGGACCTTTCCAAACAGATCGAGATGTTGCGATTATACGCAGATCGAGTTCGTCCAAAGAATTGGTTCCTGGAATTTCTACAGATAAATCAAAGCAATTGGACAGGCCTTGGAGAAGTGATTCCAACGTTGGGATTGAATGTTGTGACCGACCACCACGCGCTGATGAAGGCCCAAAGCATGCTGCCGACAAGCGCAGATGTCCTGTCGCAGCCCGGACTCGTTGATATAATCAAGCTCTTGGGGACCGGAAAATTTTGGGTCAAGCTCTCAGCACCCTATAGGAGCAGCACACAGGCCCCTTACTATGAAGACATGAGGCCCCTGGTCCTCGCTCTCGTCGACGCAAATCCGCGAAGGGTACTTTGGGGTAGCGACTGGTAAGAAAATGTGTTTCCTCCCTGCTGCTCTGGGTTAACAGAAATCAGGCCTCACACTCCGAATATGAAGATAAGGACAAGAGAGGAGGCACTAGCTGAAGTACCTTTCCAACAGATTGATGATCGCGCCTGGTTGATTAGTCTGCGTCAATGGCTGACAGACGAGCAATGGAGGCTCTTGATGGTAACGAACCCCTGTGAACTGTACAATAGCGCGTAGAATATAGTAAGAAGCAATTCGTAGAAGGAGAGCTTTCGTGATACGGTCTATTCTATAGCGCGAGCAATGCAAGCTGCGTAGGTGGCAGCCAGAACAAAAATAGGAATGTCTGACAAGCCGAACATGACTGGTCACGCAGAGCTTGATCAAGTAGAACAAGGCAAATGGAAATAGTCATGCAGGAAAGATCAAACGATGAGAGCTGTTGATAGTAGATGTGCGGACCCAATGCTGCATTGCTCAAGGAAAGACGTCCATCGAATGGAAGTTGAGAATGTTCACCAGACCCAATTGCTGACTAAGCGCGAGCTTGAGCTTTCAACCCCACCTAGAGCTTTAATGACAGTGCCAAATCAAGTCTAAGCTCTCCACGCGACCATCCGGACCATTTGTTAAACAGTGCTATCGAAGTCTGTTCTTTTGATGGTGGTTCAAGAAGATTATACTAGTATCACCAGCATGAATGGTGGAATAGAAGCAGCACCCTCTTCGGTCCCTCCCGAGACTCCAGGGGCAATACAACAGGGCGATAGTACAGGTGCTGGGACGAAGAAGGCAAAGAAGGTTCGGTCTGCTTGCGAGCGATGCCGTCAAAGACGCATCAAGGTATCAGATCTGTTCCAGATCGAAACCATTGGCTAAATTCTGGAAGTGCGATGGCCAAGTACCTGCATGCGGGAATTGCTTTAAGGCGGGGGTATTATGTGTCGATGTGGATGGGCATGATGCAGACAAACGTATTGCTCGAGGGTATGTTTCGGATTCTGTTATAACATACAAGCTAAGCAGTATCTGATGGGCGTCCATAGTTACACAGCGAGCGCCACTTCACGAATTGCATGGCTGGAGGATATCATCCGAACACAACTGCCTCATGTCAGCATCAATGATGGCTCATTCTTCACTGCGGCCACACAGCCTGAGGCTCCGATACCTAGCTATATTCCGTCAGGACAGCCTCCTGTTTTGTCTGAGCCTATTGGTGGGAGTCAAGCCGAGTTGAGATCCGTTTCTACGGAAGCAGCTCAATCCAGCTCGAGGTTGGACCCTCGAGGACGCAAACGACCCCTTTCGAATCTATACGCACCAGAGAATAGAGAGACGTCTGTGGAACAGGACACTCGTTCTGTTGCTCTTGACCTAGGTCTCTTGTCATTGAATGCTGAATCTCGCCAGGTGCACTATTTGGGTTCTTCATCCGGCTCGCTCTTTGCATCCTTACTTCAGACAAGGACCAGAGGAGGTTCCCAATTTGAGGATAAAATGCGAGACTCTTCTGAAGCTCGTGATATCCATGGTGGCGATATTCAGACCGGCTCTTCTCACGCAGAAGAGTTACGGAAAGTGGTTCAGAGCCTTTACGAGCAGCTTCGCAAGGTAGGTAGGGTGACTTCCATCTTCAAGCCTCTTCTTATCCAGCTCAGGACCTTCCTTCACGCACCGATTGCAATAATCTTTTGAAACGATTCTTTCAATATACTCACCCAAACCATCCTTTCCTCCACCGACCTTCCTTTGAGCGCATTGTAGACGCGCTGTACCAATGTATCTCGTGCACTGCGGAGACTCCGATCCAGTACAACGGCTGGCCCAGCACTGTCCAGCCCTTTGCCTATAATGGCGAGGAGCATACATATCGAAGAAATCGAGTAATACCTATTTCAGCACATGTAGCTGCGTTCCAGCTGCTCGTTGCTTTGAGTATTGGAGCGACATTGCAAATAAGGAAAAAGAAGTATAGCCATAGTCCTGGCGCTTTCTTTACTTCTGCGATTTCTTTATCAAAGAATGTTTTTGGTTCAATCTCTATTCCGGTTTTGCAGTCTGTTTTGCTTCTCATCGTCCACAGCCTCATCGATCCTGATGGATGCAATAATGTGTGGACTCTCACGCATATTGCCATGGCCCATGGAATAGACCTGTATGTGACCCATGGTAGATCTGCCATTCTGTTGCCTTGCATATCAAGAACTGACCTCCTTACTATCTAGTGGTATACACAGGGAGGTCGGCAGTTCTGGCAAGTTCAGCATTCTTGCCGCCGAAATGCGGAGAAGAATTTTCTTCTGTGTTTATTCTTTGGATAGGTAAGATCGCTCCGGGCTATTCACGCGATAAAATGTCATTAACTATCAACCGGTAGGTCTATCAGTACCATTCAAGGCCGCCCCCTTGGCATTGGAGACGACACATTTGACGTGGATCTTCCACTGGGAATTGTGACTGAAGATTCAAATGGCACTATTTCTTCAGCTGATCGGGCTGATGCTGTGTCGATGCCATTTTCAGTACAAATATTCAAGATGGCACAGCATATCTCCAGGATCAAGTTTGAACTTTATAGGCTTCCAAGTCGAGCTGGCAGTGCTCCGTCTTTAAGCAGCCTCCCCGAGAAACAAAAACAAATCCGGCAAGAGCTCGATAACTGGCTGGGCGAAGCTTTGCCTGCAACAATTGGAGATCAAAGCCTCGTAACAAAGTTGAAGATCCATTATCATGGCGCAATATGTCTTCTCTATCAGCCCTCGCAAGCCATCCTCCATCCTGATGATCAATCTCTTCAGACCTGCGCAGAAAGTGCCATACAGCGATTGCGGCTCTACGAAGCTTTGTACGATTCTGGGAACCTGTACCATAGTTGGAGGACGGTGCAAGATGTATTCCTCGCAGGCGCTACAGTCATGTATTGCGTATCGATTTCGTCGACTGTACGCAGGACAATGTCTTTATCATCTCTGGCGCGAAGCTTCCGTTCTTGCTCTAATCTGCTCAGTTCGGGCGGTGAATGGTGGCCCAGCATCCGTAATGCCAGGTCCAGCCTGGAACGACTGGCCAGTCATACACTGGAGTTATTCGCGGAGAAAACGCAAGATGGGACAGACAACCAGGCTCAAGAAAGCACCTCAACTAACAACTTCGAGGGCAACACCTTTGACTCGGTTATGATTGAGAGCGCCTTGGCATCGTTTTTGAACCACGATGGGCAATTCGGCAATATTTTCGACAGTGCCCCTATGCCGGATTTCATGGACGACCTAGATATCTACGACCAGGATCCTTACGCTTTCGACACTTCCCTATGGGTGAATCCGGATCCCAGCGAGTTTGAAAATGCAACCCACAGGGCCAGGTCGGATGATCGCGATTTGCAAGATTTCATAGATGATTTAGGCAATACATGATCATTTCAGTCCGCACAATATGAGTCCTCCATACTGGGTCCATCCGTAGGATCAGGATCGCTCTGCTTCGCCAGAGCCCCAAGATTTCGTTCGCAACATGCATATTGGCTCACGGCCCACTCTGAACTGCCCCGCGAGGTAGAGTGGGGTAAAGCCAAAGCCTGGGGAGCCCCGCGGGGTATGCCCTAGCTGCTCATTCCACCATCCTGGTGTCGGAATCTCGGGGACGCACTAGCGGAACAGTCCGTATGGAAAGCTCCTGTCACTTCATCTTCCATCAAAAGTCTTGCTGGTCAACGACATCTTACGCGGGGCATCTGGGGTTCAAGATACTCAATCGTCTATATAAGACCATGCATCGCATCGATCAACGAAGATCACAACATACAAGCCTCGTTGATCATCGATTATTGACTCTACATCTTCCCTATCTTTGCAAGCATGGCAATTAAAGAAGGCTCAGCAGAGATGGAGCTTCACGAACATGTCGAGAAATCACCTCCCTCCGAGTGCCCAAGTGTCGATAACCTTACTCCCTTTACCGAAGCAGAGTTTCGCCGTCACGAAAAGAGTCTCGTTCGGAAATTGGACTTCACACTGGTACCAATGATTTGGATCTTATATCTTTTCAACTACCTGGACAGGAACAACATCGCGTGAGTTAGATCAAGAGAGCAAGCTGAGAACATCTCTAATTATGTAGCTCTGCAAAGCTCAATACGCTCGAGAAAGACCTTGGGCTCAAGGCCTATGAGTACAACACGGCTGTTTCAATTCTCAACGTTGGGTAAGTTGTTCAGCAAGATAACTCCCAGTCGCTGGTTCTGACTTCTTTAGCATTATCATCATGCAATTGCCCAGCAACATGATGCTGACTCGTGTCCGGCCTTCCCTATACATTCCCTCCTGGGTCCTTCTGTGGGCATGCATCTCTGCCTGCACAGCTGCTGCTAAAAACTACACCGGGCTTGTTCTTGTCCGCTTCTTTCTTGGCTTTGCAGAGGCTCCTTTCTTTCCTGGCGTAATGTACTTGATTTCCAGCTGGTACACACGCAAAGAGCTGAGTCTACGCACTGCATTTTTCTACTCTGGCCTCATTCTCGCCACTGCATTCTCCGGACTTATTGCTGCCGGCATCTTTGCAGGCCTGGACGGAGCGCGTGGCATCGCTGGATGGAGATGGCTGTTCATAATCGAGTCTGCCGCTACATTCTTCGTTGGCTTGATCGCGTACGTCGTGCTACCTGACTTCCCAGGGTCTAAGACAGGCAGTGCTGGGACGTGGCTTCTCACTCAGGAGGAACAGATCGTGGCGGTAGCTCGGATGCAACGAGACCGAGTAAGCGGTAGCGAGGAAGGAAAGTCGGTTTGGTACGGCCTCAAGCTTGCATGCATGGACTGGAGAACATGGGTTTTCGTAAGTCCGCTTTTTACTGTTCTGATATTAAGTCATACGAAGATATGTCTAACAATCCTGCAGGTAATCATGTTAATTGCCAACCACACAGCATACGGCTTCAACTACTTCTATCCCTCGATTGTTAGGGGATTCAAGTTCAAGTCTACCACACTCACTCTTGTCTTGACTGCCCCGCCATACCTCATGGCAACTATCTGCGCCTTCTGCGTCGCGCTCAACTCTGACAGAGTCGGTGAGCGTGGCTGGCACATCTCAGTCCCTATGTCTGTTGCTGTAGTCGGCTTCATCATCTCCGCGGCGTCATTATCAATCCCCGTGCGCTATTTCGCCTCATTCCTCTTCATTTGCGGCTGCTTCTCTGCGAACGCAGGTGTATTCTCGTGGGCCTCCAACACCCTTTCACAGACTCCGGAGAAACGCGCATGTGCAGTTGCTATCATCAATATGCTGTCGCAACTGGGAAACATCTGGAGTCCATACTTCTTCAAGCCCTCGGACGCTCCGAGATATGTTATGGCCATGGTGCTCATGATGGCCTTTGCCGTGCTCAGTGTACTCTGCTGTGTGGTGATGAAATATGGCTTGAGAAAGGAGAACAAGAAGATCTTGGAGAAATGGGAAAGGGATGGAACAGGAGAAAGGCCAGGTCTGTATATACTGTAGTGATGCTTTTGGACATGAGCCTGCAATCTTCTCTGGGTGTTCCTGTGGAGCAACATTGTTGCGCGGCGGAGGTAATCAGGCTTCCTCTGATGTCACTGGGAGCATGAAAGACAGTCGAACGACATGGTTAGATGATTTAGCTCCGAGCAAGAGCTCAGTGTAAGAGTGGGAAGGAGCTGAATAATGTTAATCAGGTGTTCAATCTGCTCCGATTTTTGGAATCTCCATATCGCTTATCTACTTCTTGCATAGTTTGGGTGGATTTCCGACCTCAGCCCACTTGATGATTCAAAAGTCAGCCAATATCCCGGCAGCGAGTGTGGAATACAATAGTGGACACAAAATGTAACATGACTCACATCCTCGGTTCCAACTGTAGTCTGAGCATAGAAGATACCATCGCCATCCCACTTCTTTCTGATCTCCAATAACTTGGGATAATTCGTGCCCCAGAACTGGTTCTGCCAATCAGGCTGACCCAAGTCACACTTTCTCAGATTAGCAATAGGCCAAGGAGTCAGTTTTCAGGTACAAAATCACCTCATTGACGTATGCACCGCCTCGAGGAGAAGCTTTCATCATTGCCGGGGTCAGCTTCTACGTCATGACTCTCTTGGCGGCAGCCCATTGTTGCTGCGAGGGAAAGAGCGACGCAATGCTGAAACTTGAAGCATTTCGCCAACCTGGATGGACAGCATTATCAAAGACAGGGAGAGCATTCCCAGGGCCAACGATATGGCCAATGATGACTCCGAATCCAAGTTCTGGAGGGCTGAGAATCTGCTTGTAGGAATCGATGATGGCGGCGTTGTTGGTGGTGATGTCGTCTCTGTTAAAGAAACGGCCTCCTGTGAGTTGATTCGATCCGGCTGGTTCGGATTCGAAGACGTCCATGTAGAGCTGGTAGAATGTGGGATATTCTTTGGTGACAGTACTGTACCTAACTCCCAATTTTGTTAAGCCGTCGAACAGAGGTTTGAGGATTTGCGCAAGCTTTGCAGAGTTCATGTTAGGCCCGACGAATGGTTGAATGTGCAAAGTCCCTGGGGTCAGTTCGTAGTACACGAAGAGATCATTGTCTACGTAATGATTGGATAAGGAGTGGAAGAGTGTGACTGCTTGCCACCAGAGAGCGGTATTCGTTGTGTGTGTGCTGTTTATGTTGAGTATTACCATTGCCGATGGGACCTCTGAAAATGTCTTGACAGTGAGAGATGTGACAATAGCGAATGTGGCGGGTCCGCCTCCTCTAGAGAAAGCTGGGAGTCAGCAACTTGACCAAAAGACAAGGGAGACGTGTTTTCAGAGCAAACTGCAACGTTCGTGACGAAATTTATGTCCTCAATTATACATACCGAAGAGCCCAGAAGAGATCGGGATTCATATCAGCATTCGCAGTGACGAACTCGCCTTTTGCAGTGACGGCTTCAAACTCAAGTGCTTGATCTGCAGCCATCCCGTAGAGACTAGTCAAAGGGCCATGACCCCCTCCTTGGATATATCCTCCAGCGAACCCCACAGTCTTCCTTACGGGTCAGTAACGTAGACCTGAATGAAGGGAACAGAGTACGTACCGCACATTCCCCGCCGACAATGTTTACTTTCGGATTCTGGTTGAAGGCAGCTGTATACATTTCCCGGCTCTGGATCCCCGCACCGACGGTAACAGCGCCTCCGGTGTAGCCTCCAGGCCCTGTGTACTGCTTGGTGAACTTGATGTCCTTGAAAGAATGGGTGTTGATTGCCAAAGCTCCGTAAGCGGTTGATCTCCCCACTTCAAGATTGTTAGCGCTATTGATTTAATCACTACCTTGGATCAGAGTCTCACATCTCGAGACCTCGATCTCGAGACATGCGTTCGATACAAGATCCCAGATCTTGGATATTGACAGGCGAGGAAAAGTACGCACTGAAGTCATGACCGGTATTTCGGACCACCAGGCGTAAATTGTATTCGCGTGCAAATTTCACGCCAGCAGCTACATGTTGTTTTGTCTTCGCCATGATGACATAGTCTGCAAGATAGCCAGGGCTACATGTCGCAGCTCTATTTGTAGTAGGAAGACACGCCCCATTAGTGTAAAGAGGGTTCATCGCGAAGACAGGATCCTCTTGTCTGGCCCCAATCAGCCAGAGAACGATACTCAAAGACACGAGACCTACTGAAATGATTGCTGGTTCCAGTTGGCGGTCGCAATAGAACATGCGGCGGCATTATATGTATTCTTGCCTTCAAATGTGTTGTAACATACAGCACCTGCAGGGACGACTTTTTGGAGCAACCCATCGACCGTAGCGTTCAGGGTGGACCACGCTGCTGCTGAAGGCCAGCAACTTTCGCCCTCATAACATTTACAATTATCCGAGGTACTCTGTCGGGTCTGAAGTGCTGGATCTTGAGGAATGGCACTGACTCCTGCAAGGAGCAGAGAAAATAAGAGAGCCGAAAGGTACGCCATTCTGAACCTAAAAGTTACAGAATATCAGAAGAGGGCTTTCGGTCTCCTTTATATTTGAGTACCGAGATGTGGAGAATTGACTGAGGTTGTATCGCATACCTTGGCGTCATGAAGTTCCGATTAATCCTTCCGCTTCGCCAATGGTAGGACCTTGCATCATGGCCAATTATCCAGAAGGGCCACAGGGCGGTGATTCCCATGCTACGGTAAGCGGCAAAAACGTGTATATCAGCCGTCATTTTTTGGTTCCTGAGTTCAAGATTAGATTCGGAGATGCCAAGCGGGCTTCTGGCTGAGGAAAGTGGCATGTCGTATTGCGGGCACGAATACAATGATGACACCGAGAGAGATAAATGGTCTTGGGCCTATATGGGTATATTCAAATAGCTCAGAAGTGCACAGTGGTCCTGGAGGCCCGACTGAATGCGGACGTACCCGGCCGTTTGCAAGGGTCGTTCTTACTGATGGTGAGCTCAGAAGTCTGTCGCCTACCATGGTCGGGATAATCTTGAGTCGTATCGACGGCACTCGGGACACGATTTCTTCTCAAAAGGTAGGCATAGGCTTCGAATGACGTGATCCGTCCTTCTAAAAATGTTGTCAAGTAACCTGCCAGTGTAATGTCCTGAAAGCGTCATTTTCAGTCTTGAACGATCGGGTTAGTGGTGGCAGCAATTGATCCAATGTAGTTGAGCATCTTGAGATACTTCTCTGTCACTTCATTAGTAAGCATAATCTAAAATGGAGATCGGGCATACCAGCGACTTGCCACCTCATGCTCAGTTTTGCCAACGTTTCTCGAGTTGAAAAAAGTAATCTCGAGTACTCGGGTTGCAGAGCCTCTCTCGAGAGGCCCAATATCCAAACAGCCATCCTATAAAGACAGTGGCAGATCAGAGGCGAGGCTTGCCCTAGGTTGTATGGCAGTATTGCTTGGATATGAGTGGTATATACGGTAACTTGAGGTACCAAAGAATGTAACCCCGAAACTCCAAGCTCATTCAGTTCGAGTTCAGCAGCGAGGGCAAAAGCACCTTGCTTGATGGTCGACGCATGTTCGTATAGGGCAAAGAGAGCGCTAGAACATAGTTAGACAAGCGCGTTGATGTCTCCGTTACTAACCTGAGACAAACAGCTTTCGGAACGAATATTTGAGTTGCGCTAGGCCCAACCTCACTATTCATGAAAGAACAGAGAGCAAGAATCGCACGGCTCAGCTGCCTCGCCTCTTCTAAACGATCATCTGCACTGGAATCTCTGTCATTAATGTGCTTGAGAACCAGACTTAGCAAGTGAGATGCCTGGCATAACCTCGCAAGCGGTGCGGCCGTTATATTCGTTGAAGATGACACAAATAGTGGTTCGCTTGTTGTTTGCACCTGGCTCAAATCAGCTCTTGAGACTCGAGAAATCCGAGGATCATTCACCCCTTGTTCGAATGACACATCATCCACGGGCAGGTACTCTCTTCTTCCTGTCTCCGCCATGGCTGGTGCTCTGGATGGATTCCCTACATTGACATGCCTAGTTTTTGATCTGTCAATTTTGAAATCAGCTCGTCAGCAGTTTCTTATCCGAGCATACCTATCCAAGATCCAAAGAGCCCACCAGACCCTCCTTCTTTCTTCCATCTCATCCCATGTCGTTGGCTCTAGCGCCAATTGAGGAATGCCAGCCGTATCATGAAGCCCAATAGCTTGACCGAGTCTTGCGAGATGACCAATGGAGATATATGCTTCGGGATAAATTGCATGGCCAGTCTCATATAAACAAAACAATACATCTGCTTGAAGCAATCTTATGGATGTATACCCACTGGATACGAGTGATAAAAAACGATTCTTCGCATGGTCCCACTAGATCAGGATCTCAGTCTCTGAAGTGTGTCTCTTGAGAGCAAATGTTGGGAGTACAATGATTGTGACCTACAAGCTCGGTTCGAGGACTTTCTCCAGACGGCACAGAATCGTTCAGCAATTTCATGCATAAGATGAGGAAAATGATGTCTGCTGTCATTCCAACCTGACCGGCAAGTATTTCCTCGTAGAAACCTTTTTTCTGAATCATGGACATCCAAGGAGCACACGAGAAGAAGTACGCTCCAACGATAGCTTGAATCTCCAAATTGTCTCCGAGATCGTCCAATATCTTGTCCTCGAAGCCAAAATGCCGTTTCGAGACCTTCGTGTTGTGCAGCTGGAAGACATTGACGTCGAGAAAGAATGTAGGTGAATGTGCTGATAAGTTTCTCAAAGCATCTCCTCCTTCCATTAGAGGATGATGCGGCACTGGCTTAGTAGCTGAGATGGCACTTCGTCCTTCGCACACCGCTCTGTGCTCGCTCACTTCATCCTCTAGGCTGGTGAGCCTTGCAGAGAGTGACTCAAGGGATCCGACATCAGGCGCTCGTCCGCTCTCATATGAACATTCCCGGTGAAGTCGCGAGCAATTAGAGCAACTCGGGAAAACCTTATCACACGCTTTCTTCTGCTTTTTGCATGGGGTACACACGTGAGAAGCCTTTCGACCTAGGTCGGAATGGTCACTCGTGCTCCTACCAGACATCGTAGTAGAGTCCAAATACTGTTAAGTAGCCAACAGAGAGGGGCAATGCCGTCCCGAACGTCAACGTGCCCGTAGCAGAGCAGGCTATTTCACCCTGATATCCCTCGAAGGGTGTCGGATGCTGGTACGCAATAACGGTGCTGAGTGACGTAAGCTGGAACCAACCTCAGTACTCGCGACTGTATCGTAATCGTTTCATTATAAAGTCGTGGAGGATTCTAACAGTACCTTGCATGACAAGGTCTTCGAGAAACAGAGGCCGTTAGGAGATTCTTGGGGGCCAGATCCGAGGTCTGGAGAAAGGAGACGGAGATGACTTGGCGTCGTCCAGCCAAGACTCGAGCGCTCGCTTGTTCAAGGGGGCATTCCGAGTGTGCACTTGTCCGTTTTGGTATTAGCACACGGAGCAGCCCGCCAGAAATTCAACTCCTCCATTGTTTATCTTCCTGATATAAATGTGAACAAATAACTTGACCATTATGGAGCTTGCAGCCGTGTATTTACAGGATTATTTGCTGGTTAAACGACCTTACATGTTCTATCGAGCACCTGCACTTCGCTCAACCCAAAAACCTCACCAAATTCATTCCACACACTCCTGACAACACAGTCTACCTCTGTCATTTCTTGAACTCTTCTTGTATTTACCAGTAACTCACTCCAGTTTTCGAATCATCAACATGCAGATGGCCTCTCCAAAAGGTCGCCTGCGCGGCTCATGTCGAATACCGGCTCTTCTGCCACGCAGTAGACCACGACGCCGATTCCTTGCCACAAGCGCTCCCGGATTCGCCAGGGATCAAACAAAAATACCCATGAGTAATCTGGAACATGTGAGGTTCAAAATTTCATTGCGAGGTTTTGAAACTTATCATGAAATAGGACGCTTTCTTGCCCTACGCGCATTTACAGAATCAGCTTGTACAAGTTCGGCGGAGGATCAATCGCCCACTTACGCTTTCCGAGAAGATTTTGTACTCGCATCTCTGTGATCCTTTGAATCAAGAGATCGATCCGGGTAAATCTTTTCTAAAACTGTATCCTGATCGTGTTGCCGTCCATGATGCAAATGCCACCATGGCTCTCCTACAGTTTATGAGTGCAGGCATCAACAAAGTCGCTATTCCGACGACTATTCACACCGATCACTTGACCATGGCAGAGAAGGGTGCAGAAGAAGATCTTGCTGCTGCGAAGATCAAGCACAAGGAAGTGTTTGAGTTTCTTGGCTCGGCGTCAGCAAAGTATGGCATCGGGTTCTGGAAACCTGGGTCGGGAATCATTCATACTATTCTCTTTGAGAAGTACACATTGTAAGTTGAACCTCATCAATATTTGAAGCCAGCATACTGATTATTCGGCAGCCCTGGGGGCCTTCTTGTGGGGACTGACTCACATACCCCTAATGCAGCTGGTATGGCGATGTTGGGAATAGGCGTTGGCGGATCAGATGGAGTCGATGCTATGGCTGGCCTGCAATGGGAATTGCCGTGTCCGAAAGTACTGGGAGTAAGACTCACAGGAAGGTTGAAGGGATGGGCAAGCTCCAAGGACATAATTTGCAAACTTGCTGGACTTGTGTCTGTCACCGGTGGCAAGGGAAAAGTTGTTGAATTCTTTGGGCCAGGGATTGATGGTCTTGGGGCAACTGCCATGGCGACAATTGGAAACATGTCTGCCGAGGTTGGAGCAACGTCTTGTTTATTTCCGTATACAGACTCCATGTGTCGGTATTTGAATGTCACGCAACGATCAGATATTGCCGATGCTGCAAAACAGAATCTCGATCTCTTGATGCCAGATCAGGACTGTTCGTCCTACTACGATGATATAGTTGAGATTGACCTGGACACCCTGGAGCCTCAGATCAATGGCCCGTTCACGCCAGACTTGTCGCACAGATTGTCAGACCTGGGTTTGGCAGTCAAGGAAAATCAATGGCCTGGAAAGCTCTCAGCCGCACTCGTTGGCAGTTGTACAAACTCTTCCTACGAAGATCTGATGAAGGTATCCGATTTGATCAAGCAGGCGGAAAGCGCTGGGTTGAAGCCGAAGGTACCTTTCTTCGTGTCGACCGGTAGTGACCAGATTCGAGCTACAGCAGAGGATGCCGGATTTCTCGGAACAATGAGAACAGCAGGTGCAACTGTGCTGTCAAGTTCCTGTGGTCCATGCGTGGGGCAGTGGAATCGTCCAGATATACCAAAGGTGAGAGCTACAAGGTGTCAGTGAAGAGTGTTGCTGACGGAAACTTTCAGGGTGAATTGAATTCTGTGATCTCGTCCTTCAATCGGAACTTTACAGGGTACATAGTACTTTCCTCGAGCTCGTTCTATGCTGACCTCTGCAGTCGACATGATGGCAATCCGGGTACTCACTCCTTCGTAACCTCGCCAGAACTTGCAACTGTTTTCGCATATCACGGCGCTCTCGACTGCGATCCTACCACAGATTCAATTAGGCAAGCAGATGGTAGTCTTTTCAAATTCACGCCTCCTAAGAGCGACGAACTCCCAGCATCATTTAGCACGGGGGAACATCTTTACCAAGCTCCACTTCCAGTTGATCAGGCCCAAGACATCGAGGTCAGGATTGATCCCTCGAGCGACCGTCTGCAAAAGCTTGAACCATTCGAGGCTTGGAGAGAAGGTAACGCCCTTGATCTGCCCATACTGATGAAAGTTAGGGGGAAATGCACGACCGACCACATCAGCCCTGCAGGTCCATGGTATGATTATAGAGGGCACCTCGACAACATCAGTAACAACATGCTTACGGGAGCTGAGAATGCTTTCCTTCCAGATCATCCTCGCGGCATGGCGCAACACTGCACAACAGGGGAGATAGACGCGGTGCCTGTCATCGCAAGATCGTATAAGGAGAGTGGGACTCGGTACTGCATCATCGGGCACAACAACTATGGCGAAGGCTCAAGTCGAGAACATGCTGCTCTCGAACCGCGCTATCTTGGTGCTGTGGCTATTATCGCGAATGGATTTGCCAGAATTCACGAGACGAATTTGAAGAAGCAGGGAATGCTCCCCTTGACTTTTGCGGACCCTACGGCGTGGGAGAGGATCAGGGCAACTGATCGTGTCAGTGTACTAAATGTTGAAGTCATTAAGCCTGGAGAACAGCTGACTATGGTTGTCAGCAGCAGAGATGGCAGCTCTTGGAAGACAAGGTTGAATCATAGCTTACACGAAGGCCAAATACCGTGGTTGTTGAAAGGAAGCGCACTTAACCATGTCAAGTCTTTAAAGAGATAATGTAGTTAGGTCTGAAAAGTATGTACGATATCAGCATTTCCGAGTACGCCCTTATATGACCTCTCTTCGGCCTGATCAACAGCGCGACAACAGATTGTGCAAACAGGGTCTCAATGGAGAGATAGGACCAAGCATATTCATGGATACATGCGATTTTGTTCAATCAACCGTTTGCGCTGATAAGAGCCGGCACTTGAGAATCTTCTTCGATGCTACGAAGCTTTCAGCCTGGGATTTGCCGGTGAATTTGATCTGAGTGTGTGTCGCTCGCTGAGCAGCCAAAATACTGTCAGTAGCACGCAAGCCCGCCCTGCGCTATTGTACAAGCGAAACAACATCGATAATCCGAGCTGACACCTCGAGCTCTCGGGCTGCTTTCAGGAACCACGTGGTCAGAGATACGTACTTTTGCATATGGAGCAGAGGAGCGTCTTCTACGGCGGAAGGAACAGGCATTTCCGTTTCGTACTCTGCCTACTCTATCTCTATTTCTTCTATCACTTCCAGCCTTATTACAATGTTTTATGGTCTGTGGGGCCAGTCTGTCTCTCTACAATCCCGGGATATCTTTCTCCAACTTGAACTTGAAATCTTTCAGTCCTCCGACACCAACATCGACCTTGAAGATGGCGCCTGCGTATGGCTTGGTCTTGTCATGATCATCCGCGGTTGTGACCCAGAGCTCCGTTCCGACGAAAACGGGACATGTAATGCACTTCGTTGGATAAGTGATTTCTCCTATGACCTTTCCTTGAGGAGAGATTTTCAAGACTCGGCTTTCACCATAGATCGCCTGCCAGATATTTCCTTCTGCATCCATTTTGAACCCATCAGGGTCCCCGTTGCCATCATGCTGCCAGAAAACTCTCTCATTGCTGATGTCTCCAGTGGAGCCATCGAAGTCAAATGCGATGATGCGTTTCTCGGTTGAGTGCGTGAAGTACAAGGTCTTGTGGTCTCTCGACCATCCAATACTATTGGGAATAGTCAAGGAAGATCGCAATATCTTCCGACTCAAGTCCGAATTGAAGCGGAAGAGTGAACCTGCTCACGATTAGCTATTTCCACGGGGTACACCACAACTTGCAGCCGAGTTCCAATATCCATCACGTGGATACCAAGGATGACTCATTGATATCGCAAAGTTGCCAATGAATACATCACAAAAGGCTACCATCTCAAAAATGGGTTCCACTGACGAAAATAGACACTTTGTCCACCAAAATCCAGGATGAAAGAAAAATGCGAGAGGAAACACTCGAGACCCACCCTCAGCTTGCGGTTCCCCAACCCAAAAATCGTTCATGGTTCCAACCCAGAATCTTCCTTGCGGATCAATCGCTCCGTCATTGCTCCTCAGTCTTTCATCTTTCTCCTCGCTGTCGAAGAACCTCTTCAACAGTTCATACTTGCCCGTCTCCCTGTCCAATATGTACATCCCACTCTTCCCCCCAATCAAAATCTTCTTTCTCGAATCAATGCCTTCGATGTCGGCCGTTACGCCAACTGGCATATCAAGTTGCAGAGTCTTCAAACTCTTTGGCCCAATGCTCAAGTCGACGGTGTGCAGGTGTTTCTTGATGATGTCAACAAAACGCAGGCGGTTGGTAGCCTCCTCGTAGTAAGGACCCTCGCCAAGAGCACAGTGAAGGTCCAAATAGGGTTCCGTGACGGTCCATCTTTGGAATGAGGAAGACATGATTGCTGGTTCACTTCGTAGAAAGAATGAAAGAACCCAACGCCACCAGGAAAGGATCGTACTCGAGCTTTTGTTGAATGGGAACGCCATCGCGGGGGAAGCTTGGTGAGGTCACTCGCTAGGCGATTCAACAGTGGGTCCGTCTCCGGAAGCGAAGAAATAAAACCCGATAGTGGGGCGCAACGTCCTCCACGATTTCCCCTTGTCTGTTGTTGATATTCGATTTTCGCCCAGTCCAGATACCTGAAGTCCTTGATGGCCTGTCCTTGACTGATGATATTCTACCAACTTAACTTCTTTGCGAAAGGTGAGCCTCAGCTATATCAACTCTCGTCGGTTGGCAATATCATAGTTGTCGCGATGTGGCCAAAGGCTCGGTAGCCGGCCCTCAGTCCCGATCCATATCCCCATCGCTCCCGTAACTCCATCACCCGTCGAAGTCTGTTGGCGAGAGATTTATTCCAATCTTTCGATTGATGAGGGCGCGACGTTTGCTGTGTCTTTAATGTGTGGATGTTGTGGCGGGTATTCCGGTCGGTTCTGCCTATATTGCTGGTCTTGGTCTTGATGGGTGGTGCGCCTCCAGTTGTCAATTTGCTCGTAAGACATACGAAAGATGGATTCTTTCCTTTCGTCCTATCGATAGCAGCCCTTCTATTACTGGCCAATTGCTCAGTGTATGGCTGACTCGTTTGGGTGCCACTTCACCCTCTCATCACGTTGCTTTCCATTTTTCACAGTCATTCTCCTCATGCTTTGTCAAGAAGAACGCATGGAGAGTATGAAGAATCCGCATTTTGAGTTCAAGAAATTCAATGCTGGATTTTCTGCACATGGCTCCATTTGGAAGGTGGTGAAAGGTTCATGCCAAAGAGCAAGCATTTTCCATGTTGGATATCATCAGACCGGCCCAATTCTCTGAACAGATATCGTCGCTCTCGCTCCACAGGACTGTGCTTGACATTTGAGCTCGAAGGAGGCATGGAAAATTCAATTCGGAATAAGCTTTACAGGACACCTGAACACGTCATCCCGACGACCGAAAGTAACATGGTTTTCATCCGAGAGGTTCCCCAGATTTTGAGCCAGGGCAGGATCCCCAGGACCGTTTAGACTTTTTCCTAGCGTCAACGCGTTATCACGGTTGCAAGGAACGATGCTCAAATACCAAATTCATGTCAGCTAGAAAGGTTTGAAAAGCTGAGAGGAAAAGCTCAAGGTCCCAATTTCAAATGGAAGAGGATGGCCTCGCAAGATGCTTGCACTTGGACCATGCCGTAGCGCCACGGAGCGAAGGGTCGACCCGCGTTGTGCCAGCTTTTCCGTATCTTGGATTGTTCCTGCAGCCCCGGGAAATCATGTGGGCGTTCCCGTCTCATACATAGCTTCTCATTTTTTTTAAGTTTATTTCGTACATTATCACACTGCAGAGATTGATGCAGGTCTCTGCATGCATTGCTCACCGCAATGCCCCTATCGCAACTTCACGATCCACATCCTGCGGACTCACGACAAATGATCAGAAATTGTTCACTGACCGCCAATTTGAACTCAACTAAACAAAGCTGACCCTCAGTTGACTCTGCTCACCGCACTGCTGTCCTGCGCATTTCTGGACTAGAGCTTTGTAGCTGTGGATCTTGCGACTTGCGACACGATACGTTGAAGCCGTGCAGAATCACCTGCGTAAGCGCTATCACATCACAATCACATCACATCACTTCATGCGCGCAAGAACGCCTTTACACAAAAGACAACGCACCGGGTGCTCAAGCCGAACACCATTCGGGACATTCTTGAAACTTAAAGAAAGCCAGATTCAGCGACCAACACAGAACACAAGCAAAAATATGAGCAAAAAGAGCACGTGACAATTCTGCTCATGCAGTCTACCTAGGTTAGCCCGGAATCGATTTCCACGTCAACAACATCGGCAAAATCAGAAATACCTTAGAAAGTGAGTGTTCCGATGGCTACAAGTCTGCTCTTTGGGTAATTTCAAGGATCAATAGCAGTGCGACTATGACACGCCCCGGGACGGCAGGAAATTTGTGTCATCGTTATGCATTTGGGAATTGGCTTTCTTTTGCTTTCTTTGCTTCTTACTACCAAATAACCACAGTGGCTGGACCGAACAGTTGAAGTGGAAAAAATTCGCTGTAAAAGACGATGATGACCGAAGTCCAATTGGGTTTTTGGTTGAGAAACTGGACTCCTGTTCCGAAATCAGCGGCATACGAGGGCTCAGGCCGTGATAGGCAAACAGGCTCATGCTCAAATAAGCACAGAAAGGCCGGCTCTCGAGCCCTTTATTAGGGTTGACCTGAAAGTTTGTTTTCTTGCTTCAAGTAAAATTACAAATTATCAGCTGACATTCCATCTTCGAAGCACTGAACGAAGAATGCGATCTGGCAAGCACCTGACTAGATATTCATGCGAGTGTCGTTATCGACGTGGAGCTGCATATGCGGGGATTAGCATGCAGCTGTTGGAATGATGGAAAGGGAAACCAATCAGAATGGTTCTGTACGCCTCATCCCATCTCGTTGCCTTGTTCTGTGTGGATGCAGTGGAAGGACTGCCGGATGGTTCGCTCTCATTTCCCAGAGTCCTTCGCCCTGTTCCTGCAGATGCAGCGAAATTCTGGAGGCTGGCAACGATGGACGATCATGATGATGTGCTTCTCGCCCTGCATTGATTGCTAGTGCCGGACTTGCCTGGGCTTCGTAACTTCAGTCGGGGATTCAGTCTTAGAACAGCCAAGTTCCTTTTGGAATTTCGATACCAGGTCCAGCGACGGTTCACCGGCCTCCAGCTGGTAGCACCTATCATTGCGGCCACATGTCATTGGCCGGTGCTGAATGACTTGACCGTGCTTACACCGCGGCAAGGTCCCGTCTGAAAACTAGTAATTCCGTTGTTTGAGAGTGGAACGGTTCTCGGGATGGGTCTTGGTGAACGTTATGAGCACGCTAAAGCAAGACCTTACCAGCAGGTTGGAAAGGGCGAAATCCTAGCCTAAACCTAATCGATCTTGCCTTATTTCGGGGAAGGGAAGGAAAAGACGAATGCTGCAGCAGGGCAGAATCCTCCCTTCTTCAACACGGCTGGGCGATGACATTTCTTGCCCAGCTGCTGTTCGAGAAACAGCGAGTGGTATATTTCAGTTTTATAGCAGCTCACGGTCCCGAATAGAAGGCACCGTGCTTTCGAAAACCTTGCCATGCGCTGAAAAGTGGTATAAGAGCCGCATGCTATAACCCGAAAGAAGGTTACGAAATTTGAGGTATGATTGACAGCTTGCAGCCTTGCAGGAGGCATGATCCCATCGAAGCCTCACCGTTGCTCGTGGAAGCTGTGGGGGTAAATTCATCACCATGGGCTGGTCATGCAGCTGAGCGGATGCACTGTTGAGATCCCTGGAAGCCGGCCTCTTGGCTAGTCGGATACTCGTAGTCTCGCCAGAACTCGCCTGGCACAAGAGGGTGGACTGAAGCGACCCATGCTTTTCTTATTTCGATTCCAACAGGATCTTCATGGCTACTCTACTCGATTCCGAGACATCCCGTACAGGTTCAAAGAAAAAGATCATGAGATCAAAACAATCTTTTTTGGAGTGAAATCATACCCTGAGTTACCTTCGTGCTAGCTCGACACGGGTAATGCTCAACCTCGGAATGCGACAGCTCCAGCCGGTTCTGGCTGCAGGATGCCAGGATCCCACCGCCTGGAACTCACCCGAGCCTACGGACTGGTAGGGCAAAAGCTGCTTTATCCGAGCGAAAGTCATGAATGAAGCCAATGGGAAGAAAGGCAAGGATCGAAAATATGATGTCCGTGATAACGGCTGAGTTGGGCGAGGCTTTTGAACCCTTTTATCCAACGAAATGGCCGGATATGGACTTAGCAGAACCACGTTGTTGTCGTTTCATGTTTGCGTTCTCACAGTTGCGATTCTTGTCCATGTCGAACAGGCGACGGAACCGCGATCTTATGTGACCATTCAGAGATCAACATCACTATCTTAGGAACATGGTCTACGACGCAATAGGTTTCAATTGATAGAAAGACCACCCAGTATCATAAGTTCAGTGTCCCCGATCAGGCATTAGTTTCCCAATTGAAATTGCTTTGTAATTAGCTGGAATCGATCAGGTACGAATTGTTCGTCGGGGTGTTTTGGGCCGCTATGCGCATCACTCTGCATACGAACCGACAGAATGTGGAAGGAGTTCCAAATTCCAGCGGCACGGCGCGCTTCTCGTGATAGTAGACTGGCCAATATCTACCACCATCGTCATTCATATTCTGAGGCGTATACCAACTGGCCAGATAAGGAGAACTAACAGCCGATGATGTGCAGGTCTCTCGATCTTGAGAGAATCGAGAACTTCACAGAAGAGGCCAACCAGATTTCCATGATATATCGAGCCGGTGTCCTGGACCTGGAAACCTCCAGGGCAGCCTCCCAGGGGATTCCAAGTAAAAACGTTATCAGAGCGCACTACTGCAGCTCATCTTGTGCTCCGCACGCTCGAGCCAAGCCAAATGCACAGGCACAGATTAACAGAGAGTGGATAGAACCATGAAGGTTATTTGCTTGGGGTATATGACAACTGACTGCCGGAAGGACAAAATAGTGCGATACCTCGGTCTGACTTGCGAGGGCGATGTCCGTCAACGCAACTTTGCCTTGTGTTATGATATATGGTGGGAGAACGTTGCATCCTTGGGCAAGGGGACCTCCATGTTGAGCAGGGGTCCGTCATGGGAACCCGGGATCAGGCAAGTTGAACAGGCGATGCATAGGAGCCTTGCCCTTGTAGCTGAATCGATCCAATCCTACAAGGGGAGAAGTCTGAGAGAAACGGCAGAGGCAGGCCACGACAACAGGGCTGGAGATTTGTACGCAAAAAGGTCTCACTTTCACACGGATCGAGTGCAAGTTATCAAGGCTCCGAACTCAAACATTATAGGTTGTCAAGACGATGGATGCCTTGCATTTAGTCAAACACAGCATGGCATCTGCAAGCCAGGTTCTACTAAGCTGCTATCTATCAAGCAGTTATTTGGCTGTGGCGAAAGAACAGAAGAACCACAGGAGAGCTCGTCATTCGTCGCATTTCTATGCCACAATCAGGGAAGGATTATGACCTTGCATGTGCGGCAGTGCGGGCAGACGCCTCGTCTTTCTGTTGGCTACCAGCAACTCAGTGCCAGAGAAATTGTGACCTCTTTTTGCAAATTACGTATGGGAGGGAGCCGAGTTGTGATTCAGGATCGTTCGGTTCTGGCACTTATATTAATATCCGCTAAGGATAAGCAGCCCTGCCATCGTCCGTTCCTGTCTGTAAGAGGCAGCATGAGAGGCCATCATTGTCGACAGCGCCATCGAGTCGCAACTTCGGGGTGCTCGAGCCCGAAAGGAGCAGGCCTCCGATTCGAGGGTCTCAGGCACAGCATACCACAGCGCACAGCGCAAGTGACTGGAAAGTTACCATCAAGGGCCTGCATTGCGGATGAGCTACTGCAGCGCGATACAGAACCGTTCAATCAGATCAAGCGCGCAATCTATCCACTATCCGCTATCCGCCTGCAGGCAACGGAGCAGCTGCCAGCAACGAAGAACATCCACTGTTCAGTGTTCACCCTCCCCAGCAACCCCGAAGCCCCAGCGCCACTTTTGATCAAGCAGTTGGTAGACCGCGTGAAGAAGGCTGAAGCATCATCAATTTAGTCACCACGCGATCACCACGATGATACGGATCGGTAGCTAAGTTGACCACTATTATAGTCCCAAGCTATGGTGTTTAATTGCAGGGTCGCCCGAGGGGTGAACCGGCGTACTGGTAGCGCACCTTGACGAGCAATTCCAAGCTCCTCACTTCCTCAGGGCACAGCACATCTAATGATCAGAGAGCTCTAGGTCTTACCAAGTTGCCAGCCATCGATTCTCCTGCCGGTAAACCTTTGCCGCACTTGAAGCTTCGTCGCTAGTTCGGGATGTCGATAGCTACAGTCATTCGCAAGAAGTCAACTAAAAGCGCCATAGTGCCAAAGCATCGCGCGTTTTCCTAGTGACGGAACATCGTCATCAAACTGGCTTCACCGTTAAGCCTTGGCCTCCTGCCAGCTCACGATAGTTGCGGTGAGAAGCAAAGTGAAGAATGAGCGACGTCAATAGTGGGCACTGAATACGCAACTGGATTTCTGCTGAAGATGCCCACCAAACCATGAATAGCTAGTTCTGGCTTCAAAACTCTTCACCGCACACGATGCAGCTGCTGAAAGTTTAACTTCGTCACGCCTACCGCCATTAGAAGCATGGCTTGCTGAAGGAATGTCCTAACTATCATTAGGGCCGCATATTACTCCGGCGATTTTTCCTAGATTTCAACAAAGTGGGAGGAGCGACAGACTTTCGCACCTTAGCTAGACCCTTTCTTTCAATTAGCTTTCTCTCAATGCCAATCGCTGGCATAACTCGTCAACGTCTTTGGTAAAGTTCTATCTAGAACTTAGTCACGTATTCGCAGCCAGCCTCTTCTCCTCCACTTGCCCTGCGCAAAAAGAACTTTCTAAAAGGTTGCGCCTGTTCATTAAATGCCACCGCCAGCAGCCATGCGAGTCTAGTCCTAGACCACAGGGGTTTGCTGCACATGGTCGACACCCGCGGGCCGCCTCGAGGACGACGGGTGGGCCGCCTGTCTGTGGCCTTCCTTGCCTTGCAGAACTGCCCTGTACTCTGTATGCCTGTGCGGAACTAAAGTTTCTTGGGAATTCGGAATCGACCCAAGCTCCCAGCCTGGCGAGCCTAGCACGTCTTCTAACCTCACACGCTCTAGCAGCTAGAGCCCTGCCATTAACAAATGTCTTAGCACACCACGGCTTGCCCCAGTCCATGGCCATCGCCTGCAGCAGCCTTCAAGCACCCCAGTTTGCTCCCAAAAGACCCGCTGTGGTTGTCAAATCCTGGTCGTTATGATCTCTTTGGTGCTGGTTTGTGAAGGGGTCCCAAGTGTCTGTGAGCAGACAGGCGTGGGACTGGAAGACCAAAAGCTTGGGGGTTCCCCAATAATGGAAGAGATGCTTGCTCATCCAATTCTGCGTCTACTTCGTACTCTACTCTGCATCTACTCTGCGTCAAGCTAACACCGTCATCAACAAACACCCGCCAGCCATACACAGGCAATACTTCTTTCCTCCTGCATCTTCAGCCTGTAGGAGGATCCCATCGGCGACACTTTTGTTTCTTCCATCTCAATTCGTGCTTCTCCACCAGTCGCGAGGCTTTCCTGCAGTTCATGCTCATGACTGGTCCGTCGACCGCAGCCGTCTCCCACTTTCAGTCAGTTCCCTCGATCCTCTGGTTCACTGGTCACCACTGGCGCCCTATATCAATCATTGCTGCGCAATAACTAATACCCAGTGACTTGTCTTACAGTTTTTAGCTGCTTCTGCTTCCCAAGTCTTTGGTCCAATCCATCCATTCAGTGACTGCCTGGCTGCTCCGCCTCGACGTTTTTCCAGTTCCAACATCACCGAAACACCCCTGCCAGAACAAGTCACCCCACAGGACCAGCAGAAGGAGGAAACAAGTACTTTACTGGAGCTATTGGTGCGGCGCACCAGCGATGTTCCGCACTTGAAGTTTCAACCCGATTCAATACGAGCCGACCACCAAGCTCAGAATAGCAACCGCAGCTGACTTTCACCGCTCGCCGGAAGGCTTTATTGTCAAGCTACCCAAATATCAACTTCGATCTGGCTGTACAAGGATTTTTGAGGCGTCCGTCGTGCGAGAGTCAGACCTTTGTTGCTTTTGGAAGCGACCGAAAACTATCGCCCAAAGTAACACGGTTCCCAGGCATCCAAACTCCAGAGGTCCTCGAAAAACGCCTTACTGACTTTGTGTTCAAGCTTCACAGCTATCAGCAGAGCTGGGAAGGTAGTGGTAAACGTCAATGTCCCGGTCCTGGGGACCATCAAGGGTTAGGGGATCAGGACTCGATGTCGCAGAGGCCATCTGCGTCTCGTCCTGCATCTCGGTCGCCGCCCGAAGGTCAAAGATTCGTTCTACCGCCTGTGCAGCTTCGAGATGACTCTCAACACGAGGGACGGCAAGCAGAGAGACAGCAGCCGGAGCCCGAAAGTCGTGGATTCTCTCACCAAGTGCAGACATCCCCTCAACATGCTCAAACCTCCCAGAACACAGGATCTGGAGAGGATTGGCGAGGCGCGAGACAGCAGAGGGATCTGGGAGTCCATTCCATACTAAATCCATCGGAGCCTGAAGGCGGTGGAAGTTCGAGTCGGCGACTGAGCGGCGCGACGAATGAGTCTCCTATCTCGGCTGTTGGGAGACCCCCATATGGCGCAAGTCCCTCAACTGCACCATCCCATGCATTTCCGGGTCAGCAATTGCCTCAGACTATGGCGCCTCGACGAATCTTGACCCCGAGATCACCTTCAGCTCGAGCCGTAAGTGCTGGAAGAGGAGGTCCAGCAACCATCGATGCACAGCAATCGCCTTTCTTACCTTCAAGAGGGCGAGTGTATATGGCCGAACCTGGACCTAATGCAACATCTGATATTCCTTCGATGCCTACTCCTGGGCAAACACAGTACCAGCAGCAGTATGGCTTTCCTCCAGCGTCTTCAACGCCGTCCATCGCGCCTAGGCGGTCCAGTGGAGGCACTATGCAAGCTCCTGGCCGTGCTAGACTTTCGCAAAGTGCAAGTCCGAGCATTTCAGCATCTTCAAATAACCCTTCATCGAGTCAGACTTCTCCAGCATCTTTCCTTTTTCACAAAGGTGGAACGCAGGCCACCTCGTCGTACTATCCCGGTTCGTCATTTGGGACTGCAATACAAGCGGGAGGTGGAATGCAATTCCAGGGGCCCTCTGGAGTACCTGAAGGTCCGTACACTTCTCCAGATCCTCAGACTCAAGCCAGCTCTCTCCATTCCAGCAGCGCAGGCAGTTCAAGGCAGACTTCTGCTTCAGATCCCATTCAAGTCCTGACAATAACCACGTCTCAAGGCTCGTATACTGTGCCTGTAGACGTGCACCAGGCTTCCAAATTGGCTGATGAAAAACGTGCAAGGAACGCAGGCGCCTCTGCAAGATTCCGCCAACGCAGGAAAGAAAAAGAGAGGGAGGCCAACACGAGCATTGAAAAGCTTCAGCAGCAGGCGAGAGAGCAAGATCGGCGAATGCGGGAAATTGAGCAGGAGAGAGATCGGTACAGGCTGGAGAGGGACAGACTGCGGGATCTGGTGCTCAGGAATCCCGACATGAGGCATCTTGCTTTGCAAGGTCCTCCCAGCCCTCAAAGCATGCGATCAGGGTCGTTTCCAGCTATGGGCCAGCCACCACCACAACCGCCTCCTCAAACGAACTATGGACCGGAAACCTCCACAGAACGAGCTCCTAGGAGAAGGAGGACGGATACGCAAGGGGAATTTACCAGCCTGCCTTATTCTCTTCCACCAGCTTCGACTCTACCTCCCGTTCAGTCACCAGGAGGTTACTTTGGCCCTCAAGGACCTGGTGGACCACCAAGCTTGCCTCCTCTTCGCATGGAGCAAGCTCCTGGGCCGCAGACGCCAGGTGGAAATGTCACTCCTTCGACGAGCGCTGGTCCTTTGCCTCCCCATGACCCCTATGCGCGTGGTCAGTACGAGCGAGGTTGGCCTGGAGATGCTGGACGCCGGTGATATCCTGTCGAACGTGCTCAGCGAAATAGCCGAGATCAACAGACTCGACCGATGAACGACCTGCAACAATCGAGATCTCCAAACACACATCATACTCCCTAATCTTTAATTCGACATACGTTGTCTTGTTGCGCGAGCACGACCCATCCATATGGCATGCTCTCCAGCTATCGACCAAGCCAAACTTACAAAGATACATACATACATACATAATCCATTGTATCTACTCTGTGTATCTCTACTACACAAGATCTCCTGTTCACTGTCATATCGATTCACCGGTTTTTCGTCATCAATATACATCATCATATCATCATTGGGGGAGCGAGAGGAAGAAGAAAAGAGAAGCATTGTTGGGCAACCGACCTCATATATCCCCCATCTCTTGTTATCGTTCTCACATTCTCATATTTCATTTCCCATATTTTCAGCGAAAAGAGCGAGTTTATACCCCCTGGTGTGGTGCATACTTTTTTGCAATATACCTTCATCCCAATTTGTGTCACCTTTGGTCACAGTCCAATTGTGTCGTATACTTGTGGACAACTTGTTGTGTCTCGTTTTACAGTTGCTAAGATAAACCTGCGCTTGTGTTTTTGTTTTTTGCTTTGCTTTTGCTTTTGCTTTTGCGTTTCAGCATGGAGTTTGCTGTCGGCGGCAATCGGGGCCAGCCATATCTTGCACGGAACGGGCATACCTTGGAGCAGAGGGGTTGTGATTTTTCCCTGGGGACTCTGGCTCGGCTTTCGCTTCGGCTTTGGAAGGGGGGAGTCTGGGAAGTTGGCATTTGTGCTTTTGAGGTGGGAGCGGAGGATCAAAGGAACAAGGATGACACACAGACCTGGTGAAGAAGACGTTTTTATCGAATTGGTTCATTTTGCCGAACAAGAGAGACAGAGGCCGGGCGTCCAGAGCGAGGATGATTGGGTTGTACAAGATTGGATCTGGGACGGACAGGGAAATAGGGTATACATAAAAATCAGACTGTATTGTACGAAAGAGAGTGGGAATTGTGTGATCCTCATAGTATAGCGGGGTGTTAATGGGTTGGTGGGAGTCATTCAGACATAAGGTTCTTTGCATCTATCATGCATGCATGCATGCAAGCAACAGAAGTAGGCAACATGCCTTTGCCAAGTATCTATATTCGTACCTTTACATGCACAAAGTGAGGGGTAGTGAGACCTTGAGCCTCCAAATTCATGCTTGGGCGGCTACTCGGGCGCCAAATGCCAGCTTTCTGCAGGAAAGCCATGCGAAATATGCTGTCTTGCGGAAAGATACTTCACACAGAAGTATAACGGATTATCAAGCCCAATATAGGATCCATGGCCGTCCAGCTGGGTAAAATTGAGTCTTCGGAGGCACATCCACGTGATAAGGAGGGGTAATTTTGAGCCTTGGCATTTCTCAAGCTTCCATCCCGGTCTGGTCTGGCGTGATGGCAATAAAAATACCGTCGGGTAGATACCTTCGCTTCTTATCAGCTTAGTCAAAAGCACAAGGCTGGTGAACTTTCGATTTGGCCCAGTCCCGGTCTATTAGTCTCGGTGCGAAGTTTCTTGAGATAGGTGACAAAGAGTTTGGACAGTTCGCTCGAGGATGAGGGGGAGGGGTAAACTCTGGCCAAGCGAAGTCCCGACAGACCTTCTGTACTTTCGCACTCCATCCAAATCGGGCTATTTGTTTGGTAATTGTATCAGCAAAGTTCGGCTCTTACATACTAATCGACAATCAAATCCTCTTTCCTCCAATCATATACTCAATGTCATATCGCCATAGTTTAACGCCGAAATGTCAGCTTCTCCACAGCGCGCTGTTGCCAGAGCTCTCAAGGTCTTTATCGCGGGGCATACGCTGGCGCCAAGCCCAAATAGGCAAGCCCAACCCGACGTTCCTCGTTTCCTCGTTGAAGCTTTCCCTGTGAGGCAGTTCCCTCGCCCACTGCGTGTTACCACTCGCCAGAGCTCATGCAAGCCCACCTTTGGCCTTGACTTTGAGTGCTACAACTCTTAGTTACACGGCAGCTATTTACTGAACCCGAGATCTCCCCTTCTTTTCTTCTGATGTTCAAAACATTCTTCCCTCTTCCTGCGCATCTTCGTCGTATTTCCTTCGAACAGATCACCAGGCCTTGTCGACAAGCAACATTACCTTTATCGGCTATTCCATTCCACTCGTCCGGTCATCAGTCGATTGTAGTATCCCAAATATCTATCTGCAGATCATTCAGCAGTACTCCCGTTAGGATGTCCGACCTCACTGTCGAGCTCACAGCTCCCAATGGCAGGAAATACACCCAGCCAACCGGTCTCTTCATCAATAACGAATGGGTGAAGAGCAGCGATGGCAAGAAGATCGTCTCCATCAACCCCACGTACGCCGACACCCCACTACTACCCCTCCCAAACCAATGCTGACACTCCTGCAGCGATGAGACCGAGATTGCTTCCGTCTACGCAGCCACCCCCGAAGATGTCGACACAGCTGTCGCAGCGGCCCGCAAGGCATTCAAAGACCCCTCATGGCGCGACCTCTCCCCCACCGACCGAGGCAACATGATGATGAAGCTCTCCGACCTCTGCGAAGCCCACAAAGATACCCTCGCTACAATTGAGACCTGGGACAATGGCAAGACATATGGAGACTCGCTTGGAGACGTCGGAGAGGTTACTGGCGTATTGAAGTACTATGGCGGGTACGCGGATAAGATCCACGGACAGGTCATTGATACTGGACCAGCTAAGTTTGCATACACAATCAAGGAGCCGGTTGGAGTCTGTGGGCAGATCATCCCATGGAACTACCCACTGGCTATGGCGGCGTGGAAGTTGGGCCCTGCGTTGGCCTGTGGAAATACAATTGTCATGAAGGCTGCTGAGCAGACTCCACTGAGCATTCTATACTTTGCAAACTTGATCAAGGAAGCTGGGTTCCCACCAGGAGTGGTCAATATTCTCAATGGTTATGGACGTGAGGCCGGTGCGGCCATTGCTACACATTTGGGCATCGATAAGGTCGCCTTCACTGGAAGTACCGGCACTGGAAAGGAGATCATGAAGATGGCTGCGGTGAACATGAAGAATATTACTTTGGAGACTGGTGGAAAGTCACCATTGCTCGTTTTCGAGGATGCGGATTTGGATCAAGCTGTGAAGTGGGCACACATTGGTAGGATCTCTCCCCATTCGCGCCGAACGTCACTAACATAGGAAAGGCATCATGTCCAACCAAGGTCAAATTTGTACCGCCACTTCCCGCATCTTAGTTCAAGATTCCATCTACGATACCTTCATCGCCGCCTTCAAAGAACAGGTCAAGAAGGTCTCCGTCGTTGGCGACCCATTTGCCGAGACCACCTTCCAAGGCCCCCAAGTCACCAAGACGCAATACGAGCGTGTTCTTGGCTTCGTTAAGGCTGGTAAAGATGAAGGCGCAACTCTCATTTCCGGAGGCGAAGCTTTCACTTCTGGCCCCTCAGCTGGTAAGGGATTCTTCATTGAGCCCACAGTCTTCACAGGCGTCAAGCCCAGCATGAAGATCTTCAGGGAGGAAGTCTTCGGCCCCTTCGTCGTCATTGCTAGCTTCAAGACTGAGGAGGAGGCACTTGAGATGGCGAACGATACCACATATGGTCTTGGCAGTGCTGTGTTCACTCAAGATCTCACCCGTGCTCATAGAGTTGCGAAGAACATTGAGGCGGGTATGGTGTGGATCAACTCGAGCAATGACTCGGATTATAGGATTCCGTTTGGTGGTGTCAAGCAGAGTGGTATTGGACGGGAGTTGGGTGAGGCTGGTTTGGCGGGGTATACGCAGACAAAGGCGGTTCATGTCAATATGGGAAGTCGCCTGTAAGTGAATTTGGAGGAATTATTTCATGAGGGCATGATCATATAATCTGAGCACATAAGTGCTTTTTGAATTGACTATTTGAAGCTCCAGTCTCTTTTCTCCCCTTCAATATTGTTTGCTCTGTTTGTGTCACGACGTTCTTCTTTTCATTACCGTGTAGTGTATGCGAGGACTCTGCTTCCTCTACAACCCATCGAACGTTGAGTGTCGAGCGTACCAATCCGTGTTGACTTGGGGGGTAGTTGCCAAAAGTGACGAGGTCGAGTTCGCAGACTCATTTTCAACCCGCAGACCTAGTGCAGCGTTGCGTAGTCTCTGCTTTCCTTCCTCTTTTACCTCGGGTGCCTCTCGTTCGGGCAATCTTTCTCACGTCTCTAGTGGACCAGTGGCCTCAGTCCTGCGGCATCTGATATTACACGCATCGGGTGGGTTTTGGAACTCAGAGATCCTCGAAGTTGAGGAAGAAGCGAGATAGGAAAGAGCTGGAGCTGGCTTGCTAGCGTGAGCATAAGCCCACCCCCCAGGATTGAGAATTCTTCCTCGGTGTGAATTTCTCTACCTTTCACACACAAATTGTCTACATCCAAGATGGCTTTGCTGCGAGGCTTGCTGATCGGTACAAACATGATGACAAATTTGACATTGCAGGAATGATCTCAGCCCTATTGCCTGAGTAATGTGGATTCTTGGAGATCTTCGATGGAGTGGGTCTTTTCGACTTCATTTACAGTGCCTACTTGGTGGCTAACTCAATTGGAGTAATACTCCCCGCTGCATCGGCAGTCCTCGTGGCGCCGCTACTGCGAGATGTAGATCCCCGAAGCGAGTCTATGTACATAAACGACAGTAAGCCCAAATCAAATCCTCTTCAAGATACAAAACTTCTGGATGTCTTCGTTTTCACCATCAACCTAGCTGACTGTACTTAATTGAGCAAGCTTTTGTACCCAAGAAATGGTCCAAACGAGATTCCTTAAACAGGCGCTGGCCAATTCGGCTCTGTCTTCACTCTTTGCATCACCAGGCGCAGCTACATGTCTCTGCATGCCTGGTGATCCTTGCTGGCCGTCAACAACATCATGGGACCAGCTGAATTCTACAGTCGGCGGCCGTCTCGTGGCGACTGTTCCACTTGGATCGCCTTGTCATGATCCCATATTGAACGAGACGGCATGCGCAGCACTCCAAAACGGATGGACAAATTCCCAGTTGCAGTGAGTATTGAGACCAGAGAGTCAATTGGAATAATCAAAGTTAACCAGCAATTCTACGTAGTATGGAGTCTTCTTCTTCGGTGATGGCTCCTTTCTTTGCGAATCAGAGCTGCGACCCATTCACACCAGCTTCAAGACCTTGTACACTGGGAAATTATGTTAGCTATGCTGTCAATGTCTCGTGTCCAGACGATGTTATCGCTGCCGTTAAATTTGCGAAACAGAATAACGTACGTTTGGTTATCAGGAGTACTGGCCATGAGTAAGTCTCATCTGCATTGTAACGATTGCATTACCAACAGGAGCAGCTATCTAGGAAAGTCCACGGGTGCAGGTGCTCTAGCAGTCTGGACGCACCATCTTAAGGACATCGATTTTCTGGAATGGTCGAGTTCGAACTATGAAGGCAAAGCTATAAAGATGGGAGCTGGCGTTCAAGGTTTCGAAGCCATGGCTGCAGCCCACGAGCAAGGTCTCGTACCGATCACTGGTGAATGTCCTACCGTTGGAGTGGCTGGAGGATACACTCAAGGCGGCGGACATTCTGCTCTGAGCACCTCATTCGGGCTTGCTGCAGATCAAGTTCTGGAATGGGAGGTTGTGACCGCGGATGGAGATCTCGTAACTGCATCACCTACACAGAACCAGGATCTTTACTGGGCGCTCTCTGGCGGTGGTGGAGGAACATTCGGAGTTGTCGTGTCAATGATTGCAAAAGTCTACCCAGATACCATTGTCAGCGGCGCGTCAATGGCTTTCAATTCAGCGAATGTCTCGTCAGATAGATTCTACGAAGCCATTGAAAATTTTCACTTCCTGCTCCCAGATATTGTTGACGCTGGAGCAATGGTAATCTACTTCTCCACCAACTTAGGATTCCAGATCCAGCCACTCACAGCCTACAACAAAACATCAAACGACGTCAAGAACATACTCAGTCCTTTCATCACATCTCTGGATGAGCTGGGAATCACGTACAACGTATCATATTCCCAGTCTTCAAGCTATATGGAACACTTCAACACCTACCTCGGACCCCTCCCATACGGCAATATCGAAGTCGGCATCGCTCAATACGGAGGCCGCCTCATTCCCCGCGCTGCTATACAACAGAACAACTCAGCAGTATCGAATACACTACGCAACATCACCGAGCACGGCGTAACGTTCATCGGTGTAGGAGTTGACGTCTCCTCCACCTCACGACCCTCGTCTCATTCAGTCGACAATTCTATCCTGCCCGCTTGGCGTAATGCACTAATATCCGGGACTTTCACTACACCCTGGAACTTCTCTGCTCCTTGGGAAGACATGCTGGCTCTGCAAGATGAGATGACGAATTCTGTGATCCCGCAGATTGAAGCTGTTACTCCTGGGAGTGGAGTGTATATGAATGAAGCTGATTTCAGACAGCCGAGGTGGCAGGAGGCATTCTTTGGAGAGAATTATGAGAAGTTGATGAGTGTTAAAAAGAGGTGGGATCCGGAAGGGTTGTTTTGGGCGCGGAAGAGTGTGGGAAGTGAGGTGTGGGAGGAGAGAGAGGATGGGAGGTTGTGTAGGGTTTGAAGGGGTGAGATGAGCCCCGTTAGCTGCTGTTATGAGTAAATTCCTTTCCGGCTGAGCATGTTACGAAATTCCTGGGTCCAGAGTCATTTCCATATCCAGGATTTCTGTTGATTTAAAACATCCCATTGTCTTGTGGAGTAGAATTTGGGAGGTAAGCCTCTGCATCGCGATCATCTCATCAAAAACTCCTTGCTGAAGAGTTGCTGAACTTGAAGGAATCGATGTTTCTCTAACCTCGACATATTCGAGAACAAAAGTGTCAGTCCGGGAGAGTTGGTCTTCCACCCGGCACCAGTGCAAGCTTCAATCATCTCTTTGTTCTCCACGAAGTCTATAGATTTATGTAGCGCAGAAGAAGGCTTTGGACGAATCTACAGATTAGCAGCATGAAAGCGATGAGCATCACCTTGTATCCCCAGACTGCCCTTCAACATTCATATATCCCCACCCTCGGCAAACTCTCATTCCATTACTTGCAAACTCAACTTACCGCACTCTCAATTCCACTACCACCACGCATACCACCAATCAAAATCAAACAAACCATCTCCCCAACCAATTTTCAAAACCAGCAAAGCCTCCTCGCCAATCAAAGTCCAGCCATGATGTCCATCACCTCCCCCAAGCCCAAGCCCAAGCCCAATCCCAAGCCCAAGGACAGAAACCACCTCCCCAAAGACCGCGACCTCCAGCTCCTCAGAGCAATGATCGATCACAAGGGCTTATCCGAGGGAAAAGCAGGCTGGGCGGATGTCGCGTCCAGATTGCCGGAGGAGACCAATGGTGAGGCTGTGAGGGCTAGGTGGAATCGATTGAGGAAGAAGATGGATGCTGCTGTTGCTGGGGATGAGAATGAGAAGGGTGGAATGAAGGTGTCTAAGAAGGATGGGAAGGGTGGGAAGGGGGACTTAAAGATAAAGGTGGAAGAGAAGAAGGCGAGTGGCGGGAGAAAGGGGGTGAAGGGGTTGTTGAGGGATGCTAGGGCAAGGGCCAAGGAAGAGGGAATTTATGACGAAGAGGATGGGGCAGGTAAGGTATCTGATGCGACAGAGCGTGAGGATGAAGTTGATGAATCTGGGTCGAAGGGGAAGGAGGATAAGCAGCCTGTCGCTGTGACTCCAAATACAAAAATTTCCAAGGGTAAGACCGGTGATGGAAGGAAGAAGGTTGCAGCTCGCAAGTGATTGGCAAAGAACCTCAATGGCTAGTATACTCTCTGAAATAGAAATGATCGTACTGCGAAGTCATTTGGAGACATTTTGGGGAATCTTCATTGATCATCGGGTATTGTTGGGGATATCCTTGAAACGCGTAGAAACTTAGTGATCAGAAATTTTCCGAGAAGAAGAAGAAGAAGAAGAGTCGAGACTATCAGCTTATAGCCGACATACATGTTTCAAAAAACGAACAGTATCTACTATCATAGGTTCTTCGAGATTCTCTGCTGGGTTGAATTCTGCAATGATTGGGCAGCTCTCGACCAAGCTCAGGGGTTTGTTTGTTTTTATTAAGCGAGGTATTAGACATTGCGAAAGAAGGCGTCGAGCGCCGCAGCATCTGTATCGACCCAGTAAGACTGATCCCACCAGATCTGACTGGAGATGGGCTTGAGTTGAGCTACAGGATGGTCGGGGTGAACATAGCATTATTCGGTGGCTCGCTTCGTCATCCAATCAAAGCTCCCACCCACTTTTGAAAACATCACTACTCACGGCCCTTCGACAAATCAGATGTGGCAATCCGTAGCTATTTCTCTTATCTGACAGAAGAGTGGTATTTACCAATCCTACTACTTCCATTTAGCTGCCTCTTACCTGTCTTGTCTGAGCAGCAGTAGCGCTACAGACGACACTATCGTCGTGGTACAAGGACGATTGTTCCCCGCGTCCTCTAACGAGGCAGCGGAGGTTTGATTACCCAAGAAATAGGCCAAGACGAACAACTAGCAATCTTCCCGTCCCGAAAAGGAATGATGTGGCCTAAGCTTGTCGTTCGTTGGCAAGCCCCGGTCTCACCCCACCTAACGAAACCGGCCATTCTACAACGGCGATGCCGCCCGGCAAAGGCTTGTATTCGGATGACGGCAGATAAGTGCAGACCACCATCCATGATTCGCAATCTACATTTGAATTCGGTCTACGAGAAGGGTGTGATCCACTGCCCAGTGTCTCCCCCGATAAGATAGTCCATGGGGACGGGTAGAACGCCTTCAGTCCGATCTTCTCAGAAGCTGCACACTTCATTCTATAACCGTCCTTGCTCCTTGCATCAAAAATCACCACTGTCGTACCTCGAACTCGCTACGAGCTGTACACTGGCGACAAATACACACAATATGGGTAGCAATTGCGGAATACACCCTTATCAACTGCTTAATCGCTCGGTTGATACTCCACGTCCACTTAGAATTGCGATCATCGGGGCTGGAGTATCTGGAATTGGTCTTTGTATTCGTCTTAGACAGTATGTACCGAGTGCAAATCCTCAAATTTACGAAAAGAATGCCGATGTTGGAGGAACGTGGTTCGAGAACCGCTATCCGGGCGTTGCTTGTGATATCCCCAGCCATGTCTACCAGTACACCTTCGAGCCCAATACGCAGTGGTCAAAGTTCTTCTCGGGTGGTGCAGAGATCCTGGAGTATGTACGGGGTGTCGCGAAGAAATATCGAGTGCGCGAGAAAGTTGCATTTGAGACGAGAGTGCTGGGGATGACATGGAACGAAAGTGAAGCGCATTGGGCAGTTGATGTGGAGAAGCATGGCGAGAAATCAACATCAACTTTTGACTTGGTAATCAACGCAACGGGCTGTTTAAACAACTGGAAGTGGCCTCAAATTGATGGTCTACATGACTTTGGTGGGAAGCTACTGCACTCTGCGAATTGGGATGAGTCCTGGTATGGAAAGCTGCTGCGAAAGATTTAGTACCTGACTGATTGTATCAGGGATTACTCTAATAAGACCGTGGCACTTGTAGGTGCGGGATCATCAGCTATTCAAATTCTCCCTCGTCTGCAAAAGAAGTGTGACCAAGTCCACCACTTCGTGAGAGGACGGACTTGGGTCAGTGAACCATTTGGATCAGTTGCCACTCAGCGTGCAATTGCGGGAGACAAGGACTCTGGGAATTGTGAGTATTCCTTTCAAGCATATGTTCACATCACTCACAATCAATCAGATTCGTACTCTGCTGAGGAGTTGAAGAAGTTCCGCGAAGATCCTGAGTTTTATTGGACGTACCGAAAAGAAATCGAACGCTACATCAACCTAGATCACTCGTGTCTCTTCCCAGATACACCTGCTGCAACTGGTAGCAAGCAGCGGATCATCGAGAATATGAAGTTGAAATTGGCTAAGAAACCAGAGATTTTTGATGCGATCCAGCCTGATTTCCGTCCCGGGTGCAGAAGACTCACTCCAGGGCCAGGATTTCTAGAGGCGTTAGTGGAGGACAATGTGCATTTCACGACTTCGCCAATCACAAGCGTGACCAAAGACGTGAGCTTCAAGCAACCATGATCGGACATAGAATGATGCTGACTTTCTTGAAGTCAGTCATAACAGCAGATGGCAAAGTTCAACAAGTCGATGGCATCGTCTGCGCAACAGGATTCGACACTTCATTCAGTCCTCGATTCAAAATCACTGGTCGGAACGGCATACTCCTTTCAGAACAGTGGAAGGAGTACTCTAGCGCATACTTATCTCTTGCAGTTCCCAATTTTCCCAATTTCTTCGTCGTTGGTGGTCCAAATTCCGCGACTGGTGGAGGCTCCCTGCTCATCATCTTCGACAGCATCATTGGCTACATCGTTAAAGCTGCGCAGAAGATGGCTCGCGAGCACATCAAGACTATCGAGGTGAAGCGCAAACCTCTGCATGAATGGGAGAAATATATGGATGCGTACTTCCCAACCACAGTGCATCTTGAAGGCTGCACCAGTTGGTACAAAGCAGGAGAGTCGAACCACAGGGTCGTGGGTCTGTGGCCTGGAAGTAGCTTGCATGCAAGGAAGACTTTGGAGAATCCTAGGTGGGAGGACTTTGAATTTGGATATGAAGATGAGAACAGTGAGGGCGAGAAAGGAATTCTGGGATGGTTGGGTGATGGCTGGACGACAGCAGATAGAGAAGCAAGTGACACGAGTTGGTACCTTGATGAAGTTGACTATCCTCCAGTGGAGATTTAGATGAGAATGGACTGGAATGAATTCCTTAGCTCCTTCATTCTCAGTATGTGTATCAAGTAGGATTGACGACAAAGGTGGATTAGTTTTTCGAGCAGGGGCATGGATGCCCTGGTGTCCAGAATTTGGCGGCTGACTCCAGGCGTTAAAAAGCGCAAGCCGGCAACACAATGGTCACCGCGCAATGGTGTACCTGAATTTCGGCGACACTCCTGGTCTGCCCCTGAAATTAAGCGAGAGTATAAAAACAAGAACTCTTGTCGGTTGCTTGGGTATATTTCCTTGTGCTATTGCCACTCCTACCTCATATGTTGAGACATATTCAACCTGGAGCTTAGCAGAGAAAATCTGATAGGTTTATGATACTTTGCGTGGGTGTACGATTTATGTGTTTCGACTTGGCTACACGCAAGCCATGCCAGCAACTTTAGCCGCGCTGGCCGAGCTAGCCAAGCCAGAGTAGAATCCAGCAGCAAAGTCCCGATCTGTGTGAAAATGAAGGCGGGGACTCCGTGTGACAATATCAAGATTAGACCGTATATCGCATGTGCAATAGCTCTTCCAAGTTAAGCTCGAAGTAACATGAGTAGGAGGTGGGGCGACAGATCCTCAAGATGATATGTCAATGAACATTCCTTTCACTTCAAAACCACATCAACCTGCAACCATTGCAAGCAGTAGTACCACATTCAATTTTTAGACGCCAGAAGATACCGAATACTAGAGCAATGCTGCACGATGAGCTAGATTCGGCGTGGAGAGTAAGAGCAAATCCAGCAGCAACCGAATCCATCGCGACAATCCAAGGTTCACTCCGTTCCATACCAAACAAAACGCCAATACAATTTGTTGTGTCCACTCTAAAGAGGCTGACCATCGCTACCTTCTTTGGTGCCAAAAGAAGATCTGACGCCAGCCCAAGACTTTCCATCCCTAGCTGACATCTCCACCTTGAACTTCTCCAAGAAATCATCAAATTGCTTCCAATTCAACATCTTCAACACCGCAGCTCGGCGTTGGCGCTCCTCGCCAGACTCCATGGCATCCTCAAAAGCATCAGATACACGGAATTGCATAAACTCTGCTAACGCCCAAGCCTGCTCACGGTCCAAGTTCTTCTGGTCCTTTCTCACCAGCAAGATGCTACCAACTCAATTCTGCCAATCTGGAGGAGCAAACCCCCACATTTCTTCAAGTTTGGGATCGGTAGTAAGATTGAGAAAGGTTGCAGTTTGATTGTCGAATCGGTTGTGGTCGTTCGGGTTCCATGCAGGATTGTGAGGCTGTTTGTGTACTAGCAGAGGAAGCCCCATGATCTTGGACGTAGGTGTCAACTCTGATTTCCAGATCGAACGTCCCTTTGAAATTGCAACTTCCGTGTATCTCTCCCATCTCCCAGATTGTTTCTTCTTGATACAGATATCACCCTCGCATCTGATAAGTACTCCTTTGACCCTTCTATTCTTCTCCTTTTCTGCTTCATCCGCCATCAGCTTGTTCATCAAGACCTGCAGCTCACTCATCTGCCCGTTCTCTGACTTTGAATGGAACGTGAGATGGGAACTTTCGTCACCACGCTTGACTTTGTTCCCATAACGAGACTGGAGAATCTAGATCAGCATTGTAGTCATCGAGGCTCCGTCATTCTGCTAGGCCTGACAAAAAATGCCCCCCTTCCTCTTTCCAAAAACGAGTCTTGGGAAGGAGAAGGACCACGTGAGAATACTTACAAGGTAGTCGATCGCTGCTCTGTAATCCGCCAGTGTAATATCTTGGAAGTCCTGGTATGGTTCCAGCTCGCCCCCCTCCCGAGTAGCTAACAACACGAGAGGCGCGCCAGAATTCGCCTGGGGTGGAATATCCTTGCCGACGAGTCTTTGATGTTCATCACCAGTATGTTTCCTCTCCAATCATACGGCAACTTCCAGTCCAGCAGCGCGAGCGCAGCTTGGTTGGGCTTACTTTCATCGTTCAACCAGTTGTCCCGTGCGTAGAGAACGACCGTGTGATCTAGCGTGTATCCCCTGACTTTGTTCTTGAAATGTTGAAGCTCTCCACTGTTGCGGTAATTGGATCACCTAGCAAGTGGTGTACAGCAGTTTCTTCAAAGGTCGCCGAAGAGCCTGGCTTTGGTGCTTGCTGAGAAGGTACCCAAATGAGTTTCGGATCTGGATCGTCCGCAGATAGTAAGATGCCAAGTCGAACGGGCTTCTTGGGTCGAGGAATTTTCAGTAGTCTCGAGAACTTCTTGTATAGTGTCTTGTGCAGTGGCCACTGTTCATGAATAAGTCACTTGAAAGTTGTTTCTATCAAACGGAGACGGGTGGAAGAAGCGATTGATCTTAAATCTACTTGTTGGCACGCTGGCGAGCAGTATGCTGAGGACATGCAAGATGCGCAAGCTTTGACATTTGGCTTATCACAAACAACACACTTTAACGGAGCCATATTTGTGGTAGCAGTGAGAATCTTGGAGATTAATTGTTTGTTTAGTTTGGAAGCGAAGAGAAGGGAAAGGGTCTGAAATGAAGGGACGTGAAGCAAACACGCCAACCCTGAGCATCAAGCACAAGGTCACGTGTAGGATCCCACCCTTGGCTGGACGACAAACGAAATGAGCGATGGAAGAAAAGATGCTCTTGTGTAACGAAGTACAAAAATGACTTCAACTGCAAGAGTGTTGATTTTTGGTACCGGAAGTATCGGTGCGACATACGCTTTTGTGCTTTCCCGAGCATTGCCTGCGTCCAATATCGTCACAGTCTGTCGATCAAACTATGATTCTGCTTCCAAAGATGGCTTCACGATAAATTCCTCTCTGTGGGGACAGAATTTGAAAGTTCGCCCTGTCGTTGTCAGGTCTGTCGAGGAAGCTGCAGCAGCGGATCCATCCCCTTTCGACTATGTCTTGATTTGCTCCAAGGCATTGCCTACTGTTCCATCTACTGCCGAGCTGATCAGGCCTGCCATCTCGCCCAAGACAACGATTGTGCTGATACAGAATGGTATTGCTATTGAAGAGCCTTATGTCAAACTGTATCCAGACAATCCGCTGTTGAGCACCGTTGTGTATCTTCCAGCAAGTCAAACCAGCCCGGGAGTTATCCTACACAAGGAAGTCGAGTTACTCCACATCGGCTCTTACCCAGCTTCATCGAGCATTGAACCTGCGTATCGGTTTGCGGAACTCATGAAATCCGGTGGTGGCACTGTAGAAGTTCATCAAGATGTCCAGTTTGAGCGCTGGTCGAAGCTGCTGGTCAATACTTCCTGGAACCCAATCTGTGCTTTATCGCGCTCACCAGACGCAAAAGTTTTGCACTCGAGTCCAGAGGCGAAAGATCTGGTTCGGGATGTCATGCTCGAGATCAAAGCTGTTGCAAATGCTTGTGGCTACGAAAAGATTGACACTGCCCTAGTTGACTTTCAACTGGGAAGGGCAACAATCCGAGAAGTACCTGGGGTCGCACCTAGCATGCTGGCTGATGCACTTGCTGGCAGGAATATGGAGGTTGAAGCAATCATTGGAAGCGTTGTGAGACTGGCTCGAGATCACGACGTGGAGACTCCAATGCTGAGAACGATCTATGTGCTGGCCACTGCTTTGAATGGTAGCTTCAGCCATGCGTCATGACGCAGTAAGGGCTAGGAGAAGTAAATTTCTCCACCAGTTGTTGGAAAGCGTGAATATTGGAAAGCTCTTAAACATATCGTCGGTCTTCAGTAGATAGAACTTTGCGTAAGAGAATAGTTGAGATTGATAAACCTGAGGATATGCAGCGCGAGGAGGTTTAAGAAATGCTATACAGCGCAAGTAGGAAAGTAATTGCATGAAATTGTCTTGCGTTCTTGGAATGGCTACTTTGATCATTTCTTCGCACGTGAGTGCGCGGGTCCAGCGCGTCCCCGCGTCACAGAAATCGACGCGTGCACCGTAAATCTGGACGTTCTGCATCGTCTACTTCACTTACAATGTTCTCATGTAACTCCAGAACTTCCGAATTGATGGTCCTGTAATCCCACAGCTGATCACGAATGGCCCTGCTCATATTTCAAAGGCTAGATTCTCCACCGCCTTCGTCAAAGTAGGCCAGTTCAGCAACGATGAGGCTTTAGCGGAGTATCCAATGAGCACGCTGAGAGATGAGGAATTCTCGAGAAAGAAATCTGCTCACCAAGGATTGTATCACAGGTTATATGATTTCTGCCAAATGCAAGCTAAGGCTCATATGGCATCAGCAAGGTCCTGATCCGAAGTTTGCAGGCATGATCTCTGGTGGTTGGATCAGTACCTAAAAATAAGAAACTTCAACTGGAGGTGCAACGTGCAACTGTTGACATCATCGCTTGGTCGAGGCAACGGGTTACGCTCATGGATAAGCCTCGCATATCTCGTATATGTTCAGCAGTGGCTTCTCTAAAACAGAAAGGCAAGCGCTTGAACTGCTGCAATCCTCAAAAGCCGCCACGGTTCCAGAACATTGAGGGCGAAATTGACAAGTCCGTCAGTAGCCTCAGGTGAGATCACTATAAGCACATTTTCCTCAAGCTACGTAGTGGAGATTTTCTTTCCCTCTCGCTCACCACCTCACCAAGTCACCCCTCCCCCACCCCTCCCCCACCCCGCCCCATCCCCAAGGTCCACCTAAACTCATCTCCTCCCCACCACCACATCGGCAAACACCCTCCAAGCCGGCCGACTCGCCATATAAATAAGCATCTCCGTCCTCTTCTCGTAAGCTACGATATACCTTATGAAATTCTTCTTGACGTACTGGTTGTCATCTTGCTGAAAATTATATTTTCGTGTGTTATGTGTGATACTACCAAACTAGGAGATCGAAATCATGAGTTTTGTGTCCAAACATACTTGTATTGGGCTGGAAATTTGGTGTGGAAAACCACCGGTCGACTCCCTGGCTGGGCAGCGTGGAACTAACTTGTCTGCCAATAACTAGGTCCCTAGAGGGCCATATATTTTCTAGCTACACGATATACTCACGATGACATTGTACAGAAGGGGTCAGAATCACTGAATAGACCTTAATTGGAAATTAAGCAGAGATTTTAATTGAGAATGGAGCCGGGCTTGGAGAGTCTATGATACTTGACCTATGCCTTCTAAATATCGTTCCAAAAGTGCTCAATAAATTGTGGGGCCTTGAAGATTAGGTGGAAAGTAAAGGTTCAGGATTAAAAGGGCATGAAAATTATAGCTCCTGGAACTGATGTTCTGTTAAAAACATTGAGCAAGTTTCTTTAAGCCCAAAAGATCACCCGAATCAGACAAGATGCATTTAATAGAGAAACATGCTGAATGACACTGTCAGGCTTTGGAAATAAGTTGTTCACTGTGCCCTCCGTGAGTAGCGGTGTCGGAATTTATCTCATATGATCCCTCGCTAGTCACAATAGATGCTGGAATTCCAACGAAGTCAAAGTTTGGTGCAATTAATATACTCATATACGAATTTGCTCAGGAACACAAGCACACACGCTCTAGAAAGGCAAAAGGTATCACAAACAATGTGCATCCCACCATGTTGCTGCTGATGCCGGTATACCAAGACTATATAAACTCATAGAACGTAGCCTCCACCACCAGCGACTGTCCAATCCCTGACCCCTCTACTCTCTTCGAGCTCGACGCACCACCAGAGGACTTCTCTTGCTTTGTCGGGCTGGCCGCCTTCTTCGTAGGCTCGGGACAGAGCGAACCAGGCTTCGCTGTTGTTCCACCCTGTGCCGAGCTTCGTAAGCGTGGAAAGGAGACCGTAAGCTCTGTCACGCGCGGCGAGGCGGTCTAGTAGTGCGGTTGATGATTCCTTATAGCTTGGCTGAAGCCCAGACGAGATCGAGTCAGGTGTATCAGTAGGTTCTCGTGGGCCGTCGGTTGTGCCATTTGAACGCTTCACGGTCGGAAGGCCTAGAGGGCCGTGTGAGATTGTAGGGACAATTGAGGACTGTTTATGTGGTGCCGGCTGCGTGGTGAGAGGAGTCACCGATGAAGTGTTGAGGGTAGAGGCTGAAGGTGTACTGATGGGTCCCGGAAGAACAAGACTTGGAATTGCAGGTGGTGGGAGGAGATCTTCGGAGTAGATATCTAGGAGAATGTTTGAGAGACCGACGATCGCGGAGGGATGGTCTGGGAAGTGTGTAAGAGCGGATTCGAAAAGTGCAAGTGCACTGTGAGGTGTAGCTTCTGCTAAGGAAAGAGAGCCATGCTGATCATATTAGCAAGAATTATCAAGATACCTGGGGTTTACTTACCTCAGCATAAACGTCGCCCCATAATTGCTGGACTGTTTTGCCACCTCCCCATCCAGCATTGTTGATTGAGACATTGCCTGTAGGATCTCTGGACACGTCTGCTTCTGCGCTACGAACCAGCTTCTCGGCTTCTTCAATTGCTCCTTTCGCATCTTCATACAAGGATGCACGGCGATAGAAACCACTTATCAAAAGCCAGACTTTCACTAAAATCGCGGTCCTTCGTCTTCGCTCCTGATCCTTTGGAAATCGAGTCACTGGAGTGGTAGATGAGGAGTATAGAGAAACGTGCGGAAGACGGTTGTCTTGTGGTAGTGCTTGATTTGGATGCGGAGCTTTGAGCGAAGGCTCCCTGTGTACCATTTGCTGAGATTTTGGAGGCAGCGGTTTGGGTATGGAAGATTGGCGTGAGTTCTTGTTTGAGCTTGCGAGTCCACTTTTCTCGTTCTCCTGGTCATCATGAAGCCATTGCTTCCTATTCTCGGTATCAGACGGAGGGGTGAAAAACGCGTCTCCGTCTACGGTTGTGGCACTGTGTGCCTCGGACATCTTGCCGCCACTGCTGTTTCGCTTTCTGCCAGTACTGACACTCCTACTCCTACCGGTACCATTCTTCTTCGAAACGCTCTCACTTCGTTTTTGTAACTTTTCGTGGTGATGATGCGCGGGGTGCTGCTTTGCTGCGCTGCCATTCTCATTCGTAACTTGAATCGTTGGAGCCACTGTGCTAGCCACCGTCTGCGTAGTCTGGGGCCTAAGTGAAGACGCAAGATCTTCACTGGTTGGGGCTGCACTTATGTGCGTTTTGCGAACAGAAGAACGGCCAGTCCGTCCGAATATGCTGCCCCGTACACTCTTGATCGTTCCGGCAGAGCTTTTGGGAGCCATCGTTAATGCAGTCCCTGGGACTGCCAGAGGGGCCGATTCTTTCAACGGATCGCCAAATAGTCGAGTATAGAGGCTCAGCAGCTCATCACTAGCATTTACTGCTACTTCCGGCCCTTCCAGCACTTCGATAATGGCAAGTTGTGTCATTTTGACCTCAAGCACACTCTCCTTTTCAAAATCGTCCATTTCGTCCACAATTCCCAGTTTCCTGGCACTAGCTTTTTCGTTCAGGTGTGCGCTGCGATATGCACCATTGAGGTCTGCCTCACCAAATAGGTACTTCGGATCTTGGAATTGTTCAAAAGCTCCTTCGCATGATCTTGCAGCAGTCGCGAATTCTTGACGAGCGCTGAGTAGCAAGGCCATAAGATGCCACAGAGGTATCAGTGATCGCTCTCTCGCGAATCGACCGGGAAGCGGACCAAGGCCGTTGACCGCAGAGTTTGAGGACCGAGGCAATAAGCATGCCTTCACCACTTCGATTGCAGCAGGGAGTTCTCTCCGCTCAGCAAGTAGTGTTCCGAGCGCGAAAAGGGTCTCACGATCTGCTGTACTTTCGAATTGTGGCAAGAGTGCTTTGCGGAAGCACTTGATTGCATGACGCTGTATCTCTGACCTAGTCGATGCTTCATAAGTAAGACGCGCCCATTGGGCGTGAGCGATGCCAATTGAACGCCATGCTAGGGCAAAGACCCTCGGCGCAATGACACCATCCAAGTCTGTGGATTCTTTAAGTTCAAGAAGATGACCGTTTTCATGCCGTTGCTCGCCTGTATGATGTTTGTCCAGCCAGCTCTCGAAAAACTGACCCAATTCTCTCGCCTTTTCTGCGCCTTCCAATGAACCATATCGGCAGAGCGCCTTGATGCAGTCAGACATAGCAATCAGAACCGTCTCGTCGTCATCAAGGCCATGCTCAATTTCACCAGTCTTTTCAACTCTAGCCTTGCCTTTCTTCACAATATCCAGATAAGTGTCGAATGCTTTGAAAGCTAGGTCAAATTCCGCCACGGCCAAATGAACAGTGAACAAATGTCGCAGGATTGGTGTCGAATGAAAGGTCTTCGTCGCTGCCCGATATAAGATATCCAGAACGCCTCTGCTAACGGCCTCTGCTCCTCCCTCACCAAGATCCTGCTCTCTCCAGCCACTTCCACACAAAATACGCCAGTTCTGGATGGCAATTTCTACAAAAGCTTCAACTTCTTCACTAGCCTCTTCCGCCTTAGGAAATTGGACCTCACTCAACAGCAGTGTCTCATATCTCGCCTCCACACGCTTCAGTTCGGCTCGTTGCTGTAGCCGTGTGGAAGTCTCTGCATAGGCTGGTGTGAGGGATGTTGTCGGGAATGGCAGATTCTGCATGAGAAGATCCGATAGTGTAATATAGTATTCTTTCCAGACATGTCGCCGCGAAACCTCAGCATGGAAAGCTCTCCCTCCGGTAGGTGCCGAGGTCTGTGTGTCCCAGAATTTTGCCCACGCCCTGAATGCAGAAAGGGTCTCGGTCTCTAGTATTGACGACATCTTGGATTTGATGGCCAGGCTCGAGAGCATACAGAACCCTGTCAGATACAGTTCAGTCCATGTCTTCAGTTCCCTTGATTGCTTCGGACTGGAAGAAGCGCTTGATAGTATTGGGAGGCCCGATTCAAAGGTCTCTACTGCATCTGTCACAGCTCCTGCCCTTCCCTGCGATTGACCTTTGATGTATGACGCCTTCAGAGCGCATACTTTTGTCCACTCGGCAGATTCTTTATTTGTACCATCCAGCTGCGAGAAATCCTGCTCAATGCTCTTTGGCAATCGTGCGGCAGCTAAAGAGGGTTCTCCCAACTGCCAATGTATCCAACCCAAGCAGACTTGCGCCTGGAACTCATCCTCAACAAAGGTTCCCTCCTTCTCAATGGCTTCTAGCAGTAAGGGTATGTACCGAGAAACACTTGTGGATTGTGAGGTTCCCGTGGTCGCTGTGGTATTTGAGGTTCTAGCAGTACCAGGGCGGGCAGTACTAGGTCGATTATGGGAGGCTTGAGAAACAGCATGTTCGGCTTCGGCGGTTAATACAAGACCTGGTCACAGCAGTTAGTCTTCCTTCGTGGACCCGTCCCTTCTATCGCTGCAGAAGTCTATGTTGTAATCCTGGACTCGAGGGGTACGTACATGTCCGCTGCGGCGCATGTTTCTTAACCTTCCTCACAAGCTCTGGAACTGCGTCCCAATTCCCTTCGCAGCGAGCCTCGTCCAGCTGCTGGATATACTGAGCCGCCTTTGTTTCTTCACGCTAGCAATCGTATCTCAGCATATGCACGGGGGGGGGGGGAATTGGCAGGACGCACACTCATCTTTGGGACTGTTGTGTTGCCCACTGGTTTGCAGAGTCGTACAATTCGAATAGCATTTTAGATCAGCAGACACATGTTCGCATGGTACCGAATATTGTGGTAATTAGAAATTTGTTTGAGCAGAGTTGTTGGTGCAGAGGGGGGAAGTTCAATGACACCGTGGGCGTGGTGGAATATCGCTGGCCGAGACAAGGAGACGGTAACCATGGACTTCGAGTGACGATGGGCGTGAACCAGCCATTGGCCGGCCCCAGGAACCAAGGGCAAGGCTAGCCAATCAGTACACTGAAGTAGCCTCGCCAGTTCAAGCCACAGCCTCGCGAAAATTTCAAACGACAAGACTCTTTTTGTTTCAAGGACTACATGATCAAAAGTCGACTCTCGGAATTGTCTGTTACAGAAACGCGGAAATAATTCTGCTTGGAAATTCTCTAGATCTACGAGTGGCGAATCGGGAATTCGCCTTAGATCGACGGATACATCTTCAAGGACAGATTTCTTCAAACGTATTGTCCGCCAATCCCCTTTTTCTTAATTATTCGCGCCAGATTCGCGCCAGGAGCTCCGTCATCTGCATTGCCTTGTAACCATACTCTGTTCGATATCGATTGGTTCAAAGGCATAGATATAAGCTGGAGACTAGGGTTAGCGACCCAGGCAAATATTCTTACTTTTTCTGACATTAACATTTTGCAGTCCAGAACAGAATCCGAAAGATATCATAGCAGTCGTCTTCTCTTCCGCCGTGATGTCTCTTCCACCTGAGCTGAGAGTCTTGTGTTTCAAACTCTCTTCTACTGCGCCATCAGATCTCCCACGCCTTACTCCAACGCTCCTCCGCCATGTTTCTTGCTGCCAAGCTCCTCTTTCCAGTCCCGCTGGCAATGCGAGTCAGGCAGATGCATCTGCTTCTTCTGTACTTGTGCACAAGCTGAAAACTCAGCTGTCGTCTCTGCTTAATGGAAAGAGTCCCGAAGTAAGGTTCGCCGCAGTCGTGCTGATCAAGGCCGTGGTCGAAATCGGAGGATGGGAAATCCTGCATGGAGTCGAGCCGTGGGTTCGAGGATTGCTCTCCATTCTGGGAGTAAGATATGATGTTAGTCGTCGTTCTGAGTCTCTGCTAACTGCGCCATAGAAACCCGATTCTACTGCCGTGAAAGAATTGTGCGTCATGACTCTCACCAAGATCTATTCCATGACCCAGCAGTACCAAACTCTGGTCCGCGAGATTACAACTCCTACTTTGCCGACCTTCGTCACGTCTTGTCTGAACTTGTTATCGTCATCGTCGTCGAAAAAAGTTCCGGGAGGACCAACGTCGCTAGAGGAGGTTGTGTTTCAGTCTTTTGCCATGCTAGTACCACGTCATACTGCTATTTTTCGTCCATTTGCTTCGCAGATTCGTCTTGCTGTTCGTCCTTTTCTTGCGCCAACATCTTCAGATGATTTCTTTGCGGCGTCGTCGTTGAAGGATAGTGCCCGCCGACTCGTCGTAATCCTCCACCAGACTGCTGCCAAGAATACAAGCGGCGAGGAATGGGGTAAAGCTGTTCGCGGCCTTGTCAAAGATATCCATTCGACTGCCGATCATGTCTTCCGCGCTGTTGTTGAAGATTGGGAGTCTGCTGCTGGGTACGTTGGAGAAGCTGTCGATGTTAATCAAGACCTTCAAGGCGGATCTGCGACTGGCGACGACTTACCATTGTGGTCTGGCATTCATGCTGGTGTCGAACGTTTGACTGGTAGACTTGAGCTGGTGGCAGAGTACCTCAAGGTCGAGACGGCTGCGCCTGTCGCTGTGCCTTTAGGCGCAATAATGGACATGGTCACCAGAATGTTGTCGATTGCCATCCCCTCGCCCCAATCTTCCTTCGGGAAGAGTGAAGCTCGTCTCCACCCTGCCATTGATCGCGACGAACGTGATGGGCTTTGGGTTGGCATGCCGCAAATATATGTCGCTGCATTGCAACTCGTCGATACGCTTTCTGTCAGGTTGGACGATGGCTTTCTGCCTCTGGCGCAAGAGAGCTTTGACCAGTTGGCGTGGGTGTTCGAATACGGCAAGCACAGTCCAGAGTTTCGCTTAATCGCCTACGTCGTTACTGCCAAGATTCTGTTCCTTGTTGGGCAGAGCTTCAACCAAGCACAATGCGACAAGCTTAATGGCATATATCAAGCATGTTGTCAAGATCTACAAGAGGGGCACTCTAGCTTCACTGATGCTACTGTCGTTGATGTCGGATCAAAGCCACAGGGCAGCCAAAACGCTGAGGCCTTCTTGCGTAGTAAGGTCACTATACCTACGGAGCACCACATCGCCAACCCAGCCCTCAACTCCGCTGCACGGGACCTTCTACCCATGTTCCTTTCCCATCTACCTCAACAGTTCCTCAAGCTGGCTACGCGATCTCTAGTTGACCGTACTTCAATACTGACTCACAATAAAGACGCCATGTTAGCCAGTGTGTTGAATCCAATGTTCGCAAACAATGGCTCCGCACTTCCTAGCATCCTTCCTCATCTGACGAGAGAATTCTGTCATGACGCTACCGTAGAGATTTTACTACGCCCACGCATGCCTCTCGTGCCATCCACAGCCACACGTTCTCTTGTTAATGATGCTGTTGACGAGGAATCCGAGGATGAGGATATGGATGTCAATACTGAGTCTACTTCAGTTCAAAACAAATCTACGTCGATATCGGCTCCTGTTACTCAAGACCCTTTCGCTGTCGCCTCGCAACCTGGGTTCGGTTCCTCTACGGAAACACCTCAGCACACCCTCTTACACCACTCGACCTTTGGTACCAATACAACCATGGAGACGATCCCATCCATGAACGGTAATTTTATGGTCGGTAAAGAGTCTTCTGGTGTATCACAAGCTCAACAGGACCAGCCAGACGAATCCATGGCCCAAGATGATGATGACTCCGACGATGAAAGCGTACACCTAAACATGGAACTAGACACAGACTCTGACGAGGATGATGTTGAGTGAAGCCACACCAGGCCATAGTCTGCCCCTTCCGGCATGGGAAGAGGGAAGTCGCGATCTAGATGAGGCTATTCATTATGATCCCTGTATCTCGTCGCGCCTTCTATTTCTGTTGATGGTACTGGCTGGGGCTACTGCTTAGTGAGGCTCAAAACGCCAATTTCATGGTGCTTTCTCTGGAGCGGTCTCATCAACGGACTGTCAAATCACGATAGATTTTTTCAATCATGACTAGTTCTCCACTTCTAGCATTTTCTAATATGTTTCGTCAACAATGGTAAGCTACGAGTGAGAAACAGGGCGGCGTCTTTCTGAACTTTTGACATTCTATAAAAATGTGAACCCTCGCTCTGTTCTCGTCTTTCCTTCTTCATCTTCAAACACTCAAACATTCAAACATCCCATCAGTTCCCGCTGAAAAGCTTCGATTCTCTCTGATACATCATTTCGATATTAGAAGCTTCACAGCCAACAACCTCACACCACCTCTACACCTACACAGACACGCACACCGACCAAACATACAAACAATAACTGCCACCAAAGAAAAGAAAAAGTAAGTCCAATTTCACTCGTGTACTTCTGTAAAGTCCTTCCCTCTGCACAATAAGCTTCAGTGAAGCATCACAGTGCGACATCAATCAACTTTGTCGCCTGTCCAATCTCCCCTTCCCTTCCTCTGCCATGCAGAGCACATGCAGAGCAAGCATCGCTCCTTCCTCTCGAGGAATGTCCAGCGAGAAAAAAAGAAGAAAAGCCCAGTGGGCGCATCACCAGCATATCAGTATCATCAGCATCGCATCGTATCGTATCGCACTTAGTTTTGATTTACGCACACTGCCGTATATTTTGCATTTACTTCGAGCATTTACTCATGAATACCGCAATCCACCGCTGAACGGTGGTTTCCCAATTCGTTGTGGATTGTGCGAGCACTCGCCTGGCATAAGCCTCTGGATGGTGCCTTCGGGCTCCTTACTCTGGATGCCAATGTGGGAACAGGCTTGCAGCACCATAATTGTAGAGGACAGGGTTATTCGTAGACACACTGTAGATGACTCCCTGGCTCGTGGGAAGAGCCAGGCCTTGGCATTACCCTGCTACCCTTGGTTGAGTTGCAAGACTCGCTGCTAAGAGTAGCAAGGGCGCACAATGGGCCTGTGCTCTTCTTAGCCAGAAAGGGACGAAAATGACTTTGTGCGTATTGGCACTTGAAAAAGTCTCGCAGGTGATTGTGCCATTACGGAGTATCACGTGTGAGCCTCGAAGTCACGATTTTAACCCTTGCGTTACATTTGAGTTGAGGCTATCGGGAGTACCCGGCACCGCTGCTGCTCTGGCACCTGCCATCAGCACCCATCTTACGTGTTCTGCCGTTGGATTGCTCTCCACTTCTAGGCAACACAACCACGGGCATCATTGGCTTCTCGCCCTGCCCGTGGGTGTCGTGGCTGACCATGAAGTCTTCGCGAGCCAGGAATTTGGAAAAGTCTACCTCTTTGTGGGAGCCCTAGATGATTTTCAAATCCTAGCTCTTGCTAGACAGGTATTAGGCACGGCACTAGCACTAGCCCCCACAACACATCCACTCTCGCTTAATTATTTTTGAAGATATACTCGCACCTGCTTTCAGCTATCTGCTACCTGTTCTTACCCAACAACACAAGCCGTACAAAACTATTTCCCTTCCGTCATCCCCCTCACACACAGAAGATATAAACAATTTCAGACCCTGTGGCCTTTGACCCTGAGACCAAGTTGCACCGAAACCATAAGGTGTCAACCTCTAGAAGCCGTTGGAAGTTATAAGCGACCTATCCCACGGATAGGTACGACGGCCCAGTTTCTCATTCTGAGGTGCCCGTGCTGTGACCGCGTGCGTGTAGTAGCCTCCTCGAGAGGGGCGTGCATGTGTGTCTGGGAGCATCGCTAGATCGTGACGTTGGCTGGCAGGTGAGAGAGTGCTCCTGCCTGCTGGTAAAAGTGACGTCGCTTGGTGAGTGTAACGTAGTTTCTTCATGACTAGTTGGACTCATTCAGAATAACTCTTCATTGAGACCTAGCCTGTTTGAGGAAGACTTGGTGGAGATTTGTTGCACTCGAGTACATCCAGTTATTGTACCTAGACTTTAAGTTTTTGTTTCTAGGTCGCATTTTCACACACATCCGTGTTATCGCTTACTGAAGAGTAACTTTTCCTCATCGCACAATCAAAGTCTTTCGGGATGATTTCTCACGAAGATCTATCTTGCCTGATGACTCGACGAGTACATCTGCAACACCAGTACCCTTGAAAGTTGTGACCGTAGACCATCGTAGAATTGTGACAACACAACTCAGTCATATCGCTCCCTGTTGAAGCACATTTTCTTCATCGCACAGCTGCAATCATCCAGAGAACTTCTCACGAAGACCTCGTCTGCTCGATTCCTGTTCCATGAAGTTGTTCGCATACATGAGTAGATTGACTGAGAGTCACCTGTAGAATTGTAGAAAAGGAGCTGGTGCGATGTGAAGCCATCTGAGCCCCGCTTACGCAGTGTGAAATTCCTAAAAGCGCGGACGTCATGATGACTTTAGCCAGGAGCCTCTCGAGGCAGAACCCATAAATCAGAGATATTACCATCCGGTTCTGCTCTTAGAGACCTACACGCCAAATACTAGAGACTTGAGTAGGCCTCGAGCACCCTGATCGCCGAGAACCCAAGTCTCGCTTAGCGAAAAGGGGCAATGCACGTGATGAACCTCGCTGCCTTTTCTAAACATTACCCTTCCCGCTCGGTGCAATCGAGCGGAGAGCGATGGACTGGTCTTGCGGAGTTTACTTGCGATGAATTATGCTCGAGGCACTATTTTGGATAAGTTGAAGCCTCTCACATGTATACTTTTCGCATCACATCACTACCCTAATTCGTGGTCTTTCACAACACGCAAGGGATTTTGTGCTGAGCATGATCAAGTGAACTCGCTGCACAATTTCATTCCCACTTTGGATCACTTAATGTCGTTGTCCTTTCGTAAAAATTCCAGTATCCAGCATAATCGCTGGACGATGGGGTTTGGACTTGGGCTGCTTTGACAGAAAGAAGATCCAATGAATGTCATCAAGGAACCTGAACGCAATGAAATCAAGATTTCTACTATGGCAGGGCTTCGTCTTCTAAATCTTTTTCTATCTGATTTCGCTCATGTACGAATTCATTCTTGGCTTTACAAACTTTCGACGCGGTGCTGCCTTCGATGCTGATGATGCTGAATTCTGGTGATGCTACTCACAAATTTTACGAGTTTGTTTCCCGGCACTCAAGATCATTCTGGCCAACTCGGTGGACACTCCAGTAGAATGGAGATTCCAAGTTGAAGTACTAGACTCATACGTCCTGGCGAAATCTCACGACCATCAAAATATGTTTTCGAGTTCGCCAAATATACAGCTTGGGACAGAATCCGTGAATTCAATGTACCGGATCATTATGTTCTGGGACGATTTTAGGACATTCAGGATGACTTCTGTGAAGCTTCTGAATGCTCCGATGGATTTAAATCCGTGATCATAGAGACACCGGATCTTCATGTTCTGGAAGGATCTTGCGATATTGAAAATGACTTCTTTAAATTGCCTTTCGGATAATCCAATGGATTCTATTCCGTGATTCTTACAGTTGTGAGATCATATGCTATGAGAAAATTTTGGGAAATGTGCAAGTTGCTGACGATTAAAGGTCGGTCAAGATGGGCTCAATCGCCATCCCCAGGACCATGGAAGAGTGGGAACTTCTTTCCATGTTCCAGAGGAAGTTCCAGGAGAAGGAAAGAGCCGAACAACAGGCTACTCGGACATATCACAATTTTAAAGCACAAGGACACGACGAGAAGACTGCTGCAAAGATGAGCGGTCTCGATGAAGCCAAAAGTCAATATCAGAATGCCAAAGACTGGAACTTACAGATGGAAACATTCCCCATAAAGGGCGAATGGCCAGAATTTCCAGGCGTACACATGATCGAGGAATGGGGAATGATCATGATGACACAGCTCCAGGAGGGAGTCCCGTCAGTCAAGGACTTCTACGAAATTGCTTGGGACCATGTTGTTGACAACAAGAAGTCTCGCGTCTGGGTCACACTACCAACAGAGCATTATATCCAGGCTATCATAGACCAATTGACAACAGGGAAAGGCTTCTACTTCAATCCTTCCGAGCAGAACAGTTTCAAGCACCATTGCAAGACAAAGTTCACATACTGGGAGCCCATACCGAATTTACCTGGCAATACCATGTGGGTCAAGGATAACAAGTTGGAACAGCGACTTGGGACACTATACAAGAATGCCGGCGACTTCAAAGTTTTCTTAGAAAAATGGGAGAAAGCCGAGCCCGGCACAAGAAAGTTCCAGGCACCAGTCACTCCTGTCAATGAGATCCGGAAGCTCTGGATCACAGCTCACCTTGAGCCAGTTGTCAACAAAGATGGCTTTCTCGAATTTGACGATGCCGGACTGCCAAAGTTCCATCATCATGGACGAGACGCCACTTATGAGAGACTGACCCGGGGTCTCTCATCTTCAATCTCAAAAGATCTGGTGATCAAGCTTATCAAGTGTTGCCCTACATGCGAACACAGGATAGACAATTCAGAGAAAGCTGCAGCCAAAGCAGAGCCACAGAGAGCGAAGACACGAGCCGAAAAGAAACGAGCGGCAAGACCAGATATGGAGGAAGGAATTGTCAATCCAAGACCTGCTAAGCGACAACGCAGCGCCAACGTCGGTAGACAACAAACACCAGAAGAACCACAGTCCGGATTCTTGCCACCAACGGAATTTAATGAGATCCGCGCATTAGAAGGACAACGCAGATCTCCAGCCAACCGTCGAACGGACGAGGTAGAGCACCAACCACTTCAAGCTCTAAACAATTTCAATATCCCGCAGCAACCTGAGGAAGTTCGGCCAGCAACTGAAGTAGACCGTTCATGTGGCGGTTGGAACCACTGGAATATTGCAGGTCAAAGGTGGTCAACTGACGCCAAGCCGACTGCCAACACTGATTCCATAGAGGCTACGCCAAAAAATCTTGTTCAAGCCAACGAGAACAATGCAAATCCGAATCAGGAAGATGCACGGGCTGAACAGGAAAGAAAAGATGTCAAGGCACATGCTCGTCAAGAACTGGAACTGGAACAGGAAATGGAAGCCGAACTCAGGCTCCTACTAGGGGTCGGGGAAGGAAAAGAAGTCAAAGCCTCCAGCGATATCCACTCTTCTGAGGAGAGCCAGCCAACGAAGGAGGCGCCAAAATTCAAGATGATTGGGAACTTTGCCATTCCTCTTGGAGGTATCACTCATGGCCAAGTGGAGATTTCCCAGCCTATGCCGGCGGAAGCAAGCCAGGAGGTCAACGTCACAGACGACACTATCACATCAGCCCCGGATAGCGACGATGAGCAAATGGAGGCATCATCCGACATCGAATATCTGTGCCCCAGCGACGCCGGGTACCTTTTCACCGACGACAAAGAAGTTGACGAGGCGATCGACCAACTAGGAGGCCTCGAAAGTTTCACCGATTTCCTCAACGCATAAGAGAGGAAAGGAGCACAGAGCAGGAGTGAGATGATGGAAGCAGGAAATGGGGGAGACCGAGACGTCACAAGTGCCAAGAGAAGTTAAAGACTCAGTGTTGGTTTAAACCACTTTGACACCCAAACACCGAGGTCAGGTTGCCACAAGAATGATCTCCGACAAGAACGACTTTCGACAGAGAACGACTTTTGACAGAGAACGAATTTTGAAAGGGTGGGGTTCAGGCTTTCTGTTTTATTTTCTTCATGTACTTTATCGGCCTTTATAATTTTTTCACGTGTTTGCAATCAGGACATGGATACTGGTGTTGATCAGGTGTTGGAGGTACGGCTCCGCCTTGGGTTTGAGAGCAGTCCCAGATTGGAGCACGATTGTACAATTGGGTGGAGAATGTATGTTTTGGTGTTGGTTTTGATGACATTTCAGGTCTGGAGGGGGATCATTTTGGGCCATATGTTGTTGAATAACACAACTTTCCAGTCTACTTGCATTGACTGACGTTATATTGACTGGTTTGCGTGATATGATATTCTTATGTTCTGTGCACCCTCTTTGTGCTCGAGTGAAGTTGGCCAAAGCCTTTAGCATGCCATCCGGTGCGTTGTGATCTAGTGATCAAGCGAATGCAAGCCTACCCTCTTCTCGAGTCTGGTATCTTCTGAAGTATTGTACGAAGACCTGATGAAAATTCGACTTCTCACAGGCTGATAGCTTCAGGTGCTGGCTCTCGTATACCAGGGTGTGAGATTCAGAGTTTCCACCCAGGCCAGCAGAGCACGAGGGAAAGCTCGGCTGGAAAGAAGTCTTGTTGAGATGTCGGGTATAGGCCCTTTTAGCATTCACAGGGTACTTTTGGCTTTTTTACTCCCTGCTAGCAACTATCAACCGGATCCCCTCATTGGAAATGGAATTCACCGAAGTCATTCAAGCCAGCCCATAGCCCTATCACGTGGTTTCAGACCGAGTACTTGTTTTCCCCGCTTCTCATTTTGAGTTTCACCCTTGATACTCACAACCTAATCGATCAGATCCAATATTGTAGCTTTCTGTTGAGCCGCATCAGCCCGAGTATCACGCGCTGATCGGTGTCCCAAAGATGCAAGGCTCGGTTAGAAGCCAACTACCAATCTCATCATCCAGGTGAAGCCACAAGTTGAGAGCACGCCGAACTTGTGTGGCACACCCAGCGACTCAGAAGATGATGTGATTTGTAGTGCTGTCATTGGAGATTCTTCCCCGCCGATGGGCCGCATATACCGAGTATTACAGAGCAGCATCAGAAATCAGCACTTCCGTAAGGCTGAGTATGAAGTGAAGAGTTATGCTCACTCTACTCACGAAGACTTAAAGCTCTTGGTATTGTGAAGCAGACAACTGCCACATTGAAGCGACTGGCATTTGATCTGTTATCGGTAAGTATTCCTTTCCAAGTTGAGACAGCCATTTCACACTTCGGGCAGAGCCTCTGTGACCACTTTAGCTGTATGTGCAAGGCAGACTTCTTGACATACGTTTACAAGGCTCTACCAATGAGAACGCAAGTACATCTTGAGTGAAAGCCTTCATGCAAGAAGTCATCCGCCGGGGCCATGCAGGTTCGCCCATCCGAATCTGACTAGCCAGCAGCACATCTTTGACACTGCCCGACGTTGTGCAGACATCCATCTCGATTTCTTCACCTTGCATCAATTCATCCAGGCTCACAAAAAGGCCTCTGATCATTTCGTAGCTTACGACTCTTGTACTATCCATGGAGATTACCGAGTCTCAATTTTCCACCGTGCTGCAAGAAGCACTGACTTGTTTTCTAGCTTTTCTTTCTCATACTCAAAAGCTACGTGAATCCGAACTACCCCGCCAAGGCAAAGGCATTGAGACAACAGCCGATGTCTCTATTCAGAGACTACATGAGTCTCGCGTAGCTGCTACTGAAAAATGCTTGCAATATACAATCAAAATCGCAAAAAGTGTCAGGAGATGGAACAGATCTGCTGCAAATGGTAGTGATGACGAAGTCACAGCCGAACCTGAAGTATTGAGCTTCCAAGCCTTACTCCCAGATGACTATGAGACATCATTCCTAGACATGTTTTCGGGTGCTTGGATATCTCCAATGAATCAATTCTCAGCTGGACCTTCGGGCAGTGGAATTGAGGACCCTCTTCGACCGAAAAGTGAGCGACAAAGTACCCAGGTAAGCGTTCCCACACTTTCGCAAATTTCAGCTGACATATTACTACATTAGCCTGGACTGCGCCGTCGAAGAAGAAGAAGGCGGGATAAAGATAGAGAATTTGATGCAGTCTACAAAGAAGGTTCTTCATGTCCAGCACGATCGTCCATCAGCATACATCCGAATATCTCCATTACCGCGAAAGTCTTCGAAAAGCACTACTCTTCCCCTCCGTCCAGCGTAACATCTAAAACGATGCCTAACACAAATAATTCCTCTTCCGTATCTTCCGTCTGCAATGATGATGACAAAACTGGTTCTAATATGGCAGCTAAGCTTGCTGAACTCGAGCGGAAGATGCAGAAGCAAGAGAAGACACGAAAAGAGGAATCAGATCGACGGGCATACGAAGCCAAGCGATTATTAGATCAGTTGGCTCAGGAGGAGCAATACCGTCTGAGAGCGCAGGAGAAATATGCCAAGAAACTCGAGCAAGAGGAGAAGGAGAGGGCCAAGAAGATACGGAAGGACAGGGAAGCTGCTCTGAAAGCTCAACAACAATGGGAGATGGCAGCGATTGCACGTGAGACTGAAGCCATGAGACTGGAGGAGCGAGAGCGGAGAAAACAGGCAGAGCAGGAAAGACTTGCAGAAGAACATCGCAAATTGAAGATTCAGAGAGAGAAAGCCCGGGCGGCTGAAATCAAGGAACGAAACCGACTGATCAGCGAGGAAAAGAAGTTGAGGGAAGCTGAATATGTTGCTAAATGGCAGCGTGAGCAAAGAGAGAGGGAAAGGGAGAGAAATGCGAGGCTTCCTAAGAAAATGGACTGCATATCTTGTATGGAAACTGTGCGCGAGAAGGACACGGTCGCCCTGCCCTGCCATCACACATATTGTGGAGACTGCATCAAAGGTAAGCCTCTATCTTTCCTGTCTCTACCGGACTATAACTTACGATTTTAGGCGCTTTTAAATCGGCATATAAATCAAGAAGTCCTTTTCAATGCTGCGGCACTACTGTACCAACATCGAGCGTTTCGCGCACGCTTTCCAGCTCGTTTGTCACGAAATATAACCTTTTGATCCTCGAACTCAAGACTAAAAAACCAAAATACTGCTCCTCGTCTCGCTGCCACAAGTTTATACCACCAGCCGAGATTCGTGGCCCGATAGCTGTCTGTCTTTACTGCAAGACCAAGACGTGTGTTGCCTGCGGAAGTAAAGAACACTCGGGCGTTTGTGCCGAGGATGAAGCTGGGAAAGCTGTGGAAGCCCTCGCACAGAAGAAAGGTTGGAAGAAGTGTCCAAAATGCAGCCAGATAGTGGAGAAGACTGAAGGCTGTCTGCATATGACTTGTCGATGCAAAGCAGAGTTTTGTTATTCTTGCTTGAGGAATTGGAGTGATTGTCGTTCGACTTGTGGGCGGTGAGCCAATCCGATTTCCAAGATGTCAAGGTGGTGTTAATGAGTCTGGTATGTTAGGACGACGGTATTTGATGACGTGGGCATGGGCGCAGGTATGGGAATGGGACAAGGTCAGCCAGGTAGAGCCGGGATAGATGGGGGAAGAATTGGCTTGGGGCCAGCCATTGCTGCTGCTGTATTGATGTCTCTTTTTGATGACTAGGGAAAGATGAGGATGGTTCAAGGGCCGGACGGATCAAAACAACCATTGATTCGGGCTGAAAATGAATTATCTTACTTGAATTTCATCGAGATCAAGGTTTTTGGAAGTTTAGTGTGCTCGTGAGACGGGAAGTTTGCCAATTAGTCATTCACCATCAGGGCGTCACTGCTCACTACCCATCCCGGTCCCACTTCGGTAACAGCAATATCTAAGGAGTAAGCAAAGGTTGTTCATAATACAAAGAAAGCTTTGTGGTGCAATGGCAGCATGTACAATCTCTATCTAATATTCCCGGATCTGAGACAGTTGTGAGATACGGGTTCGATTCCCGTTAAAGTTCCTCGGCCCGGATGGCCATTCTTCACCTCAAGGTTCGAAGAATGGCTTGTCCGGGCCAAATATATTGCTTTTATTACCTGAAATTATTAGTCCTGGGGTTGGTAAACCTTTGCCACTGCGCTCAGCGATTTAACCTTTTGCCGACGGAAAATGTATCGCTCCCGCCTTTGTTTACTTTGGACCACAGGGTCTTCCCCGCGTAGATTAACCGAGAACTCGGGAAATTTTTGACTCGAGAGCTTGCATGACACGGTGGGGGCAAAGGCTTTCTCGATTGTAATGTGCCCCTCGGGAGATGATTCCTGCATAGGGGCTTTTATTGCGCGATCTTGAATGTGATACAGCATATATGTGATCATTAAAATTGAGGTTTGTTTTACTTGGTATCCATAGGATTGCGAGCACACTATCCTACGGTGTGCCGCTACTTTATTCATACAGCCGAAATTTGCCTTCATTCATCATCTCCGCCCTCAGCTTCAGATCCTCCATTTACCTCTTCTTCCACATCTTCTTCAATGACATCGAGGTCTTCGTCCACATAGCCATCTTCCTCCTCTACGGCGCCTACGATTTCATCGCCGGCCTCGATCGCCGGAAGTGGAGCCCCTGCGGGCAGACCTCTTTGTGTTCTGAGTTCCTCGACCTTTGTATTTGTCATATCAAATACCCACTGCCCCAAGTGCTCGACACCTGACATCTCAGTTTGGCCAGGGACATCTGACCCTTCCTCATCCTTCAGAATTCTCTGACTAGGCCATAATTCTCCAGCAACGAGTTGCAGCTTATCAGATCGTTTTAGCAAGATATCGAAGGCTGGCTTGAGCTCAGTGCAAGATTCGAAGACCTCACGTCGCCCAAGGATATACAGTCCCAAACGAGCTCGAGAAAGAGCTACAGTGAGACGTCGCACATCCCGCAAGTAGCCGACACGAGATGTGCGGGTGAGGGAAAGGATGACATCTAAATAGAATTAGTTTCTTTCCAGAATGAAAATTTGGAGTACATACAGTCATTCTGCTCTCCCTGGTATTTATCGACAGTCGTGACTATCTTTGGGAGGCCAAACAGCGGATTCTTGGAACATCTATGAGCGAGCACATCGGCAATCAGCGCGCGCTGACCGGCGTACGTAGCAAGAATACTGATTCTCGAGGCCGGGTAACCTAGAAGCCGCATGAATTGGTAAACAGCGACAGCATATTCGGCTTCTCCCAGGTTCTGGATGAAATGTGGGGTTGGTTCTGACTCTCCTTTACCCTTGTAATCAGGTACTTGAATGAATTGGTAGTCGTACTTGAATCCGGCGTTTGCGAGTTGGAACTCTGGAGTTGTTGATGTCAGGGGTAGATTGTCGAGGTTTTGGTATCGCCACGAGTACAGTGATGCTATCGAAGGTCGGGCTCGGCCTTGTTGGTCAAGGTTGATTGTTGGAACGCCAAGTCGGACGAGACGAGAGAACAGTGACTGTTCTAAGTTTGCATACTGTCTGAACGCAAGATTTTGGATGATGGGTGAATTTTGGAAGTGGTCTCCACACAGAACAACTCTTTGTAGAGGCATCTGCCCGTCTTTGGGTTTCTGTAGTGCCAGGGGAAGGAAGTTCTCAATCTCGGTTATTTGCGCAGCTTCTTCCATTATCACATTGTCGTAGTGGAATCCAAGGCTTGCTATCTCCCGCCTCCTCATTGCTGCATGAGTCGAAGTCATGGCAATTATTCTCGCTTCGTTGGTGAGAAGGTAGTTGGCCTTATCACGATCCCTCCTCACAATTTCAAAGGGACGAAGATCGGCAAGCTCATCGAATATTTTCTTTACATGGTGGAAACAGCCGTTGGCGATATCTATGACTGCGTCCTTGTCCGCATCTGCTGGGAATAAAGGCTGAGGCGCGTTGGAAAAATAGTAGTGGAATGGAAATGCTTCGACAACCGTCTTCGCTGTAGCATCTGGTGACTTGGAGGCCTCCTCGAACCGTGTCCATGCAGGTTCGACATAGACGGAGTTGAAATATAATGCTGTCTCAGCTGATGACCCGTGTGCCCCAGGTGCTCCGAAGTTAGCTGCTAGTCGATCAACCTCCTGAAGAAATCCATCTCGATTGTCAAAGAATGATTCAACTCTTCCGTGTTTGCTGAAGTTGGCCTGGGTGTCAAGTTCTTCCTCGCCATGGCCCAGACGAAGTAAGTGTCGCTCATCGATGTCCAGAGCCACTATCTTTTGGAAGAGTTGATTTAGTGCTTGGTTACTGTGTGCAATCAACAACGTCCGCTGATCAGGGAAGTTATGATAGATGTTATTGATTATCTGAGTCGCAACATCAGTCTTTCCGGTTCCAGGTGGGCCAACGATGACCGTCAGTCCTGGCTGCGTTCCCGAGACGATAGCCTCCACCTGAGTAGGTGTGAAACGAACCTGATTGAGTTTTGGCGCATCAGTGGGGTATGGCCCTGTATTCGGCGGCTTGTACGTAGAAACTTCAACGGATTGCGGTTGAAGTTGTGGCTCGGGTTCAGCGTCGCGGCGACGCTTCTTGGATGTTTTTGCTGGAGCTGGCGCTTCAGCCTTCGGAGCCATCTGCAAGACATATGGAGGTCCGAAGCTGCCATTCACGTCATCGCTGGGTTCTATAGTCTTTCCAGGTAGACTTTCAATCAGGTGTTGCCAGTCCAAGAACGTATCTCGGTAATCCACCTTTTTGAGTTGATTTGCAAGATGGGTGTATGTGGCTCCAGCTGGATCTCCATAGCCAAGGAACACTTCGTGCAGCCAGGAGGCAAGAGGCACATCAGAAAGTGTTAGACTTTGGATTGACTCCAAGATTGGCTTAAAGTTATTTTCGCGTCCTCTTCTGCGAACAATGACATTCATGCTCTCGTAAATGTCCGGCTTTCCTTTCGCAACCCTCTCTAAGTCTGCTTTGTACATAGTCGCGTCGAGTTTCACCTGCAGTCTCCGGAGTCGGGGTCGACCGTAACCATTTTGGTTGCTTTGCTCTCGTAAAGAACGCCCCTTGTCATCGAGCACCTGCGTAACCTCAGCAGCTCTGACGTACTTTAAGCCAAGTTTTTGGGCGTCCGAAGGTATTTCGCCTCCGTTCATGATCATTTTGGATCCATCGGAAGCTTGAACCGCCAATAAGAAAATGACATCGTCGGGCCGAAGGGATTCCCATTCTCGTCTCACATTGTCTGCGAGACGACTGACATCCAAAGAGATCTCGGCTTTCACCGCTGATGGTTTATCGTCACCAACTAGTGGTGGCACAACCTCGAGTACACTGTGGACGATAGTCAGCAGGGGCATTCCGAGGCGGATCCTTGATTGACTGCATTTTCCAACGAAGCCTTATTTATCTAGAAGACAGAAGGTGCGAAACTTACGAAGGCCTCGTGATTGGCAAAGCCATTCTTGAGAATCCGTCAAAGGTAGTCTGACCGGCTCTGTTCAAGGACGGACGAAGTCTTCCGATGACTTCTTCGATGTTTTTCCTTATCTCGTAAAAAGATTCGCTACGATGCAAGATGAACGATCTCCACAAGAAGTCACCGACCGTCAAATACTGGAGATTCAGTTTTGGAATCGCTACCGGTTGTGAGCCATTGTAGCTATCGTTTCTCAAGAGAGCTGGTTCGAACAAAGTAATCTCTGTCGGCAAGATGCTGAGATCGCGCGCAGTCTCCTGGAAGGTCTTCCGCTTCTCATGGCCAGCCAGCAGAACTTCCGTCAGAAACTTCCTGTCGGTCACAAGTTTGGCCGTTGAGGGATAGGAGGTGCGAAAGTCAAGCAGATCGCAAAGCTTTATAATCTCCTCCTCAGTAAGAGGCTCGAGATGGCCCTCAAGCTCTGACCGCTTATCGATAGATCCATAGTTGGACAATGCCAGAATGGTTAACTTCTCCTTGAAATTTTTCAAAGCGGTCCGCTGCAACGTGGCAAGCACAGAACAATGCCGTTCGTAAGCTTCGGTTCGGCTATGCTGTATGCCGGTATGGTCATCGATAGAAAAGTAGGTATAGTGTTTTAGAAGTCCATATAAATCTCTTAAAAGACCGTTGTCTTCTTCGTTGAACGTAGGAGACATTTTGATAGCTGTGAGGGCGTTCAGATCTTTGAGGAGCGTATTTACATAGCGCCGAGTCGGAAGTTGGCTTTGGAGATCTGACAAGAACTCAACGAAGCGTTCGCAATACCGTACATTTTCTGAGAATTAATTAGCTGGGTAGCGTAAATTTTCCATGGAATCTCTCACCGGCTTTAGCCTTCTCGTTGTAGAGCTGATTGAAGAAGTCTAACACGAGAGTAAACAGCCAGGACCGCTCAAATCGTAGTCTCGCCTTGGCTGTATTATCTGCCGCATCATAGCGCTTCGCTGCCGCTCTCCAGGCTTTCTTGAGCTGAACAGTCTGGTTCAATATTCTATCCCGCTTTGCTTCACTGGAGATGTTGTGCCATATCGATATGGATACTAGCGGAGCGCATTCCTTCCTTACAATTCCGCTATCCAGTGACTGGAAAGAGCTGATAATGAAGGACAGGAGATGAGTTCGAATCGTCGGTGAGAGTGTCGTATCCAACGTCATGGACAAGATTCGGCGAAAAAGAGTCGAGAATTCTGTAGGATTGCCTGTGAATATGTCTATGATCGGTCAGCATTTCTCTTAGGTTGATGCATTGGTGCTGTACCCCAAGTTGGCAGATGTTCCCTCGTTCGAACATTGGCGATCAGGACTATCAGAATAACATGAAAGTTGGAGGAGTCTTCGGAATAACCTGGCCATAGGTAACTACTTGAATTAGCCAGAGACGAATGTCGCCTAGAAGTACGGCATACCTCTCGAGAATCTGCAAGTTCTCTAGAACAAGAAGTGACTTGAAAGAAAAGTCACCCTTCTCTAAAACATCCCATATTTCGTTCTTCAAGACATCGGGCTTGACCTTGACCTTCGTAGCCTTCTTCTTCGACGGCTTCAGCCAATGCGCCTGAGCAAGTTCCGCGAAAAAGCTTTCAACATCTGCAGCGCCACCAACAGAGTTCCCTTGTTCTGCCTCCTTTCGATTGTCCTCTTTGACTCTGGTTCTCGGCGCCATGTCGATTGTTGTGTGCGAGGGACGTGACTTTGCGCGACTCGACGGCCTGCAATCCAAAATTTGAACTTCTTGCGCAGTAACGCGTAGGTACGCGCACGTGATCTTTAAGTTTAGCTCCCGCCGCTAATGCATGCCGCGATTGTCACCAACAGCTTGAAAGACGATGAAAGCGAGACTCCTGAAGTCAGGCGCAAGGCTATTCATTCACGTCAACCACACGACCATACCTATGTAAGCCTCACCTCGCCGCTGCACATCAACGATACCTCTGTTCTCTGCGCACCCATCACCATCGACACACCGGCGCAGCCGCAGCCATGGAACACAGCGCGATGCAGATGGCCGACGACGTTGGGAAGCTTTTACAAGAGACGTTGGGAAGGGCGCTGGAAATCAAGACGACGAGCAATATCGAGCCGCCATTAAACAGAACAGATTTGACAGGATTACTTGCACAATTTGATACAGTCTTCCCATTCTCGGCCTCAGCAGACTCTAAGAAGCATGCCGTTGAGACTGCTGTTCGAGAAGCATTCAACAATATACTGGTGAGATACGGACGAGGACGAACGATGGGGCACAAATCTGACGATCCGTAGGCCTCCACCACCATCGATTCGCCGTCCTTCGTAAATGTGTGGAATTTGTTCGACATTCTATCAATCCTATCTGATGACGACAAAACCGAGCCAGCGGTCATGTTATGGCTGGTCGAGGAGCTTTTAGAGAGTCAAACAATTGCTGGCTGCCGGAAGATATTCGACTATCTTGAATCACGGCGAGAACGCATCATAGCCAAGAACTTTGCTTCCAAAAATCTGGTCATTTTGAGAAGCTGCAATGAGTTACTCAAGCGACTCTCTCGAGCCGAGGATACAGCATTTTGTGGACGGGTGTTTATCTTCATGTTCCAAAGCTTTCCTCTGGGAGACAAAAGTTCTGTGAACCTGCGAGGAGAGTTTCATGTCGAGAATGTGACAACTTTCGATGCCATTCCGCCAATAGAAGCCAACACCGAACAGATGGACATTGATACAAATAAGGAGGAAGCATCGAAAGAGTCTGGTGGAGTTGCGAAAAAGTCAAGCGAAGATTCCACCGGTCTGGGGAAGGGTGTCACCTTTTCGAAAACGGAGAAATCTATGTCCGCAGATGAATTGTATCCCATATTCTGGGCCTTGCAGCAGAGCTTCAGCCAGCCGAAGAAGCTATTCAACGATACACACTTCTCTGGGTTCAAGTCAGGGTTGGAAGCGACTCTGAGTATGTTCAAGACAGTCGAAAGTACGGGCCGTCCCACCAAGACTGCCGAAGAGGGGAAAAGAGGGACAAAACGGAAGCGAGGACAGGGAGATGAGGATCTTGCAAATGCGTTTAATCCCAAGTATCTCACAAGCAGAGACTTGTTCGAATTGGAGGTATGTATTTCGTACTCTCCCTTAAAGCGTGATATAGTTAACACTTCTCAGATCAGTGATCTTTCCTTTCGAAGGAACATTCTCGTACAAGTTCTCATTGTTCTAGACTTCTTGCTTTCCTTGAGTACTAAAGCCAAAGAGAAGCTAGCGAAGTCAACACTGCCAGAAAATCCCAACAGATCAGTCATGTACGCCGACCAAGTATTAAACGACGAGGATGTAAGCTCCTGCTCTTTCCTCGGCCTCAACCTGTCTTCTATAACAATTTATTCATCGTACCACATACTGATATTTCCAGACAAAATGGGCACTTGAGATGAAAAGATCAATCGCGGAATATCTGAAGCAAGGAAACGAAGGCCCATATTTCTACCGCATGGTTGAGACTGTTCTCTCCCGCGATAAGAATTGGGCACGGTGGAAGATTGTGAACTGTCCCTCGATTGCATATCCTCCAATCACGGCAGATGAATTCGCCAGCTCAAAAGTATCAGCACGCAAAGCAACGACTAATAAAAAGCTGCGACCAAACCCGATTGGATCCCTGGATCTCAAGTTTCTTTCGGAGACCGACAGCCGTGGCGGACTAGCCAGACTGAAGGATCCGACCAGATACCAACTCCCAGCAGTCAAGAGCTTCAAAAGCAAGATTGAGCTCGATGATATGGACATCGAAATGGCCATGGACGATGAATCGAAGAATGCAGCAACTGAGTCGAAAGCAAGTAAAAGTTGGAGGGCCCAACGCATCGCGAGTACGACCAAGCTTGGCGTATTCGATAAGATCGAGCGGTCTGATAAGATTGACGTCCTCTTCCAGGACAACGTCAAGCCTGAAGAGCCTCTAAGCAATGGTGATGACGAAGCAGCAGATAGTCAAGACGCAGGAAAAGCGTTCAAGGATCGTCGCCCACTTGTCCTTTCTAGCTTCAGTGGGCTTCCGGGTAGCATACTGGTGAACAAACTTGTTTCGACACATGAGAAGTCTTTCGGGAAGAAAGTCTCTCATACAACTCGACCGCCTCGGGAGAACGAAAAGAATGGCATTGATTTTCACTTCGTGGAAAAGGAGAAATTTAATGTCATGCGGGATGGTGATCAGTTACTGGAACACAGTACTCGTGGCAGTCACGACTATGGAACCAGCCGCAAGTCTGTTGAGGGCATTATTGCCCAAGGCAAAGTCCCCATATTGGAGATGGACATGCATGTGAGTTTGCTCTATGATCTACAAATATCCATCACTAATTATTGCGGTAGGGAGTACAACAGCTAAAAGACCAAGAATACAATGCTCGGTTCATATTCATAGGCACATCAAGTCAAGAAGAATTGGAAGCAAGGTTGAGGCAGCAGGGAACCGAGCCCGAGGAGATGATACAAGAGAAGCTCACAACTGCAATACAAGAGTTGGAGCAGTCTAAGATTGAGGGCTTCTACGACAAGGTCATAACTGACGACTCGTCTGAAGCAGCATACGAGATCTTGGAACGATTTATTTTCGGGGAGGATCAGGGGATTCTGGAGATCCCACAAAGTGCTCTTGGCGACCTCACGGCGCAGCCAGAGGCTGTGAGCATGGAGGTTGAGATGGCAAATGGTGAAGCTTCAGAAGCCAAGGAGCAATTGACCCTGGATGCCACTCTCCATTCTTCGGAAACTATGGAGACCGACATGAGTTCAGTGATGGAGCCGAAAGATACAGCTCCTACTCCTATCGACGCCGAAGCACCCAGATGAACGCGATTGTCCAGCAGAATGTACAACAAAGCACGGGATATGTATGATCAGCATTTTTAATGACAAAACCAGCATAGCGCATGAAATGCAATATAATTCACGTCAGGTACCACCATTTACAAGCTTTTGCCCTGATTTATCTATTTCATCATATGCTGGGTAATCCGTGTAGCCCACTTCGCGGTCAGTGAATGGACCGTAGAACCGACTGCGATCATATGCATTCAGTGGTAAGCCGTCCTTCAGTCTATCCGTGCTGTTAGCTCATGTCCTCCCGAAGGAATAGGGTTTCCGAGTACAAACCTGTCGATTATGTCTGGTGTGCTGAGAAATAATCTCCCAATAGCAAGTGCATCATACGTGCCCTCTTCAAGCACGCCCCAAACATTCTTATCGTTCCATCCACCCGCAGAGAAGAATGGAGTATTCTCAAAGATATCCCTGAAAAGTTTCAGGTCTGCATTCTTCATTCCCCAAGACTCCAGAACTGCATGGTTGATTTAGCTTTGCGACTTGCAAGGAGACACTTGGATCTGACGTACACTTATTCTTCTCCTCCAAACTATGCACCTGCTCGTACCTTGGCTCAATGAAATGCACATAGCTCAGCTTGTGTCTTCGCTTCAGCTCTTTGCACAGAAATCCCCAAGTCTCCAACCTCTGCATGCCTCTTGCGTCGTTGTAAAGTCCAAATGGCGTCAAGCGAATTGCCACTTTATTTTCTCCCACAGCTTGCACAAGCGCGTCCATAACCTCCAACACAAACCTGCACCTCTTCTCTGGACTTCCTCCATATGCGTCAGTTCGTACATTGATATTGCTGCTGAGGAACTGTTCGGGAAGATATCCATTTCCACCATGTAACTCTACGCCATCAAAGCCACATTCTTCAACAGCCGCTTTCGCAGCTCTGACATAGTCAGCTATTTGCTTCTTGATCCCTTCGATGCTGAGCTCTTCCGGTGGGAAATCTTTGTATTTGACTTGGCTAGAAGTGCCAGGAGGTGGATAGGGATACATCTCGTCTGTTGAGTACGGCGTTGCGCTCGCACTTATAGTTGGACATCCCGTGTGGTGTGGAATTGCTGCTCGGCCTGCGTTCCACAATTGGGCATAGATATAGCCTCCTTTCTCATGTACAGCGGACACGACCTTCTTCCATCCTGCTATCTGTTTCGTGTGAAAGATACCAGGTACGCCAGGCATGCCGTTACATTGGATTGAGGGCGGTAATCCTTCTGATATCAACAAACCGCCCGGTGTAGTTCGTTGAGCATAGTATGTTGCTACCAGATCGTCTGGATACCATGCTCGATTGGGGTTCGAAGCTGGAGCGTCAGGATTGAGAGGTAAGCCCCGATTGCGTGTCAATGGGGCGAGGACAATGCGATGAGAAAGTGTGATGGTTCCGTTTCCAATGGCCAGAGGTGTGAAGATAGCGGAAGTAGGTCCTTTCGATGCATTATCCCTGGGAGCAATGCCATTTCCTGGGAGACTTGCTTCTTCTGCTGTGACAGTAGAAGGCGCACGCGAAATAGAGCCCATTGTGAAGAAAGACGAATGGGACCGACCAAAAAACGAGCAATTGCTTCAGAAGAATTTTGTACAACAAAGGGCTCAGGAAGCTCAATTGATTGCTTATCTACCAACTTCTACCATTAAATTATTCACCCACCTTCGCACCTAGCTTTTCATCTGTCCACTGAGGGGTTATCCACCAGATTCCATGTTTACATCCTTGTATTATCTCGATAAGGAGAGCTTATCGAAGAGCTCCTGGCGGATGTCCGACGATCCTTGTTCCGGCTATCGAGTCATGAGCCCTTTTGCCATCCTATGAGATATTGTTTCTTGACTCAAACTCTATCCTCAGGCATGAAAGAATATTTTTTCCACCAAAGTGGGATGTGGCTGGAACATGTCATTGGATTATGTCATAGCAGCATAAGAGACAAGGCTGAACCACGAGGCTGCTAATGGCTTGGATAAGAAGCGGGGTGATAAGAAAATTTATGGTCTTTTCTATGCCAATCGGGAAGGTGTTTACGTTTGCTCTGCTTTATTGTACTTGCTCGATATCGTCTGAAGCATGCTTACGTACTGACTTAGCTGAATCTTTTTGACATGAGCTGTCAGTAGTATCCCACTCTGCAAGATCTCACGGCCGAAGATATCTTCAGGCCCATCGGCCGACCCCGCCTTCTAGGCAATGAGCGGTTCGAGTCTATCGTTCACAGAATGAAGCCAGGATGGCCTGAAACTGGGATAGTTAGCGGTGAGAGCTCAATGGGAGACCAATTGGGACTATTTCCCTCTCTTCGACAAAGACTTTCTCCATCTCGAAGTTTCCAAGTAGATACTCATTCTCCCATCAAGCTCTCGCCAAATCCACTCAATATGCTCTACCCACTGTCTATCCTTAGTATCATCTTGCTTGCCTTGATACACCTGACTTCAGGCCATCAAAATCATACTCATATTTCCCATTCTTCTCATCACTATTCCTATAAGAATGACACAATACCATTCTCAACCCGAGCCTTCTGGATGCGCCGTGCGAATGCCGCGTTGGGGGAATTAGACTCCCCGTGTCCCTTCGCAGCTTTCGGGACCGTCATCGTGAACCATACGGATCTCAGTGAGGGACCGCATGGAAAAGCTGTCTGCTATGGAGTGAACTCGAATAGGAAGACTGGAAATCCAACTTTGCATGGTGCGTAGCTCCCGTTGAGAAAAGCACCTTGCTTCTCGGTTATGATAGAGCATTCAAGAAAACGTACTGATGCCCTGACCAGGAGAGATGGCTGGCATAAACAACTGCTCAAGCATCTTGACAGACCCAGAAGGAGACTATAAGTTATCTCCTACCGACGCACTGCTCGCTTTCTCAATTTTGAGTCTGTACACCAACGCCGAGCCTTGCCCTATGGTACGTCTTCCTGAGTTCCACACTGTCGTTCACAAAGCTAACAGCCAAGTGTGCCTCTGCAATCCGATGGTCTGGCTTCTCGGAGTGCATCTTTGGAACCAGCATCAATACCCTGATCGCTAAGGGCTGGGGCCAGATCGACATCGCTGCTGAAGAAGTCTTCGAAGAGTCAGGCGATTTACCGAGTAGCTCAAAACTGCTGAAAGAGGTTTTGACTAATGAAACGGATCCGTATTTCCTTTGGCAATATGATGAGACGTATCCATGTAAGTTGTTCAGGTAGAAGCCAGTCCACTCGCAGACTTTCACGAGCGAGTTGTTGCTGACCTCCTGATCACCGCAGGTCCGAAGGGGTGTGAGAGGACCTCTGATGGGAGCAGTTGCGCAGTAGCGGTTGGAAAGAGGGCAGCATTCGAGCTTTAAAGAAGCAAAACGTGTGGAACTGGATGAACTACCTTCTAGAGTCATGTTTGGCAATCTTCAATCGCGTATCACCTATGTACATAAGCGATTGGAAACCTGGAGTGTTTATGTACTTGACATTACTACTTTACAATTACGCTGGTGGTGCCTTATGAGCTGGCCACGCGTTAATCATATTCGGTGCTTCCGCTCTCTTCACGCCTGGTGCCAAAGAACCTTTTTCGTATGGAAACTTCTCTCTGAAGTGCTCCGCGATCTGTGTCCTCGTAGCAACCCAGACGTTCTCCTTGCTGGCAATGTATTCCACAATCCTCTTCAGTGCCATGAATCGTCCAGGCTTGCCGATGCAGCGGCAGTGTAGCGCAATGGTCATCATCTTGGGAGAACCCTCTTCTCCTTCTTCGTAGAGGGTGTCGAAGGCATTCTTGACGTGGTCGTAAAAGTGAGTTGGGGAACCAAACCCGGTTGGGACGTTGAACTTGTAGTCATTGCAGTCTACCAAGTATTAGTTATCTGTCGGACTGACTGTGTGGATTGTTTACCATAGGAATACGGAATCATGAGCATGCCCTCTGGCTTCTCTTCATCTTTTTCAGCAGGTACATCAACCCAGTAAGGTAGATCATCCGCATAGCTGTCGGCCTCCCAGAGTAGTGGAATCCCCATCTCCTTGTAGACTTCCCATACCAATGCGTGAGATCTACTTGAGAGTCGGCCGTAGTACCATCCTTTTGGTGGCTGCCCACATGTCTTTGTAATGGACTCAATTTCCTTCTTGATATATGCCTTTTCTTGCTCGACCGACATGTTCGTGTAGTCAATCCACTTAGTCGATGTCAGCCAGGTAAGCAGTGTGGGAGGTAAGGGCAAGTCCTACTCGATAGGCGTGGGATGCAACATCGTGTCCGTTCTTCACAGACGAAAGGCCCACAGCTGGATTATCTTCGATAGCCTTCCCAACTGCATACAGAGTATATTTGTAGTTGTACTTATTGAAGAGACGGAATAATCGCCAGACACCAGATCTGGACCCATAGTCGTATTCGGACTCAATGTTCACGGCCCGTTCTTGGATCTTGGGGTTTCCACCTGATGCTTCCCAAAGATGAGTCTCGGAATGTAAATCGCCATTGAGGACCGTGTGTTCGGCACCCTATTTGGAAGTTAGAATTGTCAACAGGATAAACAGGGAAACACAAGGTACCTCTTCATAATTGATGACAAATGACACAGCAATCTTTGCACCATTGGGCCATTGGGGATTGAACGAGTTCTCGCCATAGCCTACGAGATCTCGAGGAAAGTCATAACGCTCATTCCACTCAAACGGCTTGATAGCTGAAGCATCTTTGGGAAGATCGTACGGGGTAGACATCTTGAGCGGAAAATGGTACAGGAACACGCGTATGCTGGATCGGCAAGACTTGAGCGAGAGTATTCGATTGAGAAATGAAAAAGAAAGACAACTGAACGCGAGCTGGTGATTTAAATACGCGTTCACTTGAACGTAAGCTGTAGCTATGACATGCTTGTCTCCGCGAGGAACACCTCCACTCTTGAAGCTTCAACCCATGCCAGTATGCCGATAAGCCATGGCGCGGGGTAGCTGTCACCAATCGATTCAACCTCATCCTGTGCCTGTCGGAGACTTTATCTTCGAAGATAAGAGCTTCAATTTCGTTGCTCCGATCAGGTTCGGTTTAGGCCCAAGTAAGATCGGAAGACTTCCGAACACGCTGGCAAGCACTAAGCAAACCCTCTTGTCTGTACAGGTAGCTTACTATGATGAGAGCGAAATCTGAAGGCTCAACACGGAATGTCCGTTCAGCAATGTCTCCTGATTGCATGAGAGGGCGAAGGAAGCCGGAGATCTGAGGAAGATGGTTGGATGATTGCGCAGAAGGTTGTTCTGCTAAGCCCTACGCAGGTTCTCCCCACTTTATGTGTCAACCGAAATTCTTCAACGACATCACATCAACAGATTCCAGCTTCCAAACGAAACGACGAGCTTCAATGAAAGCTCAGCTGGTTCGAGGTTCGGTCTATGAGAGGCAGTAGAATACTCGAAGACGGTTTGGGAGATAGCAGTTTCCAGACCTGCAGCCCCTGGCTCTCTTGTAGGTGATAATGCACGAGCAATGATGGGAAGAAAACATCATGCTGTGACAAAGGAGTACCCAGACATTGCCGTTTCATCTTGCTTACACTTTGATCGGGATAGAGGGGCGGACTTGGGTAATGGTTGGGCTCTTGGAACCGTCGTACAAGACTTTATAAGCTGGCGAAGTGACCAGGGCTTTGAGGCCTATCTCAATTCGAGAAAACATTTCTGGGGAGGAAAGTCACTCCCCTGTCTGTTTTCATGGACGGACTGTTCAACTGTACTATGCGTCCCTCTTGCCTGGTTTCTAAATCTTTAAAAGCCACTTGGGACACTCAAAATGTGTCATAACAGAGTCATGTGTTTCTTTGTAGGGCTTGCCGCTGCTTGTTTATAAATGCCGCAGGCACAGCTTTGGACAAGCTCGAGCCTGCCTATTCAAGAAGAACCGGGACGTGGATCTTCTTTCATCCTATGGTTAATCTGCTACTTCATTGTCCCATTTCCACTTGCAAAATTCAGAGGGTGTTGGTATGCGCCAAAGATGCTGCAGCAAGAAATGATATACTTTGCGTAGATGAGCTTGCTTTGCATCTTCTTTCTGTCTTTCATGTCTCTGCCACTGCTCCGGACGTTGAGCTTTTTTATACATATATTGCACTCGAATGTGCTTTGAGAACTCAGAATCACATTCAACGAACCAGCTCACCTTTCAATCGTTGTCAGTATTCACTGCTTTGGTCTTATCGCTTGATTAGCCCACCACGCGCCTAGCCTGCTCAGATACTACGCGACTCTTGACCTTCCCTCCTCCTCCTCCTCCTCCTCGAAATTGACAACCTTGCCTACCATCTTCACAACAACCAACAAGACAAGCAACCGCCACCATGGCAGACTCAAAGTCAACCGCGTACGCTTTGGTCGACGGTGTAAGTCCATGGTATCTTCCTTGCACACAGTCATAAGCTCACAATTGCAGGACGTCACCCAAGACGCCGATCTGTTGGTCCCGGCCTCACCTTCGAGCTCTGTTCCCCAGGTAAGAGCCAGCAAAAGTTTCGAATATTCTCAGGCTAACAAATACTGTAGAGAAAGAAGCAAAAGTCTCACCTCCTCCTTCGTTTGCCAACTGAGGTCAAGCAGAACATTGTAAGATCCTCCCAGTTTATGCTTTCAGCCAGATCATGCCAGGGACAACATAGCTAGTGCTCTGATCTGGCTGTCATTGCGTCTCTCGAGTCACTTCAGCACTCCTAATCTCCTGCTGAAAGGCGATACTAACTTTGCCAAAGTGGGCAATGGCTGTAACCTGTGACGATGCTATCACACCGTACCAAGGTAAGCTTTTTCCGTTCTCCTTGTCTCTTTGTGAGTACTTCGAGGTCATGAACTAACCCAAGGGTCCTCGACAGTTGAGCCTAAGTCTAATAAATTCGTTTGGAACGCAACCCAATTCGAGGCCATTAACAAGAAGACGAAGAAACCTGCCGCCATTCCTCTCACAGTGGTCGCCTTGACGAGCATGTGTAAGGAGATGTATGATGACATTTCACTCACCCACCTGTTCTACCGTAACAACCACTTCGATTTCACTGAATCACACATGAAGCAATACCTTCTTGCGATCACCGATGAGAGAAGACGAGCAATCGTGTCTATGAGCTTTAACTGGCATGTAGGATACTGGAACAAGGTAGATAGACCCCAGTTGATGGTTTTGATTGCCTCCTGCAAGAATCTCCGGTCGCTCAAGATCTCCCTCACTACGGACTATAACCCAACCATTGCGGACCCTTCGAAATTCTTCCTCCAGCGTCTAGATTATAAGTACGCATTTGCAGTGAGTCCAACCATAGATTCGCGGCGTGATCTGTTTCGTTCAACATAGAAAGATTTTGCTGACAAGACAACCCAGGCTATGCAAGGCTTGAAGGAACTCGAGCTCTTCCCCTCCGGCAGAGAGAACCCATACGACCCCAACTTCACACAGCTTAAGGCCGCTATTAAGTTTTTCAAGGATGACATGGCTTGCACAATGAATACACAACGTACTGGTGAATTCGACCTGAAGGTGTTCAAGCAGGCTCAAGAGGACGCCGGCTTGGATATTGATGGAGAGGGCCGTCTATCTGACGATAAGAAGCCTAATATTGTACGTTAAGACCTTAAACAATTTCAAGATTTTCGACAACAATTGAGATCGAGACAAGACTTCTGACCATCTCGAAATTTAGGTCTCCAGCCGCACTCGAGCAGGACTTGCCAAAGTCACAAAATTGACTCCTAACGGTGTTCTTCCACCCAGAGATGTTCCTAAGGTCAGTAAATAATTGCTGCATTGAACTTGCTAAGTACTAAATGCGAAGCAGTACGATCTTGATGGCATGTTGGCATGGCATGTTAGAAGTGTGCTTGACTGCCGCGAAGGCTCCAATGATGATGGATCTACCGGTATCGAGTTCCAGCTTGAATGCGAGGTCCGCGGAGGCTACTGCCCTTGGCCTATCTTGGAGCCTAGCTTCGATGGTCGCATGGAAACCTGCTGGGAGGACGCAGCGGTTGTCGGTCTGATGGGTCGGGACAAGATCATTGAGTTCTATCGGGCCAATCCAGATAAGCCAGGTATTTCCATCATTCATGATGAATGGTAAGATTACACTTTCTCGATGAGTTTGGAATATCAATTCTAACGTCAGTACCGCGTAGGTTGCACCAGGGCGATCTCAACATTGAGGGAGAGCATATCAACAAGAGACGTGCCAAGTTCCTTCGACAGCACCATCTGAACCATCTCGAAGTCATCATGAAGAACAAGGCCAAGGCTGAGAAGGCTAAGGAAGCTGAGGAGGCAAAGGCAAAGGCCGACGCTGAGAAGGCTGAGAAGGCTGCTCAGGCCAAGGCTAAGAAGAAGGCTGCTGCTGCTAAGGCTAAGCCCGTCCGTCGTGCCAGAGGCAAGAAGGCCTGATAAAACCATGACCATGTGCTGGGACATTTTGCATCTTGCTCTCTTTGGAGGCTCAATGGGATGACCGTCGGATCATGGATATGGTGTTTCTTTTGATTTGCTAAGTACTCGCACTTTCGTGTTACATTACGAGTGCATCTGGGAAGTGGGCGTTACATGCGATATTTGACTAAGGTCAATGAGAAAACAATGAATGTTTTGCACATAACAAAAATGCCCAACTCCGCTCGTGATATCTCACAATGACTTGTTGTGCATCCCAATTCACACCCTGGAGCTTCAGGCTCCGAATGTTCTCTCAGAAGGCTCTCTCGCCTCAAACAGGGGCTGCGTTGGGCTGAATAGGGGTAAAACGCCAAACGAACGAATCAGAAGCACAAGATGCAAAGGGGGAGACAAGAAAAAGTTTTTTTTGTGCACTTGCTTTCAGCCTAGGAGATGTTAAAGAAGGTTACTTGAAACGAGAGGCAATCATCATTTAGTTTGAGACAAGGGAAATATAGTACATATGTGTATTTAGAATGTTTTGAAGTACGTTGAAAGACGTTGCGGCTCGACGGCAGATGGGAGATGAGATGGGTCCCGTCTTTCGTGATGCAGGTTGACGATCACATGCAAGACATTTACGTTGCGCAGTGCAGGGCATGGCGAAGCGAGATGTGCTGTGATGTGATGCCGGGCTTCTGGAAGATTGAGGTGGAATGTATAATTTCCGCCTCCTCGGGCCCTGGATTATCAGATAGAAGATCAAATCTCAGGATGTTGTCAGAGAGATAGGACGAAAACTATATGGAAGGGTGGTGTTAGGGGTGGATTTGTTTGATTACCAGATAGAAGATCAAATCTCAGGATGTTGTCAGAGAGATAGGACGAAAACTATATGGAAGGGTGGTGTTAGGGGTGGATTTGTTTGGGGAGGGTATCTGGGATATACTAAGTATTGATTGGGTGCTGGATGTACGAAGTACAGCTGGTGTAGCGTTTGAGGTTGCGGAACGTTGCAGGAACGAGGGCTCGTCGCTGGCCTTCTCGTGCATGGATGGTACGAGTGGTACATGGCACGGAGTTAAAAGAGGGAGTTTATTCTTGTTCTCCAGGGCCTTGTCGTCAGGATGCAGCATTCCATTTGGGTTCGGTGCGCATTACGCCGCATGATGATGGATTGAGTATCTATCGTCTCTCGGGCTCGCCTGTTCTCGTTTGACTGCATCTGCAGGTCAGAGAGGGCGAAGTCAGAGTGACTCAGAGCTAATGTATTGATATGTTGGACTGCGGACTGGAGGATTCTGGAATGGTGATGCGATCAGAGGGCGAGTTTGGAGAGATGGAAGTATTGGATACAAATGGATGCGCATTCGAGCTATCGCCTTACTACTGACAGAAGGCGAAGGTGCTGAGTTGTCGATGGGTTGCCTAACGTCTGCTCTAAATGTTCGTAGCGCAACGGCTGAAGCCATACGGAGTAGGTATGGTGTGGCTTTGACTGGTACAGGAAGCTTGGAAAGTTTCTTTGGTATGCAAGGAGGCCATCATCTGATTCCGGAATTGCTGAATGAATCATCAGTGGTTGGCTTGGCCGTGTATCTGGTTGCTTGATAGGGAACAGTCGGGCGATATGCGGCGTGTACATGGAGGAGGCTCTGGTCCCGGCTGCCTCTCCAGTTGTAGGTATTGTGAGAAACGATTGGTTATCAACAGGTTATCGGTGGTGCCACAGACCTGAAAGTCTAAGATGGAGCGAAGCATCAAAGCTGGAAGAAGTCTCATACAGTATCAGCCTGACTCACCCTAGGGCAACCGCATGGCCTGAGTCGAGCAAGATCAGAACACTTGGAGCAAAGAAAATAAAAGAGACCCTTTTCTGCTGAGGGGCAGAGAGTGGGACGATATGACAGCATCTGTATGCAGCCCACAACCCCACGGAACAAGTAAGAAAAAACATTCCAATGTTTCCTGCCAAAAATTCACGGAGGGTATGGAAGGGCTGGTCCGTCTTTTCTTCGGATGAAGATGGGAAATTCGGAATTCGTTCCAGAAGTGAAGGAAACATTTCAAGGGGCGGCCCCTCCCTCCCAATTCCCGGCGGTAGCGTGTTTGAAGGAGTCTTCCGGCAGGACCCTGCAACATCACAAATGGTCTGATCGTTCAATCTTACTTTTTATGAGAGACAACAGACTTTTCTCAGAGACTTGAAGATTTCTGGGGAGCAGAAGAACGAAGTAAACGGCAAAAGGGTCCTAAAAAGAAGATGGGATTGACACCAGAGCGGAGGAGGTAGTACGAGTACTGCAGGGAGGGTAAGATACACTAAAGCCAGGGATGTCGCTGCATTCGGGCTTGATATTAGAGACCAGATTCGGCTATTGGAAGGGATAATAGTCAACGATTTTGGCTAACGATACATCTGCTCGTGATGCTTCCTCAGGACTTCCGAGTCGTGGGAATTTGATATTCCAGATCTTGCCTATATCTGGAAGCGATGGGATCTCTGAGTCCCCTTTCTGCCATAAATGATCCTGTTTTTTCTCTTGGAAAAAAGGGTCGCATTTCGCGTGCCTAGAAAGGCGAACATGAGGCTTCGATTGAATATCTTTGTCTGCGCTGGACTCACCGAGGATGCGAAGAGAACAATAACGCGGGCAATGAGTCAGTGCTTGCTAGATAGGTTTAGATCCTGATTGACTTATCTGGAGTTTCTAGGAGGAATGTAGCATGGGGGTGTAGGGCTGCAGGAAGATTCCCACGCCTCAAACCACGCTGCAGATTCAAAGAAGCGTTTCAAGTCGAGCTTATATTCAATTCTTTCAGGACTAAAATCTCGATTGTCTTTTCTTACTATGTATGAAATGACTTAGACAGGACGCAATGCTGTACTATGCTGACTGACAATATCGGCGTTGCTCAATTACTTTTCGTGCAACCAAGATCCTGGATCTGACCAAACATAAATAGATAGGCCAGCCAGGAGCTGCGTCCCAGTATTGTGAAAATCTGGATACTAAAATCCGCTACTGTAGAAGCAAATACATTTGCATATTTGTTGACAACGCTGTGCAACTTTGTACTCGTAATGATACTGAATGGGACCCCAATCAGGCTTGTTACGAGGCCCAATGCCAACCCAGTCAACCTGGGAATCTTGCCCTAGGCTTCAGCTAACCAGGTGCACTGTGAATAGGGGAGTCTGAAGGGATACTGGTATGGGAATTTTCGAGGCTCGAAGTACAAGTTCTAGGAATTGTATGACTGTCGCGTGATGGTAACGATCAATTTCATGGCATTTTTGATGCTCTTCTTGGCCAGTTTGCAGTCAGTAATAAAATAAATTTGTGAATGCCGCTTTGATGCGAGTCCGTCTACCTTACTGCTCTTCGACTCCTCTTCCTCTTCCACCCAGCCGTAGGCCGCGCTACTAGTGCATAGACTAAGCGAGGCCCGCGCCCCCCAGCCCAGATCAAATTATTCCCTCCGCGAGAATTTCTGTTCTCCCTACCCAACTCTTCTGACCATCAGAAAACCCGCATCATCGCAACACCACCAACTACTCCGGCGAAAATCTTCTATTCGTAGAAGACACTTCGCGGCAGGAATAGTCCTTCGATACTTCAAAGTACTCGATTTAATAATTGCCAGCGCCGTCTCGACGTCCCGCTGCGACACACTCTTTCACACGAGAAAAAGAGCGCCTGCAAAGGCCATCTTTGGAAACACCAAACCCAAGAGCGATTAATTTCGACTCTACCGCCATCTCCACTCCCTCCACGACTTGTCTCCGCGACTCATCATCTTCGGCTTCTCCCAGGAACAGATCGGATTTGACATCTGATCCACGCTTCTGCGAAGGAATATCCTCTCTCTCTCTCTCTCTGCTCGTCGCGACGTCATTAATCTCCCACGAAAATCACACGAGGTCGCCTTCGAAAAAGATAACTCTATGACTTCCGTCTCCCAACAATCACAAATCCCCAACCAGGCCCCAAACTCCACGAGTGCGTCGCAGCCCACCCTGTCGTACGCCTCTACCGCGAAGAAGGCAGTCTCGTCGCCACCGAACGCGACGAGCTCCTCGACTCCCTCACCCGCCGTGGCTGTTGGAGGCTCTGGGCCGGTACAACATGGAAAGAGTAGCTCGATCTCGCCGATGAATGGCAAGCCAGCTATTTCTCCAGCTGTACCGGCAGTTTCTGCACCTGCGATCGCCCACAGCAGCTCTGCAACAAATGGATCGTCCGCTGACCACAGTCGGAAAAGCTCTGTCACAATTGGCGCAAATGGTATGAATGGAGGTCCTGTCGGAGGCATGAAGATTCAATTCGGATCGGTCCCGGAAGCCTCTCCCAAAGTTGCTCACGGTACCCCTGAGGGCAATCACAATACCTCTTCAGCGCCGATTGCGATTCCAAACCCAAGAGTCACGGACCCATCCCACTCACCATCGCCAATCCCTGCGCCATCTGCCAGTGGTGGCAAGCCTCCTTCTGGTCTTGGTCAAGGTAGCAACGCTCCCATGACTTTTGGTAGCTTTGACAATGTAAGTCTGATTTCTTTCCTTTTGCTACCCACTTTACTAATCAATCATGTTTTACAGCAACGTCACGGGCAACGAACACCTAGCAACCAAGGCGCTTTAGCACCAGTCAATCAACAAACAGGTCACATCCGTCAAGAATCTGCCCAGTCTGTACAAAGCGATATGAGCAACCATGCTGGAGGAAATCCAGGTCGTGGCGGATACTCTGGTCGAGGCCGTGGGGGTGGCAATAACTTCACTCCTTCCTACCCTCCCCAGCAACTGGGCTACTCACCACAAAACACCTTCAGACCATCGGGCAACCAGCCTCGTGGTGCTATGGCTGCGCCGTTCCAGAGCCAAGGTCGCCCACAATTCCCAAACTCGCCCCACCAAGTTGCTCGCAGTCCCAATCTTGCGAATGCGCTTCCCGGTTCAATGCCTGGTACGCCAAACATGAATCAAGCTATGCCGATGCAGAATGCGCAACCATACAACGGCTACTACCAGCCACCGATGCAACATCAAGTAATTCACCCTTCCACTTTCATTCATTCAACAGAAAATTCCTTCAAGTCCCACTCCAACAAGAGCAAAAAGGGCAAATGGCAAAAGCAGTCGAATGAGCAGTACTCATGTCAACGCCTACGGGAGCCTTCAAGAGAAGTTGCTCGTTCCGTTTACACGACTGTTGAGCCATTGCTTCCAGTCTGTGAAATTCAAAGCCCATACGATTGGGGAGATTCGAGGTTCCGGGCACTGCCGACCGGTCATGGTATGCCGGGTGCTCCCTCGAATCGCCCTATTCAAAATGGGGACCTTCCTCTTCTACCCCCTTTTCCTAAGATTCCAAAGGATCTTGACTTGTCTCCTGCAAACAATAACTTTGAAATATACTCACAAATTGCTAAACAGTACCCCGGATACCAACAACCATTTCCCGGCCAAGACACCCGTGGAATGAACATGGGACAAATGCCATACGTCTATCCTCAAATGTCACACATGGCAGGCTACCCACCCCCACCATCCCCTCAACCCCACTTCCAACAGCCCTCTCAATACACTCCTGGTCAGTACAATGCTGGTGGTCAATCTATGTCACGAAATGGATCCCAAATGTCGGAACGACCAGCATCCAGCATGGGTCAGCCTGGCACACCTTCCATGGCTCCGGCTTCTCACACACAACACACTCCCCAGGCTAAGCCAAACACTCCAGCTTCTCCAGCTTTTGCCAGGCCCACTCGCAAGAGTGCCGCCATTGTCATCAAGAGACCTGATGGCGAAGCTCTTGATATCGGAAGCTTCAAGGCTGCTCCAGCATCTCCTGCCCCTAGCCAGCGCGCCAGAACACCACCCGTCATCGCTTCTACGCCAACTCCACCACCCAAGTCAGCTACTCCTCAACATGCTCGTACCGAGAGCTCCACTCCTCAAAAGACCCAAGAACAGATTCGTCTGGAGATCGTTGAGAAGGTCCGAAAGTCTAAGGAGGAGGAAGATGCAGCCAACTCTGCAAAGGTGGCCGCCGAGGCTAAGCTTAAGGAGGAACAAGACGCCAAGGCTGCCGAGGAGCTGAAGCTCAAGGAAGAGGCCGAAGCAAAGGCTGCTGCAGAAAAGAAGAAGCAGGAGGAGGAAGATGAGCTGGAACGCCAGATCCAAGAGATGGAGGCAGCTGAGGCCGAGAGAGAAAAGAAGGAGGCAGAACTCCTTGCAAAGCGTAAGGCTGAGAAGGAGGCTGCTGAAGCTGCCAATGCTGAAAAGAGAAAGGCAGAAGCAGCTGCAAATGACCTGAAGCTCAAGGAACAAGAGCGTGAAATGGAGCGCCTGGAAGACGAGAAGGAGCGAAAGCGTGCTGAGGCTGAGGCCAAGGCCGCAGGTGGTGACAAGGCCTCTGAGGAAACAAAGGATACTGCAAAGCCAGGACCTAGTACCCCCAGCACCTTGGCCACGAAGTTGTCCAACCTTACCCTGGGCACAGATAGCGGTGCATCTACTCCGGATTCTGACAGCTCTATGGGTCCTCCCCCTAAGGTCAACCCAGCCGAGAAACGTGGCAAGCCTGCAGCTCTCAACCTTGCCCCTCTCAACACCAAGCCTGTGGAACCTCCTCAGCCCAGCGCTGCCCTTCAATCTCTCAAGTCGGCTCGATTCCTCACAGTCCTGAACTCGTCCCTCTACCCTCCAAACATCAGCTCGCCTAACCCTGCTCTTAACTCAGCTGTCACTACCAAGGGCAAGAGTTTCAAGTATGACAAGGAGTTCTTGCTCCAATTCCAAAAGGTTTTCGTTGAGAAGCCATCAATGGAGTTTGAGTCACAAATCAAGGCTCTTATTGGTGATGGTGACGGAGGATCTGCTAGACCAGGCTCTGCTCGACCTGGTGGAGGTGGAGGCAGCATGGGTCCAAGACAAAACTCTTCCCGAAACAATCCACCCGGTGCTTTCGCAATGGGTTCTTTCGGAGCTGGTGTTGGAAAGACGCTTCCCCCTGGAACTACTTCTGAGATGCGCTTTGCCATGGCTAGTGGTGCTATGCCCCGTCCTCAGCCAAGCTCTACTGCCTCATTCACTCGTGCAGGTGGTGCTGGCTTCCCAGGCGGCAGTCAAATGGCACGTGGCATGTCAAATGGTCCCATGAACAACATGCCCCACTCGCCTCGCCAACAAAGCCGAACACAACGCGGCGGAAGCAGAAAAGACAATTTCCAAGGCTCGAACGCGAAGCAAGAAGCACAAGCTGCAAAGACAATGCCGCTCACTGCCGGTATGGAGCTCAAGCCTATCCAAGTCACTGCTTCTGGATGGAAGCCTCGCAGCGTTGGTCAATCTCAGTCTGCTACAGGTGCTGCCGGTCCTACTCCTGGCTCATCTGGTGCCACTGGCCATATGGAACCTGACATGGTCCAACGAAAGGTGAAGGCGGCTCTCAACAAGATGACTCCTGAGAAGTTTGACAAGATCGCCGATCAAATTCTCGCCATTGCAGCCCAGTCCAAAGATGAAGCCGATGGACGTACCCTGCGACAAGTCATTCAACTCACCTTCGAGAAGGCTACTGATGAAGCTCACTGGGCTTCTATGTATGCCAAATTCTGCAAGCGCATGTTGGAGACCATGAGTCCCGAGATTAAAGATGAGAGTATCACCGACAAGAATGGTAACATCGTGTCTGGTGGCAACCTATTCCGCAAGTACTTGCTCAACAGATGTCAAGAGGAGTTTGAGCGTGGATGGAAGATGGATCTCCCTGAGAAGCCAGAGGGCGAGCGCGAAGACGCAAAGACTGAGGAGGCAGCCATGCTCTCAGATGAGTACTACGTGGCTGCTACCGCCAAGCGCCGCGGTCTTGGTCTCGTTCAGTTCATTGGTGAGCTTTACAAGTTGAGCATGCTGACGGAGCGTATCATGCACGAATGTGTGAAGAAGCTCGTTGACTACACGGGTATTCCTGATGAGGCTGAGATCGAATCTTTGACCAAGCTTCTCAAGACAATCGGTTCCAACTTGGATAGCACCGAGAAGGGCAAGCCCATGATGGATGTTTACTTCCAACGTATTCAGAGCATGATTGATACACCTGAGTTGCCAAGTCGTTTGAGATTCATGCTTATGGATATCATCGATCTGAGAAAGAAGCGGTGGGCATCGAAGGATAACAACAAGGGCCCCAAGACTCTTGATGAAATTCGAGTTGAGGTATATCTTCCCCCAGACATGTTTAACATCGCGAGCACTTTACTAACTTTTCACAGGCCGAGGCAGCTGCCAACCAGAAGGCTGCCGAGAATAATGCCCGTGGCAGTCAGCGCGGAGGCGGACGTATGCAAATGGGACGGGGCGATTCACGAAATTTCTCCAATCAATATAACCAACCTCCTGTCGACTACCAGAAGAATACTGTCGGTATGGATGACCTCCGTCGTCTCACCAATAAGAATGCCAGCAGGGCTTCCAGCCAGCAGATGTCGTTTGGTCCAACATCCATGTTCTCATCGCGCAGCAACAGCGGTCGCAAGATGGGTCCCGGTGGCTCATTGAGCAGAACAGGTGAAGATTCTGGAGCTTCGTCAAGAACAGGCACACCTCCCCACAAGGAGAAGGAGTCTGCTACTTCCGCAAATGCATTCAGGTACGTGTCAGCTGTGAAAGTCCTTCAAAACTCTTGATTCTAACTCTCTATAGTCTACTTGCAGGATTAGGCTCTGGTGATCACGAGAACCCAACCTCGCCACCTTCGACTTCCGTCTCTCCAGCTTTGTCCAAGGCTACACCTGCCTCAGCAGACAAGTCTGGCGACAAGGAGACCGAGTCTTGAGCATTCAGTCAACATACACAAAAGTGTTTTCAGAAACAACCTAATCTCTGTGCATAGACTGGTGGGCTAATCTTGCATTTGCGGCGGGGCCTTTTTCCAAAAACGTGTCTTAAAAGTTCCTTCCCTTTCTGTTACCATACCATGATACCTCAACGCTCGACCGAATAGACCAGATTTGTTTTCCTTGTTTGCTCCGCATAGTTCCGAAGGTGTGCGGAGACAGGTTGCTTCTTGCTGCATTTTCTTTTGGCTCATGGGATTTGACCTGCGAGGGACGGTATCCGACCGGCTCAGGGCCAACGACTAAAAGCTTTTGTGACAATAGTTCTCCTTTTCTTTGGCTCTTCTTGCCTGATCTTTACTCGCTGCTGATGCCGGCGAGGGGATCAATACGCGTCTGCATTTTGCGTTGATAACTTTGTTATTGCATCAGCTGGATTCTTCATCCCCTTTTGCAGATGAGGAAGGACCGGGATTGTTACGAATGCGTTGCGTTCGTCATTTCTTTTTCCCTCTGGTAGCTTGGCTGGCTGGTATTGTAATCTTTAGGAGGGATGAGATCGAGGGGAAGCAGGGTCGTACCGTTCAATGCTGGGGTTGGTAGAGAGGAGAGGGAAGCATGACGGGGAAGATTCGCTTGTGGAGGGGCCATAAACTGTACAATATCTAATTCGAGCCAGACCAGCCAGCTGCAGAACACGAAACTTCAAAAAATTCTTCGTGCCTATTGATGTGATTGATCGAAGTGACTTGAAGGACATGAGATTCTATGGTGAAAATGTGAAGTTGGAAATGTGAAGTTGTCAAGCGCTCCCAACAGCGAAGGTGAACAACTTCATGTACATCACCGCTAGCAAGTCCTCTCGAGCCTACCTACTTGCTCAGAGCCTCACCTGGCGAATAACCCCACGTCAGTCATCACTTCAAAGCAGCGTACATCCCCACCCATCCTCCAACCAACAGAATCACAGCCCGAACATAATTCATCCAACTCCACATCCCCAACTCCCTCTCCGCCTGCTCTTCCACTCCGCACTTTCCATTCCCTCGCCCTTCTGTCACTGACAGTCTTAATTCTGCTCATCAACGCTTGGTTGGTAGTCATCATAGCCGGCACCGTCCAGATCGTCGTTCCGAGCTTGAGCGGTCCTGCTGTTTTGTAGAGTTGTGCTGTATTAGAGGAGGAAGTGGTGGAGTGGATGGTGAGAGAGCGAAGACGCTGTAGGATCAGCAGGCTTCTGAAACCGCAGACAGTGGTGCGGAGATGAGTTTCCCCAGGTCGTAGACTACGAGCCATTGTTTGAGATGGAGTGGCAGTGGCGCAAGAGCTGTTGCTGGGAGGGCTGGTGGTGGTGAGTTGATTGGTTGTTTGGCCTGGTACGAGATGGATGGAGTGCTAGATGATTAAGTTGGTGTTTGGAGACGGAGCACTCACTTCAATACGAGGCGCTGAATGCGAATCCGGAAAGGAAGATGCTTGCTGATATCCCTAAATTTCTGGGGAAGATTGGTTCGGACATGGTGCAGATTTGGATTGCTCCGCTGGTGCTCAATAAAAAGAGGTAGTGTTAGGTGTTCACCTCTGGCTTTGTGTGAAGTCGCGGCTGTAAGAGTTGGCTTCTTTTATGGACTCCAGATCATGAAAGAAGTGGAATACTCGTAGTATAAGTAGACTACCAGGAGCGAGTCTTCTCATATGTACATCTAAGCTTTTACCATGATAATAGGTAGGCTAGTGGCTGGAGTCTAGATCTTCGCGCCGCCTGTCCGCAATAATTACAGGTAGCTAATTCAGACTGGTAATTCGGAATTCGGAATTCCTTTCTTTGGTTTCCAAGAGGGATTCGAGACCTGAACTGGCGCTCCTTGTGCACTGATTGAGTATCGCATCAAAATGCTACGGCCTCGCATTCGCCTACCATGACCCCCATCAAAACAACAGTCGGCCCATATTTGCTACTGTCTAGGTGTAAGGAACAATGACATTCTACTAGAGACTGAGTCTTCATAGTTGTATATGGACTGTCACTAGCTGAAGTGGTGCATCCATGAAAAGGAACTCTGCCGTTCCTTCATCTGTCGCACGTTTGTCTAGTTCAGATTACTACTTGGCATATACGATTGCAAAAAAGGAGTTTTAGATCGACCTCTCGAATCACTTTGAGAGGACGTGTGAGTACTGAGACAGATTGTTTGTTCCTATCACCATATCTTTGCACTAGCTTTCATCAAAGACATTTTTGCAATCTACTGACTTTTGCTCTCCAACGTAGTATCCAGCCAGTATTTTGGCGACTCGCTAATCCCCAATCCGTAAAACAACCTTCTTGATTTCCTCCCTCATAGCCACGAATCTCGGACTATCCGCATTGACCATATTCCCAAGATATCTAACAGGTCCATCGGTCCGAAACACCACATCAAAGCTCTTCAACCCCTTCAAGACCCTCCAATTCTTTGACGACTCGATCTTCTCGCAGATATCCTCTCGCAGAACAAGGCTTGGACCGTTTGGCAGGGAAAGGAAACGATTATCGCAGATGGATTTGCTGATGTAGATGTTGAGGGTGAGATGTTTGAGGCTATGCGCTTTGGCGAGCAGATTGATGTATCGTCTTGGGATGGTGGGGAAGTTGACGTTGAGGTGGATGGCTAGGTGGATGCGGGTTATGCTGGAGACGTGGAAGGCTGGTAGTTATCAGCATATACGAATTCTTCCTGCACCGAGAACAAGCAGCTGGAGAGTAAATCTTACGATTGATCTTGGTCAAGTAGTTCTTCATGAGCCCGCCACTCCCAAAGTGGAACTCGCTCATGCGGTAAAGCAGAGCACCTCCAACAACTTCAACATAGATCTGACGGCAGACAAGAGACATACTCAAGTATATCTTTGTCGGGTGTTTAGAATCAGGGAAGGTGAGATTGAGCCTGGATCTGAGCTCCTTCAATCCATCAGTGCTGTTGTAGAAACCCTTGCCGCGCTTCATGGGAGAAAGTACGCCGTAGTAGGAGTGGAAGAGAATCTCGAAAATTCGGGTCCGGACCTCGAGGGGGATTTGGAGGAGGGTTGCTGCTTGGGGGAGAATTTTGAGGGCCCATTCTTGTGACTGGACCAGTTCAGTTAGCCAATGTGAAAGACAACACAGAGATCTCCAAATTGAGAGAGAGGTAAATCTAGCTCTGGTGCAAACGCATTGAACGAATTGCACCAAGTTGTTCACTTACATGGATACCATTCTCGGGTGCGACAACTTCGATCTTTTGGACCGTATGTCCAATCCCATCATCAAATTCATGGTTGATCTATTCCATGTCAGCCTTGTCCCTCTATTCTACTGACAAAACAGAAGAAAGAAGGCATAGTAGAAGCAGCCATGCCTCGAACGCATCAAATGCAGGCCTCTTCTTCGTCCCCTTCTTCGGCAGATTAAGCAAAGGCGCCTTCTTTCTTCTCTTAGGCTTCACAGGCACAGTCGTCACAGGCGAAAATCTCGAGACGGTAGGGCGCTGACTTCCATTTCCAGCTATGACCATAGTGTTGACGGTTGGTCGGACAGGAGCGGTCTTCTTCTTCATGTTGAGAGCTGCTTCTCGTTATAGGGTTGTGTTGAGAGTTTAAGCTCGAGGAAGGTAGTAGGGGAGATTATTTGCTTGAGTTGATGAGAGGAGATTCGAGGTTGCTGTTAGGCAGACATGTGCAGGGCTGAAAGTGAGCTCGAGGCTGCATGTTACACTGCGTTAGTGTGGTGCGCCTTGGAATTGATTTGTGATGGAGCACGGTATTTGCTACTGGATGAATAAAGAGTCCGTATTGATTGGGTTGATGTTCATGCACTATGGGAAAGATTGGAACAATTCCTGCGAAGTGCTTCTTATTTTTCGCTGCCAAGACAGAAGTAAACAAGCAGGAACTACCCCATTGCTGAGAGCATCATTATCTTGGATAGGGGTCACAACGCGTTATACGTATCCAAAGATCACACGTTTGAAGAAGAAATAAATACAAGAATATCATTTGCATTTCGAGTCATATCTATCATCGGGTATCTGGAGTCCGCTATCTAGTACTCCCGAGTCGTCCCAAACGCCAACGCTAAATGCAGATCAAAGTGCTCTATGTAGGATCTCCTATCGAGAATCATATGACTTCATCTCAAGTCCAATCTCCCACAATGAATTGCCCTACTTGAATTCTTCCTTCAGAACCCACCGGCCTCTCATACGTCGATTGCTGCCACCTTCCTCAATATAAGCAATCTCGCGAAGCATGTGCTTGAACCGAGTCGTCGCCTGCTCATCTCTACACATCGGGTTGAAGTGGTTGACTAAAGCCTGGCTGGGAACCGAACCACCCTGTCTCTTGATGAAGTCGCGAATCAAGCGCATGAAGTCCTTTGGTGGTCGTGGTCGATCTGCAGCACCAGGAGTTCCAGATCTCGAGCTGCTAGCACTTCCAGTAGCAGAAAGACCTTGTCTATTCGCAAGACCGGACAGCACAGAGGCGGAAGAGGCACCACCAGCGCCACGACGATTGTTGGTTGGTCTGCCAGCTGTGCCAAATTCGCCTGTCCAAGTAACAGTGCCAGGCTCGATACTCTGTGCGATCTCACCAGCTTTGCGGAGAGCAGCAGCGGCTTCGGCAGCGACCTTCTTGGCCTCTCGCTCGAGCATGTTACGGTCTGCGGTGATCTTGCGCTTTCCGTTGATTATTTGGTCGTGTTCAAGGGCACTGTGGACACCAGAACGAGCGAAGATGCCTTCCATGAGTCTGGCTTCGTCAGAGGCTGGCTTTTCTTCTTCTGGGTCGCCACGGAACGATTCGAGACTGGCAACACCAGTAAGATTACGAACATCTGCATCCGTGTCTCCTTGTTGACGATCAGTGACCTGAGCGACGTCCTGAGAGACTACATCATTCTGCACGGCAGTTGCTGATCCTGCAGCCTGTACAGCGACGTTGTCTTCCAGAGCAGCGGGCTCAGGCGTCTTATTGAACTGAACTTCCGTGCCCTTGAACATTTCGCCGGTTTCTGTAGTGCCTTCATCTGTTCCGCCAAGTGAGAAGAGATCGTAGAGATCCTTCATCTGGAACGTCTGTCGCTGCGTGGGGTCCTTCAAGATCTTGTTGGTCAAGAACTGCTTGAAGATCTGCCGATGATAGATTTTCTCCTCGATTGTGCCCGCAGTCATAAGACGGTAGATTGTGACCTCCTTCTTTTGACCCAATCGCCAGGCACGCTCTCGAGCTTGGATATCTGTAGATGGGTTCCAATCAGGATCGAAGATAATCACACGATTTGCTCCTGTGAGATTAACACCAAGACCTCCGACCTTCGTAGTGAGCAAGAATACATGGAGATCGGGGTCATTGTTGAAGCGATCAACAAGAATCTGCCTATCCTTGATCGGAGTACCTCCGTCCATGCGAAGGTAATTGAAGCCGCCAAGTCCTTTGATGAATTCCTCGATGATGTTCAACATTTGCACGCCTTGGCTGAAGAGAAGTGTCTTGTGTCCAAATCCCTTCCACATCTCAAGAAGAGCCTTGACAACTTGCATTTTTCCAGACTTGTTTGGATTGCCCCATTTGTAGCCTGGTTTACCATGCAGACGAGGGTCAAGGAGATCTGGATGGTTGCAAATTTTGCGTAGAATATCAATGCCATAGAGAGACTTTCGTGTGCCGCTCAAAATGGAAGTCATCTCACCAGAAGACAAGAACATCTCGTACGCCTCTCGTTGAGGTCTTGTGAGCTTGCAGAAAAGGACCTGTTCACTCTTCTTTGGTAAGTCGGATGCGACATCGACCTTGAGTCTCTGCAGGAGATAGGGACTGATTGTGGACTTCAAGGTCTCTGCACACTTAGTAGCCGTTAGAATTTGCAAGTTAGTGGCATTGGCGAAACCACCAAGCTTGATAGGAACTTCAAAGGCTGTTCGGAAATCGAGGAGGGTGCCCAGTCTCATCGGGAAGACGAAATCGAATAGTGACCAAAGCTCAGTCAGATTGTTTTGCATAGGTGTACCCGAAAGGATTACTCGGTTCGGTGTTCGAAGCTCCTTGCAGTGGATAGTGATAGTGGTGTTTGGGTTCCGAATCTTGTGACCCTCGTCCAGGACAACATAATCCCAATCAACTGGAATGAGAACATCTGCATAAGTTTGAAGGCCAGCATATGTTGTGACTAGGACATGTCCGAAACGAACAACTCGATCCACGATCTTCCTGGCAGCCTTTGAAGATTTAGGTCTCGCGCCGCCTCGGCCGATCTCCTCGTCATCCTCGTACCGACTCTCGCTGCCAACATTTAACATGCCACTTCCTGAACTATGAAGGATCGAGACTCGAAGAGGTGGCCACCAGCGATGAAATTCGTTGACCCATTGTCGTAGCACAGTGGCAGGAGCAACAACAATAATTGGCTTCGTGAGCTTCTTGCTGTAGTGCAGGCCAGCCAGGAATGAGATGATTTGAATGGTTTTGCCGAGGCCCATTTCATCGCCAATAATTCCACCGACTTGCTGCGCGTAGAGTTCTCCTAACCATTGCACGCCGGTCTTCTGGTAGTCGAAAAGCGCTGGATAGATATCTCCTGGGAGCTTGATACCGTTGTCGAATTGATGATCAGGAGCATCTGGGCAAGGCTTGAACCATTCATTTTCGTCGTTCGCAGTGACCTGCTCTTCATCGGTATCGGTATGGTCAGACTTGCCACGTCTCGCTGCACTTCTCTTCTCGACCCATCTCTTCAGACGAGCTTGGTACATTTGCTCATTTCCATCATCGATCGCCGCAATGTCAATTTTCTCTTCTGCCTTTGCCTTCCCAGATCGTCGCTTCTTCGTTTCCTTGAAGGCGATGGCATCAGAGTCATCATCTTCGTCTTCGTCAACATCACTGCTTGGAACCTCAGGTGTGAAATCGCCTTCCTCATCCGGGGTTTGCTTTCGGGCCCGTGTAGTAGAAGTGCCAGATCCACTGTTCAGCTTCTTCTTTTTGCGTGGCCGAAGACCGAACTCCTCCTCAACTGCAGGTGCTTCAGCTTCGGCGAAGCCTGGTAATCGTAGATTCTGATGAGACCTGGGCTCTGCTTCTTGGACTTGCTCTTGATTCTCTGCTTCGGCCTCTTCCTCGGCATCCATCAACACCGCCGTAAGATTTGTCTCAATTGCGTCGGAGTCTCGGCCTGCAATTCGCGAGAAGGGTGTGATTTTGCCGGTACGAATGAGGAAGTCTCGTTGGCTCTCGTTCGGCATCCGCTTGTTGCCTCCCACTTCTTCAGTCTCCGCTCCATCGTGAACGTGTCGCTGGCTTATACGGTTCTGGATGTCGGCTATGTCTTTCTTGAGGGCAGCAATGTCGGTGTTGATCTGTGAGATCTCCTCCAAGCATCGCTTGCGCATCAGTGGGTTGTTCGCAAGGTTTTGCAGACGTTGCATCTTCCTCCGCTTCTCTCCCTCAAGCTTCTCGACATTGCCGTTTGCCTTGGAAATCCGCTTCTCGTCCCGCTCATCTTCTTGCTCAATCATCGCCAAGTTCGCCTGGTTTGTAATATCCCTCTCCAGATCACCTTGATCTCGAACATCCTCCGTCAGTCCCTTGAGCGCGGTAGCTTCGTCCATTGCGACTGTCGCATTCGCAGGTTGCGCCTCACTTTCGGCGGTCTCATCTGCGAGTGCAGCTGCAGCCTCTGCTATTGTGTTGGTGCTTGTCGAGTGTGTATTATGGTTGCTTTCGAGCGCCTCTGGAGGGCTTGAGATGGGCGCCGAGCTTCCCGTAGCATGGCTGGAGGAATCCATCGTGCGGAGCTGCATTCGAGAGCAATGTGAAGGATGTAAAGATTTGGAGTCTGCGACAGTGAAGGAATTTTTAAGTGTCTGCCATGAGGATGAAGTGAATTCCAGGTTGCCAAAGCAAAGCCCCAAGGTGAACTCGAGCGAATCTTTGTGTCAGAAAGTGCGGAAATCACAACCACGGATCTCAACAATTGTGAGATAGACGTTGATCTCTGTCACCCCGATCTCCCGAGACTAGAAGAGAGAAGAATGAAATGATGTTCAGGGCGAACAAAAATATTCGAGTAGTGGCAATTGTAGACCGTATGCGTCATTGAAGCCTGCCCTCCAGCCCTGACGGTTTGCCCCGCAAAATGGCGCGTGCTGGTTCGCGTGGTTTGGCGACAACCTTTCAGCCTCGTTTCTCGTCTTCACATGACAATGAAAGACAAGACAAGAAGATCTCAGAATTTCAGCTGTCAAGTTTTACTCGAGAGTAAATCCGTTGCAATCCGAAGTATTATCATTCAAACAAATTTGAAGAAGCAGTTGATATCTTGAGGAAAGCTTGAGCATTTCTCGGCTCAAGGGGCAGGACCTGCCAAAATCAGGTTCAAGTCTTTGGACTATCCGACGAGTTAGAACGGGCTTCCGATAGTATTCAGTAGCATTTTGATATAGCCCACCTCGAGGTTCATTCGAAGGGTAGTTGATATGAATTTCCATTCGCCAGCTGTCTGACCTCTAACACTTATTGAACATTTGAGGTTCTTACAATCAGACGAAGCCCGGGAAGCTCTCACAAGCAGAACAGGCTCTCAGCCTGGGCTCGTTACTGCTGCGGGATATCCTACTATTCCGCGCGTCATGGTTGTATGACAAGACTCGCTCAAGGCTCAAGGCTCAAGGCTCAAGTGGTATAGTTGCTGCTTCGCTTTGTTTTTATAAACATCGGCAGGCGGGAACCGGGCTCTTTCCTACCTCCACACAGGAAAAATCTTATGAGAAGCACCTGGCCAAGTCTCGGTCAATATTTGGATCGTCATACCTGTCTTGGGATCTGTCAGAAAACCGGGCTCTTACGAAAGTTCTTCAGCTTACCTGGGATCTTCATGTCCTGCTCATAATTGCTAGTGCCATAGATTTGAATTATTGCGTTCGCTATGGAAACTTCTGATGTTACCGCAATGCCAAGGTGACACAAAGAAGGTACAGACAGACATGGATATGCCATCCCCGTATATGCTATTTTGAGCATGTGAAAATATACGAAGACGGAATCCTTCCACAATAATAAAGTAAATCAACATACCATCATACAACAGATATTCCTCAATGCAGTCCCACTTACAAAGTCTAGAAGTACGCGGCCATCATGAGAACCTCGGAAGACAGACCGACTTGGGAATGGGGAAAGTCAAGCTGAAACTCATATTTGTTCTTACCTCTGTACCCACTCCACTTCTACAGGCGCCGCAGTCCCTGGTGGACCCATTCAAGCCCAAGTCCCCCAATTCCTTGTCTGTCTTAACCCCCAACGCAGCCCAGTCCAGCCTAACGAGGACGAGGTCGTCAAATCAGCTTGCATGGAAGCGCCATCAGAAGCATGAGATGCTATTTTCCCGTGATTCTGGAGGGCGAACGAAGCAGGAACAGGGCGATAGGATAAAATAGTCGGTCTACTGAGAGGCGTCTTTGTTCTCGCCCGGCTTGTAGCGATGAGACTGGACTGGAATGGTCTATTGGAACAACTCCTGTACTTTGCATTGTACTTATTGTAGTTATGTGTTTCGCGGCGATTTGCTGCTTAGTTGATGTCTAGGATTCCCCTCCTCCGCTCTCGAGCCAACAGAGACGAGACGAGAAGAGAGTCGACCGGCAGTGATTCACCCAGAGCGCGCTAAACTAACGAACAGCACCACCAGCAAGCAGCACCAGAAGCTGCTCCAACAGTCGCGGACCGACCCCAGCCTTTCACATCACTTTACTTCCCTTCATATCGGTACGAGGTCGTCAACCACAAATCTTCGCCCGTCCCGCCATGAATCGTTGACACGCAACTGGATCTCTACGGGCTGCATCTGCCTCTACCGAGAGGTTCTCCTTCTTCCTGCGACGCGTTCTTGGTTCACTGGCCGCCCGTATAGCGCAGCACTGCACTCATCCTCATCGCAACAGACCTATCCCATCAGCGGTGCGACGCTTGTGCTCCCCAGGTAGCTTCGCAGACAACAGCCCTGTCTGGCACCTGGCACCTCTCTCACGATACCTCCAGCGACCTCCTCCGCGACGTCTGATCCATCATGGACCAATGGGGCCAAACCTATCCTGACCAGGCCGGGTCCTCGAGAAGATATAACGGCAACCCCCCACCATCTCAGGCGCAGATGGCGCGCGACTACAACGGTAACACTCAAGCTCAGGCTCAGGCTCAACCTCAACCTCCTGCGGGCTTCACATATGAGCAATACCAGGGTGGAATGGGCGCACATCCTCACTCGTCTGCGACTTCTCCTGCGGCGACTCCACACATGAGAGACGGAAACGGTGATGTTGCTATGCAAGATGTCGGTGGCATGAAGTACCCGATGCGGCCCCTTCACCAACAACACCTTTCTGGTGGCCGAATACCGTCGCACCACTCGCCTCAAGAACCGTCTGCCGCTGCTCAAAGATACTCTCCCATGGAGACATTGTCCCCAAGTTCGCCATATGGTGCACCGCAACAAGGCCAAAATCAATACGGGTCACGCCAATCGCCAACAAGACCGGGAAGCTACTCTTCTTCAAACTCGTATTACGCCAATCGCCAGCAGCCACAACAATTACCTCCTATTACACCTTACTCTTCGAACAACGATAGCTACCCCACCTCTGCCACCCAGCAATTGAATGCTGTCTTCGGCAATGACCCAAAATCTCCTCGGCGGCCCATGCCGCCAGCTGCCACTGGCCCTCCCGGTCGAGGACCAGTTCCTGAGTTCACGAAGCTCCGTTCTGTGTCTGATCTACAGCCCAAGATCAATGCGCAGCCAGCGTTCCGAAGAGCAAACCCAGAAGGTGGATTCATAAGTGTAAGCAGGAAACTGAACTTTCGGAGCCACCGCTAATTTGTCATCGTAGCCATTGCAAGCACTCACGAGCCATCTCCCCTCAACCTACCGTATCTGCAATCCCAGTTTCAAATACGAATCTTCTCGAAATCCTCGCCGAGTCCTCACAAAGCCGAGTAAGGGTGTGAAGAATGATGGATTTGATAATGAGGACAGTGACTATATACTTTATGTGAATGACATTCTCGGGTCGGAGGAGACTGGTCATAAGTATGTCTCGAGGTCAAGACGTCCGTATTCTTTTAGATTGTGAATGCTGACAGAGCGTTTAGGAACCGTTATCTCATCCTTGATGTTCTTGGGCAGGGAACCTTTGGTCAAGTTGTCAAGTGTCAGAACTTGAAAACGCAAGAGGTTGTTGCAGTCAAAGTTGTCAAAAATAGGACAGCGTACTTCAATCAGAGTATGATGGAGGTTTCGGTCTTAGACTTGGTTAGCAACCCTCCTCCGGACAAGCCCTTGTGAAATGCTAATTGTTCAACGTAGCTGAACACGAAGCTCGATAAGAATGACGACCATCATATTCTTCGTCTGAAGGATACTTTCATTCACCGACAACATCTCTGCTTGGTATTCGAGCTGCTGAGTGTCAATCTTTACGAGTTGATCAAACAGAACCAGTTCAGAGGGCTGAGCACAACACTTGTACGAGTATTTGCGCAACAACTTCTCAATGGGCTGAGCTTGTTGAACAAAGCTCGACTCATACATTGTGATTTGAAGCCGGAGAACATCCTGCTCAAGAACCTCGAGAGCCCAATCATCAAGATCATTGATTTCGGTTCGGCATGCGACGAGCGCCAGACTGTTTACACTTACATTCAGTCCCGATTCTACAGATCGCCAGAAGTTCTTCTTGGCTTGCCATATTCATCGGCTATTGACATGTGGTCATTGGGCTGTATTGTGGTGGAATTGTTCCTTGGTCTACCTCTTTTCCCCGGTTCGTCAGAGTACAATCAGGTGTCTCGAATAGTCGAGATGCTTGGCAACCCACCTAACTGGATGTTGGAAATGGGGAAGCAATCTGGTGAGTTCTTTGAGAAGAGACATGACGTTGATGATTATGGACGGCGCACGTACCACTTGAAGAGTATGGAGCAGTATTCTCGCGAGCATGGGACCAAAGAGCAGCCAAGCAAGAAATATTTCCAAGCCACGACGTTACCAGAGATCATCCGATCATATGCCATGCCTAGGAAGAACATGAAACAGAGCGAGATCGATCGCGGTAAGCAGAGTCACATACTTCGTATTTGATTGACACTGATCACTTGTCTAGAAATGAACAACCGAGTTGCCTTCATAGATTTCGTACGGGGACTGCTCAACATCAATCCGCTGGAACGATGGTCACCACAGCAAGCAAAACTGCATCCTTTCATAACGCAACAAAAGTATACGGGGCCATTCGTCCCGCCTATGAATCTCAAATCTAGCTCAATAAACCGATCACCTGCCCCAGGTACACAACAACAGCAACAGGCCGAGGCGCTAAGTAAACAGCGAGCTCAGGCAGCTCAGGCACAGGTACAGGCACAGGCCCATACCGCCCCAGTGCATCCAGCGCAGAGTCCTTACTCGACTGGTGTCCCTGTCGGCCAATACCCACAAGCTAGTCCGGCCCAGCAGCCGCCGATGTATTCGAATACCAATATGTACTCGCCAAATGCCAACATGCAAGGGCCGCCGCCACCTTATCCGGCCCAGCAACAACAGCAGCAGCAGCAACAATCTGGCCCCTACAACCAGATGGGAATGATGTCACAAGGTCCTCCTCAAATGGCTGCGCAATACGCACAAGGTCCACCACAACATCCGCAACAGCAGCAGAGTCAACAGAGTCTCTATGCACAGCAAGCTGCGGTGAGGTCGGGTCGTCAAAGAGCTTCCACAATGGAAGTGCAACAGGGCGGCATACCGGTTACAATCCAGAGAGTGGCTAGCCATCTCGACCCGACTCAGCCCATCCGACTCCAGCCCAGCCCTGCATATTACCCACCACCACCTGAGGGTGCTGCGGGCAGTGAGAACCCAGGAAGTGCACGGAGACGAGGAAGTAGAGCTGCCCAACCTGGTCAGCAAGGACAAAGGAGCAACCGAGATTTCATTCGAAATCTGGAGGACCGTACACTTGAGGAGGGCTTCATGGGACAAGCTCAATGGCATTGAGCGTAAGGCGCTCCCACAAAGCCTTTCACTGGGGGGCATTTCGCGACGCCACCTTGAATTCCGCCAATTGGTATGCATTAGGTTGCCCGAACTCTTTTCTTGGCAACTTTAGCTATTAGCACTTTGGCTCGATACAAAAGCTGGCGGCGATTTGTTTCGCGGGTTACAGTCGCGCTGAAGAGGGGCAGAGCCCGCTCTTATACTACGATGGCTACTCAGGCGGATCACACTTTTCATACGTAGGGGCAGGTTGTACACAAAGGTTCTGCTAGGCTTGGGATGATGAATGTCATCAAGCGTTCAACAGTGGAGGATATTGCTAAGCTTCCCTTGGTGAAGGGAAGCAATGGGAGGAAATTCCTACCTACTTTTTTTTTCTGTTAAAGAGTCATTCTTCATGTAATTTACAAAGAGAGATTGCATGCATGCATGGACGGACTGCTGAGCTGAGCGGAGCGAGTGAATGAAAGGACAGGCAGACAGACAAACGGACGGACGGACCGCGAAGCGCTGAAATGCTGCGCGGCTGCGTCTTGAATCAATGGCTGCACTGGACTCTTACGTCTCTCTCTCTCTCTTTGCTTCGCTGAATACTTGATATGACTTGGTGCCTTGATCACAACTCCCAGTGTGGTATGAGGCAGGAGGTGGAAGAAGATGTAATTTTTATGGTGCTCTGCTACTACTAGTACAGCAATGGGGAATCTAAATAGTATCCACACAGTCGGAAAATCCGTTAAGCAGGAAGAGAGCATCGGTGTATGATATGATGCCTCTTAAGGAATTCAGCATATCTCTGAAGTTGTCTCGAGAGGAGATCATCGCAGTATGCAACTTATTGGCCGTGATTGTCCTGGGTGATGTGGGGACGATAGGCCGTCATTCTTCGAATATTGGTAGAATGTTAGGCGTTCGATCAGGATGGTCTTCATCTGTAGGACCGATTCCTGTCTCCTCTACCTCCACGGTCTCTATTGTTTGCGAAGCCTCGACCTCGGCTTGATAGGAGGTTGTCGCTATACAGCCCTCCGTTTCCTCCCTCATCGGTGTCCATGCGATCATCGTTGAAGCCGTATGACCCATCCATTACATCCTCTCGGCCGTAGTCTCGTCTGCGCTCGCGGCTTCGCTCTCTTGGTGCGTACCGGTCTGTATCACTGTATCCTTCTGATCTATCTGTGTTTCTGTCTGCGCGTGGTCCTTGAGGTGTGTTGGATCTTGGTGCGGGAGAGGCTGCTGCTGCTTGCTTCAGGTTCGCAGGGAGAGCACCAGATTTGTGGTAGACTTGGAGGAGATGACCGTCCGCCTGAGGTTGGAATGTCAGTTTTGCGCATGAGAGCTGTGCTGGACGCGGGCTTACATTTTGATTGTTGAATGTATCTACCACATTATCGGCTCCCTCCTTCGTCTCAAAGACAAGCTCCGCAATAACCTTTGGTTTCTCAGATATGATCCGACAGTTCAATACATTTCCTCCCACTGGTGTCATTGCACTCTCGATATCAGCAACTGTGGTTCCAAGTGCCAGGTTCTTTATCATGACCATCGAGGGGCCTGCCAGTCCCCGAATAGATATTCCCGGTGCAGGTTTTGCTGTTCCAACAATATTGAATTGGCTGTTGAGGGCTGGAGACGAGGCTGCGTTGTGAAGCGCCGAATAGATACGTTCATTGCGGTTTGTACGTGCCGCCGCCTTTGGGCCACGAGGCGGACCTTGAGAGAATTTTGAGGCTGGGGGGTTGTTGAGAGTGTGAAGATCATGCGTCCATTCTGCGTCAACATTTCCAGCAGGCCGCGCAATTGGTCTTGATGCCGCTGGTCTCGTCGAAGTCGAGATAGTCCGCTACACATTATCAGAGGTATGTTCTTTCAGCCTGCGCTAGAATGGACCGTACCTTTACTACACCGCCCCCAATAGGCCCAATCCTGCTCGCAAGAGATGGTGCTGCTGTCGGCTTACTATTGTTGCGCTTGTTCAGTCCACCAGGCGCACTGGCTCTGCGGTTTCCAAATATCTCTTTTGCGAGTGTCTCATTCTTGCGACGTTGACGGTCTGCAATTCCTCCGTTAGCGACTGGGTTTATGGGCTGCGACGTAGACTGTTCATACCTTCGCTGATCATCGCATTAAGGTCGAGGGCGGCTTTGCTGGGGGCCATATTTACTGTAGGTTAGTACGAAACAGGTTAGTATTTTGCGCAGATGTCTTTCAATTCAGTTCTGTGAAAACAGCGCGTGATGCTGTCCGAGAGGTGCAGTCAGTGTGGAGGTGGAAGATAGATTCAAAGTTGAAGGCATTCACGAGTCCTGGCGAACGCGATCTGGCTGTAGGAAAAGGCGTTGGTCGCGGCCCAAAATACAGCTGAGCTAGGGTGCTGGGCTTGGACATGTTGATTGGCTACGCTTAGCTCCCTGGCAATCATGGCAACTGCGACCGACCCCTTTTACAAACGAGGCAGGAGGCGAGGCACTAGGGTGGTTTTGTTTACTTTGCGGTCTGGTCCTGCTTCCAATTCCTCAACCAGGTATTTCAATCACTCTTCACAACGAAATCATCCAAACTTCCCTTCAATAATTCAATTTCTATGAGGAGGAGCTTTTGGTTATGGTAAGTCAAATATACTTCGTTCTGGGGAACTAGCTTGCATTGGCCCAAGCCTTCGCCAACACGATACTCCGAGAAGGGCACCAACCCAAGAAGGGTTGGTGGATGTACTTCCCCCGGATACGCTGTACTACTACTTATGCTCATTCACTAACATCAAATTCGACAGAACTGAGAATCAGTATGGATTCAGTATCATCTAGTCCAGTCTCGGGTGTCGAATTTGGGCGTCTGCCTCGTACACCGGCATCCAACCGTAGCAAGAATGGTCGCACACCCAAGGAGAACTCTCGATCGGGCTCGCTACACAAGCGTATCTACGATAGCTTGAGACTAAGGTCTCTTAGTCTGTCTCGTTCTTTCGATAATGGCAGTCCAAGTGCCAAACCAGTCAAGCGGAGAAAGTCCATCGTAGACCTATTGAGCCTGTCGTCCCGAGCGTCCCAGAATAACCGTGATGTCCAAGATCAGGCACATTTTCTCAAGACAGATGGAACTACAAGTAGTGATACGTATACTGGTGAGAGCTCTTTAGTCGTTGATTGAATAAGGACTGACGAGGCTTAAGGTCTGTTCTCGGATATGCCGAGAAAGCGCAGGAGTCTGGGGAACCTCTTGAATCCAAGTAATATCTTGGGAACGATTACGAACAAAGCCTCTTCAAAGCGACGACCTGACCTCGATTCTCCATTTGCCACCAATGATGGCATGCTTCATGAGCCTCTCTTCGTTCTTTTACCCAAACATTCAAAGGAAACGGAAGAAAAGCCAATCGATAGCACTGATATTGCTGCCACCGATACGCGTAAGAACGATACTGGTCCCCAATATACCAAATTAGCTGAGGGAAGCACAACTGATATTGATCTATTTGAGTCGAGACTGGCTCGCATTATTGACAGTGAGCTTCTCTTCCGCGGTGCTGCCATGCAGTGAATTTACTGACAAGCGTAGGCATCAATGCGAAGACACCGGAAACCCATAGCAAGTCTAAAGTACATGACCCGTATATGAATATACTTCAAGACGGGTATAAGCCAGCAGAAGATGGATATTGTGCTGGCTCTCCCAGCTCTTTACGTCCAGCCGTAGCTCCACGCAACCAAACGACCAGTGACGCGCCATCTAGCAGTCCAGAGCCAGTAGTACCATTGGCTGGTACTTCGGATACCAATACGACAATTGCAAAGTGTCCAAAGACACCGGACTCCTATCTCCAGCTTCTGATAGACTCATTCCGCGAGCCTCCACTAGACGATCGGCTTCCCCCTTGTGTCTCGTCTCTGGAACTCCCTGGGACTTCCCATGAGCCAACCCAAAAGAGCATGAAAGACGAATCGAAGTATGTGTAGCAATTGCTTCTTGTTTGAGCCAAAAGGCCATCTTGTCTGACATGCACTGTAGTGTAATTGAGCAACCCGTCGACTATGACAAAGTCGAGCCTTCGAGCATCCAGGCAACCCCAACATCGTTAGTCCGTCCGTGCCGATGTCAGATCAGAGAGGCAATCCCGGATTGCAATCCTGAAAGGGAATTCGCAACACAGCATGTCCACAAGCAATCACCTGTGGTGAAATTGCGCAAAGTCAGCCGTTCTTCCACCTTGCTGGATCTTGATCCCAAATTTCGCCAGAGGCAAGAGGAGAGATCTGAGAAGTATGCTGCGCTTGGACTGACTGAGAAATCGGACTGGAGATATAACCAGAACAAAATTGCCCAAAGCATTGCTTCGACTGTTGCACGGATGACGCGAAATTATTACTCGTCATCAGATGACCATATTTTCTATTATCAAGGCACAGACGCAAGTCAGCATCTCGATGTAAACAATATGGAACGAAGATGTTATGGTGACAGCTTCGAATCTGATTTGAATGAAGCATGGGACTCGGTCACTGTGGGAAGGCACCTCATGCGTGAGGTATTCCACCCTACAGCCTTTATCTCGTGATTGAATGACTGTACTAATCTCCGCAGGACGAAAGCATCGTTGGCCGCACAAGTCAGGCTCCTGGTGGTCATGCTCTGGTTTTCGGTCCTAAATACACAGCTTCATTGGTCGACTTTGATGACCTTAGCATGATACATCGAAGCAGCATCTCGGAGGCAGATGCACAAGCTCGTCTGTTTACCGAAGACATTATTTTTCCGACCGCGGAGCAAATCTTGGAGGATTCAACAGTGCTCAGATCCCCTCTAGAACCATTCTTTGCGATTCGAAGTACTGGAAAGATAGATGGTTCACTAGATCTTGCTAAGGAGATCGATGTCTGTCCCGAATATGAGAACTTTCTGCGACGATCATTTAGATTCATCAGCCAGAGCCCACCAATCCTGCTCCAACGAGAGATGATTCTCCATGAAGCTACTCCAAAGCTCGACGATGATCAATTACTAGCCCGAATATTTCTTTCAAGCAGAGAGCAGAATCCTCAGACGTCTGCGTCTGTAGTACAAGTTCGCTTTCCGGGGACTGTGAATCTGCTTCAGCATACTGAATGTTTTCGGTCGATGGAGGATGCCTTATCAGGATTGTGCAACTACAAACTGGCGGATCTTGCCAACTTTTATGTCTATGACCCGGCAAGTCGAGCTATAGATGCACATCTGATCGAATCACCAGTTCCAAACCCAGCGGATCTGAAGGCCAAAGGTCTCCAGCTCCATTGGATGGCCCAAATATCCAGTGATAGTGCAACAGATACAACAGGTGATTCATCTCTGCTTGCTGAGAGCTCTCACCTTTTCCAAAGACAACCGAGCCGGTGTGATAGTGCTTGGGAGGAATTTGCGTCCGAGGCAATCAACGTCTTGAATGAGCCCGACTGCACCTCAAGCGGCATGGGAAAGAAATCAAGTACCTACTTATGCCTCCCTGCTAACGTCTCGCGAGACAAGACAATGTCCACCACGAATTCAGTGTTCAACGACGATTTCTTCTTGGAAGACCAATCTGGCGTATTCTCTGACCAAGTATCGGTTGCTGACAATTCTTCTGTCATAAGAGTGCTTCGAGAGGCAGTATCCCAAGAAGACATTGTTGCGGCCTTGGAATTAGAAGAACACGTCAGAGCCACAAAGACTTGGGTTGAGCTTGCTAGAGAAGCGAGGGCCAGTACTTCGCATGAAGACGAGACATTGTGTAGTAGTGTTGGCGATGAGACCCAAAGCTCTTCGCAAGAAGATTACTCGGCAGATGAGGGTGTCTGTGATAACCCCTGGCAAGACTCAACTTTTCTACGTCCATTTGATGAGGCATCTTCGAGCAAGCCTACGGCGTCACCCAGTCAGGTTTCATGCCCAAAATCCGCCAATATCAAATTTGAATACGGTGGTATCGATGATATTGACAATCTATACGGTAGCTTGGATGCGTCCAGAAGCTACGAAGATGGCGGGGCGGTCAGTACCCTCGAACTATCGTTCAAACCTTGCTGTGGTTCTTTCTATGACTCGGAAGATGCACAGGACAATCTGAAGGAGAGTACGTCATCTCAGAAATTCCGAAGCTCAACTTACCTTGAACTGCACAATCCGTCGGCATTGTTGAATGGAATCCGATCCCCCGACACGCCTAATATCGATAACAAGGGCAAGCAGAGAATGAACGAAATGAGACAGGCTCCGCTATCTCAAGACATGATCGTCGATCATTCCCCCGGCTACCACTTTACAACCGTCAAGCATTACATGGCAGAAGGTAGTGAAGAAGCTGACCATAACGCTATGGATGAAGCAGAAGAGCAAGTAGAAGTACTCTACGACTTTGATGGTACTCGCCATGACATCGATAGTGAATACTCTCTGGCAGACGAAGATGCGTCATCGAACCTTACTGAAAATGCTAAGACTGACGTAAAGGCTGGAGACAGCCGCAAAGATAGCTTCCAGTACGACAAAAGCCAAACTGTCAACCCCTCTGACGAAAAAGTTCTGGCAGAGACCCAGCCAAATAGTCTGAGACATCCCTCACTAGACTTCAGATCCGAATTTGACATCAACAGAATGAGAGAAGTTGAAATTGCCGAGCTTCAAGAGAACAAGATCACTCTCGCGGACCTAAATATTCGACCCGTTGGCAAGGCGGCTAGGCCAAGACCACTGTCAGCCAAGGGGAAGTCCAAGGTCGGAGCTCTTGTGAACATTTTCCAAGACTATGGTTTGATACCTGAGCAAAGCAGGGGGTTGCTTCAGATGTCTAGCGTCTCGCCGTCATTCAACCGTCGATCAAGTCAGTATAGAGGAGAGCCTTCTGGAACCAGTGTGGATTCTGGCAAAGTGCGTAAAATGTCCGCAACTCTATCGACGGGTTCTCGGCCTGTGCCATCACCGGTCGACCTATTCGCGACGCCTAATTCGATACTTGACAGACCCCACTCTCGAATCAGCGATATTGATACGGAAGCGAGTTTCCAATTCGGAGAGGTCTTGAGGAGAACGAGAAAGCATAGAGAAAGTGAGAGTGAAGACATCTCAGCTCGCGACGCTGAAATGTACGGATGATAGCTCGCGGTGAGTATGAGGTCTGTATGTTCCCTGAGTATCTGTTATCAAGTGGATCGGCTGGGAACGAGAATTGTTATCGATGGGCATGATTATGGCCGGGTCATTATGAAAAGGAGTACCAGATTACCAAACCCAACAGTTATAATTAATGAGACAAAGTCCATAGCACCTGAAGAATTAACATCGTATAAACAATTCCATTGGAATAAAGTAAAGTCGGTGGAGCTTAATGAAGATCCGCTCGGATATATCATACAGAGGACATTGTCTCGAATCGCTAATATATATGATCCCGGCTTGGGAACTTGTTCTCCTTCCATATTCATCCAATATTGGTACATTCTGAGAACTTACTAAGCCCAGCCGACACCCGGAAGGTTGTCTGGTACCTTTCCGGTTTGACTTCAGGAGCCTGACGATATGCCTGGCGATGCGGTATGTTCTGAGCGAGGTCTTTCGGAATCTGTGCTTTGCCTAGATCGACTAGCAGATTTCGCCATATCAGACTTCATGTGTTGGTAGCGAGTGATGAAAGCAGAAATCTTGCTGCGCTGCCTTGTGAGATCCCCAAACATCTCTCTCGGCACAAGAGCCTTGTTCATGAGATGATCGAAGGCGCGGATCATGCTGCTGGCAAGTCGTATAATGTTCTCGATGAGCTCCAGCTGGGCTTGAGGGGTCTTGAACTCGGGCGCTGTGCCGGTGAATTGCATTGCTGCTTTGAGGTTGAGGAATGAGGGGTTGAGTCGCTCGAGAGCGCGGAGGATTTGCTCGCCTTGCGCGTTTTGGGTTTTGGCTCTCGCTGGCGAGTCGAGCGCTACTTCCAGGTATTGTTCCAAGGCCTGGATATCGGGGCGAGGGAGGTTCTTTGTCATAAGGTCGAGGACTTTGCCGGCGTTGGAGAAGGCATTGGGATTGCGTTTATCTCGAGCACAGGTCGACATGGCAAGGCGGAAGGTCTTGACTTCCATGTCTTGGCTTGACATTTGAGAGAGGATCTCAAGCATCTCGGTGCTGGCTCGGAAGACGCGCAGGATGCGGAGGTAAGAGTGGAAGTTCTCGCCATCCGGCTGCACTAGGTAGGTCTTGGTAAATATGTTCCAGTACGCGGTGGCGGGAGCTTTAAGGTTCAGTTGGAGGGCAGCCTTGAGGAGTAGGGAGAGGGAATTCTGTCCTGGTTTGGCATACATGGCGATACCGTCTTCTTTGGTTACTGGTGCCTTGATGACTTCAAATTTCTCGCCGGAAGAGACGGCGCTGTCATGGGTATTAGAGTACAGGACATGCTCAGGTGTCTCCCCTTCCGCTTGAACCTTTTTTGACGTCTGAGCTGCTTCAAGCTCCTGACTTTGTTGCGCTGGCTCGATACGAGCACGATCTTGAGTACCCAGCTTCGGGACTTGACGCGGAATATTCATGGTCTGCTCGACCAAGGAGAAAATATCATCCCAGTCATCCTCTTGGCCATTGAGCAAGAGACGACCCATGGTAGAGACCAGTTCCTCATCAACCCACATGTCTCCCTTTCGCCATCGGTCAACAACATCTGTCCAGACATCTCTGGAGCGTGTAATGCATTCCCGGACACGAGCTCTTTTCTCCATTGGGGTAAAAGATCCTCGAGTAGCTACAACGGCTTCTTGACGAAGGGCATTGAGCATGATTGTAAAGCTTAGATTGTTTGGCGCCGCAAGGCCGTGTCGAGCAAACTGCGCAGCGACTCCAAAAAGAGCGTCGATATTGCCGGCTCGGGAACACATCTTCAGAACGCAGTTCATGTGAATTGTGTTGGGCTTGACGGGGGACTTTTCGGCAAGCATTCCGTGGTAGATGTCCATAACCTTCGCGAGTGCGTTGCTAGAGTCCTTGTGTTCGGCACAGCCCCGGAAGAGAATCGTGTATGTGTACGCATCTGGTACTTGGGCACGCTTTTTCATCTGTGGACTGTTAGCATTATAGATGTACTGGAATTTTGTGTTTTGCCTACTTCGTTGAAAGTAGAAATGGCAGCATTCATCTTCCCCTTGCTCAATTGCCACTCCACTAAGTGATTCCAACTGACAACACATAAAGTGTTTTTACTCGCTGCTCGTACAACTTCCTCAGCAAAGGAAAAGTCATCTTTCCTCAGTGTCTGGCGTACAAAGTCTGCAAGCTTCAGAGGATCGTTCAAATAGCTGAGATTGTGCCTTATGTCCCTGTCCGTTCGTGCCACCTTCTTTTCTTTCTTCGAAGGAGGTGGTCGGATACCTCTGGAATCCAGCCATTTCTTCCTCTCTATAGTCCTTGGGGAGACATCGACATAATTTCCTTTGCGCCAGGGTTGATTGTTTCGAATCGCCGCCTTTTCTTCTCGACTGCTCTTCTGCGCATAGTTGCCCCCATTTTCATCTCGACCTGTCCCTTCATGCCTCCTCTCGCTTGAAAGTCCATTCCCAGATCTGCTTTGACTTGCTTCCTGCCCAGCTTGACTCCTTTCGTATGATGTACCAGTATAGCTTCGTCGCAGGGAAACATTATTGAGACTTGAGGTTAATACGGGTCGGGATACAGTAGTAAGGAAAGCAGAGTCTCCGATGATTGTCTGCAGACAGTGCCTCATGCAACCGTGACAAGTCAGCATTGTATAATTATGGCGAAAAGCGTCGCAAGTGATACATTGTCGACTAGTCGATATCTTGCCCTGAAGCTCCCCAAACTTTCGAGATGAAGGAAAATATTTGTGGTGCCTGAAGCTGTGAGGCACCGATGCAGGTGCTTCCCGTCCACTGTGACCTGTAGGTCCATTCTACAGGGGTTCGCGTGGAGAGAACGCGATTCTGGCGCGTGCATTTCAATCTCGCGTACAGTTGTTTTCAGAACTGACCAGCCCTCCCAACCCTCACAACAAAACATACCACAACCACTCTCCGCACCTCACTTCACTTCCAATTCGATACTTCACCTGCAGCATTATCCCGAATAATGCTGTAAAAAACATTAATTGCCCATATACAAAATGTCCAAAGCAACGAATGCACGCAACAGGTTCGCCGAACTGCGTGAGCTTCGAGCGTCCGGCAAGAAACGTCTCGACACTTACCAGGTCCAAGAAGAGGAAGATCTGTATGAGGAAGTTGACGAGGATGGATACAAGAAAGTTGTCCGTGATCGTCTGAATCAAGACGACTTCGTTATCGACGACAATGGCGAGGGATACGCGGATGATGGACGAGAGGAATGGGACCAGCAGCCAAATTATGGTTCAGGAAGTGATGAAGATCTGCCAGTGAAGGGCAAGTCTGGCAAAGCTGGTATGGGCAACTTTTAAATTCCGCAGTCACCATATCTAACACGTAACAGCAAAGAGGAAGCGCGAAGAAGACAAGGCCAAAAGGGAGAAAATCGACAAGGGGATCAGCAACTACTTTACGAAAGGTCCCGTGGCGCCTCAACCCAAGGCAAAGGTGAGTTACCGCTGCAGGTAAATTCGAGGGCTCTCTCAGCTGACTTTCAACAGCCTGTCAAGACAAAAGCAGACGACGACTTCCTGGCAGATCTTCTCGGCGAAGTTGATACCAATGTGCCTCGGCCTAGTGTTCAATCTGCGAGATCTCGAAGAGTCCAAGACAAACGCAGAGCTAGAGCCCTGTCTCCAGGTGTCAGCGAATTGCCACGACACTCTGCGAAGAAAGTGAAGGTCGACGATTCGAAAGGCCCCGTGTCGCCACTCGAGGATCAGGATTACGGCGATGATGGATATATGCATATGGACGATGATATGGCTATGGACGAACCACTGCCATCGTCTCCCGTAGCAAAGGCAGTGGAAAGAAAATCGAACGTCGCCATTAAAGCCGAGGAAGACGAGGAAGACGATATGATGGAAGTGGCGCAAGCAGATGGTATCGCAACTGCTCGAATCAACATCTCAGGTACGAGGCCACCGCCAAAAATCAAAAAGGCGGAGCCATACCCTTCTCCTGCGAGCTCGTCACCTACACGGGTGCCACCTCAGCATATCGATGCATCTGCTTGGAACAATGTTACAGACCGACTGAACGTTGTGAATAGCAGTCAGACATCTGATACAACTTCTTTCGGCAAGCTGGACTACGCAGATGCGGTCGAGGAGGATGGCAGTCTGCGCATGTTTTGGACGGACTACACCGAAGTAAATGGCAGTTTATGTCTTTTTGGAAAAGTCCAGAACAAGAAGAATGGCTCATATGTTAGTTGCTTCCTGAAAGTCGACAACATCTTGCGAAAATTGTTCTTTCTTCCTCGACAGTATCGCCAGAAGCATGGAAGAGATACTACGGACGAAGTCGACATGAAGGACGTCTATGAAGAGGTAGACGAGTTGATGGGCAATTTGAGGGTGGGGATGCACAAGATCAAGCCTTGCACGAGAAAGTACGCTTTCGAGCTTCCTGATATACCTCGAGAGGGAGAATACCTGAAGCTGCTCTACCCGTACTCAAGTAAGCTCTCTTCTTTCCGCATAAATATGCTCGCTAACCTTTTCAGAACCACAACTTCAACCAGAACACCAGACTGGCACTACTTTCTCACACGTCTTTGGTACCAACACGCCGCTTTTCGAGCAATTTGTACTGTGGAAGAATATCATGGGTCCTTGTTGGCTCAAGATTGAGGATGCAGAGTTCGGAGTTCTCAACAATTCCTCTTTCTGCAAGTTGGAGGTTCAGGTTTCGAAGCCAAACATGATCACAGCTATGAGCGAAAGCGACAACCTGGAAGCGCCACCTCTCACCCTCATGAGTATCGCCCTGAGGACGACTTTGAACGTCAAAGAGAATAAGCAGGAAATCCTTGCAATCAGTGCCCGAATCTACCAGAATATATCTCTCACCGACACGACGCCTCCCGAGAATTTGCCCTCCCGATCATTCACGGTAATGCGACCTGCACTAAACAGTTTCCCTATTGGTTTTGAGGGCGAGGTCCAGAAACGGGCGAAGGGTTTGGTGAAACTCGTGAAGCAGGAGCAAGAGATACTAAGCTTCTTCCTGGCTCAGCTTCAAGTAAGCGACCCTGATGTTTTGATGGGACATCAACTCGAGGGTGTGGACTTCAGTATCTTGCTCAGTCGATTGCAAGCCAAGAAGACTCCTCAGTGGGCTCGGATCGGCCGCATGAGACGTACCAATTGGCCAACTTCGATGGGCAAGATGGGTGGGAACTTTTTTGCGGAACGTACATTGCTCTCAGGACGACTTCTCTGCGATTTGGCTAACGATGCTGGAAAATCAGCTATGTCAAAGTGTACATCCTGGAGCTTAACGGAGATGTGTAGCATCTATCTTCCAGGAAGTAATCGTCGCGAGGTTGACAACGAGCAGGCCTTGAAGACCTGGGCTTCCACAAAGGAAGGTTTGATGCACTATATCACTCATTGCGAAGCCGATACGTTCTTCATCGCTGCCTTAGCGCTGAAGGTTCAATTGCTCCCTCTCACCAAAGTACTGACCAATCTTGCTGGTAATTCATGGGCAAGGACCTTGACTGGTACTCGTGCTGAGCGGAACGAGTACATTCTTCTCCATGAGTTCCACCGAAATAAGTACATCTGCCCTGATAAAGCTGCTTTTAAAGGCAAGCAGCAGGTCGAGGAAGAAAACGCGGATGAGGATGGCGCAGACGTCAAAAAGAAGGACAAGTACAAAGGTGGTCTGGTCTTCGAGCCGGAGAAGGGTCTCTATGACAAGTTCGTCTTGGTCATGGACTTCAACTCCTTGTACCCAAGTATCATTCAGGAATTCAACATCTGCTTCACTACTGTGGATCGGACGAACTTGGTAAGTTACAAACAGTTTTGGTAATAATCACGCTAACATCAATAGTCTGATGACGACGATCAAGTGCCAGAAGTACCAGTCGACCAGGACCTGGGTATCTTGCCTAAGCTCATCGCTACTCTTGTCAGTCGTCGGCGACAAGTCAAGGGCTTGATGAAGGATAAAAATGCAACATCCGAGCAACTGGCAACTTGGGATATCAAGCAATTGGCTCTCAAGCTCACCGCCAACTCTATGTACGGTTGTTTGGGTTACACCAAGTCAAGATTTTACGCCAGGCCACTTGCAGTGCTCACAACTTACAAAGGTCGTGAGATTCTTCGTAGCACCAAGGATCTAGCAGAATCCAACTCTTTGCAGGTCATCTACGGTGATACGGATTCTGTCATGATCAATGCCAATGTGGACAATGTTGAGGATGCCTTCAAGGTCGGTAACGAATTCAAAAAGGCTGTCAATGAGCGCTACCGACTCCTTGAGATCGACATCGACAACGTATTCAGGCGCATTCTTCTCCAGGCAAAAAAGAAGTACGCTGCCATTAACTTGGTTCAAGTGGACGGCAAATTCGTCGACAAGATGGAAGTCAAAGGTCTTGATATGAAACGTCGAGAATACTGCAACTTGTCAAAGGAGGTTTCGACAAAACTGCTTGATGAAATTCTGTCTGGTGATGATTCGGAGGTTGTTATCACCAGGATACACGACTACCTGCGAGAGATATCGACCAAGATGCGTGAAGGTGTCGTGCCAACACAGAAGTACACCATCTACACCAAGCTTGGAAAGGCACCGAAGGACTACCCTAATGCTGATAGCATGCCTCAAGTTCAGGTAGCGTTGCGTGAACTATCGAGGGGGAAAAACGTCCGGAAAGATGATGTTATCGCTTACATTGTTACTGGAGATGGCAAAACAACCTCCGAGAACGCTGCGAAACGCTCGTACACACCTCAGGATGTTGCCAAAACAGACTCCGGACTCTCTCCAGATGTCGAGTGGTATCTCTACAAACAGATTTTCCCGCCAGTGGAGCGTTTGTGCGCAAACATCTCTGGAACTGATACTGTTCGACTGGCTGACTGTCTTGGCCTCGACGTCCGTAAGTATAGTATCAACAATAACGCATCGAACGGCAGCGGCGAGGCCGAGATATCTCCTCTGGAGAGTTTGATTGATGATGAAGTTCGTTTCAAGGACGCTTTCCGATTGAGTCTTCAGTGCAGGGCTTGTAAGGCAAAGTTTGGCTTCGATGGCTTGGCAGGCAGTCTGGACATCTGCACTGCGGCAGGCATTACTTGTCGATGTGGACATTCTCTATCAACCATATCCGTTATGGCTCAACTTGAACATCAAATACGACAGCAAACCAGCAGATACTACGAAGCCTGGCTTATTTGCAACGACCAAGCTTGTGGTAACCGGACCAGGCAAATGAGTGTGTATGGTCATAGATGCTTGGGCCCAAAGGGACTCGCTCATGGCTGCCGTGGCATTATGCATTACGAGTACACGGAGAAAATGATGTACAACCAGTTGCTCTACTTCTCTAGTCTGTTCGATATTGAGAAGGCAAAGACTACGGCAAAGGGGACTGAAAGGGGTAAGCCACGTCTCACATCATCTGAAGTCCCGGAACTAACATATCTTAGAACGCATACTAGCACTCGCAGAACATAATAGGATAAGATTTGGAACGCTGAAGACGATTGTAGAGAAATACCTGGACAAGTGCGGAAGGCAATGGGTTAATATGGATAGCTTATTTGGGAAATTGGGATTCACGGCTAACTGAACATCCTGGTCATGGATAGGCGTTTGGATGCACGGGTTGCTTCACAGGTGTTTTGTAGGATATCATGAATTGAATGCAGTCTCAAAGTAAGCCACCGCCTGAGTGCCCGACTCTTCGAGTAGTGAGTATCGAGATCACAAGGCGCCATTGTTTGTGGGTACAAAGCCAGACTCTCATTCGATACTTCCCATCCATGTATTACATTGTTCACGCGCGGCATACGTGGTATCTGTATTTCTGTTCCAACGGCCTGCTTCGTCAGATAACTTCGGCTTAAACCAAAAGCATGCTGTTCTTGTTCAACAGGTACCACCTCCCCACAACAATGCATGCATCCACCTATATATACTCTCATGTCAATTCGAGCAGTGTTACTGATTCGGTCTTATCAATTGCTCTGGAGGCAACACCGGACTCTGCATGCAAGCCTATCTCCACCAAAGCTATACTTCTCTATGCCAGACATGGTGCCTAATCCTAGCCGACCACAGCAAGCCCGCGTCGAGGATATGGAGGACATCGAACTGGGAAACCTCCACAGCCCGGGCCCAGTCTATGCCTGTCTACGTCCAAAACCTGACGACAATGCGCGCTTCCCACCTCCTCTCACTCCAGCACCGTCATACACAAGTACCGATCGAGCAAGAGGATCGGCTATCCTAGCCGGACTCAATCGCCAGCTTCGGGCCCCTACATACACAACTGGCGAGCAAGCAAGAAGTACTCTCCCGGCAGAAAGGAACCCCCTTGTTGGCCCCTCCGGCCCTCCTCCTTCCCAGGCTCAAAAAATCGCCCGGTTCACCCCTCTGGTCCTCAGACTCGTCAAGTCGTTAGGGAGACGAGGCAGTCTGAAATGCTTTCTTGCATGAAGTCAATGGTTTATTGCATCACATCGACGCTGTGTTGTCCATGTCGTCATTGGGAAGATATTGTCTTAGGCATCCTATTATTGATACCGTTGCTCGCTGTCCCATTTTTGCTTATCTCTTCAGGCTTCAGTCTTCCCGGCATGGTGAGTCTCTTGCAGCGTACGGAGTGGAAGGCATTTTGACGATCGTCTCGAATGACTGAGAGAAGAATGGGTACAAAATATTTGATTGTTCGCATTCCCCTGGCAGTATACGTTTTATCAGCGTTTGATCTTGAATAAATGGGCGTTGAGAAATCAGGTGCTCACTGCTCGGCATAAACACAACATCAGTTCCTATTGCTTGTATCACGAGTCGAATTGCACTCAGTAGCAGGCACCTTGAGGACTCAATCGAACCTTTGTTGTAATCCGCGTTGAGAACCTTTGTTGCAATGCTTCATCGAACCTTTGCTGTAATCCTCGGCAGAACAAAACATTGTTCGCTCAAAACAATAACTGGGCCAACTATTCATGTGAATATAAATACATCACGCGCCAACACAACTTTAGGTCTCAACATACTCTTGCCTCCACGGTTCGACAAAGCTACTTGTAAGTCACCCGATATGCCGGACAATTTCAATCATCATCAGCCCACAGAGGCACTCGAGACGAGGGTATGGAAGTTGAGCTTGGCCATGGATCAAGCTCACTCAATACTAACCCTCTTCCTCATCTTTCTCTTCGAGGCGGTAGGAGCACTAGAAGATCTGGGCCCTGCCCGAGCGGTGACTTCTTCTTTTGGTTAATCATGAACCTGTGCGGGGCCATGACGCTTCTGTTGGTCATTGGCTTATCCAGGACGTTTCCCGGAAAGAAAACAGACGAAGGAGAAAAGTAGACAAAAAGGAAGTAACAGAATGGCGAGTTTGTTAGGACGAAAACAATGGTTTATAGGTAAGATATTGTTCTGAATATGCAAGTAAGATATCGAGATGTGCTTTCAAGTGATGTATCGGACGACCTCTCCCTCTCCCTCTCCCTCTCGTTTGTCTTTGGAGTGGTCTGGAGCACAAATTTATCAACAGCTGGAGCTCAGAGAATGATCAGTGACTGCATAATTGATTAGAAAGCAATAAGACACAATGCAAACTGCCTAAGACAGAAATCTCATGATCTCTGAAACAAGGATCCAAACAAGCATACAGACTTGTACGAAAGCCTGTTTGAGAAAGCATTGTTCAATCAAGAGACAGCCAGGTAGGAACTTATATAAAACCACTCAATGACCTCCAGTTCACTTCTCGTCCGAACCTTGGTTCTCACATTACAACGAAGCCCACCTCAACTCAACAAATATGGCCAATTACAGCAATGACAGTTTACGCAAAAAAGCCGACTTCATCGACATCGAGCTTGGTAACTTGACTCCACGAGGAAGAGCACAAGCACCTGCCATCCACGCAGCGACCATCCAACTTCCTCTATCAGGACTTCCCCTGGAGGAGAAGAAGGGCGTCTTCCGTAGGAAGTATATCGATCCTCTGAAGAGATTTTGTGGTAATTATCCTAATCTGTCTCTGGCCATCTACATGCTCATTGTTTCAGGCTCTCTGGCCTCGAGTATTGTATTGCTCACGCTGTTCATGGGAATCTTTCCAGATCCCGAGATGACGGATGAGATGCGAGATGGGATTGAGAAGTTACCTGGATACAAAAAAGGGACTTATCATTGACTAAGCTCGGTCGAAGGTAAGTCATCATCAATATCCTCGATAGATAATAAAGAAACATATTTCCAGAGTACAATTTTATTTCTTGCAAGTAAAAAGGGATTCGTAAGAGAACCGAAGATTTGTATGCCGTGAATGTCTTGAGAGCCAGTGGTGACTTTGAGTATGTCTGATTTTGGAGAACGACTCACTGAGAGCTTATTGTTTCCAAATTTCGAGGAAAAAGCATTCCGATTGTAGTTGGTGGCTCGAGATCGCGACCTCGATTACTACAGCGAGGACCCAAATGATGAGCAGAAGTAAAGAAGGTCAAGTCTCGCAAACTCAGATATCAAGATCCCCCGCTAGAAATAGTTTAGCGCCCTCGAATTGCCACTCCACACCGACTTCAATTTCTCGAAGCGATATCGATGGAATCTCATCACCAGCTCTTGCGGATTCTCATATAGATTGTGTTGTGCGTCAAATACCGCCAAGATGGTGAACATTACAGAAAAGATTAAGGAGTGAGTCTAGGTAGAAGGACAGGGATGTTCAAGAGCTGAAACGATGCAGGATTGAGGATGAGATGCGGAGGACGCAGAGTGAGTACCCCGCCATGCCCCTCACCCAGCTGAGAAAAGACCCTCAAAATGAAACACGCTGACTGATTAATAGAGAACAAGGCAACCGGTAGGACCATCTGCTTAAAAATAAACGGCGGATATGACTGACTGCTATGACTTTCTGTAGAATATCATCTTGGTCTTCTGAAAGGGTACGTCTTCCACCAAGTCACGAATCAACCTGCTTACCACCAGTCAGAAAACTCGCTCGCTACAGAGCCCAACTCCTCGAGCCCGGCCCAGGCGCAGGAGGTGGAGGAGGCGCCGGATTTGACGTGAGCAAGAGCGGTGATGCACGTATCGCACTTGTCGGCTTTCCCTCTGTTGGAAAATCCACTTTCCTGTCCAAGATCACAAAGACAAAGTCCGAAGTCGCAGCTTACTCTTTCACTACCCTCACTGCTATCCCCGGTGTGCTCGAGTATGGAGGAGCTGAGATCCAGATTCTGGATTTGCCGGGTATCATCGAGGGCGCTGCTGAGGGAAAGGGAAGAGGAAGACAGGTCATCTCGGCGGCGAAGACGAGTGACATGATCTTGATGATTCTGGACGCTACCAAGAAGGCTGAGCAGAGGAGCTTGTTGGAGGCGGAATTGGAGGCTGTTGGGATTAGGTTGAATAGGGAACCACCGTACGTTACTCCAGGATCTTGTCCCATTCCTTAATGCAATAGTGGGTGGCTATTGACGAAAATAGGAATATCTACCTCAAGCCTAAAACAGCCGGAGGCATGAAGATCACATTCCAGAACCCACCGAAGAATATTGATCAGAAGATGGTCTACAACATCCTCCGAGATTACAAAATCCTGAATTGCGAGGTTCTAGTCAGAGACGAGAATGTGACGGTAGACGACTTCATCGACGTGATCATGAAAGACCACAGGAAGTATATCAAATGTCTCTACGTGTACAACAAGATCGACAGCGTGTCTCTCGACTTCCTCGATAAGCTAGCACGAGAACCACATACCGTGGTCATGAGCTGTGAGCTTGACTTGGGCATTCAGGACGTGGTGGAGCGATGCTGGGATGAGTTGAAGCTTATCAGGATTTACACGAAGCGGAAGGGTGTTGATCCTGATTTCTCGGAGGCGTTGATTGTGAGGAGTAAGAGCACGATTGAGGATGTGTGTGACCAGATTCATAGGACGCTGAAGGATACTTTCAAGTATGCTATGGTTTGGGGTGCTAGTGCGAGGCATATTCCTCAGAGAGTCGGGCTGGGACATATGGTTGCTGATGAGGATGTGGTTTCGATCATTAGCGCTTTCAAAGCTTAGACATTATTTGATAGGTGTCAATGGGAGTTGAGGCGCTCATTCTGTTGCTGTGTATGCCATAAGACGATCATTGCAATCATTGTTTTGGCACTTGCCCAGTCTCGAAATGTGCAAAACACGTTGTGAAGTAAAGGAAAAGTGATGTTCGTAGAAAGTCATTTCATAGCATTGCCCAATGTCCAATCAACACCGTAGTCCTAGAATAAAAGCAACGGAAGTGTGCCACAAGAACTCCGGTACCCAATGCTAAATGCCATTAGCAATCCATCGATCCATCCATCATCCTGTCCCTCCTCAAAGGATTGTTTTGTTCCCCCCGTCATAATATTCCACCCCGTCTACAAGCCAAGTGTCGTGCCTAAGGATATCTACCAGCAAGCTCGGGTCCTATCCAGGATTCTTAATGAAGTTTTTTGTGTGCATGAAACCCAACCGACCATGGGATACAAAGAAAGACAAATCCGGGAGTCGATATAACGATATCATTTCAATCTCTGCCTCCAAGGTATTGGTCGAGTTATTGAAGTTGTCGTCTAAGAAGAAATATCGTACACCACCGTAATGCAGAAAAAATGGGTTTGTAGAAGAGTGTCGAGTTGCAGAGAAAAGGGAGGTGTGTTCAATCAACCATCCATCTTCTGGCCCTCAGCATTGGGTCTCGAAGCAGGAGCGATATCAGAGGAGCCGAACACGTTGCCGCCTGGTGCTGAGAGGTTTTTGGCAGAGGTCTTTGCGAAGAGGGATCTTGGCTTGGCCCTGGGATAAATGTCAGCATTGTTTGAATTCGAGGGGGAGGCGTTTGGGTTTGTGCTTACTTTCCGACTTGCTTGCTGCGGTATGCGGAGAGTTTAGCTGTGCAGGGGCTCATGATGTTGTCTGAAGGGGAGATGTAGGTTGCGTCGGCCCTGTAAGAGAACAGTCAGTCCACTGTCCACTATGTTGTCCCCATCGCAATTCTTGCCTGGAACATGTAAAAGGGGAAAACTATACGTACTTGTTCTCCTCAAGCTTGGATTGCAGGACCTGGCGATGATACTCCATGCTCTTAACATCGGGCTTCGCATCCATATCCACGGCCTTATTCTGCGCAGAGGCGTTGACGTCGCGGTCGGCGAGAACGTTGGAAGACATATCGAATTTTGGGTTGTTTGGTGATTTGAATTGGATTGGAGATTTTATATGTCTGGAAGTTGTTTGGGTGGGATCGATGTGGTTGAAGAGTGTGAATTGAGGTGGTGCGATGGAGTCTGAAGGGCTTTGTGGAGCTTTAAAAGCTTCGAGGTTGAGGCGAGAAAGTTCAAATATCAACAATGCTGCCGTTGCTCGGGGCGACCATTCCAGGTGCCGACACAGTGACGATGTGCCCCACCAGCGCACCCCATGTTCTGTCCATGTCCCTGGAATACAATCAGCGGATCTATTCGATTGTTGACTCACACTTTGTTGTCTATCTTGCATGATTGAGTTTTGGCCTATCAATTTCAATTCGGTCGGGATTTAGGAAGGTGCAAAGCACTCGGGTCATTGTTTATTGCAGCCGGGTGAAACATCCGCTGCGCTGGGAACGATCCGAGCTTGCAGAACATCACTGTGGATTTTATGCGTGAAAAGTGGAAGGCATTGGACAGATGTTTGAGACCGTATCAAATTTACTAGGTACATCCGACTGAAACCAAAGTATCTACAATTTTGACTGTGGCCCAGGCTGCGAAAGGCTGGTGTTGTACTTAGCAAATAACTCCTTCGTGATAGCCTGTTGCTTCTGAATGTGTTCAGTCACAGCCTTGCCCCTCTTGTTCTCGTTCTTTCCTAACTGCTGCAAGTGGACCTCATCAGGTCCATCAGCTAATCTCAACGTTCGGATGTTTGCCCACATGTTGGCGAGTGGGGTATCTTGAGAAACACCGGCACCACCGAAGGATTGGACGGCACGATCAATGACTGTAAGTCCCATTGTAGGGACCAGGACCTTAGCTTCACCGATCTCCTTGAGTGCTCCCTTCGCTCCAAAGTCGTCAACCTTCATTGCTGCGTTGAGGACAACAAGACGAGCGGCATCAATTTCGATACGGGACTTAGCAACCCATTCGAGGATGACACCGTGCTCCTTCAATTGCTTGCCGAAGGTCGCCTTTCTTGGGTCGTTGATTCGCAGAAGCATCCACTCGAGAGCTTTCTCGGCCTGGCGCCTGTTAGCTTGGTTCGACGATTGCATATCAAATAGTACTTACAGCACCGATGGTTCGCATGCAGTGATGGATACGTCCTGGTCCAAGACGACCTTGGATAATCTCGAATCCTCTGCCAGGGCCAAGAACCATGTTGGCGGCTGGAACGCGAACGTTCTTGAATGTGAGATGGCCGTGTCCGTGAGGAGCATCATCATAGCCGTAAACAGACAACATTCTGTTGATGGTGATGCCTGGTGTGTCTGCTGGTACGAGGATAACTGATTGTTGCTTGTAAGGATCCTTGTTTCCTGGATCACTCTTGCCCATAACAATGTAAATCTTGCATCGTGGATCACCAGCTCCACTTGACCACCATTTCTGCCAGTCTGTTAGTATAGGTACGACTTGGAAGTTACAGGAGAGAACTTACGTCGCCATTCAAGATCCAATCATTGCCCTCCTTTCTCATGTTCAGCTGAATATTTGTGGCATCGGATGAAGCAATATCGGGCTCAGTCATCAAGAAAGCGGAGCGAATCTCGCCGTCCATCAATGGCTTCAACCACTGCTTTTTCTGAGCATCATTTCCATACTTTGCCAACACCTCCATGTTTCCAGTATCTGGGGCAGCACAGTTGACAGCCTCGGAGGCACATCTCGACTTGCCGAGCCATTCTGCCATCAATCCATATTCGACGTTCGTGAATCCCGGCGACTCCTTGTAGTGGCCCTTAGGCAGGAACATGTTCCATAATCCGAGCTTCTGTGCTTCCTTCTTCAGATCATCGATGACTGTAGGGTGGTGGTTCCATCTGTTGCCGCCTTGGTCGACTTGTGCAGCGAAGATAGGGTCGGCTCTGTAAAGGGTCAGCTTGTGCTGACTGGGTTCGACGATGCTAGGACTGCATTGAACAGCAGATCAGAAAGGCACAACTTACGGGATACATCTCTCCTCAACGAACTTCTTCACGATGTCCAGGGTCTTCTTTGCGTTCTCGCTGACTCTGCCAGCGGCCTGAGAGTATTGTTAGCATTGGTGGCCAGGAAGGCGGGGAGAGCTGTGCTGAGGGGCAGCGTACAAGAATGGGAATCTGTTCCGACATGATTGATGGGATGTGGAACTGGTGATATTGTGAGTTTGTTGTAGGAAATCAAGATGAAGATATCAGCATTCAATACAAATAAAACAAATGTTAGAGTGAGGAGGCAATAGATGCATTTAAGTTGATGGTCTGGTTACATCTAGCTCGTCCCCCAGCTTTTCTCCACACTCAACGGAACTCACTCGGCTGACAGGGGCTGCCAGGCCGAGGTCCATTTGACCTCCGAGACCATTAACTCTCCTACAAAACCGAGACAATATATCTCATCGCCTGAGTAGTGATACGTTATAGGTGATTAATCGGGCCATTGTTGTCATTTGCTTACGGTTGATCTCGGTTGGCATTCTTTCATTGAGATGTCCGAGGCTTTTACCCCTCTTGTCGTATCATGTTTAAGGTTCTTGAGAGACCTCTGCTCCATCAGCTCTTCTCAAGATCGATGACTAATCCAACATTTCAAAGTCTCGAAATTCTGGCCATGGCGTGTATTGATGTTGTGCGCAATAAGTAGACTTTTTCTCGTTAGATTCGTATTCTTGAGTGATTTGAAGTCTTCGGTTATTGACTCATTAAGTGATTATGAGCTTAAGGGCTGTTTGTTAGAAGTAAACATCTCAGCGGAAATAGTTGCAGTGCCTATGATGCCTTGCGCTAGATGAATTCAGAATTCAAAATGATGACAGCTGAACAATAAGTTTTGCATGTAAGTATGCCCGCCGGTAGACCATCTCACTTTAACCATTTGACATTTTTGATTGTATCCAGCGCAGCAAATAGCTGAAATTCCACAAGACCATAAACTCCTCCCATATGCAAGAACCATTCCGCCAGAACCAGAGCCACAACCCTGTCATGAAATGTGAGAAGACAACAAGTAACCGAGTAACCCTGGCCTAATCCTTAAAGTAATCTGCTCTCCTCTTCCCATTGCCCTTGGTCCCATTCTTAAAGTGCTTCTTGCTCGTCAGCATCTTTACATCATTCGGATCCAAGTCTTTCTCCAGCGCCAGGAGAGTCTTTTGCTTCCGACCTGAAAGTTGCTTTCCACTGGCTGTTCCTTGCTCACTGTACTTGTGATTGAATGGCATGCGAAGGTGTGCTGAGTTTCCTTGTCCTTGAGCAAAGAAAGCACCGTCGAGCTTCTTGGACTTCGTTCCCTGCTCTAAAGGTATCATATCTGAGCCAGCAACGGATGAGAGGTCGTCAGCATGAGACTCCATTGATGCTAAAGCCAACCGTCTCTTTTCAGGCAGGTGACCCTCGTCATAGAGCTCTTTGTTGAACTCAAGCGGATCGATATCCAATGGAGGTGGCTGACAGAAGAGCAGTTTCCCGTTGACATAATCCTTGAGAATATATCTGGCAGCTCTCGATTCATCCGGTTGGCCTTGACCAGTTCTTGTAAATCCTCGAGCCCTTGCGTACGCAGACAAAATCTCCTCTGCTGTTGGGGTACCTGTCCCGCCTTCCTCTAATGGCCTAATCTGGATCTTCATACCGTACAAAGCCTCCAGGAAATGTTGAGGTATCCGCTTGGCAACAAGGCCTGCTGGGCCAGTGAACTCTCTAAGTTGGTCGATCGGAAGGATACCATTGCATACAAGCTCTGCTTTTGTTGTTGCAAAGTTTGGGAACACGAGACCAGGGCAATCGCATAGCAAGACCTTGTCACTCAGGTGGATGGTCTGGAAATGCTTAGTCTTTCCTGGTGTCGAAGACACAGACACCTTCTTCGCTCCTATCAAGGCGTTAATGGTAGAAGATTTTCCGACGTTGGGATATCCAACAAGACCGATTTGAGTTTTTCTTGGGTTCTCTGAGTCGGCATCTATTACGCGCATTAGCAGACTTTTGGACGTTGTGATGCTCAAACTTACCTTGGTTGTCAGGAGCATGCAACAAGAATAGAGCCTCTAGCTCATCCACTGTCAGAATCCTGGTCCTATCATCCTCTGCCTCTTCCTCTTCATCATCATCCTCGGATTGTTCCTCATCCTTGATATCAAGAGCTTGGGCCTTTTCGGAAAGCTTTGATCCAGAAGCCTCGGCCTCATCCTCTTCTTCCTCGCTCTCCTCGTCGTCTGATTCAAATTCTCGAGTCTCGTTCATCTCTTTCGCTAGACTGGCCGAGAAAAATTTGTATGAAATCCCAGCAGCTTCAAAATAATCAGCCCACGACTGGCGCTGGTCGAAAGTCAACATATCCGCCTTATTCACCAGCAGAAGATTTTCCTTCCTCGAATCCACAGCCTTGACATACTTCTCCAGATCATCTGAGCGGAATAGCAGAGGATTACGAGCATCCACAATTTGCACAACCAAATCAGATCTCTCGATGACTCTCCACAATTGTCTCCAGACTTCCAGATTCCTCTCAAATGGTGTCATGAGCAAATCATTGTTCTCCTGAAGCTCCGCCAAACCTCTCCGCCACTCCAAAAGACTGTCTCTTTCCATTCGATCGAGTTGCTCTGGAGTTGTAGTTGAATCCCATTTCGGTCTTCTTGGGACGGTTAGTCGGTCCTTGTGTGCCCTTTGCTTCCCTACTGCTGCCCGCTCTTCTGCAGCCGACAGGAGATATGGATTCTTCTGATCGGTATGGATAATTTTGACATTATTCATCTTCTCTGCAGTGAAATCTGTACCTGCCAACTCAGCGGTCGACAAGAACTCGTCGAGGGCTGCCTGCTCTGTGACTGATCTCATCTTGACCCAGCTGGCCTCCTTCCGGTCATTGGTAACGTACTATAGCATGTCAGTCTGCTTCTCGCGTTCGTTTCTTAATTGTGCCTACCGTTTCTCCCGTGGCATGATTGATTCTGTGTATTCCTGCAGTTGTAACCTTCTTCCGATCTGCTCCTTTTCCCTTTCCAAAACGATCGTTCATCAGACTACAAGATTTAGTAAAAACTCTCAAAGAAAGACCTGCGGACGAACCTGTTGCCCAGTCCGACGGCATTCTTAGATTTTGCGAGAACCATCCTGATGCGAGCTTTTGAGTACTGAAATAGCTTTCTTGTTCGATGGCACGGCGCCGTAGGACTTTGCACAAGAGTTTCCACTTGGCACAAGAGTTTTCCACTTGTGCGAGTACTTGTAGAGAATTTGTTGTAGTTTATGTGTGGAGGGGTTGATTATCGAGCACCGATAAAGTCGAGGGGGGCAAATTTACCTACAGTGACGCAAATTTCGCGACCCCGCGCTACAGCACAGTAATTTTTCTGGCGGCTGGCCACCCATTTCAAAATTATTTCGAGACGAGAGTCGCAAACACCAACCAACACGAACAGTCACAATGCCGCGCAAAAAGTGGATTGATAAGAAGACAGCGACCCATTTCACGGTCCTACATCGTCCTCAAAATGATCCCCTCATTCACGATGCATCGGCATCTTCTATGATCTTGAACCCCACCGTCCCTCTCAATTCTACCAAGACGAAGAAAATCGACGACTTAGCCTCCGAACTTGGCTCAGAGGTGGAACACATCAGAGACAATGAAGGAGAGGCTGCAAATCATGGCATTTATTACGATGATACCGAGTACGATTACATGCAACACATGCGCGATCTTGGATCAGGCTCAGGAGACGCATACTTCGTGGAGGCTCCCACAACACAAAATAAGGGCAAGGCGAAGCAGCAATCCTTAGAGGATGCATTGAAGGATGTCAGCCTCGATGAGCGGGCTAGAATGCTCTTGGACGACGAGATTCTGCCTTCGAAGAATTTACGGAAAGTCACGTACCAGGCTCAGCAAGATGTCCCAGATGTTCTTGCAGGCTTCCAACCAGATATGGATCCGAGACTGAGAGAAGTTCTCGTAGCTTTGGAAGACGATGCCTATGTCGACGATGATGACGATATCTTTGGAGAGCTAGCAAAGGACGGAGAAGAGATCGAAGAGGATGAATTCGACCAAGAAGCATGGGATGGCGAGGATGAAGGCTGGGAATCTGATGACACCGCGAAGCCTACCAAAGAATACAGAGAGGCTCCTCAACCCACTCTGGAGATGGCTAACGATGATCGAGAAGATCATGGCGATGGTAATTGGCTAGCAGACTTCATCAAAAGAGACCAGCAGAAGACAAGTGCGCCACGTGCAACGCCATCAGATGTGCAATCATCTATGATGACAACCACTACGAACGGAGGCAGACGGAAGAAGAGAAAGGGTGCATTGACAAACCCTTCTAGCTATTCTATGAGCTCTTCTTCCATGTTCCGGACTGAAGGACTTACCACCCTGGATGCTAGATTCGAAAGGATTGAAGAGCAATACAACGAGGATATGGATGATATGGCTTCCGTCTCCATGGCATCATCGACTGCGTCAAGTGTTACTGGTCCTGTCAGAGGAGACTTTGATGGCATTATGGATGATTTCCTCGGAAACTACTCCATGAGTGGCAAGAAATTCGTCAAGAAAGGCAAGTATCAAAGTGGAATGGAGCAATTAGACGAAGTTCGGAAAGGTTTAGGTCCGGCGATCATCAGATCTTAAAAAGCTTGAGCAGACATTGGTTGCTAATGGCGTTTGGGCGGACAAAAGGCATGGGAAGGCGTTTAGGTATGGGAAAGATACACCTTCACGTCTACGAGCTGTATTGAGTCAGATTTTAAAGACAACCAATCTGGACATTCAAATTTCAGTAACAACATTGCCGCTGGAGTTTGGACATTCTTGGACAATGCTGCAAACTTCCGATCGAATACGTTCTTGAAAAGTACCAACAAAACTCAGGTATTAATTATCCCCGTGCCGTTTCCAGTACCTCAAAGCTTTCATTTATCTATCCTTTCGACAAGTGAAGGCTACTTAAAACTCTTATATAACTCCTCCTACGTGTACACAATGTTCAGTCCTGCAATCATTTCTACATTCGCAGTGATACAATTTTTCGGAGGCGAGTGCTATAAATCAGCCATGCTGCAACGATACTGTAACGGGGAAATGCCGGCTGGACCTTCTCCCTGAAGCGGCTTAGCGGCACGAGCAAGCTTCAAGTCGCATCACGAATCTCAACTTCGACAATGACGAACAATTGTAAACAAAGAGCGCGCATGCTAACGGCAACGTGAATTCACCACCACGGATGTTCTTTATGGTTCCTCGACCTCGTCCCTTCGACTCCTTCCTCATGACCAACGACAAGAACAATGCAGCTCGGCCATCCAGCTAGCACCCGCAATCCACGCGCCAACCGTTCTTCAAGAGGAAGAGGTCAAGATTCGATGAGTCGAGGAGCTTCAAGCTCCAGTAAGTTGGCAAATGATTTTTGTATTCCCAAGGGTCCTGCCGTTATGCGCGAGACCACCGATAATTCCCAGTCATGGCCACGCGCAGGCAAGAAGCAATACAAGAAAACGTCTCACTCAAAAGCTTCAAAAACAGGTACACCACAAGCACTTAGCACCCCAAACGCCTTCGATAAAGAGCGCGCCGAGAATGCTGCGAAGAGAGCGGAGAGCAAGAACCAGAAGGGCACAATGAGCAATGGACGAGGTAGAGGGAATGGTTCGTATAGCAACAAACCGATCAGGTTCTCGCAGGCGGCAACTGAGCAGAAGTCAGGCCCTTTCAGCAAGCCATCCTCTCCTACGAACGCGAATCCTTCCGCGCAAGCTCCAGCAGCAACAGCGTCTTCTTTTGGCTCATCGGCGCCGACGACATTCAATCCTTTCGGGTCGAGACCTGGCACCCCATCGAGTTCAAATGCCCTCACCTCAAAAGCGAATCCTTTTGGAGCCCCTTCAAAACCAGATGCAGCTGCGAATCCATTTGGCAAGTCAGCTGCCACTGCCTTTGGTGCGCTATCAGCGGCGAACACACCAGCGAACCCCTTTGGCGCGCTATCGAAAACAGAGGCAGCTCCAAATCCATTCGGCAAACCATCTTCGTCACCTTTTGGTGCACCCTCATCAGCAGAAGCAACATCCAGCACGTTCAATAAACCAAGCTCGAGCTCAGATCCATTTTGTACTTCATCGAATCCCGCGAGCATAGCTGCAGTCTCCAGCACCTTTAGCGCACAATCGTCAAATGCATGGCCGAAGCAATCCTCAGGTATCTTTGGTGCGCAGTCGACACCAACCTCATCTTTAGGGCCTTTTGCAAATGGAAACAATACGCCGAGTGTACCGGATCAGGCAAAGCCCAGCCCTTTCGGCACACCGTCAAACACCAGCTATGCTGGCTTCTCCGCAAAGCCAACGAATACATTTGGATCTATGGGAAGCATAAGTACATTTGGTTCTAACAAGAATGCAAATGAAACATTAACTCCAGCTGGGCCTTTCGCGAAACCGACGAGAAATGGCACGTCTCCGAAATCTAGCCCGTTCCCGACTTCTACTCCAGCCAGCACTTCTAATACTCCTATGTTCTCAAAACCAACCTCCACCTTTGGATCGTCGGCTGTTGTAAAGCCAGCAGCAAATTCATTGGCAGCTAAGGTCGAGCAGCAATTAAAGAGGGACCGAATTGTCCCACCAAAGATGCCCACATACGACCTTATGTTCGAGCGCCAACTTTTATCGGTCCCGGAGTTGATGTCGCATCTTAGGGACTACAAAGCATACCAGGAGAAAGTTCGTAGCTCGCTTATGAAGGCAGGCCTGATCGATGATCCAGAGAAACCGAAGTCTCTGAAGGACGCCATCGACTTTAAGGGAACCTGTGAGGAAATGTGTCCACAGCTTGAGAAGATAGAGAGATTAGTAGAAGGGAGGGTGGATATTTCGGAAAAAGGCGTACAAGCTGATGGAAATCCGACGCGTCATGCGGTCATGGAGAAGATGGTCAAAATCCTGGCACGTTCTTCTGCAGGCCAAGCGGCGCCGTTGCCGAGCGAAGTCAGGACTACTGCGGCTCTCCGACGTACCGTTGACTATCTCATGAAGGATGTGTTGACTGAAGCCAACATATCCAAAGTTCACGGCTTCCTATGGAACAGAACCCGAGCCATTCGCCGGGACTTCGTATTTCATTCGTTTATGACCCCTCCGGAGCTCGTTGATCAAGTCTACTGCCTCGAAACGATTGCGAGATTCCACACCATATCTCTACACCTCATGTCGAAACCCGAAAATTACTCGGAAACCTTTGACACCCATCAGGAGTTCGAACAGCTTGGGAATACAATGATCTCACTCATGCAAGCCTACGGTGATTGTAAGGCAAACGGAGTTGTATGTCCAAACGAGGCCGAATTCAGATCGTACTTGGTAATTATACAGCGGAAGTCAAACCCGGGGCTTCTGGAAATGGTTCATAGCTGGGGCTGGGATCTCTTTGAAGCAAAGGAGATGAAGCTTGCACTCGGCATGGCAGAGTCACTGGGGAACACCTGGGATATGCATGGACCACTGAAACCTACAGCGCCAACCGACATCGCTCAGAACGCCTTCTCCCGTTTCTTTGACATCGTGAAGGACAAACAAACGTCGTACACGATGGCTTGCTTTGCTGAAATATGGTTCAACGACGCTCGGGAAGCTATTGTGAGGACCATTCTTGCAACATATCGAAAACAACGAAATCAGATCAAGGATTGGACCGTCTCGGTTCTGAATGAGTACTTGCGATTCGATGACGAGAACGACGTCATCCCATGGTGTGAGGCTCGTGACATTGTGTTCGAAGAGGCCGATGGCTTGACTTACCTATCTATGGAACCTGGGAATGTGTTAAATCACATTGAGGGGAAGCAGTACCACTCGCAGCGGTATGTCGAAAGGAAGCGCGGCAACCATTCTTTACAGCATGTTTTATACCATACTGTGTACGAGGAAGCTGGGGCTGGGACTCCACCATGCGAGGAGGATGAGGAGGAAGAGGGATTGTTTGTGAAGCAATCGGATCCTGTTCTGAAACCAAACAACATTACGAACGGCTTTCCTACGAATGCATCGGCCGGCCAGGGCTTTGATCCAAGTCCAGCATTCCCATCGAGTGCCCCACCAGCACTGGAGAGCCAACCTAAGCCGACATCTCTTTTCGATCGAATCGGCACTCCGACAGCATCGAGCGAAGGGTTTCCAAATTTTGTTCCTGTTTCTAGCCCTGCGATACAACCGAGTGTGCTAGAATCGAAACCAGCTTCTGTTCTCGCCCCACAACCGATAATTGGGTCTTCATCGATCTTCACAAAGCCCGTTAATGGCACAACATCGTTCTTTCCCAGCCAATCTACAGTCAGCGCCTCTTCCTTCTTTCCACAACACCAGAATGGTGGTCAAGCTTCCCCAAAGCCAAGCGATGCACCAACTTCGATTCTCACACAACCACCATCACAATCTGGAGGATTACCTACCAGTCAAACACCTCCCATATTTTCTTTCAAACCAACCGCTCCTACTCAACCGTTTGTGCCAGCATCCGGACTTACCCCTTCAAGAAATGAAGCCGTTCCCACCCCGTCTGCTGCGGTACCGAAGAATGTTTCCTTCTTCCCTCAACCGCAAACCTCAACTCCACAGCCACATGCTACAGGAGCGACCCCATCAGAGCCAATTGTGCAGTCAGTTCCTGTACCGCTATCGTCTGGAATTCTTGGAACTCCTGTACCACCCGTCAATAGACAGAACTCGCTCTTGAATAGCACCCCACAATTTCAGAGCGACACACCAAAAGTAAGCCCCGGAGATTCAGCTTCGCAAGGCTTCTCAGCCTTTCAACGGCAGCCAGCATTCGTTGCTGAACCCCCTTCCCCGCCATTCGATAAATTTGCGGGATTCACAGATTGGTTTGCGCTTGGCAACGAAGGCATCGTGGAACAATTCACTTCATATCAGGTTGAAACCATACTGAAGGCAGCGGCGAAGCAATTCGCAGAAGAGGAGAATGCTCGAAAGGCAAAGGAGGCAGACGACGCAGCTCGTGCCGAGGCAGATTCGTTCAGATACCGGACCCTGGCCACAAAGTACGGATGCTTATGGAGGGAACAGACACATCTGCGATGGCTAAAGCGAAGAGGAAGGGAAGCACGAAAAGCTCGACGAGAGATGGCAGAGAGCTTCAGAGCGTCAAAGGTAGCCCAATCCGCTGCAGTGGTGGAAGATTTCAGGGCCTCGACCACTAGGTCACGTAAGGATAGTCTCGAAAGTCTCCTCGGAGCAACTAGTGTCCTTAATGGTGTTCACGATGCAGATGGCGAGGCTAGAGAGATTGCGCAAGATGATCGCAGACCTTCTCACAAGCGACAACGATCGCAACGTTCAGAGCGATCGACGACTAGTCAGTCTTCCACGGCGAGCAAGCATAAGCGCGGGAAATCTGATCTGCCTATACGTCGGTCAATATTGTCCGACCCAAGTTACCTGCAGGGTGGCTCAAGGATCCACCTGCTGTCGGACTACAACCTTCGAGAGGAGCAGCAGCGGCCCCAGATCAGCGGGGTACAGACCGACTACTTTCGCCTCAAGGCCAGAGGCGTATCGACCCTATACGATGGAGCGGCGCTTGCAGAAGCAGCTACACAGAGAACACTGAATCCAAAGCGTTCCTTTGATGGATTCATAAAGCCCACCACGCCTCGGTCAAGGTTGCAGTCAACACCGAGAAGTGTTCCAAGCAAACCCGCTACACAAGCCGAAATTGATGGAGAATTTGGTGACCAGGTGGATGACGACGTTGAGGCTTTAAAGGCAAGGGCGAAGGCGGCTATGTCGTGGAGGAAGAATTCAGGACAGAAGAGGTCGTTTGACGATGAGGATGAGGAATTGTTCGCTAGAGCGAAGCGAATCAGGGAACAGATGGAAGAAGGTGAGGATTACTATCGAATGGAGCTGGAGAGAGAGTCGGGTAGTCGGAGTGCCTCGTAGGACTTGCACGGCATAGCATTGGGCGTTTTATGAGCATGGGAAAATCTTGATGGTTAGATGGTGACGGCGTTCGGCAAATTATGCATTTACAGGGCGTTTTTGGCAGCTTGTATATGTCAGAAGGATACCCTTTTGGTCTGTGGGAGTGAGAGTTAACCTCTATGTACGAGAATACAATTGTGCGCAACTTTTTTGTGCCTTGACTACCTACTTCGGCCTTCTACAACTTCGATTTTGTGCTGTTTCTGTGTGGCTTGAACTATGCCCCCGAGCTCCCTCTCCTTCAGTCTAGGACGAGGTCCAACTTGGACCAGAATTCATGAGCCGGATATATGCTTCTACCTGCGCAATGTGTCACAATGTTGAATGGCTGCCATGTCCAGGTATGCTGCTGACTCAACAATTATCCCCTCAAGGAGTAGGGGAATTTTATGGCGATATGCGAGGGGTGATAGCAATAAGAGTGCTTAGAGGTGCAGTAATCCTGCTGTGCAAATACCCAGAAGCTGCTACCACGTCGGACTCTTACAACAGTGATTCTAGAACTTGTCGTTTCTTGGCCATTTTCTGCGTTATTGGGTGCAGCTTTCCGAGTCCACAACCTCCGATTGTCCCTGTAACTAGTTCCAGTTCAGCGATTGTCAGAAGCGCCTCATCAAGTTTGCCACTTAGTTCATAGCACTCGACGAGATGCCACAGAGCGAAGATACGGTCCGGATGGTCTCCGTCTTCTCGGGCTGCACTGGCATATCTCTGCTTCTCAACTACTTTCTTGAATATTTCCTCGGCTTCTGCGTATCGCTTTTGTCGAACGAGTACTACTGCAAAATGTGTTTTCCCGGCCAAAGTTCCAAAATGGTTCTCACCAAGGCTACGCTCTGCAATGGGGAGTGCGTTCAGGAAGAGCTGTTCTGCTTCGATGTGTCGTCCCAGCGCGCTCTTGACTCTTGCCAGATTACAAATTGCCAGCAAGGTGAATGGCTGCTCATTTCCCAGTCTTGTTTTTCGCTGATAGAGTACTTCTGTCATCATTTGATGAGCTGTTTCTCGGAATTCTTCCCCGCAGTCCATGTAGGACATTGCAAGATCTTCCATGGCAATCAAGGTCTGAAAGTGTGATACACCTAGAACCCTCTTCAGCCCTTCAAAAGCCTCCTCATGCAATTCCCTTGCCTCATCGTACTTGAAATACCTCCACATTACTCTTCCGAGGTGACACATGGCGAGATAAAGGTCCTCCTGGTTCGGTTCTGGCAGTCTTTTCATCCCATCAATCGCAGTCTGGTGTAATTCAAGAGCCTCCTTGAACCTGCCTTGGAAGCATCGACTCGAGCCTAGAGTGTCCATGACTTTGAGTGTTTTGGGATGATCAGGCCCAAGTGATTTCAGGCAGGCCTGATACACCTGAGATTGTAGTTCTGCTGCTTCGTTCGTACGCGCCTGGTTCCAGTATGTGCCCGACAGAAGCAACATGATACCCATGGCGAGAGGGTGTTCGCTGCCTAAGAGACCGCACACGAAATCTTTTACAGTCTGCTGGAGCTGCTCTGCTTCCTTCCACAATCCACACTCGGAGTACACGCGACTGAACTTCGCGTACTCTAAGGCTTGCCGTCGGCCGAAAGTCCCATTTAGTCTTGGTACCCATGGAAACTTCCTTCTTCTCTGATTTTGGCTGATTCTCAGGCTGATTCGCGCTTGACACTTTCGAACATGGTCGATATGAGGGAGGAGGTTTCTTCGCATGTTCTCTTCCGCTTCGGAAGATCCATGTGGAGGAAGCAGAATGCATTGTGCTAACGTGGTAGTTGCAGCTTGGCACCACAGCGCTTGCTCTCCAATGGTCACTATTCAAGGTTTCAGTATGTGATTCTTGCCAATGTATTAGGAATTCGGACAAAGGATCTGATCCTAAGATCCAGGATCACCAAATCTCTCAGGGCGAAAAGTTACGTACTCTCCGGACGCTCCCTCACCCATTTGTGGACCAAGGGGTGCATTGAATAGTTGTCACTCGCTTCGTGATGCGTGATCAGGGACATGCGGGACAGTACGTTCAAAGCCCTTCGTAGCCGTAGCTCTAGAAGATCATCATAGTCGGAAAATGGCTGCACTTCTCGCAGCACTGACGGAAGCACAGGTGGAGTTCGATCCCTCAGGGTAAACTCCAAGACCAAGAAGATTCTCTCTCGGATGTACTCAGTCCATGTCTTCGATCGGGAAAGCCTCGTCATTTGTGCTTCTTCCCGTTTGTCTTTATCTGCTTGCTTTCGCTCGGCCCTTGGGTTTGTGACCGCCATTCTCAAAAAGTCTACACGGATGTTTTCGCAGTAGAAGCAGGAGAACATTTTCAGGAGCTGAACGGCGTCAACGGCTTCTTCATCTTCGGACTGTTCGAGACTCTTCAGATTGATCTCATAACTAGAATAGACATTCAGATTTTCTTCCTTGTCGAACTGGACTCCAGAGCGCCTACGAGCATGTCGAATCCTTTGCCAGCTTCTTTGGTAATGATCGATATAATTTGCTAAAGAGCATAGACCGTTCATGATAGCTTTGCCAGCCTGGACCAAAGCCAAGGGAAGGAATCCCAGAGCATCGGCGATGAGATCGGCTGACTTGAGGGTTTCATTGTCCCAGGGGCGTGGGCGGCAAGCTGCTTTCAAGAGCAGGTCGTTTGCTTCATTGATTGCGAGCTTCTCGAAGTGATAATGACCTGGGCCAACAGTGCCATACCATTTTTTTGTCGGGTCACGCGTTGTAACAAGAATACAACCACGCTCGCCATCAGGGAAGTATGTGTCTAAAGGTTGTGACATGTCGTCGGCATTATCAATCAGCAGGAGCCACGGCCTGTCAAGGCTCGTCAGCCAGTCCATCGCAGCACGTAAATTCGAGCCTTCGCTGGGCTCGACGTTGCCGATCTTAGTAATCTTTGAGCAAGCATGCTCTGCGGTCTCTGCGGAAGTGGCATCGATACAAAATATCCCCCAAAAGCTATGGAATTGTTAGCATGGCTTTGCGTCCCGCTTTCTCTGTTTGTTTTCTCACTTTTTTCGGTTATCTTGTGCGAATTTGCAGCAGAACTGGGTCTTACCAGACCCTCCCAGACCATATACAATGAACCTCTTCTGGCCCTTATTCGGCTGGGTCGAAACCCCAAGAATATCATAGTAAGTACGAAGATCATTCAATTGCGATTCCCTCCCAGTGAAGATGCTGCTGACTGTTTGCGGAATTCGAAAGTGTCTGTTGATCGAAACCAACGAGGCTATTTCGGCTGCTGAAGTTATTGCATCCAGGAACTGTGCGCAGTCAGCTAACGGACTGAGAGACAATAGTGGTCATGACGTACAGGGCTGCCAGCAACACTTTCCAATTTTGGGCGCAGCGTAGCGATCTGTAATTGTAACTTTTCGCCGAGTAATTGAACATCATGCGACAAATGGCCAAGAGATAGGTCTGCCGAGTCTTGCGAGTTTCGTGTGTACGCTCTAGGTTCAGGTAAGTACTTTCGGCCATCCAAGAGAGGCTTCAGCACTCACAAGTTCAGTGCAGTCAGTAGGATCTGAAGACCATTCTGGTAGCCAACCAGCTTGATCCTTGTATCCTTGATCTCATTATCCTTCCTATCTCTCCGAAGCGTTTTTCTGAGACCTTCGATCTTGCCAGTGATTTTGGAAGACTCTCCTTGCCCAATGATGTATTTCATGAGTCCTTCCAGTCTCTCTACCACTGTCCGGCAATCTTGCAGCAGGGTTCCAACATTCTTCCACAAGCTGTTAACTCGACCGGCATCTGCCAGCAAAGTACCCGGGAGACGGGCTTTCTCTTGTCGAAACGTCTCCTCGATAGCCTGATTTATCGATATTAGCGACTGGATTTCGCGAGAGAGACCGTCTAGCTCTTCCTCGATCCTTCCTGCCGACTCAACAGTCGTTCGGATGTAGATACCAACACGCCATAGTACGTCCAGTAATCCGGCACTTCCAGCAAGTATGGAAAACGGGTCCGCCATAGGCTTCCAGTATCCTTTGGTTGATTATCGAGCCCAAGTGTTATCAGGTATGGTGCTTCAGGAATTATGTATATGCAGCATCGGCCATGCACTGACAGGAATTGCTCCCACGGTCGGAGTCCTTTCAACACGATCTTTCGTCGTGGTTGTGTCGCAGAGCATGGCAAGGCTCACAAGCTGAACAAGCCGAAGTGTATGAGTGGCGAAGCAAAGTTGTCACACCCACACGCGAAGTTGCCCAGCCAAGTGCCGTCCATACAGAACCAGTGCTTATCTTCTCCCCGTTATTTTCCTTGGCGTGGTTTATGGCGCTTACAAGGACAATTATAGCAACCAAGAAAGCTATGACCATTGCAAGAGTAGTTTCACACAGACTTGATGAATATAGGATTACTTTGTTGGATGGATTCCGACCTCTATCAAGGAAGTTACACGGTGTTGAAGTCGAGAGTTGTAGCGGACGCCCCGTTCAGTTCACATGGAGGAAAGGATGACCGCTATACCTCCTTATGGTATCCGTAAAATGAAATGAGGCTGAACACATAAAACAGCCAGACAAGGAGTCAACAGAGTGTGCAGCGTTAAGTTCCACTCAGAGGTGTCGGAAGCGGGTGAGATCTTTTCCTGTGGAACCTTCCCGATAAGACTGATGTGATTGGATCGATCCGGGTCCTGACACCTGATACCTGTTACAGCTGCTGCTGCTGCTGCTGCTGCTGACGCTAGCCGCCAGCCACCAACAAACACCAATGCCGATGGATTGGATTGGATTGAAATAGGCGCTCTGGGCAAGGCTCGTGGGGCCACTGCAAAGATTCACATACCTAGCTACCCCTTACCTGATTTTCTTTGTTGTTGCCTCTGTTTTTCTTTCAACTTCACCATTATTCTCCGACGCTGCACTCGAACTCGAAGAGGAAGACGAAGACTTCAGGTCTAGTCGTTAGCTACCTGCTTCGAGCTCAACTTTTTGCAGAACTCAGCACATCTAGTCACACTCCCGCCATGATCACACCTTTGGCCACAATGCTTAGCGAGGGTGCGCTCAATTCACGCCTGATCATCGCGTTCATAGCTGTTGCATCCATTATTTATCGGTACATAGTGAACAGAAGACTTCGGCTTGTAAGGTCTCACCGACCATCGATGAAGCCAGAGTGAGCTGATGTGCCGCAGTCCGAAGAGCATTTCGCAAAGGTGAATGGATGCCTTCCTATGGAAACCGTTCTACCGACAAAATGGCCATTTGCATTGGATATCCTGAAGAAACAATGGGACGCTCTACCCTCCCAGCGTATATTGGCCTTCCAATCACAGTACTTCGACTCAATAGGGCCAAACATGAAGCTTGGTCTGTTTGGACAAGATGGCTATTTGACGGCAGATCCTACAAACGTCGAATCCATATTGTCAACACGTTTTGACGGTACGTGTACTCTCTGACGATTGTGTAAAGTGTTTGAAATCATCTGATACTTCCATTAGATTGGTGTATTGGGTCTCGACGGGAAGGATTGTATCCACTTTTGGGGGAAGGCATTTTCAACCAAGACGGCTCTCCGTGGAAACACTCACGAGAAATTCTTCGACGTCAATTTGCAAGAATACAATATCAAAATCTGAAGGTGTTCGATGGTCATATCAATGAGCTCATCTCGGCACTCTGTTCAGCAGGCAATGAGATAGTTGACTTACAGCCGCACTTCTTTCGTTTCACCCTTGCCACAACCACCGATCTCATCTTCGGCGAGCCAGTCCGAACATTGGGAGAAGACGTCCAAGAAACTTTTGCCACGAATTTTGACTATGCATCTTACGTTTCCGCAATCAGAATTCGGCTGGCAGACTTCCATTGGCTGTACAAGACTAGAAAGTTCAAGAACGCGTGCGCCGTGGTGAAGCAATATGCCGCACATTTCGTATCACAGGCATTGAAGGACAAAAAGGATAACGGAGACGAGGCTATGAAAGGGAGGCATGCTTTCATCCTAGACCTCTATGAAGGACTGAAGGATCCCGATTTGGTCCGCGACCAGCTGGTGCATGTACTCATCGCCGGCCGTGACACTACCGCTTGTCTGATGTCTTGGACTTTGTTAGCACCCCACCCATCTGATATGACATGCCGCTGACAGTTTTGGTTCCTAAGCTTTCTACTCGCCCGGCACCCTCGAGTGCTGGACCGCTTGCGGAAGGAAATTGCGCTAGTCTTGCAAGACGGAGAGGAGATCACCAGAGCACACATCAGCAAGATTACGTATCTGAAGTGTGTTATTAACGAAAGTTAGTTCCCCTTGCTAGTTCACTTGCAACGTCGAGGACTTACTAGATCCCTATTCACTAGCGCAGAGATTGTATCCCCAATTACCCGTGAACGTTCGAGTCGCGAATAAGACAACGCTGCTACCTACGGGTGGTGGCCCCGACAGAACTTCTCCGGTCCTTATACGCAAAGGAACCGGTGTGGGCTACTCTGTCTATCATATGCATCGCCTAGCATCTACTTATGGTGCCGACGTCAACGAATTCGTCCCAGAGCGCTGGGAGAACACAGACTTGGAGAAGAACGTCGGCTGGGGATTCATGCCATTTCATGGTGGGCCGAGGATCTGTCTTGGTAGTAAGTGTCCGCCTCTGAAAAATGAAAATGAAAAAAAAACCATTCCTCGATCTGACAGTTTGATAGAAGACTTTGCTCTCATGGAAGCTTCGTATGGAATTGTGAAAATCATTCAGACATTCCCAAAACTCAGGTTACCGCCGGAGATTGAGGCAGTTGAGCCGGGTGAGGAGAGGCAAAACTTGACAATTGTGGTCTCTAGTGCAGAAGGTTGCAAGGTTCTGCTTCAGTGATGGAATTTTACACGACATCTGGAGCGACAACTTCTGCCCCATATCTGCTGCATGATGGTTCCACCAGCATTGACAGCGGCATCTTGGGCCAAGCATACCATGCTAAGTCGGTCGTAGCTCACACACTTCCCGTCAATTAAAACTGGTTGCCAATGAATTCAAGCCTTGGATGTTTTGACCCTTACCGAGAAATGTGATAATGACCTGGGTATCAAATGACTCTCAGAGCTACAAGACATCCTGAAGTCGGGTTCGATCATCTTTGAGCCCGCCTGAAACCGAAGTCTTTGTTCGACATGCATTGAACAGGTTTATTGACTCGGGATTATATCCGAGACATTCGGCGGTCGAGCTCTAGGAGTATATTGCGAAACATGAGCCTTTTAGGGTGCCATTGCCAGAAAACCTTGGTTTTTTTCACTTGCCCACGTTACGTTAACCTCCCATGTCGAGAACCCGGTATGACTCGGCTATCAATGTCAGCTTTCCCCGGTACCATGCGTGTCCATTTGTGACATCCCACTCATTACAAAGCTCTCTTTTCTCCTCGACGGAGGCCTGGTGGTATAATTCTCTTTCGACACGACACCATACTTCTGTTTACTGAATAACAAAACCTACGCCTTCAAATTCTCAAAGCTCTGATTCGTGTATATGCTCATCACGACCGTTTCTCCCTAAGTTTATGAGTCTGATAAGTGGTGCTCTCTCTAGGAAATGGACGCTGAAGAGCTTGCAAGGAAGTATCGCAACCTTCCCGAGGCCAGGAAACTCGATCAGGCTATCGAAATGTACGCCATGCAGTCAGCAGAACTTGCTGATGTGGGAATGGCAGCGGCATTCAGTTACGCACGTCTCATACGAGCACAAAATGCCGCAACAGCATCTTTGAAAGCACTCGAGAAGGCTGCGGCTGAATTGGAAAGATTTGCAAAGGGTGGATAAGCTGACATAGTGACGGGGCAGTAAAGTGTAGAATTTTGATGATCACAATGGGTGTGGACAGGTCCAGCGATGCCCTTCCAGGCTGGGCCACACGTCTGGCACAAATGCATCTGGCTTCGTAGCTTGAAGGATATCAATGGATATGCTTGTCTATAAACAGGATTCTCGTGACCAAAAAGCTGTTTGCTGAACATAGGAGCTCGCTTAATGGCACATTCGGTCAACAACATCTGCCTGAGCTGCAGTTCCCAAGTAACTCACGGAAATGGCAAGCCAGTCAAAAGACCTTGCTGCTTCTTGATATCTCGTGCTATTGAACTCGTGTGTTGATGTTGTGGTTCGTCGGTGATATATTCGTCCCCTGTCGACCTGACTTCTGTTGACTTGGAGAATGCCAAACGTTCCAATCTCCGATCTGCTTCTCGCATCCAATTCTGATCAGCAGCTCTTCCCTATGCTCAACACCCATGAGCCTCCTTCTTGCAGTTGTCGGTTTCGGCGCACTAGACGATCTCGAAGCTACCGTCCTTCCACCACTTGCTACACTTCCAATCATTGTAATTTGGTCTGGAATTTCGGCCTCGCGCACGACACTTGGTGCCACCATGTAAGTCTCCAGTTCTTGACCAACGAGCTCGCTCCCAGCTCCGGTACATGGATACAGATCATCGATCGAGAAGTCCGTCGGTTGCTCCTTCCTCATCTTCGCTCCTTATATCTTCTGCCGATTTTCCAGATATGATCCCTGCAATGACCTTGAGAATCATTACAAACCAGATGGCACTCAGGGTATGAAGTAGAAAGAGCATGCCAAGGAAAATGTATTTGACTTCAGAGTTCAGACAAACCACACCGTCAAGATCCTGGAATGGCCAGGACAGGTGTGAGAAGTAGTCCGGTTGAGACGGCATGTCTTGTATTCGCTCATTGGTAGCCCCGTTGTAGCAGCCAAAGAGCATCGTGTTCTCACCTGGGATATGCTGATGAATATCCCACGAGAAATTCAAATACAAATATGTGCCGAGTGATGAACCATGAAACAACGAAACCCCAAAAGCAATATTACAAGCTGTCTCGCATCGCAGGTATCGGAGGTTTTTAGCAAAGTACAGCAGGTCAGACAATCCCCAATAGGTTTGTACTGAGAGTAAGCGAGGGTAAGGCGGGCTTACCGGAAGTAATATATCAACAAAGTCCATCAAGCAAAGAAGTACGTTTGCTGCTCATGTATATCGATAAGTGTAGGTAATTGAGATCAACGAGAGAGTGATGATGTGATGGGTGAGCATTTCGAGGTAGTCTTTCCGGCGCGCCTCCATTTGTATGGCTAACAGTAGTTGCGCAGTGAACGACAGCTGGAGAAGATAGTACCATTTGAATAGACCGCCATCTCCCGCGATGGCCAGGATGTCCAAAGCTTTGCGTAATTGAGCCAGTACTCAGAATCGTGCCAGAGGAACTTTGGTGGTGATATGAGCGCCTGTATGTAGAATCACAGCTTCTAGCGGGGCTAATACCATTGCGAGTGACCAAATGCTAGAATAATAGAGAAAGATCCAAACCTGCTCAGCAAACTTTAAGTGACTCCTTTTCGCAACACCAAGTATTCCAGCTAGAAGCTGCAGCAGCCACTCGACCGTGATTGCCCGTGTCACGGTGAACAACACAACCCATGCCGATACGAAGTAGATGTGGTCTATGCATTGCGTGTAAATGGTTCCATGATCTGTAGGTGACGCATAGGAAAGGAAGAAGAACTTACGCGTGTAAGGTCTTACTCGAGGGAAGAATTTATGCATGGCAGCTATGCCAACAATCAAAGTCATGAAAACCCTAAATAACAAAAAGTTGTCAGCATGAAGCACAATCCAAGTATATCTGAACGTAATCGAGGAAATATCAACCTACGGATTTGATATTGCAAGATCCAGTTGAAAAGTCCTCGGCCTGAATTCAGAACGTTGCTAGTACTTTTTGGTCGTATCATCTGTCGTCCGCGTTTTACCACATCCGCCACCGGTCTCTTGAAGACTGAACCTGCCATTTATGGCTGGCGATTAGACCTTGGTGCAAGGGGATTATGAAAATACTTGTTCGAGATGGTGTTGAGAAGAGAGAAGAACCCAAACAGAAGAGAACGGCAACCACGGCAGAGAGAGGCGGTGTGATATGATCTGCTAATACACGAAATAATGATATCCTGCCTTACCAAAATCGGAAATGAGACAAAATAGAAGGGGGGCAACAGGGCAAGGTGAGGACCCTTCTCAGCCGACCTGCAGCCAGTCCTGCTTACAACCATTTTGAAGATACTGCTTATTTTCCTTGTTCTAACGACAATTCTACTCCCGTTAATACTTCTCAACTTTGAATCTCCTCTCGGAATTCACTGAACAAACCATAGTTTGACAGCAGCACATGCCAACAAAGCCGGCAAGATTCGCCCACTACCTCAATCATCGTCACTGACTATGCTTGTCTCAGCTTCTTGGACCGAAGATCACTCGTTCTTCGCCATAGTCAACATCGGCTTTGCAATATTCCTGCTCACAGTAGCACTTTTTGGAGCTGCTTTCATCCGAAACCCTGGGAAAACTGGCGGGTGTGAGTACCATAACCAATCCAGAGCCCACTCCTCCTGTAAGTTACATGCTCGGTATACTTTCAAGCCTGATCTGTAGAGTTGAGATTCTAGAAATCCGATGGCACTTCGACTCAACTTGAGTCTCGGTCAAGCTAAGAGTAGAATCTAGTGCTCGACCTCGAAGAACGGCGGTTTCAGGCCACGTCGCCTCGGGGATCCACAAGGGCACAGTCGAGAAGAGAATCTGTCAAACATCCAATGCTGGATCTGAACATTAGGTGATAAAGAAAAGGATCAATGCCGGGTGATGCTTGGATGCTGGAAAAAGAAACCACTTCGGGATGCAAGGATAACGGGTAAGCGAGTGAGATGGGAGACAGAATCGGAGTGAAAAAGTGTGGAGACCTTTTTAGATTGATCTTGCAACTGAAAATTGTTTATTTCATGTGGAGCGGGCGATGGAGAGAATGGACACAAAACAGGACTGATGAATAGTCGAGTTTGCCTAAATAATCCAGAATTCCAAGCAAGATTGAACATACAAAGCAAAGCAAAACAGAAATGAGAAGGACGATGTGAAGTGAACAAGCATTGGGCCCAAAAGAGCGACGGAATACAATAAGATCGTGCGTTCCACCAACTTAGAATTGCCAAAGAGCAAGCGAACAGAAAGATCAGTCACATCATGTGACTTTCCACTAGAAGTTAGAAGTCAGCCAGCACGGGCACAGTTTATGAGAAACATGAATAACTTAAATAAACCTATGGCATGGCATTTGCAGAGTTAGAAGGTAGATGATTATACGACGCTGAAGGGAGCCAGGAGCCCGACTTGTGTACCGAAGAGCAGATGTCGAGATTGTGTACCAGCAGCGGATAAAATGATTGATTGGCCACTGGCAACGGATTATATGTACAATGGGCTTGACACTTACCAACCAGATGTGTCTGACAGGTCAGTCAGGTTAGGTATTCTTTGCTGAGATTTTGTTCGCCAACCTAATCTGAACATCAAGTCTGGTCTCGGCAAAAGCCATGACTGCAAGACGTCGGGTGCCTCAAAGTCCCAGAAACGATGGGATGCTGCAGAAGTTGCTAGTCTACGACCCAAGACACAGTCTTCGTAATGTTTGGAAGGCGAAATCCACGATTTTAAGAAGCTGTTCGAAGTGTGGTATTGTTTTTGCACTAGGCAGGGACTAGGATGCATTGACATCACTTCCTCTCATCGGGGTGTACAGGAAGTAGCCCGTCGCCTTTTGCAGTAGCTGGGAGCAACATCTGTATCTTGAGCTTTGGAATCAATGATAAAGGTGCGGAAAGCTTCTTCGAGGTAGTTCAATCCCACACTGGCATTGACGAGAGCCTTTGGAAGGAAGTCTTTCGCCGTTTCATTCCATTCCTATGTACTGTGAGCCAAGCCCCAAGGAACATGCAGTATAGGCACCTACCTTTCTCTCTCATGCAACAAGAGTATTCATGTTTGAATCCAAATGAAGTGCCATCCTGGTTACCATTGTATGTTTCCTACCAAGGGCCCTCGACATTGGGGGAGTTGAAACCTTACCAGGTTGCACGTGACTACGGCACTAGACTGCAACAAGTTAACCCACTCACGAAAAATACCTTCGGTAAAATCTGGAGCTCAAGAATATTTCGAGTCTGGTTCTGGAGGAGCTTGTATTTTTACCATACAACGAGACAGCAAAGGGATCCTCGGAACAGCTAGTCAAGATGGCTATGATCGTTGCACCTAAGGATGCGGACTACACCATTAAGCCCGAGGCTGCCACCCCAGCAGCAGACTCGAGCGAATGGCCTCTTCTGCTGAAGAACTACACCAATTGTACGATCTTCTGCTCCAATTGCTGCAGACATGGTGGACTGACTGATTGATAGTACTTGTACGCACTGGACATTTCACTCCCATTCCAGTTGGCTGCAATCCCCTCAATCGCGACCTCAAATCATACATCAGCTCTGGTGTGATCAATCTCGACAAGCCCTCCAACCCCTCCAGTCATGAAGTTGTCGCATGGGTCAAGCGCATGCTCAGGTACTTGGACACAAGAGCAATTGCTTGAATATTCATACTGACTTTGATACAGAGTCGAGAAGACTGGCCACAGTGGTACCCTCGATCCCAAGGTTACTGGATGTTTGATCGTGTGCATTGACCGCGCAACAAGACTCGTCAAGTCACAACAAGGTGCTGGAAAGGAGTATGTCTGCGTTATCCGATTACACGATAAGCTTCCAGGTGGTGAGGCCCAATTTGCGCGAGCTCTTGAGACTTTGACTGGCGCCCTTTTCCAACGTCCTCCTTTGATTTCCGCCGTCAAGCGACAACTCCGTATCCGAACCATCCACGAGAGCAAGCTTTACGAGTTCGATAACGAGAGACACTTGGGTGTTTTCTGGGTCAGTTGCGAAGCAGGAACCTATATCCGTACACTATGTGTTCACTTGGGTCTGTTGTTGGGTGTTGGAGCTCATATGCAAGAATTGCGCCGTGTGCGCAGTGGTGCTATGGACGAGACCAAGGGTATGGTCACTCTCCACGATGTCTTGGATGCCCAGTGGATGCAGGATAACACTCGCGACGAGTCCTACCTGAGGAGAGTTATCTCGCCTTTGGAGACTCTTCTCACTACCTACAAGAGAATTGTTGTGAAGGATAGTGCTGTCAATGCTGTATGCTATGGTGCTAAGCTGATGATTCCTGGTTTACTGCGTTATGGTATGTCACTTTCTCATTCCTGTGGATTGTTCTTAGCTAACCGGTTATTCAGAGTCTGGTATCGAGGTGCACGAGGAGGTTGTCCTGATGACTACCAAGGGAGAAGCCATTGCTTTGGGTATCGCACAAATGTCAACTGTTGAGCTCTCAACATGTGATCACGGAGTCGTCGCAAAGGTCAAGCGTTGCATCATGGAGCGCGATCTATACCCAAGGAGATGGGGACTTGGACCCGTTGCTTTGGAGAAGAAGAAGATGAAGGCCGATGGCAAGCTCGACAAGTACGGCCGAGCCAACGAAGCCACTCCCGCAAAGTGGAACAACGAATACAAGGATTTCAACGCCCCTCTCGAGGGTTCTGCTCCAGCTGCAATCGCTGCTCCAGAGACTCCAGCCAAGGCCGTTGAGTCATCGCCAGCAGCTACACCCGACGCAGATGTTTCCATGATCAGCAATGGTGTAGAGGATGGTGGTAAGAAGCGCAAGAGACATGAGGGCGAGACAGCAGAAGAGAAGGCTGAGCGCAAGCGCAAGAAGAAGGAGAAGAAAGAGAAGAAGGCGAAGAAGGAGGGCAAGAAGGTTGAGGACAGCGATAGCGATTGAATGGGTTAATGTGGGACATTGGCTTGTTTTCTGTGCATATTACACACGGCGTTAGTGTATCATACTTGCTGAAGGGCAGGATAAGGATAAAAGCGGAGTTTGTAGGAAATTGAATTTTTGTTAAAGCAGCCCTGTTCCCGAAATAGGCGTTTTCTTCTGAAGAGGCACGAGATCCTCGTTGGGCTTGCGCTTCAATGCATTTGAGCCGCTTCCTTTTTGTACTGGTCTTCTCACGGGGCTAGCATGGCGCTACCTGATATGCTTTGAACGTTGTTTTCCTTGATTATAGAATTCCGCTCGTATTCTCGTAGCGATGCTCCTCGGCAAAGTCATATATCATCTGGTAGTTTTTGCATTGATGCTCAACATTCCACCCATTCACAGCTTTCACGCCTGCATCTTCACCTGTCAACTCAAAAGCAGGCTCCAGCGTCATATCTCCTGCACACATAACACCCTGTCGAAGATAGTCGAAGCAGTGAGCGAGATGCGAACTGTGCTTCATATGGCTGGTATCGTTCTCGTTGATCATGCGCTCGAAGGCTGACTTAAGGCCCGCCTGCAGAAAATGGCCGTCAGCATGAATTTTGGCTGTACGGTTAGGAGGAGACTTACTATGCAATGCAGTTGATGGAACATGGAGATGCAGAAGTATTCATTTTTCACCTCTACTCCTCCGTCTTCTACTGTGATTTCGATGGGCATCTCGACAAATCCTCTTCCTACTACAGGGGAACCCGCTTTTAGCAGATGACAAACCATATGGCATGATTAGATAGGCTTACAAGGAATGAGCTTCGACCACGCATCGTCCTTCGTCCTTTCAACCTCGAAGTCCACATAGCCATTGAACACTACTGTCTGATCTCGAGGAACTACACAGACATCAGCTAGGAGACTACGGTAGCATGAGGACTAGTTTAACGTGCCATCGGGAACTATCGACGATGATTCTGGTGATCTCTGGAAGAAGTCTGGCTGTAATATTATTGCCAACGCAATGAACATAGATATGGCATAAAGTCCAGAGACGGCGAAGAAAGCTATTCGATATCCTGGGAAGAAACTTCGAGCTATACTTCCATTTTGATCTACTGGTTTTAAGGAGTCCCAGGACTCGGCATCTTCGACTTTCCTGTAGCTCGAGCTAAATGAGTTGGGGAATCGAGGTGAAGACATTATTTGCTGAGCAAGAAAATTCAAGATTATGGTGATTTAGATGATTGTATGGAAGTAGAGAAATAGAGCTTACAAGAAGAGAAAGAAGTATTGGCTGACTGCAGACTGACTACGAGATCAGGCCAGGCCAGGCCTGCCGTGACGACTCACTGTGGCATGCGAGGCTGGCTGGCTGCATCGAAGAGGCCGAGAGCGGGTGATGAGGATGGGACGACAGCTGTCTCAGGGGAGGAGTTGACCGGGCTTGTCACTTTCGATTTGCCAAGCAGAATTACCAACTTTAAACCTTATTCCAAGTCAAATCATCCCATCAAGATCTGAATTCTCTCTGATTTACCCAAGCTTCCATGGGCTTTGCGGAGAATTCCCAGACCTGTAACCTGGGTGCTCGCAACCAAGCTTTTTTGGGGTTATCATCCGTGCTTGATTTGTTTCGAGATGCGCTGATCTCGCTGTCATTGATGAACTTGCGGTGCTTGGAAACGGTGACAGTTGAGCTCGGGTGTCTTCCTCCCGGGTTTCAGGCCCCATGCCATGCCATGCTTTAGGAATTGGCTGATGGAGATGGCACTTGGTATTCTATTGATAGGACGGGATCGTTCGGACCGTGTGTTTGTTTTGTTACAGGTTATTCGTATGTTGGCTGTCGGTATCAATTGAGCCTGTGAGGATTGGTGTTTAGAAGAACGAGAAAATCGTCATCATCCTCTTGATGCTGAATGCATCAGAAATAAAGATTTATAAGATGCTGGTTTACCTGTTTGAGCAAGGTCTGAGATAGACCATTGACATACAACATTGTTCGACGTCGCAGCTGGTTTAATGAAGCCCAAATCACTAGTAACAGTAGTGGAGATACTTATGGAGTAACCCCAGTCTTGAATTTCTTGTACGGCCAAAGTCTGAAGAAGCGAATGGAGTGTTTACTCCCTGTACGCTAGCGAAGAAGGTTCGCCTGCTGGAGGAAGTGGATTTCACGGCGTATCAGACTCACTGTCATACGGACTGCATTTGATGTGAAATAGATAGACGATACACTCTAGGTTGAGCTAGCAGGTAATGGATTGATGGGATTGTCAAAAGTTGTATATGAACCTAGCAAGAAGTATTTTAACATTGAAAGAGCAATTCTGGGCTAATCAACGATCGAAAGGAGCAGAATGACATCCACGTAGACAGCTAACCGCATAATGTATCCTAAAGCTCGAATAAGGGTAAACTTACGGCTTCATTATTGACGACTATTTTCCACAATTTTCGTTCCTTTTCATCGCGACAGAGAAATTATGACAGACAAAAGAGGACGAGGAAGTCTTCGGGTCTATTTTGGATCTGGTAGACTCGGAGATGAAGCCCCGCCATTGGTCCGGTCGCTCCCTCGCACGACGCCCAATTGGACGGACCAAGACCCACGATGCTCTCGATTTAGAACAACTTCACGGCCGGCTAGGAGCGTCTCAACTGCTATTAATATCCCAGGTATTCATAAGATCTCTGTCATGACTGACTGTACTGAGCGGTATAAGAACCATGGACCCCTCCCGACCTCGTGCTGGATCCGAATCGATGTTTCCCGCGCTGACAGGACTACAACACGCCTATGATTCGTGCCTCGGCAATACTGACCGCAACGAAATGCCTTCGAGTACCTCATGGACGGTATTTAATGGACTGATGGCTTGATATGAGGCTTTTGGACATTCTGGATTCCTTACCGGACTCGCAGCCGATGGGTCTTGCAGCAAGCTGAATCAACCAGACTTTTATAATGACAAGGTCGGTATACTTTGGAGTGTCTAGGATGATCTGCGAAGGACGACAGTCTCGCACTATGAAGATTGATTGTTGGGAAGGTTGAAGATGGACCGGCTTGATCTAGTATCCGAGCGCGAGAATCTTCGAATTGGGACTGCCAGACATATCCATACAGCAACCTTGTATAAGCTGGGATGGGAGTCGAGACCCAAGCGGCAGAGATACTACAACATTCGTCCAGTACTTCTTTGCTCGACGAACCGTTTTCTGGGGCGAGTCTTGCTGCTGTTGACACTGCGATCTTTGAGCGATCGTTCTCCCTATGGCCTTGCTCGCACGGAAAACATCACTGTCGCTGGCATCCACCCCAATGCGCAGGAAGAAACTCTCGGGCTTCCAGGAATGCTATGCTCGTAGCTTAGCTTTGGCAACATGTTCAATGGTTCAATTCAAGTAGAAGTGGAAAATTTCGGCGAGGCCAGGGAGAATATGACTAACTTCGTGGTCTTGGTAAAAAGGCCTGTACCGGATATCTTGCAGCCAAATATTTCAGGAGAAAGGAGATCTATGGGAGTCCGACAGAGACGCAACTACCCTTATGCCTGGAACACACGCCACAGCGCGGTTTGAGCTAATTTACAGGAAATTGTATCTCGATTCGCTCTCCCACAGCGCTGTTCGCCATATTCAAAGCCGAAATACCGATGGGACTTTCCGGCTTTCGGATCCTGACTCGGAAGCTACGATCTGAGTCTGACCAAGATCGACATCAGATACGTCCATCAGAAGTGAAGGCTGTGGTACTGTCGCGACTTTCCGTGGTTCCGATGAGAATGGCGTCAGGCACTGCACAAGGGACCGCGGCTTTTCTAAGGTATTCCTAGGATTTCCTGCAGTTGTTCCAGTCTTCGTCTTTCTTCTGCACGAGAGCTTCAAAAGATCACACGTCCATTGCTGTTATTGGATTATCCCAAACATCATGGCTGCGTGGATTCCCCGTCGATTCAAGCCCCCGTAAGGATGCTGGTGCAATGGTGGTCTGGCTACTTTTGTTTTTCGAAGAAGAAGTAAATGTATCTGCAGCTAATCACTTTTACAATGCGACATCAGTCGCGTCACAAAGCTACACGTTGTGGGATATTTCACCAAGCACGCGATCATCGCTGGCTTTATCAAGTGTTTATGTGATGATACCAGGTGAGACGAGCGCCGGACGATACAAGCTTGTGAGCAGAATGCTTCGCTGTATCAAAGGGCAGTTCTGTCGGACCGAGGTCAAAACAGGCTGAGTTCCGAATGTTGGTGATTGACTTGCATGAAGCGGGTATGTCCACTTCGAGTGCCTGCCTACCCGAGAAAAGCTCTGAGATGCTGTGGGAAAGCCATTGCAGTGAATTTTCTCCACAACACTTTTGATAGGCGGATCTGATCAAAGAACCTTTCCGTCTCATTGCCAGGCAAGCTTCTGCTATCAGTATCGGCTGTTCTGGCTTTGCATGGGCTAGAGGTAAATTCAATTGTGATTAAAAATGCAGTTACCTGCATATCAATCAAATGCTCGGGGAAAGCGCGGAACGCATTTCTTCAGAGAGGCAGGTGCTTAATATGATCACCTGAATCACCTGCGATGTTTCCCTCTCGCACCTGCCTCTCTTCGCTCACAATCACAATTGTATGGGCTGGTGTCAAGATACGGGCTTGATGATACCCCTGGCCACAGCTCCCTCCCGCTTCGTTGTGTATGGACAGTATCCTCGAGTACCAACAAAAACCAACAACGCCATGCCAGACCCAGGCCGTCATGCAAACAATCCCGTCCCGAACTCCCTGATCGGTGAGATCTTATTGACTGATGCATTGGCATGCGATGTGACACCAACCGGAGAAGTCGAAATGTGTAACGGCTTGACATCGGAATAAGACAACTGTCCACCAGATCCAAGACAAATACAAGCTTCCGGGTTTAACAGACGCCATTTCTTCAAACCTTTGCCAGACCAGCACCTATTTGCTTGCAAGCGCTCGGGAGCTACCGTTATATGCATCTCGTCACGTTTAAAATGGAACCTTTTCTTGTTGTCACCCACCTTTTGCTTTTACGGAAGGTCACTAACAGTGGAGGTACGCGGTGCAGGTACATTTGCCAGAATACTTCTCATGCAGAGTCCTTGTCAGTATGCAGCCACTATCACACAATTGCCGCTACCGCGTTTTTGAACACAATGGCTGGTCCTTTAAGCGCGGCTGTTACGAGGTTGTATGCTGGACCATGCATATCAAGAATGCTGACATGGCACAAGATACCTGTTCGTTTCACACAAGAACAGAAACGAAGTCCTCGACCTGCTCATAGAAGTTGGTGGGCATTCTTGAGGAAGTCTTATTTCCCCCTATGACGAGCTTTAAACCGATGGTGGTCAGCCCTCAAAGCTCGCTAGGTCTGTACGACGCGGAAGAGCCAGTGTCGTCCCTGCCAGTCTGCCAGTGCCTTGGCTGCGTTGTATATTAATTCCTGCAAGAGTTCACGACGTGTTCAGGGATGTTGACCTCCAGCGCTTGTGAAGCTCTCTCATTGGTCTCGCTTACGCCCCTTGCTGGTCTGATCTGCACCACTGACGAGGCGTTATTCAACACACATATCGTGGTGGTTGTGGGCTTGCAGGGCCACAACTATGCGACCAAGCGCGGTGTACCTGTTCCTGGCTCTCCCATTGGAGCGTTCGCTTTCGTTCTCAGTAAGAATTTAGCAACAACACCACGGCTGATGTCCTCAGTACCGACTCCACGGTCAACGGCGACTGGGGAGCTCGGATAAAGTTGCGACAACTGGTCTGTGAGTGGTTGCCTTTGTTCTGTTTGGCTGTCAAGCCGCAGAGAAACATGTTGGGGGCGAGGCCCTTGAGAGGCATCTCTGCGGAGTAGTGCTGCAGGGGTTGCATGTAAGGTGTGTTGCGCTGTTGCGTTCTCTATCGATAGTCGGAGCTGGATCTGGAGCCGGGGAGCATGCGCCCGTATATGATGGTGAGCTGCCCGGTATCCAGCCTTCCTCACCTCTGCGTCTTTTCTCTCTCCTTGGGTTGGTGTTTGTGATTTTTGTTGGACTATTTCTCTGAGGGGCGTTCTACTCATGCCCTCATCAGCAAGGCTGCGGCTGGAAACTTTTGGTGACGTGAAGCCGAGATGGTCTTTCGGCAATCAGGAGCCCGTTCTGCCATCCAGCTCATGAGTCCCATCAAAATGGCCGCCTCAACTATCACCTCAATCTTGGTTGCATGTGTTTTGACACCGACCTGGGCCTTGCAAGTTTCACCAAATTCGGCATGTGCGTCTGTCTGTGTAGATAGTCTACCGTCAGACTTCTCCGACCCAAACGTCTCGAACACCATCGGGCCTGACATAGTCTGCAATGATGAAAACTATGGCCACACTTCCGCCGGTGCTAAGTTCGAAGGCTGCTTAAACTGTCTCCAGTCCAGCACGGCATCGGGCGAGAATGAGAATGATCAAGGATGGTACTTTTGTACGTTCAAAGTCAACGATGGAAAGAAATGACTTGGTAGCTAATAATGTGTCAAAGACAACCTTCGATATGCCTTCAACACCTGCATATTCGGCACAGCCAATGCCTCGGACTCGTTATCTACCCCCTGTTCTACGTCAACCGTGTGTGAACCGCTTCGAAAGGCTCTCAGTGATGGTATGGGAACACCGTTGACTACAGGCCAGTACTCATACTGCTCGGCATACGAAAACTCGTTCTTGGGATCTAGCCTAGATACCTGCCGTGACTGCCTTAAGTCCAACAGCAATGCTTTGTACCTATCAAATTGTGCGTACCCTTAAACCGGCTTGCTAGTAGTGCTCACTGACCCTTATAGTCCTCACTGCCTTACAAGCAGGCTGTACCCAAAGGCCACCCAGTGGATTTGCAGTTGGCCTAAACGGCACACTTTTCTCCAAAAGTCAAGTCAAAATGACCTCTGCATCGTCTACTCCTGACAAAAAAGACAAAGACGGTCTCAGCCAAGGTGCAATCATCGGGATTGCGATTGCAGGCGTCGTTGTTCTGCTCATATCGATAGCAGTGGCGTTCATTTGTATGAGAAAACGCCGTACTGCAAAACGTTTGAAGCAGCTACAGAGCCCCCTTGATGAGAGATTTGGCGCCGAGAACATCACCGCTCCTCACCACGGAGCATACAGCTCCCCACAAACCTCACCCCCACTCAAAGAAGAGGAACATGTGCAGATGTCGCGTGCTCCCAAGGTCAGGAACTTCAGTTTGTTGAGACAGCTACCTCAAAGAGCCGGAGAATGGCAAGGCACTGCGGTTCAGCCGTCACCTCACTCTACACACTCTTCCAGCCCTCCTCTATACTCTCCACCTCGCACCAATCGAGAATCGATACCTGCACATCACGCTTACATACCACCCGAGTATACCCCGCCATCTCGTAACTCAACATCTCCATTGTACTTCCCACCGCCCCCTTCTCCACCACAGCAACCACCACAACCAGTTCCGGCTACACATCCCCAGCGAACCCCGCCTCCAGTGTCACTAGATGCCACCGTGAGGAACACTTTACCGTCAGGACCTCGAGCTTCAGTAGCCAGAAATATGAGCAATGCTTCAAATGTTCTGCCCGCCGGGCCTGGCGCTTCAGTGGGAAGGAATCCAAGCAATGCCTCGACATCACTACCAGGTCCGCCACCATTACCAGGGTCTCACAGCAGAAATGCTAGCAGCGCGTCAACAGCTCTTCCCAGTGCTCCTCCTGCCGCAGTCTCTCGCAATACCAGCACTGCGTCCAGACTCCAAACACAGAACCTCGGGCTGCGGCGAGGATTCGTCCCAAGTCCCGTTCAGATCTCGGGTCCAATCGTGAAAGTCGGCAATCGCTTTGAGTCTGAAGAGCAGGCACGAAAGAACAGGGAGAGACTGTACAAGGAGGGAATCGGTGGCTCTCGCTCCCGAGACAAAGAAGGGGAAAGGCCAAGTCCTGAAAGCGATACAAGCGAGGAGATGTGGCCAGGAAGTTACTGACGTGACGATCATTTGTGATTTATTCTTCTTGCAAGGCGTTCTGGCGTAGGCTTGGGGCCATGGGGTAGGAGTTTGTAGGGAGGGTAACTGGTGCAAACTAGGCTCTATTGGATTTTGGTCTTACGGGATTCGAGGTTGGGATGCGGAACACATCAGATTGAAATTGATTGGTATACGGTAATTGACTTTTCGATACCCCATATTGTATCAGAAAGGTTCCTCGACTTCAGTCCTCCTCATTTTGAAACATTTATCAACTCTACCAACCATAGTCCTGAAGTAAATAAAGTCAGCTCAGCGGCTGGCAGAATGCCTCGCATCACACATTGAAAACCAACAAACCTCTCAAGCCACTAGATCCCATCGCTTAGCACTCGCTGCAACATAGACAGATCATTTACCGATTGAGCACGGTGTGCATCATGCCCTGGACTTGCAACCTCGCTTGGAAGACATTTCCCTCGATGTTGTGATTGTTGGAAATGCAACACCTTAGTGTACTTGCTGTGCCCCCGATAAGATCGGCCATGCCTCTCGAATCGTAAGCCAATGGCGCAGATTGAGTTATTCGACTGCCGCGGTGCATGACTGCGGCACATCCGGAGGAAGGTCATGGTCAAGCTAGAGCATTTAGCAGCTTGCTTGAAGCGCGCGTCAGTAGCAGCGAATGACTGTAAATATCACACTTTGTGCTTGTGAGAACAGGACGAAGAAAAAGATGAGGACGTTCACTTCAAACTCATGTATTATGCTCATAAGGAGTGAGAGCTATGTGAGGCCGAGCCGAGTGACCATAAGAGACTGTCGACGTGGTATCACCATTGCCAACGATACTACCACCCACACCTCATCCGTATCGACCAGTCAATCATGACGGAATGTAGCCAACCACAGCATTTACCCAAGCGGCGCCGAGCCTTTCACCCATGCCCCTACCCGATTGCTGTCCAACCAAGCAATTTCCCCAGAACTCCCGCTAAAATCATTGACCAATGAGATAATCAAGTCCTGCTTACACCCCTCATCTTCTCCTCTGGCCTCTCACAACTTCACAAGGCGTGTCCCCTCCTCACGTCCTCGTCTGTCAGCGGACCCGCCCCCCTGCCATGTCCTGGATGTAACAGTACAGGGGCAACATTCTGCATCTCGATAGTCTCTCTCTTCTCGCGACTCCGGCTACGAACACCCGACGATCCTCCCGCGCCGAAACTGCCTTTCCGGTCTATCGGCCAGTCTCTCGAGCTCCCGATGTTTTGGAACTGATCGTTGGCGTCCACGGGACTGTTGTATTGACTCGAGTACGGACTGAAGTAAACTTTCTCTCCCATCGCGCTAGCAGGACTTTCTTCGTCGTGGCCTCCTCTGGCCCATGGCTGTGTTGACACCAGAGGCCGTTGACTTTGAGGACTATCGAAGAACCCTCCGGGGCTGGGCATTGGTGGTGACATCGATGCTGCTTTTTGCTGTGCGACCCAGTCTGCGTAGCCGGTCTCTTGCTGATGCTTCATCAAGTACCTCCTGCGACGTCTCTTTCCTCTGTAGATGATGCAGCAACCTATAATTGAAAGCAGTACGACGAGTCCTCCAACAGCGATACCGATCTTGGCCCCCAAGTTCAAGCTGCCATTTGAAGGTCCTTCGTAGTGCGAAATTGGTGCTGTATCAGCAGAGGTTATGTTCACAAGAGTTGTGGAGAACAAATTCCCCTCGATATAGAGCTTGCCTCCAGGTGTTGGTTGCTGTTGGCATCCTGCATTGAGTGTTGTCACAACTGTTGAGGATGCAGGTTAGCGGGCACTCGAGACAGGAGAGGATGAGCTGGAAACATACAATTCGTGATGTAGGACTCGGTGTCTTGTAACTCGAGACAGGAAGTGCAATGCGGAACATTGACAGCCGGCAGGAGCGGGCAGAAGCCATAACTACTAGCATTGACAGAGAGGGAATCATATTCGAAGGCACTCTCTAGAGATCCACAGGAAGTACTTCGATACATTAGATCGTGGTTTCCGTCAACGAAACCTATGTAATGACATACCTTGTAGTACATGGCGTGCCTGCGACATTCTTGTTGTCTGGATACCCAAATAGACACCAACTTATGGCATATCGCAAGTTGTCTATCAATTAATTGACAAGTCAGTAATCGTTGCCTTGATTCTGAGTACATCTTGCACAGAAACTCACATATTGCCCAATGCAGATCCGACTGCTTGGTGACAGGATCAACATATTGGCTTGCTAATTGGCATGAGACGCAGGTCGAAAATACTATCCCCGCTGCTGCTGATTTGTAGTCGGAGTTGGTGCAGACGATATCACTCCCCGAAGTACTCCCCAACTCATTGCCACACTGAGCAGCACATGGAGATGATGTCGACGCTTTCAGAGCTATGGTCGATGGTGCGAAGGATGTGATGAGAACGAGAGCAGGTGCAAAAATTGATGGCCGCATCTTTGAAGGCCTAAGGGCCGTGATCTTGTGTTCTTGAACGATTGTGATGAACTCTCCGACGTCCGAGGTTGAGCTGATGGATGTGCGTTACATGAACGTTGATTGAGCTCTCTTGATCTTGGCCAGCAAGATTGTTGTACCTCCTTGCAAACAAACAGAGTTGATTAGCGAGTTGCTTCTGTTAGAAAGCTAAGGGGGCAGCTTGCTGGCATATATGGAAGTGTCAATGAAAGCTTGAGTGTGATCAAGAAGTCCGCGATGCGCACTGGATACGCACTTATCTCGAGGAAACTTCTCCACAGCTCAGCCCCGGCATCCTTGGCCCCCCTACGGCAGAGACCGACACACCGTTCTCACCAACAGCGTTGTTGAACATGCGAGGTACCCTGCAGTCACCCTGCGGACAGGGGTCGAAGTGATGATCCAGCAGGGTTTACAGGCTCGTGCTCACGATTGATTGGCGATCATGGAGTTCGAGAGGCGAACCATCATGAGCGACGGGCCACTGAAAATCCCTGAAATCCTTCTCCAAAGCACGCTGTCACACAGGCTGAGCCTGAAGAATCGATGATTGGGGGCGGTTGGTGGCCTCGTGGCCGGAAGTGGAAGTGTCGTAAAGCTCGGCTTGAAGAAATAATGCATTCAAGGAAGCCCACTATTGATCTCACACTGTGATAGTGACGAGAATCTTCAGCGCAATGCTATGCTGTGATGCGATGCGACGAAATGTTGAGACAGATGCAAGTTTCTGTCAGAGATAGCCGCTCCGAAGCAATACAAGTCACAATAATTGAGACTTAAAGATTGCTCCATCTTCACTTGCGCCCGCTGTTGCGACAGCAAGGACGAGAGTGATGGAAGCCGTCCATTGGTACGGTACGGCCCGGCTTTGTTGGATTGGGGTGATTGAGGGCTAGCGGGACCTTTTCAGTGGCCGCTGCAGAACGCCATATAAGATTACAACTATTACTTTTGGCCCCCTAATACTGTTGACGTCCAAGCGGATGCTGAATCGGATGGTGGCGTTGGCTTGGAATCGATGAGCTCCAGATCCAGACTTGTTCAGATACCGGGCGCCTAACGCCACGAGGCTATTGGACGGTTTTACCAACAGAGAGACATTATGTCAGCCACCTAGCAACACAGGACATGCATTCTGCAGGTAGCAAATGAGATGATTCTCCAGTGTCTTCGAGAATCTTGGTGGCATATGTGACCCAGTAGGAGGCCGCCGTTACATACAGCACCAGATTCCGTTTGCATCTCCACAGTCGTTTCTCGCTTCAGTTTCCAGTGTTGTGGTTCGGGACTCGAAGTGCGATGACTGCAGAGGCGGTTAGACGTGCCGATTGATTGACCATTTCGTATGACCTTGGACCAAATCTGTATGATCGAGCGCTACGTCTTTATGATGAGTCATTTGCGAAGAGCGCGATGTTACACTTCAACGGCGAAAGGGGCGAGTATCAAGCTACCGCCGGGAGCCATTGGCTAGGATATCGAGAGGCCCTGAGATTTAAAAGCTTGACTTGTGATGAGGCGGCAGAAGCGGTAAATCTCAGCTTCATGGGTTCATTTGATTGATGCTGATTGCATTATATGTACAGTACGATATATGGAACCATTTATGATCCCTTTCTTGTACGAACTGATTGAGAACATAACACAACTAGTCCTCATCATTCCACATCTTCATCACCAGCGCTTATCCTTTGTAGACTGCAGGGCCAGGAATGACGTATTTGCTGATGGTCTGGTAAATGTTGATCATGATTCCTGGATCCGAAGCTTTATACGCTCCGGGAAAACTGACGCCGGCGGGTGTTGCAGTACCTGTGCCATTAACCGTAAGTTGGTAGCATGTCATGTAGAACTGGGCACCTCCGGAGCCAGAAGCTGCATGAAGCGCAATGGCTTCAGCTCTAAGTAGGTAGTCTCCAGGGGCCAAAGTCGAAGGAACCTTGAACGATCTCTTGCCGCAGTTGGCGTTCAACGAGTCCTGTGATTGTCAGCACCTCTATATACAAGAGCGCTTAAAAGTATGAAGCCTGAAAGATCTCGGATTTTTGGCTTACCGTGCCCCATTTCTTCGTTGTTGTGTCGTATCCCTCTTCATCGACCTTGAACCATGATCCTGCACCTGTGTCTGTTTGGGCGTTGGCGACCTTAGACATGTAGATGATTACCGGGCCGAAATGGTTGCCTCCGATAGCTTCGTTCTTGCAGGAGCGGTCGCCGGGTTGAGCATGCATCTCAACAGTGACGCTATCACCAGCTGTGGGTTTCATGTCAGTTCAGTAGTGGGATGCAGCGCTTGAGTACGTACCATTGACTGGGCAGAGCCCGTTCACACCCTTGGTTCCTCCAACATTACATCTTATATCTGTAGACGAGACTGATGTGACAGGACTATTGCTGGGAACGGTACGTGCACAAGTTCCAGCTTTGTCAACACTGATAGACAGGAGTTAATACCAAAGAGCTCTGATGAAATTTGGTGGGACGATAAAAAGGTTGCCAGGAAATTGTTTACATACGTTCCGACCCAGAGTTGTTGGAACATGGAGTGCCCAGCCACGGATGTAGCAGAGGCCAAGAGGCATGCAGTCGTTACAAAAGTTTTCATGGTGAAGTAGAGAAGCGAGCAAGATTCCGAAGTGTACAGTAGACTGGAGTGAAGCAGAACGAAGATGGCCAAGAGAACATTGAGGGACGTCTTCGACTACTTATAAAAGCCTCGTACCCCGTCACAAGGTAGAAAAGTTTTGTATAAACATGACATGCTCTTAATGTGGGGAAACAGAAACCCGGGGTAAAATGGTAGCACGAGGATCGAGAATGTTGTGTAAGTGACTTGCAGGCATTTGCCTGAATATGAAACGGCACTCGCAGCCGGCAGAAGCCATTCGCAATTTATGGTTAATTGGAAGTAGAAGGAGCGAAGGAACAAGAAGATTAAAACCCTTACTAGAGGGTCATATGATTGGTACTAGAGTGGTTCAAAGCTTGATTATGGTGGCTGGCGGATGACATCTCCAGGCGATGAGGCAAGAAAGGGCCGAGAAAGGTGCATCTTCCAAGCAGACTACTGAAGGAAGTGGCAATTGGAGAGCGTAGATACAACGAGCAGCGATGCAAGAGATCGGTCCACTGGGGTCTTACCTACGTGGTGTAGTGACATCGTGGATTTAGATGATCGAAAAGAACCTTGGAGATAGCTTCCACCAAGCAGCGGAAGATGAACAAGCCTGGGCGCGGAGGAGCTCAACCCGAATGAACTCCACGCGTCGTGAGATAAGTGAAACAGCAGAATTTGAACAGTAGAACGTTTCGTCTGCAAGCAGATCAGCGTTGCAGGTTTTTCTTAATCATGAAAGCTCATATTGACTTCCGTGATGCCTCGTGGTGGATTGATGAGGTTAAACGTTTCAGGAAAAATTGGGGAAATGAAGCGAAGCACGTGAACCTTACCATGTGACTTGTACCTCAACACCCTTTTTCCAGCCGTACAGTACTAGTAGAGCTCATCTTCGTGATTCTGAGTAATTGAGTTTCAGACTTTCGGGTATGGAGTTGAAGGCGTTGCTGCTTGATACCCAAACTTTCCTTTTGAACCCCGAGCGTCGGTCCCTAAGCGTCAATACTTTGCGGGTACTTGACGAATCAAACAGTTCGATGGGCCTCAGTATAAGGTCAATTTGTCCACAATCTTTCCAATACTGGTGATCGGTTCTGGAAAAGTAAAAAATTACCCGAGCTGATATGTACGATCTATCATATTAAAAACAGCATGCCATCTTTGTCATTCCCAAGCTAGCACAGTCATTCCACACGAGAATGAGTACCGCTATTCAATATTCTTTGGCGTGTCTACAAATCTCTCTCGGTAGACTAGCACAGTATCTGTCCTAAGAGGCACAATCTTGCAAAAGATGGTAGTCAAGTCTGAACGCGAACTAAACTCCGTACTCCTTTTTGCTGTGAAAATGCGTCAAGCCAACCATCCCATAAGGTAAAGTCTTGCATCATCCCATGCAGCCCATTGCAATTGCCAAACTCCGTGCTGCAGTACAAATGAACGCAAACAATTAGAAATCAGAAAGGAAATTGTCTACCAGGCACTTCAATCCACTTTCTCCTACCACACCGTGCTCTTCGGACGAGGCGAGACATTTTCGCTTCTTGGGCCAAGAGAACTAGGAGAGAATGTTGACTGCGATCCATCTGGTACCGCAGAAGCCGAACTACGTCCGCTACGACCAACATAGCTTTCATCCACATCATGGAAATCTGGAAAGGCTCGTTCAGATCTCGCTTCCTCGCGATTTTCGTTTCGACTCACATTCCTGGACTTTGGAGGAGATGGCCTGCATAAAGTTGGAGACTCTGGTGATGCAGTCCTGAAACTCGTGCGTGAGTGATCTGGAGTAGGCAGATCGTAGTAGCTTTCGCTGATGGGTGTTGGCTTGGGACTGAAGAAGACCGGCGGACAGCGAGAGTCGGAAGGAGATACAGGTGAGAACTCGTAGTAGTAGTCATCGACATCTTCTGAGCCATTACCACTATCTGGATCGGACCAATCCGGAAAGTTCGGTGGCTCTTCCTTTGTAGGTTCCGGTGAATAAATTGCTTCTGGAGCTTCTGTGACACAGGAATTGGGTGTTGATACCAGCTTGGCTTGCGGCCGCTCGTCGGTATCGACTACCAAGAGCTCCTTTTCTCCTCTGCCGAGAAGGCCGTATACTTTCACTTCGCCGTTGTTGATGCCAATTACTGCGCTTGTTCCCGCGTAGACAACCTCTTCTTCTGTGCCGCAACGATTGGCGAATACGACGATGATTTCACCAACGGCCTCTGCTCTGATAAGGGGTTCGAGCCTACCTAGCCAGTAGGCTAGTGTCTCCATATCAGGTTCACTTGGAGCTCTGCTGAAAGACCTCGGATCCTCACGGGTCAGCCAACTATGAAAGAAAGATTAGCATTGTATGTTATGCCAAGTATTTGGGTCTCCAGCATTGGAAAATTTCAATCATTAAGGGGAAGGAAGAAGGGACTGCTAAGAGATTGCTAAGAAGCACTTACGCCATTGACAAGGTTACTAGATTCGCTTCAACGTGAAGGACGTGATGTGCGAATTCCCATGCACTCCAGGGTGCCTCAAACTTGTAGGGGCTGGTGTGGTCAATAAGTGTTCTGAACACCAAGGTGGTTGAGCTTACTTCAAATCCATACCTAATGAGAAACAAAGTCAGCGATGTACATTGGTATTCAGTGGCGATGACTTACATATCCCAAGAGCGATGTTGCCAAGACCCTCGATCGCTCCAGCAAAGAAGCCTTTGCCTTCGAGAGCCCACGTCTCATCGGTGTAGTACAAGAATGACTTGCGGTAATTTGCGATGGTCTCACCTTCTGCGTTGACCATGATGACAGAGTTGTAGTACTCAGGATTTGCAGGCCATTTTTTGCTGACATCGACCTTCTCAGGGTAGCCAGCAGCAACTATGCAGTTGTGCTTCAGGGCTGTGGTGCGCGCCCAGAGAGAGGTGATTCCAGCCGCAGTAGGCTCAAGAAAGGGTGAGATGTGGTGTAACGACCGGAAGTTATATCCTGTTGGAATCAGCTTATACACTTCATAATCTCCACTCAGTACCCCACTGTTGGTTTTGGAGAATCCCGCCAGTCTGGTTGTTGCGGCGCATAGCCGAGAGAGCCTCTTTGGATCTACCCGCACGGCAGCTCACCAAAAACCGACATCATTCTCTAAACGACATCATATCAATGCTTGAGGACTCACCGGAGAAAGCCAGTTCAGGTAGGACAAGTAGATCCAAGTCCTGAGGATTGGACCTGCTCAAGACACAGTCGGCACGGTTCAGATTGTTGTCGACATCGCCAACCTGAGGAAAGGTGAGTCTCTCATGTTAAGCCAGCGTGTTGCGTAACTTACCTGAGGCGCAAATTGTAAGCACCCTATCCTCATTACTGCGATTTTTGATGACAGAAGGCTGATATTTAGGTAGTTTTTGGCCTCGAAGATGCGATGAGATGTTGAATGTCGTCGTCTCGGTGGTCTGGCGCCAACCTGAATCGTGGACGTCAAGCGCGAAAGCGAAGACTTATATCTTCAACAGAAGGCTGGCACGATCTTGGACCGAATGTGGACTCTTTCCATGCAACGAACCGCGAAATATTTTTGGCCCCAAAGTATGTCGGCAGGGAATCTACTATGCAAATGCATGAGATGGTTGGACAGGTCATGGCCGAAGAAGGTTTTCAGTGGGCGCTTACACCACCTCAGTCGCTAGCCTACCTGGGCGAGCCATGAGAATCCCCCGCTCCCGCAGCCGATGATGCAGTCCCTCTACCAATGCAACCCGCAACCCATGAGAGTGCAAGGTTACAGCGAATCAGCAAGGCAGATCGATGCCACCATCTTCCAGAAAGAGACTCGTTCTGATCGACGGGGTAGTCTGATCTCAAGACCCCTCCATCAAGCAGACCTTTCATGAGATGTACAGATGCTGGTCAACACATTTGAGATCATTTTCTTTTTGCAGTGGGATTGCATTTTTTAGCTGGATAGGTTTCGGCCGTAAAATGCTTGGTAGCTCTGGATCTTCAAATTTATTTGAGATCTCCAGCAGATTTGGGAGTCCAGATTTGTTCGGCATCAGTATCTACAGTATGAAATGAAAGGTCATTTCGCGCTTGTTCGACGATAATGCTCGAAAACCAACAGCTGCAACCGCTTAGTCCCCATTTTAACTCTCCAGAAAAGGGTTGATACGCGCGTCTCCAGAACTGAAATAGCCTCACTCATCTTTCTAGACTTCTTCATCAGTATGTTCTTCGCCACTCGAAGAGTAACAGAGCACACACGCTTCTAGATCCTAACAACGAGAATGCATTAAAACTTTCCTTCCAATATTGTCCTGCAGTTCGAGGCCTTGGGAAGCGCTTCGATAGGTTCCTGAAGTGTTGCCGGAAGAGATCACGCAGAACCGGGGCACAGACTCGAAGAAGTTTTCCATTCAACTTCATCCAATGGGGAAGACAGAGAAGGAATCTCTCATTCAGGATAGCTTCTGAGATCGGTCAAGATCTCGTTGGCCGCCCGGAAAGTTCTTGGAGTTCTTCCACACCGGCAGCTAGGCCGCATGGAAGGCCACACTTATCTTTCAGCCACCAACGCAGTCCTGGTAGGCTGTCCTACCCACCCACTCGATTACTTGCAGCCCTCCCGCGACGGCCCGCTGCACAATTCTCGGTAAATATGCGCCTTGTCGTCCAGTAGCGAGGTCTCAACCATGTCAGCTTGCTGCAAGTCTTATCAAGTTGGCCATCACTGCTCGTACCGACGGCCTGCTGCATGGAACCAATATCTGGGAAGCGCTTGTGTATGCACTACCAATGGAAGTTTTGAGAGGAAAGCTCTGAATTCCACAACCTCGTCCAAGATACGTGGTATCCGCGCGTGAACTATCTGCAGCAGCTTCTCCATCCGGACAGTTCCCAAGAACTTACACGCTGCTTCCACCTGTGTGATAGAATAGAACCCCTCATCTGCATACGGATAAGCAAGCTTCTCCGAGAATCAATAGTTCTATGCACATTGTTACCCCTCACTGGGTCGAGTTGGTAGCGCTTTAAGTGTGATGTCGGCACATATGCTGTCAGAACTTCCAACTTCTCAACCTTTTGATCTCTTCTAAACACAATTAGATGGACAATTCTCTCTGTCAGCCATGAGGAACACCATCAGCACATTGGGGGCTATCACAAAAACTCATTGATTGTCCAATGATGGCTTGCTCATCTGACTACATTTATCAAGTACACCTCATCGACAGGTGTTCGGTGATCATACATTGCGTCTAGTCTTTAACACCTTAACCATTGAAGATACGATAATTATATAAGCGCACAGAAATCAATATTCGCAGCCGCCCAGTCTTCCCAAAAAGAATTTCCAAAACGCCTCTTCTCATGTCCAGCCAGTACTGCATCGATAGATGTGCATTACAAGTCATGGATAGTTGCAAAATGGCCGATAAAAATATTATTCGCCACTTGACGCTGCCTCTGTCTTTGTCAGTCTTTCTTGATTGTCTGGGTGGAGAATGATTTCACCAAGGTCATCCTGCTTCCGTTCCTCTTGAGTAGCTCTATATTCGGTATCGACATTCCTTCCTATCAGAAAAAGAGTACGCGCTGACTGTAAAGATAGAACACAAAAAGGAAATCCAGCAAATTCCTGTTGTCTGCGGCAGTGCGGCCTTGCCTCTGCTCTTTACTCTTTAACAAGACGGATATTCCATTTTTATCTTCGATTCTGATTGCAAGACCCACCTCCTCAAAGGCGCATCTTCATCACGCCTAGGATAGTAATAAATTCAACAATTGCACTGAATCGAAACTCAAGCAAAGAGCTATCATAGCCACCACGCTGTCTCAGTCTCTTCGACCAAGCAAAGCCATAGTGCCGCCGTGGTCACCAGAGACTGAAATAGAATCCACTACGCGCTGAGATCAATATCATTTTCGTTCCTCATAGCAAAGAGTCGTGAGCGACATGATACTGTATCTGTGGCATCCCAACATCTAACCATCCCTCGCCTCTTATCTATGGCTCAACCCCTACCTTTTGATGATAGGACAGTTTTGGTTTGTCTCTCATCTCCTTTCGCTTTCCCGTTCAACAGCTGCCAGCTTCTGCTCACCATTCAGAGATTGATGTGCTGATTGCGTCTATCCTCCCGCAGCACGAGATTATCTTGCCTGTGGTCCGCTGTGGCGTAACAACCCCGATCAAACACATTCGTACCATCCTATAAGTGGTAGCAGGCCACCCACCCCCATCTGTTCAGCGAGCAGACAGCCATTCCATGTTTCCGAATCTATTAGTCTCGCTCTCGGCCGAGACATCCAACACAAACCACAGTCAAGTGGAGCTCTTAAACCGAAGGCAGATTCACCTGGTGTGTGCGATGCACGGTATCTTTCTCTCAGGAACGACAAGAGGGAGGTTACTAATTTCCTTGCAGATTCAAATCAAAGGGGAGATCATGGCTTATTTAGAAATGTATAGTGATCAGGCTGCTTCCCTTCGAGTTGGATTGCTTTCAGCATCTACTTCACAGCATGTGACTTCACGACATCGTTGCTTCACAGCACATCACAACATCTCTTCACCATCTTGTCCTCAAACAACCTTGACACATATCGAATGCTCTATACTCCACAAAAGAACATGGCATGACAGAGATTTTTTTCTGAAGTCTGCGCAGCTGCATCTCAATGTGCTTCTCGTAATATTGGAGTTGGAATGGTACCTGCATATCTCAGGTAAATATTCCCTTCGCTTATTCCCAGGGGCTTCAGTTCAGTCGCTAAACCGTGATCTTCAGCAGCGCATAGGCCCAGGATGCTGAATTCGGTGGGCAACCCCTCATCAGCCGGAACATACCTACCTATTCGGCATTGCTGCGCGGACCGAGAAAATATTGTGGAATAAGTGTCGCGTCAAGAAATGTTTTGTACCACGGTCAAAATTGACAGAATGTTTGAAAGTCCCAACTATATTCACCGATACGTCAATTCACTGTTGTATTCCTTCCACCCAGCCCATTCAATCAAGTAAGTCCCGTAGATCTCGCAACGAAAATGAAGCAACCCTAACTCATAGATACCCTAGTATATAATAATTTTACAAGAGCACATCTCGTACACTAGCCAACGGGCTCACAGACCCCATCTACTTGGTTCATCCAGTCATGATATGCTTCCATCGAGAAAGATGCTCAAATACCTCCCAATAATCCCAGACTCCGTGCTATACTAGAACGCCGCTAATTCTTCGAAGACATCAACGGAAAAGCAAACAATGCAGAAGCCCAATACTTGCTCCACAATACCTATGTATGGCACGTCACCAAGTCACACTTTTGGGTCGAGGCGACTCAACAGGACTCCGCAGACCAGCGCCCTTGCTGACGAAGTTCTCCTCATACTTGTCCGGTATTGCGGAGGCAGAGTGCGGGGGAGGCTTGGTAATGATTAAAGGGGTCCCTACACCAAAAGTCCTTGGTCCCGCTTCAGGTTCTTGTGCATGCTCAGGAGATGTCAGGGCGGAGCCAACGTAATTTGGCTGACGATTCCGACTCGAAGTCCGCGATCTGGGCGAAGGAGGTCGCTGATAGAACGTAGGGGAGTCTGGCTGGGTGGCATCCGCCTGCTTCACTTTATCTGTGCTCGACTTCAGACTTCCTCGGCTCGCCCGCCGTGGATCGGAGTCGACCTCTCCTTGTCGGGAGAAGAACGAGTTTGGCGCTCTCGCATCAACAGGTGACAATGGAGCTATGATGTCGTCCATGGTAAGATCCATTGCATCTGGAGTAGGGGGACTCGACGAGAATGATCTTGCGCTGGGCGTTCCGATCGAAACACTCAAGTTTGGAGAACTAATGGGCTTTGTTGGCTTGATAGGCTTGGCTGCCTTCGAAGACAAGGTCTGGTTTGCCGAATAGTTTGAGCCGATTGACTGACGTTTTGAGCCCGCAGACTTGGTTTCGGAGATGAGTTTTGCTTGTGGAGGTCGAGTCGTGTCCACAACTAATAATTCTCGCTCTCCGCGTCCCAGTATACCATAGACCTTGACCTCACCGCTTTGGATACCTAAGACAGCGCTCGTCCCAGCATATACAGCATCATCCTCAGTCCCACATCGATTTGCGAGTACCACAATAATCTCATCGTCACTCTCCGCTCGAATCAAGGGCTCCATTCTTGCGAGCCAATACGACAGCGTCTCCATGTCCGGCTCCTTTGGTGTCCGGCTAAAAGACCGAGCGTCTTCTCTAGTCAACCATGCCATCGAGATGATAACCAGATTCGCCTCTTTATGGAGAATATGATATGCAAACTCCCACGCGCTCCAGGGAGCTTCGAATTTATATGGACTATCGACAAGTCAGTATTTCTCTCCTCCCAATAGAACTCTGAAAGACGTACTTCAGATCCATGCCTGAATATGATATTAGCTAACATTCCCAAATTACTGAGCATCTAAAATACTCACGCTCAAACGACTTAGTTGGCCACTTACAGATCCCCATCGCAACATTCCCCAACCCGTCTATTTCTCCGTCATAAAAGCCATCTGGTCCTTCTAGCGCCCAGGTCTCGTCTGTATAATAAAGAAAAGATTTTCTATAGTTCGCAATTGTCTCCCCCTCTGCGTTCACCGTTATCGCTGAATTATAGTATTCGGGAGAAGCAGGCCACTTTGGTGTGATGTCGACTTTCTCAGGATATCCGGCGGTGACTACGCAGTCGTACTTCAAAGCAGTTGTTCTGGCCCAGAGAGAGGTAATACCCGCAGTCGTCGGTTCGAGGTAGGGACTGATATGCTGTAGGGACTTGAAGTTGTATCCTGCGCCTGATTAATATCGCAAGACACCGAGACAGTACTGCACGGTCCTGGCAGATTCAAGACTGTTGGTCTACCCTATTCATCGTGCAACCATAACGCAGCGACTTGCATGCGATATTGAAGAAGAGAAAAATGAAACGCGTATCAGAAATGTCGCATAGCACATCCAACTGGTATGTATGCCCTTCCTGTTCCCAAACTCACCACTGAACGCCAACTCTGGCAGGACCAGCAGATCTATGTTCTGCGGATTCGCTTTACTCAAGACCGCATCTGCACGATTAAGATTGTTGTCGACGTCGCCAACTTGCGGTGCGAACTATTTGCGACATCAGCCAGAGAACATGGGGCACGAAGTAGGAGGGGTAAGGGTATACCTGAAGACACGCAATCCTCATCGTCGAGACTTCTAATCATAAATAATGACGAGACATATAGCGAAGAAATGACGTTCCAGAGATGAGTCAACGAATATGCTAGTCGAGAAGGACAACACGGAATAAGATAAATGGAGATGAGGCTGGGAATTTGAGACGGATTTAGAACTTGCTGGTGTGCGAAAACGGTACAGAATCAAAGTCCGCAGGGTTCCTTGAGCTTTGGCCTGAGAGGATTGACAGAAACCCACGGATAGTCCCTATCTCAGAGCGGCACAGTCCAGCAATTGGGTTCATACAGCCCAGCGAAGTGACGCAGAGGGTGATTGGTGTCCTAGGACAATCTCTGGTGCTGGAAGGAGAGGTGTGGGACAAGAAAGTGCGCTGTGCGCTCGATTCCATGGGCGCTTAGAGGGAGGAATGGCGCCATGATTTGCTCGCTTCGCACTGACCAGGAGCACTCTCCAGCTTCCCCACCAATCTTGTCTCCCAGATCGATCCTGGTCAGCGTCAACACCGCGTTTCAGCCCTGGCTCTTCACGAATGGGGAACTCCCACATCTTGCCCTTTGGTCGAATCAGACGTGTGGGAGAGGCGGTGAAAGTGGATTCAGAGTTAGGATGCACAATGCATGGATCTGCAGGGTTGGAAGTGCACCTGCAAGTGGCCTGGATGAGGAGCACATGACCTGATATGAACTCCGAAAGTTCCAATCTCTACCAATGGGTAAAGGCCAACGCAAGCAGTAGCAAAGACTGCAGCTCGCTAGGCTCAATCTGGCAAGATATTTTGTGATATCGCGCTTAATGTTGCAGGAGCATTGCCTTGACAGCGAGTGGACTTTCGATACCCCATGAATCCCATTGGAGAACTTCGAATCCTTGGGACGATTTGAGTGATTCTCCCGATCTCAAAGAACAAGACATCAGCTTCCGTAGACTACTACCAGCTGGCTCTTGGGACGACATACCCTACGGGTCCTTCAGAGAGTCCGAATCCACGCCAATATGCGGCCATCAACGCGCATACATGGGTGGCCTTGGCCGACAGGTCGAATGAGGACATTTCTAGCGCTCACCCGTCAATCCTTTCAAAATCTTACCCTCTTAGCACATCTGTAGCCCTAAGGTAAACTTCGCAGCGCGAGCCCATGGACGCAGATTGGTCGTTCCGTCAGTCTGGGTGGCTTTGACGCCGGTGGCCAGAATAGTCGCGAACTCTACGGTTCGCTATCAGTACGACCGTAATTATGCTCAATGTTGGTGTCTCATACGGCGTTGCCCCAAAAGCGTGGAATTACAAGCCAACTCGTCATCGCTTTGCATATCGAGATCTGTCCAGGACACCTTTTCCCCGGATCTCAGATAGTGCTAGGAAAGCTAGCCTTTGAGTTGGGGATAGTATCATGTCAGGTCTTGTTCCTGACGCTGAAAAGACAGAGCTGTCCAAAGTCGAATTTTGAAGACTTGTTTCCTTCATTTCAAGGATGCACGGAGTACTGCACCAATCCTAGCTTTGTAGGTGTCTGGCGATGCACATGCTTGAAAAAACTTGGCATTGGATCTTGCAGAAAGGGCGAGAAAACTGGTTGTGTCTCTCTCCGTGGGTTGAAAGCAGACGCAAAGCGACTCCCTTGAGGGAAGTTCATTTGCTCTCAAGACCTCCGCTACAAACTTGAAACAGATTAGCTGCGCTGAGCCTTGCGGCGAATATTTTGATGTCAAATTGGTAACTCCTCGGCAAATGTATGGGGTATTGTACATATATGCTCCGCATTACTCCTTCTTGCACCTGCCGCTGATCGCTAGATTGTCTTTTATCTTTCGCAGAGCATTGTTCTCATCTTAAACACATATAAGTCGTCAAGAAACGGAAAGAAATTGAAGCTCCAAACGCCTTGCTGCACAACAAATGAAAGGTTTTGTCGAAATAAAAAGGATTGACGTGGTCAATCACACAACTTCCTCCGAAACTGGCCTACATTACCACAGAGTACTGAGTGGGCGAGGTGCGATGTGCCGGCTTCTTGGGCCTAGAGGATTTCTCGTGAAGGATGACTCGAATTGCGACAGGTTAATCGGATTCGAAGGCCATGGGACCTTATCGAATGTTCCCGTTTCAGTGTAATTCCGCTGCTGTGAAGGACCAACAGAAGCTGGTTGGGCTGGCAGTGAGTGATTGCAATCGCAGTGACTGTTGGTGGATTGCGACGAGTCGGCATCAGAAGCAGGCGAAAGCTCTGGTGTATTGTTCTTGTCGGAATCGTCGCGTGTTCTACTTCTGGATCGATCAACCAGAATCGTCTCGGTGGTGACAGTCTGTTTGGAGTCCCTGTGGACATTGTCAATGGTTGGATCGGATGTAGAATGCATTGGCTGAAAGTTTATGTGCTTCGCCATGAAGTCCGCACGACTAATCCGTGGATTACTGTTGAGGATGGTGTCAACCAAGGTCTCGAATGGAGGAGAATCCGCGTCTTCGATGTAAATGATCTCATTGGGGTCGAGATCTTCATCCGTCAAGTCCAAATCGATCCCTTGTCCAAGCATGCTCATGCTCCTCAAAATTGGAGAATCTTTGAGTCGCTCCTCGTCGCTAAGGATATTGCCCAGTAGGGACATGGTTCCATTGAGGGGAGGGGATTCTTGCAACGTGGATACCGCCCCTCGCGATCTGCTACAGTTCCTTGACTTTGGCGAAGCTAGCCTTGAATGAACCGAGGGAACTGGTACCGGCGTAGGATATCTTCGAACAGATGGTTTTGTCTCCGGGTTGGCAGGAATGGGCGTGGGCAACCTTTCCTTCATACGCTTCTGCTCCACAACTGGCATTTCCGTTGCAGGTTTATTCGGAAAGTAAGCCTGCTTGTCTACTGGAGAGACTGGAGAAAAGGAGCACAGATCCAGCGGTGGAGGGTCCAGCGATGTGTGCCCCGTGGAAATCGATATACCGCTCGTCAAGCTCTGATCGGAATCAGCAGCAGCAGAGTCAGATGATGTGGATAATCTCCCTGGGTCTGCGACCTCAGCGAGAGTTGGATTGACAATCGAATTGGAAACTTTGACGCTGGTAGTAGACACAGTAGGCCTTTTCGTCAATGGTGTTGAGATCCTCGGCTCCGAAACAAGTTGTAGTTTCGGTCTCTCTGATGTGTCGACCACGAGCAATTCCCTCTCCCCCCTGCCAAGGATTCCATACACTTTGACTTCGCCGGCCTGAATCCCAAGAACTGCGCTAGTCCCCGCATACACTGCGTTATCCTCAGTACCTGTTCGATTCGCAAAGATTGCGATGATCTCGTCCTCGCCTTCATTCCTAATGATTGGTTCAAGTCGTGCCAACCAGTACGAAAGGGTATCCATATCGGGATCTTTTGGAGTTCGGCTGAATGATCTGCCGTTCTCCCGAGTCATCCACTACGCACAGTTGGATTAGCATCGGACGTAAAGCGGTTTGAAAAGGCGATTTTGGAGTTCATACTGCCATGGACAAAATGATGAGGTTAGACTCGCGATGCAGCACGTGGTGCGCGAACTCCCAGGCATTCCAAGCAGCTTCGAATTTGTACGGACTACGAGTGTTAGAAAGGCCAGCCAGAGGTATTCTTAGCCTCAAAACTTACTTCAGATCCATACCTGCAATCTCATGGTTAGCGGACGTGGCTCAAATACTTGACGACACTCTCATGCAGCAATTTTCAGCAAGCAACTTACAAATCCCCATGGATACATTTCCCAGGCCTTCGATCGAGCCATCGTAGAACCCATCAGGGCCTTCGAGTGCCCATGTCTCATCGGTATAAAAGAGGAACGACTTCCGATAATTTGCGACAGTTTCCCCATCCGCGTTGACTGTGATGGCAGAGTTGTAATACTCTGGCGAAGCCGGCCACTTAGGACTCAAATCCACCTTCTCCGGATAGCCTACTGTAACGACACAATTGTATTTGAGGGCTGTTGTCCTGGCCCACAAGGATGTGATGCCCGATGTAGTGGGCTCAAGGTAAGGACTGATGTGATGTAATGAGCGAAAATTATATCCTGTCATGCAATTGTCAGTTCACGGCAAGCCAGCAGAGACGCGAAGGTCAAGAAGAAGGCTGAGGGGACGAGGGAGATCGTACCAGTGAAGGCCAGCTCCGGGAGGACGAGCAAGTCTAAATCTTGAGGATTCGCACGGCTGAGAACTGAGTCGGCACGATTGAGGTTATTGTCAATGTCGCCAACCTGTCACTTGTCAGAAGACTACCCAGCACATATTGCCAAAACTTTCAATCCAGGACGTACTTGAGGGGCGAATTGCAAACAGGCAATCCTCATTCTCGCAACGCTTCACTACCCAATGCATGCCACGCCGAAACTCAAGAGGAAGCTCAAAAACTATGAAGAGTGAAAATGAAAAGAAACTGGATCGTGAAATGCTGAACTTAGGTGGAACAAAATGGCCTACGCGGGGTCTTATGAGAGAAGGAGAGCTAGCTTGGTGGCTTACTGCGTGGTCGTACGAACGCGACCACGGTGTTGGCAGCATATGTTGGTGCTCGAATCTGGTTACTCAAACTCTATCGAGTGCGGAGATGTTGACAAGGCCACTGAGGCGATGATTGGATAAAGGGCGGAGAAGCGACCCGAGAGCGCTTACCTGCAGTTCACTAGGCCTATTTTTCTCAAGCGAAGTCCAGCCCCCTGTTGTGAGCCAAATTGATCCTCCGCTGCTGCTGGCTCTGACTTCGGCGGTTATTGTTTCAGACCTGAGGTTTCGCAGTTTTGACCAAAGAGAAGACCCCCGGCATCGAAACGTCCATGAAATCGGACGGATCTGGTAGAGAGCAGCATGAGCAGCACGAGAAGCCTCACCAACTTACGAGGCGGTGTGGTCTGAACATTAGCGACAGTGCCTCCCACGCGCGCTGGCGTGAGCCTCGTGGGACTGTGATGAGTGTGCAGCCTGTGGAAAGCTTCTATGGTCTCCAACCACGGCGAGTATGCCGCTTCCTGCGCGCTCCTTGCATCTTTATTTTCCTTGCCAGTTTGGCTGTGCCGTTCGCACGATACATCTATTATTAGCATTCGGGTCACGCCCGCAACTCTTTCTGTGAACATTGTTTTACTCTTTCTCTCTCATCAAAGTAAATTCTTGGAAAAAGGGTAGGAAATAACGTCATGTTGTCTTCGTTTATAGTTTCAGAAAGCATTTTCAGTTGAAAGCAGTATTGGAGTTCACTAAGAAACTCCACAGCACAAGGCTTAGCTTTGGAGATCCGAGCTAAAAATTAGATAGGCTTAGAGGGAAAATTCCCAAGGATTTGGTCCTCAGTGGATCTCTCGTCTTATTGGGCCGGGTGACTTCCACCCAACCACCTCATTGCATCACCAAAGCTTCCAGCGCTTCCATATCACAATTTGTACCATGTCACATCTGCTCCCTCACTTGTTGGTATTCTTTTGTAGAAGGTGGCGGCTGAAGTCTGTGGACATCATCAAGAACAAATGATGATCACATGACGAGAGGTATATCTGCCAGAAACTATTAGAATGGTACGCGTTCAGTCATATTCTGATATCTGTCGTGCTTATTTGCGAGTCTGTTTGCAGACATTCTCATGTCAACCTCCAACACACTGACTGTTCTCAAGGTCATCCGTCCCAAGCTGGAACGCCAGTCAACCAAGATCAACCCCATCTGCTAGGCACTTGGCCTCGCAACGGGCGACCTCCAGTCTGGAAAAAGCTAGCCGCGCTTCCCCTTACCATCTGTCAGATGCACCTGGCGCTTGGTAAAACGTTTCAACACCTTCGAAAATAACTCTATAACATCGTGCCTCCCGAGACCGTGGTTCACGTTCTGGGGGCTGTTCTTCCCCGATACCCACGATGTGGCGCACGCGAGCATGCTCTTGATGAGGTCTTGCGTTCTAATCGGTGGCGATCTGGCGCTTGCGGTCGTCTTGCGTCACCTTGCTACTGCTAGGTTGTTCGACTTGGTAATAGTTCTAGTTCGAGTTTCGAAGATATCATAATGTGACGGAGTGGCGTGTGAGCGATCTGAATTTTGACCTTGTTTCAGGAATATGAGGCAGTTTGACACCAGTGTATGATAAGCTACCATACGGAGGTGCCTCTCACAGACTTTCATTGTGTTGCTGTGCTGTGCCGTGCGTCAACTTGTCCATGATCTCATCCAGCGGTCCGTGATTGAAGGCAAGATGGTTATTTCGCGTGACGACTTCCTACATAGACGGAGCTAGCATACTATGTGCCAGCGCCACCAATCAAGTCAGTCGAACGGAGGATCATCATCATGACTATGGCCTGAATCAAATCAGATGGTTGCCATAGTCGACGTTGGCCTCGACGATAAAGTGATAGATGAGATCGAAATTGGAGAGTCATCGTGGGAAACGACATTCATAACCAGGCCGTTATTGCTATATTGTAACACACAGGAGGCCATATCAAAGACCGCAAAGCGGCATCAAGCATACACTTCATCAGGTTGGGCATCTCGCCTTTCCGATATATCTGTCTTCGGCTCGGTCTTCCAGTGCAGCTTTGCTCGGTAGCTGGGTCATGCCGATGCTCAGTTTACGGAATTTCTAACCGCCATCTGCCCCACGGTCCCAACCGCCAGCCAGTATGATGCAATTTGCTATTTGTATCCCGATTACACGCTCAAAGCTATTCATGCGTTTGTGCGCTTCACGCAGCTCCTGGCGCTTGATCAAACTCGTCAGGATGGTTTCCTGAATATTCTCATGACGATGTTGCTCTTCATATTCTGGAAACACACATGTTGCTGTGTTGTAATTCTGTGTTACCAACAAGATTGCCCACGATGTCAAGTACTAGATGATGTCTGGTACCCGCAAAGTTGGCCGACTGGGTTGTTCGTGTTCTCACCCTCTTTTGCCCCAGTCACGATGTTGCATAGTTAATGTTGGGATTGATCCAGACCTTGTCAGGCAGGTGAGGGTGAAGCCCAGATCAGCAAGACTCAAGACTGATACATAGTCGTTGTGTCCACACTGCGTTAATCGTCATTGTCCGAACAACAACATGCCGACCGAGTCTCTCACCAAGCCCGTACGCTTGGTTTTTGTGAATGTCATGTTTATCAGCTTCCAGCAGGTGTTCTCCTTCCTCCTGATTGTATTGTGTCACGCTTCATGTCCTACCTTGAGAGGAGCGCCTTGTAAGTAAATATCTCCGAGGCAACCACAGGCCGGATTCCAGCAATTTTGTTCTTTCAATTCTGCATGAAGTATCAAACCGATAGGGGGCATTACATTTTGTCGCTAAGATAGCTCTACCATCAGAATAACTCTGAGGTTGCTGTAATTGATCCGCCAAATTCCTGTCTGTCATGAAAAACTTCGTTGTTGGGGCGACGGGGTACATACCGCACCGTACATGATCAATCTCGACAATGCGCCCCTATGAAGATGCGCAACAGATCTCATTTACCTCTGTGCGATTGTTCGGAATGCATGATTGTTTATCAATTAGAAAATCTTGTGGTAAATAGAAGACCGTATGGCGTGGGATTTGACTGAAGTTGGCATCTCGCTAAAGTCTCGAACAGGCAGGTCCCGATACCCGATTCATGAGATGGCGTGACTGCGGAAGAATCGTTTGATCACAGTCTACTCACAGCGAATCGTGGGGCATCGTGGTCATATGCATGCATAATTTCGCCTCAAGATATAGAGACATAGATAAGAAGGTCAGCTACTTTGCAAAACCTCCCACAATTTTCTCAGTCTGCCTGAGCTTTGTGTTTACTCTTGATCATGGACTTGGAGGATAATTATTCAAGCGATCAGGTGAAGTAAACAGTCCACGTTGGTGCAATACCATTTTGAGGTTGATGGAATTTGGCTAATCGTTATTGTAGACTTGTCTTGCCGTGTCCAACCTTGTCCAACTAGTGTTGGCCATATTGATGGCTGTGCTGGCTGCTGGGAGTGATGGTCGAATTTCACTTGCACATACGACACATTAAAGACAAAGCTTGTACAATGCAAAGAGATTATCAATCGCACTTGCATGCCTGAGCAGACAAGATTGTGTTCGGAAGATTCGTTCCTGGGACACAGTGACATCAATGCGAGTCGCTGCATAAGGTCCTGTTGAGAGCAGGGCAGTCTCAAAGTCATGACTTTGTAACAGCAACACTGGGTACTCAGACTTTCATCAATTCAGCGGCAAATTTCGGAGTGCCTTGTAGCAATCGCGTGTCTTATACACCTCTGGGAAGGTCCCCAGATAGCCACCGTCAGATGGCTCCTTCCTCACGAGGTCAAAACTTTCGCGAGATGTTGCGCTGCAAAGACTTCCCACTCCTGCCCGCATTGAATATTCTTCCGTCGCAGCTCAGCGTCAGAATATCAGGCTCGACGATACAGCCTCCACCAGTCTTATTGTCTATCAAAAGAGTTATCTCTGGCAGGACAGGTAGAATGCCACGAAAGGCCCACGACGATGTCAGCGCTTCCAAATTTAGAGCACTCGCGTTCAGAAACCCGTTCTCATCATCGACCAGGAACGAGAAGCCCCCAGGAGCTCCAAGTTCGGAACCTTGCGCTTCAGGCTCTACTTCACCTGTGTTCATCACCCATGCTACGTACTCAGGCGTTGTTAGCACTGTCCCTTCCACAATCCCCTCCACTCTTCCCTCGACGGGAACTTCTGCTGCAACATCACCACAGTTCGAGGAAGGATCAGATACCGAGAAGCATGACCCCGTATCAGATATGCCAAGTCAAAGTCTCCGAATCAGCATCCCCCAAAGCGAAGAAGACCGGAATACTACTGATGGAAGTGATGCACTTTCAATCAACAGCTCGGAGATCTCGCCTCTTGCTGGACCTCGCATGCACAAGCGCTGGAGTAGTCTCGAGGACCCTGGTACTGCTGTTGATGGAGGAGCCGATAGTCTACAAAGCAATATGAGCGCTACCAAAAGCGCCAAGATGTGTAGGTGCAGTGAATTCGGGGAGGGACCGTGATACTAACTTCGATGGAAGCACCGATACGTCTGTCTAGTTCCCCACTAAACATGTCGAGACCAGAGTCTCTGACAGGTTCTTTTCAATCTTACCAGTCCGAAATTTCAACCAGGTCGTTCAGATCCTACGGATCGTCCATTGGAGACGGAGGTGGTTGGGATTTCGAGGCGCTGCTTGAGATGACGGATGTAGTGCGGGCGGCATTGGAGGTATGTTCTTTGGCTCAAATGAAGTTCGCAAGGCAGTGCTGACCAGACGTCTTCAGACCAAAGGGATCATCCCGAAGGTCCATATTGAAGAGTTGAACGTACTGCTTGATGCATTGCTGCAAATCGAAGTCTCAGTCCGGCCTTCGACAGAGATTGACCTGCTCATACACACCCGCTTGGACGAGCTCCTGAAAGACATAATCAATTCTAAGCAGACAGTGTGTCACAACTTGGATCGAAGTCAAGTAACAATCTACATCAAGGCCGGTTCATTAAAGCGGAAGTGGGAGCGAAGGTTCAAGGGCTTCTATTTCAACATCAACACACCGCGGACAGAGCAGATGAAGATCAATGGTCCTCTTCGTGGTTTGACTCTCATGGGGAGCAACGGAGAGAATGTCATGAATTGGCTTGTCAGCTATATACAACCTGCCGGATTGGAGGGCCATGTAAACTTCACTCCAGGAGAGTAAGCTTGCCCCCGTATTCACACGTCTGGTGACTTAGACTGATTTCTCCACAGCTGGTGGCTGAACATACATTGCGCTCTCCGTGATGGCGCAGTCGGATCAGGTACTCGACTCATTTCCCACGCGTAATGTTACTCGCGCTAACCTCAAATGTACCCACAGTTGACAAGATGTTGACGATGGGAAAATCTGGAGTCGTTGCTTTAGCATTGTTGTCAGGAGAAGAAGTCACTGGCCCGACGCTCAACCTGTTCGAATACACCAAAATCGGTCATAACAAGGATGAGTTGATGAAGTTGATGGGCTGCAATAGGGGTCGTCCGATCAGAGTCTTGAGAGGCTGCAACCTGAAGAGCAAGTATGCTCCACCAGTCGGGGTTCGATATGATGGCCTGTAAGTTGTTCGATTCCGTCCGAGAAATCGGAACAACTGCTGAAGGGCAGGAAATAAGACACGTTGTGAAGCAATTTGGCCATAAACTTCTGGACGAGACCAAGAATGTGTACCGATGCACAATCATGCTAGAGAGAAGCACATCGCAGAAGCCGTTCGCCGAGGTCCTCCGATTGCCCAAACCATCCCAAGTGGATGACTGGAATCTGTACAAGAAGTTGCTTGGCGAAGAGTACAGGACATGTGAGGGAGAGACAGCTTTCGAGAAATGGGCTGACCTTGAAGAAGAGCAACAAACAGAAAAGGAACAATTCATCAAAGCAAGTGCACTGAAAGAGGGAATAGACGGTATACATTGGTAGAGAGGAAGCCAACTTATCTTCAGAGCCAAGAGGGTATCGATTGAGGCGTCGAGGCTGTAAAGTCCCCAAGTAGTGAAGATTAGGTGTATAGAATAAAGCTGTGTAGTGATATGGATATGGTTGAAGGATTGCAGGTGAGGAGGACTGCGTTGATGTGGAGCGCGCTGGTGGCACCAAGCCGTCAATGCCGGTCACCGTAGCAAGTGGCCGCTGAAGCGAATGCGCCACATTTTTATATGGCGCTAATACAAATCTAAATCTTCAACTTGACGACTGGAGAGATGCAGCAAACAAAGGTGAACTCGTTCACTTTTGAAGGTGAATTGCATTGAGATAGCGAGCAACAATACGAAGCAAGAAAACTGTAACCTAGCGCCTCGCCTAGCATGGCTAGCCCTTCCCGCTCAACCACGATGGAGCCTCCATTGAAAAAGCAGAGAACTTCCTCAGAATCTCTGCCTTCCTCCACCAACAACACTCAAGACAGTATCATGGCCGACCAGCCGACCTCAAACACTCAACCCAATTCAAACACAACAATCGCAATGGATAATCCAATCGTTGCACCTGCCACTCGTGTGGTCATTTCTGACACTGGCTTTCAGCCTGAGAAGGAAATCGCGGTTGGCATCACGCACTTCGTCAACAGTGAGAACCCGGGTTTCCAAGGTGTTTTGAAGCAAAGGTAAGCCCCCAATCCTTTATTTTTCGAGCCCCAATCTTCAATCTACTCTCTTGCGCATCGTATTCTCCGACGTGTAAGCAATTTGCGGTCGCAATGGCTTGTGGTAGTAGTTTGGCTTGGAGATGAAGTTGAGCTCTGTTTGCTGCCGCGCAACCACAATCAGTTCACCACAATCAGCTCACCACAATCATGTCAAACTGCTAGACCTGGATATCTCAATGCGCTCACAACCACTGCCTCTTTTCCCTAAAGAATATTGCTAACATCGATTTATTAGATATACCGACTTTTTGGTCAACGAAGTCATGCCAGACGGCACAGTCGCTCATCTTACCGACGACAAGGCAATCGATGTGAAGACCTTCAAGGTATGCCCCTCCCTTAAGCTTCACGCTCAATTGACCCCGGCAAACCTTGCTCTGTTGCCTCGGAGCTTATTTTCATCGAGTTGGGCCTGTCTTTTGCACTGAACCATGATGAATTCCTGAAACATCCTGCTGACCGTCAACTAGAAGCCACAATCCGCTGCACAAGAACCAGTCCAGCCTACTGCCAAGGTCAGTACCTACGATCTCCGACATTTCCCAGGTCCCAATCTCGTTTTTACCAAGTAATTGACTCAATCTAGGACGAGAAGGAGAATGTCAAGATCGAGCCATCTTTGTCGATTGCTACCAACGGCGATGCTGAAAAGGTATGGACTGTCCATTGCGAGTCGCGCTTCCTTCCTACGCTGCTATAATTCAAAGATCTAGTACATCTGGCTAATATTGTGATTCAAGGACAGTAAAGTCAAGCAAGCTGAGGCTAACGCGCCAAACCCTGCCCAAGATGCTGTCAAGGTCGAAAGTGAGGACAACAAGTCAGGCCAGAGCTACGTCGCGAGCGCTTCGATTGCGGAATTTGCTCAAGCACAGACCTCCAGGGTCAAGATCGAAGACATCCGAGCAAAAGCTTCTGAATTCAAGGTCGAAGAGGAGAGCGAAGAGCCTGCTCCTTCAACAGAAGTCACCGAAGAAATCTCTGGAGCTGCTGCTGTAAATAGCTTCACCATATCACCAGAAGATGAGCTGTTTCTTGCCGACACCCTCGGCGCCAACATCAAAGATGAGATCCTCAAGCTCCACGCGCAAATCTTAGCCAAGCCCAGTGCTAAAGCAGCAAGCTTCGGCTCAGTCACATCTGCTCCATTTACCGACAGAGTTCTTCGCGGGAAAATTCACGGTCGAACAAAGGAGATTTTCAAGTTCAAATTGGACACCAAATCAACCGGAAATGGTGAGATTGAGTTCTTTGCTAAAGGCCGAGATCCTAGTTGGAACAAAAACAATTCGCAGTCGAACCAAAAGCCAAAGCCGAATCCACGCCAGCAAAAGGTACAAGGTCAGCCTTCCGGTAAACTCGGATGGGAAGAGCGTGGTGGCCAGTATCTTCACTTCAGTCTCTACAAGGAGAACAAAGATACCATGGAGGTTGTTACCGGTCTTTCGAAGAGCTTACACATCAAGGCGAAGGATTTCCACTTTGCTGGTACCAAGGACCGTAGAGCTGTGACTGTTCAGCGAGTCAGCGTCTTCCGTCAACTGGACACAACACTGGCAAGATTGAACAATCAGCTCTGGGGAAATTCAGCTATCGGCAACTACAAGTACGAGAAGCATCCGCTTGAGCTTGGAGAATTGACGGGCAATCAATTCCACATCACTTTGCGCGATTGCCACTTCGGCGATGACGCTGGTCTGGACGCACAGGCTAGGTTGGAGCTTGGCAAGAAAGTTGTTGGTGAGGCAGTCAAGCATTTGCAACGCCATGGTTTCCTCAACTACTTTGGCCTGCAGCGATTTGGCACCTTCGGCATCGGTACGGACGAAATTGGACTCAAGATCCTTCAAAACAACTTCAAGGACGCATGCGATGCCATCTTGGCATTCAGTCAGGACGCTCTTTCAGCCAACGGCACCGAGTCCACCGACAAAGCATCGAAGGATGACCATAACCGCGCCAAGGCTATCCAGAGTTACAAGAATGGCCGTCCTGTACACGAGGTATTGGACTTTATGCCAAAGAAATTCTCGGGTGAGAGCGCCATCATTCGTCACCTATCACAGCGAGGTCGAAACACCGACTACAGCGGCGCCATCATGGCTATCCATCGCAATCTGCGCACAATGTATGTCCATGCCTACCAATCTTTGGTCTGGAACTTTGCTGCCAGCGAACGCTGGAGCAGATATGGCTCAAAGGTTATCGCCGGCGACTTGGTCATTGTAGATTCCAAGAACGCTACCGAAGCCAAGGATGAAGTTGATGAGAGTGGAGAGGTCATTGTCCACGCAGCCGTTGACGATTCTGCTCTCACCCGTGACGACGTCTATGAGCGTGCCAGAGCCTTGACTGCCGAGGAAGCTGAAAGTGGCAAATTCTCCATCTTCGACATCGTTCTTCCTACTCCGGGCTTCGATGTTGAGTATCCCCAGAACGATATTGGCGATTTTTACAAGGAGTTTATGGGCAGCGAACGTGGCGGGGGGCTTGACCCTGCGAACATGCGTCGTAGCTTGAAGGACTTCAGTCTTTCAGGCAGTTACCGCAAGCTTATGGCAGCCTTGGGCGGTGATTGTACCTTCGAGCTAAAGTTGTACAAGGACGAAAAGGAGCAATTGGTCCAGACTGACTTAGAAAAATTAAGAATATCTCAAGGAAAACCAGCTCGTCCCGAACCATACAACCACAACAATGGCCAGGACAACCAGCGCGGCAATTTTGGCGGCAGAGGCGGTCGTGGAGGTCGTGGAGGACGCGGCGGCCGCGGAGGTCACGGAGGTAACCAAAGATACCCAGATCAACGAGATGAGATTGCTACTGCCAAGGCTCGTCATGCAGATAATCCCAACGTTGCTCTCTGGGCGAACGCTGGAAAGACGATCCCGGCAGAAGAAGCCATAGAGAACGCAGCATACGACTTGGAGCGTGCCAATCGTGTACCCAGTAACGACACCGCCAGCGCACCAGTAATCAAGGAGACCTGGATCCAGACCGACCCAGAGAACTTCAAAAAGCGTACTGGTGTTACGGATAAGAAGGTCATTGGCGACGATGAGGTTGATCTGCCTGCATCAAACAAGGACCCTCAGTCTCCGAGCAGCAAGACTGATGTTTCCACTTCTTCGCGCCCTTCAGAGGCAGCACCAAAGCGCTCAGCCGACGAGATCTCAACTGCTCCTCCATCTCCTATTCAGTCTGCTAGTGGCAAGGCCCAGGAAGCTGAGAAAGCCGCTGAGCCAGAGGCAATGATTGCTGTGATCGTCAAGTTCGCCCTTGGCTCAAGCCAGTACGCTACCATGGCTCTTCGTGAGCTCATGAAGGCTGGCGGAGTCAAGACCTATAAGCCTGACTTCAGCGGCGGAAGATAAGGGTTCGAGAGTTCATTGTTGTGATGATGATGATTGCTATGCATGGGAAGGACTGTTATGACTGCATTTGAAGGGAGTTTACATTCAGACAAAAGTTGTGCAAGTAAGCATGACAGGTATGGAGTCAAGATTATGCGCAGGCTCTCACTGAGAAGTAGTAGACGGCACTGCTAAGTAGATGAATATAGAGGTCAGACGAGTTTCGTTTCCTCTTTGAAGGAAAGATTTTGTGACAGCGGGAGCTTGTGTGATGATGTCTAAGTCTATTTCTAGTTTACCGAACTCCTTTTCCTTGCGAGGGTCTATCTTAATACCTCTCAATGCAACTGAACCTCTTTCTACTCGGTCTCGCTCATACACTCGCTGATAGAAATACAAACAGGGGTTCCTACTTGACGAAATCATCAGGCATGGGATTAGGACCGATCAAGCTCCAACCTTTCTGCCAAACTCGGAGTAGAAGTTGCTTTGCGTGACATGTGACCTCTTCCCAGTATGCTCGTTGAAGATATTACATCCCTCTTTTGCCGCATTAGGTGGTGTATAGACTGTCTCTTCGTCAGTTAACTCCTTCAACACTTCTCAGATCACCAAGTACTCACGATGTAAGCTCACAGCGATCTCCCCCTCATCCGGATTCGAGATCTTATGCAAGCCCAGCTCATCAGCCATGTAAGTGACTTCTCCTTGCTGGTAGACAATCTCTTTGATAACTTGGGGAGCTGTAGCGTTGTTTCTTGGAAAGTCAAAACGAGTCTCCTTCAGTGTGCCTTTGAGGACTTTCATAAGGCAATGGGCGTCGGCGTGATCGTGGACTGGGCTGCCTTTGTTGGGGGTCCAGACGAGTATTAACTGCCCATAGTTAGTAGCACACTCAATATACGTAGATTCAAGAGCGAAATGAGGGGAGGTAACATGACAGATCACACTTACTAGGTTACTTTTTCCATTCCCCTCGTCGACTAAATTCCTGGTGTATCCGCGACTCAGATCTTCGAAAGCATACTTCTCCCAGTCTTTCTCTGAGGATACATAGTCCTCCATGAGTTTTTGTAATTGCTTGACATCTACTTCTGAAGAGTCTAGGCCGGATGATGGACCAAGGATTCTGGAGAGGTCTGAAACGAGAGTCTCGAATGCATTGAGAGATGTAGATTTGGTTGCTGGGCTTAGGCTTGAGCCTGAGCCAAGGGCATCTTTGGCTATTGATGGAGCCATGATTGAGGTCTCGGCTGACAATGATTCGTTCCAAATTAACGTCTTTAAAGTTGAGAAATCGGAGGTTGAGAAAAATCTGATTTATCTTTGTAGTTGAGAGGATGGTGGCAAGTGCTCCTTCAATGTAAGATACAACCTTTTTGGCTGAGCAAAAGGCTAAGAATCGATACATGCAACCTTTACTTAAGACCCCTGTATTCGATAGCAAGTCAAATGATCATGAGATTCTCGGTTACACGAATTCGTTTAAATAAATACACGTCTTTCAAACCCGTCTGACAATACTGAGGTCCAGTGAGACTTTTCATCCGTACCCCGCTAAATTTTCAAGGGTCCAGCCACAAGACTATTGTGCCCCTCCATTGAATGTTGTACCTGACCACCAACCCCTCATCAACGACCACCTCTCTTTCAGCAAACTTGCCGCGCATCTGCCAAATACCCGCACTCTGCGAATATGCCACCGAAAGGCAAGGGTGGCGATAAAGGGGGAGCAGCCAAGGGAAAGGGCAAAGGAAAACCAGCGGACGAGAAAGAGGAGAAGGGAGGGAAGGTCAAGGGCGCGCAATTCGTGAATGTCAGGCATATTCTGGTATGGGTCCTTGTGTCTGCGAAGGCGTAGGAAATTAGGGGCTGATTTTGAGCAGTGCGAGAAACATGCGAAGAAAGAAGAAGCTCTAGAGAAGTTAAAGGGAGGAGCTAAGTTTGATGAGGTCGCGAAGGAGTTCTCGGAGGATAAGGCGAGAGCTGGTAGGTTATGCGGGATTGGCAGAAGACTTGTTGGATTTTTTGCTGACGTATGAAAAAGGTGGTGCTTTGGGATGGAAGAAGAGAGGTGATTTGGATCCTACTTTCGAGGAGAAGGCTTTTGAGTTAGAGGCTAGCACAACTGCGAATCCGAAATATGCTGAAGTTAAGACGGGGTTTGGATATCATATTCTGATGGTTGAAGGGAGGAAATGAGCATTCTGAGCAATATTCAGGGACGGTGTCTGTGGGAAGGATATGGAGTCTGGTGTTCTGGCGCATTCCACGTAGTCACAATGTCGAACCGGCAGCATGCACCTAGGAATTTCAGATCAGAGGTTCCCCTATGCAATTGATTGACCAGTATGCATCATATCTAGAGTACATCGTAAAGAAACCCCTAGCATGGCCGAATGTCTACCCATCGAAAAGCTAACTCCGTACCATCCTTTTTGTGACTTTACTGCTCGGTGTTGAAGTAGTTGAGGAGGATCGATCGCTCTTGAGACTCCTCACCCCAATCCTTGACGACAACGCAGGAGCAGTTGACAACCTTGCGTGCATTTCCCTCGCGGTCCAAGACACCTGCAGATACCCATTAGTCTTCCACCGCATGTTTCCTGCGCAGGAGTACTTACACAAACCAGCCCACTCGCCCAATTGTTTTCCGTCAGGAACCTTGATCAAGGGGATCTTGTGTTCGGAGCAAAGCGCAATGACCAGCTTCTTGTATGCCTCCTCCTCGCAGGACTCGTTCTGAAATAGCGGGATCAGTATTGGCTCCAAAATTATACTGCGCAATGCCTGGTGTTCTCTCTTCGCAGTATCCTCCCAAAACTTACCAAGACGCAAACGTGAGCTTGACGGCGATCGAGGGCCTTGGAGGCTTCACGAAGACCACGCGCAAGACCATCGTGCATGAGTGCGAGCTTCAAGACACCCTTGAGGGCGTCAAGAACTGACATCTGTCCCTTGGATGCGGCATCTCCAGAAACTTCGACTTCCTCGGCCTCGGGGACCTCTGCGACTGGGCTTTCTTCTCGATCACTCTGTGGAAATATATTATTAGTTTCAAGCACTGGAGTCGGGAAGGCAAGGGGAGAACTGGTGGGCAATATTTCTAGAAATGCCTTGAGCAATGAATTGGGGATTGTAACGTACCATTTTGATTTTTGGTGAGTGACTTTCCTCAAAGATTTGGTTTGAAAAATGAAGGTTGGATCGCGATCCGAGAATCTGTGGGCAGACGTACTCGCAAGCGAGAGATCAATTTCGCCCTAGTAGAAAACCGAGCTAGCGGCCGCACCCACACGAAAATCCGAAATCTCAACCACCGAACTTTTCGACATTCCATTCCAGTAACAACTTCGACCACCGCAAAATTCGAGGTATGTATTCCCTTGGACGATACCCGGAAGCTCCTTCATGATAGGCAGAGGGAGAAATCGACATCTACTCAACCTGCGACCGGGACCTGAGCCTTTGAAGAGGGAAGATGGCCTGAATGCGCGGAGCACAAGCTGGACCTACTTCATGCAATGCGACCTTAGCACTTGAAAGATGTCGACACTACTCTTCTCTTTCGACGACGAGCTGAAGAACCCTCTTGTCAATCATGAGGGCACTCTCCATGCTCAGAGCCCATGAAGGCTAACATACAGCGTCTTGCAGATACCTCACTTCAAATTCAAGACTTGAGAATCTCCATCCGTCAAAATGGTCAAGACTTCAGTCCTCAACGATGCGCTCAATGCCATCAACAACGCCGAGAAGTCCGGAAAGCGACAAGTTCTGATCCGTCCTTCCTCCAAGGTCATCGTCAAGTTCCTCAGTGTCATGCAAAAGCACGGTATGTTCGCTCGACATAATTTCTTCCCAGCACATTCGGCATGATAACTAGATGACGGTCTCACAAACACTACGACCATAGTCCTTTAAGTTGCCGATATATAATTCTGCGAGGATCTTACACGTTCTCTGATTTTTGTCCTGACGTTACACGTTTAATCTTTCGCTACAAATACTGACATAGTCTTCAGGTTACATTGGCGAGTTCGAGGAGGTCGATGACCACCGATCCGGCAAGATTGTCATTCAATTGAACGGCCGGTACGTTCCACAATTCATGAGATTCTGCAAGCAGCCACTGACTTCAATGTAGACTCAACAAGACTGGTGTCATCTCCCCAAGATACAACGTCCGCCTCGGTGATCTCGAGAAGTGGGTCGTCAAGCTTCTCCCATCGCGTCAATTCGGTTACATCGTCCTCACCACCTCCGCCGGTATCATGGACCACGAGGAGGCTCGTCGCAAGCACGTTGCCGGAAAGATCATTGGTTTCTTCTACTAGAGGATGATTATGGGTCTGGACGGGGCGTTTTGGAGTACAATGAGCATGTAACTATCTTGAGCAGATACTTGGGTCTCTACCTATAGTTTCTTGCGGGCGATACCCAACTTCGTTTTCTTGCTTCGTGCTTGATTCGATATCTTCTTTCGAAGACAGATAGCATACATCAAAAGTCAATTTACACTCATGTACCCGAACAATCGTGTTTCTCACTGCACCATCATCTACCTTCCCTGTTTCTTGCTTAATGTTTCTAGTGATCCTGACGAGGTGCTTCTCACGGTAATGGCTAGGAAAGTTGCAAATTCTTACAACAGTACTGGTTCGCCTTTTCACCAAGTACGTAGGAGGACAATTTTCCCGAAGATATAATTTAGAGATCATAGCTCAAATCAATGCACCTAGGAAATTTCTTTGTCCCATCCAAAGGCCCAGTCTTATCAAGGCAAAGTGTCAAAATCCACCCGCCCTTTCGATATTCTCTAAATACTACCTGATCACAGCTACGACAAGACAACGGCACCCTTTCCTACCATCATGCCCAATCTCTGGAAGAAAGTAAACTATAATCTAGCCGTCACATCAGGAAACGAAGCCTGCCACATCGCCGCGAAAGATCCTACGCGCAAATGCTTATTGGCAACCTTTCATCACCATGATCTGTCCAAGAACATATCATGGACCGGCCCCAAAGCACCGAACCCCAAAGCCGCAATAACCCAAGGCATAACCAGCGTCAGGATGGCCAGCAACCAAGGTCGCCATAACAGCCACTAACACCGGATGCTCCTTCGCGAACTCCTCTGCCACACCGCTAGCTTTGTCGAATGCTTCTTTCATGGTGGAGTCTATGGTAGCGCTGGTGTTGAGGGCGTGTATGAGGCCATCGAGGAGGCGTGGGGCGAGGTGACTGGTGAAATCCTGAGTGGTGAGCTGGGAGGAGAGTTGGGCTCCGAGCGACTGGGTGGATTGGCTGGAGGTCAGGAGACCAGTTAGGAGGGACTGGGCAAGTTCGGTGTCGGCGGGATGACTTGGGGGCGAGAGGAAGTCTGATGTCAGAGGCTTGAGAGGAGGAGACTGCAGTGTAGGCTTGACTCGTGTTGTTGGAGAAGCCTGTTAGGCATTCTTTGAGTGCGGCGAGGAAGTCCGTGTTGTTGACTTTGGCGTGTAGAATTACAGCGAAAAGATTGTGGGCGGTGCTGTTGATGTTATTGATGGGACGTTGAATCTCAGGAAGCGAATAAACGTATATACATTATCTTAGGCTACCTTGAAGACTGCTGGTTGCATGGGGGATGGTGGCCACCAGTAAGCCTTTGATTATCAAGCCTCGGCCAGTTTTGAAAGGCCCAAGGCACTCTCAGGATTCACTGGAACTCTTGTTTGGTAGATATCTAATCTTTCATGAAGGAAGTGATCATCGACAAGCAAGCGCTATGCCATCCTGCTTGATCGTTGGATGATTATTATTGACTGTCGAGTGATTAGTATGATTACTTCCTCTTGAGTCTTCGTGAGATCAAAGATATGGGAATTATGGCCAATTGAATTTGGTCTGTAGCTCAAAATATGCTGGACTTGATTTGACCACACTATACCATGTTACATCTAACCCTAGAGAAGAAATAGCAATTACTGAAACTGATCGGTCAAATCCTGACTTCTTCTACTGCTCGTTATTCTTCACATCGCGATCCTCGACATGTTGATGCATGAGAATGTATTACAAGCCAACAGAGACTTGATACTAGTCAAATCGTCAACATTCTCGAGTCTCCGGATTACAAGAGTGCAGCTGTTTATTTCCTCGCATAACAAATGCCCTCTATAGCACGCGAGCACGGAATAGGGGCTCGGTCCTGTTGTGTTGTGGCACAAGATAAAATCCCATAACAGATTGGCGATCCAATCATATCAACTTTGTATTCCTGGCTCGTGCATTATCGATGAACATTGCATGGCGTGTTTACAAAAATAATTTCTCGACGCGTTGGCCTCCACATTTCCATGCCAAAGAAAGCTTGTGGCGGCGGATCTTCAACACTAATTCGTCATCAAACCCTACCTGAATGCAAAACCTGAAACTGTTGTAAACCCAAGTTTTTCAAGCTGTCAAAGCTAGGAGCACATGTCTTCAAATCGAATGGCATGCAAACGAGCCGCTATATTGGTGGTTGAATGTGGCCGAGGCAGTTCCTTCCCGTCACCTTGATAATATCCAAAAGTCAACACCATGAAAGATCACGGCCAGCGCAGAAGGTCATCGTCGAACCTCAATTCGCCCCAACAGCAACGGCGGATTCGTGTCAATCCCAGCAACAGTCCATTCCTTGAAGACCATGACGAGTCCAAAGTTCCCTCTCTCAACACCATTTTCTTAAGAACGAAAAGGAAGATGCGCTCCCGACAAACGGTCTCCCTCCTTGCCCTCATCAGTCTGGCTGTACTTACAGTACTCTATCTGCGCACGCCGTATATAACCCTCAGAACACCCCTGGAAGCAAATGGGCCATCTGCGAAGCCAATTCAGGAGCTCTCCAATGCTCTAGATGGGAAGGCAGCAGGGCCGCAGAAGCCACCACAATTGAGCAATACCCACCCGATCCAGCAACTCATCAAAAGTGCGGAGGAGGATTTTGGGAAAATTGTAGAGAGGCAGTCAAAGACACTGGCAGAAGCAATCAAGGAGTACAGGCGACGATATGGGATACCTCCTCCGCCGAATTTCGATAGATGGTATTCATTTGCGAAATCCAAGAATGTGCAGTTCATCGATGAGTACGACTCCATACATACAACACTCACGCCGTTCTGGGGCTTGAAGCCAAAGACAATCCGAAACCGAGCGAGGGAGGCATTGGGATACGATGCAAACAATCTGCTGGGTGTATTGATTCGGAAGGGCGAGATCAAAAAGCTAGAGGGAGGTATCCCGTGGGCTATGGAGGCTACCAGAGGAATGGTGGAGAAGTTCACAAAATACCTTCCAGACATGGATCTCTGCTTCAATATTCACGATGAGCCCAGGGTTGTGGTTCCATACGATGATCTATCCAGGCTGGTACGGAGTGCTAAGGATGTGAACATGCCTGCAGCCAATGCAGTGGCCAAACCTAGGAACTCGTGGTCTCAGAGACCTGGAGATCTTTCTGATGGGACGCGATTCGAAGATCTCAAGTTGACACGATTCAATGTCATTCCTCACCAAGCAACGTGGACACACTCTCGGATATCTTGCCCACCAGACAGCCCCGCAAGATACTTGGAGGACGGGCTGACGGAGGATAATGTTGACAGCTACGCTGTTGGTGAACTGGGCTTCATCTACAACAAGACTGCTTTCTCGGATATTTGCCAATCTCCGTCGTTCTCAGAGACCTATGGCTTCTTCGATAGACCAAACGCTTTCAATGTCGCCCACGACCTCTTCCCTGTCTTTTCGGCATCAAAACCCTCGTCTTACTCTGATATTGTCTATCCTTCTCCCTGGTACTGGGCGGGCAAGGTTACGTACGATGACACTACAGACATGGATTGGGCTCAGAAAGAAGGTCAGCTCTACTGGAGAGGCTCCACGAATGGAGGCTTTAGTCGCGATGGTGGTTGGAGGCGCCAGCATCGTCAACATGTAGTGAAGAAGATGAACGCGGGGGACCAAGCCAAAATCATGACCAACATCGGGGAAGGCGGAACAGAAGAGTGGAAGGTCAAAGAGGTCTCCCGCAGCGACTTCAAAGACATGTTTGACGTCCACTTCACCCACGTAGATCAGTGCGATCCAGGCGACTGCAAAGCCCAGGAGCAATTCTTCGATATTAAAGAGCCAGCCGAGCAAAACGAGGCATGGAAGTACAAATATCTGCTCGACATCGATGGCAATGCTTTCAGTGGACGCTTTTACGCCTTCTTGAAGAGCAAGAGCTTGGTGTACAAGCTAGCTGTCTTCAGGGAGTGGCATGAAGAGTGGCTAAAGCCTTGGGTGCACTACGTTCCCTTGAGCTTGAGAGGTGACGAATGGGTTGAGGCTGTAAGATGGTTCGCTGGTGAGCCTTCGGGAAAACAAGAAGCAGAGCATATTGCTATGCAAGGAAGAGAATGGGCGAACAAGGTGCTGAGAAATGAGGATTTGGAGGTGTGGTTCTTCAGGCTGTTACTGGAGTGAGTCCTTATCATTGAGACATTGCTTGGTCCTAAAGGAAAATCAACACTGACACGAGAGCAGATATGCCAGAGTAATCGATGATGACCGAGAAATTATTGGTTACACCGGTTCTTAAACGGAAGTCCATGGTTTGCAACGATAAAAACGACAATACGAATGTACATACCACATCGTGCCCCTGGTCGTTGAGTAGTACGAACAGACGATAGGACGCACCAGGGACAGACAGATGGAACAATGAACGAGCAAGCATCGCGCTCTGTATGAGACAAACGAACGAACAAGGCATAGATTTAGATATAGACGGAGGCATTGGAGTTATGGTTTGTATTGTCTAGCTGGAAACTGCAGACCGGAGCAGACTAGTTTGGCTTGTAATAACGTATGTATAATGTCCAAATATACCCATTTTGTGCGCTTGTTCACTTTGCCATCTACAACGCTTCATGCCAGCCTTCATTATGCCCATCGCTGAGTTGTCCAAGCCATTCAAGATGCACTCTTTACGTCTTCTTATCTTTTTGCCACGATTTGATCGGCAATTGCAGGAGTTCGGGCTCGAGCTTCATATGTGTCGCACTGGTGCCGTAGAATTGACACTGACAGACGACCACATCGCTTAACAACAAACGAAACTGTACCTCTGCCGATACACCCAGAGATGCCTTCTGCCTCGACGTAGCTCAAGATAGTAACCATCGGACACGAGGCTGTCGCTTCCTGGCCTCCATCGTTAGCTTCAAAATTCATAAATGATCCGCTATATAGTCGCTGAGATGCTCGGAAAGTTGAGATATCTCTGAGCACGGCTGATTGCCCCGTGATTTCTGAGGTCTTTCCCGTCTGATTGTGGTCCTCTATTGCGTTTCTGAGGTCCTGGGCGAATTTCCCCTCAATACGAGGGTATGTGTGTTGTCTCCGACGAATTCATCACACTCCGCTCAAGTCACATAGTCCTTAGGCCCGGTCCCGAAATATCTAAGCACGGAGCGGGACAAATTGAATAGATAGCATTATGCAACTTTCTATGAAGACTACCTAGGCACCAGAATGAGAAGTGATACAGGTAGAGACGAACTTCAATATCATTCAAAAAGCCAACTGCGAATTGTAGCGTAGCAATCTCAAACCCATATTAGACCGGCTCCTATTCCAAAGAGAATTATCTTCCAAAGCACTAGTCGAAGTCATTATTGTAATCCATTTCGGCACCAGCACAATGGGTGGTCTTCTCACAGCGTGCCGCATTGCATTTGAGAGTCGTCTGGCGCGTGTTGAAAAGATACTCTTGCCGGCATCCAGAACAGCTGTACTTGTACTTGTAGCGATGAGCTTCCTTTAGTCTATACCGATTTTCTCGATCTTTCATGCTTGTCAGCTCCTGCTGTAATCTGTCATACCTTTCAGCGTCCAATTTCGAGGTCCTTTCCAGCTCTTGCTGTCTCCTCTCCACCTCAGACCCCAAAGTTGCCATTTCACAATCCAGCGCGGTATGATTGAGATGATTGCGTCCCCATGTTATCCCAGTATTGATTTCAATGTTTGCTGTGGACACTGGAGCAGTCCTGTTGATGTCATCCACTGCCAAACCAGAAACATCGGCCAAAGTAAACCAAAAAAAAAAAAAAAAAACATACAACAGCGGGTATTCGCTAGTGGTCACCCAC